>JAESGH010000003.1_pt1 | contig 479604 bp, 461 predicted proteins | sample 9269641 | NCBI WGS metagenome assembly JAESGH01 (sample SAMN14515345, study PRJNA621665) | algae metagenome | isolation source: Phormidium tanganyikae FI6-MK23 and co-occurring heterotrophs from granitic... | place: USA: Fort Irwin, California | collected 1998-05-24 | reverse complement strand
TTTCACGGAGGAACTCGGGGTTCACCGCCAGGCCGAAGTCGACGCCAGCCTTCTTGCCCGAGCAGTCTTCCAGAATCGGTAGTACCACGTTCTTGGCGGTGCCTGGCAGCACGGTGCTGCGGACCACCACGGTGTGGCGCTCGTTCTTGTCGCGCATGGCCATGCCGATCTCGCGGCACACGCCTTCGATGTAGTTCAGCTCCAGGTCGCCGTTCTTCTTGCTCGGCGTGCCGACGCAGATGAACGACACATCACTTTCCAGAACGGCAGCGGCGACGTCGGTGGTGCCGCGCAGGCGACCCTGACGCAGCCCCTGTTGCAGCAGTTCTTCCAGACCGGGTTCAACGATGGGCGATTTGCCGTTGTTGATCAGGTCGATCTTGTTCGCGGAGATATCCACGCCAATCACGTCGTGACCGCGTGCCGACAAACAGCCGGCACAAACGGCACCTACATAACCCAAACCGAAGATACTGATTCGCATGGTATTCACCTCGTCCGTTCGATGCAGTTTCAAATACTGGCCTTATGGCCAAAACTAGTCCGTGAACTTGCTGCTTTAATACGAGCAAGTTCATTCAGGCATAAATAGAGTGGGGCGCCGGAAGTGGCACCAAATGTGGGCCTTTATATTGAAAGGTGGCCCTTTGATGTTGTCGCTGTCGCCTCGCTTGAGGCCTCTATCTCGGTACTGTGACGGGTTGCTATATCTCCCTTTGAAATACACGAACTTTTCTTTGGGTGAAGCTGTCCGGCGAAAGTTAATTCGCTATCTGGCAGTTTCAAGTGTTCAGAAAGTTATGTATTGAAATGTGTTACGGGCTGTATGAGTAGCGGCCCTTTCGGATAGTTCCTACCGTTCGTCCTGAAGCTGAACCGAAGCTGAACGGCTAATTTGATTGCAATATAATGGCAAGTTGCAAAATGCATGATGGCAATATGTCCATTAATGCGCTCGAAACTATCCGATAACTTAACGGGGCAATAAGTTCTGTGGAAAGTACGCTCGCGCTGAAACTGTGATGCCAAACAGGTTTTGAGAATCAAACGCAACGGCGAGGGAATTTTTGTCAGGCGCAGCGCTCAGGGCGCAACGAAGCGGCAGGGCGAGGAAGGAGGGGGGGGTGGCAAGCGCAGCGGCCGAACCCATGCAGCAGCCGATGAGCGGTGCATGGGGTTGGCCGGTGTAGGGGTCAGTCTTGCGGCTGGTCGCGTAGGAAAACCAGGCTGTCGGCCTTGGAATGCTCGGCCGAATAACGATAGCCCTGATAGTTGAAGTCCTTCAGGCCCTCGGGGTTGGTCAGCCGCTCCTTGATCACGTAGCGCGCCATCAGGCCACGGGCCTTCTTGGCGTAGAAGCTGATGATCTTGTACTGGCCGTTCTTCAGATCCTTGAACTCGGTATCGATGAGGCGTGCGTTCAGCGCCTTGCGCTTGACCGCGCCGAAGTACTCGTTGGAGGCCAGATTGAGCAGCACGTCGTCGCCCTGGGCAGCCAGCGCTTCGTTCAGCCAGCCGCTGATGCGTTCGCCCCAGAAGGCATACAGATCCTTGCCGCGCACGTTGGCCAGCTTGGTGCCCATTTCCAGGCGATAGGCCTGCATCAGGTCCAGCGGGCGCAGCACGCCGTAAAGGCCGGAGAGCATGCGCAGGTGAGTCTGGGCGAAGTCGAAGTCAGCTTCGGAGAAATCCTCGGCGTTCAGCCCGGTGTACACGTCGCCCTTGAATGCCAGCAGCGCCTGCTTGGCGTTGGACGGATTGAACGGCCGTTCCCAACTGCCGAAACGCGCGGCATTGAGGCCGGCGAGTTTGTCCGACAGATGCATGAGCTCGGCGATCTGCGCCGGGCTGAAATCACGCAGCTGGGCGATCAGCTCCTGGGCGTGGTCGAGGTGTTCGGGTTGGGTGAAGCGCGGGGTGGCAGGCGGCGTCTCGTAGTCGAGGGTCTTGGCCGGTGAAATCACCATCAGCATGTGCGGAGTCTCCAGAAAGCGTGACGGCGATTCTAGAGGTCAGGGGACGGCAAGACCACCTATCGGGGTGATTGAGAAGAACCGATGCGCGACTGTTGTAGGAGCGAGCTTTGCTCGCGAAGCGGTTGCCAGCAATGAGCAGGGGCGAAGCGTTACCTGCACCTGATTGGCGCGGCATGCTGCAAGTGGGAGCGGGTAAGGGAGGCGAGTTACAGCAGGTAGGACTTCGGACTTTAACGGGGTGCTGGCGGCTCGCCAAGCACTATCTGTCGCCTCTGCAAATAAACCTGTGTGGCGATAAAAAAACGTTTTTCTGTCATGTGAATTGGAGTAATAAAAAAGCAAGACCGCCGAAACCTGCATACAGGTGGCGGCCATTGGCCCTCACCTTGCTTGCCACCTTTCGGCCCCGACCTGAAAAAGTCGGCGGTCTCTGTCCGGCGCAGCACCGCCCCAGGTATTGCGTCGTCTGGCTACTACAAGAAGGTGACCGACGTATGGATGACCACGGACGCTCCAAGCCCACCGCTCCAACCCTCTACGCTCTCGACACCAACGTCCTGATTCACGATCCCAACGCCTTGCTCAACTTCGAAGAACACCACGTCGCCATTCCGATGACGGTGTTGGAGGAACTCGACAAACTGAAATCCGGCAAGCATGGCGTCGCCGCCGAATGTCGCCAGGCCATCCGCCTGATCGATCAGATTCTCGCCGGGGCGGAGCCCGAGGACGTCGAGTACGGGGTACCCATCCAGCGCGGCAAGAGCGGCCCCTGCGGTCGCCTTTCCATCCTTATGAGCAAAAGTGCGGCGCCGGTGACCTGGCTGCCGGAAAACCTCAACGACAACAAGATCATCAACCAGTTGGTGGAGCTGAAGTCACGTAACCCCGGCCTTTCGGTGGTGCTGGTGACCAAGGACATCAACATGCGCCTGAAGGCGCGCGCCTGCGGTATCGACGCCGAGGACTACCACACCGACCAACTGGTCGATGACGTCTCGCTGCTATCGAAGGGTTATCACGACATGCCCGGCTCGTTCTGGGATCGTGTGAGCAAGGTCGACACCCGTCAGGACCATGGGCGCACCTGGCACCGCGTGCAACTCATCGACAACCTGCCAGCCGTGCATGTCAACGAGTTCATCCTCGATGAACAGGGTTTCGTCGGCTGGATCAAGGCGATCAAGGGCGACGAGCTGGTGATCCTCGACATGCACCAGGAGCCGCTGCTGCATCAGGAGGCCTGGGGCCTGAAACCGCGCGACATCCACCAGGCGCTGGCGCTGTTCGCCTTGCTCGACCCGGACATCCACCTGGTCAACCTGTCCGGCGCCGCCGGCTCCGGCAAGACCATTCTGGCGCTGGCCGCCGCCATCGAGCAGACCATGGTCAGCAAGCGCTACAGGAGGATCATCGCCACCCGCAGCGTGCAGGGGCTGGATCAGGAGATCGGCTTCCTGCCCGGTACCGAGGCGGAGAAGATGGAGCCCTGGCTCGGCGCGATTACCGACAACCTCGAAGCGCTACACATGGAGGACGAGAGCACCCACGGCAGCGTCGACTACATCCTGCAGAAGGTGCCGCTGCAGTTCAAATCCCTCAACTACATCCGCGGGCGCAGCTTCCAGCAGAGCCTGATCCTCATCGACGAATGCCAGAACCTCACCCCGCACCAGATGAAGACCATCATCACCCGTGCCGGCAACGGCTCGAAGGTGGTGTGCCTGGGCAACCTGGCGCAGATCGACACCCCCTACCTGTCAGCGCCCAGCTCAGGTCTGACCTACCTCACCGAGCGCTTCAAGGACTTCCCGCACGGCGTGCACATCACCCTGCAAGGCGTACCGCGCTCGATCCTCGCGGAGTACGCGGAAACCCACATGTAACCCTCGGGCTGTTAAAGACTCGCGCCTCTGCTCGCAAGAGCAGGGGCGTTTTAGTCTGTATTAACAAATCTCTACAGGTCCCGTGGGAGCGGCTTCAGCCGCGATGATCGCGGATAAATCCGCTCCTACAGTTGTGTAGTTGCGTAGCCCGGATGCAATCCGGGGATTTTTGTCGCCGTGGCCCCGGATTTCATCCGGGCTACGAAATCCTGACTTGCAGGTTTACAATCGGTCGATTCCCGTCTGGAGCTTTCCCGTGCTGACTCACCTCGATTCCCAAGGCCGCGCGCATATGGTCGACGTCACCGACAAGGCGACCACCTTCCGTGAAGCCACCGCCGAAGCGCGCGTGCGCATGTTGCCCGCCACCCTGCAGATGATCGTCGCTGGCGAGCATCCCAAAGGCGACGTGTTCGCCGTGGCGCGCATTGCCGGCATCCAGGCCGCGAAGAAAACCAGCGATCTGATCCCTCTTTGCCACCCGCTGATGCTCACCGGCGTCAAGGTCGAACTGAGTGCAGAGGGCGAGGACACCGTGCATATCACCGCCCGCTGCAAACTGTCCGGGCAAACCGGTGTCGAGATGGAAGCACTGACTGCCGCCAGCGTCGCCGCGCTGACCATCTATGACATGTGCAAGGCCGTGGATCGTGGCATGGTCATCGAGCAGGTACGCCTGCTGGAAAAACTCGGCGGCAAGAGCGGTCACTACAAGCTGGAGGAACAAGCATGATCCGCGTGCAATATTTCGCCCGCTACCGTGAAGCCCTGGGCCGTGACGACGAACAACTCAGCGGCGACTTCGCCACCCTCGACGACTTGCGCCTGCACCTGGTCGCCCGTGGCGGCGAATGGGAAGTGCTAGGCGAGCAGAACCTGATGTGCGCGCGCAATCAGGAACTGTGCAGCCTTGACGAACCACTGGCCGAAGGCGACGAAGTGGCCTTCTTCCCCACCGTCACCGGTGGCTAACGCCGATCCAGCCGTAGGGTGGGCCGGGCGGCGCTCTGTTTCAGCCCACCAAACCGCCTCTGAAAACGCCCCATCAAACGAGACTTCCATGACCATCCGCGTCCAAGCCCAATCCTTCGACCCCGGCACCGAGCTCAATGCCCTGCATGCCGCCAACCTCGGCATCGGCGCGGTGGTCACCTTCGTGGGCTACGTGCGTGACTTCAATGAAGGTCGCGAAGTCGGCGGCATGTTCCTCGAACACTTCCCCGGCATGACCGAAAAGGCCCTGGCCAAGATCGCCTTTGATGCGCGTGAGCGCTGGCCGCTGCTAGGCATCGAGATCATCCACCGCGTCGGTCGTCTGGAGCCGGGCGAGCCCATCGTCTTCGTCGGCACCAGCAGCGCCCATCGCCAGGCCGCGTTCGATGCCTGCAACTTCATCATGGATTACCTGAAGACCCGCGCGCCGTTCTGGAAGAAGGAAGACACCAGCGAAGGCCCACGCTGGGTCGAAGGCCGCTGCAGCGACCAGAGCGCCGCCGAGCGTTGGCAGAAACCGTAGAGGCCTATATCGCCCGGTGCGCATGGTGCACCCTACGGTGGCCTGAGCCCTACGCCAACGCCAGATGCACCCGCAACGCAATCGGCACCAGCATCATCAACACGCCCAAACCCAGCACGCGTACGCCCCATTCGTGTTCGCGAAAGTTGAAGCCGACTCCCAGCAGCAGAAAGCCGCCGATCAGCAGTATCAACATCAGGTGATAGTGGTCCATGGCGCTTCTCCACTTCGCAGTCCTGATTACAGCTTAGTCCCGCCGTCTGGGTTGGGGCTGATCTGGGGCAATGAAAGTCTGACTCGATTGGCGACAACGTGCGTCTCGATCGGTCGCTGCCTGGCGTCATGGCCTGCTCCATACTGTGCGCAGTCATCGTCAAGGATCGTTCATGCGCCTGTTCCTCTCTCTCCTGCTCGCCGGCCTGCTGAGTGCGACGCCGCTGCTCGCCGCCGAGCGCCATTTCACCATCCTGCACAGCAACGACTGGCAGTCGCGCCTGCTCGGCTTCGGCCCCAACAATGAATACAGCCCGGCGACGGTGAACGATGACGACACCGTCGGCGGCGTCGCCCGGCTTGCCACGTTATTGAATGAGCGCCGCGCAGCAGCCGGTGAAGAACCTCTGCTGTTGCTCGACGGCGGCGACTTCACCATGGGCACGCTGTTTCACACCATTGCCCGCGAGATGGGCAGCGAACTGCGTCTGATGACTGAGCTGGGCTATGACGCCGCGGTGATCGGCAACCACGAATTCGACTTCCGTCCGGCCGGGCTCGCCGCGATGATCAGCGCTGCGCACAAGGCCAAGGGCGACACGCTGGTGCCGCTACTGTCGAGCAACATGCGTTTCGAGGCTGCGAGCAAGGCCGACGACAGCCTGCAGGCGCACGCTGAGGCAGGACGCATCCTGCCGTACAAGCTGATCGAGCGCGGCGGCATTCGTTTCGGCCTGTTCGGCCTGCTTGGCAACAACGCCGTGGCCGTCAGCCCAATGATCAAGCCGGTGACTTTCGCCGACCCGGTCGCCACCGCCAGGGAAACCGTGGCCAAGCTGCGCGAGGAGGGCGCCGAGGTGGTAATCCTGCTCTCGCACATGGGCGTTACCCAGCAGGTCGATGGCAGCTGGCGCGGCGAGGAGGTGGAGCTGGTCGAGCAGGTGCCGGGCATCGATATCGTCGTCGGCGGCCATTCGCATGTGGCCCTGCCGCAGCCTGTACTAGTTAACGGGCACACCCCGGTGGTGCAGGCCGGTTCCGAGAACCAGTACCTCGGCGAACTGCGCATGAGCCTGGGCGACGACGGCGTGCCGCGTCTGCGTGACTATCGCCTGCACGCCGTCAACGACAGCATCGTCGGCGACGCGACCATCACCGCCAAGGTCGAAGACTTCAAGCAGGTGGTCAGCGAGCGCATGCTGACGCCCAAGGGCTATCGCTTCGACCAGCCGCTGGCCAAGGTCGACCAGAGCCTGGGCCGTGATTTCACCGATCAGACCCTGGCCAACCTGGTCACCGATGCGCTGCGTCATGCCGTCGATGCCGATCTGGCCTTCACCGGCAACGGCACTATCCGCGATGACCTGCTCAAGGGCCGCAACGGCGTGCAGGATGTCTCCGACCTGTTTCGCATCGCCCCGTTGGGCATCGGCCAGTTCGACGACGAACCGGGCTACCCGATGATCAAGGCCTATATCAGCGCGCGCGAAATCAAATCACTACTGGAGGTACTGCTGCTTGCCTACCAGTTGCGTGACAGCCAGAGCTATTACCCGCGCGTTTCCGGTGTGCGCTTCACCTACAACCCCTGGCGCGTGCCGTTCGACCGCGTCAGCCGCATCGAAATCGGCGATCCGCAAGGCGGCTACCGTGACCTGGACCTGACCGACACGAGCCTCTACAGCATCGGCGCCACCAGCTACGTCGGCAGCTTCACCTGGCTGGTACCGGACCTGACCAAGGGCCTGCTCAACGTCATACCCAAGGATGCCGAGGGCCGCCCGCTGCCGCGTATCGAAGACGCCATCATCGACCAGGACCCGGATAAGGAGGGCGTGCAGGAACTCAAGGAATGGCAGGTGCTGCTCGACCATATCCGCAGCCTGCCGGATCTCGATGGCGACGGCCTGGCCGATATTCCCACCAGCGGTGCGGCTGCCGAAGCGCGCATGATCCGCGCGCCCAGCCTGCACCCGGCCGAGCTGTTTCGCCTGGCCGGGCCTATGCAGTGGGGCGCCAGCGCGGTGATTCTGGCCGGCGTGCTGCTGATTCTCTGGCTGCTGAGCCGCCCGCTGCGCCGCCGCAGTCAGCGTTGACGGCCGTAGGGTGCGCCACGCGCACCGAATACGCCGAGAGATGACGGGATACTGCAACGCCCGTCGCTGAAGCGCCTCCCGCGGTTTGGCGCCGGCTGATTCGTGGGAGGGGCTTTCGGCTCGGGCATCCTGCTTCGCTCTACCTCCTGCATCCATGCAGTCGTAGCCATGATGGTGTCACTGCAGAGTTGGGGCGCACGGCGCACCCTACGGTCCGCCACCTTGCCAAGCCTTGCGTGCCTCCGTATGGTGCAAAGCCGACTGATTCGGAAGCTACGCAATGATCGCTCAGCACTGCCCGCTCGGTGACCGCGCACAGCCGGCCAACCTCCACTCAGATAAATGTCGCGTCGCCTCATGAACGCACTCAATCATTCGCGCCCGCTGGCGCTGTTCGGCCTGCTGCTGGCCAACCTTTGCTGGTCCGGTAACGCCTTGGTGGCGCGCGCCTTCGCCGGCGAGATCGCTCCGTTCACCCTGTCATTCTGGCGCTGGTGCCTGGCCCTGGCGCTGCTGCTGCCCTTCGTCGCCGTGCCGCTGTGGCGCCATCGCGCAGCCGTGCGCACTGCCGGCTGGCGCCTTCTGGTGCTTGGCGGCCTGGGCATCGCCGGCTATAACTCGCTGCTCTACAGCGCGGCGCAGACCACGGCGGCCATCAACATCTCGCTGGTCAACACCTGCCTGCCGCTGGTGACCTTCATCGGCGCCGGGCTGCTGCTCAACGAGTGGCCAGCACGCCGCGCCTGGTGGGGCATGCTGGTGGCGGTGATGGGCCTGGCGGTGCTGATCAGCCAGGGGCAATGGAGCCGCCTGGCCAGCCTGTCGTTCAACCAGGGCGACCTGATCATGCTGCTGGCCGTGGTCGACTGGGCGCTGTACTCGCTGCTGCTGCGGCGCTGGTCTGCTTACCTGCAGCCGATCCCGCCGCTGGCATTGCTGGGCGTGTTCATCCTGCTCGGCGTACCGCTGATCCTGCCGTTCTATCTATATGAACTGAGCCAGGGCGCGCATCTGGCAATCAACGCCGCCAACCTCTCGGCCGTCGCCTACACTGCCGTGTTCGCCTCGCTGCTGGCCTACCTGGCCTGGAACCACGGCATCCGCGTGATCGGCGCGGCCAAGGCGGCGCTGACCAACTACCTGATGCCGGTATTCACTGCCTTGCTGGGTTGGGTGCTGCTGAACGAGAGCCTGCAGCTCTATCACTGGCTGGGCGCCGCGATGATCTTCGGCGGCCTGCTGCTGGCCACGCGACCCGGCAAGAGCGCCTAGCCGCGTAGGGTGGATCGCGCTTCACCGATCCACCTCTCAACGCCGGCGGATGTAAAAGGCGTCATCCGCCCTACGGTGAACCCCTCACTCCGGCTTCAACATCACGAAGGCCTCACCGCCTTCACGATCATGCATCAGGATGAACGGCTGACCGGCGATCATGATCCTCACCGGTACCTTGCGCGGCACCGTGGTGCCGGCGTTGATCGCCGCCGCGCTGAGCAACTGGCGAGTCAGGCTGTCATCCTCCTGCGCCTCGCTGGTCACCACGCATTCGTGACTCACCTTCACCTGAATACTCAGGCTCTTGTCCGCATTGAAGCCGACGGTAGCAAAGCCCATATCGGTCATCTCGGTGACGCCATGCTGCCGCGCCACGCGATGCGCCTCGGCAAAGCTTGGTGCTGTCTGCAGGCAGATATCGCGGAACGCCTGCACCACGGGTGAAGTGACCGGCACCGGTGGCTGCGAGCCCAGATTGGCGCAGGCACCGAGAAGGCCAAAGCTGGCAAGCAAGGCGAACTTTTTCATCGCATCATTCCTTAATGAAGAGGTGTTCAGGGTTGCTGGCAAAGATCATGCCCCAGCAACTGTGAGGCCAGCCCTTTGGCCAGATAGGTCTCCACCACACGGCCATCGCCGCATTCGGTCTTGTGACCGATGGCGAAACCTATGGAAAGCAACACGAATAGCGCCAGGCCGATATTCTGGATGGGCGTCATGACAGGGCTCGCTGGGTAAACAATGGGGCAGAATGAAGATACGGGCAGGGGATGGCAAGTGCGCCAGCGCTCAACCCTGGCGTTGTCGGCTTGGCGAGCCAATACTGGCTATCACGCAAACCAGACAAGGGACTGTGCAATGAAGAAACTGATCATCATTCTGCTGCTGGGCGCCGCCTTCTGGCAGTTTTACCTGAGCAAGCCCGGCAGCCCGGTGATCAGCAACATCGCCAGCGATGGCTCGGTGATGGACAACCCGGTGGTCACCCAGCCCGGCTCGTCCACCTTCTCGCTGGACAGCCTGCGCCCCTCACCCTCGATCAGCCAACCTGCCGCTCAGGTCGCCAGCAATCAGTATCGCTGCGACGGTCGGGTCCACTGCTCGCAGATGACCTCCTGCGCCGAGGCCACCTTCTTTCTGCGCAACTGCCCCGGCACCAAGATGGACGGCGACAACGATGGTGTGCCCTGTGAAGGGCAATGGTGCGGACGTTAGGGCAGGGTGATCGACAAGCTGCTTAGCGCGACCTGGGCGACAAGCATCCAGACAACCGCGCTGATGATGCCCAGTACGCTGTAGCCGACGACGATACCAATCGCGATCTGCTTCCACAGGCCGGCGTAGCGGTTGGGTTCGTTTCGGTAATGCGTCGGCATATCACGCTCCGCCCGCAGATCGTCGAAGTCGTCTCTCGCTCTCAAGGTGTTCTCCTGGTTCATGGGCCAGCGCGCGGCGGCGCTGCAGCCTGCTGGAGGCGGATTTTCCGGCATCGCCCGACAGCCCCGCAAGCACCGTCCGAGCAGTTGAGAGGTCAGCCGCGGGCTCAGAAACCAGCGATTCAGCGCATCGCCACCACTGAAGCCTAACCGCTTGATAAAACGTAAATTTATCGATGATCTGGGGTTGACAGCGGTAGGCGAGACGCGGACAATGCGCGCCGTTGGCTACATAGCTCAGTTGGTTAGAGCGCAGCATTCATAATGCTGATGTCCCAGGTTCAAGTCCCGGTGTAGCCACCATAAATTTCAAGGGGTTAGCGCAAGCTAGCCCCTTTTTATTTTGGGGTGGTGACTACGAAGTGACTACGGCGTGTCTACCTCGACACCCTTCCCCTTGAGCTCATGGCGCAACGCCAGTAGCTGGAGCCTGGAAAGCTCTAGCTGATTTTGAGCCATCTGATCAGCGACTTTCTGTTGCTTGCGTATCCAGAACGCGAAACCAATGTAGACACCTAAAGTGCCGATCATTGCCAGAAAGACGGCAAGGTTAACGAACGTTTTGCGGTCTTCTACAGCGACTTCAATTCTCTTTTCCAGCAATTGCTTCCTTGCCGCTTGCTCGGTATTTGGTTCTTTTAAGCTTTCAAGCGAGGCAAGCTCACTCCAGTTGTCGTAAATCACTGCATTTGAGCTATCGCTTGCATAGAAGGTTAGATAGAACGCTCCAATGACAAGGCTCATAGAGAAAAGCGCGACAAACTTGTAAAGGCTATCCGTAGGGAGTGGGATTCTGTTTTCCATGCAAAACCTCGAACGTTTTAGGTTCGCGGAGTATGCCCGGATTCGATCAAAAATTCGGCTAAGCATGGTCTGACAGGTATCCGCACTGGGTGAGAGGGGAGAGCCTAAGCGCCGACTCCAGATGATCAGGCGACAGGTGTGCATAGCGCATGGTCATCGTGATGGTGGAGTGTCCGAGGATGCGTTGCAGACCCAGGATGTCACCACCGCCCATCATGTAATGGCTGGCGAAGGTGTGCCGGAGGATGTGGGTCATCTGGCCGGGAGTGTGGAAGCCGCAACGCTGGTAAGCAGATCGAAACGCAGATCGGCAAGGCATGAACAACCGACCATTCCCAGGCATCCCCACCTTTAAGGCAATCGCTTCGACCTCTTTCGGGATCGGCACCGACCGGGACTGGCGGTTTTTGGTCCGGTGAAAGTGGGCCTTGCCGCCGAACAGCGCACCCCGTGGCAGAGATTCTGCTTCATCCCATCGAGCACCTGTGGCCAAGCAGATCAGAGCAACCGGATAGGTATGGTTGTTGGTCGAGCGCTTGCACTCTTCCAGCAGTTGTTCGACCTGTTGCAGGGTCAGAAACGTCAGCTCGGTCTGGTCGGTCTTGATCTGGCGAACCTTGGCCAACGGATTGTTGCCGACCCAGGCACCCAGGCGGATCAGTTCGGAGAAGACCGCCGACAGGTAGCGCTGTTCATGGTTGACGGTGTGCGGGCTGACGTCCTTGAGGCGTGTCTGGCGATAGCGTGCCCAGGCAAGGGCATCGAAGTTGGAGGCCATCGGATTGCCGAGGCGTTCGACCGTGGCGAGGGTTCGTGCAAGACGATGCTTGGCATCCTTGAGCGAGCAGCCGTGCAGGTCATGCCAGAGCGTCACCAGATCCGACAGGCGATCATCGAGCGGCCGGCCGGTAGTGTTGAGGCTGGCGAAGAACTCCGATTCATAGCGCTGGGCTGCAGCTTTGGTCTTGAAACCCTTTTTGCGGATGCGGCGACCCGAGCGGCCGTTTTCGTAGAAGTCAGCGGTCCAGGTGTTGCCGTCTTTCCTGGCCGTCATACAGCACGCCCCCAACGAACATGGCGTTCTTCAAGGATGCCTTTGATGTGCTTATACAGCCCGTCTTCATCCATGCCTTTGGCGGCATAGTGGTCGCGGATCACCGGCCAGCACTCCCAATCCTTGAGCCGATAGAAAGCCTTTCTAGCGCCCACTCGCTCCCGTGCCAGCAGGCTGACGAAGTTTCCCAGGAATAGCTCGACGTTCTTGCCGGAGAAGCCCCGCGAGGTCTTGTATTGACGCTTGTACTCGGTTTCGTCCACCAGGGAATCGACAGGCAGATCGACGCGCACGTCATCACGGATCAGCGTCCAGATGGGCTCGAAGTAGCCAGGGCGAGCCAGTAACTTGAACTGGCGCAGGCCATAGCGCCAAAGGCCGTCAAGGTGCGGAGCAAAGGCGGCGTAGCTGTTGGTCTCGATGGTCTCGCCGCTGTGCAGATCGAACGAGCCGGAGGCGAATTGCTGGATAACCGAGTGGTGGTAACGCAGCTCGACACGCCAGACGTCTTGCTCGGGGTTGTAGTTATCGGGGTCGGTTTCATCGAAGCTATCGCGGCGTCTCCAGACACCTTCGCAATAGTCGAGCTTGTCGATGGCTCGGGCTTGCTCGGTTTTGTTGTAGATCGCCAATTGGACGCCACCGGCAGAGCCAAACATGTAGGTTTCGCCACGTCCGTAGACGCTGCTTTTGGTGTCCCAGGTAATTTCCTTGATGCCGGAGATATCACGAGCGGACCGAGCGCGGCAGTGCATACGGGCGACCAGATCAGCAGGGGGCGTCCAACCTTGCAGGTCTAGCGCGAGGTGAACCGCGCACTGGCTGCGTTCGACGTTGGTCAGGACGTGGCCGGCGTAGTAGTCCAGGCGTTCTTGCAGGCGCTCGGGGCAGAACTGGTCGATGGCATGCGGTGACACCTCGATTTTCAGGTGGGGGCCGATGTTCTCGATTTTGGCGTTGAAGTTTTTGATCAGGAGGACGAACCCGAGGTCGGCATTCTGCAACTTGTACTGATAGCCAGAATCCTTGCTGACGCGACCAGAGTGCCAACGCTGGCCAGCAAAATCGACGATGGTGCCGGGCTTCTCGAACAGGCACATGATTTCCGGACGGATCAGGCCGCGATAGAGCTGGCGGACGGTATCGACGCTACAGGCTAAGATTCGAACGCCGGACAGATCCACGAAACCACCAGCCCGAGGATCACAGAACAAACGACTTTTCGGGTTCTCTTTCCCCGTTTCGATATCAATGCGGTAGTAGTCCTTTGGTGCACTCATTCTCTGTATCTCTCTGGTGTAACGTGGTTACTAAAATCGGTTTATCTGACGTGTTACAGGGACGTCAGCGCGCAGGCTTTGCGCCGCGCTCGCCGGCTCCCGCTGGCGCAAAAGCCAGGGCGCGCTGACGCTTGATCACCACAGGAAGCGGCCTTTTTCGTAGCTGACGACGTTGATAGGAGGTGTCGCCTGGGAGTCGGCCTGGGGCTGCATATGAGGCTGTGAATAGCCCGGTATGGATTGCGGCTGCTGGAGCTGGCCGAACCCTTGCTGTGAGCGATCCGGCCGTGTGGGATCGAAGTAACCGACTTCGACCACTCGCATGCAGAAGCTGAAATCAGTTTCTACGCGGGTTCCCTGCTGGGTGTAGCACTGGCAAACGGTCTGCTTTCCGTTGACGGTGGCACTGCCCATGCGGGTGAAATTGCGGGCGTAGGTGTTGGGGTCAGTGCTGGACATGCAATAAAGCCGCGGGAACGACTGCGGCTTGGTTAGATCATCGTAAAGCGGGGCAGATGACGGGACGTTTTCGACTCGTGGAACGCGTTCAGCGAGGTACTGGCCACGAGACATAGGCGCGGAGGTTTCTTTCGCGATGCCAGGTATCAGCGACTTGGCCAAGTCGGTGGCGAGGTTGCCGCTTTCGGCCTTGGGCGCGCTTTGAGTGGGCGCCGCATCGGTGACGGGTGTTTCAGTTTCCTTGGCGCCGTAGATGAAGCTGTAGCCACGTAACGAGGCATAGATGCATATGCCTAGACCAAGGGTGGCGAGCACGAATTTACGCGACGGCTTGAAGCTGAAATGGTGCTCAGCCTTGGCGCTGGTGTAGACACCGAAGTAGCGCTTATCCAGGCTGATGATGGTGCGGCTGGCATCTTTGCAGGTGTTGACCTTCTCGACGTCGTTGTAAACGCGCTCCATCTCATAGCGTGAGACTTTGCTGCTGCCGAAGATCCGCCAGTAGTGAATATGTTTGTTGCAGAGACGGCGGGCATGCACGTCGATGAATCGGGGGTCCTGGGTGATCAAGTGCACCTCATGGCCCTGCTTGCGCATGATTTCGAAGCGCGAGATATGTTCTGGCACTTCCTTGCGAGGATCGCGCACGCCAAACCAGCCTTGCGCTTCATCCACCACAATCAAGGCGTTGTCGGGTAGCTCATACCACTTGAGCGGATCATCGAAGGGAAACCACTCAGCCTGAAGCTTGCTTGCATCAAGGTCGGTGACGTTGTGGTAATAGACGACCCGGCCATGCTTCTTGGCAGCCTGATCGACCTCTTTGATGGTGTTCAGCGTCTTGCCATGGCCCATCAGGCCGGTTCGGATATAGAGCATGATCAGGCCGTAAAGGTGGTGTTGGTGGAGAGCTTCGTACGGCGGTCAGCCATGCGATCAATACCCACCAGAACAAGGCGCGTGGTGATCGCTGCGAAGTAGATATTTACCGCCACATCGAACTTGGCCAGGCCCAGGATCATCTGCAGGGACTGACTAAGGTTGCCCAGGTTGGCCATGGCGTAGTCCTTGGCTTCGTTGATGACCAAGTTGATGCCGACGTAGGCGACTACCCCGATACCAATGGCCCGCAGCACTTGCTTGACGATGGGCAGGACGATGATCAGGAACAGGTGAGCCAGATAGAAAAAGTGCATGTTTATTCACCTCCAAAGGCCCGGCCGACATAGGCCGCCGCCCAAATGCTGGCCACGGCAACGATGATCCAGGACAGATCAACGGCCAGGGTGCAGAGGGGCTGATAGTTGAACGAAAGGGAACCGCCAGAGAGCTGGGCACGCTCAGGCGTTGGGCAACCAGCTGGTAGAAAGCGCGTAGCACCACCGATGATGCTAGGAGCAGATATTTCGGCTTCAGGGAGTGTGAAGTTCTCGCCTTGGAATAGGCCTTCGATATCGGATTTCTTACCGTCGAAGTCGCCCATCTCTTCTGCGTAGCACTGCTGTTCTTTCTGCTGTTTCAGGATGGCGCAGTCGATAGGGTCGCCGGTGCAGGAGAATGCGCCGTCACAGCTGCCAACCGTGGCGGTGCGCTCTTCGCCTTGTTCGCCTTCTTCATCGCCCATGCCGTCGCCATCGGGCTTGCTGGGATTGCAGTCGTCACCAACGCAATCACCTTTTTTGGTGGTGTTGCCGTCGGCGTCAGTCTTTTCAGAGTCAGTCTCAGACTTGCTGGTGGAGTTGCAGGGATTCATGCCCTTGCAGTTCGTCTTGGTGGTGTCGGTCTTAGTGGTGGTTTCGCTAGAGCCGTCCGCGTTCTCTTTCTTAGTTGTCTCCTGTTCGACCTTGGTCTCCGACTTCTGAGGCGGCTTGGTCTTTGATGGTGTGCAGTTGGTTTTGAACTGGTGAATAGAGCCTTCTTTACACTCGACTTCGCCCTTGTCTTCAAACTTGTTGGTGGCCGTGCAGTTGCGCTTAAGACTGCCGTCAGGCTGAGTTTCCCAGCCCGAGCATTCGTTATTGGTGTCGTACTTAGGTGCCTCAGTTACTGGATCTTTCGCCGGGGGCTGATCGAATACGGATGGGTTGTTGGCAGACGGAGTGCAGCTGATGCCATTGCCCTTGTACTCAAAGGAGCCGACGAGCTGGTCAGGCGGGCCAAAGTCGCGCTTGGAGGAAAAGCCGCCGAAGGTGTGGGAATACTGGCAGCCGCTTTTGCAGACGGTTACGGGCGGGTCAACAGAGGGATTGCCATCGTCACCGAGGGTGGCAAAACGAAACTCATGATAAACAACGTCGCCAATGGTCGATTCACATTGGTCAGGCTCAGGACCCTCGCACCCCCCAGTTTGAGGATTAAAAACCGCGGGAGCGGTGCACCCATCGCCATATCGAGTGACTGAATGAATAAACCCCGCATCGACCCCATTAGAGCGCCTACCACCACAGACAGCCTCACGGGGTCTATTGGGGTTGATGTAGATGTAGGAGTAAGTAACCCCAGGATAATGCTGAGCGCGTAACTCAAAGACGGCTTTGCAGGCATCAACAGCAGAGGGGAAGTCCTGAGAACTGTAATTGTGACGCCAGATATAATCCTGAGCGTTAACACCCAGAGAGCAGAAGGTAGAAAGTAGAAAAACTGCCGCAGCAACCCAAGCGTGATAACGCATCTCACACCCGCCCAAACAGCAGCGCCGCGAAGGCAAGGGTCATAACCACCAAGTAGTAAGTGTTCGGATCAATCGCCATAAGCAGAAACCCCGCCGAAGCGGGGTTGACCTCTGGTTGGTGGGTTAAACGGCGCGGCGCATGTACTTGAACAGCGCAGCAGCGACGAGCAGGCCGAGGCCGGCGTAGCCGATGATGTTGATGTCACCTTCACCACCTTCCATCTTGGCGGCCGCGTCTGCGGCAGTGGCGTAGGCCTGGCCGATGCCAAAGGCGCTGATGACAGCAACGGCGCCGACTTGGCGGCCGTAGTGACGCAGGGTATTGCGGAGTTTCATAGGACTTACCTCACTAGCTTCTTGAGAACGAGGAAGATGAACACCGTGGCGAATACGCCTACGGCGGCATCCAGCATGGTGATCGCCTCCTCATCGGTTAATCCGGGAGAGAGTTCCGCCCGGATTTCAGCGCCAGTGATGGAAACCAGCTGGCCAGTGCACCGAGGCTCCCCAGTAGCTCCAGCCGACCATTCCCCATCACAGGCAATGAACTTCATTTGCCTTGGTTACTCAGCCAGACTGGGGTCACGAATGACCTCAGCCATGGCGATGCAGTCGGGGCAGATCACGAGGTCGGGCGCCGTGTTCAGATCGGGCAGCAGGTCGGGCTGGGGGGGCGGACTGGTTGTAGAGCTGGCCCATGGGCTGCCCGCAGCAGTCACACAGCACGCGATCAACGATCAGCACGGCGGCGCCCTCCTGTTAGGCCTTGGCCGCGTCCGGCTGGGTGCCGGTCGGCTTGGCTTGTTGTTGGGCGGCGAGCTTGCGGGCTTCGGTGGCAGTGTCAGCAGCGCCAGTGCCACGGGCAGCCTTGGCCGACTCGACGTGCAGGACGATGAACTTGCCAGCGTTCTTGGAGCCGCGATCAATCTCTACGGTGACGCGGACGGTCTCCAGCACATCGAGGCCTTTGCAGGCGGCCCACACTTCGTCCAGGGAGCCTTCTGCTACCTGCATCGAGAGCAGTGAGACGCCCAGGTCCTTTTCGCCGTCCGGTTCGTCGCCCAGGTACAGCTTGACCAGATCCACGTTGTCGAACTTCACGCGCTCAGCGCTGATGAATGCCAGTTCCATAGTGGTGCGTGCCATGTTGTGTTTCCTCGCTTGGTTGCGCGGTATTGCGCGGGTTTGCCTTTTAGCAGGCCGAGCGGGTCCACACGGGCAGATATCGCGGTTTCTGCCCGAGTGGTTTTCTCGACTTGCCGAGGTTTTCAGTTAGCGCCGCTGGTGCAGCGGGTTGTGTTCACACCAAGGGCTTTGCCCTTGTCATCCCACTCTTGCCGCCGAGGGCTCGGGAGCGCGGGGCGGTGGAGCTGCCCCACACTCACGAGCGGAGGCTATTCAGGGTGGTGGGCGTTCAAGGGTTCGCTCTGCCCGTGCCTCCGTTTGACCGAACGGTGAAGCGTGTTCGGACAAGCCGGGGGCGCGGCCCTTGACCTGTTCAGGATCGGCGGCGTTGGCTGGATCGCTGGGGGCGCACTGGTGCACGACCTTGGCCATTGCCTGATAGAAGTAGTCGTCTACCGATTCCATCACCTTGACGACTTGCAGCGTCGAGAAGATCGAACCGACAGCAAACCCGATGAACAGATAGGGGAATGCGTGCCAGAGCAGGGCGACCAGATAGCGGCCAACACGGAAAGAGACGGTCATGCGCTCACCCCACCAGTTCGAACGGTTCGCGCAGGGGCACGAAGGGGGTTGGTTTGCCGGTGTCGCTCACAACGTGCCAGTACCGCGGCGGACGGGGCGACGGCTTGTGTTTCTCGCAGTACGAGGCAGCTGTCACACAGTTCCGCCCATCGACCATGCGCCATTGAGCGGGGCGGCAGTCGGTGCATTGTGTGGACGGGGAGGCGGCGGGCTTCGGCGGTTGCCAGTTTCGGTTTAACCAGCAGACAGAGCAGTCGCAGCTCTCGGCGTGCGGGTGACGGCGAAAGGCGAACGTCTTGCCCTGCGGATTGCGAGCAAAGCAGCTCTGGCAGCCGCAATCCTTGTGGTGCGATAGCAGGTATAGGGAGGGATTCATGGGCGGGCACCTGATTAGTCATCGCTGTAATCCCCCGCGCAGAAGATGGTTTTGCCTCGGTCGAGGTCGCGGCGGATGCGGTGCAGGTTGATGACGCGGTGACGGCCGATTTTCACGGTGGGCAGGGCGTGGCTTTCGATCCAGCCGCGCACCACGTCTTCGGTGATTTGCTCCATGCCCAGGAGCTGAGCCAGCACGTATTTCGTGCAGAACGGTGCGTCGCGGAGATCCGTTACGCGTTGGGCGTCTCCCGAAATCGAAAGCCCCACTACACCAGACTGTTCCATAGCTTTTGCCCTATACTCGACGGGTGAAATCGTTTGGCGTCGGCATTATTTGCCAGTTATCTGATGCCAATTATAGGGGTTAGGCTCATATTGACTAGCAATATATGCCAATTACTTAGATGAATTTAGAATGATCAGAGAGCGAATTGTCGCTATTTGGGAATATAAGAGGCTCACAGCGAAGAAGCTGGAAGAGCTCAGTGGTATAGATCGAGAGAAGTGGTATGCGCTGAGAAAGGGTGGAAGACGGGCCAATGAGGACGACATTAGCTCGATTGTGAAGATCCACCCCGAGTACGCCTTGTGGCTGGCTAGCGGCCAGATTGCGCCAGAATGCGGCCAAACCAGCCCCGACTATGACGAGGCAAATCGAAACTTGGCCAGTCCAAACGCGGGATAGCGATCACACAGGAAGTAGCTAGGCGCTGGTTTGCCCGATATAGGCTTGGCAAAGGCAATTAACATCGAAACGAATGGCGTGTGCGCTAAGAATGCAGGAACATAAATTAAATAGCGGTGAGCAGCGCATAGACGCTTCTTTTAAGAGCTTTGTCTGTAAAGTTGAGGGCATCGCAAAAGAAGCTTTAGCTGGTGGCGAAATACATAAAGTTGAAGACGTAGAGAAGATATTAAAAAATGCAGTAAATGAGGAGCTTAGAAGAAAGGTTCCGCTTGCTGAAAGGCAGGAAATGGGAGCTTTTTTTACTGGAAAAACTCTTCGAAAAAATGCTTTTCATTATCTGAATGAAAAGAATACTGCGACGACGGTGCTAGATCCTGCCTGTGGAGCGGGGGATCTACTCATAAGTTATGCTGAAAAGCTGACAGTCAAAAAAGAGCTTGCTGAGACCATCGAGTCTTGGGGGGACGTTCTCTTTGCAATTGAGCTACAAGAGGACTTTCTGCGTCTCGCTAAGGCTCGGTTAGTCCTGCTTGCCTATCTTCGGGGTGCAAGAGCAGTTGAAAATAAAAATATCAAAATTGAAGAAGTGTTTAAGAATTTCAAAAACGCCAATTCTTTAGATTTGGTCGATTGGCCGAAAACTGATCATGTAGTATTGAATCCGCCTTACATCTACATGAAGTCAGAAATTGATTGTGATTGGACGACTGGTAGCGTATCGGCAGCTGCAGTATTCGTTGAGCACTGCATAAAGAAGTGCAAAGATGCGTCTCTCATAGTCGGAATACTGCCAGATGTTTTACGTACAGGAACAAGATATAAGCGTTGGCGTGACTTGGTAGAGAGAAAACGCAAGGTTAATAGAGCGGACATATATGGCGCATTCGACCCTCAGGCTGATGTTGATGTTTTTATCCTAGAGTTGGGGACGCAAGAACCAGATGAAACCCAGGGTGGAAATAATGACGCTAGCTATTGGTCAAAAGGAGTCGAGCAAAGTAGTTTGAAAGTGTCTGATCTTTTTTCTGTGTGCGTCGGTAGCGTAGTGCCACATCGAGATGAAGAGCAAGGGCCGAGATGCGTATATATACATACTCGTGACGCTCCGCCGTGGGGGGAAATATCAAGTGCCCCTGGTTACAGGAATTTTGATGGGACAACTCATAATGCTCCTTTTGTGATAGTCAGAAGAACATCAAGTCCAAGCGATAAAAATAGGGCAATAGCTACACTAGTTACATGTGGTGGCGCTGTGGCTGTAGAAAACCACCTGATAGTTTTGAAGCCTGTGAATAGAACGCTTGAAGAGTGCGTGCGTTTGATAGAGTTTCTGAAACGTGAAGAAGTGGATGATTGGCTAAACGAGCGAATTAGGTGTAGGCATCTTACTGTTACTGCTGTAAAAGAAATCCCTTGGCGATCCAATTAAAGGAATAAACATGGCTCGGAATATTGCTCCCTTAGATATTACATGGTTTCTTGATTTGAATTCGAGAGGTCTTTTAGATCTTAAGCCTCCATATCAGAGGCATAGTGTTTGGACTCTTAAAGAGCGTCGATATTTTTTAGATACTATTTTTAATGGGTATCCTTGTCCGCCTCTGTTTTTGTATAAATCTCTAACCGATGACGGAGTAGCTACGTATCATGTGGTCGACGGTAAGCAGCGACTCGAGACTGTAATAAACTTTGCCAACAATAAAATATCTCTTTCCGATGATATGCAAGATGAAGGGTTGGCTGGAAAAAGGTGGAAGGGGATAGGTACTGAGCAGCGAAAGAAATTCTGGAATTATCAGATTGCTGTTGAAATGCTTGACTCGGTAGATAATGCAGTTGTTAAGGAAATTTTTGATCGATATAACAGGACTTCGCGTAACTTGGAGCGTCAAGAGCTGCGGCACGCCAAGTATGATGGCTGGTTTGTAAAGTTTGCTGAAGAGGAAGCAAAGAAGTCAGAGTGGAAAAAGCTAGGAATTGTAACTACGGCAAACGCCCGCCGGATGAGAGATGTTCAATTTATTTCAGAGTTGATGATTGTCATCCTCAAATCCGACATTTCTGGCTTTGATCAGAACGAGCTTGATGAGTATTACGCTAATTACGAAACTCCACTGGAGTTTGATCCTGAGTTCCAGGAAGATGAGTTTGTTCAGCGGTTTGAAAATGTGAAGTCGTGGATACTTGACTTGGAAGAGAAGTCCGGTGTCGTTTCTGAGCTTGCTAAGACATATACGCATTTTTATTCACTGTGGGCAAGTGTGGCGTTGAATAATGGTTATGAAAAGTCGCCCGACGACATTATTCAGGTTTACAGGCCTTTTATGGTTAATGTTGCCAAATTGTCTAAGACAGACGATCTGGACAAGTTACTTGCCGAAGACAAGGCCGATGCATTGAAGCAGCCTTACGTTTACTATCAGAGTGCAAGAGGGGCGAATACAGAGCTTCCACAAAGGAAGCAGCGCCATGAGACCATATCATCTCTTCTCTTTGGAGAAGTCGATGCGCCATGAAAATAAGTCGCAGCGTCAGGAGCTTGTATGAAGAGCGGGCCGAGCTGGCCAAGAAGCTAGAGGCGAAAGTAAAGGAGATTTTTGAAGCAAAGAAAAGAGCACAGTGGTTTTACAATGGAAGAGTGAAAACACTAGAAAGCTTTGCGCAAAAATTAGAGACGGGTAGGGTTGTCTCTCCAGATGATATGGAAGATCTGTTTGCCTGCACATTGGTGGTAGAGAATCGCGGATCTATAAAGGAAGCATTGAAGCTAATTTCAGCTGAGTTCGAGGTGCTGGAAAAAAGGCCGCGAAGTCCTTCTAAGACGCATAAGTCGCCTGAGGCATTTCCCTTTGATGACTTACGGCTTTATGTGAAGTTAAAGGAAAATGAAAGCCTTCCAAGCACGCCTGTGCAGGGTATTAAGTTTGAGGTTCAAGTTAAGACCTTTTTGCAACATGCTTGGGGGATTGCAACGCATGACCTGATTTATAAGGGAAATGCGGTTGATTGGGCAAAGGCTCGAGTTGCATATCAGATTAAGGCTATGTTGGAACATGCAGAGATATCTGTAGAGCAGGTTGAGAGCCTTGCTACGTCAACGGGGCTTGCTATGACTGATTATAGAACCAAGGAAAAGCAAAAGCTGATTACTTGGTTTAGCCAGACTTGGACTGAAGAGTCGCTACCTAAAGACCTAGTACGCTTATCAGACACAGTGCTTGATTTGTGCGAAGTAATAGGCTTGAAGAGTACAGATGCTATAAAAGCTGTTGCCGAGGAAACAGCTGCTGGACGAGGGGCAGCTCTAGTAGACTTATCTCCATACTCAGTGATACTGAAATCTTTGTTGGCGAAGTTCAATGAGCCGCTTGTTGGCTACCTTAGCACTCCATCTGAGCAGAAAGGTAAGAAAGTCAGGGTCTTTGGGGCGGATGACCCAGAGCTAAAGGCTGTATTTAACTCATGTCATCCTGAAAAGTATGTCTACATTGATTAGACGGTTGAACAGGGTGCTTAGTAGGTGACTACATAGGCTTCTTTTTCTGGGAAGGACTGGTTTAACCGGCTTGGGGTAGGGCTGGACGCTCCATTTTATGGGGCTTTCTGGCTCAGTAGGGTGGTTCGTAGCGGATTCATAATCCCCAGCCCGCACCATCCCCAACCCAACAAATCCACACCCCAAAAACAACAAAACCCCGCTTTCGCGGGGTTCTGTTCATGCACTACCTACAACGATCAAACGTTAAAGCGGAAGTGCATCACGTCGCCGTCCTTGACGATGTAGTCCTTGCCTTCCAGGCGCCATTTGCCGGCTTCCTTGGCGCCGGCTTCGCCCTTGTACTGGATGAAGTCGTTGTAGGCGATGACTTCGGCGCGGATGAAGCCTTTCTCGAAGTCGGTGTGGATCGCGGCAGCCGACTGCGGGGCGGTGGCGCCGACCTTGACGGTCCAGGCGCGTACTTCCTTCACGCCAGCGGTGAAGTAGGTCTGCAGGTTGAGCAGCGAGTAACCGGCGCGGATCACGCGGTTCAGGCCCGGCTCTTCCATGCCCATGGTTTCGAGGAACATCTGCATTTCTTCGAGATCGTCCAGTTCGGCGATCTCGGCTTCGATCTTGTTGCACACCGGTACGACAATGGCGCCTTCCGCTTCGGCGATAGCGTTGACCACGTCGAGGTGCGGGTTGTTCTCGAAGCCGTCTTCGGCGACGTTGGCGATGTACATCACCGGCTTGGTGGTGAGCAGGTGGAAGCTCTTGGCCAGGCGCTTCTCGTCGTCACCCAGGTCTTTGAGCAGGCTGCGCGCCGGCTTGCCTTCGGTGAGGTGGGGGATGAGCTTTTCCAGCAGGGCCTTCTGCGCCACGGATTCCTTGTCGCCACCCTTGGCGGTGCGAGCCACGCGCTGCAGTTGTTTCTCGCTGCTGTCGAGGTCGGCCATGATCAGTTCGAGGTCGATGATCTCGATGTCGCGCTTGGGGTCGACGCTGTTGGCGACGTGGATGACGTTGTCGTCTTCGAAGCAGCGCACCACGTGGGCGATGGCGTCGGTCTCGCGGATGTTGGCGAGGAACTTATTGCCCAGGCCTTCACCTTTCGACGCACCCGCGACCAGGCCGGCGATGTCGACGAATTCCATGGTGGTGGGGATGACCTTCTCGGGTTTGACGATCTCGGCCAGGGCATCCAGGCGCGGGTCGGGCATGGGCACGATGCCGCTGTTCGGCTCGATGGTGCAGAAGGGGAAGTTCTCCGCCGCGATGCCGGATTTGGTGAGGGCGTTGAACAGGGTGGACTTGCCGACGTTGGGCAGGCCGACGATGCCGCAGTTGAATCCCATGATGTGTCCCTCGGGGTAAAGGTGGTTACTTGGTGGCCTTCTGGCTATGCAGTTTGCGCATGGCCACGGTCCAGTCGCCGGCGAGTATTTCCGGCAGGACGTCCAAGGCGAAGTCGATGCTCTTGTCGAGCAGTTCCTGTTCGCTGCGTGTGGCGCGTCCGAGCACGTAGCCGGAGACCAGGCTGGCGTGCCCCGGGTGGCCGATGCCGAGCCGCAGGCGATGGAAGTTATTCTGGTTGCCGAGCTGGGCGATGATGTCGCGCAGGCCGTTGTGCCCGCCGTGGCCGCCGCCCTGTTTGAGCTTGGCGACGCCGGGTGGCATGTCGAGTTCGTCGTGGGCCACCAGGATTTCTTCGGGTTTGATCTTGAAGAAATTGGCCAATGCCGCCACGGACTGGCCGCTGCGGTTCATGTAGGTGGTGGGGATGAGCAGGCGAACTTCGCGCCCCTGGTGAACGAACTTGCCCACCAGGCCGAAATACTTGCGATCGACAGAGAGGTTGACGCGCTGGCTCTCGGCCACGCGCTCAACGAAAAGGGCCCCTGCATTGTGCCGGGTCTGGTCGTATTCGGGGCCGGGGTTACCCAGGCCAACGATCAGTTGTACGGCAGTCATACAGGAGCCCTTTTGAGGAAATCGCCCGGCGTGATCGCCTGCCGGGCGGGTTCCGCGCTGTGATTACTCGGCAGCGCCTTCTTCGTCTTTAACGCGGCTGGCGTGGATGTTGGAGACAGCCAGGTCGTTACCGTGAGCCAGAGCAACCAGCTCAACGCCTTTCGGCAGCTTCAGGTCGGACATGTGGACAGTCTGGCCAACTTCTACGGCAGCCATGTCGACTTCGATGAATTCCGGCAGGTCTTTCGGCAGGCAGGAAACTTCGACTTCGCTGATGGTGTGGGAGATCTCGCCACCTTGCTGCTTCACGCCAACGGAAGTAGCTTCGTTGATGAAGTGCAGGGGTACGTGAGCGCTCAGCTTCTGGCCGGCAACGACGCGCTGGAAGTCAGCGTGCAGTACGAAGCCTTTGGCCGGGTGGCGCTGCAGGGCTTTGATCACGACGCTTTCTTTGGTACCGGCAACGTCCAGGCTCAGAACGTGGCTGAAAGCCGCTTCGTTTTCCAGCAGCTTGGCCAGGTCTTTGGCCAGCAGGCTGATCGATTGCGGGGCTTTGTCGCCACCGTAGATCACGGCAGGAACCATGGACACGTTACGACGCAGGCGGCGGCTCGCACCTTTCCCCAGGTCGGAACGCACTTCGGCATTCAGGGCAAATTCAACAGTCATTTCACTTCTCCAAAATAACCAAACCGCCTTGTGGCTTGCGACCAGCCTCGGGCGGTAGGGCAAAAAGCCCCGCACGAGGCGGGGCAGTGTGATCTGGCCAATTCCGCTTAGCGGAACATGGCGCTGATCGATTCTTCGTTGCTGATGCGGCGGACCGCTTCGGCGACGACCGGGGCGATGTCGAGCTGGCGAATACGCGAGCAGGACTGCGCCGCAGCGGACAGCGGGATGGTGTTGGTGACCACCAGCTCGTCCAGGACGGAATTCTCGATGTTCTCGATGGCGCGGCCGGACAGCACCGGGTGGGTGCAGTAGGCGTAGACCTTGGCGGCGCCGCGCTCTTTCAGCGCTTTGGCGGCGTGGCACAGGGTTCCGGCAGTGTCGACCATGTCGTCGACCAGGATGCAGGTACGGCCTTCGACGTCACCGATGATGTGCATCACTTCGGACTGGTTGGCCTTCTCGCGACGCTTGTCGATGATCGCCAGGTCGACGCCCAGGCTCTTGGCCACGGCGCGGGCACGAACGACGCCGCCGATATCGGGGGAGACGATCATCAGGTTGTCGAAGCGTTGGTCTTCGATGTCATCGACCAGGACCGGGGAGCCGTAGATGTTGTCCACCGGAATGTCGAAGAAGCCCTGGATCTGGTCAGCGTGCAGGTCGACGGTCAGCACGCGGTCGATACCGACCACGGTGAGCATGTCGGCAACCACTTTGGCGCTGATTGCCACGCGCGCGGAACGCGGACGGCGATCCTGGCGGGCATAACCGAAGTAGGGGATGACTGCAGTGATGCGAGTCGCCGAGGAACGGCGGAAGGCGTCGGCCATCACTACCAATTCCATCAGGTTGTCGTTGGTGGGTGCACAGGTCGGCTGAATCAGGAAGACGTCCTTGCCGCGAACGTTCTCGTTGATTTCGATCATGACTTCGCCGTCGGAGAACTTACCGACCGAAGCATCGCCGAGGGGAATGTGCAGCTGACGAACGATCCGTCGCGCCAGATCGGGGTTTGCGTTCCCCGTGAAGACCATCATCTTGGACACGCGCAGTACCTGCCGGCTGGGGGTATACCTGGATGGGTATGGAAAATGGCAGGGGCGGCTGGATTCGAACCAACGCATGCCAGGATCAAAACCTGGTGCCTTACCGCTTGGCGACGCCCCTATATTCTGTGTTGAATGCTTGTTGATTCGGTTCTCGATGCCTCCCGAGGGAGGTTATGGCAGGGGCGGCTGGATTCGAACCAACGCATGCCAGGATCAAAACCTGGTGCCTTACCGCTTGGCGACGCCCCTGTATCGTATAACCGAATGCTGAGCATTCACTTCTTGGCCAATGCTTGGAGCCTGCGGTGCAGCATCGAAATGTTGCGACCTTGAGCGACAAAGCTCGGCAGAGTGCCTGGAAGTTGGCGGGCGACTTTATCAGCATCGTCCCGATTTGGGAAGCTCCCAAATATGCAAGCTCCAGTGCCGGTCAATCTAGCTGAAACAAATTTGTTCAACAAGATCAAAGCGTTACGAACTTCAGGGTAACGCTTCTCTACGACCGGCTGGCAGTCGTTTCGACCACCCCCCGCAAGAAGGCTGCGAACTTTAATGGGCGGCGTATCGCGTGTCAACTCGGGCGAGCCGAAAACTTCTGCTGTGCTGACAAAGACTTGCGGTACTGCGACGAGGAACCAGGGCTCGTCGAGTTCGACTGGGGTCAGGCGCTCGCCAACGCCCTCGGCAAAGGCGGCGTGGCCGCGCACGAATACTGGTACGTCGGCGCCCAGGGCCAGGCCCAGTTCGGCCAGGCGGTCTTCGCCCAGTTGGGTTTGCCACAGGTGGTCGAGGCCGAGCAGGGTGGTGGCGGCGTCCGAGCTGCCACCGCCGATGCCGCCGCCCATGGGCAGGCGCTTGTCCAGCCAGATATCGGCGCCGAGCTGGGTGCCGCTGGCTTCCTGCAGCCTTTTGGCCGCGCGCACGATCAGGTTGCTGTCATGCGCTACGCCTTCGATGGGCGTGTGCAGGCGGATTTCGCCATCCTGGCGGACACTGAAGCCGAGTTCGTCACCATGGTCGAGAAACTGCAACAGGGTCTGCAGCTCGTGATAGCCATCGGCGCGGCGGCCGAGGATATGCAGCATCAGATTGAGCTTGGCGGGGGCGGGCAGGATCAGTTCGGCGTGGCTGGGGATGGCAGTCATGGTCGGGGCAGGGGCATCGTCGTGAGGCATGTGGCGATTGTATTCGGGAAATGCATCGGCAGGTGTGTCAGAGGAGCATCGCGGCTGAAACGGAGTGCCGCCCAGCCGCTCCTACAAAAACGCTGCCTCCCCTGTAGGAGCGGCTTTAGCCGCGAAATGCTCAGTTCGTAGCCCGGATGCAATCCGGGGCGTGGTGGCGATGGTTCCCGGATTTCATCCGGGCTACGGCTGCGTGTGCGAAACCTGTAGGAGCGAGCTCTGCTCGCGAAGCGGTTGGCGCTTATCAGGTTGAGCTTGGCCGGGGCGGGCAGGATCAGTTCGGCGTGGTTGGGGATGCCGCTTTTCCATCCATCAGCTGTGTGCTGTGGAAGGCGCTGGACAAGCTGTCGCGGCTGAAGCCCCTCCCACAGAGAATGTGGTCGCTTACTGCCCCAACTGACGCGGCTGCCAGTCCTTGATCACCAGGGTCACTTCCAGGTCTTGGCCGTAGAGCTTCAGGCGCTCCGGCAGGGCGTAGCCGTTCTGCTCGGTGTAGCGCTGGTATTCGACCTTCCAGCCGTCCTGTTCCAGCTGCGCCAGGTGGCTTTGGCCATCGAGGGTGATGCGGCTGCGGCTTTCCGGGGCGGGCAGGCCACGAATCCACCAGAGCAGGTTGGATACCGGCAGGTCCAGGCGCAGTTGCTCTTGCAGCAGTGCTTCCGGCGATTCGGCGCGGAAACGGCCGCGGTTGGATACTTCCAGCAAGATGTCGCCCGGGCGGCCGGTCAGGCGGGCGGCGCCGCCACCCAGCGGGCCGGACAGGCGAATGTCGTAGTAATCCTGGCGCTGCAGCCAGAACAGGGTGGCGCTGCCGGAGTCCTGCGGGGCGCGGATGCCGATCTTGCCGTTGATCTGCCAGCCGTCGAGCTGAGTGATCTGCTCTTTGTGGGCTTTCCACTGGGCCGGGTCGCCCTGGCCTTCCAGCGCTTCGTGCGAGGTGAGGCCGGCGCAGCCAGCGAGCAGGGCGATAAGGCTGAATACGAGTAGGTGACGAAGCATCAAAGAGTCTCGGAACCGGTCAGGCGCAACAGCGTGTCACGCAGAATGGGGCTGTCGGGCGTTGCGCTGAGGGCGTCGCGCCAGACGCGTCGGGCGTCGCGCTGCTTGCCTTGGGCCCAGAGCACTTCGCCGAGGTGGGCGGCCACTTCGTGGTCGGGGAATTTCTCCAGGGCCTGGCGCAGCAGGCGCTCGGCCTCGTCGAGGTTGCCCAGGCGATAGTTGACCCAGCCGAGGCTGTCGAGAATCGCCGGGTCGTCCGGGTTGAGCTGGTGCGCTTTCTCGATCAGCTCGCGCGCTTCTTCATAGCGCGTGGTGCGGTCGGCCAGGGTGTAGCCGAGGGCGTTGAGCGCCATGGCGTGTTCCGGCTCGCGCTGGATGATATAGCGCAGGTCGGTTTCCAACTGGGCCAGGTCATCGCGCTTTTCCGCGAGCATGGCGCGGGTATAAAGCAGGTTCAGGTCGTTGGGGTACTGCTCCAGTCCCTCGTTGATCACCTTCCAGGCCGGCTCGACCTGGCTGCGATTGCTCAGGCCTTCGGCTTCGATCAGGTACAGCTGGATGGCGTAATCGGGCTGCGCGCTGCGTGCCTGGGCCAGGCGTGCGCTGGCTTCTTCACTGCGCTGCTGGGCGAACAGCAGTTCGGCCTGGCGTTGCTGGGCCGGCAGATAGTCGTTGCTCGGGCCGACCAGGGCGTATTCCTGCAGGGCACTGTCATTGTCGTTCAGCGCCTCGTAAGCGCGGCCGAGGTTGTAGTGCGCGGCATCGACATGGCTGCGGCGCTCGACCAGCTCTTCGAGGTAGACGATGGCTTCTTCCCAGGCTTCGGCTTCCAGGCACACCAGCGCCAGGGAGAAACGCAGGTCGTCGTCGTTGGGGTTTTCCTGCACCAGCTTGGCGAACTCGCCCTTGGCGTCGTCGAGGCGATCCTGCTCGACCAGCAGGCGCGCGTAAGTCAGGCGCAGGCGTTTGTCTTCGGGATTGTTGCGGATGCCTTTCTGCAGGATCGGCATGGCCTCTTTGCCACGGCCGAGGCTCTGCAGCAGGCGGGCGCGCAGCAGGATCGGCGATACCTCGTTGCTGCTCGCCGCGCTGTCTTCGAGCAGCTCCAGCGCCTCTTCGGCGCGGCCGTCCTGTTGCAGGAGGATGGCCTTGCCGAACAGCAGCTGGCTGTTGTCCGGGTTCTTGCTCAGCAGGCGGTCGAAGCCCTGCAGCAGGCCGGCGCGGGTATCCGGGTCGGTTTCTGCGGCAGACAGGGCGAGGAAGTCGAAGTGGGTATCGCCCTGGCGCTGCAGCACCTGCTCCATATAGGTCATGGATTCGTCGTAACGGCCAGCGCGGGCCAGCTGCACGGCGGCGGCGCGTTGGGCGTCGATGTTGCTCGGCGCGTTCCTGGCCCAGATCAGTGCACTGTCGAGCGCGGCCTGTTCGGCGCCGAGGTATTCGGCAATACGGAAGGCGCGTTCGGCGACGCCGGCATCGCCAGTGGCGTTGGCCTGCTGCACGTAGTTGCCGAGGGCAATGTCGAAGCGATTGCGCTGCCCGGCCAGCTCGGCAGTGAGCAGGGCGAACAGGGTTTCCTGGCTGAACGAGCCGTATTCGCTCGGTTCCAGCTGGGTGGTCTGATCGGCTTCCTGTACCGGCGGCGTACCGTCCGGCTCACTGGGGGCGAAGGTTTGGCAGCCGCTGAGGAAGGCGAATGCGGTGAGCAACGCGAGGGGTCTGTTCATAGTGCCTTGTCGTGCGTTATTCCGGGGCGACGGCCGTGCTGGCTCGTGCCCTGCGACGTTCGCGGCATCATGACACAAGCCTTGGAGCAAGCCCACTGGCCAGGACGATGCGGCGAACTGTCTATTGGGACAATAGGTCGCGGGAGTTGTTCTCTCGGGGGCGAAGTAGGACAATTGCCGGCTCCCGTATTGCCCCTCAGCGACCCTGCATGGCCTTTATCGCCCTCGGTATCAACCACAAGACCGCCTCGGTAGAGGTGCGCGAGCGCGTTGCTTTCACCCCGGAGCAACTGGTCGAGGCGTTGCAGCAGCTGTGTCGGCTGACGCCCAGCCGCGAGGCAGCGATCCTCTCCACCTGCAACCGCAGCGAGCTGTACCTGGAGCAGGATCAGCTGAGCAGCGATGACGTGCTGCAGTGGCTGGCCGACTATCACCGCCTGAGCGTCGACGAATTGCGCGCCTGCGCCTACGTGCACAGCGAGGAGGACGCGGTGCGGCACATGATGCGCGTCGCCTGCGGGCTCGACTCGATGGTGCTGGGCGAGCCACAGATTCTCGGCCAGCTCAAGTCCGCCTACGCCGTGGCGCGTGAGGCCGGCACCGTCGGCCCGCTGCTCGGCCGTCTGTTCCAGGCCACCTTCAGCACCGCGAAAACCGTGCGCACCGATACCGCCATCGGCGAGAACCCGGTGTCCGTGGCCTTCGCCGCGGTCAGCCTGGCCAAACAGATCTTCGCCGACCTGCATCGCAGCCAGGCGCTGCTGATCGGCGCCGGCGAGACCATCAGCCTGGTGGCGCGCCATCTGCACGATCAGGGCATCAAGCGTATCGTCGTTGCCAACCGGACCCTGGAACGTGCCAGTCAGCTGGCCGAGCAGTTCGGCGCGCATGCCGTGCTGCTCTCGGACATCCCTGACGTGCTGGCGCACAGCGACATCGTCATCAGCTCCACCGCCAGCCAGCTGCCGATTCTCGGCAAGGGCGCAGTGGAAAGTGCGCTTAAAAAACGCAGGCACAAGCCGATCTTCATGGTCGACATCGCCGTGCCGCGCGACATCGAGTCGCAGGTGGGTGAGCTGGATGACGTCTACCTCTATACCGTCGATGACCTGCACGAGGTCATCGAGGAAAACCTCAAGAGCCGCCAGGGCGCGGCGCAGGCTGCCGAGGAGCTGGTGGCTGCCGGCACCGAAGACTTCATGCAGCGCCTGCGCGAGCTGGCCGCAGTCGATGTGCTCAAGGCCTACCGTCAGCAGGCCGAGCGCCTGCGCGACGATGAGCTGGCCAAGGCCCAGCGCATGCTGGCCAACGGCAGCAATCCCGAAGACGTGCTGGCGCAGCTGGCCCGTGGCCTGACCAACAAGCTGCTGCACGCGCCCAGCGTGCGCATGAAGAAACTTACTGCCGAGGGGCGCGTCGACGCGCTCAGCCTGGCTCAGGAATTGTTCGCCCTCGACGAGAGCGCGCCGCAGGACAAAGGTCTGCAATGAAAGCTTCACTGTTGAACAAGCTGGACAACCTCAGCGACCGCTTCGAGGAACTGACGGCGCTGCTCGGCGATGCCGAGGTGATTTCCAAGCAGACGCAGTTTCGCGCCTATTCCAAGGAATACGCCGAGATCGAGCCGGTGATCGCTACCTTCCGCGAGCTGCGCAAGGTGCAGAGCGACCTCGAAGGTGCTCAGGCGCTGCTCAAGGACAGCGACGCGGACATGCGCGAGATGGCCGAAGAGGAAGTGGCCCAGGCCAAGGAAGCGCTGGTCACCCTGGAAGACAAGCTGCAGCGCATGCTGCTGCCGAAAGACCCCAACGACGGCCGTAACGTCTACCTGGAAGTGCGCGCCGGCACTGGCGGTGACGAGGCGGCGATCTTCTCCGGCGACCTGTTCCGCATGTACTCGCGCTATGCCGAGAGGCAGGGTTGGCGCGTCGAGGTGCTGTCGGCCAACGAGGGCGAGCACGGCGGTTTCAAGGAAGTGATCGCCCGTGTCGAGGGTGACAACGTCTACGCCAAGCTCAAGTTCGAGTCCGGCGCTCATCGCGTGCAGCGCGTGCCGGAAACCGAATCCCAGGGGCGTATCCACACCTCCGCCTGCACCGTGGCGGTGTTGCCTGAGCCGGACGAACAGGCGGCCATCGAGATCAACCCGGCTGACCTGCGCGTAGACACCTATCGCAGCTCCGGCGCCGGTGGTCAGCACGTCAACACCACCGACTCGGCGATCCGCATCACCCACATTCCCACCGGCACCGTGGTGGAGTGTCAGGAAGAACGCTCGCAGCACAAGAACCGCGCCAAGGCCATGGCCTGGTTGGCGGCCAAGCTGCAGGACCAGCAGGAAGCGGCGGCGCACAAGGAAATCTCCGAAACGCGCAAGCTGCTGGTGGGCTCGGGCGACCGCTCCGAGCGCATCCGCACCTACAACTTCCCGCAGGGCCGGGTGACCGACCATCGCATCAACCTGACCCTGTATTCGCTGAGTGAAATCATGGCCGGCGGCGTGGAGGCGGTGATCGAGCCCTTGCTGGCCGAGTACCAGGCCGACCAGTTGGCGGCGTTGGGCGATTGAGTGCAGCGGTGCGCATGGCTGGCGCCGCGTAGGGTGCGCCGTGCGCACCGTAGCCCGGATGCAATCCGGGGACCGATTTCCCGGATTGCATCCGGGCTACGAGAACGACATGGCCACCATCGAATCCCTGCTTAACAGCGCCGACCTGCCCGACTCGCCCACGCCGCAGCTGGACGCCGAGCTGCTGCTGGCGGCCGCGCTGAACAAGCCGCGCAGCTACCTGCGCACCTGGCCGGAGCGCGAGCTGGATGTCGAGCAACTGGCCCTGTTTCAGAACAACCTGCAACGCCGTCGCCAGGGTGAGCCGGTCGCTTATATCCTCGGTCATCAGGGCTTCTGGAGCCTCGATCTGGAAGTGGCGCCGCATACCCTGATTCCTCGTCCTGACACCGAACTGCTGGTGGAAGCAGCCCTCGAGCTGCTGCCGGCTACGCCGCTCGCCGTACTCGACCTGGGCACCGGCACTGGTGCCATCGCCCTGGCTCTAGCCAGCGAACGTCCGGCCTGGCAGGTGACCGGCGTGGATCGCGTCGAGGACGCCGTGGCCCTGGCCGAGCGCAATCGCCAGCGCCTGCAACTGGACAATGCTGCGTTCATGCTCAGCCATTGGTTCTCTGCCCTGAGCGGACAACGTTATGGCCTGATCCTGAGCAACCCGCCCTATATCCGCGCCGATGACCGCCACTTGAACGAAGGCGACGTGCGCTTCGAGCCGAGCAGCGCTCTGATCGCCGGCAGCGACGGTCTGGACGATATTCGTGCGATCATCCAGGCCGCGCCGCAGCACCTGCTTTCCGGTGGCTGGCTGCTGCTGGAGCATGGCTTCGATCAGGCCGAGGCCGTGCGCAGCTTGCTCAGCGAGGGCGGCTTCGTCGAGGTCAATAGCCGGCGTGACCTGGGTGGCCATGAGCGCATCAGTTTGGGACGTTTCGACCGTGAGTGATCAGATGCTGAGCGATGATGAGCTGCTGCGTTACAGCCGGCAGATCCTGCTGAAACAGATCGATGTGCAAGGCCAACTGCGCCTCAAACAGGGACGTGTATTGATCGTCGGCATGGGCGGTCTGGGCTCGCCGGTGGCGCTCTATCTGGCGGCCGCTGGCGTCGGTGAGTTGCACCTGGCTGACTTCGATACGGTGGACCTGACCAACCTGCAGCGGCAGATCGCCCACGACACCGCCAGCATCGGCCAGGCCAAGGTGGATTCGGCCATGGCGCGGCTGGCGGCGATCAACCCGAATATCACGCTGGTGCCGCATCGCCAGGCGCTGGACGCCGACTCGCTGGCCGCCGCCGTGAGCGCCGTCGACCTGGTGCTGGACTGCTCGGACAATTTCTCCACCCGCGAAGCGGTCAATGCCGCCTGCGTCGCGGCGGGCAAGCCGCTGGTGTCCGGTGCGGCGATCCGCCTGGAAGGCCAGCTCTCGGTGTTCGATCCGCGCAACGCCGCCAGTCCCTGCTACCACTGCCTGTACGGCCACGGTAGCGAAGCCGAGCTGACCTGCAGCGAAGCCGGCGTGGTCGGCCCGCTGGTGGGGCTGGTCGGTAGCCTGCAAGCGCTGGAGGCGCTCAAGCTGCTGGCCGGTTTCGGTGAGCCGCTGGTGGGGCGCTTGCTGCTGATCGATGCGCTGGGCACGCGCTTTCGCGAACTGCGGGTCAAGCGCGATCCGGTTTGCGAGGTGTGCGGTGGGCGCTAACGATAGGCTGCGTAGCCGTGGGGATGATTTGAAATGAGTCAGTCGCAGGCGCCGATTGGCGTTTTCGACTCCGGCGTCGGCGGCCTGTCGGTGCTGCGCGAGATTCGACAGTTGCTGCCGAACGAGTCGCTGCTTTACGTCGCTGACAGCGGCCACGTGCCTTACGGCGAGAAAAGTCCGGAATACATTCGCGAACGCTGCGTGCTGATCACCGAGCACCTGCTGGCGCAGGGTGCCAAGGCCCTGGTGCTGGCCTGCAATACCGCCACGGCCGCAGCTGCCGCCGAGCTGCGCGAGCGTTATGCGGATTTGCCCATCGTCGGCATGGAGCCGGCGGTAAAACCGGCGGCGGCGGCGACCCGCAGTGGCGTGGTCGGTGTGCTGGCAACCACCGGTACGCTCAAGAGCGCCAGGTTCGCTGCACTGCTCGATCGCTTCGCCAATGATGTGCGGGTGATCACCCAGCCCTGTCCGGGGTTGGTGGAATGCATCGAGGCCGGCGAGCTGCAGGCACCGGCCACGCGCGAACTGCTGCAGGGTTATGTAGCGCCGCTGCTGGCCGAGGGCTGTGACACGCTGATTCTCGGCTGCACCCATTACCCCTTCCTGCGTCCGCTGCTGGGCGAGCTGGTGCCACCTTCGGTGACCCTCATCGATACCGGCGCTGCAGTGGCGCGGCAGCTACAGCGTTTGCTCACTCAGCACGACATGCTGGCAACCGCGCCCGCTCGGGCCACTCGCTATTGGAGCAGTGGAAACACTGCGCAGCTTTGCCGCGTATTGCCGATTTTGTTGAATGAAACGGCCGAAGTGCTTTCGATATAGTGAATTTTTTTCGGTTTGGGCTTTCTCTGATATCGAATGCTTCTATATTTTTGTAACGAGCCTGATAAAAACTTCCCGCTATACAAGGAATGACTCATGAAGAAGTTATATGCCTTTGCCGCAGCTACGGCCCTGACGTTCGGAACCATGGGTGCTGCGCAGGCTGCGGACGTAACTGCAGCTATTGGTCAGAGTGGCGATTCCACCATGGTTTATCGCTTGGGCGCGCAGTGGGACTGGAACCACAGCTGGCTGGAGAGCAGCTATGGACGTCTGACTGGTTACTGGGACCTGGGTTACACCTACTGGGACGGCGACGATACGGCGAGCAACCACAGTGTTTCTTTCGCGCCGGTATTCGTTTACGAGTTCGCCGGGCAGAACGTGCGTCCGTACATCGAAGCCGGCATCGGCGTTGCGGCGTTCTCCAGCACCGAGCTGGAGAGCAACGATCTGGGCTCGTCGTTTCAGTTCGAAGACCGCATCGGCGTCGGCCTGCGTTTCGCGGGGCAGGAGATTGGTCTGCGTGCCATTCACTATTCCAACGCGGGCCTGAAGAACCCCAATGACGGCGCGGAAGCGTATACCGTGCATTACCGCATGAGCTTCTGAATAAAAAGACCGGGCAAGCCCCGGTCTTTTTCATTGTGCCTCTGGCCTGCGCAGTGCGTTCCGCTAGCGATAGGCCTGGGCGATGCCCTGGCGCTCTTCCAGGCATTCGGCCGCACCCAGCTCGAACTCCCGGCAGATCAGTGGGCGCACCTCGTAGATGGTGCAGCGCATGCTGTTGCGGTCCAGCGCTGCGCACCAGTTGTCGTCCAGGCGACGCATCACTTCGCTGCCCCACTGGTCGGTATCGATCAAATGCTGCGGCACGTCGTTATCGCCGAACAGCATCACTTCCAGCTGGCAGCAGCAAGCCGCGCAAGTGCTGCAACTGATCTCGGGCTCGGTTGGCAGTTGGGTATGGGGGATGGTCTGGCTCATGGCGCGGCAGTGTACGCCATGCAGTGGATACGCGGGGCTTGGGCTGACAGGGTGCAGTGGACAGTGCCGTCAGTTCAGCAGGCCGCAAGCCGCTTTTCGTAGGAGCCCCACCTCGGGGCGAAGCGTTTTGGGGCCGCGCCACCTGGTTCGCGGCGGGGCGCCGCTCCTACACATGCGGGCATTTGTGCTTTTCGTAGGAGCCCCGCCCCGGGGCGAAGCGTTTTGGGGCCGCGCCGCCTGGTTCGCGGCGGGGCGCCGCTCCTACACATGCGGGCATTTGTGCTTTTCGTAGGAGCCCCGCCCCGGGGCGAAGCTTTTTGGGGCCGCGCCGCCTGGTTTGCGGCGGGGCGCCGCTCCTACACATGCGGGCATTTGTGCTTTTTGTAGGAGCCCCGCCCCGGGGCGAAGCTTTTCGAACCCGAGCCGAAGTGGTTCGCGTTGAGGCGCCGCTCCTACGGAGGCTACCGGCTAGGCCGAGCGACGGCTGCGCAGGCTCTGCTCGTATTGCGCACGATAGAGTTTGGCGAAGCCATGCAGTACCGGCATCACCACGGCCCAGACCAGCGCGAAGATCGCCAGGGTTGGCCAGGTACCCAGTGGCAGCGCGACGCCGGCAATCTTGGCGCCGCCGTAGTAGGACAGCGGTGCGGCAATCGCGCCAAGCAGGCTGGCTCGCCACCAGGGCTGGGCAGTCCAGGCCAGGCAGTGATTGAGCGTGCTGGCCAGTAGCAGCCAGAGCAGGGCCAGCCACAGGGGGATCAGCTGGCGCTCCTCGCCGAAATCGAACACGCCGAGGTTGAGCAGAAAACTGTCCAGCGCACTGCCGGCAAGAAACACGCTGAGCAGCAGCTTGCCTTCGGCCGCCCAACTGCTGACCCACAGCAGGTGCACGCCAATGATCACTGCCACCACCAGCAGCCAGGGGCTGTCGCCAGCAAAGACGCAGACCAGCCAGCCGAGCTGGAACAGGAGGGCATTGGCGATCAGCTTAGGCATCGAAGTTTCCTAACAGAGGCGCAGGGCGTGCGGCCGGTTTGGCCAGCAGCAATTGCGCGGTGCCAATGGTGCGTTCGAGGAAGCCGCCTTCGCAATAGCAGAGGTAGAACTCCCACAGGCGATAGAAGTAATCGTCGTAGCCCAACTGCTCCAGGCGCTGCCGCGCGTGACGCAGGTTGTCGTGCCACAGGCGCAGGGTACGCGCGTAGTGCAGGCCGAAATCTTCCATGTGATGCAGGTTGAAGTCGGTATGCCGGGTGACCACGTCGAGCATCTTCTGCACCGAGGGCAGGGCGCCGCCGGGGAAGATGTAGCGCTGGATGAAGTCCACCGACTTGCAGGCCTGTTCGTAGCGTTGATCACGAATGGTGATGGCCTGCAGCAGCATCAGCCCGTCGGGCTTGAGCAGGCGCGCGCACTGCTCGAAATAGGTGGGCAGGAAGCGATGGCCGACGGCTTCGATCATCTCGATGGAGACCAGCTTGTCGTACTGGCCATCGAGGTCGCGGTAGTCCTCCAGCAGCAGGGTGACGCGATCCTCCAGGCCCAGCTCGCGAATGCGTCGCTCGGTATGGGCGTGCTGCTCGCGCGACAAGGTGGTGGTGGTCACCCGGCAGCCGTAATGAGTGGCGGCGTAGATGGCCATGCTGCCCCAGCCGGTACCGATCTCCAGCAAGTGGTCCGTAGGCTGCAGTGCAAGTTTCTGGCAGATGCGCTGGAGCTTGTTGAGCTGCGCCTGTTCCAGGCTGTCGTCCTCGTTCGCGAACATGGCTGCCGAATACATCATGGTCGGGTCGAGGAATTGTTCGAACAGGTCATTGCCCAGGTCGTAGTGCGCGGCGATATTGCGGCGCGAGCCCTTGCGGGTGTTGCGATTGAGCCAGTGCAGGCCCTGGATCAGCGGCCGGCCGAGGCGCGCCAGGCCGCCTTCCATGGCGTCCAGCACGTCGAGGTTGGCGACGAAGATGCGGATCACCGCCGTCAGGTCCGGCGTGCTCCAGTAGCCATGGATGTAGGCCTCACCTGAGCCGATCGAGCCGTTACCCGCCACCAGGCCCCAGACTGCCGGGTCATGCACCGTGATCTCGGCGCGCAGGCTGGCCTGCGGGTTGCCGAAGTGCAGGCTGTCGCCCGCCTCGTGGATCACCAGCAGGCCGTGGTGCAGGTTCTGCAGCTGGCGTATCACGGCGCGCCGCAACAGACCGGCGCCAATGCCGTTGCCACTGCGTACCAGACTTCTGGTGGGATTCAGGCTAGAGCTTTTCATGGGGCATGTCCTTCACTTGCGGGCGGGCGACACGGAAGCTGCCTTCCGCGGGCTTGTGGTCGAAAATCGGGATGCGCTTGAACAGCAGGCGCATCGCCTGCCAGTAGATGGCGGCCAGGGTCTTGCCGGTCATCCAGGGGAAACTCAGCAGGTAGCGGTGCAGGCTGGCGCGGTCGAGGGCTTCGCGGTGCAGGCTGAGGCTGGCATCGAACATCTTGGTTTCGCCTTGCCAGTCGGCCATGTGCACGCCAAGGCGTTCGCCCACGGCGCTGAAACTCATGCGGTATTCCAGCTCGCGTGGCAGGAAGGGCGAGACATGAAAGGCCTTGTCGACGCTGACTTGATGGCGGCCTTCGCCCTCTGCCGGCAGCACGTAGTGATAACGCTCACGCCACGGCGTATTGCTGACTTCACAGAGAATCGCCATCAGGCGCTGGTCGGCGTCATGGCAGTAAAAGATGCTCACCGGATTGAAGGCCAGACCCCAGCTGCGCGGCTGCGTCAGCACGCAGATGCGACCTTGCGGGCGTGTGCCCAGCGCCTGCTCCACGCGATCGCGCACCGCCTCATGCAGGGCCACGCCCTGGCGGGTGGACTCCGGCAGGTAGTCGCTCTCGCGAAAGGCGAATGGCGCCCAGCGGCCGGGGCCGGCCAGCTTTGACAGGGCGAACAACTGCGCCTGCTCGCTCAGGTCGAGATACAGCAGGCCCATGCGATAGCGAAAGGCATGGGCGCGCGGGGCGAAGCGTCGATGCTGCACCCAGCCGCTGTACAGGGCGCTGTGCATCAGAGCGTCTCTCCGAAGGCACGGGCTACGCGCAGTGCGCTGACCACGCCGTCTTCATGGAAGCCGTTGGCCCAATAGGCGCCGCAATAGTAGGTGTGCTGCGCGCCGAGCAACTCTTCCCAGCGTGCCTGGGCGGCGGTACCGGCCAGGCTGTACTGCGGGTGGGCGTACTGGAAGCGCGCGAGGATCTTGCTCGGGTCGATGGCGGCCGTCTGGTTGAGGCTGACGCAGAAGGTGGTAGCGCTGTCGATGCCCTGCAGGATGTTCATATCGTAGGTCACGGCTGCAGGCTGATCGCTTGGTCCGCCCAGGCGATAGTTCCAACTGGCCCAGGCCAGCTTGCGCTTGGGGAGCAGGCGCGTATCGGTATGCAGCACCACATCGTTGTTGGCGTAGGGCAGGGCGCCAAGAATGTCCCGCTCCTGCTCGCTGGGCTGCTCGAGCAGGGCCAGGGCCTGGTCGCTATGGCAGGCGAAGATCACCTTGTCGAAGCGCTCGCTGCCGGCCGCGCTGTACAGGGTGACGCCATCCTGATCACGGACGACGCGGCTGACCGGGCAATTGAGGCGAATGCGCTCGGCGAAGCTTTCGGTCAAGGGCGCCACATAGCTGCGCGAGCCGCCTTCGATCACCTGCCAGGTCGGCCGGTCGCTGACCGAGAGCAGGCCGTGGTTCTTGCAGAAGCGCACGAAGAACTGCAGCGGGAAACCAAGCATGTCGGCCAGCGACATCGACCAGATGGCCGAGCCCATCGGCACAATGTAATGCTCGATGAAGCGGCGGCCATAGCCGTTGCTGTCGAGGTACTGGCCGAGCGTGGTGTCGGCGCTGATGCGGTTGTTGGCGAGGTCGTCCAGCGACTGGCGATTGAAACGCAGGATGTCGCGCAGCATGCCCCAGAACGCCGGCGACAGCAGGTTGCTGCGTTGGGCGAACAGGGTGTTGAGGTCGTGGCCGTTGTACTCCACGCCGGTGGCCGGGTCGCTGACCGAGAAGCTCATCTCGGTGGGCTTGAAGCCGACGCCGATCTGCTCCAGCAAGCGGATGAAATTGGGGTAGGTCCAGTCGTTGAAGACGATGAAACCGGTATCGATGGCGTAGCTGCGCCCCTCCACCTGCACGTCGACGGTATGGGTGTGGCCGCCGATCCAGTCGCTGGCTTCGAACACCTGAATGTCGTGCTGGCGATTGAGCAGGTAGGCACAGGTCAGGCCGGCGATACCGCTGCCGACGATGGCGATTTTCATGCGTTGTCCTCGTTGCGCGCCAGGCGGCGACCTATGGCCAGTTGCAGGCTGCTGGGCAGGCTGCCGAGCAGTTTCAGCACGGCGATGAAGGGAGTGGGAAAGGCGATCTCGTGCGGGCGCTTGTCCAGACGCTCGGCGATGTATCGCGCGGCGCGTTCGACCGGCCAGCGCATGGGCATCGGGAAGTCGTTCTTCTGCGTCAGCGGGGTGTCGACGAAGCCGGGGCTGACCAGGGTGACGTCGATGCCCTCGCTGGCCAGGTCGATACGCAGTGTCTGCATCAGGTAACGCATGGCGGCCTTTGACGCACCATAAGCTTCGGCGCGCGGCAGCGGCATGAAGGTCACCGAGCTGCCAACGCCGACCAGGTGTGGGCGCTCGCCCTGGCGCAGCAGGGGCAGGGCGGCTTCGATGCAGTGGCTGGCGGAAAACAGGTTGGCGCTGACCACGCGTTCGATCATCGCCGCCTCGAACTGGCGCACATCGACGTATTCGCAGGTGCCGGCGTTGAGGATCACGCAATCCAGCGCGCCCCATTGTTGAGCGATGCGCTCGCCAATCGCGCGTACCTGCTCGGCGTCGGTCAGATCACCCGGGGCGACCAGAACCTGATCGCCATAGTGAGCAGCGAAGTCCTGCAGTGGGCCACTGCTACGCGCGCTCAGCGCCAGCTGATGGCCGGCCTTGAGCAATTCTTCGGCCAGTGCGGCGCCGATGCCGCTGCTGGCGCCAGTGAGCCAGATACGTTTCATGCCAGCCTCCGTTTCAGCCAGGCGATCACGCTACCGAGCAGCGGCAGGTGTTCGTAGAGCAGTGCGCCGGCATCGAAATAATCACGGTGTTGATAGACGCGCTCGCGCCAGAGCAGGTGCGAGCAGCCTTCGACGGCGATCTCGGCGCCGCCGCGCAGGCGCGGATGGCGATAGCGCATGGTCCAGCGCAGGTAGCCTTCGCCTTCGGCGACCTGATCGAAGCCGTGAAATTCGAAATGCAGCGCTTCCACATTGGCGTACAGCTCGGCGAAATAGCGGCGTACCGCCGTCAGGCCGTGCACCTCATGCAGCGGGTCACGAAACAGCACGTCATCGCTGTACAGCTCGCCGAGCAGATCGAGGTTGTCCTTGTTCAGCGCGGCGAAGCGCTCGGCGAAGTCATGAAGAAATGCACTCATGCCGGAACCTCCCGCGCAGACAGGTTCTTGAACGCCGCCAACGCGCGTTCACGCGAGCGCGACAGATCGACGATCGGGCGTGGATAACCGGCGGGCGCGAACAAGTCGCCCAGTGCGGATGGGTCATGAATGTCGCGCTTGTTCAGCCCGGCCAGCTCTGGCACCCACTGGCGAATGAACTGGCCTTCGGGATCGAACTTCTGCGACTGGCTGATCGGGTTGAAAATGCGGAAGTACGGCGCTGCATCGGTGCCAGTGGAGGCGCTCCATTGCCAGCCGCCGTTGTTCGCCGCCAGGTCGCCATCGATCAGGTGACGCATGAAGAAGCGCTCGCCCTCGCGCCAGTCGATCAGCAGATTCTTGGTCAGGAACATGGCGACGATCATGCGCAGGCGGTTGTGCATCCAGCCGGTTTCCAGCAGTTGGCGCATGGCCGCATCGATGATCGGCAGGCCGGTGCGGCCCTCTTGCCAGGCGGCCAGGTCTTCCGGGGCGTGGCGCCATGGCACCGCCTCGGTTTCCAGGCGGAAGGCACGGTGGCGCGATACCCGTGGGTAGCCGACCAGGGTGTGCTTGTAGAACTCACGCCAGAGCAGCTCGTTGATCCAGGTGACGACGCCTGGGTTGCCACTGTCGAACTCGCCCTGATTGGCCGCGAGCGCGGCATGCAGGCATTGGCGCGGCGATACGACGCCGGCGGCCAGGTAGGCTGATAACTGGCTGGTGCCAGGCTTGGCGGGGAAGTCGCGTTCGTCCTTGTAGTAGGTGACCTGCTCGTCGCTAAAGCGCTGCAGGCGCTGCAGGGCAGCCTCCTCTCCGGCGGGCCAGAGCAGGCGCAGGCTGGCGCTGGGTGTGGCGAAACCTTCTGTGGTTTCGGGTATCGCCTCACTGTCGATGGCCAGCGGCGTTTGCGCCTTCGGTGGGGTGATCAATGCCGGCAGGGCCGTGTGCAGGCGCTCGTAGCACACCTTGCGGAACTGGCTGTAGACCTGGAAGTAGCCGCCGGAGCGGGTCAGTACGCTGCCAGGTTTGAACAACAGCTGATCGAGGTGGCTGTGCCAGGCGATGGCCTGCTGGCCGAGGTAGGCGCAGACCTGCTGATCGCGCAGGCTTTCGTTGACGCCGTACTCCTCGTTGACGTGCACGGCGCTGATGTCGTGTTCATGGCAGACCTCGGCGACCTGCACCGGCGCTTCGCTCCAGTCTTGGCAGTGGCGTACCAGCAGCGGCACATTGAGCGCCGCCAAGGCCTTGCTCAGCTCCGCCAGGTTGCGCAGCCAGAAGTCCACCTTGCTCGCGGCATCGTCATGGCGCTGCCACTGGCCGGGCGTGACGAGATACAGGGCGATGGTCGCGCCGCTGCTCATGGCGCGGCTCAGGGCGGTGTTGTCCTGGGTGCGCAGGTCGCTGCGAAACCACATCAGTTGCTGCATGGGGTTACCTCTTGGGGGCCGAGCAAGCCATGGCGCAGCAGCCAGGCGTGCGCGGCGAGCGGGTCGCTGGCCGACTCCAGGTCAGTCAGCGAGTCGCGGTGAATGTGAGCGGCGGGGCCGGCGAGCAGCAGCGGCACCGGGCATTGTTCGGCCAGACGGGGTAACTGGCGGCGTACCAGGGCGCCGTCCAGCGCTTCTTCGGCGTACAGCAGCACGGCGCGCGGGGCGATGTGCTCCAGCGCCGTCAGCAGTTCATTGGGCGGCAGCGGCCAATCGAAGACCTCCACCGGACAATCGCTGGCGCTGGCCAGCCAGGCGCACAGCCACAGGCCCGGCTCCATTGGCGCTTCACCGAGGTTGATCAGCAGCAATGGCGCGCCGCCGACCTGGCGATTGCAGTGATAGGTGCGCGTGGCCAGCTTGCTGCGCAGCCAGGAGAGGAAGAACACCTGCTCGGCGCGTGCGCCGAACTGGCCTTGCCAGCGCTGGCGCAGATCACCGAGCAGCGGCCACAGCAGTTGTTCGACCAGGGTGCTGGCCGGGTAGAGCGCCAGTGCCGAGTTGAAGCGATCATCCAGGCGTCGCTCGTTGAACTGAACGATGCAGCCGAGCAGCTCGTTGCGCTGACGTGACCAGTTGTCGGTGTGGGTTGCTTGCGGCACCTGCTCGTGGTCGAGCAGCGCCTTGACCTGGCCGACGGCAACGCCGCGAGCCAGCCAGGCGAGAATGGCGTTGATGCGTGCGAGATTGGCTGGTGAATAGAGGCGGTGTCCCTTGGGTGTGCGGTAGGGCACGATCAGCCCGTAGCGGCGCTCCCAGGCGCGCAGGGTCACGGCGTTGATGCCGGTGCTGCGGGCCACCTCGCGGATTGGCAGGTAGCCCTCGTCGAGCGCCTGGCGGTAGTCGTGGCCGGTTTCTTCTTCGGCGATGGTTTCGCTGGTCATGGCATCACAACGCGTTGCGCAGGCTGAGTGGCTCGGGGTGCGGCTGCAGGTACGCCTGCCCGGCGATATAGCGATCCGGGTGACGGCGGAAGTGGTGCTTGAGCAGCGTCAGGGGTACCACCAGCGGCACGATGCCCTCGCGGTATTGACCGATCAGTTGCTGCATCTCCTGCTTGTCCTCAGGGCTCAGCCTGCGTTTGAGGTAGCCGCTCAGGTGCTGCAGCACGTTGCTGTGGGTGCCACGGGTGGCGCATTTCTTCAGCGCGCTCATCAGTTCGCTGAAATAGCGCGGCGCCAGCTCGCCCAGATCGTGCTGGCTCAGGTCGCCGAGCATGCGCCCGAGCGTCTTGTAGCGCACCGGGTCGGTGGCCATCAGCAGGTACTTGTAGCGCGAGTGGAAGGCGATCAGCGCGCGACGCGTCAGGCCTTGCTGCAACAGACGTTGCCATTCAGCGTGGGCATAGACGCGGGTGATGAAGTTCTCTCGCAGCACCGGATCATTGAGGCGGCCGTCTTCTTCCACCGGCAGATCCGGATGCCGCGCGCAGAAGGCAGCAGCGAAGATGCCGCGCCCCGGCTCGCTCGGGCGTCCGCCTTCCTGATACACCTTGACCCGCTCCAGGCCGCAGGAGGGTGACTGCTGCATGAAGATGTAGCCGCTGATGCCCTGCAGTTCAGTGGCCATACGTTCGCCGTAGGCGGCAAGGGCGTCGGTAACGTCTCGCGAGCGGTCGACGGTGCCGACGGCGCGTGGTGCTTGTGGGTCGCCGACCAGGCGAATCGGCTCCCGAGGGATCGACATGCCGATGCCGACTTCGGGACAGACCGGGATGAAATCGAAGTGTTCGGTCAGGCTGCGGCTGCACAGGCGTGACAGCTTGTGGCCGCCGTTGTAGCGGACTTCGGCGCCCAGCAGGCAGGCGCTGATGCCCAGTTTGGCTTTGCTCGCTTGCATAACCTGACCTCATTAGACCTTGTACATGAAGTAATCCATGTACAACTTGTGTCTATCATAGGTGCGCAGTTATACAAGTCAAATACTTTGTATAGGTTTGGTATTGGTTTTGCTGTGCAGGCAGGCGGCGTCAGCCGAGGGTGCTGCCGCCAGGTATCACGGGAGGGTCAGCGCCAGCCTTGCAGCCAGAGTTCGCTGTCCTGCAACTGGCGCCAGTCGAGTTGCTGGCTGCGTTGCGTGAGGACCGCCTGAAGCTCGACGCCGAGGATGTTGTCTTGCTCGTCGCGGATCAGTTCGGTCACCAGGAAATGACGCTCGCGGTTCTGCGGCTGCGCGGCTGTCCATTTCGACAGCAGCAGTTTGCGCGGGTTGAGGCGGCGTTTTTCAGGCCTGTTGTTGGGTTGGCTCATTGCAGGTGCTCGAGCAGACGACGCGCAGCATCCTGGCCGCTGAGCCAGGCGCCTTCGACTCGCCCCGACAGGCACCAGTCGCCACAGGCATACAGACCCAGATCGGCATCGGCCAGTGCCCCCCACTGATGCGCCTGTGCCGGGCGTGCATACAGCCAGCGATGGGCGAGGGTGAAGCTCGGCGGCGGCACGGCGCAGCCGATCAGTTCGGCGAAGGCGCCGTGCAGTTGTTCGATCACCGCTTCCTTGGGCAGATCGAGATTCTGCCGGCTCCAGACGCTGCTGGCGTGCAGCACCCAGGTGTCGAGATGGGTGTCGCGGCCAGGTTTGCTCGGGTTGCGCGCCAGCCAGTCGAGCGGGCTGTCCTGCACGAAGCAGCCCTCGACGCGAGTGTCCAGGGGGCTGTCGAAACCCAGCGCGACCGCCCAGGTCGGGTCCATGATTACGCTCGCTGCGGCGCCAGCCAATTTCGGTGCGGCCGCCAGCAGGGCGCTGGCTTGTGGGGCGGGGGTGGCAACGATGACGTGGCTGTAAGGGCCGTGGCTGTTGCCTTCGGCATCGAGCAGGCTCCAGTAGCGGTCGCCACGGAACACTTCGGTAACGCGGCAGCTGAATTTGACCGGCAGCGCGCCGAGCATGGCGCGGGTGATGGCGCTCATGCGTGGGCAGCCGACCCAGCGCACTTGCTCATCCGGCGAGGCACTGAGCTGGCCGTCCTGGGCGTTGTACAGGCTCGGCTGCCATTCGGCGACCCAGCCGCGGGCCTGCCATTGCTGTACCGCCTCGACGAAGCGGCGGTCACGTGCGGTGAAATATTGCGCGCCAAGATCCAGGCTGCCGGCGTCGCTGCGCTTGCTTGCCATGCGCCCGCCACTGCCACGGCTCTTGTCGAATAGTTCGATGTCCCGGCCAGCGGCGTGCAGGGCCTGGGCGGCGGATAGCCCTGCGATGCCGGTGCCGATGATGGCGATGGGTGCGTTCATGGTTACCTCGTCAGCGCTGAATGCTTTACAGGCTAAGGCTTGGACAAAAGCTATACAAGAGTGTTTTCATGTATAGATGTCGCCGAAAGTGGCGCTCCCTTGCTTTAGGTTTAGGACAAACACGGCAATCAATAAAGGCACGTGTGCGCGTCATGAACCAGACTAAAGGTGAAGTTTCTTCCATTGCCATGCGAGGACGATGCCATGCATATCCTGCTGACCGGCGGTACCGGTCTGATCGGGCGAGCGCTTTGCGCACACTGGGCCGAGCAGGGCCACCACCTGACCGTCTGGAGCCGTGAGCCAAGCAAGGTCGCGCGCCTCTGTGGGGCCAATGTTCGAGGCATTGCCCGGCTCGAGGAGCTGGCTGAAGAGCCGTTGGACGCGGTGATCAATCTGGCCGGTGCCCCCATTGCCGACCGCCCCTGGAGCAGCAAGCGCAAGGCGCTGCTGTGGTCGAGCCGGATCGGTCTGACCGAGCAGTTGCTGACCTGGCTGCAACGGCGCCAGCAGCGCCCCGCAGTGCTGCTGTCGGGCTCGGCAGTGGGTTGGTACGGCAACGGCGGTGAACGTGAGCTGAGTGAAGATACGCCGCAGGTCACCGATGATTTCGCCGCGCAGCTGTGTGGGGCCTGGGAAGAAACTGCACAACGCGCCGAGGACCTGGGGATTCGCGTGGTGCTGGTGCGCACCGGCCTGGTGCTGAGCCCGGATGGCGGCATGCTCAAACGCCTGTTGCTACCGTTCAAGCTCGGCCTGGGTGGGCGCATCGGTGATGGTCGGCAGTGGATGCCCTGGATTCATATCGCCGATCAAATCGGCCTGATCGATTTTCTCTTGCAGCAGGGCGACGCTCGCGGTCCTTATAATGCCTGCGCGCCATTACCCGTGCGCAATGCCGAGTTCAGCAAGGCGCTGGGCCAGGCGCTGAGCCGCCCGACCATTTTCCCGGCGCCGGCCTTCGTCCTGCGCGCTGCACTCGGCGAGATGTCCGAGTTGCTGCTCGGCGGCCAGCGTGCCGTGCCGGCGCGCCTGCTGGAGGCGGGTTTCAGTTTTCGTTTTACCCATCTGGATGTGGCACTAGCCGATCTATTGGGCCATCACTGACCGCAGGCAGTTGCAAAACTACCTGCGTTGCCATTGCAGCGTTAAAAACAGGCTCGGAATGCTCATTTACAAGACGTAAACTCCGCTTCCTCGCCTGTCTTTGCCTTGCACTGGCTGCCTCGCTAACGTTTTTCAAAAGCCTGCTGGGATTTCGCATGACCGATCACGCATTGTTGCTGGTTAACCTGGGTTCGCCCGCGTCCACCGAAGTAGCCGATGTCCGCCGTTACCTCAATCAGTTCCTGATGGATCCCTACGTGATCGACCTGCCCTGGCCGCTGCGTCGATTGCTGGTGTCGCTGATTCTGATCAAGCGTCCTGCCGCATCGGCGCACGCCTATGCCTCGATCTGGTGGGACGATGGCTCGCCGCTGGTGGTGATCAGTCGCCGTTTGCAGGAAGCGATGAAGGCTCATTGGACTCAGGGCCCGGTGGAGTTGGCCATGCGTTATGGCGAGCCTTCCATCGAGTCGACTCTGCAGCGTCTGGCTGCGCAGGGCATCCGTGAAGTGACCCTGGCGCCGCTGTATCCGCAATTCGCCGACAGCACCACCACCACGGTGATCGAAGAGGTCAAGCGGGTGGTGCGCGAGCGCGGCCTGGACATGCGTCTGTCCACTCTGCCGCCGTTCTACGATCAGCCGGAATACCTCGACGCCCTGGTGGCCAGCGCCAAACCGTATCTGGAGCAGGATTTCGACCACCTGCTGCTGAGCTTTCACGGCCTGCCGGAGCGCCACCTGCACAAGCTCGACCCCAGCGGTCATTGCCTGAAAGGCCAAGATTGCTGCCGCAGCGCCTCGCCCGAGGTGCTCGCCAACTGTTACCGCGCGCAATGCCTGCGTAGTGCCGAGCTGTTCGCCCAGCGCATGGGCCTGCGCCCTGAGCAATGGTCGGTGAGCTTCCAGTCACGTTTGGGTCGCGCCAAGTGGATCGAGCCCTATACCGAGAGCCGTCTCGACGAGCTGGCCGCGCAGGGCGTGAAGAAGTTGCTGGTGATGTGTCCGGCCTTCGTCGCCGACTGCATCGAAACCCTGGAGGAAATCGGTGACCGTGGTCGCGAGCAGTTCGTCGAGGCCGGTGGCGAGAGCCTGCAGCTGGTGCCCTGCCTGAACGATCATCCCGACTGGGCGGCGGCGTTGAAGGTGCTGTGCGAGCGGGCGCCACTGATGATCTGAGCGCCTGTTCAGGTAAAACAGCGCTGCGGCCAATGCCGGTCAGAGACAGAACTGTAGGCGCCGGCTTGCTGGCGATCCGCTCAAACAGCATCGCCGGCAAGCCGGCTCCTACAGATTCGCTTAACTAACGGGAAGTACGCTCTGAGCGACTATTGAGTTTTGCTACCGAGCCATTCGCCTCGGCGGGTATGAAGCATTCGCCGACCTGATAACACCTTCGAGCGATACTCACCGCCGTTTATATCGTCCTAAGCTGGCGCTTCTTTCAACCGTCGCGCGTCGCGTTCTGCGGTGCCGAGGAGAGCGTCCGTGCATAACAACAATAACGGCTATCCCTCCAGTGCCCGAGCCTGGGCCACTGTTGCCATCCTGATGGTGGCGTATGTCCTGTCCTTCGTCGATCGGCAGATCCTCAATCTGCTGGTCGAGCCCATCCGTCGCGATCTGGCGATCAACGATACGCAGATGAGCCTGCTGATGGGCCTGTCGTTCGCCCTGTTCTACACCGTATGCGGCATTCCGCTGGGGCGAGTGGCCGATACTCGTAGTCGGCGCGGGTTGATCGCCGTCGGCATTCTGTTCTGGAGCGCCGCTACCGCCGCCTGCGGCATGGCCAAGATGTACTGGCAGTTTCTGCTGTGCCGCATCGGCGTGGGTGTGGGCGAGGCGGCGCTGTCGCCGGCAGCCTATTCGCTGATTGCCGACAGCTTTCCCGCCGAGCGCCGGGCCACGGCCATCAGCGTCTATTCCATGGGTGTCTACCTCGGCTCGGGCCTGGCCTTTCTGGTCGGTGGCCTGGTCATTCAGTTCGCCTCGGCACAGGGCGATGTGACCCTGCCGGTGCTGGGCGAGGTGCGTCCCTGGCAGTTGATTTTCCTGATTCTCGGTGTGGCGGGTGTGTTTTTCACCCTGTTGATGCTGGCCATCAAGGAACCTGTCCGGCGCGGTGCCGGGGCGGGCGTGGCGGTGCCGCTGAGCGAAGTGGGGCGCTACATTCGCGCCAATCGCCGTACCGTGCTGCTGCACAACTTCGGTTTCGCCGGGCTGGCTTTTGCCGGTTACGGCAGTGCAGCCTGGATACCGACTTTCTACATCCGTACTTATGGCTGGGACGCCGGCCAGGTCGGCATCGTCTACGGCTGCATCGTCGCAGTCTTCGGCTGCCTGGGCATCGTCTTCGGCGGACGCCTGGCGGACCTGATGGCCAAGCGTGGGCGTAGCGACGCCAACATGCGTGTCGGCCTGTACGCTGCGCTGGGCGCCTTGCCGATGGTGGTGCTGTTCCCGCTGATGGACAGCGCCTTCTGGGCCAGCATGCTGCTGGCGCCTGCAGTGTTCTGCCTGAGCATGCCGTTCGGCGTGGCGCCGGCAGCGATCCAGGAAATCATGCCCAACTCGATGCGCGGCCAGGCGTCGGCCATCTATCTGTTCGTCATCACCCTGATCGGCCTGGGCGTTGGTCCGACCGCCGTGGCACTGGTGACCGATTTCGTCTTCGCCGACGACAACGCGCTGCGCTACTCGCTGCTGATCGTCACCACCCTGGCGGTGTTGATGTCGATCATCCTGCTGGCCAAGAGTCTCAAGCCCTATCGCGAAAGCGTGACGCGGCTGGAGCAATGGGCCGCCAATCCAGCCTGAGCAGGCGCATTTTTCTGCCGTGCCGCGCATTGATCGGCACGGTTTATGCGCCAGGGCACAGGCAGCGTGGAATTTTTGCGCTTTACTGAGGTTCTGAGTGTTGCGCGCGCCACTGGGGCGCGTGCCAGCCAGGGAACCTCTGCATGGGAGCGAGGCCAGCGTCTGCTGCACAGGGCAGACCAATCAACAGCTCGGTATTTTGGCGCCGGCTGGTGCTGCCGGGGTTGGCTGCGCTGTTGTTGTTGGGTGGTTGCACGGGGCGCCTGGACAACGACTCCATCGTGCATACGCGCAGCCCGCTCAAGCCCGCCGAGGTGCTGCAGACCGACGTCGACCGTATGGCGACCCTGGCCATGCGCAACAACCTCAACAGCCTGTATCGGCTGATGAACAAGTTGTACCAACGTAACCCGCGCGAGTGGCGCAAGAACTCCCTGCCTGATGCCGCCGCTGCCGAGCGCGCCATCCAGTACGCCATCGAACACAATCAGGACTGGCCGACCTTGGGCGGCCGGCGTGATGTTGCGGCGCTGGATTACTCGCTGAGCCCGGCCTTTCAGGGCGACCGCGTGGCGGCCTTCACCTATGCCATCGGCAGCATGCTGGTGACGGCTCACGGCGGCCGTACCGAGTTCTACCTGACCGACAGCTTCAATGCGCAATTCATCCACAACGCCGCACGTAATCTGGAAAAGGCCGGCTGGATGCTGTCGCAGCGCCGTGATGCCGCGGGCCGGCCGCTGCTGCTATCCAACGAGTTCTCCGAACAGGGCAACAACCTCAGCTACGCAGTGGAGTTCGGCAAGATGGTGGCGCGTCTCGATCTGCTCACCCATGTGCTGGAAGAGCGCTACCGGCGCATGGGCGCCAACTATGCGCAGAGTCTGTTCCTGCTGAATTTCCTGCCGGTGCAGTGAGCGGGCCGCCACCCGTTGCGAGCGGCGGCGGAGCGTCACACCTTGCGTACGAACTCGGACTTGAGCTTCATCGCGCCGATGCCATCGATCTTGCAGTCGATGTCGTGATCGCCGTCGACCAGGCGAATGTTCTTCACCTTGGTGCCGACCTTGACCACCAGTGACGAGCCCTTGACCTTGAGGTCCTTGATCACGGTGATGGTGTCGCCGTCCTGCAGCAGGTTGCCGACCGAATCCTTGATCACCCGCGCGTCATCACCGCCGTCGGTATTCTCGCCAGCTTTCCACTCATGGGCGCACTCGGGGCAGACCAGTTGATCGCCGTCTTCGTAGGTGTATTCGGAGTTGCATTTGGGGCAGGGCGGCAGAGCGGTCAAGGGGTGTCCTCGGTGCAGTGAGAAACCGCAGATTATATAGGGTTTTGTTCGCTGGCGTCGCTCTAGGACCTGCAGCCCTTGAGATACGGGTGTTTTAAATATTGGACTTCTTGCCAGGCGGTAGTTTGCCTGGATTGCCCTTAGAGCGCCTTTTAATGGGCGTTCACTTGTTGTGCGATAAATGGCTTACCAGAAAATCTTGAGCAGATTTGTTTGACATATTTTACGGCTCGGGCAGACTGGCTGCAGATTCCGTTGCCGAACCGGGTAGCGGGCAGCGTCGCTGCAGCCCCCTCTCTGGATGGAGTTGACCCGGTTCGAGCCGCCGTCGGAAGGCGGCACTTAGGCTCAGGATGAGTCTCGGTGCACGGGGTTAGCCAAACAGGCCGGAGGTGCTACAGCAGAGTGTTCTGCTGGCTACCGGTCTGCACAGCAACGATAGGCCCGGCCTGTCCCAAGGTGACGTATGTCCGACAACAAGATCCGCAGCACTCCTAGCAAGAACAATCTCCGCAAGCCCGTCGTGTTGATGTCCATGGGCGCTCAAGAGCGCAAGGGCCACGACTATCAAGTAATGACTCACAAATACATCCAGCCTCTGGTCGAGTTCTCCGGTTGCGTGCCGGTATTGGTGCCCACCTGCTGCGGCATCGAGGATCTCGAGCAGTATCTGGATATGGCCGATGGTGTTTACCTGACCGGTGCCGGCAGCAACATCGACCCGGCGCTCTATGGTCAGGAGAACGAAACGCCGAACAAGGGCCAGGATCGCGATCGCGACCTGTTCGATCTGCCGCTGATTCGTGCCGCCATCGCTCGCGGTCTGCCGATCTTCGGCATCTGCCGTGGCATGCAGGAAATCAACGTGGCGCTGGGCGGTGACATCTACCAGAAGGTCTACGCCGAGCCTGGTTTCAACGACCATCGCGAAAACCCCGATGATCCGGTCGAGGTGCAGTACGCAGCCAGCCACAGCGTGCGTCCGGTGGCTGGCAGCTGGTTCGCCGAGTTGATGGGCAAGGACGAGATTCAGGTCAACTCCCTGCACGGCCAGGCGATTCGCAACCTGGGCAAGGGGCTGGAAGTGCTGGCCACCGCCGAGGATGGACTGATCGAGGCGATCCACGCACCGAGCCTGTCCCCCTTCCTGTTCGCGGTGCAGTGGCACCCGGAATGGCAGGCGGCGAAGAACCCGGATTCGGTGAAGATCTTCCAGGCCTTCGGTGATGCCTGTCACCGCCGAGTAGCTTCGCGTAACAGCCGTCAGGCTGCCTGATCGCCATGTAACCGCCGGCTCCTGCTTCAGTAGGGGCTTGGCGGTTGTGGCCAGTTCAGGATACCGCTGTCACTGAAGCGGCGGGTGCCGAACAGGCCGTCGGCGAGTTTGCCACGCAGCATGTAGGGCACCTCCTGGCCAGGTTGATAACCGGCCACGCCCCACGCCTGACGCATCACCGAAAACGCTGAAATGCTCACCGGTACGCTCAATACCGTCTCGCCGAAACGTGGCACGCTGCCGCTCTGGTCGCTGACGCCACTGGCCAGCGGCTGGCCGTTCACATCCAGATCCAGTGCCATGCCGTTGAAACTCACCGCGCTGTCATTGGGGTTCTGCACCCGTAGCTTGACCGCGAAGCGTACCTCAAGGCCCTGACCGGGCAGGGGTTCCAGGCCGACCAGATCGACCCGCAGCGGGTCACGATTGCTCAGGCTGGCGCAGGCGCTCAGGCCTGCTGCAAGTAGGGCAACGAGGCAAAGACGAAGCAGACGGTGCATGGTGATCTTCCCTGGACGTTATGAGTTCAGGATAGAAGACCACTGCACGCGCCATTAGCTCCCTGCACGTTGCCGGCTGCCCAGTACCAGCGCGATACCGCCGAGCACGGCAACGGCGCTCAAGGTCAGGCGCAGAGACAGCGATTCGCTCAGCAGCAGGCTGCCGCCGAGCGCGGCGAGAATCGGCACGCTCAACTGCACCGTGGCGGCCTGACTGGCGCGCAGGCCGGGCAGGGCGCTGTACCAGATGGCGTAACCGACACCCGAGGTCAGGGCGCCGGACAACACCGCGTAGAACAGGCCAGGCCCATCCCAGTTCAGTTGCGACAACAGCACCAGCGCCAGCAGCACGGCCAGCGGTGCCGCACGCAGGAAGTTACCGGTGGTCACGGCCAGCGGATCACCCTGGCCGCGCCCGAGCAGCGAGTACGCGCCCCAGGCAACGCCGGCCAGCAGCATCAGCAAGGCCGCCAGCAGCGGGGGCGCACTGGCGCCGGGTAGCAGCAGCGCCAGCAGGCCGGCCGTGGCCAGCGCCGTACCGAGACTGGCGCCCAGCCCCAGACGCTCGCCACGCAGCAAGCCCCACAGCAGCATGCTCAACTGCACGGCGCCGAACAGCAGCAGGGCGCCGACGCCGGTATCCAGTTGCAGGTAAGCAAAGGAGAAGGCCGCCGCATAGGTGAACAGCGCCAGCGCGCCAGGCCAATTGCCGGCGATGGGTTGCCCGGTCTGCCTCAGCTTGAGCAGCAGCCACAGCGTCAGGGCGCCGGCGAGCAGGCGGATAGCCGTGAAACTGGCCGCGTCGATTTCCGTTTCACGCAGCGCCAGGCGGCACAGGAGCGAGTTGCCGGCGAAGGCCAGCATGGCGAGGCAGGTAAGCAGCAGGATACGCGGTGGCATCGTCCATCCTTGGGTGAAGGTCTGGTGATGCTGGGCAGCTAATCACGTCAGGCTGCCCGATGGCATTGGCAGAAGGTCGCAAGTTGCTGCGACCTTGGCCAGTAAGCGCGCAGGCGCGTCTCAGAAGTGTGCCTTGACTAACAGGCTGGCGGTGTTCTGTTCGGTCGAACCGACGAAGTTGTCGCTGACGAAACCGCCGTCCTTGATGCCGTACTTGTTCTTCCAGTAGTCGTACTCGATACCCACGTACAGCTGCTTCTCGCCCCACTTCAGCGCCTTGCCCAGGTCGTACTTGATCTGTGGGTTGAAGTGCAGGTTGGCGTGGTAGTCGCCACGGCGATTGCTGTCGTTGTCCACCACCCAGTCCATGAAACCGTCGATGAGAATGTCCGATTCGCCTACCGGGATGGTGTAGCTCCACACCGGGGTGATCTGCCAGACGTTGCTGCCAGGGCGGCTGCCGTCGGTGGTACGCAGGTAGGTGTTGAGCTGGAAGTAGTCGAAGCCGGGGATGTCCAGGTCGACCGCCGGGCCGATCAGGTAGGACTCGACGTCGTCTTCACCGAACTCGTAGGTGGTGGAGATCAGCACGTCCTTGATCGGGCCGAAGGAGAAGTCGGCACCGGTGATCTTGCCCAACGAGAAGCGCGGGCTGAACTCGCCATAGAAGGTGTGGCCGTCACCGGCGCCGTTGGTGGCATCGGTGTTGTACTTGATCACGTCGACGAACAGGAACAGGTCACCGAAGCTCCAGCCGCTGGCGTGCTCGAAGGTGACGGTCTGCTGAATCTCCGGGTCGATCTTGAAGTCCTGGCCATAGAGGTAGGTCAGGCTGTTGTTCTGCCACTGCAGCAGATCGCCGGCGACGGCCTGACCGCCTGCCAGCAGACCGCCGGCGAGCGCCAGCGAAGAGAGAGTGCGATTCATGAAAGCTCCTGATGGTTAAGACGTGTCGTTATGATTTTTAAACCTGTCCATACGGTCTGGCTGGAGCTGCTAGAGCAAAAACGGCGCCAATTCTATATGTCGTAAATAGTCTTTTAAAATCAATTGGATGAAGAAATTTATGCAGAGTGCGTTGGGCGCCGCCCTGCACTTTTTCTGATCGTTGAGACAGCTTTGGCTTTGACTTGGTGCGTATCGCCAGCTCAGGGGCGCCGTTTGCGAGGCTTACGCGGCGCGCGCTCGGTGCCGGGTACGTGCAGATAGGCCATGACGCTTTCGGTCAGTTCCTGTGCGAGGCTCACCGCCTCCTTGTTACGCGCCATGACACCTGCCACCAGGGCTTCGATCAGGGCCAGCACGGCGGCATTGGAGCTGATCAGCACCGGGTGTTCGGCGGGGGCGAACAGGCTGTACTCGGCGATCTCCACCAGCGGCGAGGCGGGCGAGTCGGTGATGGCCAGCACGCAGGCGCCGCGTTCGCGGGCAAAACGCGCCAGCTGCAGGGTGTCGAGCGAATAGCGCGGCAGGGAGATGGTCAGCAGCACGTCGCGCTCGGTGATGGCGGCCAGGCGGTAGGCGGCGTTCTCGTTGCCGCCTTCCATACTGATGGCGGTGGCGTCATCGCAGAAGGGCACCAGGTTGGCCGCAGCCAGGCCGGCCATGTAGGCGCTGTTGCCGAAGCCGAGAATGTAGATGCGGCGCGCCCCGAGCAGGCGCCCGATCACTGCCTCGAACACGGCGGCGTCATTGTTGCTGGCCGCCGCGCCGAGATTGCTGCTGGCGATCTGCAGATGTTCATGCAGACCGAAGGCCCCGTCCGGGCGCTGCGCCAGCTCGTCGCGCAGCTTGTCCACCGGCGACACCATGTCCTGCAGGGTGGCGACCAGCTCGGCCTTCAGGCTGATGTAGCCGCGCAGCTCCATGGCCTTGGCCAGACGGTTGACCGCCGCAGGCGAAGTCTGCGTGGCCTGCGCCAGCTCTTCGATGGTCAGAGTCGCGGCCTTCAGCGGATGGCGCAGGATGAAGTCGGCCACCTTGCGCAGCGAGGGCTGCAGCTGTGGCGCGACCTCGGCCAGCTTGCGCAGGATGGGGGCGCTGTAAACGGTGGCGGAAGACGACGAGCTGCTCGGCATGGCTGGGCTGATCCGGTCTGGCGATGGCGCGCAGTGTATCCGAAGCCGCCCGCCGTGCGCCTGTTTCGCTTACTTGAGGCTGCCGCAGAGAAACTGCTGCAGGCGCTCGGACTGCGGGTTGGCCAATACCTCGCGCGGCTGGCCCTGTTCTTCCACCAGACCCTTGTGCAGGAACATCAGCTGGTTGGACACCTCGCGGGCAAAACCCATTTCGTGGGTCACCACCACCATGGTGCGACCTTCGCTGGCCAGATCCTGCATGACCTTGAGCACCTCGCCGACCAGCTCGGGGTCGAGGGCCGAGGTGGGCTCGTCGAACAGCATCACCTCCGGCTCCATGGCCAGGGCGCGGGCGATGGCCACGCGCTGCTGCTCGCCGCCGGACATGTGCGCCGGGTAGGCGTCCTTGCGGTGCGCGACGCCGACCTTGGCCAGGTAGTGCTCGGCCCTGTCGCGCGCCTCGGCCTTGCTCTGGCCGAGTACGTGCACCGGCGCTTCCATGACGTTGTCCAGGGCACTCATATGCGACCACAGGTTGAAGTTCTGGAACACCATCGACAGGCGCGAGCGCATGCGCTGCAGCTGCTTGGCGTCGGCGGCCTTGAGCGCACCGTCGCGATTGGCAACCAGCCTGAGCTCTTCGCCATTGAGCTGGATGCGACCGGCATGCGGCTGCTCCAGCAGGTTGATGCAGCGCAGGAAGGTGCTCTTGCCCGAGCCGCTGGAGCCGATGATGCTGATCACGTCACCGGCCTTGGCAGCCATCGATACACCGCGGATCACCTCGTGGCTACCGTAGCGTTTGTGCAGATCCTGAACTTCGAGTTTGTACATGTTGTTGTTCTCTTAGGGCATGAGTCAGTCGCTGAGCAGGCGACCCTGGCGAATGGGCGTTGCTCCGGCGACCTTGGCCAGCCACAGGCCGGGGCGGGCGAAGCGCATGCGCTCGCGGGCATAGAGCACGCCGCAGGTTTCGGCGCGGACGATGCTGTGCTGCTCGCTCAAGGGGTCGATCACCTCGAACAGTGCCTCGCCGCGCTCGACCCACTCGCCCGGCTGCTTGAAGAAGCTGACCACGCCCGGATGCGGGGCGAGGGCGTACTGCGCGCCGGCAAAGGGCGTGGCCTCGCAGCAGGGTTCCGGTGCTGCCGGCCAGTCGCCGGCGATCAGTCCCTGCTCGGCGAGGAAGGCCAGAATCGCCTCGGCGCTGGTTACCGCGCGTTCGGCTTCGGTGTCGGCCATGCCGCCCAGCTCCACGGTGGTGGCCAGGCAGGCCAGGGGAATTTCGGCTTCGGGGAAGCGCTGGCGCAGTCGTTGCCAGGGCATGGCGCAGGCCTCGTCGAACGAGCTGCCGCCGGAATCCTCGGCCAGCAGCACCGCGCCGGCCTGCAGACGCGCCGCCAGAGGGCGCAGGGCCGGCCAGTGCTGCGGCGCGCTGTACAGGTGCACCGCGGCCTCGAAGTCGCAGTGCAGGTCGAGCACGATGTCGGCATCGCAGGCATGACGTAGCAGCAGACGCTGCATGCCTTCCAGCTCCGAGGCCGGCGCGGGCAGGGCGTCCAGCGCCTCGGCCATGGCGCGGCGAATCAGGCGCACGTTGCTCGCTCCGTCGCTGCCCAGGTGGCCCTCCACATGCGCTGCGACCGCGGCCGCCAGATCGACGAAGTCGCGGTTGAAGTTCCTGCCGCTGGCGAATTCGAAGCGGCCCTGGACCGCCGCCTGGAACAGCTGGCTCAGGCCGATGGGGTTGGCCACCGGCACCAGTTCGATCACGCCGGTCAGGCGTCCGGCGCTTTCCAGCTGCTGCAGACGACGCCTGAGTTCCACCGCCACGCGCATGCCCGGCAGCTCGTCGGCATGCAGGCTGGCCTGGATATAGGCCTTGCACGGGCCGCTGCCGTAACGCAGCACGCTGAGGTGACGGCTGGTTCCGGTCGGGCTCCAGGGCAGTGGGTGGTCGATACGTTGCATAGGGCTTCCTTGTTAATCCTTGCGTGGGGTCAGGTGGGCCAGCCAGCGCAGTTCGGCATATTTGAACAGGCGCACCAGGCCCACCGTCAGCACCAGATAGAACAGGCCGGCGGTGATGAAGGCTTCGAACGGCATGTAGTACTGCGAGCTGATGGTACGGGCTGCACCGGTGAGGTCGATGAGCGTCACCAGCGAGGCCAGCGAGGTGGTGTGCAGCATCATGATCACCTCGTTGCTGTACTGCGGCAGCGCGCGGCGCATGGCCGAAGGCAGCAGGATGCGCCGGTAGAGCTGGGCGCGTGACATGCCCATGGCCCTGGCTGCCTCGATCTCGCCGGGCGGCGTGGCCTTGAGGCTGCCGGCCAGAATCTCCGCCGTGTAGGCGCTGGTGTTGATGGCGAAGGCCAGGCAGGCGCAGAAGGTGGCGCTGGAAAAGTACGGCCACATGAAGCTGTCGCGGATGACGTCGAACTGGGCCAGGCCGTAGTAGAGCAGAAATAGCTGTACCAGCATCGGCGTGCCGCGAATCACGTAGGTATAGAGCCAGGCTGGGAAGTTCACCAGCGGCGAGCGCGACACCCGCATCAGGGCAAACGGCAGAGCCAGCAGCAGGCCCAGGGCGAGGGCGATCAGCAGCAGCTCGAAGGTGACCAGCAGACCGCTGGCATACAGCGGCAGGCTGGAGAGGATCAGATGGAAATCGAGCATGGACGTGATCCTCAGATTTCAGCCGTGCGAACGCCGACCGAGTAACGCTTTTCGACGGCGCGCAGGAGCAGCAGCGAGACGCTGGTCAGCAGCAGGTACAGGCCCGCCACGGCAAGATAGAAGGTGAAGGGTTCACGGGTGGCGTCGGCGGCGTTCTTGGCCTTGAACATCATGTCCTGCAGGCCGACCACCGAGATCAGCGCGGTGGCCTTGGTCAGCACCAGCCAGTTGTTGGTGAAGCCGGGAATGGCGAAGCGGATCATCTGCGGCACCAGGATGCGCAAGAACACCTGGGCGCCGCTCATGCCATAGGCTGCACCGGCCTCGGCCTGGCCCTTGGCGATGGCCATAAAGGCGCCGCGGAAGGTCTCCGACAGATAGGCGCCGAAGATGAAGCCCATGGTGAACACACCGGCGACGAAGGGGTTGATGTCGATGTAGGCGGTGTAACCCAGGCTAGGCGCGATGCGGTTCACCAGGTCCTGACCGCCATAGAAGATCAGCAGGATCAGCACCAGGTCGGGGATGCCCCGGATCAGCGTGGCGTAGGCGTCGCCCAGATTGGCCAGCCAGCGCAGTGGCGAGAGGCGCAGCGCAGCGCCGGTGAGGCCGAGCAGGATGGCCAGCGCCATCGAACACAGAGCCAGAGTCAGGGTCAGCCAGGCGCCCTCGACGATGATCGGGCCGTAGCCTTGCAGCATGGTGGGAAACCTCGTTGCAGCGCAGAGAAACCGGCGCCTGTTGCAGGCGCCGGGGTGGGCGGCTTACTGGCCGTAGATGTCGTAGTCGAAGTACTTGGCCTGTACCTCGGCGTACTTGCCGTTGCTGCGAATGGCGTCGATGGCGGTGTTGAGCTTCTCGGCGGTGGCTGCGTCGCCCTTGCGCACGGCGATGCCGGCGCCGCGACCGAAGTAGCGCGGGTCGTTGAAATCAGGGCCGACCAGGGCGAAACCCTTGCCACCGTCGGTTTTCAGGAAGCCCTCGTCGATGTTCACCACATCGGCCAGCACCGCATCCACCCGGCCTGCCAGCAGGTCGAGGAAGGCTTCGTTGTTGGAGCCGTAGCGCACCACGTTGACGCCGGCCGGGGTCAGTTCGGCAGTAGCGTAGCGATCGTAGGTGGAGGCGCGCTGCACGGCTACCTTCTTGCCCTTGAGGTCGACGCTCGGGTCCTGGATCTGGCTGCCTTCCTTCATCACCAGCTTGCCGGGGGTGTGGTAGTACTTCTTGGAGAAGTCCACCGACTTCAGTCGGTCTTCGGTGATCGACATCGAGGACAGCACGGCGTCGACCTTGCGCACCTTGAGCGAGGGAATCAGGCCGTCGAACTCCTGCTCGATCCACTGGCATTTGACCTGCATCTGCGCGCACAGCTCGTTGCCGATGTCGTAGTCGAAGCCGGCGATCTTGCCGTCGGCGGTCTTGAACGCGAAGGGCGGGTAGGCCGCCTCGATGCCGATGCGCAGCGCCGGCTCGGCGGCGACGGCGAAGGTGCCGAAGGTGGAGAGCGCCAGGGCGCCGAATAGAGCGATCTTGTTCATCTTGTTACTCCAGTGGATGGCGGTTGGGAGGCAGCGTCCGTCGCGACAGGCGGCGGGGTTGAACGTTACGCCGACTGTTGCCAGGCGGCGCCGGCAGGGCCTCGTGAGCCTTGGCCGGTGGGCGATCGGGTGGGACGCCCGGGCAGATGCATAAATATCTTTGACATGTTTTTTTTCACGAATCTACGGTTAAGAAATATTTATGTCAAACGTGGCGTGTGGTGCTTGTGCCTTGAAAATGGCTGGTATATAAATTTTCACGTGTGAATGTGGTGAAAAAAATAATTCATATCGCCGCGACCTGTCGCCAAGCCCATTTCATTTGGCCTGCGAGCAGGGGGCATACCGCTTTCGACTTCTGACAAGAGCAATAACAATGAACAAACAGCGCAATCTTCGTGGCCTTCTCGCCGCGCTCCTCCTCTGCGGCAGTGCTGATCCGGTAATGGCCGATGGCAACCTCCTGGCGGTCGGCGGCATGCTGCGAGCCAGCAACAGCCTGGTCTACGAGAAACTCATCGAACTGGCGGGCGGTGCCCAGCAGGCGCGTATCGCCATCATGCCCACCGCCAGCGGCAGCCTGGGCTCCAGCAAGCGCTTCCAGGCCGAGCTGGAAGCCCTGGGCGTGCCCGCCGAGCACATCCGCATCGTCGGCATCGACCGCCACAACTATCAGGACACCATGAACGACCCTGCCGTGGTCGCGCCGCTGCGCGAGGCCAGTGCGGTCTGGTTCGTTGGTGGCGATCAGGCGCGCATCGCCCGTGCGCTGTTCAACGCCGACGGCAGCCCGTCGCTCGCCATGCAGGCCGTGCAGGCGATCTACGACAAGGGCGGCGTGGTGGCCGGTACCAGCGCCGGGGCCAGCATCCTCGGTGCGCGCATGCCCACCGCCTACGGGGTGGTCATGGACACCCTGGATTTTGGCGTGGCCACGGCCGAGGGCCGGCGCGGTACCGCCCTGCTCAGGGGCGCAGGTCTGTTCACCGCCGGCGTGATCGACCAGCACTTCGACAAGATCGAGGAAACCAGCAGCGGGCGCGCCGCGCGCATGGCCAGCTACCTGCTGGAACAGCCGGCTCCGGGCAAGGGCTTCGGTCTGGATACCAACACCGCCATGTGGATCAAGCCCAGTGGCGAGCTGGAGGTACTGGGCGAGGGCTACCTGACCATCATGGACCCTGCCGCGGCGAAGAAGAGCTTCGGGCTCTACGGCACGCGCATCGACGACATGCGCCTGGCCATGCTCGGTCATGGTGATCGCTACGACCTGGCCTCGGGCGAGATCCGGCCGGATGCCGGCAAGCAGCCGATCGAGCCTGGCAACGAGTACCTGATGGGCAATCGCCTGCTCACCGACCTGTCGGCCGTGTCGGCGATCAACCGAGCGGTGCTCTATGGCCTGGCCGACAACACGGCGAGCCGTCAGCTCGGGCTGATGACCCGCTACAACCCGGCCAACGGCTACCACTACGGCTATCGCTTCGAATTCAGCAAGCGGGCGGACTTCGCCGCCCACAGCCGCTTCCACGATTCGCAGACCAACTACAGCGTCAGCGGCGTGCGCCTGGATATCCGTCCGGTAACCGCCGATCTGCGCGAGCCGGCCGCCGGCGTCCCGCGTGATGCCGGTAATGGCCGCCGCGGCGACGCCATTCGTGCGGTGACCTTCCGCGGCCTGATGACCCTCAACGCCGAGGGCGCCTTCGAGGCGCAGCGCCCGATCACCCGCGGCGAGCTGGCCAATGCCCTGCAGATGACCCTGGCCGCGGAGCCCAACCTCAAGGCCCTGCCGACGCTGAGCGACGTGCCGGCCGAGCATCCTCTACGCGAGCACATCGAAGTGGTGGTTTCCAACGGCTGGATGGATGGCGCCGAGCGCTTCGACGCCGAGCGGCCGGCCAGCCGCGCTGACTGGGCGCTGGCCTGCAAGGCGCTGGTCGAGCGCTTCAGCGGAGCCACGTTGAGCAAGAGCGTGGCGCTGCCGGACGTCGCCGGCCTTGCCGCAGCGAACGCCGAGGCTGCCGCGCAGACCGTGGCCGAAGGTTGGCTGAGCGCCAACCAGGGACGCTTCGAGCCTGCTGCGCCGGTCGCGCGCGCCGAGGTCGCCGAGACCCTGGCACGCATCATCGGCCTCTAGAGCCTTTTTTCTACCTCTACCCCCAGCCCGCCTGCACCGCGCAGGCGGGACGGGCACGGCTGTGCCGGAGAAACGAGCCATGCAATTGAACCGAGTGGAAGTCTTCGCCCTGCACAAGCTGCTGCAGGACGACAGCCAGATGGCACAGACCGTCATCTCTTCCAGCGTGCGAGTGCACGAAAGGGTGCGCACCCGGGCAGGTTTCTTCTCGGTGCTGCACCTGCCGCGCCGCCTCGAACTGAGCCGCGAGCTGCAGGAACGGCGCTGGCCGTTTCGCCTGAAGCGGCGCAGGGGCGTCGGCTACTTCGTGTGCTGGCTGGAAGAGCGCTCACTTTGCCTGGAGGCCGTGATCGAGCGCGGCGAATACCCAGCTGACCTGGTTCCCGAGCTGTTCACCTGAGCGGCTGCGAACACCGCCCGCGTCGCGGGCACCCCATACCAATAAAACCAACGGAGTAAGGCATGAAGATTCTCAAACTCAGCTGTCTCGCCCTGGCCATCGGTGCCGTGGCCTCGCAGGCTGCCGTCGCCGGTCAGCAGCAGGAAGCCAAGGGGTTCATCGAGGACAGCAGCCTGCAGCTGATCAACCGCAATTTCTACATGAACCGCGACTACCGTCATGGCGGCAGCAACAGCCAGGGCATCAACCGCGCCAAGCCGGTCAACGAACGCAACGGCTATCGCGAGGAGTGGGCACACGGTGCGCAGCTGAACTTCAGCTCGGGGTTCACCCAGGGGACCGTCGGTGTCGGCGCCGATGCCTTCGCCTACGGCGGGGTCAAGCTCGATAGCGGCCGTGGCCGGGTGGGCAACGGCCTGCTGCCGATCAGCAACAACCGCACCGCCGATGCCGAGGTGCCGGACAGCTACGGCCAGATCGGTGGTGCGGTGAAGCTGCGCGCCTCTTCCACCGAGCTGAAGTACGGCGAGATGCGCCCGACTGCCCCGGTGTTCGCCACCGGCGATGCGCGCCTGCTGCCGGAGACCGCGACCGGCTTCCAGATTTCCAGCAGCGAGTTCGACGCGCTGTCCTTCGAGGCCGGCCACTTCACCTCGATCAATCGCCGCAACTCCACCAACTCCGATGACGACCTGACCAGCGAGTACGCCGAGGTGGAGGCGCGCAGCGTCGACTTCGCCGGCCTTAGCTACGCGGTCAATGACGACCTGAGCCTGATGTTCTATGCCAGCGAGGCCAAGGACGTCTGGCGTCAGTACTTCGCCAACCTGAACTACAACATCCCGCTGACCGATAGCCAGGCGCTGAACTTCGACCTGGTGGCATACAAGACCCGCGACGAAGGCGAGGCGCGTGCCGGCGAGCTGGACACCCTGACCTGGTCGCTCAAGGGCGCCTACAGCTTCGGCGCGCACAAGCTCAGCCTGGCCTATCAGAAGGTGCGTGGCGACGAGTTCTTCGACTACATCGGCGGCGACTCCATCTGGCTGGCCAACTCGGTGCAGTACTCCGACTTCAACGCCCCCAACGAGCGCTCGGTGCAAATCCGCTACGACCTGAACATGAAGCACTACGGCGTTCCCGGCCTGACCTTCATGGCGCGCTACATCAAGGGCGACGATATCGACGGCACCAAGGCCGATCCGAATGGCGCCTTCGCCGGCTGGGCCGGTGAGGACGAGAAGCATTGGGAACGCGATCTGGAAGCGCGCTACGTGTTCCAGGAAGGTGCGGCCAAGGACCTGTCGCTGCGCCTGCGTCACGCCACTCACCGCTCCACGGCATTCGACGACGACCTCGACGAGGTGCGCCTGATCATCGAATACCCGCTGAGCATCCTGTAACGGCATTCTCCGGGCGGCGACAGATCACGGGCCGTCCGGAGCTTTTTCTTCAAGGTCAGCTCCCACGCTCCTTTGGCCTTAAGGCGCCGCCAACGGCGCCTGCTTTTCCGCCAGGAGACCTGACCCCCTGGCCCTGCGCGGGCAAGGAGTCGAAATGCTACGCATGCTGTTGTGTCTGTTCGCTGTGCTGCTCGCCCAATCGGGCACGGCAGGACCGTTGCGGGTCGCCATGGAGGGGCAGTTCCCGCCTTTCGAAGAACTCGATGCGCAGGGCAATCTGGTCGGCTTCAACGTCGACATTGCCAGGGCCCTGTGTCAGCGCATGCAGCGCGAATGCGAACTGCAGCGCTTCGCCTGGGATGACCTGATCCCGGCACTTGATGCGGGACGCGCGGACCTGATCCTGGCGTCCATGTCGATCACCGCGGCGCGCGCCGAACGGGTGGACTTCACCGCTCGCTATGCGCAGACCCCGGCCTTCTTCTTTGCCCGCAAGGGCCATATCAATCAGATGCTGATCACCCCGCGGCGCATCGCCGGCAAGCGCGTCGGCGTGCAGCAGGGCACCACCTACGAGCGCTTTCTCGAGGCCCGCTTCGCCGAGCATGTGCAGCTGCTCCGCTATCCCAGCGCCGCCCAGGCCTACCGGGCGCTCGCAGGCGGCGAGCTGGATCTGGTGCTCGACGACGCCGTTTCCGGTTACTTCGGCTTCCTCCTGACCGAACTGGGCCGCGACTTCGAGCAGGTCGGCGGCCCCGTGGTGGCGCCGCAGTTCTTCGGCCAGGGGCAGGGCATCGCCGTGCGCAAGGGCGACGACGAGCTGCGCCAACAGCTCGATCGGGCGCTGGCCGCGATCCTTGCCGACGGCACCCACAAGCGCATCGAGAAACGCTACTTCAAACAGTTTTCCGTTTACTGAGGCCGGCCCGCCGACTGCGCTCTGGCTCCCAATCGCCGTTCCCCAACCAGCGTCACCAACCGTGCCCCTGCGGCACCTGCGGAGAAATCGAAATGATCGGATCGGTTATTCGTTACACCCTCATGCTGGCTCTTCTGTTACCGCTGCCGGCCCTGGCGGCCGGCCCGCTGCTGCTGGTGGGCGGCGGGCTCAAGGACGACAACGCGGTGATCTACCAACGTCTGGTGCAGCTGGCCGGCGGCAGTCAGGCGCGCATCGGCGTGATCACCGCCGCCTCGATTCCACCGAGTCAGGACCCGGACGCCGGCACTGCCAACGCGCGCAACTCCAAGTCCAATGGCGAGTTCTACGCGCAGCTGCTGAAGACCTACGGCGCCCAGGATGCCCAGTGGATCCCCATCGATCTGGACAGCATCGGCAACAACAGCAACCCGCAGGTGATCGCGCAGATCAACGGTATGACCGGCTTCTTCTTCGGCGGCGGCGACCAGGCGCGCCTGACCCAGACGCTGCAGACCGCAACGCGCGCCGACACGCCGGCACTGGCCGCGATTCGCGCCCGGCACGATGCCGGCGCCGTGCTCGCCGGCAGCAGCGCGGGAACCGCGATCATGGTCGGCGGACCGATGATCACCGGCGGCGAGAGCTATCCCGCTCTGCGCTACGGCGTCTACACCACCCCGGGCGGTGATGACCTGTCCTACGACATGCAGGGCGGTTTCGGCTTCTTCAGCCACGGCCTGCTCGACACCCATTTCAGCGAGCGCGGCCGTCAGGGGCGCATCGTGCGCCTGGCCGACTACACCAACGTGCCGTTCGCCTACGGCGTCGACGAGGACACCGCGCTGCTGGTGCAGCACAACCCCAGCCTCGGCCAGGTGGAGATGGAAGTGCTCGGCAGCAACGGCGTGTTCATCTTCGACCTGCGCAACAAGCAGCGCGGCACTGGTAGCAGCTATGCCCTCTACGACGTGCTGGCTAGCTACCTGACCGCCGGCGACCGTTACCGCCCGGCCAATCAGCAGTTCGTGATCGCCAGCGGCAAGACCAGCCTGCGTGGGCGCGAGTACTACAGCTCGGCGATGACCGCCACCGGCGACATCTTCAGCAGCCCGAACAACAGTGGTGCCAACGGCCGACGCAACCCGCGCGAGTTCGTCAAGGTCAGTACCGACCTGTTCGACAGCCGCTCCACCAGCACCCTGGGCCGCACCTACGAAAGCAATCCGCGTTTCCGCGTCGACCTGATCAAGAGCACCACCTTTGACAGTCACGGCTATCAGGGGCTTATCAACGGCAAGCGCCTGACCTCCTATCTGCGTCTGCGCGTGGATATGCGCCCCAACTGAGAGTCGCGCTGCCTGCACCTGCTCAGGCAGCGCCGCTGTCAAGCCGCGAGAAGTTCTGCGCGCGGCTTCTTTGCTACTCCCGTACGAGTCTTTCCCGCTAGACGGTCGCTGCGCAAAGTGCTTGACGAAGCTATATGAAGGTAGTCATATAAGTGGCTAGGATTATGGTCATAATCTAAATCGCTCACCTACCTTCATCCCTCATTCCGGAGACTTCCATGAGCACTGCAAGCAAGCCTGCTACCGCCCTGATTACCGGCGCCTCGTCCGGCATCGGCGCCACCTACGCCGAGCGCCTGGCCCGGCGTGGTCATGACCTCCTGCTGGTGGCGCGCGATGCCCAGCGCCTGCAGGCCCTGGCCGAGCGCCTGGGCGGCGAATATGGCGTCGCCGTCGAGGTGCTGCCGGCCGACCTGACGCACAAGGCCGATATCCTCAAGGTGGCGCAACGCCTGCGTGAGGATGCCGGTATCGGCCTGCTGGTAAACAACGCGGGTGTGGCGATGAACGGCAAGCTGGCCGACGCCGATCTGGAGCAGGCCGAGGCGATGATCCAGCTCAATGTGTTGGCACTGACCCACCTGGCGGCCGCGGCTGCAGCCAATTTCTCCGCGGCGGGGCGTGGCGGCATCATCAACCTTGGTTCGGTGGTGGCGCTGGCGCCGGAAATGTTCAACGCCGTGTACAGCGCGACCAAGGCCTACGTGCTGAGCCTGACCCAGACCCTGGCTGGCGAACTGCGTGGTTCGGGCGTGCAGTTGCAGGCGGTGATGCCGGGCGTGACCCGCACCGAGATCTGGGAGCGCAGCGGCACCGACGCCTCGGCGCTGCCGCCGTCGATGATCATGGAAGTGGGCGAGATGGTCGATGCAGCGTTGGCTGGTTTCGATCAGGGTGAACTGGTGACCATACCCTCGCTGCCGGATGCAGCCGACTGGGATGCCTTCGTCGCCGCCCGCGCCGCGCTGGGGCCGAACCTGTCGCACAGCCAGGCGGCGGCGCGCTACAAGTGAGTCCGAAGCAGTCTAGTTATTGGCTATGTGCACGTGAGTGACGTTGTAGGAGCGGCTTCAACCGTGAATTTCGCGGATAAATCCGCTCCTACGGGTGCACAGTTAACTCAGGCATAGCCTTGTCGTTACGCATCCTGCGTCTGCTCGATCAGCAGGCGACGGGTCGTTTTCAGCAGGCGGTCGGACAGCTCCGGGTCCTTGACGCTGCGCGACAGCAGCAGGGCGCCGACCATGCTCGAGAGCAGCAGTACGCTCTGCTCGGCGGCATCATCGCCGCCGAGGTTGTCCTCGATCATGGCCAGACGGTCACGCACCAGGGCGTCGGTGGTTTCGCTGGCCTCGCCACGTTGACCCAGCTCGGCGGACATGGTCGGCAGCGGGCAGCCACTGCCGGGGTTGGCGCGATGCGCGCTGGACAGGTAGCTGGCGATAAAGCGCGGCAGCGGTGCCTCGGCATCCTTGGCCAGCGCCTCGGTGCTGCGGGAAAGTTCCTCCACCGCATGGCGCAGGGCGTTTTCCACCAGATCGTCCTTGGACTTGAAGTGGGCATAGAAACCGCCGTGGGTCAGGCCCAGTGCCTTCATCAGCGGCTGCAGGCCGGTGGCGCCGACGCCATCGCGGCGAAAGCGCAGGGCCGCCTCCTCGATGATGCGTTGGTGGGTCTTGGCCTTGTGGTCTTCCGAATAGCGCATGGGCTTTCTCGTCTATCAGATGCTGGCTGTCATCTTACACCTGCATCGCCGTTCTGGCGCGGCGCGTTCATGTCGAGAATCAGACAGGTGGTGGAGGCGACGGCGTAGAGGCGCTCGTCGACGTCGTACAGTCGACCTTCGGCCAGAGCGGTGGAACGGCCGACATGGATGATGCGGCCTTCGGCGCGTACCGGACCGACTTCACTGCGCAGCGCGCGGATGTAGCTTACCCGCAGGTCCGCGGTGGTGTAGCCCTGGCCCGTCTTGAGCAGGGTATGCACGGCGCAACCCATGCAGGAGTCGAGGAGTGTGGCGATGTAGCCGCCATGCACGCTGCCCAGCGGGTTGTAGTGGCGCTGATCTGGCGTGCCCTGGAAGACGAACAGGCCGCTGGCCCATTGCACCGGGGTGAAGTCGAGCACCGCGTTGATCGGCGGGGAGGGCAGGTCGCCGCGGCCGATGCCGTCGAAGAAATCCATCGGCGACATGGCGGCTACCTCCGCCAGGCTGAGGGTGCCCGGGGCGGCGAGTTGATTGCGAATGGCCTGCTCCTCGGCAATCCAGGTGGCGAGGCGGGCGTCTCGGGATAAGGCGGTCATGCGGGCTCCAGATAAATATGATGGACGACATTCAATGTTTCATATTATGGTCGAAATATAAATAGCCGCCAGTCGCTGTCGATCGGAGTTTCGCCATGCAGCCTTCCCGTGTTCTGTTGATCATCCTGATGCTGCTCACTGCATTGGGGGAGACCTCCACGCAGTTGCTGATTCCCGCCCTTGGTGAGCTGGAGCGCGGGCTGGAGGCCGAGCCTGGTAGCAGTCTGTTGGCGCTGTCGCTGTTCGTCGGCGCCTTTGGCCTTGGCCAATTGCTGCTCGGACCGCTGTCGGATCGGCTCGGGCGCCGTCCGGTGCTGCTTGCCGGGTTGAGCCTCTATCTGCTGGCGACCCTGGGCATGCTGCTGGCGCCGAACATCGACGTGCTGATCGGCATGCGCGTGCTGCAGGGGCTGGGCGCCTGTGCGGCGCTGGTGCTGGCGCGTGCCATCGTCCGTGACGTGTGGCAGGAACAGGCGGGGCCGGCCCTGGCGCTGACGGTGTTGGGCATGTTCGCGGCCATCGTCCTGTCGCCGGTGGTTGGCGGTCTGCTGACGCAGTTCGGCGGCTGGCGTGCGCCGCTGTTGGCGACCCTGGTACTTGGCAGCCTGGCCTTGCTGTCGGTGCTTACCGGCTACCGTGAGAGCCATCTGCAGCGCGATCCTCAGGCAGGACGACTCAAAGGCCTGCTGGCCAGCTACCTGCAGGTGTGGCCCAGTTGCCGCGCGCTGGCGCTGACCATTGCCTGTACCTACGGCTCGATGTTCGTCGTGGTGGCTGGTTCCTCGTCGGTGTATATCGGCCTGCTGGGGCTGAGCGCGGCGCAGTACGGGTTGACCTTCGCCCTGATCGTTTCCGGTCTGCTCGGCGGTGCCCTGTTCACCCTGCGCAACGTGCAACGCCTGGGGCCGCAGAAGGTGGTGGGCATCGGCGTCGCGCTGGTGCTGCTCGGGTCGTTGCTGACCCTGGCGACCTACTTGCTGTTCGGCCTGTCGCTGCTGGGGCTGTCGCTGCCGCAGGTATTGGTGACGCTGGGCGGTGGCATGCTGCTGCCGGCCGCCGTGGCTGGCGCGGTGATTCCCAATCCGCAGCGTGCCGGATTGGCTGCGGGGCTGATGGGCTTCTCGCAGATGGCGGGCGCCACCCTGGCCGGCCTGCTGCTCGGTGCCCTGCAGGATGGCTCGGCCTGGCCTATGGTTGCCTTGAATGCGCTATTCGCCGTGTTGGCGTTTCTATTCTTCCACCTCTTGCGCGTGCGCCCGGTCGTCACGGCTGCGGTGGCCGGCAAAACTCCCTGATTCGAGGACAAAGCTATGAGCAGCTATGACGTGGTCATCATCGGCGCCGGCCCCGGCGGTTACAACGCGGCTATTCGCGCCGGGCAACTGGGCCTGAAGGTGGCCTGCGTGGAGGGGCGTGAAACCCTCGGTGGCACCTGCCTGAACGTTGGCTGCATGCCGTCCAAGGCCTTGCTGCATGCATCCGAACTCTACGAGGCTGCTGCCGGTGGTGAGTTGAGTGCCCTGGGGGTGGAGGTCACGCCGACGCTCAACCTGACTCAGATGATGAAGCAGAAGGCCGATAGCGTCGAAGCGCTGACCAAGGGCGTGGAGTTTCTGTTTCGCAAGAACAAGGTGGAGTGGGTCAAGGGCTGGGGGCGGATCGATGGCCCAGGGCGAGTGCAGGTCAAGCTGAGCGAGGGAGGCGAGCGTTTGCTGGAAACCAGGAACATCGTCATCGCCACCGGCTCGGAGCCAGCACCTTTGCCGGGTGTGGAGATCGACAACGCGCGCATCCTCGACTCCACTGGCGCGCTGGCGTTGCCCGAGGTGCCGAAGCACCTGGTGGTGATCGGCGCCGGGGTGATCGGCCTGGAGCTGGGCTCGGTGTGGCGCCGCCTGGGCAGCCAGGTCACGGTGGTGGAATACCTCGAGCGCATCTGCCCCGGTCTTGATGGCGAGACGGCCAAGACCCTGCAGCGCACCCTGAGTAAGCAGGGCATGAGTTTCAAGCTGGGCACCAAGGTCACCGGCGCGAAGACGAGCAAGTCCGGCGTGACCCTGACGCTGGAGCCGGCAGCAGGCGGTGCGAGCGAGACCCTGGAGGCCGATTACGTGCTGGTGGCCATCGGCCGGCGTCCGTATACCAAAGGGCTCGGGCTGGAGAGCGTCGGCCTGAACACCGACAAACGCGGCATGCTCGGTAACGAAAAGCACCACAGCGGCGTGCCCGGTGTGTGGGTGATCGGCGATGTCACCTCCGGGCCGATGCTGGCGCACAAGGCTGAGGACGAGGCGGTGGCCTGCATCGAACGCATCGCCGGGCACGCCGCCGAGGTCAACTACGGGGTGATCCCCGGCGTGATCTACACCCGCCCGGAAGTGGCCAGCGTCGGCAAGGGCGAGGAGGAACTGAAGGCCGAAGGCCGTGCCTACAAGGTCGGCAAGTTCCCCTTCACCGCCAACAGCCGGGCGAAGATCAACCACGAGACCGAAGGTTTCGTGAAGATCCTCGCCGACGCCAATACCGACCAGATTCTCGGCGTGCACATGATCGGGCCGAGCGTAGGTGAACTGATTGGCGAGTATTGCGTGGCCATGGAGTTCTCAGCCTCGGCCGAGGACATTGCGCTCACCTGCCATCCGCACCCGACTCGCTCTGAGGCAGGGCGCCAAGCAGCGATGGGTGTGCATGGCTGGACGATGCAGGCCTGAGAACGGGCTGGGTGTCGCGGGTAGTCCAGGCCGTGCTTATCGGGTGTTGCGTCGATTGAACGATCACATCTGAAAAAGCCGTCATGCCCGCGCAGGCGGGCATCCAGAACCTAGGAATCATCTGGGCTCCCGCCTTCGCGGGAGTGACGATAAATGGCTGTTTCAGCGCGTAGCCCGGATGCAATCAGGGCTACGTCATAGGATGTGGTCGAGATTTACCGGTTCGCCCGGTTGGGCGTTGAGTTTGCTGCGGATGTCGGCGAACACCTTGTCGTATTCGTCATGGCCGCGCATCACCGGGCTGGCGTTGGGGTGCAGGCCATGGCGGGCGGCCACGCGGGTGGCGACACTGGCAAAGTTGAAGGCGACGTCGCGATGCAGTTCGAATTCCTCCTCGAAATGCTTGCCGTCCACCTCGCCGACCAGGCGCATGTGCAGCATCGGCCCCTGCTGCGGGTCCTTGCGGACTTCGTAGTAGAAGTCCACCGAGAAGGGCGGCAGCAGGCGCATGTGCTCGGGGCGGTCGTTATTGTCGCGGTGCAGGTGACCGGGGGTGAACATGATTGTGCCCTCTCAGCGATAGACGATGCCCTTGCAGTCCAGGCTGATGCGCGTGCCTGAACGACCCTGGACGATGGCTTCGATATTTTCCAACGAACCGATCACCGCTCTGCTGCCGGTATTGCGGGCGAACTCGCAGGCGGCCTGTACTTTCGGACCCATGGAACCGGCGGCGAAGCCGAGCGCTTCGATGGCATCGGGATGAGCTTCGGCGATGGATTTCTGCGTGGGTTTGCCCCAGTCGACATAGGCAGCGTCGACATCGGTGGCGATCACCAGCAGGTCGGCATTGAGCTGTTCGGCCAGCAGCGCCGAGCACAGGTCCTTGTCGATTACCGCCTCGACGCCGCGCAGTTGGTTGCCGTCGTACATGGTCGGGATGCCACCGCCGCCGGCGCAGATCACCACGCTGCCCTTTTCCAGCAGCCATTTGATCGGGCGAATTTCGAAGATGCGCTGCGGGCGCGGGCTGGCCACCACGCGGCGGAACTTGTCGCCATCCGGGGCGATACTCCAGCCTTTCTCGGCGGCCAGACGCTCGGCTTCCTCTTTGCTGTAGACCGGGCCGATGGGTTTGCTCGGTTTCTTGAAAGCAGGGTCGGCGCTGTCCACTTCCACCTGGGTGAGCAGGGTGGCGAAGGGCACTTCGAAGGGCAGCAGGTTGCCCAGCTCCTGTTCGATCATGTAACCGATCATGCCTTCGGTCTCTGCTCCGAGCACGTCCAGTGGGTAAGGGTTGGCCGCGTCATAGGCGTTGCCCTGCAGGGCCAGCAGGCCGACTTGCGGGCCGTTGCCGTGGGCGATGACCAGCTCTTTACCGGGCGCCACCTTGGCGATCTGCTGGCAGGCGATGCGTACGTTCTCTCGTTGATTTTCCGCGGTCATGGCTTCACCGCGGCGAAGCAGGGCGTTACCGCCCAGGGCGATGACGAGTCGCATGGTGTTCTCCTTGTCGCTCGGATTGAATCCGGGGCCTGTGGCCTGGGGTTCGGCTTCGCCGGTCAGACCCTCTCTCCCGGCCCCTCTCCCATAAATGGGAGAGGGGAGACAAGCTCATCCCCGGATTGCATCCGGGCTACCTCAACCTAAATATCAGCCAGGGTCGCCACCAGAATGGCCTTGATCGTGTGCATGCGGTTTTCCGCCTGCTCGAAGGCGATGTTCCAGGGCGACTCGAACACGTCTTCGGTGACCTCGATGCCGTTCTTCAGGTGCGGATATTGCTCGGCGATCTGCTTGCCGACCTTGGTCTCGCTGTTGTGGAAGGCCGGTAGGCAGTGCATGAACTTCACCCGTGGGTTGCCGGAGGCCTTCATGATCTCGGCATTGACCTGATAGGGCAGTAGTTCCTGGATGCGTTCGCCCCAGGCTTCCACCGGCTCGCCCATGGACACCCAGACGTCGGTATGGACGAAGTCGACGCCCTTGACCGCCTCCTTCGGGTCTTCGGTGAGCAGGATGCGCGCGCCGCTTTCTTCGGCGAATTTTCGGCAGGCGGCGACGTGTTCCTCGCTGGGCCACAGCGCCTTGGGCGCGGCGATGCGCACATCCATGCCGAGCTTGGCGCCGATCAGCAGCAGCGAGTTGCCCATGTTGTTGCGCGCGTCACCCAGGTAGGCGTAGGCAATGTCGTGCAGCGGCTTGTCGCTGTGCTCGCGCATGGTCAGCACGTCGGCGAGCATCTGCGTCGGGTGGTACTCGTCGGTCAGGCCGTTGAACACCGGCACCCCGGCGTACTGGGCCAGTTCTTCGACGATTTCCTGCTTGAAGCCGCGGTACTCGATGGCGTCGTACATGCGCCCGAGCACGCGGGCGGTGTCCTTCATCGACTCCTTGTGGCCGATCTGCGAGGAGTTGGGGTCGATATAGGTGACGTTGGCGCCCTGGTCGTAGGCCGCTACCTCGAAGGCGCAGCGGGTGCGGGTCGAGGTCTTCTCGAAGATCAGCGCGATGTTCTTGCGGGTCAGGTGTTGCTGCTCGGTGCCGGTGTACTTGGCGCGTTTGAGATCGCGCGACAGATCGAGCAGGTAGCGCAGCTCACGGGTGCTGTGGTGCATCAGGCTGAGCAGATTGCGGTTGTGCATGTTGAAAGCCATGGTTCTCTCTCCTTGTGGGCAGCTTGAAACGGGCCCGGCGGCGGATCACGCCGGGGCTGGCTTGTTCAGTAATCGATGGGGTCGCGGATGATCGGGCAGGTCATGCAGTGGCCGCCGCCACGACCGCGGCCCAGTTCGCTGGCGCTGATGGTGATGACCTCGACGCCGGCCTTGCGCAGCAGGGTGTTGGTGTAGGTGTTGCGGTCGTAGCCGATCACTACGCCGGGCTCCAGACAGACCACGTTGTTGCCGTCGTCCCATTGTTCGCGCTCGGCCTCGTAGGCGTCGCCGCCGGTTTCCACCACGCGCAGCTTCTTCAGGTTGAGAGATTCGGCGACCACGTCGACGAAGGGTTTGTCTTCGCGGCGTACGTCGATGCCGCCTGGGCGGCTCTCGTCCGGGCGCAGGGTGAAGGGCACGATGGAGTTGGCCACTTCCGGGAAGATGGTCACCAGGTCGCGGTCGCAGAAGCTGAATACGGTATCCAGGTGCATGGCCGCGCGGGAGCGGCCGAGGCCAGCGACCACTACCCGCTCGGCCGCACCCTTGGCGAACAGTGCGCGCGCCACCTGGCCGATGGCCTGGTGCGAGCTGCGTTCGCCCATGCCGATCAGCACGGTGCCATTGCCGATGGGCATCACGTCGCCGCCTTCGAGGGTGGCCGAACCGTGGTCCTGGTCCGGGTCGCCGTACCAGATCTCGAAGGGCTCATTGGCGAAGTCCGGGTGGAAGGTGTAGATGGCGCTGGCGAGCAGGGTTTCCTGACGGCGCGCTGGCCAGTACATGGGGTTCAAGGTGACGCCGCCATAGATCCAGCAGGTGGTGTCGCGGGTGAACTGGGTGTTGGGCAGCGGCGGGAAGATGAAGCTGGCTTCACCGAGGTAGGCGTTGAACATCTTCGCTGCCTCGGAATCCTTGTGCTTGGCCAGGTCGGCGCCGGATACGCCGCCGATCAGGAACTCGGCGATCTTGCGTGGCTCCAGCCCTTCGATGAAGGAACGCACTTCGCTCTGCAGGCCCAGGCCTACGCTGTTGGGGGTGATCTTGCGATCGAGAATCCACTTCAGCGCGTTGGGATCGCTGACGGTCTCCTCCAGCAGGTTGTGCATCTCCACCACTTCGACGCCGCGTTCGCGCATCTTGGTCATGAAGTCGAAGTGGTCGCGCTTGGCCTGGGATACCCAGATCACATCGTCGAACAGCAATTCATCGCAGTTGGCGGGGGTCAGGCGCAGGTGAGCGAGGCCTGGCGAACAGACCATCACCTTGTGCAGTTTGCCGGCTTCGGAATGAACGCCGAGGGCTTTCTTGGACATGTCGAACTCCTTCTCTTACAGACTCAGGAAACCGTCATACAGCCCGTAGGCGGCGATGGCGGCACCGATCAGTACGGCGACGAAAATGATCTTCTCGACGCCGGTGAAAATGGGCTGCCCCAGTTCGCGCTTGGCCTTGGCGAAGAGGATCGCGCCAGGGGCATAGAGCAGCGCCGAGAGCAGCAGGTACTGCACGCCGGCGGCGTACACCAGCCACACCGCGTACAGGGTGGAGATGGCCGCGATCAGCAGGTCCTTGTTGCGCTCGCCGCCGGCGTTCTCGTAGGTCTCGCCACGTACCGCCAGCAATACCGCGTAGGCGCTGGACCAGAAGTAGGGCACCAGGATCATCGAGGTGGCCAGGTACAGCAGGCTGAGGTAGGTGGAAGCGTTGAACAGGGTGATGATCAGAAACAGCTGGATCAGCCCGTTGGACAGCCACAACGCATTGGCCGGAACCTGGTTGGCGTTCTCCCTGCGCAGGAACTCGGGCATGGTGTGGTCGCGGGCGCTGGCGAAGAGAATCTCCGCGCACAGCAGCGTCCATGACAGCAAGGCACCGGCCAGCGAGACGATCAGACCGATGGAGATCAGTTGCGCCCCCCAGGGACCGACCACCTGCTCCAGCACGCCGGCCATGGACGGGTTTTTCAGCCCGGCCAGTTCTGCCTGGGCCATGATGCCCTGGGACAGGACGTTGACCAGCACCAGGAGCAGAAGCACGCCGACGAAACCGATCACCGTGGCCTTGCCGACATCGCTGCGCTTCTCGGCACGGGCGGAGAAGATGCTCGCGCCTTCGATGCCGATGAACACCCAGACGGTGACCAGCATCATGTTGCGCACCTGATCCATCACGCTGCCCAGCTCGCTGTTGCCACGGCCCCAGAAGTCCGCGGTGAACACGTCCATCTTGAAGGCGATGGCGGCGATGACGATGAACAGCGCCAGCGGCAGCATCTTGGCGATGGTGGTCACGGTGTTGATGAAGGCCGCTTCCTTGATCCCGCGTAGCACCAGAAAGTGCAGCAGCCAGAGCAGCACCGAGGCGCCGATCACCGCCGGCATGGTGTTGCCTTCGCCGAACACCGGGAAGAAGTAACCCAAAGTGGAAAACAGCAGCACCATGTAGCTGACGTTGCCGATCCAGGCGCTGATCCAATAGCCCCAGGCTGAGGAGAAACCCATGTAGTCGCCGAAACCGGCTTTGGCGTAGGCGTACACCCCGCCGTCGAGTTCGGGCTTGCGGTTGGCCAGGGTCTGGAACACGAACGCCAGCGTCAGCATGCCGACACCGGTGATCAGCCAGCCGATCAGGGTGGCGCCGGCGCTGGCGCTGGCGGCGATGTTCTGGGGTAGCGAGAAGATACCGCCGCCGACCATGGAGCCGACGACCAGCGCGATCAGCGCGCCAAGGCGGAGTTTTTGCGTCGAATCAGACATCTCAATTACCTCCGTGTCACGAGGGGACATAGGTATTGAGCGCGTTTGGCGAGCACAGCATCCTGACTTGAATCAATAGTCAGGATTCGTCAACGCACATCCTTGTTCCAAGCGTTGTCGAGCACCTGATGAGCGTCAGGAATGCAGCTCTGTCTGGCACGGGGAGGCGCCAGTCCAATCAACATAGTCCGAACTTTCTGTTACGCAATGATGGCCAGTTGCGATGGATTGTTCGCGGGGAGAGGGGATGGGCGGGGCGGTTGGCCCCGCTCGACGCACCGACCGGATAGGCTGGCGCAGACCCTAAGGTCAGGAGGAGAGAACACGGCGCCGGGCGGGTAGCCCCTGCAGGCAGTTGCGCTGTGTGGGTGCAGCATGCCGCGGAAAGCTTTCATCCAGCTTTCCACGGCGTTATCGGCTGCGATCAGCCGATGGTCATCAGGCTGGCGTTGCCGCCGGCCGCAGCGGTGTTGACGCTCAGGGCGTGCTCCACCAACAGGCGCTCCAGGGCGATGTCGGTTTCGCCCTTGTTCAGGCCGTGCACGCCGACGATGGCGCCTTTGCGCTGCGCCGCCTGCTCGCTGACCGCGCGCAGCTGGTCGGAGTCGCCGTGGTGCAGGATGGCGTCCAGCTCCACATCGACGCTGTTCCAGTCGGCCACCAGCTGGATGTGCTTCTGCACCTCTTTCGGCAGTTCGGCATGCAGCGCGCGCTGGCTGTCCAGCCAGACCGCCCGGCTGCCAACGGCCAGGGTGGCGGCCAGCTGGGCCAGCAGGTCACTGCGCTCATCGGCCAGGTTGAGCACATGCTCACGCGGCAGCAGGGTGTAGCTGTTGCGCTCGCCGGTCGGGCCGGTCAGCACGTGGCTGCTGTAGCTCTGCGACAGCGTGCGGTACTGCTCGAACAGCGCGGCGATGGCCGGCTCCTGCTTGCCTGCCCAGTCGGCGAAGGCACTGCGCACCTTGTCCAGCTCGCTTGGCACCGGCAGGGCTTGCACCTCGGCCTGTTGCAGGTACTGGGCGACGGCCTCCTGTGGGCGGGTCGACAGCAGACGGTAGAGGTACAGCGGGCCACCGGCTTTCGGGCCGGTACCGGACAGGCCTTCGCCACCGAACGGCTGCACGCCGACCACGGCGCCGACCATGTTGCGGTTCACATACAGGTTGCCAACCTTGGCGGTGCCGACCACCTGGGCGATGGTCTCGTCGATGCGCGTGTGCACGCCGAGGGTCAGGCCGTAGCCGCTGTCGTTGATCTGCAGCAGCAGCTTGCCCAGATCGGCGCGCTGGTAGCGCACCACGTGCAGCACCGGGCCGAAAATCTCGCGCTTCATCTCGTCGAAGCTGTCCAGCTCGATCAGGGTCGGCACGACGAAGGTGCCGCGCTTGATGTCGTCAGCGTTGACGCGCGCCAGTTGGGTGACCTTGCGGCCTTTCTCGCGCAGCTTGGCGATGTGGGTGTCGATGCCGGCCTTGGCTTCGGCGTCGATCACCGGGCCGATGTCGGTGTTCAGGCGCTCGGGGTTGCCGAGTGTGTACTCGGCCATGGCGCCCTTGAGCATGGTCAGCACGCGGTCGGCCACGTCGTCCTGCACGCACAGTACGCGCAGGGCCGAGCAGCGCTGGCCGGCGCTGTCGAAGGCGGAGGCGACCACGTCCATCACCACCTGCTCGGTCAGCGCCGAGGAGTCGACGATCATGGCGTTGAGGCCGCCGGTTTCGGCGATCAGCGGGATGGTGCGGCCCTGGGCATCCAGGCGCCCGGCGATGTTGCGCTGGAGGATGCCGGCCACCTCGGTGGAGCCGGTGAATATCACCCCGCGTACACGCTCGTCACCGACCAGGCGCGCACCGACGGTTTCGCCACGGCCCGGCAGCAGTTGTACGGCGCCAGCCGGTACGCCGGCCTCGAGCAGAATGCGCACGGCCTGGGCGGCGATCAGCGGCGTCTGTTCGGCCGGCTTGGCCAGCACGGTGTTGCCGGCGGCCAGCGCGGCGGCCACCTGGCCACTGAAGATCGCCAGGGGAAAGTTCCACGGACTGATGCACACCACCGGGCCCAGCGGGCGGTGGCTGTCGTTGCCGAAGCTGCGTGCCTGGATCGCGTAATAGCGGAGGAAGTCCACCGCCTCACGCACCTCGGCGATGGCGTTGGCGAAGGTCTTGCCGGACTCGCGCACCAGCAGGCCCATCAGCTGTTGCAGTTCGGCTTCCATCAGGTCAGCGGCGCGCTCCAGCACGGCGGCACGCTCGGCCGGCAGGGTCGACTGCCAGATCTGGCCGCTGGCCAGGGCGCAGAGGATGGCGCTGTCGACATCCTTGACGCTGGCTTCGCGCACGTGGCCGACCAGGTCACGGTGATCGGCCGGGTTGCGTACCGGCTCCGGCTCGCCCGGGTTAGGTGCATCGCAGCCGAGCATCGGTTCGGCGACGTAGCTGAGGTTGGTGGACGACAGCAGCGCCGAGGACAGCGAGCCGAGGCGGTGTTCGTTGGCCAGGTCGAGGCCAGCGGAGTTGACCCGCTCCTTGCCGTACAGGTCACGCGGCAGGGCGATACGCGGATGCGGCAGGCCGATGGCGCCTTCCTGCGCGGCCATCTGCTCGACCTGCAGCACCGGGTCGAGTACCAGGTCTTTCAGCGAGATGCTGTGGTCGGCGATGCGGTTGACGAAGCTGGTGTTGGCGCCGTTTTCCAGCAGACGGCGTACCAGGTAGGCCAGCAGGGTTTCATGGCTGCCCACCGGTGCGTAGATGCGGCACGGGCGGTTCAGCTTGCCGTCGGCGATCTTGCCCACCACCTGCTCGTACAACGGCTCGCCCATGCCATGCAGGCACTGGAACTCGTACTGGCCCGGGTAGTAGTTCTGCCCGGCCAACTGGTAGATGGCCGACAGCGAGTGGGCGTTGTGGGTGGCGAACTGCGGGTAGATGGCTTCCGGCGCGGCCAGCAGCTTGCGTGCGCAGGCCAGGTAGGACACGTCGGTGTACGGCTTGCGGGTGTACACCGGGTAGCCTTCCAGACCATTGACCTGGGCCAGCTTGATCTCGCTGTCCCAGTAGGCGCCCTTGACCAGACGGATCATCAGGCGATGACGGCTGCGCTTGGCCAGGTCGATGACGTAGTCGATCACGTACGGGCAGCGTTTCTGGTAGGCCTGGATGACGAAACCGATGCCGTTCCAGCCAGCGAGGCTTGGCTCGAAGCACAGGCGCTCGAGCAGGTCCAGCGACAGCTCCAGGCGGTCAGCTTCCTCGGCGTCGATGTTGAGACCGATGTCGTACTGCTTGGCCAGCTGGGTCAGGCCCAGCAGGGTCGGGTACAGCTCGTCCATCACGCGCTCGTACTGGGCGCGGCTGTAGCGCGGGTGCAGGGCGGAGAGCTTGATCGAGATGCCCGGGCCTTCGTAGATGCCGCGGCCGTGGGAGGCCTTGCCGATGGCATGGATGGCCTGCTCGTAGGACGCCAGGTAACGCTTGGCGTCTTCCTCGGTCAGCGCGGCTTCACCGAGCATGTCGTAGGAATAGCGGAAGCCCTTGGCTTCCAGGGTGGCGGCGTTGGCCAGGGCCTCGGCGATGGTTTCGCCGGTGACGAACTGCTCGCCCATCAGGCGCATGGCCATGTCCACGCCTTTGCGGATCACCGGCTCACCGCTCTTGCCGATCAGGCGGTTGAGCGAATTGGAGAGGCCGGCCTCGTTGTGGGTCGACACCAGTTTGCCGGTGATCAGCAGACCCCAGCTCGCCGCGTTGACGAACATCGACGGGCTCTGGCCGAGGTGCTGGCTCCAGTTGCCGTTGGCGATCTTGTCGCGGATCAGCGCGTCGCGGGTGGCCTTGTCCGGGATGCGCAGCAGGGCTTCGGCCAGGCACATCAGCGCCACGCCTTCCTGCGAGGACAGCGAGAACTCCTGCAGCAGGCCCTGCACCAGGCCCTGACGGCCGCTGGCGTTCTTCTGGTTGCGCAGCTTCTCGGCGATGCCCAGCGCCAGCTTCTGCGAGGCCTCGGCCTGCTCCTTGTTCAGGCGCGCCTGCTCCAGCAGCATCGGCACCACTTCGGTTTCCGGACGGCGATAGGCGCTGGTGATGGCGGCGCGCAGCACCGACTGCGGGAGGATGCTTTCGGCGAAGTCGAGGAACACCTGCAGGCCCTGCTCGGTCAGCGACTCCAGCGCTTCTTCACCGGCGGCAGCAGCCAGGCCGGCATGCTCGGCGGGCGTCAGACCACTCTCGACTTGCTCCAGATAATTGAAGATCGCCTGCTTGATCATCCAGTGCGGCGTACGGTCGATCTGCGCAGCGGCCTTTTTCAGGCGCTCGCGGGTAGCATCGTCGAGTTTTACGCCAAGCGTGGTGGTGGCCATAGGGGTGTCCTATTTTTGTCGGTTGTACAGGGTGAAGCTGCCTGGAGCAGTTTCTGGCGTCGCTTGCGACGGCCCTAGGGGCTGCCGCCATGGATGGCGGGCAACAAAAAAGCTGCGGGAGATTAAACCTGCTTTGGCATCTGGTGCAACTAGGTGCAACCAATTTGGGTGGCATCCCGACGGACGTTCATTTCACCCTCAAGGTTGACGCTGTAGCCCCTGTGCTCCTTGAGTTGCAGAGTATCAACCACACTCCACAGCTTCGATTCGGGCAAGAGCGAAGGATTCGCCCAATCCAGTCTGCCGAGGCGCTGCGTCATCATGGTGCAACCGTGGTGCTACCCCTGTGCCTGGGCTCACAACGGTGCTGAGCTGCGCTTCGAGCGCATCGCGACTGGGTAGTACCTGTTCAGCATAGACCGCGTCATCGGAGCAACGTGGCTCCCGGTCGTCGGGAGCCAGCTGCTGTAGCAGGCAGTTGAAGAACGCAGGCGGCGACTGCCTGCATGCAGGCGCTAGGGCGACGCGGGAGGCCAAGGCCGAGGTGATTTTTCAACAGCCTGCTAGGCCCGTTCGCGGAGGATGGCAATGAAGGCCTGCAGCGGCGCCGGAACGTGGCGATAGCTGGAGTAGTAGAGACACAGGCCCGGGCAAGGCGGCGTCCAGTCCTCCAGCAGCAAGATCAGCTTGCCTGCCTCCAGTGCCTTGCGAGCAAAAGCCTGTGGAACATAGGCGATACCCAGCCCGCGACAGGCGGCCTCGACCAGCAAGTCGTTGTCATCCAGGCTCAATGCGCCTGGTACATCGAGCGCCAGGTGCTGCGTGCCCCGTTCGAACTCCCAGCGATAACGCTTGCCGCTGGGCATGCGTTGGCGGATGCAGCGATGGGATCGCAGCTCGTCAGGCGTGCCAGGATGCCCGAAGGTGGCGATATACGCCGGTGAGGCGACGGTGACGAAGCGCACGTCACCGCCGAAGGGTACCGCCACCATGTCCTTGGGGACCGACTCGGCCAGGCGCACGCCGGCGTCGAAGCCCTCGGCGACGATATCCACCAGCCTGCCCTCGCTGACCAGGTCGAGCTCCACGTGGGGATGGCGTTGCAGGAAAATCGGTATCACCTGCTCGAGCAGCCAACGCGCGCCGCCCTTGCTGGCATTGATGCGCAGGGTACCGGCGAGTTCCTCGGGCCCATGGCTGATCGCATCCAGTGCGTCGTCCAGCTCCCGAAGCAGAGGCGTCAGGCGCTGCAGCAGCTGTTCCCCGGCCTCCGTCACGGCCACGCTGCGGGTGGTGCGGTGCAGCAGACGAACCCCCAGGCGTTTTTCGAGCCCCTTGATTGCGTGACTGAGAGAGGAGCGCGATACCCCGAGGGAATCGGCGGCCTTCTGGAAGCTGCGCTGCTGAGCGACCTGAATGAAGGCCTTGAGATCGGGGAGGCTGGCGTTACTCATTGGTGAACTTTCTTCACGAGGGCGTTCGTATTGGTGCGTCTTATCATAGTTCGACTCGCCTCATACCATCGGTTTCACCCTTTAAGGAGATTACCGATGAAGATTGAGCAGAGCACCCGAGCCTCCCTGTGGATTGATCTGGCTGACAGGGGCTGGTCCTTTTCGCGGCCAACACTGATGGCCGGTTTGCTGGCACTGGCCCTGAGCGCCACGGCCAGCGGGAGCGAATCCGACGCGCGTGCGATCAACCAGGTGGCAGGCACCTGGCGTATGGTTTCCGCCACCCTGGAAGCAGATGGCAGGATCGAGCGTCCCTACGGCGAAAATCCGCAAGGCATGCTGGTGTTCACGCCTGACATGCATTTCGTCGAAGTATTGACCGACGGCGATACGCCGCGTTTTGCATCCGACGCACGCGGCGGCGGCAGCGACGAAGAAAATCGCCGTGCCATGGCGTCGAGCATCGGCTTCTTTGGCACCTACAGCGTCGACGAGCAGGGGCGTTTTGCCGGTAACCGGGTCGAGGGCGCCACCTTTCCTAACTGGGTCGGTGGCGTCAGGACGACGAAGGAGTTGCAACTGAGGGTCGAGGGGGATCGGATGTACGAGACCTTCACGCGGCCAGACGGTGGACGCTTCCGCGCCGAGTTCGTGCGGGTCAGGTAAAGCCGGGATGTGTGGCGCTTAAGGTGGTCAGTAGCGGCAGTCTTCGCCGGTACGTTGGTAGATCAGCGTGTGCTGTTCACCTTTGGAGTCCAGGTAGACCATGCGGGCTTCACCCGCTTCGCAGCCTTGCGGCAGGGTCTGGCTGATGACCTTGGCAATGTCCAGGTGCATGCCGTAGTGGTAGTGCTCGGGCGTTTCGGCATGTGCCAGGGTGGCGGCGCAGCCGAAAGCGAGCAGGCAGGCGATACGTTTCATGGTGGCCTCGATGCAGGAAAAAGGGCCGTTTCAGCGGCCCGAGGGACGCCGGTCAGGAGCGCGGCCGGCGCCAGGTAAGCTCTGGTTCAACCGTGCTGATCGCTGTTCTGCGTGCTCGCGGTTTGCGCCTGCTGGGTGGCTGTGGCGTGCGGCTGTTGCTGGTGGGCCTGTTGATGAGCGACGAAGGCCGCCGACTCTTCGGCGAAGCAGGCCTGAGTGGCCAGCAGAGTAGACAGGGACAGGACAGTGGCGGTGAGAAGGTTCTTCATTGGGGCGATCCTCTTGGGATTCTTCGTGGGTTCGAAGTCATCCTAGTGAGGCATCGAGGTGCGAAAAAGCGCGTTCCGGGTGAATGACTATTACCTATAGCGCAACAATCCTGCAGGCGTCGCCCAGTATTGCGCGTCGTCCAGTACCGCTTCGTCAGCGCGCAGCAGCGGCGGCAGTTCGGCCTTGAGAAACTCCACCCAGGTGCGGGTCTTGGCATCGAGAAAGCGTCGCGACGGATACATCGCATAGATGTTCAGGGCGCGCAGCCGGTGCTGCGGCAGGATGCGCAGCAGGCGTCCTTCACGCAGCGGCTGGCTGGCAACGAACGAAGGCAGCAGGCAGAAACCCATGCCGGCCTGGGCTGCCTTGACCAGGGCTTCAGCGACGTTGACCTGAAAGCACTCGGCCGGCAGCGCCTCCAGTTGCTCGTCGCCGAAATCCCATTGGCCACGGTACAGCGGGTCGGTCAGGCGCAGGTAGCGGTGCTGCTGCAGATCGCTCGGCTGCTGCGGGATGCCATGCTGGGCCAGGTAGCTCGGGGCGGCGCAGAGTACGCTGTAAACCGGGCCCAGGCGTTGCGCCACCAGTTGCGAGTCCGGCAGGTCGCGGGCGAAGGCGACGGTCACGTCGTGGCCGTCTTCGAGCAGATCCGGGGTGCGTTGCGCCAGGGTCAGTTCGACCACCACCTGTGGATAACGCTCGGCGTAGCGGGCGATCAACGGCGTCAGGTGCTGCAGGCCGAGGCCGGTCATGGTGTGCACGCGCAGGCGACCGCTGGGGGTGTGGTGGGCGCCGCGCGCTTCGGCGTCGGCTTCGTCGATCTGGCCAAGAATCTGCCGGCAGCGCTCCAGATAGCGCTCGCCGGTTTCGGTCAGCGCCAGGCGCCGCGTGGTGCGCTGCAGCAGGCGCGCCTCGAGATGTTGCTCCAGCTCGGTGATCAGTCGCGATACCTGCGCGGTGGACAGATCCAGCGTCTGGGCAGCGGCAGTGAAGCTGCCGCGCTCGACCACCTGAACGAACACGCGCATCGCATGCAGGGTATCCATTGTTGCTCCTGGCGTAAGGGGGCGCTGGCGCATTATGCGCGAGTCCTGCCGCTACAGCGCGCCAAGGATCAACTGCGCCGCCACCGCGAACATCATCGCCGCCACGCCCAGATCGATCAGGCGCCAGGTCAATGGTTTTGCCAACCAGGGCGCCAGCCAGGCCGCGCCGAGCGCCAGAGCGCTGAACCAGAGAAAGGAGGCGCTGGCCGCCCCCGCCGCATACGCGCCAGGTTCAGGTTGCTGGGCGCCGAGTGAGCCGATCAGCAGCACGGTATCCAGATAGACGTGCGGGTTGAGCAGGGTGACCGCCAGCGCTGCGAGCATCACCGCACGCAATGAGCGCGGTTCGCTGCCGGCCGCCTGCAGCGATTGCGGGCGCGCGGCGCGCAGCAGCGCCTGGCTGCCGTACCAGATCAGGAAGGCGGCGCCGCCCCAGCGAGCGATGGCCAGCAAGGTCGGGCTCTGTGCCAGCAGGGTGGCCAGGCCGAACACGCCGGCCGCCACCAGTGCCGCGTCGCAGACGATGCACAGCGCGGCCACCGGCAAATGATGTTCGCGGCGCAGGCTCTGCGCCAGGACGAAGGCGTTCTGCGCACCTATGGCCATGATCAGACCGATGGCCACCAGCAGGCCATTACTGTAGCTCTGCCACATCACGCCAGCTCCGGAATGGACGCCGCCGACAGGGCGCGCAGGGTGGAGAGCGCCCGTTCGGCTCGTTCGCTGGGCACGAAGATATGGTCGTGATGAAAGCCGGCGACCACGTTGCAGCTGATGCCGGCCTGCGCCAGGGCGGCGGAAAAGGAAGCAGTAAGACCCACGGCCGCCAGCGACGAATGCACCTCAAGGGTGATCCAGGCGGCGACGTAGTCGTAGCTCAGGCCATGGGCATCGGCGATTTCGCGCGTCAGCACCAGGCTCAGACCTTCAGGCTCGCGCATGCTGGCGAGCGGCTGCAGGGCGCTGCAGTCATGCTCGGCTGGGACACAGCAGAACACGTACTGACCGGGATTGAGCTGCGGCGTCATGCTCTGCAGCAGGCGCGTGAGATTGGTTTCGCCAGACATGGCGGGCTCCTGATTGGGTTGAATGCTGGCGAGTCTGCTGTGTGTGGATGTATAAGAGAAACCAATATTGCTGATCACTCATTAGGAAAATCGATTGTTCGATTACAAACTTCTCGCCGCTCTGGCCGCGGTGGTGGAGCAGTCCGGCTTCGAACGCGCGGCGCAGGTGCTGGGGCTGTCGCAGTCGGCGGTGTCGCAACGCATCAAGTTGCTCGAAGCGCGGGTCGGCCAGCCGGTGCTGGTGCGCGCGACGCCGCCAGCGCCTACCGAAATCGGTCGGCGCCTGCTCGACCACGTGCAGCAGGTGCGCCTGCTCGAGCGCGACCTGCAAGGCCAGGTGCCGGGGCTGGATGAACAGGCCTTGCCCGAGCGCCTGCGCATCGCCATCAACGCCGACAGCCTGGCGACCTGGTGGGCGGCGGCGACTGCCGAATTCTGTGCCGCTCAGCAGGTGTTGATGGAGTTGGTGGTGGAGGATCAGGAGGTCGGTCTCAAGCGCATGCGCGCGGGCGAGGTGGCCGGTTGCGTGTGTGCTGCCGAGCGCCCGGTGGCGGGTGCGCGCAGTCTGGCGCTGGGGGCGATGCGCTATCGCGCGCTGGCCAGCCCGGCCTTCATCGCCCGGCATTTTGCCGCTGGCGTCAGCGCTGACGCGCTGGTGCGTGCGCCGGCCATCGTTTACGGCCCGGATGATCAGTTGCAGCATCGTTACCTGGCGGGCTTCGGTGTCACTGGTGCTTTTGCCTATCACCTGTGCCCCTCGTCCGAAGGCTTCGTGCGTCTCGCTGAAGGCGGTTTGGGCTGGGGCCTGGTGCCGGAACTGCAGGTGCGCGAGGAGCTGGCCAGCGGCAGGCTGGTGGATCTGCTGCCCGAGCGTTTCATCGATGTGCCGTTGTACTGGCACCATTGGCGCAATGGCGGCGAATTGCTCAGCGAGCTGACCGAACGCCTGCGTCGCGCAGCCGGCGGCGCGCTGGTGCAGGTGCAACCCGGTCCGTAGGGTGCGCCCTGTCAGGCGAGTGCGGCCTGCCGGGTCGGTATTCTGGCCGTTACCGACAGGGCAGCGGGGAACGAGCGCTGCTAGAGTGCGGCAACTACAAGAATCAATGGCAGGGGATGGCGATGAAGATTCTGGTCACCGGCGCGAGTGGCTTCATCGGGGGGCGCTTCGCTCGTTTCGCGCTCGAACAGGGCCTGGACGTGCGGGTCAACGGCCGTCGTGCCGAGGGCGTGCAGCATCTGATCAAGCGCGGCGCCGAGTTCGTCCAGGGCGATCTGGGGGATGCCGAGCTGGCGCAGGCGCTGTGCCGGGATGTCGAGGCGGTGGTGCACTGCGCAGGTGCGGTGGGCGTGTGGGGCGACTATGCGCATTTTCATCAGGCCAACGTCACGGTCACCGAGAATGTCGTCGATGCCTGTCTCAAACAGAAGGTGCGGCGCCTGGTGCATCTGTCCTCACCGTCGATCTATTTCGATGGCAAGTCCCATGTCGATATTCGCGAGGAGCAGGTGCCCAAGCGCTTCTCCGATCACTACGGCAAGACCAAGTACCTGGCCGAGCAGCAGGTGTTCGCCGCGCAGGAGTTCGGCCTGGAGGTGATCGCCCTGCGTCCGCGCTTCGTCACCGGAGCAGGTGATACCAGCATCTTTCCGCGCTTGATCGGCATGCAGCGCAAGGGTCGCCTGGCGATCATCGGCAATGGTCTGAACAAGGTCGACTTCACCAACGTGCACAATCTCAACGACGCCTTGCTCAGCTCGCTGCAGGTGGGCGGGGCGGCGCTCGGCCAGGTGTACAACATCAGCAACGGCGCGCCGGTGCCGCTGTGGGACGTGGTCAATTACGTGTTGCGTCGCCTCGAGCTGCCCCCGGTGACGCGGCATGTGCCGTTCCCGCTGGCCTACGCCGCGGCCACGCTCAACGAAGGCGTGTGTCGGGTGCTGCCGGGGCGGCCCGAGCCGAGTCTGTTTCGCCTTGGTGTGGCGGTGATGGGCAGGGATTTCTCCCTGAACATCGACCGTGCCCGCGAGTACCTTGGTTACGAACCCCGGGCCAGTCTGTGGGATGCACTGGATGAATTCTGCACCTGGTGGCAGGCGCAGATGGGACCTCAGGCGTAGATGCGTTGGCCGCGATAGATGCGTACCGAGCCGGTTGGCGCGCCGACCGGTATCTCGACGGCGGCCAGTGGGGTGACCGATGCGAGCTGCGGTTGATCGGACAGTTCGGCCAGGCGCTGGCCGAGGCGGCGGGTTTCTTCATCGTCGGATTTCAGGCTGCCATCGAGCATGGCGCCGACCGCGTTGGGCTGGCTCAGGCGAATGTCCACGTCCTGCTCTTCGCGTAGACGGCGACGCAGCGCTTTCATGCAGTCCAGTACTTCTTTGTTCAGTTCCATTGCCACTTCCCCCGATTGGTTGAAGGGTCACGGACTTCGGTGCTCCACACCCTCCGTAACCTGAACAGCCTCTTCCCTGCGGCTGTAACACCCGTTCGTGTTGTATTGCTTTGCAGAACTTTCAGGCCGCCTGCTGGCTTGTGAGCGACGCGCTATCGGCTCGTTCACGACGGGAGAAAAAGCAAAGTGCGTACCAGTTCATGTTTTGCGGAACTGCTGGGCTGCAGGCGAGTCGATGGCCCTGTCGCGCCCTTCGTCGGTGCGCCGCGCACCTGCTTGGCGCGACGCTGATGGTGTAATGGCGAATCGGTATACTGCGCGGCATTTCCGTTCATTCGTTCCAACCATAGGTCCGACCATGCGTAACGACGCCAACGACGAACTCGACAATCTGCCCAGCCTGACTCCGGAGCGCCGTGAGGATTTCGCCGAGCCGCGTGAGGAGCCCGCTGCGCGCAGCAGCCGTGTCACCAGCAGCAAGGCTGCAGTGGCCAAGGGCGCCAGTACCGGGCCGCTGTGGGCGCTGGTTGGCGCGCTGAGTTTCGCCCTGGCCGGCCTGGGCTGGTGGAGCCTGCAGCAGATCGGCCTGATGGAGCAGCGCCTGGTGGCGACCCAGGAAAGCTTCGCGCGCATCAGCGAGGAGGCGGCCGGACGAATTCAGGATATTTCCGGCAAGGTGGTGGCCACCGAGTCCAACGTCACCAGCGGCAGCGAGGCACTCAAACTGCAGGTCAAACAGCTGGAAAATCGCCTGGCCGAGCTGGGCAAGCAGCAACAGCAGAGCGCCACGGCGCAGGCGGCGCTGGACAAGCGTATCGAGCAGTTGGGTGCGGAGCTCAAGAGTGGCATCGGCGCCAGCGCCGACTTCGACAAGCGTCTGCAGGCGCTCTCCACCGAGCAGGCAGCGCTGAAATCCGCCCAGGCGGACGTCAAGGCGACCCAGGCCGAACTGGCCAAGCTCGATACCCGCATCAAGGCCCTCGGTGGCGATATCGATGCGCTGAAGAAGCAGGGCAATCCGGCGCAATCGATCCGTAGCCTGGAGCAGGATCTGCTGGTGCTGCGCAGCGAGCTGGACAACCGCCCGGCCGCCAGTGCCGGGCCGAATACCGCCGAGTTCGATGCCTTCCGCGCGCAGATGACGCGCAACATCAATACCCTGCAGAGCCAGGTGGTGAATCTGCAGCAGCAGATCAATCAGCGCTGAGTGCCACCATCTCGATAAACGAACGCCCCGCAATGCGGGGCGTTCGTTTATTGGTCGCGGCTAAAGCCCCTCCCACAGGATATCGCTTGCGGGAGGTGAATTAGCTGCGATCTTACAGACGCGGATAGTCGATATAGCCGACCGGGCCGGAGCCGTAGAAGGTTTCCGGGTGCGGCTCGTTCAGCGCGGCGTCCTGTTCCAGGCGCTCGGGCAGGTCCGGGTTGGCGATGAAGGGGATGCCGAAGGCCACGGCATCAGCCTTGCCTTCGGCCAGCCAGGCGTTGGCCTGATCCTTGGTGAAGCGTTCGTTGGCGATGAATACGCCGCCGAATTCCTTCTTCAGTTGCGGCGTCAGGCTGTCGTCGTCGGCTTTTTCGCGAGCGCAGATGAAGGCGATGCCGCGTTTGCCCAGCTCGCGAGCGACGTAGCCGAAGGTTTCGCCGCGGTTGGCGTCGCCCATGTCGTGCGAATCGGCACGCGGTGCCAGGTGTACGCCGACGCGGCCGGCGCCCCATACCGAGATGGCTGCATCGGTCACTTCCAGCAGCAGACGCGCGCGGTTCTCGATGCTGCCGCCGTAGCGGTCGGTGCGCTGGTTGGTGCTGCTCTGCAGGAACTGGTCGAGCAGGTAACCGTTGGCGCCGTGGATTTCCACGCCATCGAAACCGGCAGCCATGGCGTTTTCGGCGCCCTGACGATAAGCCTCGACGATATCGGCGATCTCTTCGGTTTCCAGCGCGCGCGGGGTAACGAAGTCCTTGATCGGGCGTACCAGGCTGACGTGGCCGGCCGGCTGGATCGCGCTGGGAGCGACCGGCAGTTCGCCGTTCAGGTAGATGGGGTCGGAGATGCGGCCGACGTGCCACAGCTGCAGGACGATCTTGCCGCCGTTGGCGTGTACCGCCTGGGTGATGTTGCTCCAGCCGCGGATCTGCGCATCCGACCAGATGCCGGGGGTGTTCGGGTAGCCCACGCCCATCGGCGTGACAGCAGTGGCTTCGCTGATGATCAGGCCGGCCGAGGCGCGCTGCACGTAGTACTCGGCCATCAGCGCGTTGGGCACGCGGCCTTCGTCGGCGCGGCAGCGGGTCAGCGGCGCCATGATGATGCGGTTGTTCAGGTGCAGATCACCGATCTGGATGGGGTCGAACAGTGTGGGCATGGTGGTTTCTCCGAGGGAAAGGTCAAATCAGAGTTGCTGGCCGAGGCGCTCGACGAAAGCCTGGATCAGCTCGTCGTTGCGCTTGAAGAAGTGCCACTGGCCGACCTTGCGACTGGTCACCAGACCGGCGCGTTGCAGGGTGGTCAGATGGGCGGAAACGGTGGATTGCGACAGCCCGGTGCGCAGGAAGATCTTGCCGGCGCACACGCCGATCTCCAGCGGGTGATCCTGTTCGGCGAAGTTGAGCTCGGGCTCCTTCAGCCAGTCGAGGATGTCGCGGCGTACTGGGTGGGCGAGGGCCTTGATGATGGTGTCGATGTCCATGGCGGTGTCGGTGTGTATCGTCATGGGGCGAACCTTATATCGTCTCCGGGCGATATACAGATTGATTGTGCCAATAGTCTCCATCAACGGCTTCGATTGTCCTGCTCACGGCGGTAAGCTCGCGGGATGAACTATCTGGCCCATCTCCATCTTGGTGGCGACGCACCACAGCAGTTGCTTGGCAGCCTCTACGGCGATTTCGTCAAAGGCCCGTTGAGCGGGCGCTGGCCGGCACAAATCGAGGCGGCCATTCGTCTGCACCGGCGCATCGATGCCTTCACCGACAGCCACCCACTGCAAGCCCGCGCACGGGCGCGCTTTCCTGTCGAGCGGCGAAGAACGGCCGGCATGCTGCTGGATCTGTTTTTCGATCATTGCCTGGCCCGTGACTGGTCGGCGTACGCGTCGCAACCGCTGGATCACTTCACCGGTCGGGTATATCGCGTGCTGGCGGCCGAGCCCGAGTTGCCCGGGCGCCTGGCACTGATGGCACCGCGCATGGCCGCGCAGGACTGGCTCGGCAGCTACCGCGAGTTCGCGGTGCTGGAGCAGGTGATTGCCGGTATGCAGCGGCGCCTCTCCAAACCGCAGTTGCTCGACGGCAGCCTGGCCGAGCTGGAGCGGTTGTACGAGCCGCTGAGCGAGGATTTTCGCGCCTTCTATCCTGAGCTGATGGCTTTCGCCCAAAGTGAGCGACGTGAGGTGGTTTGAGCAGGCCCTCGTGGCAGGGGCTTTAGCCGCGATGGCCATGGTAAAGCTCGCCGCTAAAGCGCCTCCCACGCGGTTGCCTGCGCCCTTGGGACGGGGCGATAGCGTCAGCTCCGTAGGGTGCGCCGTGCACACCGCAGTCACCCGCTCGGCTGCAGGTACCAATGCCGGATCAGCCACTTCTCCAGCTCGGCGATGACGAACACCGCCAGCCCGGCCAGCACCACGCGCGCCCACTGCGCCGCATCCAGCGCGGTGGAATCGAACAGCCGCTGCATCGCTGGCGCGTAGGTGTATAGCGCCTGCAGCAGCAGACAGGCGGCGATGGCCAGCAGCACCGCGCGGCTGCCGAACAGGCCTTTGAAACTGAGCACCGAGGCGAAGATGCGCCGGCTGTTGATCAGGTAGAACACCTCGCACATCACCACGGCGTTCAGTGCCATGGTCCGCGCGCTGTCCAGCCCGGTGCCCTGTTGCAATTCCCAGAGGAACAGGCCGATACCGGCGCCGGCCATCAGCACCGACACCAGCAGCACGCGCCAGACGAACAAGCCCGACAGCAAGGGCTCGTCAGGTGCCCGCGGCGGGCGGTCCATCAGCCCGGACTCGGCCGGTTCGAAGGCCAGCGCCAGGCCCAGGGTCACCGAGGTGACCATGTTGATCCACAGCACTTGCGCCGGGGTCAGTGGCAGGGTCAGCTGGAACAGGATGGCGGCGATCACGATCAGCGCCTGGCCGCCGTTGGTGGGCAGGGCGAAGAGGATGAACTTCTTCAGGTTGTCGTAGATCGCCCGGCCTTCGCGCACGGCGCCGGCAATGGTGGCGAAGTTGTCATCGGCTAGCACCACTTCGGCCGCTTCCTTGGCCGCCTCGGTACCCTTGTCGCCCATGGCCACGCCGACGTCGGCACGTTTCAGAGCCGGGGCGTCGTTGACGCCGTCGCCGGTCATCGCCACCACTTCGCCGCTGGCCTGCATGGCCTGTACCAGGCGCAGCTTGTGCTCCGGACTGGCACGGGCGAACACCTCGACGCCGGGCAGCACCTCGCGCAGGCTGCGCTCGTCGAGCAGCTCCAGCTCGGCGCCGGTCATCGCGGGCATGCCGACACCAATGCCCAACTGGGCGCCGATGGCACGGGCGGTTTCGGCGTGGTCGCCGGTGATCATCTTGACCCGGATACCGGCGCGCTGGCATTCGGCGACGGCGGCGATGGCTTCCTCGCGCGGCGGGTCGATGATGCCGACCAGGGCCAGCAGGGTCATGTCCTGCTCCACATCGGCGAAGCTCAGGCTGCGTTGGGAGGCCGAGGCCGCGCGGCTGGCGATGGCCAGCAGGCGCAGGCCACGGGCGGCCAAGTCGGTGGCCTGGCGCCGCCAGTAGTCGGCGTCCAGCGGCTGCACGCCGCCGTCGGCATCGCGCTGGTCGCTGCACATTTCCAGCAGGCGCTCCGGCGCGCCCTTGAGGAAGATCACGCCATGGCCCTGATGGTCATGGTGCAGGCTGGCCATGAAGCGATGCTCGGACTCGAAGGGAATGCTGTCGCTACGCGGTAGTTGCAGGTTCAGCTTCGGGGTGTCCAGCCCGGCCTTCAACGCCAGGGTGTGCAGCGCGCCTTCGGTGGGGTCGCCCTGCAGACGCCAGCTACCTGCGGCGTCCTGCTGCAACTGGGCGTCGTTGCACAGGGTGGCGGCGCGGGCGATTTCCAGTAACGCGGCATCCGGCTCCAGCAGTGCACCATCGAGATGGAAGGCGCCCGTCGGGGCATAGCCGACGCCGCTGACGTCGAGCACACGGCTAGCAGTGACCAGACGCTGCACGGTCATTTCGTTGCGCGTCAGGGTGCCGGTCTTGTCCGAGCAGATCACCGTCACCGAGCCCAGGGTTTCCACTGCCGGCAGGCGGCGGACGATGGCATTGTGGCCGGCCATGCGCTGCACGCCGAGGGCGAGGATCACCGTCATGATCGCCGGCAGACCCTCGGGGATGGCCGAGGCGGTCAGCGCCACCACCATCATGAACATCTCCCCCGGATTCTGGCTGTGCCAGAGGATGCCAAGGATGAAGGTGGCCAAGGCCAGGATCAGGATGATCACCGCCAGCCAGCGGCTGAACTGTTCGATCTGTCGCAGCAGCGGCGTGGACAACGCCTGTACCTGCTGCAGCATCGCGCCGATTCGGCCGAGCTCGGTGTCGGCGCCGCTGGCCACCACCACACCGCTGGCCTGGCCGCTACTGACCAGCGTGCCCGAATAAGCCATGCAGCGGCGGTCGCCGAGTGCGGCGTCGGCGTTGCAGTGCGCCACGGATTTTTCCACCGGTACCGATTCGCCGGTCAGCGCCGCTTCTTCCACCAGCAGGTTCTTCACGCTGATCAGGCGCAGGTCGGCTGGCACCTTGTCGCCGGATACCAGCAGCACGATGTCGCCGGGCACCAGGCGCTCGGCATCGATTTCATGGCGTTCACCGCCACGCAGCACCATGGCGTGGGGCGAGAGCATGCTGCGGATGGCGTCCAGCGCGTTCTCCGCCTTGCCTTCCTGGATGAAGCCGATGATCACGTTGATCAGCACGGCGGCAAGGATCACCGAGGTATCGACCCAGTGGCCGAGCAGGGCGGTGACCAGGGCGGCAGCCATCATCATGTACAGCAGCACGTTGTGGAACTGGTACAGCAGGCGCAGCAACGGGCCGCGCCGTTTCGGCGGTGGCAGACGATTGGGGCCGTGGCGTTGCAGGCGCAGTTCGGCTTCGTCCTGGCTGAGACCGTTGGCGCTGCTGTGCTGGGCATCGAGCGCTTGTTGTGCAGTCAAACCGTGCCAGGTGTGGTCACTATGTTGTGAGGGGGCATTGCCCATGCGGCGCGTCTCCTTGTTTGGGCCGGGCTGCGCTTGTCGGCCGCCATCCGGCGGGCAGTGAGCAGTCCTGATTACCCTAGTCCGCTTTACCGCGTCGGGCCTGACCTGCATCAAGGAGTACGGAGTCGAGAGGCGCTTGAATGTAACGCGGTGTTAAACCCATGGAGGAAACGAGATGATCAAGATTCTGGTAGCGACCGACCTGTCCGAGCGTTCGGCGCATGCGGTGCAGCGCGCCGTGCAACTGATCCGCCGTCAGGGTGGCGGTGAGTGGAGTCTTCTGCATGTGATCGATGACGATGCGCCGGCCGCGCACGTGCAGCGTCAGGTGCAACAAGCCGAGACGCTCTTGCAGGCGCAGGCTGATCGCCTGGGCGAGCAGGCCGGCAGCGTTCCGCGGGTGATCGTGGGCACTGGCGAGGCCGCGGCGGTGATCGTCGAGAGCGCGCAGGGCATGGGCGCCGATCTGCTGGTGGTGGGCGCGCATCGCAAGTCGGCGCTGCGCGACTTCTTCGTCGGCACCACGCTCGAACGCGTGGTGCGCAGCAGCCATTTGCCGGTGCTGCGGGTCAATGGTCCGGTGACCCACGAGTATCGTCATGCGCTGCTGGCGATGGACCTGTCGCGTACGTCGCAACAGGCTCTGAACCGGGCGCGTGAGCTGGGCCTGGCGAGCCTGGACAACCTGCATGTGGCCAGTGCGGTCGAGCCGGTGGCGGCGGGCGCGATGATGGAAGCCGGCATCAGCGCCGAGGTGCTGGAGAATCAGCGTGAGCTGCTGCGTCAGCAACTGGTGGAGCGTCTGGATGCAGTCGGTGCGAAGCTGGGTCACGAGCGTTTGCTGGTGCAGATTGGCTCACCGGAAGGGGTGATTGGCGAGGCCTTGCGCCACTCCGGCGCGGACCTGCTGGTCCTGGGCACCCACGCCCGTGAAGGCGTTTCGCGCTTCTTCCTTGGCAGCGTGGCCAGCCAGCTGCTGGCGTCGGTCGACAGCGACGCCTTGATCGTGCCGCCGGCTGACTGAGTGCGCTCAGGCCGCCTCGGCCTGCTCCTGCTCGGCTGTGTTCAGCAGCAGGGCGCTGGCGATGATGGCCTGGCTGTGCCGGGCCAGTTCGTTGCGGCTGCGTGATTCGCTGGGAATCGGCGCGAGCAGGCGGATCTCCACTTCACAGGCTGAGCTCGAGAGCAGGCGCAGCAGGTGCGAGAGCATGTCGTCGTCGCCGATGAAGGGCGCCACGGGGCAGGGCTGGCCGTCGCGCAGATAGCGGATGGCGACGGGTTGTACGGCCACGCCGCTGTCGATGGCGCTGCTCAGCAGGCGGCCGTGGAAAGTGCGTAGCGCGAGGCCGTCGGTGGTAGTGCCTTCGGGAAATATCAGCAGGTGATGACCCTGCTGCAGATGGCGGGTGAGCTGCTGGCCGACCTGGCTGCTGTCGCCCGCACCGCGGCGGATGAACTGCGTGCCGGCCTTGTGTGCCAGCCAGCCGGCGACCGGCCAGTCGCGCACCTCTGCCTTGGACAGGAAGGACAGCGGCTGCAGGGCGCCCAACAGCGGAATGTCGGTCCATGACACATGGTTGCTGACCCACAGCATCGGCTGCGTCGGCAGCTCGCCCTCGACCCGTACGCGAAATGGCAGGGCGCCGCCCAGGCGCGCCAGGAACCAGCGCGTCAGACGCTGGCGCAGCGGCATCAGATCGTGCCGAACTACCCGCTCGACCAGGCTGACGATGCCGGCCAGCAAGGTGCCGAAGGCGATTACCAGGGCCAGATGAAAGAGGCGCAGGGACAGACGCAGTTTGGCCATCGCGGCCTCCGCTCGTGAATGAGTGCCGACATTATCCATGGCTCGAACCGCTTGGCGATGCCTTATCGTCATATGTTCTGTAGGAGCGAGCTCTGCTCGCGAATGCTGGACACTCTCTTTCGCGAGCAGAGCTCGCTCCTACAGCCGGGTTTCAGACTGCCGCCTTGAAGTGCCGAGCGTAGCGCGGGCACAGCTCGTCGCGCTTGAGCAGGATGAACACGTCGGCCACCTGGAAGTCGCGGTCCCAGCAGGGCTCGCCGCAGATTTTCGCGCCCAGGCGCATGTAGGCCTTGAGCAGTGGTGGCATCTCGGCGATGACGTTGCCCGGCAGATCCAGTTGCGGCAGGGGATGCTTGGGCTCGGCACGCAGGTGTTCGGTGCACAGGTAACGTTCGCGTAGGCGCTGCATCACGACATGCGCCTGGATGCCGCCGTCCTGCATGGAGATGCTGGCGCAGCCCATCAGGTAGCGGTAGCCGCCTTCGTTGAGTACCTCGGCCAGTTCGCCCCAGAGCACGGCGATGGTGGCGCCGTTGCGGTAGGCGACATCGACGCAGGTGCGGCCGATTTCCAGTACCGGGCCTTCCAGTTTGGCCAGGCCGTGCAGGGCGAATTCCTCTTCGCTGTAGTAGCGACCGAGACCCGCGGCGGCCTGGTGATCGAGCAGGCGAGTGGTGGCGACCAGTTCGCCGCTGTTGAGATCACGCACGCCGATATGGCTGCAGTGAATGTCGTAGTCGTCCATGTCCAGACCCAGTTCGGCGCCGTTGAGCTTGGCATCGAATTCCGCGCTGAATACGCGGTAGCGCAAGGCCTGAGCTTCACGCAGGGCGGCGGGGCCTTGCAGACGTTCGGCCTGCAGACGGCGAGCGGTTTGAGTCATGCCAGATCCTCCGTGTGCCGGCTGAATGCTTGCAGCCGGTCGATCTTGTTGGGCAAGCTCAGGCTAGGTAGCTGCGGTGTCACCACCGTGACGCTTTTTTTATGCTTATGTGACAGCGGCGCAGATGCTGCTGCGAGGAGCCCGTGCGATGCCCTGGTCGAGTCTGTTTCAGCCCAGTGAGCGCCTGACTGCCGAGGTGGGCCTGGAAGACTGGTACACCCGCTTGCTGGAGCGTCTGGGCGGCACGCCGCAACCCTTCGAGCTGGCACTGGTGGGCGGCCTGCTGGCGGCCACGCCGGGCTTGGCCTTTCTCGCCGGCTATCAGGCGGCGTTGCGCATGCTGTGGCCGGCGGCGCCCTGGACGGCAGGCGCGCTGTGCGTGACGGAGAACCGCAGCACCCGCCCGGCGGACATGAACACACGTATCGACGGCCTGCAGATCACGGGGCGCAAGGATTTCGTCACCGCCGCCGAATGCGCCGACTGGCTGCTGGTGGCGGCGCGCGAGGAGGACGAGGGGCAGGCGCCGCGTCTGGCTCTGGGCGTGGTACGCCAGGGCGCGCCAGGTGTACGTATCGAGCCGCTGCCGGCCCTGCCGTTGATGCCGGATATCGGCCATGCGCGACTGCACCTGGAACAGGCCCACGGCGAGCGCCTGGCCGGCGACGGCTGGGACGACTACGTCAAACCCTTCCGCACCCTGGAAGACGTGCACGTACTTACCGCTGTTGTCGCCTGGCAGTTTGGCGTGGGGCGCGATTGTGCCTGGCCTGAAACGCTGCTATTGCGCCTGCAGGCGCTGCTGGCCGGTTGTGCCGAGGTCGCGCGGCAGGCGCCCGATGCGCCCACCACCCATCTGCTGCTGGCCGGGTTGTTCGCCGAGCAGCAGGCGTTGGCCGATGAGCTGAAGGTGGCCTTTGCCGGCGGTCCTGCGCATTGGGCCGAGCTGTGGCAGCGCGACAAGGGCTTGCTGCGCATCGCCGAGGCGGCGCGCAGCAAGCGTCTGGAGAAAGCGCGGCGGATTGTCGCCGGCCGTTGATCCATATCAGTACCCATTGTTGCTTGCGCGCCTAAGGTTGCCTCGCGTTTCTTCTACGAGGTTTCCATGCGCCGCGAGCCCATCGTGCTGTTCGATAACGGCAGCCACCAATGCCTGATGTTCGATGACCTGGTCAGCGGCGAAGGCGTGCAATCCAACCAGTTTCTGATCACCGACAACGAGCAGTACCTGCTACTCGACCCGGGTGGTGATCTGACCTATACGCCGCTGTCGCTGGAACTGTCCAAGCACATTCCGGTGCAGGACCTGACCTATATCTTTGCCTCGCACCAGGACCCGGACATCATCGCCTCGCTGGACAAGTGGCTGTTGCACACCCGCGCGCGGGTGATCTGCTCCAAGCTGTGGGCGCGTTTTCTGCCACACCTGACCGCCAACTACCTGGTGCTGAGCCGTGGTATCAACACCTTCGATCGCATCATCGCGCTGCCCGATCGTGGCCAGAGCATCCCGCTGGGCAAGTGCTCGCTCAAGGCCGTGCCGGCGCACTTTCTGCACTCGGTGGGCAACTTCCAGGTCTATGACCCGGTGAGCAAGATCCTCTTCTCCGGTGACATGGGGGCCTCGATGGTCGACGACGCTTCGCCGGTGCGCGACTTCGTCAACCACGTACCGAACATGGAAGGCTTCCATCGCCGCTATATGGCCGGTAACAAGGCCTGTCGCCTGTGGGCAGCGATGGTGCGGCAGATGGATGTGGAAATGATCGTGCCGCAGCACGGCCGGCCCTTCGTCGGCCCGGAAATGATCAGCGCCTTCCTCTACTGGATCGAGAACCTGGAATGCGGTCTCGACCTGATGGGGCCGGAGGATTACCAACTGCCCAAATGAAGGTGAGAGATGGCGTTTTCGTCGCTTCAAGCCGTCATCATGGCCATGCTAGGGTGCGCCACGATTTCTGATCGAGGCCGCCCATGTCCATCTCCTTGCTTCGTCGACTGAGCCTGGCGCTCGGTTTCAGCCTGGCTGCCAGCACCGCCTTGGCGGAAAACTGGCCGCAACCCGACTGGCAGAGTCAACCCCGTGTCGAGAGCACCGCGCTGGCCGAGCTCGAACAGTACGCCTTCCCGAAACGCGATGACGTCGAGCGCACGGGCGTGCGTACCGATGCGCTGCTGGTGATACGCGACGGGCAGATCGTTTACGAGCGCTACGCCGAGCCGACCACGGCGCGGACTGCGCACCTGACCTGGTCGATGGCCAAGAGCCTGCTCGCCACCACCCTCGGCGTCGCTTACGGCGAGGGGCGCTTCAAGCTCGATGCACCGGCCGCGCAGTACTACCCGGCGATGGCCGAGCATCCGCAGATCAAGATCGGTCACTTGCTCAACTGGGCCTCGGGCCTGGCCTGGGAAGAGGACTACGAGTATGCGCCGCTGAAATCCTCGGTGGTGGCCATGCTCTACACCCGCGGCCGCACCGACATGGCGGCCTTCACCGCTGCGCATGCGGCGGACGCCGCGCCGGGCACGCGCTTTCGTTATTCCAGTGGCGACAGCAACGTGCTGGCCGCCGCGTTGCGTGGCATGGTCGGCGAGCAGGCTTACGCTGACTATCCCTGGACAGCGTTGTTCGAGCCGCTGGGCATCACCAGCGCGACCTGGGAGCGCGATGCCAGCGGCACCTTCGTTGCGTCGTCCTATGCCTACCTGAGCGCGCGCGACCTGGCCCGTGTCGGCCTGCTGATGCAGCGCGGCGGTCGCTGGGGCGAGCGCCAGTTGCTGCCGGCTGCCTGGGTCGATTTCGTATCCACGCCTTTCGCTGACTACCAGCCGCAGTTGGCCAAGCCGGGTGATGCCGTGCCAGGCGGGCATTGGTGGCTCAACGCCGAACTGCCAGGCCGCACGCGGCCCTGGCCGGATGCACCGGCCGATACCATCGCTGCGCTCGGGCATTGGGGGCAGGGGCTGTACGTGATGCCACAAGACAACCTGCTGGTGGTGCGTTACGCCGATGACCGCGACGGCAGCTTCAACCACAACGAGCTGCTCAAACGCGTGCGTGCGGCCTTCGCCGAAGAGGTGCAGCCATGATCCGTCGCCATCCGATCTGCAGCGCGCTGGTGCTGCTGATGGTCCTGCTGCTGGCCTGGGCCTGGCCTAATCGCGCCCATCTGGCCGCCTTCCCCGACATCATCGGCGCCTACACGGCCAAGGAGTACTGCTCCTGTCGCTACGTCAGCGGCAACCCGGCGGCTTACTGTGAAGGCTATGTGAAGCAGTACGTGCCGATCAGCAGCCTGCTCGATGACGACAGCGCCAAGCGCGTTACCGCCAGTGGGCTGGGCCGTACTCACAGCGCGGTCTGGCTGGGCGAGCGGCAGGGCTGTCAGTTGTTGCCGAGCAAGTAGGGCGGGTGAAACCCGCCACCTTGGAAGCGGCGGGTTGCACCCGCTCTACGGTGCTGTGGGCGCCGGGCTTTGCAAGGCTCGCGCTGGCGACTATCGTTGCCGCCTGGTCATGCCGTTTTCGAGTTCTCATGCGCCGTTCGCTTCTCGCCCTGTTGCTTGCCGCTGCCTTGCCCGTTCACGCCGACTGGTACCTGGACAACGAGTCCTCGCGGCTGTCGTTCATCTCCACCCATTCCGGCAGTCAGTCGGAGGTGCATCGCTTTCTCACCCTGCACGGGCAGATCGCGGCCGATGGTCGCGCGCGCCTGCGCGTGGATCTTGACTCGCTGAGCACCGGTATCCCGCTGCGTGACGAGCGCCTGCGCGCCATGCTGTTCGACACTTCGCGTCTGCCCGAGGCGCGCATCAGCGCGCAGGTCAACCTGCCGCAACTCACCGACCTGGCACCCGGGGCGCAGCTGGAATTGCGCTTGCCCCTGCAACTGACCCTCAACGAGCGCACGCGCGAGCTGCATAGCGAACTGTTGGTGACGCGGCTGGATGATCGCCGCTTCCAGGTGGTGACCTTGGCGCCGCTGGTGCTGCACGCCGAAGATTTCGCCCTGGCCAGCGGCATCGAAGCGCTGCGTAAAATCGCCGAACTGCCGGCCATCAGCCTGTCGGTGCCGGTGGGCGCCGTGCTGATCTTCACGGCGCGTTGAGCGTGCATGCGCGCGGCAGCATCTTTCCCTGGCGAGGTGGCAATCGCTTCGAATTGCTGCTGGACGGGCCGGTGTTTTTCCCGCGCATGCTGGCAGCCATTGAGGGCGCCCAGCAGCAGGTGGAAATCGAGCTTTACCTGATCGAGGACGGCAGCTGCAGCGAGCGTCTGGTCGACGCGCTGTGCCGAGCGGCTGAGCGTGGGGTGAGGGTACGTGGTCTGTTCGATGCCTACGGTGCGGCAGGCCTGGGCATCGCGTTACGTGAGCGCATGCAGACCGCCGGTGTGCAACTGCGCTGGTACAACCCGGTGCGTTGGCGGCGGGGTATCCGCAACTTTCATCGCGATCACCGCAAGCTGCTGCTGGTGGACCAGCGCCTGGCCTATGTTGGCGGCACCGGTTCCACCGATGAGTTTTGGCTGCCAGACGAGCCTCGGAGTCCCTGGCACGAAGCCATGGTGGAAATCGAAGGGCCGCTGGTGGGCGACTGGCAGCAGCTGTTCGAGCAACTGTGGCTGGCGCGCTTTTCCTGGCGCCCGAGTTATCAGCCGATACCGCTGAGCCTGCCTGAATGCCCGCCGGCCGGCGTTGGTCTGGGGCGCGTGGCCTATGCCGATGCTGCGCAGCACCGCGACATTCTGCTGTCGCTGTTGCGCGCACTGAAGGGCGCCAAGCAGCGCGTCTGGCTGGCCACGCCTTACTTTCTGCCGACCTGGAAAATCCGCCGCGCCCTGCGCCGCGCTGCAGCGCGCGGTGTCGAGGTGCGCCTGCTGCTGGCCGGGCGCAACACCGATCATCCGCCGGTGCGTTTTGCCGGGCAGCGCTACTACCCCAAGTTGCTCAGGGCCGGGGTGCGCATCTTCGAATACCAGCCACGCTTCCTGCATCTGAAGATGGTGCTGGTGGACGATTGGGTCAGCGTCGGCTCGTGCAACTTCGACCACTGGAACCTGCGCTTCAACCTCGACGCCAATGTCGAGGCGCTGGACCCGGATTTTACCCGGGCAGTGACGGCCAGCTTCATCGAGGACTTCGGCGTCAGCCGCGAGATCACCCTCGATGATTGGCACCAGCGCCCCTGGTGGCGCCGCGCGCAACAGCGCCTGTGGGGCTGGCTGGACCGGCTGGCGGTGAATCTGCTGGATCGCTGGCGGTAATCCATGTCGATATCCTGAAGGCTCTATCTCAGGCGTTTCGTTCACATCCAGAAAAGTTTTGCCGCCTTGGTAGTGGAGAGTGGTTGCTATAGTCGACAGCCTTTTTACGCCTGAGCTTGGTCGTGACAGGCATGCAGTAGCGACTCAGTCAGAGGAATGCGCCCATGACGAAAACCCTGCTTATCGCGACACTTTCCGCCAGCCTCCTTCCCCTCTCTGTGCTCCAGGCCTCGCCGCAGGCTGGTTATGGCCCGCAGCTGGAAGGTTTCGAGTATCCCCACCCGATCCAGCGCTTTGAGTTCAGTTCGCAGCAGCAGGATCTGTCGATGGGCTACATGGACGTGAAGCCAACCGGCCAGGCCAATGGCCGCACAGCCGTGCTGCTGCATGGTAAGAATTTCTGCGGCGCGACCTGGGAGGCGACCATCAAGGCGCTGAGTGATGCCGGCTACCGCGTGATCGCACCGGATCAGATCGGTTTTTGCAGCTCAAGCAAGCCGCGTGGCTATCAGTTCAGCTTCGGCCAACTGGCCAGCAATACTGACGCACTGCTCGAGTCGTTGGGGGTGGAGAAGGCCACAATGATCGGTCATTCCATGGGCGGCATGCTGGCCGCGCGCTATACCCTGAACCATGCCCTGCGCGTCGAGAAGCTGGTGCTGGTCAACCCTATCGGTCTGGAGGACTGGCAGGCGGAGGGTGTTCCCTACGTGACGGTCGACCAGCTCTATCAGGGCGAGTTGAAGACCTCCTACGACGGCATCAAGAACTACCAGCTGAAGTTCTACTACAACGGTGTGTGGAAGCCCGAGTACGACCGCTGGGTCGACATGCTCAACGGCATGTATAGCGGCCCTGGTAAAGAGATCGTCGCCTGGAACCAGGCGCAGACGGCGGAGATGCTGTTCACCCAGCCAGTGGTGCACGAGTTCGCCAATATCAAGGTACCGACCCTGCTGCTGATCGGTGGCAAGGATCGCACCGCCCCAGGCGCCAACCGCGCGCCGGAAGAAATCGCGCAGCGCCTTGGCAACTACCCAGAACTGGGCCGCAAGACCGCCGAGGCGATTCCCGAGGCAAAACTCGTGGAGTGGCCGGAGCTGGGCCATTCGCCGCAGGTCGAGGCGCCGGTGCTGTTCCACGAGGTCCTGTTGCGCGAACTGGCGGCCAGCAGCAACTGATCGACCAGGCAGAGCCCGATTCCGGGCTCTGCCGATGGGATTAGGCGCTCCCGGCGGCTTTCGTTACAGCCCAGCCTGGTGGCGGAGCTGTGCTGGCTTCGCGGCCCCTGTTCGCGGCGGGGCGCCGCTCCTACAGTTCAGAGCCGTGGCGCATTGGGCAGCATGGCCTGCCAACAAATAGTTCCCCACCTTCCTGATACCTCGTCATTCAGCACGCTGAGTGTCGCGGCCTGCGCCCGCGCCAGGGCGCCATTCATCCTTTCGGGCGACAGATGAAATCCCTCCTTGGTGCGCTTATCCGAGGTGTGGTCGCTGCGTAGGGTTCCCTGCAGTTGCACCCCACTTCAGGAGACCCGCATGACAAGAACAACAGGGCCCGGACTATTCCAGCCGCACACCTTGGCTTTGGCCGTCGCCGTCGGTTTTGTCGCACCGGCACAGGCCGTCAACTTCAACATCGGTGAGATCGAAGGGCAGTTCGACAGCTCGCTGTCGGTCGGCGCCAGCTGGTCGATGCGCAGTCCGGATCGCGATCTGATCGGCCCCAACAACGGCGGCCAGGGCCAGGCGCAGACTGGTGACGATGGGCGCTTGAATTTCAAGAAGGGCGAGACCTTCTCGAAGATCTTCAAGGGCATCCATGACCTCGAACTGAAGTACCGCGATACCGGCGTGTTCGTGCGCGGCAAGTACTGGTACGACTTCGAGCTCAAGGACGAAAGCCGCCTGTTCAAGGATATCGACGACAGCAATCGCAAGGAGGGCGCCAAGTCTTCGGGGGCGGAAATTCTCGATGCCTTCCTCTACCACAACTACGCCATTGGCGATCTGCCGGGCACGGTGCGGGTCGGCACGCAGGTGGTGAGCTGGGGCGAGAGCACTTTCATCGGCAACAGCATCAACGCCATCAACCCGATCGACGTGGCCGCCTTCCGCCGCCCCGGCGCAGAGATCAAGGAAGGCCTGATCCCGGTGAACATGCTCTACCTGTCGCAGAGCCTCACCGACCGCCTGAGCATGGAGGCCTTCTATCAGTTGGAGTGGGACCAGACCATCCTCGACAACTGCGGCACCTTCTTCTCCACCGCCGATGTGGCCGCCGATGGCTGCGACAACGGCTACCACATCGGCTCGCCGGCCATCGCGCCGTTGCAGCCGATTGCCGCCGCGTTCGGGCAGGGCTTCCGCGTCGACAGCGAAGGGGTGATCCTGCCCCGTGCCGGTGATCGTGATGCGCGTGATAGCGGCCAGTGGGGCCTGGCCCTGCGCTGGCTCGGTGACGAGACCGAGTACGGCGCCTACTTCATGAACTACCACAGCCGCACGCCCATCGTCAGCACGCAGAACGCCGGCCAGGCGACCCTGGATTCGTTGCTGGGGATCATCACGGCGGCAAATGCTATTGCACCTGGCAGTGGTCAGGGCCTGGCGCAGAGCGTGATGCTCGGCAATGGCCGCTACTACCTGGAGTATCCGGAGGACATCCGTCTCTACGGTCTGAGCTTCTCCACCACGCTACCCACCGGCACCGCCTGGGCCGGCGAGGTCAGCTACCGGCCCAACCTGCCGCTGCAGATCAACACCACCGACATGACCCTGAGCCTGCTCAACCCGATCACCAATGGAGCAGCTGCTCCAGTGGTGGCCGGACCGGGTCAGGACAACGTCGGCTACCGGCGCAAGGAAGTCACCCAGGTGCAGACCACCTTCACCCATTTCTTCGATCAGGTGATGGGCGCCGGGCGCTTCACCCTGGTGGGCGAAATCGGCATGGCCCATGTCGGTGGACTGGAGAGCCGTGAAGACCTGCGCTACGGCCGCGATTCGCTGTTCGGTGCCTACGGATTCCGTGGCGACACTCACGGCTTCGTCACCAGCACCTCCTGGGGCTACCGGGTGCGCGGCATCTGGGAGTACAGCAACGTGTTCGCCGGGGTGAACCTGCGGCCGAACGTCTCCTGGTCGCATGACGTCGACGGCTATGGCCCCAACGGCCTGTTCAACGAAGGTGCCAAGGCGGTGAGTTTCGGGATCGATGCCGACTACCGCAACACCTATACAGCCAGCCTCTCGTACACCGACTTCTTCGGTGGCGAGTACAACACCGCGGTCGACCGCGACTTCCTGGCGCTCAGCTTCGGCGTGAGCTTCTAGGCCAACAGGATCAGTTGAGGAATGCAGATGAATACAACCCTGAAGATGCTCGGCGCGCTGTCCCTGAGCCTGCTGGCCAGCGGTGTGCTGGCCGCGGTCAGCGAGCAGGAAGCAGCCAAGCTCGGTACCAGTTTGACCCCGCTGGGCGGCGAGATGGCCGGCAACGCAGCTGGCACCATCCCCGCCTGGACGGGCGGCCTGGCCAGCAATGCCGGGCAGGTCGATGCACGCGGTTTTCTCAGTGACCCCTTCGCCGGTGAGCAGCCGCTGTTCACCATCACCGCGCAGAACCTGGAGCAGTACCGCGACCAGTTGTCGGCCGGGCAACTGGCGATGTTCGCGCGCTATTCGGAAAGCTATCGCATGCCGGTGTACCCGACGCACCGCAGCACGGTGGTGCCGGATGTGATCAACGCTGCGGCCAAAACCAGCGCGCTGAAGACCGGCCTGCGTGATGGCGGCAACGGCCTGACCGGCTTCACCGATAGCCGCTACTATGCCTTCCCGATTCCACAGAACGGCCTGGAGGTGGTGTGGAACCACATCACCCGTTACCGCGGTGGCAACCTCAAGCGCAGCATCGTGCAGGCCTCGCCGCAGACCAACGGCGCCTACACCCTGGTGAACTTCGAGGACGAAGTGGCCTTCCCGGACAACATCCCCGATATCGATCCGGGCAAGGCGGAAAATGCGCTGCTGTTCTTCAAGCAGCGAGTCACCGCGCCGGCGCGTCTGGCCGGCAACGTGCTGCTGGTGCACGACTCGCTCGACCAGGTGGCCGAGCCGCGCATGGCCTGGCTGTACAACGCCGGTCAGCGTCGCGTACGGCGTGCGCCGCAGGTGGCCTATGACGGCCCGGGCACTGCGTCGGACGGTCTACGTACTTCGGACAACTTCGACATGTTCAACGGCGCCCCGGACCGCTACGACTGGAAGCTGGTGGGCAAGCGCGAGCTGTTCATCCCCTACAACAACTACCGCCTGGCGCTGCCGAGCGTGAAGTACGCCGACATCCTCAAGGCCGGGCACATCAACCAGGACCTGACCCGCTACGAGCTGCACCGTGTGTGGGAAGTGGAGGCGACGCTGAAGTCCGGTGAACGCAACATCTACGCCAAGCGCCGCTTCTATGTCGACGAGGACTCCTGGCAGATCGCCCTGTCCGAGCACTATGACGGTCGCGGCCAGCTCTGGCGTGTCGGCGAGGCCATGCTGCTGCAGCACTACGCGCAGAAGATCCCGGTCTACGCCCTGGAAGCGCTGTACGACGTCATCGCCGGTCGCTACGTCGCCGTCGGCATGGCCAACGAGGAGAAGATGTCGATCCAGTACGGCACCCAGGCCTCGGCCAAGGACTTCACCCCGGCAGCGCTGCGTAACGCCGGCGTGCGCTGACCACTAAGCAACTCGAAGCAAGCCGGTGTCGCCTTGTGCGCCGCCGGCTTTTTTCTGTGCGCCTCCCTCACGTGAATCTCGCGCCATAAGCGCCAAGGGGTGGTCGCACGCGGTAAGCGGGGTACCATCGTCTGGTGGTTCAACAATGACAAGCAGAGAGAACCGCTGCCATGCCTACCCTTGCCATCGCCCGTCCAAGTGCGTTGCAGGTGCAACCTGCCGATCTACCGCGATTGCCGCCATGTGTGGTTTCCCGCCCAGCCCTGCTGCAGCGCCTGCTCGCCAGCGAGTCGCGACTGCGCTTGCTGTGCGCGCCTGCCGGTACCGGCAAGAGCGTGCTGCTCGGCCAGTGCGCACGCCACACACCAGCCGCCGTCGAGCGTGTATGGCTCGATCTCGGTGGCCGCAGCCTGACACCGACGCAGCTGTGCAAGCGACTGGCCGCAGCCATGCAGTTACCGTTCGACGATGGCGGTGAAGCGGGGCTGATCGATCGGCTGCATGAGCGCGCGGGGCGTTTGTGGATCTTTATCGACGACTACCCGCGACAGGCTGACGATGAGCTCGATGCCTGCCTCGACCGATTGTTCGCCGTGGCGCCGCAGCAGGTCACCTGGTGGGTCGCCAGCCGCCGCATACCGGCCTGGAACCTGCCGCGCCTGCTGCTGCAGGGCGATCTGCTGGAACTCAAGGGCGAAGAGCTGGCGCTGGATGACGCGGCGCTGAATGAACTGTTGGCGGCGCTGCAGGTGACGCTGGCGCAAGACGTGCGGCAGGCTCTGCTGGACAGCAGCGAAGGCTGGCTGGCGGCGATTCGCCTGCTGCTGCTCGACGTCGACGAGGATGCGCTACGTCAGCGTTTGCAGGCTGGTTGCCCGCTGCTACGCGATTACGTACAGCGCGAGGTGCTGGCCGATCTGGACGAAGAGCTGCGCAGCGATATGCATGCACTGGCCTTGTTGCCGCGTTTTTCCCGGTCGCTCTGCGAGCATCTGCTGGAGGGCCGTGGTAGTGAGCTGCTCGGCGAACTGCAACGACGACAGCTGTTCGTGCGCAGTCTCGACAGCAGCGGCACCTGGTTCCGCCTGTGGCGACCGCTGGCCGAGGTATTACGTCTTCTGCCGGGTGCGCCGGCGCCGGCCCCGATCCATGTGCGCGCCTGCCAGTGGTTCGCTCATTACGGCGATATTCGCGAGGCCGTCGAACACGCCCTGCTGGCAGGGCAGGTCGAGGTCGCGGTCAATTACCTGCAGCGGTTCAGCCAGGAGCAATTGCTGCAGGGGCACTCTGTCGCGCAGTTCCTGCAATGGCGCGAAGAGCTGCCGGCCTGGCTGTTCGCCAGCTCGCCGCGACTGATTGTGTTGCAGGCCTGGGCCCTGATCATCTGTGCCCGTTTCGATGAAGCTGCCGACTGCATCCAGGGGTTGGCGCATTTCATGCCGCAACCGGATGAGCGCCGCCAGCGCAAACTGATCGCCCATTGGCAGGCATTGACGGGCGTATTGGCGCGTCAGTGCGGACGCCGTGATGCCCGGATGCACTGCGAACAGGCCCTGCAGATGCTGGACGAGGGCAGTTGGTCGCAGCGCGTGCTCTGTTACCAGGCGCTGGCCCAGCAGCATATGGCCGAACATGCGCTGGACCAGGCCAAGCAGGCGCTGGATCAGGGCCTACGCCTGGCGCGGCTCAATGGCAGCCTGATTTTCGAGGCTTTGCTCAATACCGATCACTGCCTGCTGCTGCAGATGCGTGGCGAGGCCGGGCGCGCCGCGGAGCTCGCCGAACAGTCCCTGGCGCTGCTGCGCGAACGCTTCAACCATAGCCCGGTGGTCGCTCGCCTGCTGTTGGTACGGGCCAGCCTGCTGGCCCGTCAGGGTCTCGACGAGGCGGCGCAGCAAGCGTATCGGCTGGGGCTGCAGGAAGCCGAGCACTGCGAGGATGCCTACATCATTTCCGGCTACCTCGGCATGCTGGAGCTGGCGGAAAGTCGTGGCGATCTCGACGAGGCCCATCAATGGTTGCAGCGGGCCGAGCGGGTGATGCAGTGGTCGCATGTGCCGGAAGTGCGTTACCGCTGTGTGCTGCAGTTACAGGCCGGGCGACTGCTGCTGCGTCAGGGGCAGACCGGGCGCGCGCGTGAGCTGTTCGCCCAGACCCTGCAGCAGTTGCAGCAGCGGCAGCAACTGGCGCCTTCCGAGTTCTACGATCTGTTGCCGCGCTTGCGTCGTTACCTGGCGCTGAGCGATCTGCTGCTCGGCCACCACGCTGCCGCTGAGCATGCACTGCGCCTGCTGCTGGAGGAATGCCAGCTCGCCGGGCATCGCAGTCTGGCCTGCGAATGTCGGGTCAGCCTGGCCGAGGCGCTGCTCATGCAGGACGAGTTGGAGCAGGCAGATAACCTGTTGCAGCAGGCGCTTGGTGAGGCGCGACAGCTGCGCCTGTTGCGGCCGTTACAGGAACTGCAGCAGCGTCAGGCGCAATGGCTCGAGCGCCTGTTGCCGGGTGAGGCTGGGCAGAACCTGCATCAGCGCCTGTTCGATCCGGCGCCGCGCTTGGATGAGCCGGCCAGTGCCGGTACTGCGCTGCTCAGCTCGCGGGAGTTGGCAGTGCTGCAGTTGATCGCGCAGGGCTGTTCCAATCAGGAAATCGCCGATCGTCTGTTCATCTCGCTGCACACGGTCAAGACCCATGCGCGGCGGATCAACGTCAAGCTCGGCGTGCAAAGACGCACCCAGGCCGTGGCGATGGCCAAGGCGCAGGGGCTGATGGGGGATTGAGTTCGGCCTGCTGCGCGTCGGCGCTGCTGCGTTAGAGGCAGGCTCACAATGCTCATGTACAAAAGTACAGTCGCCCGCGACTCCGACCGTTGCTCGCCTGCCTCTGCCTTGCATCGCTCTAGCTCGCGAGGCCTCACAGTGCGGTGATCGCGAGCGGGGATTCAACCGAGCAAATAGTCAGCTCGTAGGGTGGGCTTTAGCCCACCTGGGTTGGTCAGCGTGGGCCGAAGCGGATCGCCGCCCAGCCCACCCTGCAAGGCCTCGCTGCCTGGTCAGCCGAGGAAGTAGAACGCGCCGCAGATCACCACGCCCGAGTACAGCAGCATGATCAGGCAGTAGCCCATGATGTCGCGGGCGCCGAGACCGACGATGCCGAGCAGCGGCAGTGCCCAGAACGGCTGGATCATGTTGGTCCAGGCGTCGCCCCAGGCAATCGCCATGGCGGTGACGGTCGGCGAGACGCCCAGTGCCTGAGCAGCCGGCAGCATGATCGGGCCTTGCACGGCCCACTGGCCGCCACCAGACGGCACGAACACGTTGACCACGCCAGCGCTGAGGAAGGCCAGCAGCGGGAAGGTGTCAGCCGAGGACCAGGAGATGAACGCTTCGGTGATCTGCCGGCCGAGGGAAATACCGTCGGCGTTGGCGCCCATCATCATGCCCATGATCCCGGCATAGAAGGGGAACAGTAGGACGATGCCGCCGATGCCGCGCACGCTCTCGTCCACCGCGCGCATGTAGCGCTCCGGGGTGCCGTGCATCAGCAGGCCGCTGAACAGGAAGATGGCGATGACCACGTCCAGGCCAAGCACGAAGCCCTTGGTGGCGAAGTGGTTGAACAGGTAGATACCGGCCATGGCCACCAGTGCCAGACCGAGGATGCGGCTGTCGTCCAGGCGCTGCGCCGGGGTTTCACGGGCCGGCAGTTCCGCACGCGATTCCACCAGTTTGGCCGGGTCGGCGATCTTGGCGCCCTGACGCGGGTGCATGGCGCGGTTGAGCAGCGGCAGGCCGATGAACAGCAGGACCACGATGGTCAGGTTCAACGGGCTGAACAGGGTTTCGGTGATGCTCACCGGATCGGTCAGCACGCCTGCGGTGATGCGCGCCAGATCCGGGCCGCCGGTGGCCATGGACAGCGGAATCGAGCCGGCCAGGCCGCCGTGCCAGACCAGGAAGCCCGAGTAGGCCGAGGCCACCAGCAGCGGGTAATCGACGCCATCGACCTTGCGTGCCAGGGCGCGGGCGAACACCGCGCCGATCACCAGGCCGAAGCCCCAGTTGACCCAGCAACCGACCAGCGCCACCAGGGTGACCATGATGATCGCCTGACCGGGTGTGCGTGCCAGGCCGGCCAGGCGGTCGAGTTGGCGGTTGATGATCGGCGCGCTGGCCAGGGCGTGGCCGGTGACGAAGATCAGCGACATCTGCATGGCGAAGCCGAGCAGCGTCCAGAAACCGCTGCTCCAGTGCTGCACCATGGCCGGTAGCGATTGGCCGGTGGAGAAGATACCAGCGAGCAGCACGCCCAGAGTTAGCAAGGCGGAGAAAACGAACGGTGAGGGCAGGTACTTCTGTACCAGGCTCACGCTCATGCGGGTGAGGGTGTTGAACATGGATGACGCCTCTTTCTTATGGTTGTGTAAGGGCTTTACCAGGCATTCAGGGTTGGCTATGCCTGCGGGTTGCAGTGGATATGACAACGCTCGGCCGAGGCCGAGCGGGTGGTTGTGTTGAACCGTAGGGCGGGTGCAACCCGCCATCCCTGTAGTGGCGGGTTGCACCCGCCCTACGTTTTCTAGCTGCTCAGGCGCGCTCGATGGCCAGTGCCACGCCCTGGCCGCCACCGATGCACAGCGTGGCAAGGCCTTTCTTGACATCGCGGCGGATCATCTCGTGCAGCAGGGTCACCAGCACGCGGCAGCCCGAGGCGCCGATGGGATGGCCGAGGGCGATGGCACCGCCGTTGACATTGACCTTGTCGGCATCCCAGCCCAGCTCCTGGCCGACCGACAGCGCCTGGGCCGCGAAGGCCTCGTTGGCCTCGATCAGGTCCAGGTCGGCCATGCTCCAGCCGGCCTTGTCCAGGCAGCGACGGGTGGCCGACACCGGGGCGATGCCCATGATCGCCGGGTCGACACCGGCGTTGGCATAGCCTTTGATCTTCGCCAGCACGGGCAGACCCAGCGCCTGCGCCTTGGCCGCGCTCATCAGCAGCACGGCAGCGGCGCCGTCGTTGAGGCTGGAGGCGTTGCCGGCTGTAACGCTGCCGTCTTTCTTGAATGCGGGTTTGAGCTTGGCCAGGGATTCGGCTGTGGTGCCGGCGCGCGGCTGCTCGTCACGGGCGAAGGCGATAGGGTCGCCCTTGCGCTGCGGGATCAGCACTGGAGTGATCTCGGCATCGAAGCGGCCGGCTTCGATGGCGGCCACGGCCTTCTGCTGCGACTCGGCGGCGAAGGCGTCCTGGGCTTCACGGCTGATGCCGTATTTCTCCACCAGATTCTCGGCGGTGATGCCCATGTGGTAGTCGTTGAAGGCGTCCCACAGGCCGTCGACGATCATGCTGTCGAGCATCTGCGCGTGGCCCATGCGCAGGCCGGTGCGGGCCTTGGGCAGCACGTAGGGCGCCAGGCTCATGTTCTCCATACCGCCGGCGATGATCACCTCGGCGTCACCGCAGCGAATGGCCTGGGCAGCCAGGTGCAGGGCTTTCAAGCCCGAGCCACAAACCTTGTTCAGGGTCATGGCCGGTACGGCATGGGGCAGGCCGGCACGAATGGCGGCCTGGCGCGCGGGGTTCTGGCCACTGCCTGCGGTAAGCACCTGGCCAAGGATCACTTCATCGACCTGGGCTGCGTCGAGGCCGGTCTGCTCCAGCAGGCGCTTGATGACGATGGCGCCGAGTTCCGGCGCAGGAATCTCGGCCAGGCTGCCCTGGAAGCTGCCGATGGCGGTGCGGGTGGCGGCAACGATGACGACGTCTTGCATGGGAAATCCTCTTGGCGCGGTAGGGCGGAAAAAGCTTCGCGGATGAATCCGCTCCTACAGGGTGTAGGACATAGCCAAAAAAACGCTCTGTAGGCGCCGTGCGTGGTGGCGCCTACAGAACGGTAGACAACTTAGAAGCTCATTTCCGGTACGTGTTCGGGGACGATCAGCTTGCCGGCGGTCTTGGCGACGATTTCCTCGACGCTCACGCCCGGTGCGCGCTCGCGCAGGATGAAGGCGTTGTCCTCGATCTCCAGGTAGGCCAGATCGGTCAGCACCTTGCGAATGCAGCCGCAGCCGGTCAGCGGCAGACTGCAATGCTCCAGCAGCTTGGATTCGCCGTCCTTGGACGCGTGGGTCATGGTTACGATGATGTTGTCGGCGCCGGCCACCAGGTCCATGGCGCCGCCCATGCCCTTGACCAGCTTGCCGGGGATCATCCACGAGGCGATATTGCCGCGCACGTCTACCTCAAAGGCGCCGAGCACGGTGAGGTCGACGTGGCCGCCACGGATCATGGCGAAGGACTGCGACGAGTCGAAGATCGCCGCGCCCTTGATCGCGGTGACGGTCTGCTTGCCGGCGTTGATCATGTCGGCGTCCACTTCTTCTTCGGTGGGGAAGGCGCCCATGCCGAGCAGGCCGTTCTCTGACTGCAGCATCACCTGCATGCCTTCGGGTACGTAGTTGGCCACCAGGGTGGGAATGCCGATGCCGAGGTTGACGTAGAAGCCGTCCTGCAGCTCGCGGGCGACGCGCTGGGCCATTTGTTCACGGGTAAGAGCCATGGTCTTTCTCCTCAGGCGCGCAGCGTGCGTTTTTCGATGCGTTTCTCGAAGTTGCCGCAGATCAGCCGGTCGACGTAGATGCCGGGGGTGTGAATCTGCGTCGGGTCGAGTTCACCGGGTTCGACGATCTCCTCGACCTCGACCACGGTGATGCGCCCGGCAGTGGCGACCACCGGGTTGAAGTTCTGCGCGGTGTGGCGGTAGACCACATTGCCGAAGTGGTCGGCTTTCCAGCCCTTGACGATGGCGAAGTCGCCGGTGATGGCCGGCTCGAGGATGTAGTGGCGGCCGTTGATTTCGCGCGCTTCCTTGCCTTCGGCGACCGGGGTGCCATAGCCGGTAGCGGTGAAGAAAGCGGGGATGCCGGCGCCGCCAGCGCGCAGCTTCTCGGCCAGGGTGCCTTGCGGGGTGAGTTCGACTTCCAGCTCGCCGGAGAGCAGTTGCTGTTCGAACAGGGCGTTCTCGCCGACGTAGGAGGCGATCATCTTGCGGATCTGCCGGTCTTCCAGCAGCACGCCGAGGCCGAAGCCATCGACGCCGCAGTTGTTGGACACCACGGTCAGATCGCGCACGCCACGACGGCGGATCTCGGCGATCAGGTTCTCGGGGATGCCGCACAGGCCGAAACCGCCGGCCAGTACGGTCATGCCGTCCTGTAGGCCGTCCAGGGCTTCTGCATAGCTGCCGACGCGTTTGTCGAGTCCGCTCATTCGAGGCTGCCTCTCTTTTGTCGTTATGGGGCAGGAGCACTGCCAGGCTGCGGTCAAGCTTCAGTGCTGCGAGCTTATTTGTTAAGTTTGTTTTTCCTCTTGATTGATCAGGTAAATAAATCAATGACCGTCAAGCAGCTACGCGCCTTTCTCGCCGTGGCGCAAAGCCTGAGCTTCGCCCAGGCCTGCGAACGCCTGCATCTGTCGCAGCCGGCGCTGAGCCTGGCGATCAAGAACCTGGAGCAATCGCTCGGTGGCCAGTTGCTGGTGCGCACCACCCGCAGCGTGGCGCTGACGCCGGAGGGCGAGACACTGTTACCGATTGCCGTGCGCCTGCTCGCCGACTGGGACAACGCCGAGGATTTGTTGCACCAGCACTTCACCCTGCAGATGGGCAAGGTGGCGGTGGCGGCCATGCCATCGTTCGCCGGTAACCGTCTGCCGGCAGCGCTGCGCGCGTTTCGCGACGCCTACCCACGGGTCAACGTGACGGTGCATGACGTGATCAACGAACAGGTGATGGAGATGGTGCGCGACGGTCGCGTCGAGCTGGGCATCGCCTTCGAGCCGGCAACCCTCGATGGCTTGCAGTTCACCCCGCTTTACGAGGACCGTTTCGTCGCCGTGGTGCCGGTCGCCAGCAAGTTGGCCGAGCAGTCCGCTCTGACCTGGGCACAGCTGCTGGAGCAGCCCTTCATCACCCTGCAACGGCCTTCGGCGGTGCGCCTGCTGCTGGAAGACAGCGTGATCTCCAGCCACGGCAAGCTGCCGGTAGCGTTCGAGAGTCATCAGTTGGTGACGGTCGGGCGCATGGTCGCCGAAGGCCTCGGCGTCAGCGCCGTGCCGCAACTGTGCCGGCAGCAGATGGAAGAGCTGGGCGCCCGCTGCCTACCGCTGAGCGAGCCACAGGTGTCGCGTCGCGTCGGCCTGCTGCACCAGGCCGGGCATCAGCTATCCAGCGCGGCGCAGGCGTTGAGTGAGACCTTGTTGAGACAGGAGCAGTGATGTCAATCACCCAATAGTTCCAACAGTCGCTCACCGAACACCTCAGGCCTGCCTTCGAACAGGCGCTGCAACGGCAGTCCATCCGCCAGGTAGGCGTACAACCGCTGGCGTTCGCTGAAGTCTCCGGCCAGGCGTGCGGCGGCGGCGATGTAGTCCTCGGCGCTATCGGCGATCAGCCAGTCTGGCAGTCCGGCGCGGCGCAGCAGCCCTTCATCGATATGTTCGAACACCTCCGCACCGGTCTTGCACACACCCGGCAGGCCGACGGTCAGCGCATCGATGATGCCGTTGGTATTGCCGAAGGGGAACGGGCTGAGGAACAGGTCGCAACGGCTGAAGGCGCCTAGATAGTCCTGGTAGGGCTGGTGTGGGTAAATGCGTGCATCGGGCAGGTAGCGTCGGATCAGGCGCTGCAACTGCGGGTAGAGCAGGCCTTGTGCCTGGCCGATGAGAAAGTGAAAGCGCACTCGCTTGCCGTACTGGCGCTGGGTGAGTTGGGCGATCTGTTGGCAGGCCTGCAGAAAGCGCGGGTTGAGCTTCATGGTGGTGGCGGCGATGGCGATGGCCACCTCGTCACCGTCGTTACGCTCGGGCAGTGAGAGTTCCACGGGGATGGCCGAGGGGCGGTAGGGTTGGCCGTCGTTGGGTAGCAGAAGCAGTTTTTCGCCGAAGCAGGCCGGATCACCGACGAAATCCTCTTCGACGCTGATGTAGTCGATATGCCGCGAGCCGGTGGTCGCCGGATGCCCCAGTGCTGCGACCTGCAACGGCGCCAGCCGCAGGTTGGTGAGAAACAGGGTGAGCGGGAACATACCCACGCTGGGCATGTACAGCACCTGTGGTTGCAGCTCGGCGGCCAGCTCACGCACCTGGCGTACGCAGGCCAGCAGATCGTTCGGCGCGCTGAGCTCGGTGAACGCGTCGAACACGGCGCGTCCCAGGTCTTCGACATTGCTGGCATAGCCCACGGCATGCAGGTCGAAGTGCTGCCGAGCGGCTTCGAGTGTTCTGGAGTGGGTACGGTAGATTGAATGACCACCCGAGAACCACTCCAGCACCACCAGCATCTTGCGCTTGCCGGTGGTACGGCGAGGTGCGGTTATCGGCAGCGAGTCGATGCCGTTGTTCGCCAGCTTGCGCTCCACCAGGCGGCAGATGGAGCGCTTGATGCGATGGCGCTGCGGCAGGTCGGCGTAACTGCAGTGCATGTACACGTCATGGATGATCGCCACCGGCAACTGATCCAGGCTATCTAGGCTGTCCAGTCGTTCCGGCAGCCAGGCCAGCAGTGCCTCACGCTTGGAGTGCGCCGCTGGCGTGCCGAGAAAGCGTGGCGACAGCAGCGCCATGCACAGTGCCACGGTCAGGTTACGGTTCTGTTGCCAGAGCAGTTCCAGATCCAGCGGCAGCTGCGACTCGGGCGAATAGAGCACGCAGAACTTCACCAGCTCTGTCGGCGCCACTTCGAACCGGCCCTCTTCACCGCCATACAGGTTGAGCGCACGCAGGATATGGTCGGCATTGACGAAGGCGCTGGCGGCGAACAGCGAGGACAGCCAGCGCTGGAAGTTGATCAACTGATCGAAGCCGGTGGGGCTGATCTGGAAACCGGGGTCGGAAAACAGCGTGGTGATGGCGCTGGTGATGCGCGTCAGCACATGGGCTTCGAGATCCGCCGCTGAAATCGCCGGAGATACCGAGAGTACGAACTGGCCGGACAGCTTGCCGTAGTGGCGGTCGATGATCAGCAGCAGGCGGATCAGCTCGCGCGCGGCGGCCTCGTGCTGGCGCGAGTAGCAGAGCTGCTCGAAGTGTTCGAGGGAGAACGTCTCGTCGGTCATGGTCTGGCCTTGTTGCGCATGGAGCGGGCGCGACGTGGTAGCGTCGCGCCGCGCCTTTTCAGTTTTCGTTCGGTGCCGCTACCTGCAACTGCGACAGATCCAGATCGATCAGGTCGATACGCGGCGCCAGCGGTGTCTGCCGGTAGTCAGGATACAGAACCTGGCTCCAGGCGCTGCCGGCGATCTGCTGTTGCAGATGACTGCGCGTCGCCTCGCCATCGCTGCCGAGAATGCTGGCGTTGATCAGCCCGCCGAGGCGATAGACCACCGCACCGCTGCCGCTGGCACCGATGCTGGTGTTGTCGCTGCCGTTGGCGATGAAGGTGCCGCCAGGCGCTTGGGCGTCGATCAGCAGGATGCCGTTCTGAACGCCGAGGTGGTTGTTGCCGCTGACGAAGTTCAGCGCCGTACCGCCGCGGCTGAAGGCTTCCAGGGTCAGGTTGCCGCCAGCGCCGGTCAGCAGGCTGTTGCTGCCGCTGCCCGTGCCGTTGAAGGTGATGCCGCTTGCGCCGTTCTCACCACGACCGCTGACCTTGATATCGCCACTGGCCGAACTCAGCGAGATGCTGTTCGAGCCGCTGCGTATGAACACCCCGCTGGCCTCGCTGCCGCCGTCAGTGTGACCGTTGAGGCTGATGTCACCGCTGTTGCTGGCGATGGTCACCGAGCTGCCATTGCTGGACGGGTAGAAATGGATGCCGTTGCCCGTGCGCGAATAGCCGTCGAGGCTGATCGAGCCGCTGCCGGTGGCGCGCAGTTCGGTTTGCCCGGTGAGCACGCTGAGGCCATTGGCATTGTCGGCCTGGCCGGTGATGCTGAGCCGGCCATTCTCCACGCTGAGCAGGTTGTTGCCGTTGCTGTAGAAGTCCACGCCGTCGCCCGAACCGGTAGAGCGACCGATAAGAGTGACGTTGCCATTGCCGGTGGTCTGGATGATGTTGGTCACGCTGAGCAGGGCGATGCCGTGATCCAGCTCGCTGGTGTCAGGCGAGTGGAAGTGCCCGTCGAGCAGGATGTTGCCGCCCTGCGAGGCGATGCGGTTGGTCGAGGCCTGGCCGCTACCGCCGAGGGCGATGGCGTCGGAGGTGCCCACGCTGTCACCGCGCAGGGTGATGTCGCCGGTCTGCGTAGTGATGCTGACGCCCTGCGAGCTGCCGCTGGAATTGAGGAAGATGCCGTAGCCACCGAAGCTGCTGGTGCTGTTGCCGTTGATCTGGATATCGCCCGTGGTGGTCGACAGCTCGATGGCGGCTCCGCTACCGGAGGGCGCGAGGTCCACGCCACGACCGGAGAGGCTGTTGCCTTCCAGCGTCAGGTTGCCGCTGCCAGTGCCGACACGGATCGCGGAGTTGCTGCCGCTGGCATCCAGGAACAATGCGCGGAACGAGCCGCTGCCGGTGTTGATCACACTGTTGTCGGCAGCCAGGCGCACGTTGCCGGCGGTGCTGGTGATGTCGATGCTGCTGCCACTGCCAGAGGTGATCAGGCCCAGCGAGGGCGTGGTGCCGCCGGAGCTGTTGCCTTCGACGGTGATGTCGCCGTCGCTGAGCAGGTTGATCGAGGCGCCGGCACCGGTGACGTTGAGCACTGTGCCGTAGCTGCCGCCGCTGTCGCCGGCCAGCACGATCCTGCCCGAGTCACTGGCTGTCAGATTGATCGCGCCATCGCCTGCGGCCGCCAGGTAAAGTGCGCGGCCGCTCTGGCTGTTGGCCTTGACCGTCAGGGTGCCGCTGCCGACGCCGAGGTTCTGCGTCGAGCTGCTGGCGGTGGAGCAGATCAGCACGCCGAAACCAGAGGCCGCGTTGCCACTGAGGGTGACGTTGCCCGAGCCGCTGGCGGCGATGGTGTTGCTGGTGCTGAACAGGCGCGTGCCGTTGCCAGAACCCAGGTTATCGGCGCTGATGTCGATGGCGCCGGCCCCTTCGGTCAGCAGGTTGCTGCCGCCATGCAGGATGAAGGCATCACCCGTGCCGCTGCTGCTGGCCTGCACGGCGGTGATATTGATGTCGCCGCCGCCGGCATCGATGGTGCTGGCTGAGATGTTCATCGCGGTAGCGCTGGAGCCAGCGGCTAGGCTGGCCGAGGTGGCGCCGCGAATGGTGACGTCGCCGCCGTTGGTGTCGATCAGGCTGGAACGGATGAATACACCGGTGCCGCTGCTGACGTTGGTGCTGGCGAACGAGCCGCTTGGGTCGATGGCGCCGCTGATGGTCAGATCACCCCCGTTGGTGCGGATGGTGGCGTTGTTCAGCGCCACCGAGCCGTTGCCGCTGTTGTTGAAGTTCGACAGCAGCGACACGTTCAGCGTCGCGCCGTCGGCATGGGTAATGCTGGTGCCGGTCATGTTGACGTTACGGTGGGCGATCAGCGTCAGGCTGGCGTTGCCCTGCGCCTGGACGTTGTCCAGCACGTTGATGTCGCCGGAAGTGCCGGGGCCGGACGAGGTCTGCACGATGATGTTGGCACCCTCGCTCAGCGACGCATTGAGCGTGGCCGAGCTGAGGGTCGAGCTGCCGCCGGCGTTGGGGGTGAACGGGCTCTCGCTGGAGGTGCCGGAGCTGGCGCCGCTGGTGATATTGATGTTGTACGGGTCGAGCAGCCAGGTGCCGCCCTTGCCGGAAGCGGCACTCAGGTTGACCCGACCGGTGGCATCCAGGGCATGGGCTGAGGTTTCCACGAAGCCGCCATTGCCGCCTTCGCCACCGCCGATCACGCTGATATTACCGTGGAACTGAGTGCTGTCGGTGGCCCAGAGAATGACCTTGCCGCCATCGCCACTATTGAGCGCGTCGGCCTCGATGCGCGCGTCCTTGCCCATATGGGTGGCGCTGGCGTGCTGCAGCGGGCCTGTGCCCTGGTAGTCGCCGCCGAGCAGCACGGTGCCGCCGCCGGCATCGCCGCTTGCGTCGATACGCGCATCGTCGAACAGACCTACGTATTCGCCGGTCATGGTCACTTCGCCGCCGCGTTCACCGGCATTGCGGCCGGAGACGTCGAGGACGCCGCTGCTGGCCACCACGCCGCTGTCCCCGCCGTCGAGGACGATGCGGCCATTGCGCTGTTGCAGGCTGCTGGCCTCGATCACGCCTTCGTTGTTGACCACCTTGCTGAGCATGGCGTCGCTGGCGCGGGCGCTCATGATCACGGTGCCGCCGTTGGCTTGCAGCAGGCCCTGGTTGACCACGCTGGCATCGATGACAGCCTCGTCGACCTGCATGTTGATCAGGCCGTCGCCGTGGTAGTCGAGGGTGATTTTCTCGCCGCCGCCGAGCACCACCGAGCCCATCTTGGCGACCACGGTACCCTCGTTGCGTACCTGGGCGCCGAGCAGGGCGACGCTGCCGCCGTCAGCCGCACGGATGGTGCCCCGGTTGATCACGGCACCGCCTGCGCCCTTGCCGTCGAACTGCATGCGCCCGGCCATGAAGTCGTTATCGGCGATGTCCAGGGCACTGGCCACCAGGCCGCCGACGTTGACCGCGGCGCTGCTGCCGAACAGCACACCAGTAGGGTTGATCAGATAGACCTGACCATTGGCATTGATCTGGCCCATGATCTGCGAGGCGTCGCTGGACAGCACGCGGTTGAGCGCCACCGACGAGGCGCCTGGCTGGTGAAAATTCACCGTGGCATCACGGCCGACATTGAAGGTGTCCCAGGTGGCGATCAGCTTCTGGCTGTTCTGATTCACATCCAGCACATTGCCGGACTGGCTGATGCTACCGCTGCCGGCAGTGATCTGGCCGTTACTGGGCAGGGTGTTGTTGTCCAGCGCCATGGCGTTCAGCGGCATCAGCCCGTGCATCACGCACAGCACGGCATAGCTCAGCGGCTTGAGAGAAGGCAGTTGCGGACGACGGCCGCGACGGGCGTTTTTATTGTTCACGGTCATCTCCTCAGAACGAATAGTTGAAGCCGGTACCGATGGCATTGATGGTAGTGCCGACGCCTGGCGAATAACCGCTGGCAGCGAAGGCACCGGCCACAGCGAAGTTGTAGTTGGCCAGCGAAGCGTTCTTCAGCAGCACGTAGTGGGCGAACACCTCGGTGTTGCGGGTGAAGCGGTAGCCGACGCCCAGGGCGTACTGGCGCGCGCCCATGCCGCTGGTGTCGCACTCGATACCGCTGGCGGAGATCATCGAGCACTCGCCAGGCAGCGCGCGGGCATAGCTTGCGCGCAGGCGCCAGGCGCCGATGCGGTGGCTGACGCCGAGCATGTAGGCGCGGCGGCGGTACTCGGACAGGTCGCTGAAGCTGACGCTGTTGTTGATCACGTCGTCTTCGGAGTAGTAGAGCTCGTCGGCCACCAGCGACAGCTGGGTATTGCCGAAGCGGTAACCCAGGCCGAAACGAAAACTGTAGTCGTTCGACGAGGTGCCCTCGGTGACGTGGGTGTTGCTGCCCACGCCGCGGGCGTTGCGGCCCAGGTTGGCGATGCCGAAGTAGTTGACGTGACGTTCGGCGGCGGCGACCGCGGTGAAACCACCGTTCTTGTAGGTCACGCTGCCGCCGTAGATGTAGCCCCGGTCGACGTCCTCGGCAGCCTTCATGCCGTTGTTGGAGTAGGCCAGCTTGACCTGCAGGCCATGCCACTCCGGCGACCACCAGGCAACCACGCCGGACTGACGACGGTTGAACGCGGCGTCGGAGTTGACGCTTTCATCGGCCTGGCTGAGCGGGCCGGCCACATTGCTGGCCAGGCTACTGTTGAATCCTGGGGAGCCGATGATGTTGTAGTAGGCCGCGCTGGTCTTGCCATAGAAGGGATCGAGGCTGGTGGTGCTCTCTTTCAGCGGCATGTCCCAAACACCGTAAAGCAGGGTGCCGAAGCGGTCGTCGTCGAGTGCTACACCGGAGTTGCGCAGGCGCGTGTTGGGTGAGATCGAGAGTGGTGCGCTGTCGTCGCCGCTCAGGGTGTAGTTCACCGAGATGCCGTATTCCAGTTGCCACAGAAAACGCGTGTCGTCGTTTATCGGGATGCCAGCGTGGGCACCGATGTAGGAGACGTTGTCGCGAGCACGCCAGTAGCTGGACATGTTGCGGCCATTGGCCGTGGCCAGCTTGCTCTGGTCAGCCGGGGAGGCGCGGGTGGAATCGCGGCGGTCGATGTATTCCGGCACCAGGCCGAGCGATCCGTAGAGCACCAGTTCGGTGGTCTTGCTACGGAAGTCCTCGCGGCTGCCGACGTCTTTGGCCAGGCTGGCGAAGGCCTGCGGTGTGCCGGTGACCGACAGCCAGAAACGCTTGTTGTCACGTTCGTCGCTGATCGGGTCGTCGCCTGGCGAGAAGGCCAGGCTGGCATTCATCACCAGGTCGCGGTGATAGACGTTCAGACCTACGCCGTAGCCGTAGCGGGTCAGGTGATTTTCGCTGTCGTCCCAGGGGGTCTTGTTCACCCGCACCCGGCCGCCGTCGGCGAACAGGGTGGCTTCGGCGATGGCGCCGTAATAGCGGCCGAGGTATTTACGCAGCTCCAGGCGACCGAGCAGGCCTTCATCACCTGCGGCTTCGCCGACCGGGTAGGCGCGCACGCCGTTGGGGCCGCCGAGGCTGAACTTCTCCGAGGCATCGAGGTTCTTGTCCGCCCACTGGCCGCTGAGGGAGGCGAACAGCGAGTAGCCACCGCCCAACTCCTGCAAGCGGCTGAACGCCAGGTTGGCCTTGCGATAGCGGCCGGCGGCATTGGCAGTCAGTTGGTCGAGGGCTTCATCGAGCGGGGTGTCCTTGTTCAGTTTGCCGATGCCGTAGGCCAGGCTCCAGCGGTTGCTGCCGGCCCAGTCGTCACGCCAGTCGCCATAGAGCGTGGCACTGCGGAATACGGCAGATTTCTTCACCGCGAAGGCACCGGCCTCGTCCTCGAAATGGCGGTGCTCTTCGGCCAGGTTGAGTGAGATGTTGGCATCGCGGCTGCGTAGCAGCGAGCTGTCGAGAAACACCGAGGAAACGATGGCGGTACCGCTGGCCTCGGCAGTTTTCAGGCTCTTGCCGATGGCGTACTCCATCTCCGCGTAGTTGGCGCCCAGGGTGACGCCACTGGCGCCTAGCGGCTGACGATAGCCAAGGCCGCGAATTTCCAGCCCTTCGAAGCTGTTCTGGCCATTGAAGAACAGGCTTTCGCCGAAGCCGAAGGCATCGTTGAGGCTGACGTTGCTGGTGACCCGGTTGGCGCCGGTGTAGTAGTTGCCGTGGTTGTCGAAGCTGACACGGCCCGTCCAGGCGGTCATTTCGCTGAGCTTGAGGACAATGTCGGAAGCGCCTGGCTCGCGCGACGGTTGCAGCACGGCGCGCACCGAAACCCCGGCGATATCGGACAGGCGCAGTAGCACGCGTTCCAGATCGGCTTCACGAATCACGCTGCCGCTGGGAATTGCGTCGACGAAGCGTTGCTGCATGCCAGGGCGCAGGCGCACGTTGCTGTCTGCCTCGGCGCGCACGCTGCCGACGCGGCCTTCCTGCACGCCGATGGTGACCACGCCATCGGTGATTTCCTGGGCTGGCAGATAGGCGCGGGCCACCAGATAGCCGCGGCTGCGATACAGCTCGGTGACACGGGCAGCAGCCTCACGCAGGCCGGCGAGATTCAGCTCTCGACCGGCATAGGGGGCAAGCTCCTGCAGCAGGCGCGATTCGCTGATCTCACGGTTACCGCTGAGCTTGAAGGCATTCACGCGAAAGGCGGCAGAGGCCTGTTCGGCCGGGTTGACTGCAGCCTGGCTGCGGTCATCCTGAGCTTCGATGCGCACATTGCCACGCGGCGCATCCTGGGCGCGTTCGGCCGGGCGCAGAATGTCGCGGTTGTTGTCGAACAGCGTGCCGGCGGAGGGCAGGGGTTCGGCCTGAGCCTGGGCAGCGAGGATCGCCGCGGCCAGCAGGGTCAGATTGCGCGGGTGCAGCACCCGGCGTACCTGGGCGGAGGTGAAGGTCGAAGTCATGGCAAGCTCGTTGTTGTTTTTGTGAGTCGGGCAGACGAGGTATCAGCGTTTCGGGAACAGCGTGTCGGCGACGATTTCCGTGGCCAGCAAACGGGCCGCGTTGTGGCCGATACCGGCGACCGTGATCTGTGGGTGATGGATCGGCACTCCCCACTTGCTGGAAAGGAAGGCCTCGTAGCGCAGGTAATTGAGCTGGCGCTCGACCCGGTGCGCGCCCTGCATGTTGGCGCCGCAGGTGCGATCCAGTACGCGGTGCCACGGGTCGTTGTCGCGCTCACCGACCATGAAGGTCACGTCGCGAGCGGCGTAACGGCGAAACAGCTGCTCGGCGCCGAGGTTCTGCCGGGTCAGATAGAAGGGCGCGCGATCCAGGCCATAGCGATAGCGGCTGAAGCTCGGGCACATGACGGTGCGCACCGGCTTGAATGCGCCATCCTGCAGGCGGCTGCCTTCGATGTAGACATAGGAAGACGGAGCGGAAATGACATAACGAACCTTGATTCCGGTAGTCGCGAGGCGCTCGTCGCCGTCGCCGAGGATGCTGTAGCGCTGCATCAGCTGGCCACCGGCGGAGTGGCCGATCAACACTATCTCCTGCAGGGCGGGAAAATGTTTGCGGTCGGCCAGATACAGCAGCAGGTCATCCAGTACCGCGAAGGCGTCGATGCCGCGGCGACCTTTGCTCGAGGCGGTGCCGTGCATCCATTTGTCACGGGCCCACAGCGGCATGTCGCTACCGGCGCGACTGTCCTCGGCGGTGAGGAAATTCAATGACAGCAGCAGGGTGTCGTTGGCGTCGAATCCGGCTTTCTTCAGCAGGCTCTGACCGTATTGGTAGTAGTCGTCGGCGTTACGACGCACACCGTGGACCACCACCACGGCACGTGAGGTCGGGCTGGCGCCATTCAGGTCGGAATTGGCGAAGGCGAGGAAGTTGTAGGGCTCGTTCTGGCCCAGGCGCAGCAGTTGCGGGTTGGCGCTGGCGAGGCAGCAGTACAAGGCGCTGGTCAGCAGAGCGATAGCCAGGACGGCCTGTCTGCGGAGGTTCGGGCCTTGCTTGAGCAGAGAACCCAGGGGCCAGAGAACGTCGTACGGCATATTCCACCTCGGCAGAGAGCGCGGCACACCACACAAGACGCTGGCATGTCGCTAGGTCGTACCCGCAGGTTGGCAAGCGCAGGTCGACTTGGTTGATTGGAGTTATGGCGACGATGCTAACAGCGGTTTTTTGCTAGATAAAATATCTTGAAAATAGCCATTCGATACTTTTTGGATATTGAATGGCGGGTACTGCATACATTGGGCGTAGCACAAGTAGGGTGCGCCATGCGCACCAATCGCTGTGAGCAATCTCGGTTCTTGCGGCTCTCTCGGTGCGCACGGCGCACCCTACGGGAGGTGGCACCCGATGAGATCTTGTTGGTACTTTTTAGGTATTGACTGGATATTTTTAATATATTTCATATCTCTCATGCATGCCGCTAGCATCGGCAGGGCTGCTCCACTGCACGGCAGCCGAGCCCTCACTGATACCGAGCGGAACTGAAAACCATGAGAACAAGAAAGACTCTGCTTCACCTCGCCGTCGTCTATGCGCTGTTTGCTTCATCCAGCGCCCTGGCGGCCAACACTGCCGAACTGCCTTGCCGCACCACTGCCGAATGCGCCGAGCAGGCGCGCAAGATCGGCGCGACGGTGGACAAGTCGGCGCTCAAGGGCGGCGCCTACGAAAGCCAGTTCTCCTGGTTGAACCGCATCAACAAGGCCTCGATCGTCATGCTGACCGAGGAAGGCATCGTTTCCGCCCCCCAGGGGCGACGCATTGCCAGTGGCGTGCAGCATGTGATCGATCAGGCCGCTCAGCCAGACGGCAAGAGTCCCAGCGATGTGCTGCAGGTCGAGCAGATCATGATCGACAAGATCGGCCCCGAAGCCTCGCTGATTCACTCCGGGCGCAGCCGCCAGGACATGTACGCCACCTATCGCCTGGCCGTATTGCGTGCTCAGGTGCTGGATTACAGCGATGCGCTCAATTCGTCGCGCGCCCGCCTGTTGAAGATCGCCGGCGACAACGTCGATACCCTGATCCCGGCCTACACCAATGGTGTGCAGGCCATGCCGATCAGCTACGCGCACTACCTGCTGGCATTCGAAGCGGCTTTCGAGCGCGATGCGCAGCGCATTCATGAACTCTATGCACGCCTGAACCTGAGCCCGATGGGCACCGCGGTGCTGGCCAACTCCGGCTGGCCGCTGAACCGCGAGCGCCTCGCCACGCTGCTGGGCTTCGACGGGGTGCGCGAGAACTCGCTGGATTCCAGCCAGGTATCGACCTTCGACATCCCATTGGAAGCGGCAGGCATTGCTTCGTCCTCGGCCATCCGCGTCGGCGCGCTGATCGGCGACATACACACTCAGTACCACCAGACCCGTCCCTGGCTGCTGCTCGAGGAAGGCTCGACCTACACCAGCAGCGCCATGCCGCAGAAGCGCAATCCCGGCCTGCTGATGCGCACCCGTGAGTCAGCCTCCGATGTGGTTGGTCTCGCGGGCGCCACCACCATTCGCGCGCACAACGTCACCACCGGCATGACCGACTACAAGGCTGCGTTCGAGGACCTCGGCCTGTTCAAGTCGGCCACCGATATGTTCGAGCGCCTGGATATGGTGCTCGATGCGCTGGTGATCAATCCCGAGCGCGCCATGGAAGAACTCGATGCCGATTGGACGACCTCGATGGAGCTGGCCGATACGCTCGAACGCGAGCATAAGGTGCCGTTTCGCATCGGCCACAGCTTCGCCTCGCTGATCGTCGGTCAGGCGCGTGATCAAGGCTTGCTGCCGAAGGAGTTCCCCTACGCCGACGCGCAGAAGCTCTATACCAAGGCTGCGCAGAAGTACAGCTGGAAGGATCAGCGCCTGCCGTTGAGCGAGAGTGCCTTCCGAGCCACTCTGTCGCCGCGCACCATGGTCGAGACGCGCAAGGGCACTGGCGGCCCGCAACCTGCCGAGGTCAAGCGCATGCTGGCCGAGGCCGGCAAGCGTTTGCAGGCGGACAAAAGCTGGATGGGCGAGCGTCGTCAGCAACTGATCAAGGCGGACGAGGTGCTGGACAAGGCCTTCGCCAAACTCTTGCCCGCTTCGCGCTGATTTCGGGCGGCGAGGCCTTGCGGGCTTCGCTGCTCATTTTCTTCAGGAGCGTGAAAGATGGAACGTGTGCGCCGCTACGCCTTGCTGCTCTGTTCGGTCGTCATGGCCAGCATGGCATTCAGTGACGCACTGGCGCGTCGTTCCGACTCCAGCGCTCCGGTTGAAGCAGGGGCGCAGCTCGTGCGGCTCGACGCGGCCGCTGACAGCTTCGCCCTTGTATTGGTGGCCAACGCCGATCTGTACAACCTGCCGCGAGGTATTCGACGCGTTGTCGTGCTTGTCGAAGTCGACTCGAACTCCAGCGAGTCGCAACTGGATAGGCAAGACGATACGTTGATCCTCGTGCCGCAGTTCAGCGTCGTCGATGGCCGCAAACGACCTGTGGATCTGCCCGTGTGGCACAGCGAGCAGGCCTGGGTTGAGGGTGAGGTGTCGAGTGCAGGGCATGTCGGGCTATCGGCATTCACGGTACTCGATGCATTGGTGAGTTACCTGGGGCGCAGCAGCCATTTTCCGCAATTGCAGGAGGTGGTTTTCGTCGGTCGTGGCACGACGGCCGACTTGGTTGCGCGGCATCGCTTGCGTCCACAGGTAGCCACTTCTTTTCGCATTCGGCATGTGAATACGCGAGTGGCTCGGTACTGACCTCAGCCCAGCATTTCTCGCAGTTTCTGCTTGTCCACCTTGCCATCCCAATGGGCGATGACCACGCAGGCTACGCAGTTGCCCAGTACGTTGGTCACCGAACGACATTTCATCAGACGCTCCACGCCGATCAGGATGCCGATGCTCTCCAGCGGCAAAATATTCAGAACGCTGAGCGTCGCGGTGAGCGTGACGAAGGCTGAACCGGCGACGCTGGTCGAGCCCAGTGAGGTCAGCAGGCAGACCAGCAGGATGGTGCCCAGTTGCAGGGTATCCAGTTCGACGTGGGCCAGCTGCGCGAGAAACACGATGGCCACGGCCAGATAGAGATTCGAGCCATTGAGGTTGAAGCTGTAGCCGGCAGTGAGCGTCAGGCGTACGGCCTGGCTGTCGCAACCAGCTGCCTCCAGTTTGTCGATCAGGCGCGGCAGGGCCGCGACCGAAGAGCCGGTAGCGGCCACCAGCAGCAGCTCTTCCTTGACGTAACCGATCAGGCGCCACAATCGACATCCCGCCAGGCGCAGGGCGATGGCCGGCACCAGTAGCAGGTAGGCCAGGCAGGCCACATAGGCCGCTATCACGAACTTGGCCAGCGGCAGCGCCGCTTCCAGTCCGTACTTGCCGATGATGAAGGCGATGGCGCCGAACGCAGCCAGTGGTGCGAAGCTGACGATTACTTGCATGGCGCGAAACACCAGCTTCACCGCCTGATCGAGACGCAGCGTCAGGCGTTGCCCTGGTGCGCCACTGCGGCCGAGCAGTAGACCGCAGATGACAGCAACCAGCAGCACCTTGAGGATGAAGCTCTGTTCGAGCGAATCGAGAAGCAGGCCTGGAAGTTGAGAGAAGAATGGGCCACTTGTCGTTTCAACCGTCGCCCAGTCGCTACCCATATGGTGCAGGCCGCCACCTGGGTGCAGGAGCAGGGCGACGAGCAAGCCGGTCAGCAGCGATAGTAGTGACATCAATTGCCAGTAACCGACGGCCTTCAGGCCCAGGCGCGCGGTGGCGCGGTAGTCGCTGAGGGCGGCGACGCTGGAGCAAACCAGGACGAACATCACCACCGGCGCGCACAGACCAATAGCGGAGATGAACAGGTCGCTGAGCGGTTTCATCTCTACCGCCAGATCAGGCCACCAGACACCCAGCAGGGCGCCGAGAACCAGCGCCAGCAGAAGCAGGGCAATGCCTGTTCGAGAATGCCTGAAGATCATTGGAGCCTGTTTTATTCTTGTTCTTCGTCGCAGCGTCGAGGCCGCGCGTGAGCGTTCATCCTACCCCATCGGCACGTGGATTCGGTATCGTGTGCCGGCCTTAGAGCCTGTTCAAAGTCTGCTACGCGTCGGCCCAGCCGCGTTAAAAACAGGCTGGAGCGCCAGCCCGGTCGGACTGCTCATTTACAGCTCGTAAAGTCGAGCGCGACTCCGACCGATCCTCGCCTGTTTTTGCGGGGCCGCCATCGGTATTGTATGGCTCTAGCTCGCGAGACTTTGAACAGGCTCTTACCAATATCCCCAAGGGGCTGCATGGAACTTCGTCATCTGCGCTACTTCGTCATGGTTGCCGAAGAGAAACACTTCACCCGCGCCGCGGCCCGCCTGAACATGCAGCAGCCCCCTCTGAGCCAGCAGATCAGGGCGCTGGAGCAGGAGCTTGGTTTCGACCTGTTCATCCGTCATGCCAAGGGCGTCGATCTGACCGTCGGTGGTGAGGTGTTCCTGCGCGAGGCGCGCGATATTCTCCAGCGGGTATCGCAGGGCGCATTGAAGGCGGCGCGTACGGCGAAAGGTATAGAGGGGCGTCTGAGCGTCGGCTTCACCAGTTCGGCGGCCTCGCATCCGCTGATTCCACGGATCATCCGGCGCTATCGGGATCTGTATCCGGGGGTGGACATCGGCCTCAACGAAGGCAATGCCCAGGAGCTGACTGATGATGTCAGCGGCGGCGATGTGGATGTCGGCATTCTGCGAGCGCCAGTGGGTAACCCTCAGGGCATCGCCTATCACCGCCTGCTCAACGAGGAGCTGGTGCTGACCCTGCCGGTCGGGCATCGACTACTGGCAGGCAAGGGGGCGGTTTCGCTAAAGGATCTCGCTGACGAACCGTTGATTCTGGTGCGCCGTCCCGGTGCGCCGGGGATGTACGCCAATTTCCTGCAGGCCTGTCGCAATGCCGGCTTCGAGCCGCATGTGGCGTTCGAGGTGGAGCGCATGCTGACCAATGTCAGCCTGGTGGCCGCCGGTGCCGGAGTGTCCGTGGTGCCGGCATCGATGCGCGGCTTCCACGAGCACAGTGTGGCTTATCGCTCGATTCGTGACGCCAAGCCGCGCCTGGTCGCGCCGATCACCCTGGTTTGCCGCGAGTTGCACCAGTCACCGCAGGTGGCCAATTTCATTGCTCTGGCGCGGGAGCTGGGCACCGAGTACCGCAAGGAGCCGCACTGAGTGCTCAGCGCGTGCTGAAGTGCTGCCAGTCTTCCTGAGTATCGACGTCCTGCAGCACACCGGGGTCGTCCAGTTCGACGATACGCACGGCCTCGGGGTGCTGCTGCAGCACCGGTTTGGCGCCGGCATCGCCACTCAGCGTCGCGAGCTGCGGCCAGAAGTCACGGCCGAACAGCACCGGATGGCCACGTTTGCCCTGGTAGCTGGGTAGTACGATATTGTCTGAGCTGGCGCAGGCCATCAGCACTTCTAAGCTGTCGCGCCGAATCGACGGCATATCGGCAAGAAAGATAGCCGCTGCCTCGGCGCCGGATTCGGCCAGTAGTCGTTCGGCACCTGCCGCCAGGCTGTGCCCCATGCCCTGGGCGGTGGCCGGGTTCTGCACGATACGCACACCCGTCGGCAGATCCAGCGCTGCTGGCGCTTCGTCTGGGCGTAGCACCAGCCAGACCTCTTCCAGCATCGAGCAGGGCAGTGCCAGGCTGGCGCTGAGCAACGAGCGGCCGTCGCCAAGTTGCAGGCGGCGCTTGTCGGCGCCGAAGCGGCGGCTGTAACCGGCGGCGAGCATCAGCGCGGCGATGGGATAGGGGGGCGGGTTCGGTTGCATGTCACGCCTGCGATGGAGGTGAATGCTGCCGATTGTAGGGATTAATGCGGCCTGCGTTGAGGCCATCGGTGAAGCAGCAGGACGAAACATGGGCCTCGTCCTGCTGTTTGACTGCTTACTGTGCCTGATGGTGGTTGGCGTTGAGCATCTGCACCAGTTTCTCGCCCAGTGCATGGTCGGAGAACGGGTTCTGCCCGGTGATCAGCTCACGGTCCACGACCACGTGGGGCGCCCATGCCTCGGCGTAGTTCAGCTTGCCGCCGGCACTTTCCATCGCGCTGGCCGGGTAGAACAGAATCCGTTCACCTTGCAGCGACTGCTCGAAGACCTGCTCCTCCGGGGTGGAGAAGATGGTCATGCGATAGCCCCGGTAGATCCAGTCATCAGCTGCCGGTTTTTCCCCGTTGGCCAGCGCCGCCTGGTAGGCAACCGGATCGCGCTGGGCCGAGAGCAGGGCGATCGGCCCGTGGCAGATGGCGGCAGTGGGCTTGCCGGCCTGGTGGAAGTGACGCAGGAGAGCACCGACCTCAGGGTTATTGGCGAGGTCGATCAGCGGCGCGTGGCCGCCGGGAATCAGCAGGCCGGCGTAGCGATTCAGATCGCTCTCCAGCACTTCCTTCAATGACAGTGTGTCGTCGATGCCCGGCAGGTTTTCCACCAGGGTGCGGATGCGCTGCATTTCCTGTTCGTCGCCGCCGAAGTATTGCGCAGTCACCGAGCTCTCATCGACACGCGGCGCATTACCCTTGGGGGTCACCAACACCAGCTCATAGCCCGCCTTGAGCAGGCGGTCGGCTGGCACACCGAACTCGTTCAGGTAAAAACCGGTGGTGTACTGCTTGCCATCCTTGAGGGCCAGTTGCGTTTCGCTCGACAACAGCACCAGGACTTCGCCTTTGCCGGCGGCTAGGGCGTTGCCGGCGAGCAGGGTGCTGGCGACTGCCACGGCGAGGGTGGTCTTCTTGCTCATGATCATTCTCCTGATTGGGGAAGGGGCGCCACATCCAGTGCATGGACGACGCGCACCTGCGTGGGGGCACTCAGCCAGTCGGATGTCGCGGCGCGGTAGTGTTGGTAATGGCTGCTCTGGCGATGAGCGTCGATGGCGGCTGCGTCGACGTAAAGTTCGAAGAGGTCGAAGGCCAGACCGTCATCGCGCACGAACAGGTCGTAGCGCAGATTGCCGGCCTCGGCTCGTGAGTGCTGAACCATCAGGCGCAGCGCCTGTTCGACCGCTTCACGGTGCTCGGGGTGTGGCGTGATGGTGGCGAAGATACCGATCGTCATGCTGTTCTCCAGTGGGCAACAGGTTTTCAGGTGCCATCCTAGGCTTGGCGATATGATTCGAAAATTCGAAAGCGTTTATTTCAGGGATTCAAAAATTGAATATCGCCAAGAAGGATCTGAATCTGCTGCTGGTCTTCCATGTGCTCTATCAGGAGCGCAATGCCTCGCTGGCGGCCGAACGCATGGCGCTCAGCCAGCCAGCGCTGAGTCACAAGCTGAACAAGCTGCGTCATCAATTCGGTGATCCGCTGTTCGTACGTGCGCCACGGGGAGTGACGCCGACGCCTCGGGCTCATGAGTTGGCGCCGCAGGTTCAGCGCCTTGTGGGCGAGTTGGAAGGTTTCTACGAGCGGTGCGATGGTCAGGACTTTCTGAGCCGTGTTGAACGCCTGCATCTCTACAGCACGGACTACATCGAGCAAACCCTGCTGCCCAGGCTGCTGCCGATTCTGCGGCAGCATGCGCCGAACCTGGTGCTGGTCACCCACAATACTCGGGGCCAGCTGCCACGCGATGAACTGGAAAAAGGTACCTGCGACCTGGCCATCGCCGGCTTCTATAAGGATCTACCGGGAACCTTCCATCAGCAGCGCCTGCTCAGCGAGGACTTCGTCGTGCTCGCCGCGCACGACAATCCGCACCTCGCGGACGGCCTGGACCTGCAGCGTTTCGTCACCTGCGAGCACCTGATCACCACGTTGACGGGGGATCTCGAGGGCCTGGTGGACAGGGCGTTGCAGCAACGAGGGCTGCAGCGGCGGATCGCTGCCGGGCTGTCCAGCTTCGTCGCGCCAGCGCGTCTGCTGCGTGGCAGTGATCTGTTGCTCACCTGCCTGCGCTCTCTGGCTGAGGAGGCGGTCGCCCGCGACCCGGAACTGCGCATGCATCCACTGCCACTGGAGTTGCCGCGCGTCGAGGTGATGCAGATCTGGCATGAGCGCACCCATGCCGATCCGTTGCGCAGCTGGTTTCGCCGTCAGGTGCAGGCAGTCGCGCAGCGCGCCGCTCAGGACAGCGGCCCGTGAAGCGGTACGGGCTGCCGACTGCTTAGCCGGCCAGGCCCGCCGCCCTGGCGCGCGCAGCGTGCAGCTTCTTGTAGCTGTCGATCAGGCGCAGGTGTTTGTCCAGACCTTCGAGTTTCATGCTGGTCGGCGTCAGGCCATGGAAACGCACGCTGCCGTCCACCGAGCCGATCACTGCATCCATGCGCTCGTTGCCGAACATACGGCGCAAGTTGTGCTCGTAGTTGGCCAGCTCCAGCTCGTCGTCCAGCTGGATCTCCAGCACGGCGTTGACCGCCTGGTAGAACAGGCCGCGCTCGACGGTGTTGTCGTTGTACTGCAGGAAGGCCTCGACCAGTTCCTTGGCATCGTCGTATTTCTTCAGCGCCAGGTTGATCAGCAGCTTCAGCTCGAGGATGGTCAGCTGGCCCCACACCGTGTTGTCGTCGAACTCGATGCCGATCAGCGTGGTGATGTCGGTGTAGTCGTCGACCTCGGTGTTGTTGAGGTTGCGCAGCAGCGATTTGAGCTCGCGGTCGCTCAGGCTGTGCAGGTTGAGGATGTCCTTGCGGAACAGCAGCGCCTTGTTGGTGTTGTCCCAGATCAGATCCTCGACCGGATAGATTTCCGAGTAGCCCGGCACCAGGATGCGGCAGGCGTTGGCACCGAGGTCGTCATAGGTGGCCACGTAGACCTCCTTGCCCATGTCCTCGAGGATGCCGAACAGGGTCGCGGCTTCCTGCTCATTCGAGTCGCTACCTTCGCCGGAGAAATCCCATTCGACGAATTCGAAGTCCGGCGTGGCGCCGAAGAAGCGCCACGACACCACACCGCTGGAGTCGATGAAGTGTTCGACGAAGTTGTTCGGCTCGGTCAGCGCTAGGCTGTCGAAAGTCGGCTGCGGTAGATCATTGAGGCCTTCGAAGCTGCGCCCCTGCAGCAGTTCGGTAAGACTGCGCTCCAGCGCCACTTCCAGGCTCGGGTGCGCGCCGAAGGAGGCGAACACGCCGCCGGTGCGCGGGTTCATCAGCGTCACGCACATCACCGGGAATTCACCGCCCAGCGAGGCGTCCCTCACCAGCACCGGGAAGCCTTGTTCTTCCAGGCCCTGGATGCCGGCGACGATGCCGGGGTACTTGGCCAGCACGTCTTGCGGTACATCCGGCAGGCACAGCTCACCTTCGAGGATTTCGCGTTTCACCGCCCGCTCAAAGATTTCCGACAGGCACTGTACCTGGGCTTCGGCCAGGGTATTGCCAGCGCTCATGCCGTTGGACAGGTACAGGTTCTCGATCAGGTTGGACGGGAAGTACACCGTCTCGCCATCGCTTTTACGCACGAACGGCAGCGAGCAGATGCCGCGCAGGGTGTTGCCCGAGTTGGTGTCGTACAGGTGCGAGCCACGCAGCTCGCCATCCGGGTTGTAGATGGCCAGGCAATGCGCGTCGAGGATTTCCTCGGGCAGCGCGTCCTTCGGGCCCGGCTTGAACCAGCGCTCGTTCGGGTAATGGACGAACTCGGCATTGGCGATGTCCTCGCCCCAGAACTGGTCGTTGTAGAAGAAGTTGCAGTTCAGTCGCTCGATGAACTCGCCCAGCGCCGAGGCCAGGGCGCTTTCCTTGGTTGCGCCCTTGCCGTTGGTGAAGCAAAGGTTCGACTGCGCGTCGCGGATATGCAGCGACCAGACGTTGGGCACGATATTGCGCCAGGAGGCGATCTCGATCTTCATCCCCAGCTCGGCGAGGATGCCCGACATGTTGGCGATGGTCTGCTCCAGCGGCAGATCCTTGCCCGGGATGTAGGTGGTGGTGTCACTCACCGGCATCAGCAGCGCCTGGGCATCGGCGTCGAGGTTGTCGACTTCCTCGATGATGAACTCGGGGCCCTGCTGCACCACCTTCTTCACGGTGCAGCGGTCGATGGAGCGCAGGATGCCTAAGCGATCCTTCTCGGAAATGTCCGCCGGCAGCTCGACCTGAATCTTGAAGATCTGCGCGTAGCGGTTTTCCGGGTCGACGATGTTGTTTTGCGACAGGCGGATGTTCTCGGTGGGGATGTCGCGCGTCTGGCAGTACAGCTTGACGAAGTACGCCGCGCACAACGCCGAGGAGGCCAGGAAATAGTCGAACGGCCCCGGCGCCGAGCCATCGCCCTTGTAGCGAATCGGCTGATCGGCAATCACCGTGAAGTCATCGAACTTGGCTTCGAGGCGAAGGTTGTCGAGAAAGTTGACCTTGATTTCCATGGGGCAATACCAGCGAGCGAAACAAAATGGCCGCCATTATCCGGGTTTTCGGCGGCCTGTCTTGCTCGGTGGTTGCTGATGAAAGCGCGTCGGACCGGCGGTGAGTGCGACGCCGGCCCAGGAGATAGCTCAGCTTTCGAGTTCGGCAGGGGTACTGGTGCCGATGGAGGTGTAGCTCGGCCATTGCCGCAGCAGGGTTTCGACGAACTGTTCGGCTGCCGGCGACAGCGAAGAGCCGCGGCGGCGTACCAGGCCCAGCGTACGACTGATCACCGGATCGACCAGTGGCCGGCTGACCAGAATCGGATGATCCTCGGCCGGCATCGCCAAGCTGGGGAGGGCGGCGATGCCCAGGCCGGCCTCGACCATGCCGAGTGATGTCGACAGATGCTGCACCTCGTAGAACCAGCTTGGGCGCCAGTCGAGATGGGCCAGGCCGTGATCGAGCAGCACGCGGTTGCCACTCAGGCGGCCGACGCCGATCAGGCGGTAGTCGCTGAGCTCGCGCCAGGCCACTTCTGGCTGCTTGGCCAGGGGATGGTCACGCCGGCAGGCGAGCACGAAGGGCTCATTGACCAGCGGGGTGAAGTCGATCTCTGCGCTCTGCCCACTCTGCATGTTGATGCCGAAATCCGCTTCGCCGCGAATAACTGCTTCTAGCCCTTCATGGGCGCTGAGATCGAGAATGCGGATGCGGATCTTCGGGTACTGCAGGTTGAAGGCGCGGATCACCGTCGGCAGGAAGTAGAAGGCCGCCGTCGGGATGCAGGCGAGGGTGACCTGGCCGGACTGGCGCTCGGCCAGTTCGCGGATGCCGAGGATCGAGCGCTCGAAGTCGTCCAGCAGGCGCTGCGCCTTGGGCAGAAAATCCCGGCCCACGGCCGTTAGGCTGACCCGACGCGTGGTGCGATCCAGCAACTGGATGCCGAGGCTTTCTTCCAGTTTCTGCATGCGCCGGGTCAGGGCCGGCTGGGACAGGTGGATGGCGTTGGCGGCCTCGTGAAAGTTGCCGAACTCGGCGATTTTCACGAAAGCGCGGATGTCTTGCAGTTCGTAATTCATGCGCTTGGGTTATCAGTCGTGCGTATTTTTGTTTGAAATTTACCAATGAACCCTAGTCTTTCGGCTTAGGACTGGCAAGCGAGGAAATACGCACATGCATTAATGCGTTAAGTGGAATAAATATCAAAATATATGCATTTTACAGAATAAATATCCGCTCCCCATAATCGACGCAAAGCAACAATCACTGGTTTTATTGCGTTGGAGGCATCATGCGGACGGTACCTTGTGTACTCATGCGAGGCGGTACTTCGAAAGGGCCGGTCTTTCTGGCCAACCACCTGCCCACGGACCCGCAACAGCGCGACGAGGTATTGCTCAGCCTGATGGGATCGGGCCATGAGCTGGAAATCGATGGTATCGGCGGCGGCAGCCCGCAGACCAGCAAGGTGGCTATCGTCAGTCGCTCGCCGCATCCGGACGCCGATGTCGACTACCTGTTCGTGCAGGTCATGGTCACCCAGCGCCGCGTCGACACCGCGCCCAACTGCGGCAACATGCTCTGTGCCATCGGTCCTTTCGCCATCGAGCACGGCCTGGTCAATGCCGGTTCGCCGATGACCCGGGTGCGCATTCGCAACCTCAATACCAACACCTTCGTCGATTCCGACGTGATGACCCCCAATGGCCGCGTGCGCTATGACGGCGACACCGCCATCGACGGCGTACCTGGCACTGCCGCGCCGATCAAGCTGACCTTCCTCAATGCCGCTGGTGCCAAGACTGGTCGCCTGCTGCCCACCGGCCGCATGCGTGACGAGTTCGATGGCGTCGTCGCCACCTGTATCGACATGGCCATGCCGATGGTGCTGATGCATGCCGAGGCGTTGGGCAAAACCGGCTACGAGTCGCCTGCCGAGCTGGATGCTGACAGCGCGTTTCTCCAGCGCCTGGAACGCATTCGCCTGCAGGCCGGCCTGGCCATGGGGCTTGGCGACGTGTCGCAGATGGTCATCCCCAAGCCGGTGCTGCTGGCACCTGCACGCCACGGCGGCACGCTGAGCGTGCGCTATTTCATGCCGCATACCTGCCACCGCTCGGTCGCCGCCACCGGCGCCATTGGTCTGGCCACCGCCTGTGCACTGCCCGGCAGCGTTGCCCAGGACATAAAGCCCATCGCAGGCGAGGCGCTGGTGCGTCTGGAGCATCCGGGCGGGCAGATCGAGGTTTCCCTGCAGCCTGCCGCGGATGGCAACCCCGAAAATCTGCGCGCCTCGCTGGTGCGCACGGCCCGTCGCCTGTTCTCGGGTGAGGTGTACATCCCCAGCCTGAGGCGCACCGGCAGCTGATTTCGCTTCACCACAACCACACCCGTAGGGCCATTCACAATGATAAGAACAAGATCCCTCAGTTGCTCCGTCGTCGGTATGACGGTCATGGCGCTGCCTGCTGTCGGTGCCAGCGCTGCCGGTTTCATCGAGGACAGCAAGGCCAGCCTGGAGCTGCGCAACTTCTACCTCAACCGCGACTTTCGCGAGAATGCCGGGCAGAACAAGCGCGAAGAATGGGCGCAAGGCTTCATCCTCAACCTGGAGTCCGGCTACACCCAGGGCACCGTCGGTTTTGGTGTCGATGCCATCGGCATGCTGGGTCTGAAACTCGACTCCTCGCCTGATCGCAGCGGTACCGACCTGCTGCCGCGCGACAGCAAGAATCGCCCCGAGGATGACTACAGCAAGCTCGGTGTGACCGGCAAGGTGCGTTTTGCCGAGAGCCAGCTGCGCGTGGGTACGCTGCTGCCGAAGATGCCTTACCTGCAGTACAGCAATTCACGTCTGCTGCCACAGGTGTTCGAAGGCTGGCAGCTGCAGAGCAAGGATCTCGAGCGCGCCACCTTCACCCTGGGTGAGATCGACCGCGTGGTGCAGCGTAATGTCTCCGGCTCCGACAAGCTGATGCTGAACAACAAGAACGGCCGTTTCGGCGGCAGCCCGGAAAGTGATGAATTGCGTTTCGGCGGTGTCGACTATGCGATCAACCCGCAGTTGCTCGGCAGTTATCACTACGCAGAACTGAGCGACGTCTATCGCCAGCACTTCCTCGGCGTGCAGCACAATCTGGCGCTGGGCGCCGGCAAGCTGAAAAGCGACCTGCGCTACTTCAACAACACCGAGGCCGGACGGAAACTGGTGGGCGACATCGACAACCAGGTCATCAACGCCATGTTCACCTACAGCGTCGCAGGCCACTCGCTTGGCCTGGCTTACCAGAAGATGCTGGGTGACGATGGCTTCACCTACGTCAACGGGGCCACGCCTTACCTGACCAACTTCCTGCAGATCAACGATTTCGCCGGTCCCGACCAGCGCTCCTGGCAACTCCGCTACGACTTCGATTTTGCCAAGGTCGGCGTCCCTGGCCTGACCTTCATGACCCGCTACGTACGCGGTGATCAGGTCGATCTGGCGAGCGGCGAGGGCCGTGAGTGGGAGCGCAACACCGATATTGCCTACGCCTTCGCCGATGGCCCGCTGAAGAATCTCAAGGTGACTTGGAGGAACGCCACCTACCGGTCGAGCTTCGTCCGTGACCTGGACGAGAATCGATTGATCCTGAGTTATATCGTGCCGCTCTGGTAATGCATCGGCTGTACATACAAGACCAATAAGAGGAACCCATCATGATCACCTGCTCTCTGCGCCGCATTCTGCCGCTGTCTTTCGCCGTATTGCTTGCCAGTGGCTCGGCACTGGCTGGCGAACCCTCCCGTCCGGAGTGCATCGCCCCGAGTAAACCAGGCGGCGGTTTCGACCTGACCTGCAAGCTGGCCCAGGCTGGTTTCAAGGATGAAGGCCTGCTCAAGTCGCCGATGCGTGTGACCTACATGCCAGGTGGCATCGGCGCCGTGGCCTACAACTCCATCGCGGCCAACCGTCGTGCCGAGCCCGGCACCCTGGTGGCCTTCTCCGGTGCATCGCTGCTCAACCTGGCCCTGGGCAAATACGGTCGCTTCGACGAGACCGCGGTGAAATGGCTGGCCACCGTCGGCAACGATTACGGCACCCTGGCGGTACGTGACGATTCCCCCTACAAGAACCTCGATGATGTGGTGCAGGCGCTGAAGAAAGACCCGAAAAGCATCGTGGTCGGTGGTGGCGGTAGTGTCGGTGGCCAGGGCTGGGTGAAGATCGCCCTGCTGGCCCGCGCCGCGGGTGTCGATCCGCGCGATCTGCGTTACGCGGCGTTCGAGGGTGGTGCCGAGCACTACATGGCGCTGATGGGAGGCCACGTGGATCTGGTCACCGGCAGCGCCAGCGAGATTCGCGCGCAGCAGGGCAACAAGATTCGTACCCTGGCGATCTTCAGCGAGGAGCGCCTGGGCGGTGACCTGGCTTCGATCCCCACCGCGCGTGAGCAGGGCTACGAGATCCAGTGGCCGCTGATCCGTGGTTACTTCCTCGGCCCTGACGTGAAAGAGCAAGACGTGGCCTGGTGGCAGGAGCGTTTCGCCAAGCTCGCGGCTTCCAGCGACTTCCAGGCCTACCTGGCCGACCGCGATGTACTGCCTTACTACGTGACCGGGCCGGAGCTGGATGCGCTGGTCAAGAGTCAGGTCGCGGAGTACCGCAAGCTGGGTCGCGAGTTCGGCCTGGTCGAGTAACCAAGTTCCCCATGCGCCGTCACTGACGGCGCAGCGTTCTGGAGCGCATCCACATGCATGACCGTATCTTTGCGGGGGTGACCCTGCTGCTTTGCTGCATCCTGGGTTTTTTCGCCTGGGGTTACAGCGCCCCGTTTTCCTACGAGCCGGTCGGGCCCAAGGCCTTCCCGTTGCTGCTGTTATTGCTGATCGCCTTCGGCTGCCTGCAACTGCTGCTCCAGCCGGCCGGTGACGTGCAGGGCGAAGAACCGCCCCTGAACCGCGAAGTGATGATCAAGGCGCTGGTCTTTCTGGGCCTGATGATTGGCTATGCGGTGCTGTTCGAATCGCTCGGTTTCATCCCGGCCAGCGTGCTGTTCGGCATCGGTATGGCGCGTCTGTATGGCGGCAGCTGGTTACACAGCCTGATCAGTGGCGTGGTGTTGGCCATCGGCCTCTACCTGCTGTTCGACAAAGCACTCGCCGTACCACTGCCGCTTGGCATCCTTTCGACCCTGGAGAGCTGAACCCATGGATACTCTCGGTTATCTCAGCCATGGCTTCGGCGTGGCCCTGAGCCCCTACAACCTGCTTACTGCCCTGTGTGGCACCTTGATCGGCACCGTCGTTGGCCTGCTGCCCGGCCTTGGCCCTATCAACGGCGTGGCCCTGCTGATTCCCGTTGCCTTCGCGTTGGGGCTGCCGCCGGAAACCGCCTTGATCCTGCTGGCGGCGGTGTACCTGGGCTGCGAATACGGCGGTCGTATTTCCTCGATCCTGCTGAACATTCCGGGTGAAGCATCCGCAGTCATGACCACCCTCGACGGCTACCCGCTCGCCCGCCAGGGCCAGGCCGGTGTCGCACTGTCCCTGTCGGCCTGGAGCTCGTTCATCGGCGGCCTGATCGCCACGGCCGGTGTGGTGCTGTTCGCGCCGCTGCTGGCCAAGTGGGCGGTGGCATTCGGCCCCGCCGAATATTTCGTGTTGATGGTCTTCGCCATCACCTGCTTGGCCGGGATGGCCGGCAACAAACCATTGAAAACCGCCGTCGCCGCGCTGATCGGCCTGCTGCTTTCGTGCGTGGGCATCGACGCCAACAGCGGCGTCTATCGCTTCACCTTCGGCAGCCTGGGCCTGGCCGATGGCATTCAGTTCGTGGTGCTGGTGTTGGGGCTGTTCTCGGTCAGCGAGCTGCTGGTACTGCTGGAGCGCACCCATCATGGTCAGAAGGCGATCAAGGCCAGCGGGCGCATGCTCTTTAACATGAAGGAAGGCGGCTTCGTGCTCGCCACCAACCTGCGCAGCGGCGTGGTCGGTTTCGTCCTCGGCGTGCTACCGGGCGCCGGGGCGACACTGGCCAGCGCGGTGTCCTACATGAGCGAAAAGCGCATGGCGGTGAAGGACAACAAATTCGGCAACGGCGACCTACGTGGCCTCGCCGCACCGGAAACCGCCAACAGCGCGGCTGCCTGCGGCTCCATGGTGCCGATGCTGACCCTCGGCGTACCGGGTTCGGGCACCACTGCGGTGATGCTCGGCGCCCTGACGCTGTACAACATCACGCCGGGTCCGCTGCTGTTCCAGAACCAGCCGGACATCGTCTGGGGCCTGATCGCCTCGTTGTTCGTCGCTAACATCATGCTGATCATCATGAACGTGCCGATGATCAAGGTCTTCACCAAGGTGCTGGCCGTGCCTTACTGGGCATTGGTACCGGCGGTGGCGATCATCACTGCGATCGGTGTGTACGCGGTGCACGCGACCACCTTCGACCTGTACCTGATGATCGCCATCGGCATCTTCGGCTACGTCATGCGCAAGCTGGATTTCCCGCTGTCGGCGATCCTGCTCGGCTTCATCCTCGGTGGCATGATGGAGCAGAACCTGCGTCGCGCTCTGTCCCTGTCCAGCGGTGATCTCGGTATTCTGTACGCCAGCCCGATCACCTGGGTGGTCTGGGCGCTGGTGGCCGTGATGATCGTGCTGCCGTTCTGGCGCGCCTGGCGGGCGCGCCGTCAGCAGAGCCCCGTTGCCAGCGAGGCCTGATTCGGAGGGTTGGCATGCGTATCGTGATACCGGATGACTATCAGAAAGTCGTGCAACAGCTCGATTGTTTCAGCCTGTTGGAAGGCTTCGATGTCCGCGTGTATCACGATGCTGTCAGCGACCCGGATGTACTGGCTGAGCGCTTCGCCGATGCCGACGCGCTGGTGCTGACCCGCGAGCGCACGCGCATCGATGCCGCGCTGCTGGCACGCTTGCCCAAGTTGAAACTGATCAGCCAGACCGGGCGAGCCGGCCCGCATCTGGATCTGGAGGCCTGCCGCGAGCGCGGCGTGATCGTCGCCGAGGGCACCGGCTCGCCCATCGCGGCGGCCGAGCTGACCTGGGCGCTGATCCTCAATGCCCGGCGTCAGCTGCGCGAGGCCATGAACGGTCTGTATGCCGGGCACTGGCAGGTCAATCTGGGCCAGCGTCTGTATGGTCAGACGCTGGGCATCTGGGGTTACGGCAAGATCGGCCAGCGTTTGGCGCGCTATGCGCGGGCCTTCGACATGCGCGTTCTGGTGTGGGGCAGCGAGGCTTCGCGCCAGGCCGCCATCGCCGATGGCTACGAGGCCGCATCGACACGCGAAGCCTTCTTCGAGCAGGCCGACGTGCTCACCCTGCACCTGCGCCTGCTGCCTGCCACCCGGCACTGTGTAGTCGCCGCCGACCTGGCGCGGATGAAGCCTGACGCCCTGCTGGTCAACACAAGTCGCGCCGAGCTGATCGCTCCGGGGGCGCTGCTTGACGCGCTGGATCTTGGCCGTCCTAGTCAGGCGGCGCTGGATGTTTTCGAGCAGGAGCCGATCCTGCAGGCCGATCATCCGCTGCTGACTCATCCGCGCATTCTCTGTACGCCGCATCTGGGCTACGTCGAAAAGCACAGCTACGAAGCCTACTTCGGCGAGGCCTTCGCCAATGTCAGGGAGTTTGCGGATGCGAGGGCAGCAGGGCGCAAGGCGGCGAATTGCTGAGTTGCCCTTCTCGCGAGTACTTTCCTGTTCGTGCTGCGCAGTTATTGCTGATCGGCGCCCAGATACTGCTGGCGCTGGACGCGGGCGTGTTGCGTAACATCCGTCGCACCTTCAGGGGGTGAGCGCGAGCAGGGCATCGCGGCCTGTTTGTGGGCACGATGGGCTCTGCTCCGAATACCGGCACCGCCGCCGTGCCCTAGAGGAAAGTCGTACCCTGAAAACACAAAACCCTTGACTCTCATGAAGAGAGTCAAGGGTTTCATGTTTGCTTCAATTGGTGGAGCCGGGGGGATTTGAACCCCCGTCCGCCAGTTCTCCACTGTCGGTACTACATGCTTAGCCGTGTCTATTGAGTTAACCCTCAGCCGCCCGACGGGCAGGGTGCATTGGGCGAGTTGTGTAAGTTTTAGCCACTTCGTCCACAACGTACTACGCGGCGATCCTGTTCTGCATGACAATCACTTCAGGTTTACAGGCATCCCCTAGTGATCGCTGGAGCCGAAGCTACCAGAAGGACTAGTCGCGCCGCTTACGCAGCGAGAGCGTAGCCCTCGTAGTTTTCGTCATTGGCAACTATAGAAAGTTGCAACAGTTGATTTACGACTTCTGTTACCAAGTCGGCATGCACCTCGAGCTTCGCTACCGGCGTCGAATCCTAATCGGCCCCAAAACTTTTCGGTTACAGATAGGACGTCGAGTGTACGGCAAAGGTTCCTCAGCGTCGACTGCGGATTCCATCGCGGGAAGCTATGATGGCGCCTCGCATCTGCCTGCGTCCTCTGCAAAGGAGCTGTAATGCCGAGTTCTAGCCGCTACCCTCTACGTCAGTGGATCTGGCGAGCGTTCGTGCAAAGCGCGCTGATCCCGCTGATTCTGGTGGAGTCGGTGCTGATCGCGGTGTATCTGTTGAGCAATCAGGCGATTCGTGACGCGCAGATCGAGCATCTGCAGGAAACAGCCGTGAAAGATCTGGCCAGCGCCGCGTTGCGCGAAGCGCAGATCATCGACGGGCGGCTGCGCTCTATCGAGTCGCTGGTGCAGGTGTACCGCGACGGCGCTCTCAAAGCGCTGCTCGATACCCGTTTCCAGGCCGATGAGCTTGAGCGCCAACGCCATGCGGTCACTGACAGTGGCGTGTTCTATACCCGCAGCGATGACGGGCGCGCAGCATCCTTCTATGCCAACAGCACGCCACTTGCTCAGCAGGATCACGCCAAGGTCATGCGCCTGTCGCAACTCGATCCGCTGATGCGTTCGATCCAGCAGGCCAGCCCGCTGGTAGCGGCGCTGTATTTCAATACCTGGGACAGCTACAACCGCATCTATCCCTGGTTCGATACGCCCGCGCAGTATCCCCATGACATGGTGATACCCGATTACAACTTCTATTACCTCGCCGACGCCAAGCACAACCCGCAGCGCAAGGTGATGTGGACCGAGGTTTACCTCGACCCCGCTGGCCTGGGCTGGATGATGTCGGCCATCGCCCCGGTGTATCGCGAGGACTTTCTCGAAGGCGTGGTCGGTCTCGACGTGACCGTGGGCCAGATACTGGGCGAGATTGCCGAACTCAACGTGCCCTGGCAGGGCTACGCGATGCTGGTCAGTCATGACCACAACATCATGGCGTTGCCGAAGGCAGGGGAGCTGGATTTCGGTCTGCGTGAGCTGACCCAGTACTCCTACGAAGAGGCTGTGCGCCGTGAGGTACTCAAGCCCGAGGACTTCAACCTGGCCAAGCGTGAGGGCATGGAGCCATTGCTGCAGGCGATGAACGCGGGCAATGGCAACGTGCAGGAGGTGCTGCTCGGCGGCCGCAAGCAACTGGTGGCCTGGAGCGAAATACCGCAAACCGGCTGGCGCTTGCTGCTGGTGGTGGACGAGGAGCAGATTTTCCAGGAAACCAACCAGTTGGCCGAGCGTTACATGCAGATCGGCTATCTGCTGATTGCCGGCCTGGCAGCGTTCTATCTGCTGTTCTTCGCCCTGATGTGGCTGCGTTCGCGCAACCTCAGCAAGCAACTTGCCGAGCCCATCGATGGCATCGTCGACATGGCGACCAGCCTGGGGCAGGGCAAATATTTGCCAGCAGTGCCGGACAGTCATATCGCCGAGGTCAGTCGCCTGGCTGACGCCGTGCAGCAGGCCGGCAAGCAACTCAAGGCCAGCGAGCATGAGCGGCAGGAGGCGCAAAGCATTCTGCAACTGGTGCTGGAGAGTACAACTGAAAGTCTCTGGCAGATCGATACCACCGACCTGACCATCAATCTCAGCGAGCGCTTCGTCCGGCGTTTTGGCCTGGGTGCGAATCACTTGACGCTGAGCGAGTTCAACCAGCGCGTACACCCCGATGATCTGGAACGTCTGCGTCACCTGCGCAAGCTATTCGCTGACAGTGGCGAAGAGTATTTCGACGCCGAGTACCGCTATCTCGATTGCCGCGGTGATTACCTCTGGCTGCTCAGCCGTGGCAAGGTCCTGGCGCGTGACGCGAGCGGCTGGCCGCTGCGTATTGCCGGTACGCACGTCGACATCACTCGGCTCAAACAGGTGCAGGAAGAACTGCGCCACGCCAGCCTTGAAGCGCTCGCGGCCAGCCAGGCCAAGAGTCGCTTTCTGTCGAGCATGAGTCACGAACTGCGCACGCCGCTCAACGCCATCCATGGCTTCGCCCAGTTGATCGAGATGGAGGTGCAGGACAAGCACGACGCCAAACTGGAGACCGATTACGCGCGCGAAATCGTCACCGCCAGTCGCCATCTCACTTCATTGGTCGACGACATTCTCGATCTGTCGAGCATCGAGAGCCGGCGTCAGCAACTGCAGTTCCAGCCGATCGAAATCGGCGCGCTACTCAACGGTTGTGCCGAGCTGGTGCAGCCTGAAGTGCAGCAGAAACAGTTGCAACTGCAGGTGATGGAGGCAGCCAATCCGCCCTTGTTCGTACAGGGCGACCCGCGCCGGGTACGGCAGATTCTGCTCAACCTGCTGTCCAATGCGATCAAGTACAACAGCCCGCGCGGCATGATCCGCATGGGCTACGAGGTGCGTGCCGACTGTGTGCGGTTGTGGGTTGACGACACTGGACCGGGTCTTTCCAGCGAGCAGCAGGCGCAGCTGTTCCAGCCGTTTCAGCGTCTCGGCCGGGAAAGCTCGAATATTCCCGGTACCGGCATCGGGCTGGTGCTCTGCCGCGAGCTGGCCACGTTGATGGAAGGCGAAATCGGCGTGCGTAGCGAGCCTGGTGTCGGTAGTCGTTTCTGGCTCGACATCCCCAGTGCGGCCAGCCCTGATGTGTTCGGCGACGAGACTGCCGAGGTGCCGGCGCAGGCCGTGAAAAGTCTGGTGCAGGTGCTGTGCGTGGAGGATCATCCCGCCTGCATGAAGATCCTGCAGGCATCGTTGCGTGAGTTTGCCGAGGTCAGGGGCGTGAGTTCATGCCAGCGGGCATTGGCCGAATTGCAGGAAAGTGAGCCGGCACTGGTGTTGCTGGATATCGACCTGCCTGACGGCAATGGGCTGGATGTTCTCGACGCCATGCGTGCTGAGCCGCGTTTGCGTGATGTGCCGGTGATGGTGATCAGCGCGGTGGCCGATGCACGGTTGTTCGAGGATGCCAAAGCGCGCGGCGCTTCGGCCTGCCTGAGCAAACCGGTAGATCTGCAGGAGGTGCGTCAGGTCGCGCTGGGCTTGCTGTACAGCGGTTATTGAGCAAGCCCAGCGTGATTCATTCGCTGGCGGCCAGCAGGTCGAGGGCTTCGCCCAGCACCTTGACCGACTCGGCATGATCGCCGGCCTTGTGCAGGGCTTCACCTTCGGCGCGCAGCTCCTGCACCTTGGCCAGCACCTCTGGGTCGGCAGGCGGATCGCTTTGCAACAATGCATCGATCTTGGCCATATCCTGCGGGCAATGCATGGCCCACAGTGGCAGGCTGATCAGGGTTGCGGCGAGAAACATGAGCGTGCGACGCATGGTGACTCTCCTGAAACGGGTGGCGGGAATCTCAGTATAGAAGCCTGTCGTCAGTGCGTTGGTGTGTCAGTAGTGATACCAGCGCAGCTCCAGCTTCACTTCGTTAACCGGGCTGGCCAGTTGGCTGAACTCGCGCTGGGCGCTCAGGCGCAGGCCGAGGTTGCGTGACATTTCCCACTGTTGGTTGAGCGACAGGCGCCGGCGCACTTCGCCGTTGTGGAAGTAGTCGCCGGCTGCCTCCAATGTCAGGTTACCCAACGGGTTGCGCCACAGCAGCCCGCTGTTGAAGCCCAGCGCCGGGGCGATCACGGCAGCGAAATCCTCGTTGTATTCCAGGCGCGCGGTGCCGAGAGCGAAGCCGAGCAGGTCATCGTGCAACTGCCAGGTGGCACCGGCGCCGCCGCTGATATGGCCTACCAGCCGGGTGTCGCCATCTTCGCCGAGCACCCGCTCCAGGCCGCCGCCAACCTGCCAGGACAGCGGCTGCAGCAGGGCATTGCGCGGTGTCAGCGAGCGGATGTTGGCCAGGTCCAGGCGTTGCAGTTGCCAGTGGTTGTTCTCGTACTGACGCAGCTTGAGCTGGAAAATCTCGATCTGTGCGCCGAGCGGGAAGCCTTCTAGGTTGTCGTTGAGGTCGTGGTAGGCCATGCGCAAGCCGTACTCGGCAAAGGCGCGATCATCGCGGCTGCCGCCAGCCAGTTGCCAGGTGCGCGACTCATGGCCTTCCTCAGGTAGCGGCAGGCGCTCGACCTGCAAAGGCGGTGGCGGGTTGCGATTGATCGCAGCGAGCAACTGGAAGCTGCGCTGGGCGTTGCTGCTGCGTTCTTCATCGTTGGCGTGGTAGCGCACCAGGCGGAAGGCGGCGTCCTGGATCAGCGCGCGGCGTTCGGTGGGCAGGGCGAGAAAGTCGCTGTCATCAAGCAGCGCCGGGTCTTGGCTCAGGCGCAGTACCCAGGTTTTCTCGTCGCTATTAAGCGGTTCGGCGCGCGCCAGCAGTTCGCGCTCGCGCGAGGGGCGATAGTCGATGCGTTCGATCAGCCCAGCATCCTTGACCGCACGCACGGTATCGGTGGGGATGGCGGTGAGCGGGAAATGCTCGGTCAGCTCGATGCCGGGGCGGGCGATTTCCAGTAGCTCCAGCAGGCGGTAGGAGCAGTTCTCGTCGAAGAAGAAGTAGTCGAAGCGGATCTGCTTGAGCTCCCAGACGTGTTCGACCATGCGCGCGGTTTCTTCTGCCGTCAGGTTCAGCCGGTATTCCCACAGGTCGCGGTTTTCCAGGCGGTTGTACTCGCTGAGTTTCTCGCGATACGGCACCAGGGCGAACAGGCCGGGGTAGCCGCCCATCAGGCCACGCCAGGCATAGAGAATGCTGTTGTCGTCGCCTTCGATGAAGGCGCCGAAGTTCAGCGCGTAGCTCAGCAGCGCGGTGTTGTGGCTGTCGATATCCGGTTGATCGATACGCAGCAGGGTATGGCCGAACATCGACGAGGGGCTGTTCAGGTAGGCCGCCGGGAACACCAGCACCGTGCTGTGCGGATTGACGTCGGCGATCCAGTTTCGGTACTCGGCGCAGTCCGGGCTGGGCAGGTCGTCGAGTTGCAGTTGCGCCTTGAGCCAACGGGTACGCGCCGGGTAGACGCATTGCGGGTGACGGTCGCCCTGTTCAGCGGGTTGGTACAGGGCCTTCAGGGTCGCCTGCAGTTCGGTCGCAGGGTTGCTGTCGCCATCTTCTGCGAGAAAGAAATCGTCGTCGTCGACATAGCTGCGCCAGCCGCCGAGCTTGCCGGTTTCATAGTGGCCAAGGGCGATCCAGTAGGGATCGTTGGCCAGTTGTTCGGCCGTGGCGGCATGCAAGGGAAGACTGAGGCTCAGGGCAAGGACGGCGAATATCCGTTTCAAGATCGCTGTTCTTCTGGTCATGACGATGGCCGAGCTTTGGCCAGGCTGTCGATTGGTGTCAAGGCAGTCGAACAAGACATTTCGCGCAAGTGCTGACCGGCGTCAGTCACGAGTTCCGCGCTGCGCATCACACTGGGCGTTCTTCAACGCAAGGAGATTGCTCATGGCTCACCGTGATGTGCTGGACGCTCTGCTGCATGACTACACCACCCGCGCCGAGGCGATTCGCCGCGATCTGGGGCGCAGCCACTCGGCGGTTTTCGCCGAACAGGCGCAGCAGCGGCAGAACGACGAAGTGCTCGAAGCGCTGCTGGCCGAGGCTGAACAGGGATTGCTACTGGTGCGCCAGGCGCAACAGCGCCTGGCCGAAGGGCGTTATGGCGAGTGTCTGTGTTGTGGCGAGCCGATCGAGGCGGCGCGCCTGGCCGCCCTGCCAGTTGCCGAATACTGCTTGCGCTGCGCCGAGGATCTTGGCGATTACAGCAGCCAGGCGGCCAGGCTGAAGTAGAACAAGAGTGTGCACAGGTCGGTGACTGCCAGGGTCACCGGCCCTGCGGCGATTTTGGGGTCAAGTCTCAGTGCGTGCAGCAGCGTCGGTACGCTGAGGCCGAGCAGGCAGGCAGCGCCGAGCGACAGCAGAATGCTAGCGCCGATGATCAGGCCGGTCCAGGCTTCGCCGCGCCAGAGCCAGCGCAGGTGGCGCCGAGCAGCAGCGCGGTCGGCAGTTCATGGCACAGGCTGCGCAGGTACCAGGCGAGATCGGGCCGCACGCTGCGCAGGGCCTGGATGGTCACCGACATCGATTGCATGCTCACGCTTTCGCCCAGGCCCAGCACCAGGGTGAGAAAGAACGCCAGGACGATGCTCTTGGCCAGTGTGAGCTCGTACAGGCTGGCCAGCATGGCGCAGAGGGTGCCGCTGGCGATGGTCGCCAGCAGCCAAGGTACGCGCAGGCGAAAGGCCCAGAATGGCGAGGCGTTGCCAACCTGGGCGACGTGAAAACCCAGGGTTTCGAACAGCGCATCGGCTTGGTTGCGCTGACGCAGGTCGTGGCTTTCCTCATTGAGCAGGGCGATATCCACCAGGCCGCACAGGCGCTGCTGCTCGTCCACCACCGGCAGCGCCAGGAAACGGTGACGGATCAGCATCTGGCAGGCATCAAGGATGGTCGCGTGATTGGGCAGCGCGATGATGGCCGTATCCATCAGTTCGACCAGCTTGGTGTCCAGCGCAGCGGTGAGCAGACGACGGCTGGGTAGCACTCCTATCAGACGCTGCTCATTGTCAACCACATAGAAATAGATGATGCGCTCGCCCAGGCCTTGGACCCGTATGTCCTCCAGCGCCTCGCGCACGCTGAGCTGATGATTGAGTGCGGCATAGTCATGGCGAGCGACATGCAGGACGGGTAGATGCAGGTGATCGGCTCTGGGCATGGCGGCTTTCGCGTGAAGGACGGTGGTGAGCAGCTTATTACGCGCTCGGATTTTTCATCCTGAGCTGAATCAAGCCTTGATCCCTTTCGCGCCCCAGGCCCAGAATCACCCCATGTTTTGCGGAAACTTCCGCCCGCTATAAGGATCGCCAATGTCCAAGCGTAGCCTCGATGCTTTGCGCCTTGCCCCCGACTCACTGACCCGCCCCTTCGCCCCCGAGCAGTTCAACTTCAGCAGTACCGATGATCTCGAACCCTTCCGCGGCGTACTGGGCCAGGCCCGCGCGGTCGAGGCCCTGCAGTTCGGCGTGGCCATGCCGCGCCCTGGCTACAACGTGTTCGTCATGGGCGAGCCGGGTACCGGGCGCTTCTCCTTCGTGCAGCGCTACCTCAAGGCCGAAGCCAAGCGCATGGAGACGCCGGCCGACCGGGTCTACGTCAATCATTTCGACGAGCCGCGCGAGCCGCGCGCGCTGGAGCTGCCAGCCGGCACCGCGAGTGCTTTCATCGCCGATATCAACCAGTTGATCGACAATCTGCTGGCCACCTTCCCGGCAGTGTTCGAAACACCGACTTACCAGCAGAAGAAGAGCGCCATCGATCGCAGCTTCAACAAGCGCTACGACCAGGCGCTGGACGTGATCGAGAAGCTGTCGCTGGAGAAGGGCGTGGCCCTGTACCGCGACAGCACCAATATCGCCTTTACCCCCATGGCCGAGGGCAAGGCGCTGGATGAAGCCGAGTTTGCTCAGTTGCCGGAAGCCGAGCGCGAGCGTTTCCACGCGGATATCGCTGTGCTGGAAGAGCGCCTGAATGAGGAGTTGGCCAGCCTGCCGCAGTGGAAGCGCGAGTCGAGCAACCTGCTGCGTCAACTCAATGAAGAGACCATCACCGTCGCGTTGCAGCCGTTGCTGGCGCCATTGTCGGAGAAGTACGCGGAAAACGCCGGCGTCTGCGCCTATCTGCAGGCCATGCAGATCAACCTGCTGAAAACCGCCGTCGAGCAACTGGTGGATGTCGACAAGGCCGACCCGCAACTGCGCAAGCTGCTGGAGGAAATGTACTGCCCGAGCCTGGTGGTCGGTCACCACGCCAACGGCGGCGCACCGGTGGTGTTCGAGTCGCATCCGACTTACGACAATCTGTTCGGCCGCATTGAGTACAGCTCCGATCAGGGCGCGCTGTACACCAGCTACCGTCAGCTGCGCCCCGGGGCGTTGCACCGCGCCAACGGTGGTTACCTGGTGGTCGAGGCGGAAAAACTGCTCAGTGAGCCCTTCGTCTGGGAAGCGCTCAAGCGCGCCCTGCATTCGCGCCAGTTGAAGATGGAGTCGCCGCTGGGCGACCTTGGCCGTATCGCCACCGTCACCCTCAACCCGCAGGTCATTCCGCTGCAGCTGAAAGTCATCATCATTGGCTCACGTCAGCTCTATTACGCGCTGCAGGACGCCGATCCGGACTTCCAGGAGATGTTCCGCGTACTGGTCGATTTCGACGAGGACATCCCGCTCGCCGAAGAAAGTCTTGAGCAATTCGCGCAACTGATGAAAACGCGTACCTCGGAAGAGGGCATGGCGCCCTTGACCGGTGCCGCGGTGGCGCGCCTGGCTACTCACAGCGCGCGTCTGGCCGAGCACCAGGGTCGCCTGTCAGCGCGCATCGGTGACCTGTTCCAGCTGGTCAGCGAGGCCGACTTCATTCGCCAGCTTGCCGGGGAAAGCATCACCGACGTCGGCCATATCGAGCGCGCGCTCAAGGCCAAGGCCACGCGTACCGGGCGCGTATCGGCGCGGATCATCGACGACATGCTGGCCGGCATCATTCTTATCGACACCTGCGGCGCCGCCGTCGGCAAGTGCAACGGCCTGACCGTGCTGGAGGTCGGTGACTCGGCCTTCGGTGTGCCGGCGCGGATTTCCGCCACCGTCTATCCGGGCGGCAGCGGCATCGTCGACATCGAGCGTGAAGTCAGCCTTGGTCAGCCAATTCACTCCAAGGGCGTGATGATCCTCACCGGCTTCCTCGGCAGCCGCTATGCACAGGAATTCCCGCTGGAGATTTCCGCCAGTATCGCTCTGGAACAGTCCTACGGTTACGTCGACGGCGATAGCGCCTCGCTCGGCGAGGTGTGCACGCTGATCTCGGCGTTGTCGCGCACGCCGCTCAAGCAGTGCTTCGCCATCACCGGGTCGATCAACCAGTTCGGCGAGGTGCAGGCGGTCGGCGGCGTCAACGAGAAGATCGAGGGCTTCTTCCGTCTGTGCGAGGCGCGCGGCCTGACTGGCGAGCAGGGGGTGATCATCCCACACTCCAACGTCGCCAACCTGATGCTCGATGACCGTGTGCTGCAGGCGGTGCGTGCCGGCCAGTTCAACGTCTATGCCGTGCGCCATGTCGACGAGGCATTGAGCTTGCTGGTCGGCGAGGCGGCCGGGCACCCGGACGAAAAGGGGCGCTTCCCCAAAGGCAGCGTCAACGCCCGTGTGGTCGAACGTTTGCGCGATATCGCCGAGATCGGCCTGGAAGAAGAGCTCAAGCCGGCCGACGCGGACAAGGCGAAAGCCGAAGCCGAGGCGGCAGCAGCGAAACCGGCCAAGGCGCCACGGCGCAAGAAAGGTGAGGGCGAGGGCGCAGCGAACTGATCATAACTTGCACGATTGTCCCGGATTGCCCGGGACAGGCGCGCAGGCGTTCTTGCTCACGCCTCATGCACAGAGTTATCCACAGATTGCGTGGATAACTTTGGCCTTCACAGTGCGACCGCTCGGGGTGTAGGCTGGAGCCTGGATTCCGCGAGGGTCGCCGCCATGCCGCGCAGCCTCTGTCTCACCCGCCAATGCCTGGGCCTGGTCACCCGGATCGAGTGCGTGATCAAGCCACTGGCAGGAGACAACGGACGTTGGACACTGCTTTGCGCTGCCGGTATGTCGGGAGCACAGCCTTCGGCTATCAAGGCGCAGGGCCCGTTCTATGGGCCTTCTGTCGCTGAAGGGGCGCTTACGGCGATTGCCGAGAGCCTGGTCCTGCAAGGCTACGTAGAATGCTGCGAACCGCCGATCTGGTGTCTGCACCTGCAGGCCGAGTTGCGTCGTGTCAACGGCGAACGCCACAGCCATGGCGGTGCATTTCAGCGGCAGCCCGAGACTGACGGGCAGAGCTGAAACGCCTGAAACAAGGCGCGCCAGGGCCAGTTGGGCGAGACAGCAGGGCTGTGGTTATCCACAGTGCGTTGGGCATCTTCTGCTGATGCTGGGCGATGGGTATACTCGCCGCGATTTTCCCTCCCTCAGTGAGTTCTCCATGGAACGCTTCATCGAAAACACCATGTACGCATCGCGCTGGTTGCTGGCGCCGATCTACTTCGGTCTTTCTCTCGCCGTGCTGGCATTGTCGGTCAAGTTCTTCCAGGAGCTTTATCACATCCTGCCGCAGATCTTTTCCCTGGCCGAAGCCGATGTGATCCTGAAGCTCCTGTCGCTGATCGACATGGCGCTGGTCGGCGGGCTGCTGGTGATGGTGATGCTGTCCGGCTACGAGAACTTCGTTTCGCGTCTAGATATTCACGAGGGCACCGAGAAGCTCAGCTGGCTTGGCAAGATGGACTCCAGTTCGCTGAAGATGAAAGTGGCGGCGTCCATCGTGGCGATTTCGTCCATCCACCTGCTCAAGGTGTTCATGGATGCGAAGAACTACGATCTGGAGTACCTGAAATGGTACGTGATCATTCACCTGACGTTCGTTGGCTCGGCCTTCGCCATGGGCTATCTGGACAAGGTCACCAAGCACGACTGACCCGAGACCGCTTCACAACCGCCCGTCCGAACGTGACGGGCGTTTTGCTTTTTGGGCTTGAGCTTTTTCTTTGTTGTACAAGAATCAATTTTGTATAAGTTCTTGTATAGTTAAAGGTGGGAGGCAAGCCCGATGAATCTGCATGATCTGTCCGCTCACGCTCAAGCCGGACGCGTCGACGAACTCAATCTGATCTCCCTGGAGGGTGGCATTTATCTGCTCGAGGCGCGGATGGAAGGGCGTGCCCACCCAATTCTTACCGACCAGGGCAGTACGCTTAACCTGCGTTCGATAGAGCATGCGCGTGACGTGCTGCAGGAAATGCCGGCGCTGCCATTCTTCCTGGTGCACAGCTCGGTACATGACGAGATGTGCGGCATGCCATCGGCTGACAACAGCCTGCGCGTGCCCATCGCCTTCCGTTCTGGCTGGTGACGGCTAACTTCGCACCGGCCGCCATGTTGCAGGGCAGGGCCCTGGCAGTCGTGGAGGTGAAGACCACTGGAGCCCACCCGGCACGTGATGCCATCTGGGAGCTGGCGATCATTCAGGTCGATGCTGAGGGTTGTGTCGCAGAGCGCTTGCACTGGCTGTTCGAGCCTGGTGTCGCGCTGCCCTCGCAGTTGCTCAGCCTGAGTGGATTACACCCCCTGGAATTACGCGGACAGCCACGCATCGATAGCGAAGCACAGGCGATAGCCGACGCCATTTGCGGCCGCGTGCTGGTGGGCCATAACCTGCGTTTCAGCCTGGCGTTCTTGCGCCGAGTGCTGCCTGACTGGAAGACGCTGCGCTCTGCGCAACTGTGCACCCTGCGCCTGGCCAGAGCGGCGCTGCCAGAGTTGGCGAGCGCCGGCCTCGATGCGCTTTGCGCACATTTTGGCATCACGCGTTTCTTCCGCGATCGCGCCGTGCCGGATGCCGAGGCGGTGTTGACGCTGGCTCGGCACCTGCTGCAGCAGGTCGCGCCGACGGCGCTGGGGCATCAGCTGCGCAGCGCGGCGCGGCCCCCGTTGCTGGCCGCGGAGCGTTTCGCCCAGTTGCCGGAACGTCCGGGTGTGTATTACTTCCTGGGCGACGGTGGTGCGCAACTGTATGTGGGCAAGAGTCGCAATCTGCGCCGCCGGGTGATGTCGCACTTTCAGAACGATCATCGTGACCGCCGCAGCCTGCAGATGGTGCAGCAGATCCGCGATGTGCAGGTGGTTGTCACGGCCGGTGAGCTGGGTGCTCTGTTGTTCGAGTCTGCCGAGATCAAGCGTCTGCAGCCCTTGTACAACCGTCGTCTGCGCAAGCAGCGCGAGCTGTTGACCTGGGCGCTGGCGGGTGAGCCTGGCGATCTGCACATCGAGCTGCTCCAGCACCAGGCCTTGAGCCCAGGGCTCAGGCATGCCGGGTTGTTCCGCTCGCGCCATCACGCGCGTCAGTGGCTACTGGAGCAGGCGCGGCAGCGACGCTTGTGCTTGCGTGTACTCGGTCTGGAGGAGGGCGAAGGTGCCTGCTTCGCCTATCAGCTTGGGCGCTGTGCGGGGGCTTGCTGTGGCGAGGAGCCGCGCCGGGTGCACGATACGCGGTTGCTCGCCAGCGCCGAGCGCCTGCAAACCCAGGCTTGGCCATGGGGCGGGCCGGTCGCGCTGGTCGAGCGCGATGACCGGCACGGCCTGACCCAGTGGCACGTGCTCGATCAATGGCGCCACCTTGGCTCGGTAGACCGTTTCGAGCGGGTCGAGCCATTACTGACCAAGCGTCGCGGCGGCTTCAACCTCGACACCTATCACATCCTGCTCGGCCATCTGCGCCGCCACCCGAACATGGAGATCGTGCTGCTGTGACTGTTCGTCGTCTGATTCTCATACTGGGCGACCAGCTCACCCACGGCCTTGGTGCGTTGGAGGACATAGACCCAGACCACGACCACGTGCTGCTGGCCGAGGTGATGGAAGAGGCCTGCCATGTGCCGCATCACCCGAAGAAGATCGCCCTGATCTTCAGCGCCATGCGTCATTTCGCCGAAGCCTTGCGTGAGCAGGGCCTGCAGGTGCACTACGTGGCCCTGGATGATCCTGACAACACGGGTTCGTTGCCCAGCGAGTTGCTGCGCTGGACGCAACGGCTCGATCCTGCCGAGGTACATCTGACCGAGTGCGGCGACTGGCGCCTGGAGCAGGCGTTGCGTCATTGCGGTGTGCCGATTCACTGGCATCAGGACAGCCGCTTTCTCTGCAGCCGCGATGCGTTCGCTGCCTGGGCCAAGGGGCGCAAGCAGCTGCGCATGGAGTTCTTCTACCGCGAGATGCGCCGTGACAGCGGGCTGCTGCTCAACCCCGATGGCACACCTGAAGGTGGTGCCTGGAACTTCGACGCCGACAACCGCAAGTCGTTGCCAAAAGGCGTGCGCCCACCCGCGCCACTGCGCGTCGAGCCTGACGCCATCACGCGTGACGTGCTGATCTTGGTCGGGCAGCGTTTCGCCAGCCATTACGGCAGCCTGGAGGGTTTCGATTACCCGGTAACGGCTGAGCAGGCCGAGCGCCTCTGGCAGCATTTTCTCGACAACGGCCTGGCCGAGTTCGGCGATTATCAGGACGCCATGGCCGATGGCGAACCCTTTCTCTTTCACTCGCGCATCAGCGCTGCGCTGAATATCGGCCTGCTCGATCTGCGGCGGACCTGCGCTGAGGTGGAGGCGGCCTATCGCGCCGGCGACGTGCCGCTGAACACCGCCGAAGGCTTCATCCGTCAACTGATCGGCTGGCGCGAGTACGTGCGCGGCATCTACTGGCTGCGCATGCCGGAGTACGCCGAGGGCAACCGCTTCGGTAATTCACGCGCGTTGCCAGAGTTCTACTGGACCGGCAAGACGCGGATGAACTGCATGCGTCAGGCCATCGGCCAGACCCTGGAGCATGCTTACGCGCACCATATCCAGCGGCTGATGGTCACCGGCAACTTCGCCTTGCTCGCCGGCATCGCGCCCAAAGCCATCTGCGACTGGTACCTGGCCGTGTATATGGACGCCTTCGACTGGGTGGAACTGCCCAACACCCTGGGCATGGTGATGCATGCCGACGGTGGCTACCTAGGCTCCAAGCCTTATTGCGCCAGTGGTCAGTACATCAAGCGCATGTCCAACCATTGCCAGGGCTGCAGCTACAAGGTGAGCGAGAGCACCGGCGAATCGGCCTGCCCGTTCAACGCGCTGTACTGGCATTTTCTGATGCGCCACCGCGAGCTCCTGGAGCGTAACCCGCGCATTGGCATGGTCTACCGCAACCTGGCGCGCATGACCGAGGCCAAGCAGCAGGCACTGTGGGACTGGGGCGAGCGCCTGCTGGCCAAGCTCGATGCCGGGGAGATGCTGTGAAGAAAAGCGAGTTGCCGGTGAAGACCTGCGCGGTCTGCGGCCTGCCGTTCAGCTGGCGCAAGAAGTGGGCGCGCTGCTGGGACGAGGTGCGCTACTGCTCCGAGCGCTGTCGGCGTTCGCGCTGAGCGGGTGACCGGAGTTGGCTCCGGGCACCCGCTGCGCAGGCTCAGACCTGAAAGCGCGCGACCATGCTCTGCATGTTGGCGGCCAGGCTCGAAAGCGCTCGACTGGCTGTGCTGGTTTGTTCCGAGCCGGCCGAGTTCTGCAGTGACAGGTCGCGAATGTTGATCAGGTTGCGATCCACTTCGCGGGCAACGTGGGCTTGCTGTTCGGTGGCACTGGCGATCACCAGGTTGCGGTCGCCGATCTCGGCAATCGACTGAATGATCTGATCCAGCGCGACTCCTGCGCCCTCGGCGATGTCCAGCGTCTGCTTGGCTAGCCCGTTGCTCGATTCCATGGCGCGCACCGCCTGTTCGGTGTCACCTTGCACGGTACTGATCATGGTCTCGATCTCGCGGGTGGATTGCCCGGTCTTGTGCGCCAGGGCGCGCACTTCATCGGCAACCACGGCAAAACCGCGACCCGCTTCGCCTGCACGTGCAGCCTCGATGGCGGCGTTGAGGGCAAGCAGGTTGGTCTGTTCGGCGATGCTGCGAATCACGTCGAGTACCTGGCTGATGCCACGGATCTTGCCGGCCAGTTGGCCGAAGTTGCTCGAGGTCGAATCGACATCGGCGGCCAGCTGGTTGATCGACGACAGCGTCTGGGTGATGCGCTCGCTGCCCTGGCGGGCAATGCGCCCGGATTCGCTGGAGCTTTCCGAGGCACTGGCGGCGTTACGCGCCACCTCATCCACGGCGCTGCTCATTTCGGTGACGGCGGTGGCGGCCTGGTCGATCTCCAGGCTTTGCTGGTGCAGGTTACGCGCGGTGCCATCAGTGACGGCACTCAGTTGTTCAGCGGCCGATGCCAGTTGATTGGAGGCGTCGGCGATCTGTTCGATGGTGCCGCGCAGATTGCCCTGCATGCTCTTGAGCGCCTGCAACAGCTTGGCCGGCTCGTCATTGCCCTGGGTGTCGATGTTCAGGGTCAGATTGCCGCTGGCCACCGAGTCCGCCACCTGTACCGCGTCAGCCAATGGCTTGACGATGCTGCGAGTCAGCAGCGCGGCGAGTATCACCGTGGCAATGGCCGACAAGGCCATGACCAGCAGGGTGCCGCGTGTGGCCTGGGTGTAAACGGCATTGGCAGCTTTGGCTGCGTCCGAGGCGCCTTCACGGTTATGCGTGATCAGCTCGTTGAGCGCTTTGGTCATCGCATCGGCTTGTGGGTTGAGGCTCGTGTAAAGGAGTGTCATGGCTGCTGCGCGATCATTGCTGCGCAAATGCTCGGCGAGCTGCGCGCGAGTGGCCAGGTACGTACTTTCGTAACGTTTGAAGTCGTCGTAGTGCGCGCGCTCTTCCGTGGAGCTGATCAGACCCTCGTAGCGTTGTTGCATCTGTGCGAGGTCATCGAGCAGTGTCTGTGCCAGGGCCGTGCTCTCCCGAAGTTGCGTGGCGTCTTCACTGAGTAGCATGCGCAATGTGGCTGAGCGTAGGCGCAAAATGTCTTGAGATACGTCGCCAAGGGTATTGATGCTGGGTATCCAGTTGTCGTCTACCTCAGTGGAGCGGTCATGCATGCTGCTCATCTGCAGCAGCGAGAAGCCGCCGAGGGCGAAAACCAGCAACGCGATCAAGCCAAATCCTATTGCAGCACGAGGGGCTATGGAGATGGATCTGAAGTTCATGGTGGCAGTACTCAAAGATTTAAGAGATGACTAGCGGGCTGAGGCGTTACGTGTCGTTATCAAGGTCCATCAGTCTCCTTGAGGGCAATCGCTGAGGTCGTGCTGGAGGGGCTCGATCTGCTCATAGAGGCTCTCCACCAGCGCGACCAACTCTGGGTCGAAATGCTTGCCGGACTGTTCACGAATGAACGCCTGGGCTTTCTCGATGGGCCAGGGCTCCTTGTATGGACGTGGCATGCGCAAGGCGTCGTAGACGTCGCAGATGGCGACGATGCGCCCGGACAGTGGAATCTGTTCGCCACGCAGCCCACGCGGGTAGCCGCTGCCATCCCATTTCTCGTGGTGGGTCAGGGCGATTTCTGCCGCCAGCGTGGTCAGCTCAGAGGCGTGCTGGTCGGTCAGAATGGCGTGGCCGATGGTGGGGTGATCCTGCATCTGTCGGCGTTCATCATCGTTCAGAGCACCGGGTTTGAGCAGGATGTGGTCGGCGATGCCGATCTTGCCGACATCGTGCATCGGCGCCGCCTGACGAATCAGCTCGACCCAGTCGGCGCTCATGCCATAAGCCTCGGCAATCAGCGCGGCGGACTCACCGATACGTACGATGTGGTTGCCGGTCTCACTGTCTCTGTAGGCCGATGCTCGGCACAGCGTGCGCACTAACGCCGAATAGCTCTGGTTCAGTTGTGCAGTGCGCTCGCGCACGCGTTGTTCCAGGGTCGTGTTGGCTTCGTTCAGGGCAAGGCTGGCCTGGCTCAGTTGCAGGTTGCTGCGCACGCGCAGGATCACCTCGGGTAGGTCGACTGGTTTGCTCAGATAATCGTTGGCGCCCAGTTCCAGGCCGGTGCGGCGGCTGGCCGCGTCGTTCAGCGCGGTAATGATGATGATCGGGTTGCTGCTGCGATCACGGTCGGCCAGCGCGCGGAGAATGTCGAAGCCGTTCGGCGCCGGCATGTCCAGATCGAGCAGCAGCAGGCTCCAGGGGTTGTGCTGCAACCAGTCCAGCGCGGCGGCCGAATCGGAGAAACTGATGGTGTCGCGCAGGCCAAAGGCCCGGAGGCTGGACTCCAGCAGGCGGCTGTTGGCGATCACGTCATCGACGATGACCACGCGTGATTGGCGAAAGTCCTTAGACAGCATCGTTAGCCTCCTTGCCGGTCAGGTCGCAGACCAGTTGGTGTAGTTCATCAGGGTCGATGGGCACGCCGAGCAAGGCGCTGGCACCCAGACCGACCAGTTCCTGCAACTGATCTTCACGGCTCAGCAGAATCACCGGCAGGTCCGCCAGCTCGGCGCTCTGGTGCAGGGCGCGGAGCAGGTCGCGGCCGTCGAGGCCATTCAGTTCGACGCTGAGCAGCAGCACGTCAGGGCACCTGCTGTGCAGCGCTGCCAGCAGCTGCTGGCCATCCTCGAACTGTTGCAGATCGATATCGGCCAGCGCCTGGCTGACGATTTCACGGTTCGAGCGGTCGAGGTCGCCGTGATAGACGCATGCCTGACGCGGCGTCGATTCAACTGCTTCAGCTTGTACCGGGGTAACGTGGCGCGGCAGGTCGATCCAGAACTGGCTGCCCTTGTTCGGCTCGCTGTGCAGACCCATCTCGCCATTCATCAGCGCTGCATATTCCTTGCACAACGATAGGCCAATTCCGGTGCCCTGGATGGCGCCGTTCTCCTGGCCCAGGCGCTGGAAGGGTTCGAACAGCAGCGGTTGCAACTCACTGGCGATACCCATGCCGGTGTCGCTGACCATCAAGCGCACTCGACCGTCGTGTTCCATGCAGCTGAGGCTGACGCTGCCTGCTGGTGTGTACTTGATGGCGTTCGATAGCAGGTTGAGCAGCACCTGGCGCAGGCGACGTGCGTCTGCCAGTACCGGCACCTGACTAGGCGGCAAGGACAGCTTTAGCCTCAAACCGCGGGCTTCGACCTCGGGTGCTACCAGGTCGGCACACTCGTTCATCAGGGCCACTGCGTCTACTTTGGCCATTTCCAGGCGCGGCAGGTCACTCTGCAGGCTCGACCAGTCGAGAATGTCGCCCACCAACTGGTTGAGGTGGCGGCTGGCGAGCAGAATTTCTTCGAGGTAGTCGGTGTCCTGCTGCCCCTGTTGCCCTTGCTGCATGCGCATCAGCTGGGCGAAACCCTGTATCGCGTTCAGCGGTGTACGCAACTCATGACTCATGCTGGAGATGAACTGGCTCTTGGCGCGGCTAGCTTCCTGGGCTTCGTGGCTGGCACGTTGCAGCTGCGTGGCACTGCGCTCAAGGCGCTGGCCCATGGATTCGACGTCATCGATGATGGCTTCTAGTTCGTCGATGGTGGTCGCCGGGCGTTTCGGCTTCCAGTTGCCCTGGCCAATCTCACGGAGCATGGTGACTATGCCACCGATGGGTTTGCGCAGACGCTCGGTCAGCTCGCGGGCGCGGCCCCACATGAAGGCAAAGAACACCAGATAGAACAGCACCAGACCGCCGATCAGCAGGTAGCCGATGTTTCGGTAATGGCTGGCGAGTTCATTGGTCTGGCTGAATACCTCCATCTCATCGACTACCGCCAGCAGATGCCAGTCGGTGGATGGGATCGTTGCCCAGGCAACCAGGTGTGGACGGTCGTTGAGGTTCACGGAAAGCACGCCTTTGTCCCGCTGCGCAATGGCGTTGGCGAGGCCTTCGGTATCGGCACGTTTGAGCAGATTGAAGTCCTCGGGTTTGAACAGTTCCGAACTGATGGCTTCGTCGTAGGAGTGGGTGGTCAGTTCATCCAGGCCGAAGTCGTCCTCTCCGGCTGGAGGCAAGGCCATGATGTTCATTTCGTTGCTGACGATCACTCCATATCCGTTCCATGGCACCTCGAGGCTCTGGATATGTTCGAGCAACTTGCCGACTGTGATGTCCAGGCCGACTACGCCTTCGAGAAAGTCCCCGCGTAGCACGGGGGCAACGGCCGAGAGCATCCAGCCCTGGCCTGCTGGGTCGAGGTAGACGTCGGTCCAGGCGACCTTGCGTTCGGGGTTGTGCTTGGCGTCTGCCAGGTAATAGAAGTTGTAGTCCGGTATCACCATGTCGTGGGGATACTGTGCAGGTGTGTCGAACCAGGGAAAGATGCGGTTGTAGCTGTCCCAGCTGTTGAAATAGATGCTGGCTACCAGCGGGTTTTGCCGCACGGTTTCGCGCATCAGCGGGTCGAGATTGGCCAGGCGCGCGACTTTTTGCAGGTCCTGCTGCTCCAGCGGTGTGGCGTTGGAGTAGAAAGATGCCGCGCCACCTTCATCGCTGGGGCTGTAGCGCACCCCGCTGGGCGTCACTGCCAACTCTGCCGGCGCGACCGGTTGGTTGTCGTTTAGCGTGCTCTGGGTCAGGGAGGCGTAGGTGCTGGTCAGACGAGCAATATGGCCCAGCTCGCTCTCGACCAGGTGAGCTTCCTGACCCGCTGCAGCCTGCAGGTCGCTCAGCGCGGTCGAGCGCAAGTGGGATATCTGTGCGTCACGGATGGAGACGTTGGTGAGCAGATAGACGCTGATCAGTACTGTCTCCACCAGGATCAGTGGAATCAGAGCCGTTTGCACGAATGCACGCCATATCCATGTCCGAAGACTGACTCGAGAGCCGTTTTGCATGACGCACGCTCCTGCGGGGCGAACGAATGATGTCGATATGATATCTGGGCTTTTCTTAAGTAAGGCTTAGCTAAAGGTAGTAGCTATTGCGCCAGATCAATGCTCTTGTGCAGGCGCTGAATTCAGTGGATGAAAGGTATGGCAGGTGTCGGGTAACTTTGGGTTCTGTGCTAGTCTGGCCGGCCTTTTTCACAGCCCCAAGCGGAGCCTTTCATGTCCGAATTCAACTTCAGCCCCGATCTGTCCTCCGATGAAGGTCGCGTCAGCTATGGCATCGGTCGTCAACTCGGTGGTCAGTTGCGCGACAACCCGCCGCCCGGCGTGGACCTGACTGCCATCCTCGCCGGTCTGACCGACGCGTTCAGCGGCCAGGCCAGTCGTGTTTCCGAAGCCGAGCTGGGCGCCAGCTTCAAGGTCATCCGCGAAATCATGCAGGCTGAAGCGGCCGCCAAGGCCGAAGCCGCTGCTGGCGAAGGTCGTGCCTACCTGGCCGAAAACGCCAAGCGCGAAGGCGTGACCGTATTGGCCTCCGGCCTGCAGTACGAAGTGCTGGTCGCTGGCGAGGGCGCCAAGCCGTCCGCCGAGGATCAGGTGCGTACCCACTACCACGGCACGCTGATCGACGGCACCGTGTTCGACAGCTCCTACGAGCGTGGCCAGCCGGCTGAATTCCCGGTTGGTGGCGTGATTCCGGGTTGGGTCGAGGCGCTGCAACTGATGGGCACCGGTAGCAAATGGCGCCTGCACGTGCCGAGCGAGCTGGCCTACGGCGCCCAGGGTGTCGGCAGCATCCCGCCGCACAGTGTGCTGGTATTCGATGTAGAGCTGCTGGATATTCTGTAAGTCTTGGGACGCAAGCTGTCGCTTCGGTGCGCACAGCGCACCCTACATGGCAGCCTGATCCAACGAAACGGGGCACCCTGCTGACAGGGTGCCCCGTTTTGTCTTTCAGGATGGGCGCAGGGCCCGTGCGTAGCAGTACAGAAACAGGCTGCGCACCAGCTCTTTGAGCACGATGGGTTCGCTGGAGCTGAGCTCGTGCAGGTCCAGGTCGCCCTGGTCGCGCAGCTCGTCCAGCGCTTCTTCTTCCAGCATGGCGCAGACTTCCCCGGTTTCGCGGTTGAGGATGCGCAGGTAGGGATGCGGGCGGTCCAGCCAGGCATCGATCAGGTAGGTCATGGCAGGTCTCCTTGGCCGTCTTTACGTAACTGAGAATAATTCCTATTACATAAATAGCAAGGGTTAATTGCGACCTTTTGTCGTTTGCCTGTTTTCAGTGGGGGCGGACAGGTCGAATGCTTGTCCGCCCTGCGTACCTTCCCCGCCTGTGAGCTGGAGGGCCGCAGCCTGCGTCACGGCGTCCATTCTGCCGCGCAGGCCGAAGATGCTGGGGCGAGCCGCGTGCTGCGTGCCACGCCGGTTCGCAGGTTGGCTCAGGAGCCCAGGCGGCGAGTCACTTCGCCCAGTTGGCCGGACATGTCATGCAGGTTGCGGCTGGCCTTCTGCGTGCGCTCGACGTTGTCCTGGTTGGCGCTGGCGATGGCGGTCAGCTCGGTGAGGTTGCGCGAGATGTCCTCGGCCACCGAGGTCTGCTCTTCGGCGGCGGTGGCGATCTGCTGGTTCATGTCGCGGATGGCCTCTACCGCCTCGGTGATGCGCTGCAGCATGGCGCCCGCCTCGGTGACCTGGGTCACGCCCTGTTCGCTGCGCTGCTGGCCGCTCTCGATGGCGCGCACGGCATTCAGTGCGCCGTTCTGCACGGTATCGATGATCTGGTTGATCTCGGCGGTGGATTCGGCTGTGCGCTGGGCCAGGGTGCGCACCTCGTCGGCGACCACGGCGAAACCACGGCCCTGTTCGCCGGCGCGCGCGGCCTCAATGGCGGCGTTGAGCGCCAGCAGGTTGGTCTGCTCGGCGATGCCGCGGATCACTTCCAGCACCTTGCCGATACGCCCGCTGTCGCTTTCCAGGCGACGGATCACCTCGGCGGTGTTGGCGATCTCGCCGCGAATGTCGGTGATGGTGGCGATGGTCGACTGCATCACCGTGCTGCCCTGACGGGCTGAGTCGTCGGCATCGTTGGCCGCGTGCGCGGCATCAGCGGCATGCCGTGCGACTTCCTGAGCGGTGGCGGACATCTCGTGCATGGCGGTGGCGACCTGATCGGTACGCTCGAACTGCTCGCTGACGCCCTCGGTCATGCGTGAGGCGATGGCGTTCAACTCGCTGCTGGCGCTATCGAGGTTCTGCGTGCTCTGGTGCAGACGCTCGCTGGTGCTGGCGAGAAAGTCGCGCAGGGTGTTCGCGGCGCGCGCCAGCAGGCCCAGCTCATCCTGCCGAGTGCTTTCCACGCGTTGACCGAAGCGACCTTGGCTGAGCTGGTCGACATGGCCGATCAAGTGGCGGATGGGAATGATCAGATTGCGATTGACCAGCCACAGGCTGAATACGGCGATGACCAGGGCGGCGGCCAGCATCACGATGGTGCCGCTGAGAATGGTGCGTGCGGCGCTGGCGTTGATCTGCTCGGCCTGGCTCAGGCTGTTCTGGCGCAACTGCTCGACCAGTGCAGTCATCTGCTCACTGGCGGCGCGGTCGATGCCTTTGACGGCTTCATCGCCTGCCCTGGCATCGGCACCGGCGGCCACGAAGGCGTCGCGGCCCTTGCGGTAATTGCCGCCGAGCGCCTGATGTTCGCTGCGCAGGCGTTCGACCTGCGTCTTCAAGGCCGGGTCGGCAGTGGCGACCTGGGTCAACTGGCCGAGAATGTCCTGCACCTTGCGCTCCTGCGCTTCGAACTGGCTCCAGTAGCGTTGCAGGTTGGCGCTGTCCTGGCCGCGCAGCAGGACGTTCTTCCATTCCTGCACCTGGATCTTGAATTCGACATTGGCCGCGTCGATCAGGCGTGAAGATTCCAGCGGCCCATCGAGCAGGCCGCGGTAGGACTGAATGCCGCTGGAGAGGAAGCTGAAGCAGGCCAGGGCGGTGATCAGGATCAGCGCCAGACTGCCGCCGAGCAGGGCGAGAATCTGCGCGCGCAGGGATTTTTGCAGGAACATGATGGGATGCCTCGGAGGTCAGGCGGAGCGGGACATATTCAGCGTAGTTGGTGAATGTTGCAGATTTGTGAAATGTCTAGACGAGTCCGGCAAATGGCCATGAGCAAGCCTGGCGTCGGGGGGCAATCCTGATACTTGAATGATTGCGCAATCATCTTAATCTGACTCGGGTTGTCCATTTTCGGCGGCCCAACGGGGGCGTCGAGTTTCATCACGAGGAAGATGTCATGACCGATAACGCCACCCCACACGCCGACGATGACCGTATCACCTGGCTCAGCCTGCGCTCGGTAGCGCTGCCGCTGGCCAACCCGATCAGCGATGCCAAGGTGCTCACAGGTCGGCAGAAGCCGATGACCGAGATCGCCATCCTGATCGCCGAGATCGAAACCCGCGACGGTCATCGTGGCCTGGGCTTCAGCTACTCCAAGCGCGCCGGTGGCCCCGGTCAGTTCGCCCACGCCCTGGAAGTGGCGCCTAATCTGATCGGCGAGAACCCCAGCGATATCGCCAAACTCTGGGACAAACTGTGCTGGGCTGGCGCCTCGGTGGGGCGCAGCGGCCTGGCGAGCCAGGCCATCGGCGCCTTCGACGTTGCCCTGTGGGATCTCAAGGCGCGCCGCTCCGGTCTTTCGCTGGCGCGACTGCTCGGCAGTCATCGTGATTCGGTACGTTGCTACAACACCTCTGGCGGCTTTCTGCATACGCCGCTCGATCAGTTGCTGAAGAACACAGACATTTCCCGCGAAAAGGGCATCGGCGGCATCAAACTCAAGGTCGGCCAGCCCGACTGGGCGCTGGATATCCATCGCGTCAGCACGGTGCGTGAGCACCTGGGCGAGAGCTTCCCGCTGATGGTCGACGCCAACCAGCAATGGGACCGCCCGACCGCACGGCGCATGTGCCGTCGTCTGGAGCCCTTCGACCTGATCTGGATCGAGGAGCCGCTGGACTGCTACGACGCCGAAGGCCATGCCGAGCTGGTGCGCCTGTTCGATACGCCGATCGCCACCGGTGAGATGCTCACCAGCCCCGCCGAGCACTGGGAGTTCATTCGCCAGCGCGGCGCCGACTTCCTTATGCCCGATGCGCCGCGCGTTGGCGGTATCACGCCTTACCTGCGCGTGCAGACGCTGGCCGAGCAGGCCGGCATGACCCTGGCACCGCACTTCGCCATGGAGCTGCACGTGCACCTGGCCGCCAGCCATACCCGCGAGCCCTGGGTCGAGCATTTCGAATGGCTGGAGCCGCTGTTCAACGAGCGCCTGGAAATTCGCGACGGGCGCATGTTGGTGCCGACTCGTCCGGGCCTGGGTCTGAGCCTGAGCGAGCAGGTTGCCGGCTGGACGGTTCAGCAGGCAGAGGTCGGCAAACGCGCTTAGAGCGTCAGTTCTGCGGATAGATGTCGCGAGCGGCCTGGCGCACAGCTGCGATCATCGACGGCAAGGCCGGGTTGTCGTTGTCGTCGCGCCAGACCAGATGCAACTCCCCGCATACGCCTGACGGTAGCGGCAGCTCGCGGAAACGTACCTGCTCGAAGCGGATGGCACTGGCGCTGCGCGGCACCAGTGCCAGCCCCATGCCGGCATTGACCAGCGACAGGATGGTCAGGGTCGAGCCCAGCGCCTGAACGAATTCAGGCTGGATGCCGCTGGCGCGAAACAGGCCGGTGTGCAGCTCGTTGAAGGGCTGCCAGGCGGTATGCGCGTAAAGAATGAAAGGCTGACCATGGAGCATTTCCAGGGTCGGCCTTTCGTGCTGCGCCAGCGGATGCGCGGCGGGCGCGGCCAGCACGAAGGGTTCGCGTAGCAGGCATTCGCTGACCAGTCCGGGTTGCTGCAAGGGCGCGCGCACGATGGTCAGGTCCACACGCCGGGCACGCAGTGCCTGCACCTGTTCGAAGGTGCTCATCTCCAGCAAGGCGATATCCACCCCAGGGCGTTCGCGCTTGGCAGTGGTGATCGCACGCGGCAGCACGTCATACACCGCGCTGGCGACGAAGCTGATAGTGAGTGCGCCACTTTCGCCAATGGCGGCCAGTCGGGCGCTTTGCGCGGCGCGGTGGGCCTGATCGAGCAGCGCCTGGGCTTCGACGAAGAAGGCACGGCCAGCCGCCGTCAAGGCAACCGAGCGAGTGCTGCGGGTGAACAGCGTCACGCCCAACTGATGCTCGAGCAACTGTATCTGCCGGCTCAGCGGCGGCTGGGTCATGTTCAGGCGCTCGGCAGCGCGCCGGAAATTCAGTTCGGCGGCCAGGGTGGTGAAGCAGCGCAGTTGGGCCAGGTCGAACATTGATTCATTCCGGGTATCAATCTAGTGATTGATTAGATTAGACCTGGATCAATGAGCGCGTCCACTATCGTGCTCAAGCCGCTGCAGTTGGCGTTGTAGAGGGCTAGCAGGCCGTTGAAAAACGTAGGCGAGGCAGCCAGTGCAATACCGATGGTGGCCCCACAAAAACAGGCGAAAAACGGTCGGAGTCGCGGTCGACTTTACGAGCTGTAAATGAGCATTTTGATCGGCCTCGCGCACGAGCCTGTTTTTAACGCAGCAATGGCAACGCAGGTAGTTTTTCAACAGCCTGCTAGAGGCACAGAGGTGGGAGTCAGGAAAGAACCGCCCCCTGAGCAGAGGGGGCGGCAAGTTGCGGGGTATCAGGTACGCAGGATCTCGTTGATCGCGCTGGGTTTGGGACGTAGCGCGCTGAACACCTGCCAAAGCACGAAGGCCAGGGCCAGGCCGAGGAAGGTGCCGGCAATCGGATTGGTGAAGAACTCGGCGAAGCTGCCGTCCGACAGCATCAGGCCGCGGCGCAGATTGGTTTCCGCCATTGGCCCGAGGATGAAGCCGATGATGAACGGCGCCGCTGGCATGCCGGCCTTGACGAAGGCGTATCCGAGCAGACCGAACAGCAGGATCGACCAGACGTCGAACAGGCGGCTGGACAGGCCGAAGGCACCGACCACGCACAGCACCAGAATGATCGGCAGCAGGATGTGCTTGGGCACGTCGAGCAGCTTGATGAACAGGCGCAGGCCATAGAACTCCATGAACAGCATCATCACCGTGGCGACGATCAGCGCGGCGAAGATGGTGTACACCAGCGGACCTTGGCTGATAAACAGCAGCGGACCGGGCTGGATGCCGTGGATCAGGAAGCCGCCGAGCATGATCGCGGTGACGGTGTCGCCGGGAATGCCCAGGGTCATCAGCGGCATCATGGCGCCGCCGATACCGGCGTTGTTGGCCGTCTCGCTGGCGACCACGCCGCCTATGTTGCCCTTGCCGTAAGTGTGCCCGTCTTTCGCGCGCTTCTTGGCGATGATGTAAGACACCAGGTTCGAGGTACCGGCGCCGATGCCCGGCAGGATACCGATGCCCAGGCCGATCAGGCCGGAGCGACCGGCATTGGGTAGTTGCTCGCGGAATTCCTTGAGCGAGAAGCCGAAGCCCTTGATGTTCTTCATGCTCACCGACTTGGCCTTGCCCTGCACGGCATGGCGGCCGGTTTCGGCGAGTTTGATGATCTCGGCGACGGCGAACATGCCGATCATCACTGCCAGCATCGAGAAGCCGCCGTTGAGCTCACTGACGCCGAAGGTAAAGCGGCGCACTGCCTCGACCGGGGCGATACCGACAGTGGACACGGCGATACCCAGCGCACCGGCGAACAGCCCCTTGACCATGGAACCGGCCGACAGGGTGGCGATCAGGGTCAGGGAGAACACCGCGATGGCGAAGTATTCATGCGGGCCGAAGCTCAGGGCCACCTTGGCCAGCTGCGGGGCGATGAACATCAACGCGACGATACTGAAGATGGTGCCCAGAAAGGAAAACACGATGCCGACGCCCAGCGCCTTGACGCCGTGGCCCTGTTCCATCAGCGGGCCACCATCGAACACGGTGGCGATTGATGACGGCGTTCCTGGAATCTTCAGCAGAATCGCTGAAATCAGCCCGCCCGAGGTCGCACCGATGAACAGTGCGACCAACAGCGACAGCCCTGCCTGCGGGCCCATGGTGAAGGTCAGCGGCAGGCATAGTGCTACAGCCATGGTCGCGGACAGGCCGGGTACCGCGCCGAAGACGATGCCCATGGCCACACCGACGGCCATCAGCATCATGATGTTCAGTGAAAAGACGGCACCGAAGCCTTGCTGCAGTAATTCGAGCATGGTCGATCCTCAGATGTAGTTGTTCAGCAGGCCAGCGGGCAGCAACAGGTCGAAGGCCTCGCGGAACAGCAGGAAAATGAGCGCAGAGCAGATAACGGCGATCAGCAGATAGGTCAGATGTCTGGCTTTCTGGTTTACCGGCGTCAGCACGAGGAACTGCAGATAGAGGTAAACCACGGTCATGATCGGGAAGCCCACAGGGCCGAGCAGGGCCATGTAGCCGAGGATCAGGCCGAGAGTCTTGAGGACGGTCTTGGGTTCTATGACTTCAGCCGGTCGCTCTTCAGCTTCTGTCGGCACCGGACTTGCGGGTTCGGCGGCAACCTTGGGTTTGGCAAAGGCGCTGACCAGTTGCATCAGGCCAAGCAGAGACAGAAATCCGGCCAGCAGTTTCGGCACCGTGGCCGCATCGACACCGTCATGCCCAGGTAGCTGTTGTGCCAGAACCAGGTAGGTAAGGCTGGCGCCGAGCATGGCAATGCCGATGATCAGTTCTTTCTTGTTCAGGGTGTTCATCGTGTACCTCGATGTTCTGAGGCGCAGCGCCGGCCCGAATCGCTTGGGCCGGCGCTGCGTTATGGCTTACTTGGCCTTACGCAGCTCATCCTTGAACTGCATGAAGTCTTCGCGGGTCTTGGCCAGAATCTGCTTGGCCTCTTCGGTGCCGTAGAACGCGACCGGTTGCTTGAATTTCTTCAGGTCTTCGGCGTAAGCAGGTTTCTCAGTGATCTGCTGCATGATGTCAGACATCTTCTTCACGATCGCCGGGTCGGTGCCTTTCGGGAAGGCCACTACGTAGGGCTTGTCCATGGTGATGTCGAGGCCTTGCTCCTTGAGGGTCGGGACCTCGCCGAGCATGGTGTTGCGTTCGTCGTTGGGCTGGCCCAGGGCGACCATTTGCCCGCCCTGCACATAGTCCTGTACGGAACCATAGGTGATGGCGCCCATGTCCAGACGACCGCCGAGCATGCCGACCACGCGGTCGGATACGGTGCCACCGTCAACCATCTTCAGTTTGGCGCCGGTGAGTTTCTCCAGCATCAGGCCCTGGATGTGCGAGAAGCTGCCCATCTCGGTGCCGTAGGTGATGCTGCCGGGATTGGCTTTCGACTTGTCCACCAGGTCCTGCATGCTGGTCACGCCGGACTGCTTGGAAGCGACGAATACGGTGCTCTTGTCGACGCCAGCGATGCAGGCGACATCGAAGGTCTCGTAGCTATCTTCGGTCAGACCAGCCACTTCGTTGACGATCAACTGGCCCGGATGGGTGAAGAGGATGGTGTTGCCATCCGCCGCCGCGCCCTTGACCTGTTCGGCCGCCAGGGTGCCACCGCCGCCAGCGACGTTGGTCACCACCATGGTCTTGCCGGTGATCTCGTTGAAGTACTTGGCCATCATGCGGGCGTTGAAATCGGTGTCGCCGCCGGGGTTGGCGATCACCACGACCTGCACCGGACGAGTCGGCCATTTGACCTCATCGGCGAAGGTGGCGGAATGAGTGGCCAGGGCACCCATGCCGACCAGGGCAGAAAGGAGGGAGGCGCGGAATGTTTTTTTCATTGGAATACTCCGGGGTTGGATAAAAGCCGCGTGAGTCAGTCGCGGCCGAGGCTGGGACGTTTCGGGTCGTACTGCCAACCCGGAACCAGGTACTGCATGGCCATGGCGTCGTCACGCGCGCCGTTGGCCACCTTCTTGTAAAGCTCGTGAGCGGCCATGATCCGCTGCATGTCCGGCTCGATGCCGAGGCCGGGCTTGTTGGGGACCTCTACCTGGCCGCCGATGATCTGCAGCGGCTCGCGAGTCAGGCGCTCTTCGCCTTCCTGCCAGATCCAGTGGGTGTCGATGGCGGTGACGCGGCCTGGTACGGCCGCGGCGGCATGGGTGAACATGGCCAGGGAAATGTCGAAGTGGTTGTTCGAATGCGAGCCCCAGGTCAGGCCGAATTCCTCGCACACCTGACCGAGACGTACGGCGCCCTGCATGGTCCAGAAATGCGGGTCGGCCAGTGGAATGTCCACCGCCTCGAGGCGCAGCGAGTGACCCATTTGCCGCCAGTCGGTGGCGACCATGTTGGTGGCGGTAGGAATGCCGGTGGCACGCTTGAACTCGGCCATGATCTCGCGGCCGGAATAGCCGTTCTCCGGGCCGCAAGGGTCTTCGGCGTAGGCCAGCACATGGTTCTGGCCCTGGCACAGGGCGATGGCTTCATCCAGCGACCAGGCGCCGTTGGGGTCGAGGGTGACGCGCGCATCGGGGAAGCGCGCCTTGATCGCGCGGATCGCGTCCATCTCCTCGGCGCCATGCATCACGCCGCCCTTGAGCTTGAAGTCGCTGAAGCCGTAGCGTGCATGGGCGGCCTCGGCCAGGCGGGCGATGGCCTGCGGTGTCATCGCGGCCTGATGGCGCAGGTGATACCAGTCGTCCGCCGAACCTTTGCCGGCGAGGTAAGGCAGGTCGGTGCGCTGGCGCTCACCTATATAGAAGAGGTAGGCGAGCATCGGCACATGATCGCGTTGCTGGCCGCTACCGAGCAGTTCGGCCACTGGCACGTCGAGGTGCTGGCCGAGCAGATCGAGCAGGGCAGCCTCGACCGCGGTGATCACGTTGTCCAGGCGCAGGTTGATCTCGTGGGGCTGCTTGAGCACGCGAGCTTCGGATTCGGATGTGACCTGATGCTGGGTGGTCTGAGGCCCTTTGGCCGGCCCGGCGATGGCCTGGCGCAGGCTATTGAGCACGCGGTTGTAGCGGCCGACCGGTTGGCCGATCACCAGCTCGCGGCAGCGTTCCAGTGCCTGGCGGATGCCTTCGCCACCGGGAACCTCGCCACAGCCGATGCGCCCGGCATTGTCCTTGAGCAGCACCAGATTGCGGGTGAAGTAGGGGGCGTGGGCGCCACACAGGTTGAGCAACATGCTGTCATGGCCGGCTACCGGGATGACCTGCATCTCGACTATCTGAGGTGTGCTGTTGCGGGAGGCTTCGTACATCTTGGCAGGGGCTCCAGACTTGGTGCGGCCCTCGGCCGCAATGGCGAAGGTACGGTTCAGTCGTGCACCGGGATCATCAGGCGATCCGCGCTGCAATGGATCAGAGCGTGAGCAAAGATGGCAACGAAGCCAGTGCAGGCTGTGCTGTTCTGGCGAGTGCGCACATCGATGTGGCGATGCGCACGTTGGCAGCAGGTAGCGGCAGTGAAGGTCTGTGACATGACCTGGCCTCGTTTGTTTTTATTGGAATGTCATAGGTTGTCGTATGACTTGGTGAAATTAGTACCAGCCTGTTCCTGACCTGTCAACGCTGCTCATGGCTAATGATGATTGCGCTGCCATTTCTTCTGGCGTGATCATGGAGCCTGCTCTAGTCTGAGCTTTGCGCTTGTGTTGCGGTTTTCCGGCGAGGCGGGCGAGGGCGGGTAAATCTTCGACGAACGGACGATATAAAAACTGGTGTTTTTTTTGTTGTTGTACGATAACGTATCTCTACAGCTGCGGCTGACGCTATTCCTCACAACTCGCTTTACTAGGGTGTTCGCATAATGAATCCACAAGAACTTAAGTCCATCCTCTCCTCTGGTCTGCTGTCTTTCCCGGTGACCGACTTCGATGCCGCCGGTGATTTCAACCCGGCTGGCTACGTACGCCGCCTCGAGTGGCTGGCGCCTTACGGTGCTTCCGCTCTGTTCGCTGCCGGCGGTACTGGCGAGTTCTTCTCCCTGGCGCCGGACGAATACAGCGCCGTGATCAAGACGGCCGTAGATACCTGCGAGAAGTCCGTACCTATCCTGGCTGGCGTCGGCGGCCCGACCCGCGTGGCCATCCAGATGGCGCAGGAAGCCGAGCGCCTGGGTGCCAAGGGCCTGCTGCTGCTGCCGCACTACCTGACCGAAGCCTCTCAGGACGGCGTCGCCGCTCATGTCGAGCAGGTGTGCAAGTCGGTGAAGATCGGCGTGGTGATCTACAACCGTAACGTCTGCCGCCTCAATGCCACTCTGCTGGAGCAACTGGCCGAGCGTTGCCCGAACCTGATCGGCTACAAGGACGGCCTGGGCGACATCGAGCTGATGGTGTCGATCCGTCGCCGCCTGGGCGAGCGCCTGACCTACCTCGGCGGCTTGCCGACCGCTGAAGTCTACGCTGCGGCCTACAAGGCCCTGGGTGTACCGGTCTACTCCTCGGCCGTGTTCAACTTCATCCCGAAAACCGCCATGGCCTTTTACCGCGCCATCGCCGCGGAAGATCACGCCACCGTTGGCAAACTGATCGACGATTTCTTCCTGCCGTACCTGGACATCCGCAACCGCAAGGCCGGTTATGCCGTGAGCATCGTCAAGGCCGGTGCCAAGATCGTCGGTTACGATGCCGGCCCGGTACGTGCGCCACTGACCGATCTGCTGCCGGACGAGTACGAAGCCCTGGCCAAGCTGATCGAAGCGCAAGGCGCGCAGTAACACCGCAGGTGGCCGCTCGCTTCGGCGAGCGGCCCAGTCGCGCTCCGGCAGGCCGGGCGCGACCGCGTTGAACCATTGTCGAACCCGCATAAGAACAACAGGGTAACGCTCATGACTTCACAGATTCCTGCCGCTGTCGGCACTCCGCTGATCACCGAGCTGCAAGTCGTACCGGTCGCCGGTCAAGACAGCATGCTGCTCAACCTGAGCGGAGCCCACGGCCCGTATTTCACCCGCAACATCCTCATTCTCAAGGACAGCGCCGGCCATGTCGGTGTCGGCGAAGTCCCCGGCGGCGAGGGCATTCGCAAGACCCTCGAAGACGCCCGCTCGATCCTCGTCGGCCAGCCAGTCGGCAACTACAACGCGCTGCTCAACCAGGTACGCCGTGCTTTCGCTGATCGTGATTCCGGCGGCCGTGGTCTACAGACCTTCGATCTGCGCATCACCATCCATGCCGTCACCGCGCTGGAGTCGGCGTTGCTCGATCTGCTCGGCCAGCACCTCGGTGTGCCTGTGGCTGCACTGCTTGGCGAAGGCCAGCAGCGCGATGCGGTGGAAATGCTCGGTTATCTGTTTTTCATAGCCGACAAGGACAAGACCGATCTCGGCTACCGCGACGAACGCGATGCCGATGACACCTGGGAGCGCGTGCGCAACCAGACCGCACTGACTCCCGAGGCCATCGTGCGCCAGGCCGAGGCTGCGCATGCGCGCTACGGCTTCAACGACTTTAAGCTCAAGGGCGGTGTGCTGCATGGCGAAGCCGAAGTCGAGGCGATTCGCGCCCTGGCTGCGCGTTTCCCCGAGGCGCGTGTGACCCTGGACCCCAATGGAGGCTGGTCGCTGGATCAGGCCATCGCCCTGTGCCGCGACCTGCATGGCGTGCTGGCCTATGCCGAAGACCCGTGCGGCGCCGAGAACGGCTACTCCGGTCGTGAAGTGATGGCCGAGTTCCGCCGAGCCACCGGCCTGCCGACCGCCACCAATATGATCGCCACCGACTGGCGGCAGATGGGCCACACCATCTCCCTGCAATCGGTGGACATCCCGCTGGCCGACCCGCACTTCTGGACCATGGCCGGCTCCGTGCGTGTGGCGCAGATGTGCAACGACTGGGGCCTGACCTGGGGCTCGCATTCGAACAACCACTTCGACATCTCCCTGGCCATGTTCACCCACGTCGCCGCTGCGGCGCCGGGGCGCGTGACCGCCATCGATACCCACTGGATCTGGCAGGACGGCCAGTACCTGACGCGTAACCCGTTGCGCATCGAAGGTGGTCTGGTGCAGGTGCCGAAAACACCGGGCCTTGGTGTGGAGCTGGATTGGGATGCGCTGGCCAAGGCGCACGAGCTGTACCAGGCCAAGGGCCTGGGCGCGCGCGACGACGCGGTGGCTATGCAGTACCTGATTCCGGGCTGGACCTTCAATAACAAGAAGCCCTGCCTGGTGCGTTGAGCCTGGCCTGACGCCGTTCCGTGATCTTGCGGTCCCGTAGGGTGGGCTTTAGCCCACCTTGACTACAACCGGTGGGCTGAAGCCCACCCTACGGGGTGATGACCGTGGCTGCAGCGGAACGCCGGCCGGCCCATCCTACGGGGTGTTCGCCGCGGCCTACGGGCTCAGCCTTTCCTTCTGTCTCACGAGCCTTGCCGATGCCAGATGCCAAACCGGGTCGTGTGCGCTACAGCATTCTGCTGATGCTGTTTCTGGTCACCACCATCACCTTCGCCGATCGCTCCAGTCTCTCCGTCGCCGGTTCGGCGATGCAGGCCGGTCTGGGCATCGACGCGGTGACGCTCGGCTACATCTTTTCTGCATTCGGCTGGGCCTACGTGATCGGGCAGATTCCCGGTGGCTGGCTGTTCGATCGCTTCGGCACCAAGCCGGTGTACACCCTGGCCCTGTTCGTCTGGTCGGCGCTGACCCTGCTGCAGGGCTTCGTCGGCTGGCTGCCGACCACCTGGGCGGTGACCTCGATGTTCCTGCTGCGGCTGCTGGTGGGTTTTGCCAGTGCACCGTGTTTTCCCGGCAACGCGCGGATCATCGCTTCCTGGTTTCCCACTGCCGAGCGCGCTACTGCCACGGCCATTTCCAGTTCGGCGCAGTATGCCGCCACCGCGCTGTTCGCTCCGCTGATGGGCTGGGTGGTGCAGGCGATGGGTTGGCAAGCGGTGTTCGTCGTGCTTGGTTGCCTGGGTCTGGCGCTGTCGTTTGTGTGGCTCAAACAGCTGCACGGCCCGCGTCAGCACCCGCGTATCGAATCAGCCGAGCTGGCACACCTGGAGCGAGGCGGGGCGCTGATCGATCTGGAAGGGCAGCGTGGCGGTAGTGGCGGCTCGCAGTGGCGCTATCTGGGTTTATTGCTGCGCCAGCGCACGATGATTGGCATCTACCTTGGCCAGTATTGCAACAACGCCATTACCTACTTCTTTCTTACCTGGTTTCCCGTGTACTTGGTGCAGGCGCGTGGCATGAGCATCCTTGGCGCCGGTTTCGCAGCGGCGCTGCCGGCTATCAGCGGTTGCGTCGGTGGTGTGCTCGGCGGGCTGCTGTCCGACGGCATGGTGCGCCGCGGCCACTCTCTGACCCTGGCGCGCAAGCTGCCGATGGTGCTCGGTCTGTTGCTGTCGAGCGCCGTTGTGCTGTGCATCTATGTCGAGAGCGACACGGCCGTGGTGGCGCTGATGGCCCTGGCCTTCTTCGGCAAGGGCCTCGGCTCGCTGGGCTGGACGCTGGTGGCGGACACCTCGCCACGGCAGATCCTTGGCTTGTCCGGCGGGCTGTTCAACACCTTCGGCAACCTGGCAGCGATCACCACACCCATCGTCATCGGCTACCTGGTCAGTCATACCGGTTCTTTCGATGGGGCATTGGTCTATGTCGGCCTAAATGCCCTGCTGGCGGTCGTCAGCTTCGGCCTGATCGTCGGCCAAATTCACAGGGTCGAGCTGGACGCCACGTCTGGCTCGGCATCCTGAACGCACAACAGGAGCACGTGTCATGCAGTTGATTCCCCATCAGGATTCGCCTCGTTACATCCGCCTGCACCCGACCGACAACGTCGGCGTGGTGGTCAATGACCAGGGTGTCGCCGCTGGCGGCCAGTTCGATGATGGCCTGACGGCCATCGAAGGCATCCCGCAGAGCCACAAGGTGGCGCTGGTGGATATCGCCGAGGGCGGCGAGGTGGTGCGTTATGGCGAAGTGATCGGCTATGCGCTCAAATCCATCGCCGCCGGCAGCTGGGTCACCGAGCAGGTGCTGCGCATGCCTGAGCCGCCGGTTCTGGACAACCTGCCCAAGGCGACCATCAAGACCTCGCCCGGCGAGCCGCTGGAAGGCTACAGCTTCGAAGGCTTCCGCAACCCGGACGGCAGCGTCGGTACGCGCAATATCCTCGGCGTGACCACCACCGTGCAGTGCGTGGTTGGCGTGCTCGATCACGTGGTCGAGCGCGTGCGCAAGGAAGTTCTACCCAAATACCCCAACGTCGACGACGTGGTAGCGCTGTCGCACAGCTACGGCTGCGGTGTGGCAATCAACGCGCCGGACGCGGTGGTGCCGATCCGTACCCTGTACAACATCAGTCGCAACCCCAACCTGGGCGGCCAGGCGCTGGTGATCAGTCTCGGCTGCGAGAAGCTGCAAGCCAACCAGTTGATGGATGGCGACCAGCTCACCAACGGCATGGACGAGGAAGACTGGCTGTTCCGCCTGCAGGATTCCGGCACCGGGTTCACCGGCATGGTCGAGCAGATCATGGGCATGATCGAGGATCGCCTGAAGGTGCTCGACCAGCGTCGCCGTGAGACGGTGCCGGCTGCCGAACTGGTGGTCGGCATGCAGTGCGGCGGCAGCGATGCCTTCTCCGGTATCACCGCCAACCCCGCCCTGGGTGTGGCCGCCGACCTGCTGGTGCGTGCCGGCGCCACCGTGATGTTCTCCGAGAACACCGAAGTGCGTGATGGTATCCACCTGCTGACGCCGCGTGCCGCCAGCGTCGAGGTAGCCGATGCGCTGATCCGCGAGATGGACTGGTACGACCGCTACCTGCAGCGCGGCATGGCCGACCGCAGCGCCAACACCACGCCGGGTAACAAGAAGGGCGGGCTGAACAACATCGTCGAGAAGGCCATGGGCTCCATTGCCAAGTCCGGCAACAGCCCGATTGCCGGCGTCGTTGCGCCGGGCGAGCGCATTCGTGGCAAGGGCCTGTGGTTCTGCGCCACGCCAGCCAGCGACTTCATCTGCGGCACCCTGCAATTGGCGGCGGGCATGAACCTGCACATCTTCACCACCGGTCGTGGCACGCCCTATGGCCTGTCCATGGTGCCGGTAATCAAGGTGGCCACACGCACTCAATTGGCCGAACGTTGGCCGGATCTGATCGACGTCGACGCCGGGCAGATCGTCTCCGGGCGCATGACGCTGGAAGAAATGGGCTGGCACATCTTCCAGCTCTACCTGGACGTGGCCAGCGGTCGCAAGCAGACCTGCGCCGAGCACCTGCGCCTGCACAACGATCTGGTGCTGTTCAACCCGGCGCCGGTGACCTGAGATGAGTGGCCTGTCCGATGATCTGCTCCAGGCGCTGCGCGAGGTGGTCGGCGAGGCTGGCCTGATCACTGACGCCGAGCGTATGCAGAGTTACCTCAGCGACTGGCGCGGCGCCTATCGTGGCCAGGCGGCTGCGGTTTTGCGCCCGGCCTCGACCGAGGAGGTTGCTGCGGTGGTACGCCTGTGCGCGCAGGCCGGCGTTGCTCTGGTGCCACAAGGTGGCAATACCGGCCTGTGCGGCGGCTCGATTCCGGACGACAGCGGCGCGCAGATCGTGCTGTCGCTGACGCGCATGAAGCGCATCCGCGAAGTGGACGTGGCCAACGCCACCATCACCGTCGAAGCGGGGGTGATCTTGCAGCAGTTGCAGGAGGCCGCCGCCGAAGTCGGCCGGCTGTTCCCGCTGTCGCTGGGCGCCGAGGGCAGTTGCACGGTCGGTGGCAACCTGGCGACCAATGCCGGCGGCACCGCGGTGCTGCGTTACGGCAACATGCGCGACCTGACCCTGGGTCTGGAAGTGGTCTTGCCCGATGGGCGTATCTGGGACGGCCTGCGTGGGCTGCGCAAGGACAATACCGGCTACGACCTCAAGCACCTGTTCATCGGCAGTGAGGGCACCCTGGGCATCATCACCGCCGCCGTGCTCAAGTTGTTTCCCGCCGTGCGCAGCCTGACAACCGCCTGGGTCGCCTTGCCCAGCCCGCAAGCGGCCGTTGAGCTGATCGGGCAGATGCGCGGGCTGTGTGGCGACCGCCTGACCGGCTTCGAGCTGATGTCGCGGCAAAGCGTCGAGTTCGTCCTGCGCCATGTCGCCGGTGTCAGCGATCCCTTCGCCGAAGCGCATCCCTGGTACGTACTGATCGAACTGAGCGATACCCAGCCCAATGCGCCGTTGAACGAGATGCTCGAGCAGGGCATCGGCGAGGCTTTCGAAAATGGCATGGCGTTGGATGCTGTGCTGGCTGGTAGCGATGCGCAGGTGCGCACCTTGTGGGCACTGCGCGAAGGCATCTCGGAGGCGCAGAATCACGAGGGGCCGAGCCTCAAGCACGACATCAGTGTGCCGGTCAGCTGTATTCCCGACTTCATCGCGCGTACCGATGCCGCGTTGCAGCAGGCGTTTCCCGGTGTGCGTATCGTGGCCTACGGGCACGTTGGCGATGGCAACCTGCATTACAACATCAGCAAACCGGTCGGTGCCGAAGATGGTTCCTTCAAGGCGCAGGCCGAGGCGATCATGCGCGTGATCTACGACCAGACCCTGCACTATGCCGGTAGCATCAGCGCCGAACATGGCCTGGGACAGTCCAAGCGCCTGGCTGCGCAGCATTACAAGGCGCCGTTGGAGCTGGAGTTGATGGCCCGCGTCAAGCAGGTGCTGGACCCGACCGGGCTGATGAATCCGGGCAAATTGCTGTAACAGACCGTTGAAAAACGTAGGCGAGGCAGCCAGTGCAAGGCAAATGCAGGCGAAAAAGCGGAGTTTACGATCTGTAAATGAGCATTTTGAGCCTGTATTTAACGCAGCAATGGCAACGCAGGTAGTTTTTCAACAGTCTGGTAAGTCGTACATTCGAGACAGGAGGTTCCATGAGCAAACCCAAGGTGCTGCAGATCGGCCCGCTGAGCGAGCGCTTCAACCGCGAGCTGGCCGAGGAATACGAGGTCAGCGCGCTATGGCAACAGGCCGAGCCGCTGGCGTTTCTGCGTGAGCAGGGCGAGCAGTTCATCTACATGGTGTCCTCGGCACGCTTCGGCTGCACGGCTGAGCAGCTGGCGCTGCTGCCGAATCTGCGCGCCATCTGCAGTTTCGGTGTCGGCTACGATCCCTATCCGCTGGAGCTGCTGCGGGATCGCGGCATCGTGCTCAGCACCACGCCGGACGTGCTCAACGACTGCGTGGCCGACCTGGCAATGGGCCTGATGATCGACAGCGCGCGGCGCCTGTCCGAGGCGGATCGCTTCGTGCGCAGCGGCGCCTGGAACAGCACCACGGGTTTCCCGCTGGCGCGACGGGTCAGCGGCAAGCGCCTGGGTATCGTCGGTCTCGGCCGCATCGGCGAGGCGGTGGCACTGCGGGCTTCGGGGTTTTCCATGCCGGTGCGTTACCATAATCGCCGGCCGGTCGAGGGCAGCCCTTACCAGCATGAGCCGGATCTGCTGGCGCTGGCGCGCTGGGCGGATTTCCTGGTGCTGACCTGCCCGGGCGGTAAGGCCACCCATCACCTGATCAACGCCGAGGTGCTCGAAGCGCTGGGCCCGGATGGCTTTCTTGTCAACGTCGCACGTGGTTCGGTGGTCGATGAGGCCGCACTGATCACGGCGTTGCAGCAGAAGGTGATCGGCGGCGCCGGGCTGGACGTCTACGAGCGCGAACCCCAGGTGCCGGCGGCGTTGCGCGAGCTGGACAACGTGGTGCTGTTGCCGCACATCGGTAGCGCCAGTGTCGAGACGCGCCAGCAGATGGCCGATCTGGTGCTGGACAACCTGCGCGCCTTTATCGCCACCGGCGAGTTGCTGACCCCGCTCTGATCCCGCTCGCCACCGAATACGCCGGGCGGCGCTGCCGCCTGGCCTATCGTTACATCGCCACAAGCGCTGTAATCGTTTCTACCTCACCTGCAGCATCCTCGGCGCACCACAAGTGCGCCGTTTTTTCTTCCGCGCGCTGATGTCGGTGCCTCATGCCCTGTAAACTGTTGCGTTTTCCGCAGGCAAGGGGCCATCCACCGTGCAGTCGGTCATCTCCATCCAGCAACTGAACAAGATCTATGCGTCCGGGCATCCGGCGCTGCAAGGCATCGACCTGGACATTCGCCAGGGCGAAATCTTCGCCTTGCTCGGCCCCAACGGCGCGGGCAAGACCACCCTGATCAGCATCATCTGCGGCATCGTCAATCCGGGTGAGGGCAGGGTGCTGGTCGGTGGCAAGGACATCGTCCGTGACTACCGTGCTGCCCGCTCGCAGATCGGCCTGGTACCACAGGAACTGGTCAGCGATGTGTTCGAAACCGTCTGGGCCACCGTCAAGTTCAGTCGTGGCCTGTTCGGCAAGAAGCCCGACCCGGCCTACCTGGAGCAACTGCTCAAGGACCTGTCGCTGTGGGACAAGCGCAACGCCAAGATCATGGAGCTGTCCGGCGGCATGAAGCGCCGGGTGATGATCGCCAAGGCGCTCTCCCACGAGCCGCAGATTCTCTTCCTTGACGAGCCTACCGCTGGCGTCGACGTGGAACTGCGCCGCGACATGTGGAACATGGTCAGGCGCCTGCGCGAGCGTGGCGTGACCATCATTCTGACCACCCACTACATCGAGGAGGCCGAGGAGATGGCCGATCGCATCGGGGTAATCAGCAAAGGCCGCATCATCTTGGTGGAAGACAAGCAGGTACTGATGCACAAGCTGGGCAAGAAGCAGCTGACCCTGCACCTGCAGCAGCCGCTGTCCTGCGTGCCGGCCGAGCTGGCGCGCTATGGCCTGGAGCTGGCCGATCAGGGCCATGCCCTGGTGTTCACCTTCGACGCCCAGCACGAGAACACCGGCATCGCCGAACTGCTGCGTGATCTGGCGCAGCATGGCATCGACTTCAAGGATCTGCAGTCGAGCCAGAGTTCGCTGGAGGAGATTTTCGTGTCACTGCTGGAGGAGTCACGCGCATGAACCTGTACGCCATCAAGGCTATTTACCTGTTCGAGCTGGCACGCACCTGGCGCACCCTGCTGCAGAGCATCGCCACACCGGTGATCAGCACCTCGCTGTATTTCGTGGTGTTCGGCTCGGCCATCGGTTCGAGCATGACCCAGGTGCAGGGCGTGAGCTACGGCGCTTTCATCATTCCCGGCCTGATCATGCTGGCGCTGCTGACCGAGAGCATTTCCAATGCCTCGTTCGGCATCTACATGCCCAAGTATTCCGGAAGCATCTACGAGCTGCTGTCGGCACCGGTGTCCTATCTGGAAATTCTGATCGGTTATGTCGGCGCGGCGGCGACCAAGTCGGTGATCCTCGGCCTGATCATCCTGCTCACCGCGCGGCTGTTCGTCGATTTCGAGATTCAGCATCCGATCTGGATGGCGGCGTTCTTGGTACTGACGGCGCTGACCTTCAGCCTGTTCGGCTTCATCATCGGCGTATGGGCCGATGGCTGGGAGAAACTGCAGATCGTCCCGGCGCTGATCGTCACGCCATTGACCTTCCTCGGCGGCGCCTTCTATTCGATCAGCATGCTGCCGCCAGCCTGGCAGACGGTGACCTTGTTCAACCCGGTGGTGTACCTGATCAGCGCCTTCCGCTGGAGCTTCTACGGCGTGTCCGACGTCAACGTCGGCGTCAGCCTGGCCATGGTGCTGGGCTTCCTGGCGCTGTGCATCTTGCTGGTGGGCTGGATCTTCAAGACCGGCTACCGGCTCAAGAGCTGAGCTTGGCATTCGCGGCTGAAGCCGCTCCTCGTCTAAGCCTGTAGGGCGGGTGCAACCCGCCATGAATAGGTGGCGGGTTGCACCCGCCCTACGGGAGGCGCTTCAGCGGCGACTGATTTCGAGTCGTCGCGGCTAAAGCCCCTCCCACAGAATCAGCCTTCGTCACTTCACCCGCAGTTCGCACTCGAAGGTTTCTGCCGGTGGCACGTTCTGCTCCCACGGTTGCTGGTAGGTCAGCAGCAGGCGACCTTCGCCTGGCTCGCGCGCGGTGAAGCGCCAGGTGGAAATGCCGCCAGCGCCCACCAGCCCGGCGTCTTCGGGATTGCTGTATACCTCGGGGCCGAGGCTTTGCAGCACGTTCGCCGCGCCATCACGGACTTCCCAGCGAAAGCCGGTGGTGGGGTTGCTGGGCAGGCTGAGAATCAGTTGCTGGCCCTTGTTCAGCGTCAGCGGGCACTGCCGGTCCTTCTTCAATTCCAGCGTGCCGGATTGATGGGCGCAGGCCGTAAGCAGGGCCAGGGCGGGCAGGGTGAGCAGGCGCAAGGTGGCATGCATGACGAACTCCAGTCGACGAAACCTGGCCCAGCATAGCGGCATAGACCTGTCGGTGGCGACCGTAGAGGTGCGCGGTTTGCTGTAGGAGCGAGCTCTGCTCGCGAATGTCGGCGGGCCTGAAAAGCTTCGCCAGCAGAGCTTGCTCCTACATACGCCTCTTTAGTCGAATAGCACTTTCGCCACATCGCCGTAGCGCTTGGCGAAGTGCACGGTCAGGCCTTCCTTGAGGTAGTCCGGCAACTCCTCGTAACTGCCGCGGTTGGCCTCCGGCAGGATCAGTTCGAAGATCTTCTGCCGCCGCGCCGCGATCACCTTCTCGCGTACGCCGCCGATGGGCAGCACCTGGCCGGTCAGGGTCAGCTCGCCGGTCATGGCCACGCCCTTCTTCGGCGCCTGGTTGCGCGCCAGGGAGAGCAGGGCGCTGGCCATGGTGATGCCGGCGCTGGGGCCGTCTTTGGGCGTGGCGCCTTCCGGTACGTGCAGGTGGACGAAGGCCTGGTCGAAGAAGGTCGGGTCACCACCGAACTGTTTCAGATGCGAGCTGACGTAGCTGTAGGCGATCTCCGCCGACTCCTTCATGACGTCACCGAGCTGGCCGGTAAGCTTGAAGCCGCGATTGAGCGTATGGATGCGCGTCGCCTCGATCGGCAGGGTAGCGCCGCCCATGCTGGTCCAGGCCAGACCGGTGATCACCCCGGTGCCGGCCAGCACCCGCTCGTTGCGGAACACCGGCATGCCGAGGGCTTCCTCGAGATCCTTGGCGCCAATGCGGATCTTCGCTTCGGGATTCTCCAGCAGCTTGACCACCGATTTGCGCACCAGCTTGCCCAGCTGTTTCTCCAACTGGCGTACGCCGGCCTCACGGGCATAGCCCTCGATCACCGTGCGCAGCGCCGCATCGCTGATGGACAGGCGCGCTTTCGGCACGCCAGCTTTCTCCAACTGCTTGGGCCACAGGTGGCGCTTGGCGATGGCCAGTTTTTCCTCGGTGATGTAGCCGGACAGGCGGATCACCTCCATGCGGTCGAGCAGCGGCCCGGGGATGGAATCGAGGGTATTGGCGGTGCAGACGAACAGCACCTTGGACAGGTCCAGGCGCAGGTCCAGGTAGTGGTCGAGGAATTCGACGTTCTGCTCCGGGTCCAGCGTTTCCAGCAGCGCCGAGGCGGGGTCGCCCTGGTAGCTGGTGCCCATCTTGTCGATCTCGTCGAGCATGATCACCGGGTTCATCACCTCGGCTTCCTTCAGTGCCTGCACCAGCTTGCCGGGCATGGCGCCGATGTAGGTGCGGCGATGGCCCTTGATCTCCGCTTCGTCACGCATGCCGCCTACCGAGAAGCGATAGAACGGCCGGCCGAGGGATTCGGCGATGGACTTGCCGATGCTGGTCTTGCCCACGCCGGGCGGGCCGACCAGCAGCACGATGGAGCCGGCGATCTCACCCTTGAAGGCGCCGACGGCCAAGAACTCGGTGATGCGCTGCTTGATGTCGTCCATGCCGGCGTGGTGCTTGTCCAGCACCTTGCGCGCGCGGCCCAGATCGAGCTTGTCCTCGCCGTGGATGCCCCAGGGCAGGGCGGTGGCCCAGTCCAGGTAGTTGCGCGTGACAGCGTATTCTGGCGAACCGGTTTCCAGGATCGACAGCTTGTTCAGCTCCTCGTCGATGCGCTTCTGCGCCGGTGCGGGTAGGGTCTTGCCTTCGAGGCGGGCGAGAAATTCCTCACGGTCGGCACTCTTGTCATCCTTGCTGATGCCCAGTTCCTGCTGGATCAGCTTGAGCTGCTCCTTGAGGAAGAATTCACGCTGGCGTTCTCCAATCTGCTTGTTGACCTCCGCCGACAGCTCTTTCTGCAGGCGGCCGACCTCCACTTCCTTGCGCAGCAGCGGCAGCACCTTTTCCATGCGCTTGAGCATGGGCACGGTATCCAGCACTTCCTGCAGCTCCTGGCCGGAGGCGGTGGTCAGGGCGGCGGCGAAATCGGTGAGTGGCGACGGGTCGTTGGGGCTGAAGCGATTGAGGTAATTCTTCAGCTCCTCGCTGTATAGCGGGTTGAGCGGCAGCAGCTCCTTGATCGCATTGATAAGCGCCATGCCGTAGGCCTTGACCTCGTCACGCGGATCGTTCGGTGGCTGTGGATATTCCACTTCGGCCAGGTACGGACCGCGGCGGCTGAGCCAGCCGCGAATACGCACGCGGGTCAGTCCCTGGGCGACGAACTGCAGTTTGCCGCCTTCCTCGCTGACGTGATGTACACGCACCAGTGTGCCGTGCTCTGGCAGGGTATCGAGGTCGAACTCGCCATGTTCGTCTGGCGGGGTGTCGACGAAGAATACCGCCAGGCATTTATGCTCGGTATTGCCGACGCGCGTCAGCGTGCGGCCCCAGGGCTGCTGGTTGACCATGACCGGCAGCACCTGCGCCGGAAAGAACGGGCGGTTGTGGATGGGGATGATGTAGAGCTTGTCCGGCAACTGCTGTGCGGGCAGTACCAGGCCGGTGCTATCGGCCTTGACGTGAACTTCGACAGCTTCGGGGGTGTTGTCCTGATCGTTCATGGAGCACCTTTGCGTGTACGTTGGTTGCTACATGGGGCGAGTGCAGGATTTTTTCAACGTTTCAGTCGAGGCTCAGGCGAATGCCTTGCAGGCGCTGCTCGATCAGTGGGGTGAGCAGGGCGAAGCACTCCCCGGGCGCCAGGCGAATCTGTGCCGACTCGATCAGGTCACTCTGCAGGCGCTCGATCAGCGCGAGCAGATGCGAGTCCTGTTCCTGATCTAGCATGCGGTTGCAGAGAAAGCGCAGTTGCATCTGTAGCCCAGGCGGGCAGCGCTCGTAATTGGCCGCGCGTACCGCCAGGCCGCGCAGCCTGGCAAGGTCTTCGAGCGAGCGGCAGGCCTCGCCGAGCCCGCGAATTCTGGGGTGATGTTGACGGTAGAGGCGATCTTCGAGTTGTTCGATCACCGTCAGCAGTGTTTCGATCAGTCGGCAGTGGGCATCGAAGTCAGCGGGTTTGCGGCGCAACTGCGGCCAGTGTTGCTGCAGGGGAGGTAGTTGCATGCTGGCGCCGGGCCAGTTCAGCCAGAGCTGATCCAGCTGCTGCGCCTGCGCATTGCGCTGCGTGACGCTCGCGGCATCCTGCTGCGCGCCCAGCCCACGATGTTTCTGCAGGGCCTGAAGCAGGTCGAGGCAGCGCTGCACGATCTCGGTGTCCGCCTGTTTGCTGGCTTTCAACTGGCGATTTTCCGCGCGGTGGGTGAGCCAGTAGCTCAGTGTGAGCAGCACGACCAGCAGGGTCAGAAAAATGAGGGCGGCATCGCTCATCGGGGTTCGCTTGTCAGGGACGGTCGAAAGGAGCGAAGCAACTCTCCTGCCATTTGCCGGAGGCTGTGTAATGCGGTTCAGCGGGATTGATCGGGTGCACGGTAATAGGGCCTGAGGCTGTCCGGAGCTGTGATTTGGTGCGCTGGTTGCTATAGGTGCAACCATTTCACTGATGGGTGGTTGCGGCGTTTTCCCTGGGAAAGGAGTAAAGTGCAACCCTTGTTTCGTGCCGCCAGTCTTTTGCGATGCTGCAAGCCCGTGTGATCCGCCTGGATGAACAGGCCCATGAACATGCCCATGATCATCACCAATTGGTGATGTCCCTGGTCGGCCGCGCCGAATTCGAAGTCGGCGGCCGCGGTGGGGAAGTCTGCCGTATGCGCGCCTGCCTGGTGCCGGGCGATGCCGCCCACCAGTTCGCCGGCATGGGCGACAACCGCATGCTGATTCTCGACCTGGACGAACAGGATACCCCCAGCGAAGACCTGGAGCTGCTCCACCGTCTGTTCGAAACACCGCGTTATCCCGCCCTCGATGTCGATTTCCAGCACCTGCTGAGCTATGCCGGCGCAGAGCTGGAGCGCTACGGCAGCGACTCGATTCTGGCACGCTCTCTTGGCGGCGTATTGCTCCGAGCCCTGCATCTGCGCCTGTTTGGCGAACAGCGCCGGCAGCCGCAAGGGGCGCTGGATCTGCAGCGCCTGGACGATTACATCGGTGAGCACCTGGCGCGGCGTATCAGCGTCGCCGAGCTGGCGCACGAAATGTGCCTGAGCCCCAGCCACTTCCATGCCCAGTTCAAGGACAGCGTTGGACTCACGCCACACCAGTACCTGCTTCAGACTCGCCTCGACCGCGCCGCGCGCATGCTGCGCGAGAGCAATCTGCCGCTGGTGCGTATCGCCGAGGAATGCGGTTTCTCCAGCCAGAGTGCGCTGACCACAGCCATGCGCCGCTATATGGGCCTGACCCCGAAACGTCTGCGCCGAGAATAGCGCCGCTGCTGGCCAATTGCCGCTGGCCGGTTTGCCGCCGGCCAGCTAGGCTATCACCTCAGTACGCCAAACTCGGTTGCCAGGACGGCATGTAATCCTATGAACGTCCGGCCTTCGGCTCGGGCCAAGGTACGCGCATGACTGGTTGCAATTCCCGCCTGCTCCCCCTCGTTCTGTTCGCCGCCGTGGTCCTGCCCTGCCTGGCGCATGCCGCGGCGCTGCAGGCCGAGCTGGTGGATGCCGCCGGTCAGCCGCTGGCCGATGCGGTGATCAGCCTGCGCGGCCCGCTGCACGCGCCACAGGCATCGCCGCCGGCGCGCATGGATCAGCGCAACAAGCAGTTCCAGCCCCATGTGCTGGCGGTGCGCACCGGCACCTCGGTGTCCTTCCCCAACAGCGACGACATCCGCCACCAGGTCTATTCCTTCTCGCCGGCCAAGCGTTTCGAGCTGCGCCTGTACCAGGGCACGCCGAGCGACCCGGTGCTGTTCGACAAGCCCGGGCTGGTGGTGCTCGGCTGCAATATCCACGACTGGATGCTCGGCTATATCTACGTCACCGACGACCCCTGGTTCGCCGTCAGCGACGAGCACGGCCGCGCGGCCATCGCCGAGTTGCCGGCCGGGCGCTACGCCGTGACCCTGTGGCACCCGGGCAACCCGCAGCTGCTGCCGCAGGCCGCCGGCGAGCTGCAGTTCGACGCCCAGGCGCCGCGCCAGCGGTTCGTCCTGGCCAGCAGCGGTCCTGCCGAGTCACCCGCGCCGCCGGCGCCGAGCGCGTTCGGCGAGGCCTTCAGGAAAGCCGCCGAAGATGCTGCGCAGTAGCTTCCAGGCGCGTATCGCCGGCGTCCTCATCCTGCTGTTGCTGGTGGTGATCGGCGCTCTCTATGTTGCGGTGAAGGCCGCCACCGATGCCGCAGTGCGCGCCCAGGCGCAGGAGCAGTTGAACGTCGGCAGCCTCGTCTTCGAGCAACTGCTGGCGCTGCGCAGTGACCAGTTGCAGCAGGCCGCCCAGGTACTGGCGGCCGATTTCGGCTTCAAGGACGCGGTGGCCAGCGGCGATGCGCCGACCATCCGCTCGGCACTGGCCAACCAGGGCGCGCGCATCAACGCCGACGCCGTGTTCCTGCTGGGGCTGGACGGCAGCCTGCAGGTGAGCACCGACCCGGGCATCGATGCCGAGGCGCTGGCCCGTCTTGACGGCCAGCTGCAGTTGCCGCGGCGCGACGGCCCGCGGTTGTTCCTGCTGCCCATCGGCAGGCAGATCTACCTGCTGGTGGATGCCACGGTGAGCGCGCCGCTGCCGATCGCCCGGGTGCTGATGGGCTTTGCCGTGGACCACGAATTCGCCCTGCAACTGCGCGAGCTGACCCACCTGGAGCTGAGCCTGGTGGCCCGTCGCGACGGCGCGGCGCCGACCTGGATCAGCACCCTGCCGGGCAACGCCCAGGCCCTGTTGGAGGCGCAGATGGAGGTGGCCGGCGCGATGCCGCAGCGCCTCGACGACGGCGTCGAGCACTACTTCGGCCAGCACCTGCAGCTGGCCAGCGGCCCCGGTTACCGGGTCGAGGCGCTGCTGCACAAATCCCTCGGCGATGCCGAGGCGGCGTTCGCACCGCTGGATCGGCGCATCCTGCTGATCAGCCTGGGGGCCATGCTCGCCTCGCTGGTCGGCGCGCTGTTGCTGGCACGCAGCGTGTCGCGGCCGGTGCGCGAACTGGCCGCGACCGCCCAGCGCATCGGCCGCGGCGACTACCAGCAGCCGGTAGCCCTGGCCCGCAGCGACGAGCTGGGCCTGCTGGCGCTGGCGATCAACGACATGCAGCGCGGCATCGCCGAGCGCGAGCGGCAGCTGGCGCACAACGCCCTGCACGACGTGCTGACCGGTCTGCCCAATCGCACCCTGGCGCTGGAACGGCTGGGCAGCGCGATCACCGCCGGGCGGCCCACCGCGCTGCTGTACCTGGGCGTGGGCAACTTCGCCGCGATCAACGAGAGCTGCGGCCAGGGCGGCGGCGACCTGGCCCTGCAGCAGCTGGCCCGGCGCCTGCAAGCGACCCTGCGCCCCGGCGACAGCCTGGCGCGCCTGCTGGGCGACGAGTTCCTTCTGCTGCTGGAGCAGTGCGACGGCAGCAGCGCGGTGGCCAGCGCCGACCGCCTGCATCAACTGCTGCTCAAGCCGCTGCGCATCGGCACGCAGGACGTCGCCCTGGACTGCCGCATCGGCATCGCCGCCTACCCGGCCGACGGCGACACGCCGGACGACCTGCTGCGCCGTGCGCGCATCGCCATGCAGGACGCCGCCCAGCAACCCGGGCGGCTGCAGCTTTACCAGCAGGGCCGCGACGCCGCCCAGCAGCGGCAGATCCGCCTGATCCGCGACCTGCGCCACGCCGCCGCGCAGGGCCAGCTGCTGCTGCACTACCAGCCCAAGCTGGATATCCGCGAGGGTCGCGTGCGCCAGGCCGAGGCCCTGCTGCGCTGGCAGCACCCGCAGCTGGGCATGGTCTCGCCCGGCGAATTCATCCCGCTGGCCGAGCGCACCGGCAGCATCCAGCTGCTCACCGCCTGGGTCATCGAGGAGGCCCTGCGCCAGCTGCAGGAATGGGACGGGCGCGGCGTCTGGGTGCAGCTGTCGCTGAACATCTCCACCGAGGACCTGCTCGACGTCGGTCTGCCGGCACGGGTCGGCGCGCTGCTGGCGCAGTACCGGGTGGCGCCGGAGCAACTGATCTTCGAGATCACCGAGAGCGGCGTGATGCTCGACCCTGAGCGCGCGCTGCAGGTGCTGCACGGCCTGCGCGGCTGCGGCATCGGCCTGTCGGTGGACGATTTCGGCACCGGCTACTCCTCGCTGGCGCAGCTCAAGCGCATGCCGGTGCAGGAGCTGAAGATCGACCAGAGTTTCGTGCGCGAGCTGGACGACCACAGCGAGGACTCGGTGATCGTCCGCTCGACCATCGAAATGAGCCACAGCCTGGGCCTCAAGGTGGTGGCCGAGGGCGTCGAACTGGCGCCCAGCCTGAGCCTGTTGCAGCGCTGGCACTGCGACACCGCGCAGGGCTACCTGATCAGCCGGCCGCTGGCCGCCGCGGCCTTCGAGGCCTGGCTGGCGCAACCCTATCATTCCCCCCTGGCCAAGGTGCACTGAAGCATGCGACTCGCTTATCTGTTGGGCCTGTGCCTGTGCGCCGAGCTGGCTGCTGCCGGCGAAGGCCGCCTGCTGGCCACCGGCGGCGCCACCAGCCTGGAAGGCGCCGCCGGCGGCGGGATCACGCCCTGGGCGGTGCTGGCCGGTTACGGCGAGCGCGGCGAGTGGGGCGCAGACGTGTTCGCCACCCGCGTCGAGACCGGCGACTACCGCCTCGACGTGGCCGGCGTGGCGGCGGCCTACGGCAACCGCATCGAGCTGTCCTACGCACGTCAGCGCTTCGACCTCGGCACCCTGGCCCGTGACCTGCGCCTGCCGGACAACAGCCTCAGCCAGGACGTGCTCGGCCTCAAGCTGCGCCTGGCCGGCGATCTGATCTATGACCGCCTGCCGCAGATTGCCCTCGGCCTGCAGCACAAGCGCCAGCGCGACTTCCTCGTGCCCAGCCTGGTCGGCGCGCAGCGCCGCGAGGACAGCGAAGGCTACCTGGCGGCCAGCCGGCTGATTCTCGGCGGTGCCTTCGGCTACAACCTGCTGCTCAACGCCAACCTGCGCTACAGCCGGGCCAACGAACTGGGCCTGCTGGGCTTCGGCGGCGACCGCCGCGACCGCCATTCCTGGCTCAAGGAAGGCTCGGTTGCGGTGTTGCTGGATCGGCACTGGGCGGTGGGCATCGAGTACCGGGAAAAACCCGACAACCTGAGCTTTGCCGGCGAGAGCGACTGGGCCGATCTGTTCGTCGGCTACTTCCCGAACAAGAACCTGGCCCTGGTGCTGGCCTACGCGCGACTCGGCGAGATCGCCACGCTGGACAACCAGGACGGTGTCTACCTGTCCGTGCAGGGGAGTTTCTGAACGTGCGCCTGGCCATGCTCTGCCTGCCGCTGCTGCTGGCAGCCTGCGCCCAGCAGGCGCCGCGCGACGACGGCCTGTACCGCGCCCTGGGCGCGGAGCCCGGTATCGTGCGGATCGTCGAAGGCATGCTGCTGGGCAGCGCGCGCGATCCGCGCATCGCCCGGCACTTTCTCGACATCGACATCGAGCGCCTGCGTGAGAAGCTGATCGAACAGCTGTGCTTCGAGAGCGGCGGCCCCTGCGTCTACACCGGCGACAGCATGGAGGAGAGTCACAAGGGCCTGCGCCTGACCCCCAGCGATTTCAACGCCCTGGTCGAGCACCTGCAGGACGCCATGGAGGCTGAGGGCGTGCCCACGCCGGCGCAGAACCGCCTGCTGGCGCGCCTGGCGCCGATGCGCGGGCAGGTGATCGACCGCTAGTGCCTGGGCTCAAGCGTAGTTCTGCGGGCTCAGCTTGCGTTCGATCAGCTCGATGAGGATGTGCAGGGTCTTGATGTGCAGCTCCTGCACGCGGTCGGCAAAATCGCCGCCCGGCGCACAGATGCACACGTCGGCCAGGCTTTCCAGCAGCGAGCCGGGCTTGCCGGTCAGGGCGATCACCTTCACGCCCAGCGCCTTGGCAGCTTCGGCGGCCTTGACCACGTTGGGGCTCTTGCCGCTGGTGCTGATGGCGATCAGCACGTCACCTTCGCGGCCATGGGATTCGATGTAGCGCGAGAAGATGAAGTCGTAGCCGAAGTCGTTGGCCACGCAGCTGATGTGGCTGGGGTCGCTGATCGACACGGCGGCGATGCCGGGACGGTTCTTGCGGTAGCGCCCGGTCAGCTCCTCGGCAAAGTGCATGGCGTCGCACATCGAGCCGCCATTGCCGCAGGAAAAGGCCTTGCCCTTGTGCTCGAAGCTCTCGACCAGCAACTCGGCGGCCTTCTGGATATTGCGCAGGGTCTGTTCGTTGGCGAGGAAGGCCTCCAGCGCGCGCTGGGCTTCCTGCAGGCTGTTGCGGATATGTTCGATCATCGCGTCTCAGAACCTCAAGGGAGTTCAGGGCTGGAATAGAAGGCGGTCAGCACTTTCACCAGGTGCTCCAGGTCGTGGCTGCCGGCCAGTTCGCGAATCGAGTGCATGGCGAAGGTGGGCAGGCCGATGTCGACCGTGCGCACGCCCAGCTGGCTGGCGGTGATCGGGCCGATGGTGGAGCCGCAGGCCATGTCGCTGCGCACCACGAAGCTTTGCACCGGTACTTCGTTTTCCAGGCACAGGTGGCGGAAGAAACCGGCGGTCTCGCTGTTGGTGGCGTAGCGCTGGTTGCTGTTGATCTTGATCACCGGGCCGGCGTTGAGCTTGGGGCCGTGGTTGCCATCGTGCTTGTCGGCATAGTTCGGGTGTACGCCGTGGGCATTGTCGGCCGACACCAGCAGCGAGCGCTGGATGGTGCGGACGAAGGCGTCGCCGTCTGGCAGCACGCGGCGCAGCACCTGCTCGAGGAAGGGACCGTCGGCGCCGCAGGCCGAGCAGGAGCCGACTTCTTCATGGTCGGTGCAGACCAGCACACAGGTTTCCTCGTCGTCCGCGTCGATCAGCGCCTGCAGGCCGGCGTAGCAGGACAGCAGATTGTCCAGGCGGGCGCTGGCGATGAAGTCCTGGTTGAGGCCGACGATGGCAGCGCTCTGGGTATCATAGAAGCTCAGCTCGTAATCCAGCACCGCGTCCGGGTTGAAGTCGTGCTCCATGGCCAGTTGCTCGGCGAGCAGGGCGCGGAAATCGGCGGTTTCGCTGCTGGCGAGCTGGGCCAGGATCGGCGGCAGCTCGTTCTGCGGGTTGATCGCCCAGCCCTGGTTGGCCTCACGGTTGAGGTGAATGGCCAGGCTTGGGATCACGGCGATGGGCTGGTAGAAATCGATCAACTGGCTCTCGACCTTGCCGTCGCGGCGGTAGGTCACGCGGCCGGCCAGCGACAGGTCGCGGTCGAACCAGGGGGCGAGCAGGGCGCCGCCGTAGACTTCCACGCCGAGCTGGAAGAAGCCCTGGCGCTGCAGCTCCGGGTTTGGCTTGACGCGCAGGCATGGGCTGTCGGTATGCGCGCCTACCAGGCGAATGCCGCCATCTACGGCCGGACGCTTACCCAGCTTGAAGGCGATGATCGAGGAGTCGTTGCGGGTCACGTAATAGCGGCCGCCAGCTTCGGTGTGCCAGGTCGCGCGCTCGTCCAGGTGACGATAACCGGCGGCTTCCAGGCGCATGGCCAGGCTGGTGGTGGCATGGAAAGGGGTCGGCGAGGCGTTGAGAAAATCGAGCAGGCCTTGAATCAGTTCTTCGCGCATGTATCACTCCGGACAGCGATGGCGCAGTGTAACCGTTTTGCCTGTTCTTGGCAGAGCGGCGCATGCATGGCCCGGATAGAGAACGGCAATATTGCGTGAGGGACGGCAGTATCAGATGACGAGTGCCCGGAACAAAAAAACGGATACCGACAGAGCCCCGATCTGCCGGTATCCGTACGCTGCAAATCAGAATTTGTAGGTGGCCGAGAGGCTGAACACGTCACCCTTGGCTTTCACTTCACCATCCATGCTGGCGCCGCCCAGGCGATCCTGGTTGACGGTGCGCAGCCGCGCCTTGTCGACGAACTGGTGGGAGTAGGCCGCGTCGATGCTCAGGTTCGGCTCGGTGGCGAAGCGGTAGCTGCCACCGAAGGAGACGAAGGTGCGATCGCCATCGGGAATCCGCGCGTCACGGGTGGAGTTGCGGGTTGGCGTCTGATCCAGGGCCACGCCGGCACGCAAGGTGAGCTGCTCGGTGACGCGATAATCGCCGCCGATCGAGTACATCCAGGTGTCCTTGTAGTCGTAGGGAATGACTACCAGGGTGTTGCCGTTGGATTCGAGCTTGAGTTCCTTGAACGATGACCATTGTGTCCAGGTAACGCTGGCACCCAACGAGAAGCGGTCGTTGAACTCATGGACCCAGTCCAGCGTGGCGCTGGCAGGTACATCCAGACGGGACTTGGCATCGGCGCCGTCCGGGTTCAGGTTCAGGCCGGGGAAGGCCAGTTCGATGGCGGTCGCATCGCCGAAGACCGGAGGAAACAGCGGGTTGGTCATCAGATCATAGGAATATTGATCCGCATGGATGTTGTAGTCCCCTTCGAGCTTGTTGCGAATGCGGGCGTGATAGTTGAGGCCCAGCGTGTCGCGCTCGGTAGGTTTCCATGCGACACCGGCAAACCAGCCGAAGGAGGTGTTGTCCACCTTCACCCGGATCAGCGCATCGCTGATACCTGGTGGCAGGCCCAGCGGTAGCTGGGACGATGGCGTGCCGGCAGCAGCCAGCAGATCGAGGTTCTGGCTGATGAAGCCCTTGGTGTGCTGGACGATGACGCCACCGCCGACGGCAAAGGCATCGTTGACCTTGAAGGACAGGGAGCCGGTGAGGCCGACAGTCTCGATCTTGGTATCCACCGCGAAGTCCTGACCTTTCCAGTCACCATCCCAGGTGGTTTGCGCGCCCATGGGCACCACCTGGCTCAGGCCGAAGCTCAATCGGTCGTTGATCGGCATGACCAGAAAGCTGGTGGGCAGTGCCTTGCCGAAACCACCCTGACCGCCATCGTTGGTGATGGGACCGTTATCGATGATGTTGCCGGTCGGGTTACCGGCCGGGTCAAATTCCAGGTCGCGATCCGAGCGCGGGTCGCCCTGATGGTCGTAGACGTTGCCTTTGTACTTCAGGCTGACCCGTGCATGGTGCACGGACACCTGAGCGACGTTATGGTCGATGAATGCCATGGCGGCAGGGTTGTTGAACGCAGCGCTGGGATCGTTCTTCCACATAGAACCGCCAGCAAATGCACGGCCCCAGCCTGGTGTGCCGTAGGTCGGAACACCGAATGCGCCCGCCTGAACCTGAGAAGCGGCCAACATGGAACCTGCCATGGCGGCAATCCAGATAGTTCGGTGTGTTTTGGCAGAGAGAATATTATTTTTATTGCGCATGGCTGATCTCTTTTGTCTGAGAACTTCATTACTTCCAATAACCCGCGTCGTTATTGAACGATTCAATGCGGACGCGGGTTATTACTACGTGCAACTATTCAGTTGACCGAAATGGCCGGCGCCTGAACGTTCAGAGAACGAATGTTGCAGTTGCCTGCCAGTGCCTGTGCGGAGGTGACGCGCAGGGTGCTATTGGAGTTGGTCCATTGCACGTTGATGGTGGTCGGGCCTGCGCAGTTGGAGGCCGGGATCAGGGGCGGGGCACCGGCGATGGTAAAGCCGACGCCGGATACGGTACCGAGCCAGGTTTCGCCACCGTCGGTGGTGGTGCTTGGAGTCAGTGTCCATGGCAGGCCGGTGATGGTCGGCAGGGCACACAGGCCGCTACCACTGACGGTCACGGTGTTGATGTTGGCGCTAGCCCCGCCGGCGTTGATGGTGCCGTTGAAGACGACGCTGCAGTTCACCGTTGCGCCAAAGGACGAGGGCCCCGAAACGCCGATGGTGCCAGTTGCGGTGAACGGAGAGCTACCCGTGATGGTGGCCGCCGAGGCCATACCGGAAATACCCAGGCCGATTGCCAGGGCACCGATGACACTAACCAGTTTGTTGTTTTTCATTGTTTCCTCACTAACAGATTGTTGTTGTATGTATGGCTGTTACGAGATGCACAACAAAACACTGACCTATCTCTTCCAGCCCTAACTTCCCGAACAGTCCCGAGTGTTTTTTCAGGCAGGCGCTCGGGATACAGCTAACTTCATGCAGGTGTCGTCATATGCATGCAGTTGACTGTTTTGCAGGCGAAGCAAAAGTTCGCCGAATCGCGGTGAAACGTCCTTATTTCTTGCCGGGTGTAATGGCTGAAGAAATAGAGTGGGAGGCCACAACATGCCGAGGCGTGATGTTATTGCGCCCAGACAGAAAGCAGGAGCGGATGAAGAGTTGCCTAGCGAGCAGTTCCATCTGGTTCAAGCTCCCCGTTATGTGTTGGCAGGACCATTCGAGTTGAGCGATATGCAGACCGTGCGGTGCAATCGGCGGGCTCGTTGTCTGCCTCTAAGGTAATCTTCCGTGGCGAAAGAAAACCCCAGCCAAGGATGGGTAGGACTGCTGACCGATCGATCAGCTGTGAGTAACCGGGAAGAAGCTACACACCGCCTGTCGCCGATCCATACCAATGGATGGGGGCGGTGTGCTCAGTTTGCGACTCGTACGTAACCGGGCTCGAGCCCGAAGACTTCCAGCCCATCAGGCATCGAGCGTCCGGCCTCGACTTCGACCACGCTGACGGGATGCTCGGGGGCGCTGCGGTAGTCGAGCAGCCACTTGTCCCCGGCTCGACGCATTGCGGCGCTGGGCACCACGAGCGCGTCGGGATTGTGATAGGTGAGGATGCTCAGCTTGGCGCTCATGCCCAGCCTGACCTGGCGCATCTGCGCTTCATCCAGTTCCGGGATGCTTACCACGACTTCGAACTGAGAGCTGCCGCCGGGCACGCTACCGCCGAGGGCCTGGCCGCCCACCACCATGACCTTGCCTTGCAGGTGCTGGCCATCGAAACCGTCGCCGGTAACGTCGACCGGCTGGCCTTCTTTCAACTGGTTGACGTCCAGTTCGGCGACTCGGGCAATGACGCGCAGCCCCTCGATACTGGCGAGGCCGAACAGGGGCTGGCCCTGGCTGACTCGGCTGCCTGTCTGCACTGGGCCTTTGGCTGCCTCTTCGGCGCTTATGCCGGGGGCCTGCACGACGATGCCGGAGAACGGCGCGAGGATATCTCCTGAGGCCAACTGTCGGCTCAGCGCCGCGTGCTTGACCTCAGCATTGGCCAGCTCCATCTCGGCGATCTGCCGGTACTCGCCGCGGCCGCGTTCGAGCACGGCTTGCAGCTCCGCCTCCGCGGCCTGCAGGTCGAGGCGCTGCAGCTGCGTCTGTCGTTCCAGCTCTTCCAGTTCGTTGCGGGCAACGATGCCTCGCTCATGCAGGGAGCGTGTGTCCTTGAGTTTCTGTTCGTTGCCGTCCAGGCCCATCTGCACGCTGCGCAAGGCGCGCCGTGCCCGGCTTACCTCCTGTCCCGCCTCCCAGTCCTGAAGTTCGCGCACCGTACGACGGGCCTTGAGCAGCGTGGAGAGGGCATCACGTACCTGCACCTCCAGCTCGCTGGCATCCATGCTGAGCAAACGCTCGCCCTTGATGACCCGTTGCCCGGGTTCGACGAAGTTGTTGGCGATGTTGCCGCCAAACGGAGCGCTGATGCTGATGGTGCGCGCTGGTTCGATGCGGCCGACCAGGCCGATGCGATGCTCCAGGTTGCTCGGTTGTACGGCCAGCCACTGCCCGGATGGCTGTTCGGCAGTGGCGCGTGGCTGCATCTGGAACGACAGCGCTGCAATGCCCGCCAGCAGTGCGAGTCCGGTGATCATCAGGCGCGGTAGGCGCCAGTGTTTACGCTTAGTGGTCATTGAGAATGATGTCCCAGCTTTCCAGCGTCATGCCCAGGGTCAGGTCCAGCTGCGTCTGCGCGTTGAGGTAGGCGATCACGGTGTTGAGACGAGCGTTCTCGGCGTTCTGCAGGTCGCTTTCGAAGCTCAGCACCTGAAAGTTGCTGGAGCGTCCGGCGGCCAGCTTGTCCCGTTCGATCGCCAGCTTGCGCTTGGACAGCTCCACACCACGCTGGGCGATTTCGTACTGGCGCCAGCGGGTGCTTACATCCCGTATGACATCCTTGACGTTGCGGATCAGTGCCTGTCTGGCATCGGCCAACTGCAGTTGCTGATCTTCGACGTTGATCCGGGCGTGGACTTCCCCCTGGCGTCTGCTCAGATCGCCGATGGGGATGTCGAGCCGGATGCCGGCATAGCTGTCCCAGCTGCGATCTGCGCCGCTGCCATAAGTCGAGCCGTAACGATCTCGGGCCTGATTGGCGCCGACTTCGAGCGACAGATCCCAGAGACTCTGGTTCTTGGCGACCAGCAGGTTGATGTCCGCCTGCTGGCGCATGATCAACTGGCGCAGAAAGTCGGGCTGCTGTCGCTCGGCCAGGCTGATGGCCTGGCCGGGGTCGATCTCGATCGCTTCAGCGTGCAAGGCGTCGGTTGCTCGCACTGGTGAAGAGAGATCCAGCGCGAGCAGGCGCAGCAACTCCAGGCGGCTGCTGTCGACCAGATTGGCTGCTTCCTCGACGCCAAGCTCCTGGCTGGCCAGGCTGGCTTCGGTCTGCACCACCTCGAACTCCGCCATCCGCCCGGCTTCGATCATCGCCTGGTTGACGCTCAGCAGCTCCTGCGAACGCTGTAGGGCGGCCCTGGCGATGTCCAGCTGCTCCTGGGCGCGCAGCAGCTCGCGGTAAGCGAAGATGATCGCCGCCACGGTCTGTGAGATGCCGGCCTTGAGGCCGAGCCTGTTGGCCTCTTCGGTCAGTTGCGCGAGTCGCAGTGGCGCGGTGGTGACGTCGCGCCCGCCGCCACGCAGTAGCGGCTGGATGATGCTGAAGTCGACGCCGTCGTTGCGGCGCCAGCCCGCCTGGTTGGCTTGCGTGTGGTATTTGCTCCAGCCGAGGCTGACCACGGTGCCGTATTCTCCCAGCAAGGTCGCTGTGGCGCCGAACTGGCCCGCACGCTGGCTATCGGCATGCCCCCGCGAGGCTCGGTAGCTGTTGGAGAGGTACAGTTTGGGATTGAACGCGTCCTCCGATACCCGCAGGTCGAACTTGTCGGCGATGCGCCAGAGATAGGCGCTCTTGATCGAGCGGTTGTTACGCAGCCCGAGAAACACCGCGTCGACCAGCGACAGGTCGGCCATCTGTTCACTGAGCAGTTCAGCTGGCGCCGGGGCGGGCATGCTGGGTGCCGAAGGGCGCAAGGGCTCTTCCCGCCACGCCTGTGCTGGTGCGCTGAGGGTGACGATGAGGAACGCGCCGAGCGCCAGTCGCCTATTCATCGCGCAGCGCCTCTACCGGTTGCAGGCGTGACGCGGCGATGGCCGGATGCAGACCGAAGAACAGGCCGACCAGTACCGTACTGCCGATGCCCAGGGGCAGCGCGCCGGGGGCCAGAAAGAATGCCCAGCCAGATAGCTGCGCATAGCCCCAGCCTCCCAGCATGCCGAGAACGGCGCCCAGCAGCGCGCCAACGCTGGTCAAGGCCACGGCCTCGACCAGGAACAGGTTACGGATATCTCTGCGCCGTGCGCCCAGGGCCAGGCGCACGCCGATCTCCCGGCGGCGTTCGCTGACGTTCATCAGCATCACGTTCATCACGCCTACACCGCCACCTATCAGTGAGACGACGCCGAGCGCTGCCAGCAGGTAGGTGAAGGTTCGGGTCTGCTGTTGCATGCCCTCGAGGATCTGCTGCGCGAAGATCAGGGTAACCGGAGCATCCCCAGCGATGCGCTGGGTGAGAGCCTGGCGCAGTTGCTCGCCGGCCTGGATGACTTCTTCGGCGCTGTTGGCGCGGGCCACAACGTGGCTGATCTGTGGCACGGGGTTGATGCGCGTCATGCCCTCCAAGGGGATGAACAGCGTTTCGTTGGCATTGAACGGCAGGAGCATGCCGGGGGCACCTTCCTGGAGAATGCCGACGACCCTGAACTGATAGGACTGCAGGCGTAACTGATCACCAGGTTGCAGCGGATCGTCCGGCAGGCTCAGGGTCTGTGCCAGCGAGGCGCCGATGACCGCATAGGCTTCCTTGCGGTCGAACCCCGACAGCGACCGGCCGCTGGCGATATCCAGACGCGCGGCCTCGAACAATGCCGGGTCGGCGCCGATGATGTTGGCGTTGCCGATCCGTCCGTGGAAGATCGCCGGTGCGCCATAGGTCATCACCGGGGACAGGCTGGCGACGGCCGGGGTTTGTCGAGCCAGCGCTTCCACGCTCAGACGCAGGGGCAGGCCGTCGCGCCCGGTGGGTTGTGGTGGCAGCTGCAGCACCAGGGTATCGCTGCCCAGGTTGCGGAAGATCGCTATCGATTGCGCTGCGGCATTGCCGCCGATGTTGAGCAGGGCCACCACCGAGCAACTGCCCATGACGATGCCCAGCAGGGCCAGCAAGGAGCGCCGACCGAGCATGCGCAGGCTGTTCAGCGCCTCGAGCAGTATCTGTGCGGCGCTCGGCCCGGTACTGAACGGCATGCTCAGGCTCATGCTGCGCCGGCCTCGCGCAGCAGCCCCTGATGCACCTCGAGCCGGCGCGCCAGGCGGTTGGCGATCAGCGGGTCATGGGTGACCACGATCAGCGTGACGCTTTGCTCGCGGTTGAGCTCGAGCAGCAACGCCATGATCTCCTGGGCTGTGCTGGTATCGAGATTGCCGGTCGGTTCGTCGGCGAGAATCAGTGCAGGCTTGCCGACCAGCGCGCGGGCGATGGCGACGCGCTGGCGCTGTCCACCGGACAGGCTGGCGGGACGATGCTCACTGCGTTCGCCCAGGCCGACCCTGGCGAGCATGGCGTGCGCTTGCTCGCGCGCCTGGCGGGGCGCGATGCCGCGATAGGTCAGGGGCAAGGCGACGTTGTCCAGTGCGCTGAGGCGGGGAAGCAGGTTGAAGCTCTGGAAGACGAAACCGATCAGCTGGTTACGCAGGGCGGCCAATTGGTCCGGGCTGGCCTTGGCGACCTCGATGCCATTGAGGCGGTAGTTGCCGGTATCGGGCAGGTCGAGCAGGCCGAGCACGTTGAGCAGGGTGCTCTTGCCCGAGCCGGAGCTGCCGAGGATGGCGCAGCTTTCCCCGCGCGCGATCCGCAGGCAGACGTCGTCGAGGATATGCAGCGTCTTGTCGGCAAGCCGGTAGTGCTTGCCAATGTGCTGCAACTGGATGAGCTGTTCTTCGTTATTGTTTTCGAGCATCCCGATGCCACTGCCTGCGTCCATGTCGATGAACCACTGAGCATCGCCTTGTCAGGCACTTCCCGGAGCCGACGCCATAGGGCTCTGTTCCGGGAAATCAGAGGGCGGTCGTTCTTCTGAGAGCGGTCGCAACAGGACCATGCCCGATAGCAGGATTGGCAGCGCTGGCTTGTCTGTAAAGCCAACTTTCTTCTGGTTCGCTCAGGCAGTGTTACCGATGCTCACACCTTCCATGTCGAGCGATTGAGCGTGCCGAAACAGGAGATGGATAGGGCTGGCATTGGGCTGCCCTCGGCGCAGGCGACAGATCAGAACGGCGCGGGGCACTCGAAACGCATGCGCTCACCGGTTTGCGGGTGGGTGAGGGCGAGCATGCTGGCGTGCAGGCACAGGCGCTCATGGGCGGCCAGGGCCTGTTCGTGAGCGTAGAGACGGTCGCCCAGCAGCGGATGACCGATGGACAGCATATGCACGCGCAACTGGTGCGAGCGGCCGGTGATGGGTGTGAGCTCGACCCGGCACCAGTCGCCGCAGCGCTCGATGATGCGCCAGTGGGTCAGCGCGTGTTTGCCCAGTTCGTGATCGACCACGTGGCGTGGTTTGGTCGGCGGGTCGTAGCGCAGCGGCAGGTCGATGCTGCCGCTGTCGGCCTGCGGCTGGCCCCAGCACAGGGCGGTGTAGGCCTTCTCGGTTTCACGGTCGTGGAACTGCCGGGACAGCTCGCGGTGGCTGTCGGCGTCGCGAGCGAGGACGATGATGCCGGAGGTTTCCCAGTCCAGCCGATGCACGATGCGCGCTTCCGGGTAGCCGTTTTCCTGCAGGCGGGTGACCAGGCAATCCTTGTTGTCATCGGCGCGGCCAGGCACCGACAGCAGTAGGGTGGGCTTGTTGATCACCAGCAGGGCGGCGTCCTGGTGGAGAATTTCGATCTGGCTTAGCGGCATGGGGCGTTCTGGTTGGATTGGGCGATAAAAGCGAATGGCGGCCGTAAGGCCGCCATTCGCATGATCCAGTTAAAAATCTATCTTGGGCGCTGCGAGCTAGAGCCATGCAAGGCAAAAACAGGCGAGGAAGCGGAGTGTACTTTTGTACATGAGCATTCCGAGTCTGTTTTTAACGCAGCAGGGCCGACGCGCAGCAAGTCCAAATAGATTTTTCAGCGATCCGGCAGAGTGATGTTCAACTCCAGGATCGAGCAACTGCCCTGGTTTTCCAGGGCGACCTGGACCTGATCCGATTCGATGTTGACGTACTTGCGGATCACTTCCACCAGCTCCTGCTGCAGGGCAGGCAGGTAGTCCGGCTGGCTGCGCTGACCACGTTCGTGGGCAACGATGATCTGCAGGCGCTCTTTGGCGATGGATGCGGTGGTTTCCTTCTTGCGCGAACGCAAGAAGTCAAAAATATTCATTCTCGACCTCCAAACAGGCGCTGCAGGAAGCCCTGCTTCTTCACATCCAGGAAGCGGTGCGCGACGTCCTTGCCGAGCAGGCGATCGACTGCGTCGCTATAGGCTTGGCCGGCATCGCTCTGGTCATCGAGGATGACCGGGATACCCTGGTTGGATGCCTTGAGCACGGCCTGGGATTCGGGGATCACGCCGAGCAGGCGGATGGCGAGGATTTCCTCGACGTCTTCGACGCCAAGCATCTCGCCCTTGGTGACGCGCTCGGGGTTGTAACGGGTGAGCAGCAGGTGTTCCTTGATCGGTTCTTCGCCTTTCTCGGCGCGGCGCGATTTGCTCGCCAACAGGCCGAGCATGCGGTCGGAGTCACGTACCGAGGATACTTCCGGGTTGGTCACGACAATGGCTTCGTCGGCGAAGTACATCGCCAGGTGCGCGCCTTTCTCGATGCCGGCTGGCGAGTCGCAGACCACGTACTCGAAATTCTGCGACAGCTCGCTGATGACCTTCTCGACGCCTTCCTGGGTCAGCGCGTCCTTGTCACGGGTCTGGCTGGCGGCCAGCACATAGAGGTTTTCGAGACGCTTGTCCTTGATCAGGGCCTGGGTCAGGGTCGCTTCGCCGTTGACGACGTTGACGAAGTCATACACCACGCGGCGTTCGCAGCCCATGATCAAGTCGAGGTTACGCAGGCCGACGTCGAAGTCGACGATGACGGTCTTGTGCCCGCGCAGGGCGAGGCCGGTACCGATGGCAGCGCTGGTGGTGGTTTTACCGACGCCACCTTTGCCGGAAGTGACTACGAGGATCTTGGCCAAGGTGATTCACCCCAAAAAATGAATAAAACGCGGGAATCCGTCAGCCATTCGAGGCTTCCAGATGCCTTTTTTGTGTCCGTAAAAAGTGGCCGCAGTATCCGTTAAAGGCGGGTGATGTTCAACACGTCACCCGACAGGCTGACGTGCACTGCATCGCCCCACAGCGGGTCGCGGCGCAGGTCTTCGGCAACCTTGTAATGGCCGGCGATCGACAACATTTCGGCGCCCATTTGCTGACAGAAAATCCGTGCCTTGGTGTTGCCCTTGATGCCCGCCAGGGCGCGGCCACGCATGGGCGCGTAAACATGGATGTTGCCATCGGCGAGAAGTTCCGCCCCGGCGCTGACCGGTGCCAGCACGATCAGATCGCCACCCTGGGCATAGATCTGCTGGCCGCCGCGCACCGGACTGGTGATGATGCGACTGGGTTTGTGCTCGGGTTCGGCCGGTTTCTCTTCGATTTTCTTTGGCGCTGGATCGAGGAGGCGTTCGCGTGCACCGGACGGCGGCAGTACCGGCAGATCCATGGCTTCGGCAGCGGCGACGTCGCTTTCCCGCGCGGCGCGGATGGCCAGGGTGCGCAGGCCATGGCGGCGGCAGACGGCCATCAGTTCGGCCAGGTCCAGTTCACCTTCGCCTTCCGGCAGTTTGTCCAGGGCCAGCACCAGCGGCGTGTTGCTGAAGAAGGCCGGGGCCTGGGCGACTTTTTCCGTCAGTTGCGCGTCGAGGCGTTCGAGATCGTTGTGCGCCAGTTCCATCACGGTGATGGCGAGCATGCTGCCCTTGAGCTGGAATACGGGGTCTTGGGCGAGGAGGTCGGCTTGGCTCATGGTGGTGCGATGGGCCTTCTGGCGAGTCGAAAGATGCCGGACTTATAACGAGATAGCCCGCATGCCGCAAGCCGCGCGCGTCAGCGAGGCTGGGAAGAGGCAAGGCTTGGCTGTCGATTCGCTGTCGTGACCTGCTCTGACGGCACTGATGCCAGCGAGCCGGTCGGGAAAACTGCGTTAGAATGCGCGGCTTTGTAAGTGATCGGAAACGTCTCATGGATCGCCCACGCTTTCGCGCCTATTTTCTTCATCCGCGCTTCTGGCCGCTGTGGCTGGGCTTCGGATTGCTGTGGCTGGTGGTGCAACTGCCTTATGGCCTGCAGCTGAAACTGGGGCGGGCACTGGGCTGGCTGATGTACCGCACGGCAATCTCGCGCCGGCAGATCGCTGCGCGCAATCTGGAACTTTGCTTCCCCGACAAGAGCGCTGCCGAGCGCGAGCGCCTGCTCAAGGAGAATTTCGCCTCCACCGGTATTGCCTTCTTCGAGATGGCCATGAGCTGGTGGTGGCCCAAGGAGCGTCTGGCGCGACTGGCGCATGTCGAAGGCCTCGAGCATCTGCAGCAGGCGCAAGCTGAGGGGCAGGGCGTGATCCTCATGGCCGTGCACTTCACCACCCTGGAGATCGGCGCCGCGCTGCTCGGTCAGTTGCACACCATCGACGGCATGTACCGCGAGCACGACAACCCGCTGTTCGACTACATCCAGCGTCGTGGCCGCGAACGCCACAACCTCGATGCCAGCGCCATCGAGCGCGAGGACATTCGCGCCATGCTCAAGGTGCTGCGTGCCGGTCGTGCGATCTGGTACGCGCCGGATCAGGATTACGGCCGCAAGCAGAGCATCTTCGTGCCGCTGTTCGGTATTCAGGCGGCCACGGTTACCGCCACCACCAAGTTCGCCCGCCTGGGCAAGGCGCGCGTGGTGCCTTTCACCCAGCAGCGTCTGGCCGATGGCAGCGGTTATCGTCTGGTGATCCATCCGCCGCTCGAAGGCTTCCCCGGCGAAAGCGAGGAGGCCGATTGCCTGCGTATCAACCAGTGGATCGAACAGGTGGTCAGTGCCTGCCCGGAGCAGTACCTGTGGGCGCATCGGCGTTTCAAGACGCGTCCCGAGGGTGAGCCGAAGCTGTACGGTAAGCGCAACTAGCAGGCCGTTGAAAAACTACCTGCGTTGGCAATGCTGCGTTAAAAACGGCCTCGCGTGCGAGCCCAGTCAAAATGCTCATTTACAACGCGTAAACCCGAGTGCGGGCCCAGTGCTTTTTTCGGCCGTTTTTGCGGGGCCGCCATCGGTATTGCCTTGCCTAGGTTTTTAAACGGCCAGGTAGCGCATCTATACTGCAACGAAAAACAGGACCGCTCGATGACCGTGATTGCCCGCCCCGATGCGCCCGTTACTGGGCTGATCCTCTCTGGTGGCGGGGCGCGGGCGGCCTATCAGGTCGGGGTGTTGGCAGCCATCGCCGATTTACTGCCGGACGCCTCGCACAATCCCTTTCCGGTGATAGTCGGGACCTCAGCCGGGGCGATCAATGCCGTTGGCCTGGCCTGTGGGGCGCTGCAGTTCGGCGAAGCCGTGCGGCGCCTGACCTCGGTCTGGCAAGGCTTTCACACCCATATGGTGTACCGCAGCGACTGGCCGGGCGTGTTGCGGCAGGCGGCGCGCTTCATTGGCCACAGCCTGCTTGGCCTGGGGCGCGATGTTCCGGTGGCCTTGCTCGACAGTTCGCCGTTGCGTGAATTGCTGGAGCGCGAGCTGGACTTCTCCGGCATCGCTGCGGCCGTGCGCCATCGCCAGCTGCGAGCGGTAGCAGTGACGGCCTTTGGCTACGAAAGTGGCCAGGCGGTGACCTTCTATCAGGGCCGCGCCACTATCGATCCCTGGTTCCGCCATCGTCGCGTCGGTGTACCGACGCGTCTGCAGCTCGACCATTTGCTGGCCAGCGCGTCGATCCCGCTGATCTTTCCGCCGGTGAAGATCAACCGTGAGTATTTTGGCGACGGCGCAGTGCGCCAGGCGGCGCCGATCAGCCCGGCACTGCATCTCGGGGCCAGCCGCGTGCTGGTGATCGGTGTCAGCGGTAATGCCCAGCTCGAACCCAATGCCGAGCTGCCGCGCGTGATCAGCACTCGACCGCCGAGCCTGGCGCAGATCGGCGGACACATGCTCAACAGTACCTTTATCGACAATCTGGAGACGGACATCGAGCTGCTCGAGCGGCTCAACCAGATGAGCGCACTGGTGCCGCCGGAGCGGCGTCCGCGTGGCTTGGGTTTGAACCCGGTGGACGTGCTGGTGATCGCGCCGAGCCAGCCGCTGGATCAGATCGCCGCGCGCCATCAGCGCGAGCTGCCCAAGGCGCTGCGCCTGTTTCTGCGCGGCCCGGGGGCGACCAAGGCCGGTGGAGCGGGCGTGCTCAGTTACCTGTTGTTCGAGCCTGGTTACTGCAGTGAACTGATCGAACTGGGCTACCAGGATGCGATGGCGCGCAAGGCCGACCTCTGCCGTTTTCTCGGGTTGGCCGAGGTCGCCCATTCCGCTTGATGCACGTCAGGCCAGCACACCATCACGAAAATCGCGCATAGCCTGCTCGATTTCCTCGCGGCTGTTCATCACGAACGGTCCGTACTGGACGATGGGTTCGTTCAGTGGTGTGCCGGCGATCAGCAATACCCGCGCACCATGGGTGCTGGCCAGGTGCAGCTCACCCTCGTCGGATAGCCGCACCAGACGCCCGGCGCTGACCGGTTGTGTACTGGCCTCGGGCAGCTCGAGCAGACCTTGGTAAACGTACAGCATGACCCTCTGACCATCGGCCAGGCGCGGTGAAACCTGGCTGCCGGCCGGCAGGTTCAGGTCGAACAGCTGAGGCTGGGTGTGCGGCCGCTGCACGGCGCCGGCCTGGCGGATCTCGCCGTCATCGAATTCACCAGCGATCACCACCACCTCGGCGCCGGACGCCGTGTTGATGCGCGGGATGTCGGTGGCTGGAATATCGCGGTAGCCCGCTTCACCCAACTTGTCCTTGGCTGGCAGGTTGAGCCACAGCTGGAAGCCGCGCATGGCGCCAGACTCCTGCTCGGGCATCTCGCTGTGGATGATGCCGCGCGCAGCCGTCATCCATTGCACGCCGCCGCTGCCGAGCAGGCCGACGTTGCCCAGATGGTCTTCATGGCGCATGCGCCCTTCGAGCATGTAGGTGATGGTCTCGAAACCACGATGCGGGTGCGGTGGGAAGCCGGCGATGTAGTCGTCGGGGTTGTCGGTGGAAAACTCGTCGAGCATCAGGAAGGGGTCGAAGCGCTCCAGACCCGGTCCGCCGATCACGCGGTTGAGGCGCACACCGGCGCCGTCCGAGGCTGGTTGGCCAGGCTGGATGCTGATGACGCGGCGTTGCGAGGTCATGGCGGGCTCCTTGAAAGGTAGGAATGACGCCATGCTAGTCGCATTTAATCGATGTTTGTGTGGAAAATTTGCGGGCTATGCATCGATAAATTCGATGCATAGCCGAGGGCTCAGTCGGCAATCTTCAGCTTGCGCGACTCGTTGTAGAAGTAGCGGATCTTCTCGTACTCGAACGGCGAGTTGAGTTGGCCATAGCGGAAGCCGGTATTGGCGCGGGTGTCGACGATGCGCAGTGCGGTGATGCCGGGATTGCTGCGGCTGGCGTCGGCCACATCGAGGTAATTGACCGCGTTCTCCAGGCTGTAGTCCGCCACCAGCCCGCCGGTGTCGCGCAGGTTCGATGGCCCGAGCAGTGGCAGCATCAGATAAGGCCCTGCGGGTACGCCGTAGTAGCCCAGGGTTTGGCCGAAATCTTCGCTCAATCGGGGTAGGCCCATCTTCGTCGCCGGGTCCCAGATACCGCCAACACCGAGGATGGTATTGAACAGCAACCGCGCGGTGCTGTTCATCGCCCGTTTGCCCTTGAGCTGCAGCACGCTGTTGGCCAGCGTGGGAATCTCGCCGAGGTTGTTGAAGAAGTTGTGCACGCCGGTCTGCACCAGGTTCGGCGTGACGTAGCGGTAGCCGTCGACCACGGGCAGGAACACCCACTGATCGAAGCGGTAGTTGAAGTGGTAAACGCGGCGGTTCCACGACTCCAGCGGGTCATAGACCTGCAGGGCGTCACTGGAGGCGCGTTCGAACTCCTGCTGATCCAGTCCTGGGTTGAACTGCAGATTCTGCAGCGGGTTGGTGAATCCGTCGGCATCGACCTGGTCTGCGGCCAGTGCCTGCCCGCTGCCCAGCAGCAGGGCGATGATGAGCGTGCTGTGTTTAACCACGGAAGAACTCCAGCATGGCGTCGCTGTTGACGCGATAGTTGAGGTTGCCGCAGTGCCCGCCGCGCGGGTAAAGGGTCAGGCGGTCGCCAAAAGTGCGGTGCAGAAAGCCGATGTCGCCCTGGCCGAGGATCAGGTCGTCGGCGTTGTGCATCACCGAGACCTTGTCGCTGCTTCTGAGGTAGTCCTCCAGCGCATACAGGCTGCTCTTGTCGACCAACTGATTGAGGCTGCCGCCATCGTGGCGAGCACGCCACATGGGCATCAGTTGCTCGGCGATATAGCAATCGAAGTCGCAGCGCAGGGCCATCTGGAAGAACGGCGTGAGGCTGGTGCTCTCGGTGATGCGATAGTCGCGCGGGGTAATCAGGCCGCGGCGGTTGAGCAGGTCCGAGGTGAACACTATGTCGGCAGACGAGAAGCGGAACGAGGTGCCGATCAGCATGGCCATCTGTTCGTCCGAGAGCCGCTCTTTGGACTGCTGGAAGTCATAGAGCATGGCGTCGTTGATATCCAGATAGCCCTTGTCATTGAAGTAGCGGGTCAACTTGCCCAGCACCAGATCATAGAAGTTGGTGCTGTTGTCGATGCCCTGCACCTTGGTCTGCACCAGCTTGTCGAGGTTGCTGATGGAGGTGTAGAGGTTGACCGGCGGGTTGAGCAGCAGCACGCGTTTGAAATCGAAGGCGCGGCGGGTTTCATCGATCTGGCTGACGAAGGCGGCATGCAGCGCGCCGAGGCTGTAACCGGTCAGCAGGAACTCGCTGACCTCCAGCTTCGGGTGCTGGGCGCGTACGGCCTGCATCACGCGGTACAGGTCGTCGGCATCGTCCGGGCTGTAGCCCGGCGTGGCCGAACGCGAGGCGGCGGCCATGAAGTCATAGCTGGTCGGTGAGGACAACTGCACAACATGGAAACCTGCACCGTAGAACAGCTTCTTCAGGTATTCGGTGGTGCCGCTGGCATAGTGCGCGCCGGTGCCGGATATGATGAAAATCAGCGGTGCACGGCCTTTCTGCTGGGCCAGGCGGTAACGCAGCTTGGTCACTGGCCAGAAATTGTCCAGCAGCTCGAATTCGCGGTCCGGGCGCAGACGCACCGAATAGTCACTTTGTCTGATGTCGCCATCGGCCGGCAATTCGGGGCGCAGTTCGGGCGGTGTGGTGGCGATGGTCGCTTCGAACGGGTTGGCCAGTGGATAGCCGTAGCTTTCCGCATCCACATCGGCGGCCATCGCGGAGGCACAGAAGGCCAGGCCACCGAGCAAGGCGGCGAGTCGGGCAAGGCTGGGCATGTGTTAAGTCCCTTTGAATAAGAGAACGTCTGGATTGAACAGCTGGCTTATGACAGCAGCAAGCTGGGCAAAGTGCCAGACTATCCTGCTTTATCTGAATGGCACGAGCTGAGCCATATTGAAAAAGGCCGATAATCAAGTCCCTCAAGAGTAAAAGCTGAATATTGCGGCATCCGGAAGGCATGCGAAGCACAATATCCAGCATGTTGTCTTATGGCTATGGATTCAGTTGCCGCTCATGGGGAAGCTCGTGTTGGTGATTTTTTCGGTGAGATTCCATAGATGGGCTGCCGCTGCGTTGTCGAGGGCTTGGTCAGGAATCGTCGCCAGGCCAAGTGGCCCTCGAACCTCCTGCTCGCCAGTTGGCCCGTAATAAGCGCCAGCCAAAGCTTCTGGTGCTGTCGCAGCATACAGTGTGGGAATTGCGCCTTGTGCTGCGGTCTGCAAGTGCTCACGCATCGCTAACCACCGACGTCCCGAGTCGCTGTCCAGACCGGGACCACGTGCGACCAGTTCGGTAACCGCGATACCCGGATGGGCGGCTACGCTCTGGATGCCCCAGCCATTGGCATCGCTGCGTCGCTGCAGTTCGAATGCGAACATCAGGCATGCCATCTTGGATTGCGCATAGGCCGCATAGGGGTCGTAGATTTGCATGGATTGCAGGTCATCAAAATTGATGCCGCCCCGATGTACAGCGACGCTGGACAGCGTGACCACGCGTGGGGCGTCGCTTTTGCGCAGCAAGGGCAACAGCTCTGCAGTCAGAACGAAATGCCCTGCATAGTTCGTGGCGAACTGCATCTCCAGGCCATCTACCGACGTGCCGCGTTCGGCCGGCGCCATGATCGCCGCATTGTTGATCAGTCCGTCGATTCGGGGCAGTGAGCCGGCGAGACGTTGACCCAACGCACGAACCGAAGAAAGGTCGGCCAGGTCGACGGGCTCGAATTGCACCTTGGCATCCGGTACCTCTTCTTTGATGCGCTTTACTGCCTCTTGTCCTCGTTGAAGGTTGCGGGCGGTGATGATGACCTGGGCGCCGGCAGCCGCCAGGGCCTTGGCGTCCTCGAAGCCCATCCCGCTGGTGCCGCCAGTGACCAGAAAAATGCGGTCTTTCTGGGAGGGTATATCGGCCGTTCCCCAATCGGGTTTTGGGGCGTTCTGCGCCAGTGCACTGCCCACGGTGAGCGCACAAAGCACAACGAGGGTGGCGAGGTGGTGGCGCCATCTGGAACGAACGGGATGGGCAGAATTGCCAGCTTCGCTGTTTATCTGCGAGCGGCTGCTTTGAGGAAGATAGCGGTCTGTCGAATTGATCATGGTCTTTTCCTTAGCGGTGAAAGGGCTATCTACGGACCCCGTAAATAAATGCGCATGCTCAGATCGCTTGTAACGCCTTGAGCATGGGCACAGTCGAGGTCAGAAAACGTTCGGCCAGTGGCGCTATGCTGGCGAGGTTGTCTTCGCGGGATTCAAGCGGTTTGCCGTTCTTGCGCATCCTCTCGCCGATGGTCTGCAAGAACTCCCAGACATACAGCGTCAAGTCCTGTGTCGTGCTGTGCCCGCCGTCGATGGCATTGAGAAATAGCAAGCAGATGTGGGGCACGTTGATCGCGCCGCCTGTGATGGGGGAAGCCAAGTATTCGATTTCCCGGACGAGCAGTGCGCGATCGCGCACATGGCGGTTGAGTTTTTTACAGCGAGCGCTAATTTCGGGCGTGGGAACCTGAGCAGTGCTGGCATAGCCAGCGCCTACCAGAAGATTCATCGTCTCGATGATTTCCTCTATTCGCGCAGGAGCCAGTTGCGGGTGTTCCTTGAGGCGCGCGATGGTCTTCGGGGCATAGTCGCTTTCGGACAGGGCATTGATGACATCACGCGGCACTTTCTCGTGGAGATGGATTTTCCCCAGAGGCAGATCGATTTCTTTTGGCAGATCGTTCTTGTGCGTGGTCAGTACGAACAGTTGTTCGGACCAGAGTCTGAGAAACTCGCCGTGAGGAATGCGGCGTGCGCCCTTCACGTATACATCGCAGCGGAAAATCTGGTTGGTAAGAAAGTCCTTGGTGGTTTCCTTGAGCACCGGGTCGCCGATCTGGCTCAGAATCTTCTGCCCGTCAGGTGTGAAGCGAAACGGTGCGATGTGCTCCAGAAGGCGAGTCGGTCCCACATAGGTGAGCTTGGCTCCACTGAGCTGGACTGATACCTCGGCGAACGTCGATATCTTCCAATCGGCGTTGAGGTACTCATGGGCTATATAGCTGGTGTCGCGGGTGTTCAGGGTCTCCAGGTGACGGGCCATCGCTGGAACGTCCCGGTAGTAGTCCGCCGCGGCCGTGAACACGTCCTTGGTGAACTGCACCGCTCCGGAGATGCTCCTCTCTGCCCCAGTCATGTCGCCAACCTTGTCCTTGAACAGGGACATCAACTGGCGAATGGGAATGTAAGGTGCCCAGCCGGGGTAAACGTTGTAGCTGGCGTAGACGATGCCGCCGGTTTTGAGCTTGCGTCGGATCAGGTCGGCGATGGTGTTCCGGTTGTCGTCCGAGATCCAGCTCCAGATGCCGTGGAGGACGATGTAGTCAAATTCTGGCAAGTCAGCCCGTGCGGCAAATTCGCAGAACGACTCCTCGGACAAATGGGCGCGCGCCTCGCAGGCGGCTGTCAGTTCCCTTGCGTTTGCCACATGGGTCGGATTGAAGTCGGTGCCCCAGTAAGTAGCGCCAGTCGCCGCCGCATGGAAGGTGACCGAGACTCCTTGGCCGAAACCCAGCTCCAGGTAGTTGTACTCAGTATGCTGCGGGGGGGAGAACCCTGCCGCGAGTACGGCCAAACGCAGTAGCGCGGGATTGAGTTGCCTGTAGTACCCATGCGTGTAGTTGACGTCGGTGAAATAACCTTCGGACCAGCTCATCGTTTCTTGTCCTTGGGGTCGATCATTTCGTGAGAGGAGAGGTATCGATAGGTCAACGACACCACGCGATAGCCTCCGGCCAACGGCAGTGGTGATGGCCAGCCATTGGCAATTGATGGCCGTGGGTCTTCGCCGACATCACTGACCGAGTATTGAGTGATCCAGTGCTCGAGTTTCATGTTCGTGCGCCTCATTGGAGGAGGGGGCGTTTTCACGCAGGCCTGAGTCTGCGCCGCTCAGAAGTGCCGGCTCAGGCCAATGCTCATACGCGCCATGCCGTTATGATCAGGCTCCATCAGTGGACTGTTTCTGAATTCACTTGGCAGATGTCGGTACTCCAATACCCCGAGCAGTGCCCACTTGCTTGAGCTGATCGGGTGGCTAAGCGTCACGCCGATGCGCGGGGTGACGGCAGAGCCTGGCGCATATTCGGCGACACCCCGCGAGACCTCTTCGTCGAGAATGCCGAAGTAGTAATTGGCGAGTTCGGCGGACATCCAGCTTGCCCCTGCATTGGCCATGATCGCGGTACGGGAGATATGCCAGGTGTAGCGATAGTCGAGTGATATCTCATATCCGTCGCTGGTGTCGGAGATGTCGTGCAGTGCTTCCAGCGTGATAGCTCCGTATAGCGTGCGATAGGTTGCACGGACGCCGGCATCGACGCCGTCATCGCGATCACTCAGCAGGTCGCGGTTCACCCCGTTATCACGTAGTTCAGCTCGTCCGAGATCCGAACGGTCGAATCCATCAAGCCGGGCTGACAGGATTGCATCGAAGGTCAATCTGTCCGAGTCGTACAGGTGAACGCCGGCGGAAAGTCCGCGCAGGAAAACGTGCTCCCCTTCGTAGCGGATCAATGGGATGGGCTGCACACGCGTGCCTTCTCCGGCATAGGGGCTGACAGTCAGCGCAGTGCCGGCGCCGATAGACCACTCGTCAGGAGACGAGGACGATTGGCCAAACGCACTGATGGGCAGCACGAGGATAGCGAGCTTGCTGAGCATTCGAACGGTCGGGTTCATTGATGACTCCAGTGAAGCGGCTTGTTATCGAGAGCGCTCGGCTGACCATCCTGCGCCACTGTCTGGTCTGCGCTGCCTTGCGCTCCGTTGGAAGATTTCGCGGCCTGTTGTGCGGCGTAGTGAGACTGGGAGCGTCCCAGCCAGAGAGCGAGTGCGGCCCAGGTCAGTGCCAGCGGCAGCACCATGCTGAGCAAGCCGCCCATGGCCAGGCCCAGCCGTTGGAGCACACCTTCTGCCTGTGCGCCGATGAGGTCGCCGTTGCGATACATGAAGGTGTCGATGAAGGCCTTGGCTTTGTATTTCTCTTCGCGGCTGACGACAGTGAACAGTGCTTCACGCGCTGGTCGGGTAATCCCGCGCTGTACTGCACGGTTGGTAGCCTCAAGCAGAATCAGTACGATGAACGATCCGAAGATCGCCAGTCCGATGAATCCGAGTGCAGTAGCGACCGGCAGGATCGCCAGGGCCACGCCGAGGCCGAAGCGCTGGATGATCTTTCCGGTCAGGGTGAGTTGCAGGAACAGCACCGCGACCTGGGTCCACATGTCGATGTTGGCCAGGAGCTCGGCACGCGCGTCCAGATTGTCCGATACCGCTGCGACCATCTGCAGGCGAGTGAAGTAGATGATTGTCGCGAGCAAACTCATCAGCAGCACGTAGCCGGCGATACCGGTCAGATAACGTGACTGGAGTACCGCACGTAGACCCGCCCATGCACTCCCACCGATATGCTCGGTTTCGTTGGCGAGGTCGTTTGCATTGGCGTCTTCCCGGTCCGGTGCGATGCGTACGAGCACCCAGGCCGCGGCGATGGCGAGGAGGATGAAAGCACCTGCGACCAGCAGCAGGTTGGGCGTGCCCAGCGGTTTGGCCAACTGCGCCGTGAGCCAGGGGCCGAGGATCGCGCCCAGGGTGCCACCGACCGAGATCAGGGCAAAGAAACGCTTGCCCTGATCGCTGGTGAAACGGTCGGCCAGCAGTGCCCAGAACATCATGGTGACGAACAGGTTGAACACGCTTAGCCAGACGTAGAACACCTGGCCGCTGCGCTGCCCGACCGTACCTGGTGCGAACATCAGGAGTAGCCAGAAACCTATCAGGCTGAGTACGAAGAAGCCGTAGGTCGCGCCAATGAACTGCAGCCGCCGCAGGCGGCTGACCAGCCAGCCGAACAGGGGGTTGACCGCCAGTGTCACCACAGCGGTGACAATGAACAGCCAGCGCAGATCCTCGATGCCGCGCTCCATGCCTAGTGCATCGCGCACCGGGCGCAGCAGCATCAGCGCAGTCATTACGCAGAAGAAAAACAGCGCGGCGATAAGGGCTGGCACGATTTCCTTGGGCCGAAGGTTGAACAGTACCTGGAGCAGACGAGGGCTACGCGACGTCGGTGTCGTGGTTCGAATCATGGGCAATAGGCTCCTGCTTCGGAGTGCGCCATCTCGGCGGACGTTGGCGGATCAGTCGGCGAGGGGCGAGGAGGGATAGTGCGTGCGGCTGAGCGCTTCGCTGACACTCCATAGACGGGCGACTGCCTGAGCATCCAGTGCGTTGGCTGGCACGCGAGCCAGACCGAGTGGGCCGCGAACTTCCATCAGACCGGTGGGCCCGTAGTAGCGGCCGCCAATGGCATCAGGTGCGGTAGCGGCATACAACGTCGGGATTGCGCCTTGTGCAGCCGTTTGGAACAGAAACGGCAAGGGTGGGAGGCTACGGCCCTGGCTTGGCAGCAAGTTGGTGTATGAGACCCCGGGGTGGGAGGCGATACTGGTAATGCCCCAACCGGCTACGTCGCTGCGGCGCTGCAATTCGAGGGCGAACATCAGACAGGCCAGCTTCGATTGACGGTAGGCCAGTGATGCGTCGTAGTCCTGTTCGAATTGCAGGTCTGCAAAATTGATGGCGGCGCCGCGAGCGCGTGCGGCAATACTGGATAAGGTGACTACGCGAGGGTTATCGGCTTTTTGTAGCAGTGGCAGCAGCTCCTCGGTCAGGGCAAAGTGCCCGAGGTAGTTGACGGCGAACTGTATTTCGAGCCCGTCGGCCGAGGTGCCACGTTCAGCCGGCTCCATGAGACCTGCATTGTTGATCAAGCCATCAAGGTGCGGCAGCGTTGAGTCTAGTCGCGTGGCCAATGCCTTGACCGAAGCGAGATCGGCCAGATCCAGTGTTTCGAACTGAAGCTGCGCGTCAGGCGTTTCTTGGCGGATTCTCTCGATCGCCTCCTGACCTCGTTGTGGATTGCGGGCCGCGATGATCACGTGCGCGCCTGCAGCGGCCAGAGCCTTGGCGCTTTCGTAGCCTATGCCGCTGGTTCCGCCTGTGACTAGATAAATGCGGCCATCTTGAGCAGGCATATCAGCCAGGCTCCAATCCGCTTTGGGCTGATGCTGCGCAAGTGAATTGCCTGAAGAGCATGCAGAGAGAAGCAACGCAGTCAGCAGGGCAAGGCCGGTACGCCAATGTGAAATCATCGAGCGCACGGTCTGCGCCGAGACCAAGGCCTTAATGGCCATGATTTGGACTAGACGGGAAGAAAGAGCTGGAGTCGCCCAGTTGGTCATGTTCTTTAACCTCACGGAAAACGAATAGGGATGCGTACCAGCGGGTTGAGATTCGCCGTGTCTGCAGTGTTTTCCGTCACGATTAATTTGCGTTTAAGAGCACTGAGGGGCAGGTATTACAAAATGTATGTGGCGTTGAGTGGGCTTTGAGCGTTGGTTTTAATCCGTTATTAATGTCGTCATGGAAATATCAATGTCCTGCTTATTTATTTACTCGAGTTTTTATGGATGCGATTCTTCTCGTCGAAGATGACCACATGCTAGGTCGTGCTCTGACCGCCGCTCTTGGTCAGGAAGGCTGGCGCGTCGTTCACTGTGAGGATGCGGGATATGCGCGGACGGCGCTGGTCGATCACTCATTTGTTGCGGTGCTGCTCGATCTCGGACTTCCAGGTGGATCGGGATTGGAGGTGCTGGCGGGTATGCGTGATCGCTATGATCCGACCCCCGTGTTGATCATCACCGCACGTGACCAATTGAGTGATCGTGTGCGTGGTCTTGATGCAGGTGCCGACGACTACATCGTCAAACCATTTCAGCGCGATGAGATGCTGGCGCGATTGCGTGCTGTGTTGCGACGAAGTCGTGGTGTGGTTACACCGCTGCTGCAATGGCGCGATATAGAGATTGATCCTGCTGCTCGAACGGTGACTCGTGCTGGGCTGCGCGTTGCACTCAGCTCGCACGAGTTTCGCCTTCTGCTGGCGCTTTTCGAGTCACGTGGCAGGGTGCTTAGCCGCGACCAACTGCAAGGGCGACTCTATGGCGACAATACCGAAATAGGCAGCAATACGGTGGCGGTATACGTGCATCAGTTACGGCGCAAGCTCGGTGACGACGTGGTAGTGACCGTGCTCGGTTTCGGCTACCGGGCAGGAGAGGGCGACTGAGTGAGAGCTTTGCGTACGAGGCTATTGGTCGCACTGGCGGCCGTCTTGCTGGCCGCATGGGGAGGTTGGTTCACTATCCAGTACCTGGATATGACTGCGAGACAAGGCGGTGAAGTCGACGACATGCTGCGCAACATCGCCGAGCAGATGTTGCAGTCACTCCCCACGGATATCATGAGCGCGGGCCAGCAGCAGCGCTTCGAGCTTGATGGTGGGACGACCTTGTCAGGCGGCAAGTTCGAAATGCTCGGGTTCCAGGTTTGGGAGCTTGCTACCGGTCGGCAATTATTATCGTCGCGACCGGCGCCGGCGCATACGATGGTCCCCGACTTCGTGGACGGTTTCGCCGACGTGATCATCGCTGGCACACCCTGGCGTGTGTTCGCGCTCAGCGATGACCATGCTCTCGTTCAGGTGCAGACGGGCGTGCCGCAATCTGCGTTACGGGCTGCACAACTGCTCTGGCTCAAAGCCAGTCTGATCACGGCGTTGTCGCTGTTGATCGGTATCGGCATCGCCATCTGGTTGGTCATCCACTGGTCGTTACGGCCCGTTCAGCGGGTCAGCGAGTCGCTGGCTACGCGCACAACGCTGGATTTGACCCCGTTGCCCGAGCGCGGGTTGCCAGATGAATTCATGCCGCTGGTATGCGCATTCAACCAGTTGATGGGACGGTTGGATCAGGCCCTGCAGCATGAGCGGGAATTTCTTGGCGAGGCCGCGCATGAATTGCGCACGCCATTGGCTGCGCTGCTGGCCCAGGCCCAGGTACTGCAGCACGCGGGCAACCGCGATGAGGCTCGGGAGGCGCTCGATCATCTTATCGTCGGGATCGAGCGCACCTCGCGGCTGGCGCAACAGTTGCTCGATTCTGCGCGGGTAGACGCATATGGGGCGAGCAGCCGTGCAGGCAACGTCGATCTGGCACTGGTCGTCAGCATGGTTGCCGACGAGTTCGAGCTTCTGGCGCAGCGTGATGGTCGTTTGATCGAGGTTGCAGGAGAGCATGCGCCGGTGCACGGCGATATTGATGATCTGGGCATCATGGTTCGTAACCTGCTCGACAATGCGTTACGGCATGGTGATTCGGGCACGCGTGTGCGCCTGGAAACCCGGTTAGAGGGGGTGGGTACTATGCGAATGGCGACCTTGATTGTGGCTGACAATGGCACAGGTATTCCTGACGGTGACCGTGAACGGGTGTTCGAGCGTTTCTATCGCGCCGAGAATGGCCATCGCAGGTCGGGTGTCGGAATGGGCTTGTCTCTGGTCGAGCGGGTAGTTGCCTCGCACAAGGGGCATCTGCGGTGTGGCATCGGTCTGGATGGCCGAGGCTTCGGTGTAGAGATTCGGTTGCCGGCGGCCATTGCAGGCTGATCGCAGGTCAACCACCAGCGCTAGCACGTTTATCTCGGCCTCAGGCGTGATGGTGCAGCCAGGCATGCTTGGGACGCTCTGCCGACGGTTGGCGACGGCGCTCGAAACGTTGCCAGACCTTCTCGTGGAAGTAGAAGCCCACGGAGTTGCACAGTGGTTCGATAGCTGCCACCAGGCTACTGGCCGCAACGCTGCCGGTCAGGGCGTAGGTAACGGTGAAGGCGATGCAGAAGTGCATGATGGTGAAGGTCAGGGTCTTGAGCATGATGCACCTCGTTGAGAATCATTTCGTCATGTGAGAGAGGCTAGTCCTGTTCGTCAGTGTCGGGAAATGTGGCCTTTGCATGGTCTTGATAGTGGTGATCAATTGATTTTGCTTTATGGAGAGTCTCTTTCTATTTCTTTCGCCCTGGGGTGGCTGCGTTAAGGTGGCGCTCTATTCGATGGAGTCGGGCGATGCAGATCAGTGATATTCCCTTTGGCGTGACGGACTGGGCGGCGATACCAGTAACCGAACATCCGGGCGAGCGGGGCGTGGCACGTTTGCGTACTTGCCAGTTCGGTGCGCTGCGTGTGCGCATGGTCGAGTATTCGCAGGGTTATCTGGCCGACCACTGGTGTCAGAAAGGGCATGTGCTGTTGTGCTTGGAGGGGGAGCTGACCACCGAGCTTGAGGATGGCCGGGTATTCGTGCTCAAGCCCGGTATGAGTTATCAGGTGGCTGATGGCGCCGAGGCCCATCGTTCCTCGACAACGCCCGGCGCCCGCCTGTTCGTGGTGGACTGAGCCGCGATGCTTTGGCGCATGGCTGCCGACGCTCTGGTACTGGTGCACCTGAGCTTTATTCTGTTCGTGCTGTTGGGTGGCTTGCTGTTGCTGCGTTGGCCGCGGTTGATCTGGCTACACCTGCCAGCAGTGGCCTGGGGCATCGTGGTGGAGTGTCTGCATCTGGGATGCCCGCTGACGCCCTGGGAAAACCAGCTGCGCCGAATGGCCGGGCAGGCGGGTTATGACGGCGGCTTCATCGAGCACTACCTGATACCGCTGATCTATCCGGCCGGGCTTACGCCACAGATCCAGATCGGGTTGGGTGCCATCGTCGTGTTGGTCAACCTGGCCGTTTATACCTGGCTGATCTGGCGCTGGCGCAATAAGGCTTGACCGCGATTTGCCTTGCCTATTCATAAGTCTGATGAAGGCGCGGGAGCTTTATTGCCTTCGCTACACTGGCAGCCATTGCAACCAAACATTGAAGGCAGGGCTGCTATGCAAAACCGCATGATGATCACTGGCGCGGGCTCCGGCCTGGGACGCGAAATTGCCCTGCGTTGGGCGCACGAGGGCTGGCGCCTGGCGCTGGCCGACGTCAACGAGGCCGGCCTGAGCGAAACCTTGAAATTGGTACGTGAGGCTGGTGGCGACGGCTTCACCCGTCGCTGCGACGTGCGTGACTACAGCCAGCTGACCGCCCTGGCCCAGGCCTGCGAGGAGCAGTTCGGCGGCATCGATATCATCGTCAACAACGCCGGTGTTGCCTCCGGTGGCTTCTTCAGCGAGTTGTCGCTGGAGGATTGGGACTGGCAGATATCGATCAATCTGATGGGCGTGGTCAAAGGCTGCAAGGCATTCCTGCCGCTGCTGGAAAAGAGCAAGGGCAAGATCGTCAACATCGCCTCCATGGCCGCACTGATGCAGGGGCCGGGCATGAGTAATTACAACGTCGCCAAGGCGGGCGTGGTGGCACTGTCGGAAAGTCTGCTGGTGGAACTGCGTCAACTGGAGATCGGCGTGCACGTGGTCTGTCCGTCGTTCTTCCAGACCAATCTGCTGGATTCCTTCCGTGGCCCGACTCCGGCGATGAAGGCCCAGGTGGGCAAGTTGCTGGAAAGCTCACCGATCAGCGCGGCAGATATCGCCAATTACATCCATGATGAGATGGCCAAGGGCAGCTTCATGATCCTGCCGCATGAAATGGGCCGTATGGCCTGGGCGCTGAAGCAGAAGAACCCGCAGGCGCTGTACGACGAGATGGCCAGCATGGCCGAGAAAATGCGTGGCAAGGTCAAATCCGTCAGCTGACCACAAGGTCAGTTATTTGCACCTGCAGGCTTGCCTGGCATGGCCTGCAGGGGTAGGGTGGCCGCCCCGGCCTGCCTGCCGTCATGACCTCGGATAACTCGTGAAACCTGTCCCTCGGGCCCTGCTGCTAGTGGCCCTGGTGCTGGCGGCGATCAATTTGCGCCCCGGCATCACCTCCCTTGCACCGCTGATCGAGCGCATCGCTGCGGAGCTGTCGCTGAGTCGCAGCTTCATCAGCCTGACCACCGCCTTGCCGGTGTTGTGCATGGGCCTGCTCGCGCCATTGGCGCCGCGCCTGGCGATGCGCTGGGGTCTCGAACGCACCATCGTGCTTTGCCTTGGGCTGATTGGCCTGGCGCTGCTGGCGCGTCTGGCCGCGCACCAGAGTGCGGTGCTGATCGGCAGCGCCATCGCTTTGGGCGCTGCCATCGCGGTTGCCGGGCCTTTGCTGTCGGGCTTTATCAAACGCCATTTCGCCAGCCAGATGGGCCGTGTGGTGGGCTGGTATTCGCTGGGTATGGCCATCGGCGGTGCTGGCGGTGCGGTGCTCACGGCTCCGGCTACGGCGCTGTTCGGCGATGCCTGGCATCTGGGGCTGGCGGTATGGGCGGCACCGGCGCTGTTCGGGGTGATGCTCTGGCTGTGGTTACCCAATCAGGCCAGCGCCGCTGACGAGCACGAGGGCGGTGGTCTGCCCTGGCGCCAGCCGCGCGCCTGGTTGATCAGCTGCTTCTTCGCCATTCAGGCGGGCTTGTTCTATGCCATCGCGACCTGGGTGGTGGCGCGCTATCACGAAGCGGGGCTGAGCCTTCTGCGTAGCAACTCGCTGCTGAGCATTTCAATGCTGATGGGTTTGCCCAGTTCCTTCCTGCTGCCCTGGCTGGCGATGCGCTACAACGCCCGTTATCCATTGCTGCTGGCGTGCGGGGCGATCACCTGTGGTTGCCTGGCGATGGTTACCTTCATGCCGCGCCTGGTGCCGGAATTGTGGGCGGTGATCATGGGCTTCTCGCTGGGCGGCTCTTTCGCCTTGTCGCTGGTGCTGCCGCTTTACGAGGCCGGCTCGCCACTGGCGGTCAGCCGCTGGACGGCGATGATGCTGTTCACCGGCTACAGCCTGGGCTGTCTGACGCCCATTCTCACCGGGCTGGCACGTGACCTGTCTGGCAGCTACCGCCTGCCGTTCGCGGTACTCACCGCGCTGGCACTGGTGATGACACTGGTGGCCTGGTTGTTGGGGCGTAGCCGACGTCAGTCTCGCTGAAGAATTCGCGCCAGTTCCTTTCTTGCCCAGGCATGCTGTGTTAGAAGGCGTTCTGCTTTTTCAGGAGTGCCGGTGTGGAGTCCGAATCCATCGTCTATGGCTGCATCCGCGACTGGCCCTCGGATGACCCCGAGTTGCGTCGCCTGCGCCGTGAAACCAACCATGGCGTGCTGGCCGAGTTGCCGGCCGGCGAGCTCTGGCCGTTTCTCGGCCGCGAGATGTTCTCCTTCTGCGACCTGCCCGGTGCCGGGCTCTACCAGACCCAGGTGATCCACTTCGGTGCCAGTTATGGCGCGATCGAGTACGAGTGGAACCTGTGGATCGAGGCTTTCGAGGCGTTGCTCAAGCGGCTGTATTGGGCCAGCGCAGTGGTGCACCTGGATACCGAATTGGGTGGTCTGCACACCTTCCGCTGGGAATCCGACAACGGCTTTCACAGCCCGCAGGAAGGTGCGTTACGCGTGCGCTGTGCCTGGGAGCGTGAAGGCAGCTTACGTGGTTAGGTTAGGTGCATGATCAACTATCTCTGGTTCCTGCTGGCCGCGCTGTTCGAGATTGCCGGTTGCTACGCCTTCTGGATGTGGCTGCGGCTCGATCGCAGTGCCTGGTGGGTGCTGCCTGGGTTGCTCAGCCTGGCGCTGTTCAGCCTGATTCTGACCCGCGTCGAAGCCTCGTTCGCCGGTCGCGCCTATGCCGCCTATGGCGGTGTGTATATCGTCGCTTCGCTGCTGTGGCTGGCGCTGATCGAAAAGACCCGGCCCATGCTCAGCGACTGGCTGGGCGCAGCGCTGTGCCTGGCGGGCGCCACCCTCATTCTGCTGGGCCCGCGGCTGCAGTCTTCCTGAGCTGCTTATAAGTAGCGGATGTAAAAAGTTCCGCTGTCATCAAATCTTTATATATCGGTAACTGAGCTGAAATAACCCCTCGCCAAGATTCCCCCAGCACGAACGAGCCAATAGCTCGGGTGTTTTCAACACTAAAAGTCCAACAGGGGAATTTCTCGATGATCCGTAAGCACTTCGCCGGTTTCGCAGCCAGCGTCCTGGCCCTGGCCGTTTCCGCCCAGGCTTTCGCCGGTACTGTCACCACTGACGGCGCCGATATCGTGATCAAGACCAAGAGCGGCCTAGAGGTCGAAACCACCGACAAGCAGTTTTCCTTCAAAATTAACGGCCGCATCCAGGCGGATGCCGATAGCTTCGATGGTTTCTACACCCAGAACGGCGAGCGCGCAGATGAGACCTACTTCCGTCGTGCGCGTCTGGAGATTTCCGGTGTTGCCTTCACCGATTGGGGCTACACCTTCCAGCGCAACTTTGGCAACGATTCCAGCGATTGGCAGGAGCTGGCCATCCACTACAACGGCTGGAAGCCGGTCCAGGTTTCGGTTGGTCGTTTCAACCCGACGTTCGGCCTGGAAGAAGCCGTCACCTCCAAGTGGATCACCGCCATCGAGCGCTCGGCGATCTATGACCTGGCGCCCTGGCTGAACGACCACGAAGACGGCGAAGGCATCCGCGTGCGTACCACTGTCGGCATGTTCCACGGCGAGGCCGGTGCCTATCGTCAGGATGGTGGCGACGGCGTCGACATGCTCGAGGACGAAGATGGCGCCAACAACACCAGCTTCGTGCTGCGTGGCGTGATCGCCCCGATCGTCGAGAAGGACCAGGTGCTGCACTTGGGCGCGAGCTTCGGTCAGCGTGACCTGGAAGAAGGTTACCTGGAACGCATTCGTCCGCGCCTGTCCGTGCGTGGCACCACCGAAGACAGTGCCAACGGCAACCGCGCCACCTTCGGCGGCACTCGCACCGACGGCACCGATCAGGCCTGGGGCCTGGAGGCGGCCTACATGATCGGCCCGTTCTCGGTGCAGGGCGAATACCTGACCCGTACCGTCGACGCCATGGAAGGTTTCGAAGACCTCGAAGCCACCGGCTACAACGTCCAGCTGGCGTACACCCTCACCGGTGAGTCGCGCTCCTACAAGCTCGATGGCGGCAAGTTCGACAAGATCACGCCGAACAACAAGCAGGTCGGCGCTTGGGAAGTCTTCTATCGCTTTGACGACATCACTGTCGATGAAACTGGCGTAGCTCCGAGTGGTTATGTTGGTGCGCTCGATAGCGCTGAAGCCGGCGCCAAGACCCACACTGTTGGTGTGAACTGGTACGCCAACGAAGCAGTAAAGATTTCTGCTAACTATCTCAAGACAAGTGTAGATGACGTGGTAAACGCAAATGGCGACGACGATGGCGATGCCATCAGTCTGCGCGCACAGTACGTTTTCTGATCAATCTCCACTGCTCCTTTGAACCCCGCCTTGTGCGGGGTTTTTTATTGCTTCCAGCCTGGCGCGCCAGGACGCAAGACATCGCCATTTCATTCGCCATGCATTTCACCTGAACAAAAAAAAGCCCCAGACCGGCTGGGGCTCTCTGCTCGCTACGGTCAGTTTTTCTTCTGGAAACGCTCCAGTGCTTCTTCAATAAGCTTTCGCGCCTCTGCTGCATTGCCGTAGCCATTGAGTTCGACTTTCTTGCGACCTTCCGGCAACTGCTTGTAGACGCTAAAGAAAGCTTCGATGCGCTGACGTTCGATCAGTGGCAGGTCATCGACATCGAGGATCTTGTCGTAAGTCGGATCGACATCACTGCTGGGGACACCGATGATCTTCTCGTCTGCCTCACCACCATCGATCATTCTCAGCACCGCGACGGGGCGGAATTTGATCAGCACGCCTGGATGCAGCGCTTCGCGGGTGAGTACCAGCGCATCGAGCGGATCATCGTCGCCACCCAGGGTGCGTGGCAGCGAGCCATAGTTGGCTGGATAGGCAACCGGCATCGACTGGAAACGGTCGACGAAGACCAGGCCCTCCTCGTTGATCTCATATTTGGTGATGCTGCCGGCGGGAATCTCGACAGCCATGTGCACTTCATTCGGTGCATCTTTTGCCTGCGCGGCGTGAAAGGGATGAACGATACCAGGCGCTGCGAGGGTACTAGGAGCAAAGAAGCTGATGGCAACGCCGAGGGCAAGCAGTGATTTACGCATGATGACTCCCTATAAGGTTGAGGGTTAATAAGCCGGCAGTCATCTTGCGGGCGCCTTGTTAGAGATATATTGCAGTCTGGCTTCTGGGACTCAGGTCATGCCCCTCACCATCATCGACTCGCTTCATGCTGTATCCGCGGACGTATGGGACGGACTGCTGGCGCAGCCACAACCCTTTCTGCGTCATGCCTTTCTCAGTGCGCTGGAGGACAGCGGCAGCGTTGGCGGCCGCAGTGGTTGGCTGCCCTCACATCGGCTTTGGTGCGATGAGCACGACAAGGTGCAGGCGGCGCTACCGGCTTATCTGAAGCAGCACTCTTACGGCGAATACGTGTTCGATCACGGCTGGGCTGACGCCTGTCGCCGTGCCGGAATCGGTTACTACCCCAAGCTGTTGGGCGCCGTACCGTTCTCGCCGGTGAGCGGGGCGCGCTTGCTGGGGGATGCCCATGCGGCCGGGCAGTTGCTCGACGCGCTGACGGCCGGTTTGAGCGAGGAAGAGTTGTCGAGCCTGCATATCAACTTCACCAGTCCGGCCTGTGATGCCGTGATGATGCGACGACCGGGGTGGCTGGAGCGCTTGGGTTGCCAGTTCCATTGGCACAATCGGGGTTACCGGGATTTCCAGGACTTTCTCGATGCGCTCAGCTCGCGCAAACGCAAGCAGATGCGCAAGGAACGTGAACAGGTGGCGGGGCAGGGCATCGAGTTCGACAGGCGTCTGGGCCGCGAATTGGGCGAGGCGGACTGGGATTTCGTCTATCACTGCTACGCCAACACCTACCACGTGCGTGGCCAGGCGCCCTATCTGACGCGGGACTTTTTCAGCCTGCTGGCTGAACGTATGCCCGAGATGATTCGGGTGGTGTTCGCGACGCAGCATGGCCGTGCGCTGGCCATGGCCTTCAGCCTGGTCGATGGCGATACCTTCTATGGCCGCTACTGGGGTTGTCTGGCCGAATTCGACCGGCTGCATTTCGAAACCTGCTTCTATCAGGGCATGGAGCTGGCCATCGCCGAAGGTCTGCAGCGCTTCGATGCCGGGGCGCAGGGCGAGCACAAACTGATCCGAGGCTTCGAGCCGGTTCTCACCCGCTCTTGGCACTATCTCCGTCACCCGGGACTGCATGCTGCCGTTGCCGACTTTCTCGAGCAGGAGCGCTCTGGCGTGCGGGTTTACGCGCAAGAGGCGCGGAGCTATCTGCCTTTTCGCCAGCCTGGCAACGGCTGATCGAGCGATCAGGTTATCGGCGAAGGGCCGAAACAGCTGTTTGCCGGAAGTTCCCCAAGTCGGAGATTTTTGTAAAAACTCCAGAGCTTTCAGCAAGAAGCACGCTCGCTTCTGCCACTAAATTCCGCCCTTCACTTTCGTTACGACCGTTTTTGTCTGCGTCTATTGGTCAGACCAGCATTGCTGGGCTAGACCCATAAGAGAAGTTCTTGCAGTCGAACTGCGGTGGTAACGCGATTCGGTGGCCGCAGGCGCAAGCCAGGGAGGTCAGGGAAAGTGCTCAGGCACTTGCCGATGCAGTGACGAGGTAGTGGAGATTTCACTGCACCGGTGTCTGCCTCGATCGTGCTCACTCGATATCGATGTGACGAGGAAGAGAGACCGGAGCCCCGCATCCGCAAAAGCGGGTGCACTTTGCCAATCAGGGCACGGTGCCCGAGAACAACAAACGAGAGGGGAGCCCCCCAAAATGACAGCTAGTACTCCAATGCTCGTCACCTTCGTGGTGTACATCGCAGCCATGGTGCTGATCGGCCTGATCGCCTATCTGCGTACCAAGAACCTTTCCGACTACATCCTCGGTGGCCGTAGCCTCGGTAGCTTCGTTACCGCATTGTCCGCCGGCGCCTCCGACATGAGTGGCTGGCTGCTCATGGGCTTGCCGGGCGCGATCTTCGTCGCCGGCATCTCGGAAAGCTGGATCGCCATCGGTCTGGTGATCGGCGCCTACCTCAACTGGTTGTTCGTCGCCGGCCGTCTGCGCGTGCAGACCGAGCACAACGGCAACGCCCTGACCCTGCCTGACTACTTCACCAATCGCTTCGAAGACAACAGCCGCATCCTGCGCATCTTCTCGGCGCTGGTGATCCTGGTGTTCTTCACCATCTACTGCGCTTCCGGCGTGGTGGCCGGTGCTCGCCTGTTCGAAAGCACCTTCGGCATGTCCTACGAGACCGCGCTGTGGGCCGGCGCCGCGGCGACCATTGCCTACACCTTCATCGGTGGCTTCCTGGCAGTGAGCTGGACCGACACCGTGCAGGCCACGCTGATGATCTTCGCGCTGATCCTGACCCCGATAGTGGTGATGATCGCCACCGGTGGCTTCGACCCGGCCATGGTCGCCATCGAGGCGGTCGACGCCACCAACTTCGATATGCTCAAGGGCGCTACCTTCGTTGGTGTGATCTCGCTGATGGCCTGGGGCCTGGGCTACTTCGGCCAGCCGCACATTCTGGCGCGCTTCATGGCCGCCGATTCGGTCAAGTCGATCCCGGCTGCCCGCCGTATCTCCATGACCTGGATGATCCTGACCCTGGCGGGTGCCGTTGCCGTAGGTTTCTTCGGTATCGCCTACTTCGCGGCGCACCCGGAAGTGGCGGGCCCGGTCGCCGAGAACCCGGAGCGCGTATTCATCGAGCTGGCCAAGCTGCTGTTCAACCCCTGGATCGCCGGTATCCTGCTGTCCGCCATCCTGGCTGCGGTGATGAGCACCCTGAGCTGCCAGCTGCTGGTGTGCTCCAGTGCGCTGACCGAAGACTTCTACAAGGCTTTCCTGCGTAAGGACGCCTCGCAGACCGAGCTGGTCTGGGTCGGTCGCGCCATGGTGCTGCTGGTCGCGTTGATTGCCATCGCCCTGGCGGCCAACCCGGAAAACCGCGTCCTGGGCCTGGTGTCCTACGCCTGGGCCGGCTTCGGTGCTGCGTTCGGTCCGGTGGTCATTCTGTCTCTGCTGTGGAAAGGCATGACCCGCAATGGCGCTCTGGCTGGCATGCTGGTTGGTGCTGCCACCGTGATCGTGTGGAAAAACTGGATTGGTCTGGGTCTGTACGAGATCATTCCGGGCTTCATCCTCGCTACCCTGGCCATCGTCATCTTCAGCCGTATCGGTCAGGCTCCGAGCCAGTCGATGCTGAGCCGCTTCGACAAGGCCGAGAGCGAATACAAGTCGGCATAACCGTGCCTGCCTGACCCAAAGGCGATGACTGCTTGGCAGTCATCGCCTTTTTCGTTGTTGGAGCCCTAAGATATGCCCACCCTTTTTCGACGGATGCTTCCATGACCAGCAACGACCCGCTCCACGGCCTGACCCTGCAGGCGATTCTCACAGCTCTGGTGGAGCGCATCGGTTGGGAGGGGTTGGCCCGTCAGGTCGATGTCCGCTGTTTCAAGCACGAGCCGAGCGTCAAATCGAGCCTGACCTTTCTGCGCAAGACGCCCTGGGCGCGGGCCAAGGTCGAGGAGCTCTATCTGCAGCAGTTCAAGTCCTGAGGTCGTTCAGCGCCATCAGTTGAGTTCGAGCCCTAGCGCCTGCAACGCCTGCCGATAGCTGTTGCCCGCCATGCGCAGGCCGTTGTTGTGATTGGCGCCGTCGATCAGCAGCAATTGCTTGGGTTCGTTGGCGGCGGCGAACAGCGCCTCGCTGAAGCGCGACGGCACGTAGCGATCGTCGCGCCCGTGGGCGATCAATACAGGGATACCCACCTCACCGATCTTGCCCAGCGAATCGAACTCCTGCGACAGCAGCCAGCGCACCGGTAACGAGGTATTGGTCACCGCGGCCGCCACATCACCCAGGTTGGTGAAGCTGGACTCGACGATCAGACCGGCGGCCTGCGCTGCTTCATCTTCGCCCGCCAGCTCGTGCGCCAGGTTGACCGCCACGGCGCCGCCCAGGGAATGACCGTAGATGAAGCGCTTGTCCGCCTCTGGCTGCAGGCGCACCAGATGCTGCCAGGCGATCAGGGCGTCCTGATAGACGCTGCGCTCGGAGGGCAGGGCGCCACGGCTTTCGCCGAAGCCGCGGTAGTCCACCGCCAGTACCGAGAAGCCCATGGCATGCAGTTGTTCGATGCGAAACAGCTGGCCGGTCAGGTTCCAGCGTGAGCCGTGCAGGTAGAGCAGTGCCGGGGCATCCTTGCGCGCGGCTGGCCACCACCAGGCATGCAGGCTTTCATCAGCCGTCAGGTTCGGTGACTGCAGTTGCACGTCCTCGATGCCTGCGGGCAGACCGCTGAACCAGCGGGCAGTGCCAGGTTCGATGCGAAACACCAGCTCGCGCTCGGTCTGCTCCAGTTTGGCGCAGCCAATCGGTAGCAGCACCAGCAGGCAGGCCATCACAATCAGGCTCAGGCGACGGCGGCGGAGCAGGGCAAACCAGGATGAGGGCATTGGCGATACTCATGAACGGCAACGGATGATGCTGCCATGGACTGCATATCCGGTGCCGGGTTTCGCCAGTCACTGGTCGCCGTGGTTACCGCGTGTTACCGCCAACTGATCTGCGGCGCGCTCTGAGGCGCTTGGCAAAGGGTGACGCTACCGGGTTCCAGGTAGGGCGTAAGTATCGGCGCCATGCCCTTGAGCACCTGTACCGGCAGGGCCGAGGTGAAGGTGAAGCGTTCTGCCTCGCGTCCTGGTACGAATGCGGTCAGTGTGCCGTAGTGACGCGGGCCGAGGAAGAACACGAAGGTGGCCGTGCGGTTCATCGCCCGTGAACTGATCACCCGTCCGCCTGCACCGACGCTTTCCATGCGGTTGTCGCCGGTACCGGTCTTGCCGCCCAGGGTCAGATCACGCCCGTCCTGCAGCTGGAAGGTGCCCTGCAAGCGCCTTGCGGTACCGCCTTCGACCACTTGGGAAAGTGCATTGCGCAGTGCGGCCGCAACTTCCGAGGGCATTACCCGCTTGGCGCCGCGGGTATTGCGCTCGACCCGTGTCTCGTAGGGCGTATCGGCGGCGAAGTGCAGTTCGTCGATGCGCAGTACCGGCTGGCGAATGCCGTCGTTCTGGATGATGCCCATCAGCTCGGCCAGCGCTGCCGGCCGGTCACCGGAACTGCCCAGGGCAGTGGCCAGGGAGGGCACCAGGTGCTGGAAGGGATAGCCGAGGTTCTTCCAGCGTCGGTGAATGTCGGAGAAGGCCTCCACCTCCAGCATGATGCGGATGCGGCTGTCGCGGGCACTCTTGTGCCGGGTGCGCAGCAGCCAGCCATAGACTTCCTGGCGCTCGTCGACGCTGGCTGCCACGGCGTCGCTGAAGGTGGCCTGCGGGTTGTCGATCAGATAGCCCAGCAACCACAGTTCCAGCGGATGCACGCGAGCGATATAGCCCTGATCCGGCAGGCTGTAGGCGCCAGGGCCGTAGTCCTTGTACAGACGCGCGATGCGTTGATCGGTGAGTTTTTCCTGTGGCAGTTGCGTCCGCAGAAAAGCGGCGAAGGTTTCTTCATCGGCCTGCGGCAGCAGGTAGCGGTGCACGGCGCCCAGGCGCACAGAGGTCTGGCGCAAGCCGCTGATGAAGGTCTCCAGGCGCTGCTGCTGCGGCTGGCCCTGGTACTTGCGCCAGAAGCGCAGCAGGAAGGTGCGCCCCTCCTGGTCAGCGAAGCGTTGCAGATATTCCTGGCGGCGTGGGTCCTTGTCGTCCTTGAGCAGTTCGGCGCTGTTCTGATAGGTGCTGTAGCGCACCAAGTCGCGCATCAGGCGGACGAAGGGCAGGTTGATCGACTCGCGCAGGGATTCACGCAGGGTCGGGTTGCGGCCGTTGTCCTCGCGGCGGAAGTTACCGAAGGTATGCAGGCCGCCGCCGGTAAAGAAGCGTTCGTGCGGGCTGGCCGAATAGCGTCGTTCCAGCGCAGCTTCCAGCATGCTGGCCAGATCGGCGCCGGGGTTGGCCAGCAGATAGGCGACTGCCCAGCGGCTGAGGTAGTCCTGCTCGGCGATATCGACGTTACGCAGCTCGGCCGCGTTCTTGTTGGCGTGGCGCTGATGCAGCTCGGCGATGATCTCCAGATAAGTCGCCAGCACCCGTAGCTTGGCGGTGGAGCCCAGTTCCAGCTTGCTGCCTTCGTTGATGTCGAAAGGCTGGTCGGTGCTGTCGGTCTGCACGCGTACCCGACTACCGGTGGCCGTGCGCTCGAACAGGGTGAAGCTGTAGCGCACCTCGGCGGTCTTTTCCGGGGACAGCAGGCGCTCGCCGAACAGGCCGATCTTGCCGGCGAATTCGGGGTCGGCCAGGCGTTGCAGGTAGAGGCTGGTCTCCTGCTGCAGATCGCGTTGCAGGGTGCTGCGTGCGGCCAGATCGAGGCGGTCCAGATCATACAGGGGCATGCCCAGCAGGTTGGACAGGCGTGAACGGGCGACGCTGATGCCCTTGTCGCTTTCCACCGGACGTAGATTGGGCTCCTGTTGCCAGTCGCGGTATTGCAGCTTCTGCGTCAGCGCCGCGTCACGCAGCTCTGCGTCGATCAACCTTCCTGCCGCCAGCAGGCGGATATGACTCTCCGTCAGTGCTTCCATCTCCTTGCGCCCTTGTGCCAGATAGTAGGAGGGACGGCGTTGGGCGATCATCAGTGACAGCATCTGGCGCAGAGCCAGGCCACGCTCAGCCATGCTGGCGTCGGGCGTGCGGGTTGGGTCGAGCAGCGCATTGCTGCGCTCGAAATCCGCGCCGTACCAGATGCGCAGGCCGTCAGCCAGGCCATGGACCTCGCCATGTCCCGGGGCGGCTGACAGCGGTACGCTGTTGAGGTAGTCGCGCACGATGGTCTGGCGTGCTTCCAGGGTCTGCGGTCCCTGCTGGTAGGCACGCACGCTGGCGGAGATCATCTGCCGCAGCTTTTCTTTCGCCGACAGCGTCAGGCCATCGGGAGAGTGCCGGTATTTCTCCAGCTGGGTCGCCAGGGTGCTGCCACCGGCGGACTGATCCTGCACATCGAGCAGCTTGCCGATCTGCGACAGCGCGGCCATGGTGAATCGTGGCCAGTCCACCGCGGGGTTGGCCAGTGGCTGATCGCTATCCAGCAGATGACGGTTCTCGATGAACAGCAGGCTGCTGACTACCAGCGGCGGAATGCTGGCGAAATCGGCATAACCCTGTTGTGGATAGCGGAACTCATAGAAGGGCGTGCCACGGCAATCGCTGATGCTGAGGCCGGTTTGGCTTTTCTCGATGAAGGGCGGGAACAGGCCGCGACGGCTGTAGGCCATCAGTGCCGGAGAGAAGCGGGCCTGCTCGCTGATCAGGAAGTCGCGTTGCTGCAGGCGCTCCAGCATCAGTGGCAGGTAGGCGTAACCCTGACGTTTGTCGAAGGGGCCGTCAGCCGGGTAGAGAATATCCGGGCTGGGCCCCGGCTCGACGCGGTAAGTGAGGGTAGCGGCATAGCGGCTCAATTCGCGGGCCTGGAAGTGCGCGCTGCGCAGTTCGAAAAACAGCAGCGCGGTTGCAGCTGCCACCGCTGATGCCAGTAGCAGGTAAAGCACCAGGCGCCAGCGGCGTGGCCGCGGGGCCGGCTTGCCGTCGACCGCCGGCAAGACGTTCGACGCAAGTTCGCTGTGCTGAGGATCCGATTGCCATAACGCGCCCATAGTCCACCGGCTTGGCCTATCTGCTCCACGGAAAACACGAGACGGCCGCTGGCGCCTCGTCTGCTTATTATCAGCTTAGCTGCTGTGAACGGGGCTGGCTGGCGCTTTTGACGCAAAGCGTGTCGGGCTGGCTCATTGGCGCTAGACTCGCTGCAACGCACAAATGCAGGGAATCAGCATGCAGCGCGACCACCGAGAACAGCTTCAGCAAAGCTGGCAGGCCAATGCCGACGCCTGGGCTGCTGCGGTGCGTGAGCAGCGCATCGAAAGCCGGCGCCTGGTCACCGATGCCGCGATCATCCAGGCCGTTTTGGCGCTGCAACCCAAGCGGGTCCTGGACATCGGCTGCGGCGAGGGCTGGCTGTGTCGGGGCCTGGCCGAGCACGGTATCGAACCGGTCGGGGTGGATGCCTCCGCGCCGCTGATCGAGGCGGCTCGCGCCGCGTGCGACGGACGCAGTCAGTATCGGGTCTGTGGCTATGCCGAGCTGGAGGAGCATGCCGAGCAACTCGGGCGCTTCGAGGTGCTGGTCTGCAACTTCGCCCTGCTTGAAGAACCTTTGCAGCCGATTCTGCGCAGCCTGCACGGCTTGCTGGCACCTGGGGGCAGTCTGCTGATCCAGACCCTGCATCCCTGGCGGGCCAGTCATGGCGAGCCTTATCAGGACGGTTGGCGGGTCGAGGATTTCGTCGGTTTCGGCGAGGGTTTCCAGGCACCGATGCCCTGGTTCTTCCGCACGCTGCAATCCTGGCTGACGCTCATCGGTGAAACCGGCTGGCGCCTGGAGTGGCTGCAGGAGCCGCTGCATCCCGAGAGTGTTCAGCCGGTGTCCCTGCTGCTGTTGCTCAAGCCGCTCTGATCATGCAACTGCTGCTCAATCTCGACGTTCCCGATCTGGCGGCGGCGGTTGAGTTCTACCAGCAAGCGCTCGGGTTCAGTGTCGGGCGTGTGCTGTTCGACGGTACGGTTGTCGAGATGCTCGGCGCGGCTGTACCGCTCTATCTGCTGCACAAGGCTGCGGCCACTCGACCCTGCCCCGAGGCGGGCGTGCAACGTGATTACCGCCGCCACTGGATGCCGCTGCATCTGGATATGGTCGTCGATGATTTGGATGCTGCATTGGAGCGGGCAGTCGCTGCCGGCGCTCGGCAGGAAGGTGACATCCACGAATATGACTGGGGACGCCTGGTAACGCTGAGCGATCCCTTTGGCCACGGGCTGTGCTTCGTGCAGTGGCTCGGAGAGGGGTACGACCTGGTCACCACCCACACGGGAGAAATCGATGCGCAGAATTGAATTGGCCGGCGTGCAGGTACCGGTGATAGGACAGGGAACCTGGCGCATGGGGGAAGATGATCGCCAACGCTCGCGTGAGGTTGCGGCGCTGCGTGAGGGGCTGGATCTGGGCCTGAGTCTGATCGATACCGCCGAGATGTACGGCGAGGGTGGTGCAGAACTGGTGGTGGGCGAGGCCATCGCCGGGCGCCGCGACGAGGTGTTTCTGGTCAGCAAGGTGTATCCGCACAACGCCAGTCGGGATGGCGTTCAGGCGGCCTGTGAGCGCAGTCTGAAGAGACTGGGCTGCGAGCGTATCGATCTCTACTTGCTGCATTGGCGCGGGCGCTATCCGCTGGAGGAGACCGTCGAAGGCTTCGAGCGGCTGCGCGAGCAGGGCAAGATTGGCGCCTGGGGCGTCTCCAACTTCGATCTGGGCGATCTACTCGAACTGGATCAGCCGGCTTGCCGGACCAATCAGGTGTTGTACAACCTGCAGGCACGAGGCATCGAGTATGACCTGCTGCCCTGGCATCAGCGCGCCGGTATGCCGCTGATGGCCTACTGTCCACTTAGCCAGGCTGGTGCGCTGCTGCACGAGCCGGCATTGCTCGAGGTGGCCCAACGGCATGGGGTCAAGCCGGCTCAGGTCGCACTTGCTTGGGTGCTCAGGCAGGAGGGTGTGATTGCCATCCCCAAGGCCGTGAGCAGCGTGCACCTGCGCGATAACGCTGCGGCAGCTTCCATTACCTTGAGTGCGGATGATCTGGCTTTGTTGGACGCGGCCTTTGCTCCGCCGCAGAACAAGCGGCCGCTGGAGATGGTTTAGCCTGCATTGTCCGGCTTAGGGAGGGTGCGACACGTGTAACCGGCTGCGCCGGACGTCCGATACCGCGCCATATCGGTACCGCGAGAAAACGGCAAATAAGGTCAGTTGGCCGGATCGGCAGCCAGGCGTCCGGCATCCTTGAGCAGTGCCTTGAGGAAGGCATCCTGCAGTTCGGGATCGTTGCGGGTCAGCTCGATCAGGCTCTGCTCCAGCTCGCTGGCCTCTTCTTCCAGACCTAGATCGGAAAGGCGTTTGACCCGGTGTACCCACTGGTCAACATCGCCGCCTTCGAGGTCGTCGAAGATCAGGTCATGCGCTTCACGCAGCTTGCCGCGCAGGGTATGGCTGACCATAAGGGTCGTTTCCGCACGTGCGACATCGTCGCCCAGGCGATCTTCGACGCTCAGTTGCAGCATGTTCAGGCGCGCGATGTCCTGTTCGCTGAACGGGCTGTCGAGCAGGTTGAGGCGCAGCACACCGCTGCTGTCGGTGAGTAGTTCGAATTGCTGGTCGCCAGCCTTGACCTGCACCGGGCGTTCGGACCAGGGCAGGTTGGTGTACTCCATGCGCCGGTCGCGCTGCAGCTCATCGATACTGGCCAGGTTCTGCTCGGCGCGGCCGTTCGACTCGACGTTCATGAAGGGGTTCAGACCGGCCATACCGTAACTGATCCAGCCACGGGTAGCGGTTTCCGGCAGGCTGCCGAGCAGCACGACGTTGAGTACGTTGGCGCCCACGCCGGCTACCACCGCGACCGCGCCCATCGGTACTTCATAGATCTCGCGCCAGGGCTGGTAGGGTGTGTAGCGGTCGTAGCGGCGGGTCACCTCGAACGCGGTAACCTCGTAGCTCTTCTGGTCATGCACGCGCACGCGGCGTTGCGGTAGCTCCAGCACCTTGGGTTCGCCAGCATCGATCTGCAGCTGGTGATCCAGCAGTTTGCGTTCGATGCGTTCCTCATGCTCGCTGCGTTGCGGCAGCTGATTGGCGCAGCCGCTGATCAAGAGGGCGCCGCACAAGGCGGCGCCGGTCAGGCGAAGGTTGTTGCTCGTGTGCATGATGTCTCGGTAGGGCGCGATCAGCGGCTGATACGGGCTTGCAGGAAGGACAGGATATCGGCCAGCGGCACGGCTTGCGCATCGGTTTCGGCGCGGCTCTTGTACTCGAGGTTACCTTCGGCCAGGCCACGGTCGCTGACGACGACGCGATGCGGAATGCCGATCAGCTCCATGTCGGCGAACTTGATGCCGGGGCTGGTTTTCTTGTCACGGTCATCCAGCAGTACTTCGTAACCAGCGGCGGTCAGCTCGGCATACAGCTTGTCGGTGGCCTCGCGCACCTGTTCGGTTTCGTAGCGCAGCGGTACCAGGGCGATCTGGAACGGTGCCAGGGCGTCGTTCCAGCGGATGCCGCGCTCGTCGAAGTTCTGCTCGATGGCCGCAGCCACCACGCGGGAAACGCCGATGCCGTAGCAGCCCATGGTCAGGGTGACCGGCTTGCCGTTCTCACCGAGCACCTGGCAGTTCATCGCCTCGCTGTACTTGGTGCCGAGCTGGAAGATATGGCCGACTTCGATGCCGCGCTTGATTTCCAGAGTGCCCTGGCCATCCGGGCTGGGGTCGCCGGAGACGACATTGCGCAGGTCGGCAACCTCTGGCAGCGGCAGGTCGCGCTCCCAGTTGACGCCGAAGTAGTGCTTGTCTTCGATGTTGGCTCCGGCCGCGAAATCGCTCATCAGCGCCACGCTGCGGTCGATGATGCAGGGGATCGGCAGGTTGACCGGGCCCAGTGAGCCGGGGCCGGCGCCTATGGCAGCGCGAATCTCGGCTTCATTGGCCATCTGCAGCGGGCTGGCAACCCGCTCCAGGTTGGCCGCCTTGATCTCGTTCAGCTCGTGGTCGCCGCGGACGATCAGGGCGATCAGCTTGCCTTCCTCGGCAGCGTGCACCACCAGGGTCTTGATGGTCTTCTCGATGGCCAGGCCAAAACCCTGCACCAGCGCGTCGATGGTCTTGGTGTCGGGGGTATCGACCAGGCGCATCGTTTCGGTCGCTGCAAGGCGCTCTTTCTCGCGGGGAATGGCCTCGGCCTTCTCGATATTGGCGGCGTAGTCGGAGACATTACTGAAGGCGATATCGTCTTCACCGGAATCGGCCAGCACATGGAATTCGTGCGAGCCGGTGCCGCCGATGGAGCCGGTGTCGGCCTGTACCGGGCGGAAGTTGAGGCCCAGGCGGCTGAACACGTTGCAGTAGGCCTGATGCATGCGGTCATAGGTTTCCTGCAGGGAAGCCTGGTCGGCATGGAAGGAATAGGCGTCCTTCATGATGAACTCGCGGCCACGCATCAGACCGAAGCGTGGACGGATCTCGTCACGGAACTTGGTCTGGATCTGATACATGTTGATCGGCAGCTGCTTGTAGCTGTTCAGCTCGTTGCGGGCCAGGTCGGTGATCACTTCTTCATGAGTCGGGCCGACGCAGAATTCGCGATCATGACGGTCCTTGACGCGCAGCAGCTCGGGGCCGTATTGCACCCAGCGACCGGACTCCTGCCACAGCTCGGCCGGCTGAATGGCTGGCATCAGCACTTCAAGTGCACCAGCGGCGTTCATCTCCTCGCGCACCACGGTCTCGACCTTGCGCAGCACGCGCAGGCCCATCGGCAGCCAGGTGTACAGGCCGGAGGCCAGCTTGCGGATCATGCCGGCACGCAGCATCAGCTGGTGGCTGATCACCACGGCATCGGAAGGGGTTTCTTTCAGGGTCGAGAGCAGGAACTGACTGGTACGCATGTTTGGCCGTTCTGTCGGTTGCTAGGGCTTGGAATAGGCCGGCATTGTACGGTGCCTATACAGTGGCGTACAGGACGGGTGCAGGCGCGAAAGTGCTACTGCGCGTGCCGGGAGGATTAAAGAGTGGGATTGACTGCGCTTGAGGTTCAGAGCCTGATTCGAGCTGGGCTACCGATGGCCGAGGATATCGATCTGCGGATCGACCGCCTCGATGAAGAAGGTGTGTTGGCGCGTGTGCCTTTTCACGCCAAATTGGTGCGTCCGGGCGGCACCCTCTCTGGCCCGACCATCATGGCGCTGGGGGATGCGGCGATGTATGCCGTGGTGCTAGGGCGTCTCGGCCGAGTGGAAATGGCGGTGACGTCCAATCTCAACATCAACTTTCTGGTCAAACCCCAGCCGGTGGACTTGTTGGCCGAGGCGCGCATATTACGCTTGAGTCGGCGTCAGGCAGTTTGCGAGGTTTCGTTATATTCGGCTGGGAATGAGAATGAGTTGGTGGCGCATGTGACGGGGACTTATGCTCTTCCATTGTAAATCTTGAATAAAAAGAAAAGGCCCGGTTTCCCGGGCCTTTCTTGTTCGAGCGCTAACAGAGTCCTGAAATTACAGGATGCTCAGCGGGTACTCGAGGATTACGCGAACTTCGTCGATCGACGGAGAACCGTAGTAGACACCGTCGCCGCTGCGATAGGTGGCTTGACGAACGCGCATGTTGAGGTCTTTGGCCGGACCGTTCTGAACGGTATAGCCAACCTGAATGTCGCGCTCCCACTCTTTACCGTTGTTGGTAGTGCCAGTATCAGCACCCGAACCACTGATATAGCGCGCCATGAACTTCAAACCGGGGACGCCGAAGTCAGCGAAGTCCAGATCGTAACGCAGCTGCCAGGACTTCTCATCTTTGCTGTTGAAGTCCGAACGCTGTACGGAGTTGGCCAGCCACACAGTGCCGCCGCCGTCAACGCCGTAGTCGTAGCCACGGGTTTCGGCGTCGCCATCGTCGTTGATAAAGGTGTAGCCACCATGGGACTTCTGATAAGCAGCAGTCACAGTGTGAGCACCCAGGTTATAGGCTGCTGCGAGACTCCAGATAGTGTTGTCTTCGCTCTTGCCGGTGTTGGTGTACTCTTTATCGTAATCGGTCTTGTAGATGTTGAAGTCGAAGTTCAGGGACTGATCTTCGCTGATACCGAAGGTGTAGTTGAGGTTGCCGTAGTACTTCTTGAACGAGTCTTCCACGTCGGAGTAGTACAGCGCAGCCGACAGATCATCGGTGAAGCTATAGCTGCCGCCAAATACGTCGGCACCTTTCAGGCCGAGGCTGTCGTGATAGGTCTGGGCCTGTGCGTTGATGGCGGTAAAGCGGCCTGCATGCAGCTCAAGACCTTCGATTTCATTGCTGGTGACCAGGAAGCCTTCAGCTACTTCAGGCAGCAGGCGGCTGTCGTCAGTGCTCAGAACCGGAAGAGCGGTGAACTGATCGCCGTATTTCAGCACGGTATTGGAAAGGCGCAGTTTTACTGCACCACCAGCTTCGGAGTAATCATCCTGCGAGCGACCGTCGCTGCCGGTGGGGAACAAGCCGGAACCGGCGCGGCCCTTGCCACTGTCGAGCTTGATGCCCAGCAGGCCGATGGCGTCAACGCCGAAGCCGATGGTGCCCTGGGTAAAGCCGGACTCGTAGGTAGCGATGAAACCTTGACCCCACTCTTGAGGATCATCGTTGAGGTCTGGGCCTGCGTTGCGGAAGTCGCGGTAGAAGTACAGGTTGCGGCTCAGAACGTTCAGGCTGCTGTCTTCGACAAAGCCGTTGGACTCGGACTGCGCGCTGGCGAAGGCCAGTTGGCTGGTGCCCGCGGCTACTGCCAGGGCGATTACGCTCCACTTCATCACTTGCATCGTGATTGCTCCTTTGGTTTAGAAGAGTTGCGCTGCCCACTGTTTTGTTATATGGGCGGCTCTTTCTTTTTGTGTCGGCGCTAACTTATAGCACGCAGCCAATATTGGCGATAGTTGCAGTCTATTCATTACGACTTCGTTCATGCTGGTGTCGCATCGCATTAGGAGGAATGTCGCAAATCTGTAGCTCTGTCCTTGCGTTTCGTTATGCCAACGCTTTCGCGGCTCTGAGGTGCCTGGGGCCACTGTTATTGGTCGACTGCACGGCTCGCCGAGCATTACTTTCACAGATAGCAAAAGTCGTGCTCAAAACCTGGATGCACCGCTAAAACCTTGATTTTCTGGCATGCGATGCGTCGAGTAGCGACGCTGATCCCACGTCTGGCGCGGGTTTGCCTGAGCGATGTCAGTTCTTCGCGTCTGGCCAGCGGCAGGCGATATCGCCTGCGTTCATATCGCTGCTCCGGTAACGTCTGGCACTGTCTATTACGGGAAGAAACAAAATGGTGCACGTCTGCGGTGCGTGTGCGTTCGGGCTGCCTTGCGTTGGTGCGTAGCCGCCGGATGAAGTCTCGACTGAGCCAGCGTATGCTGCGCGCCATCGTTTGGCCCTTGCTGGGGGCTACGCTTGATTGATCCCTTTATAAGGAGGAGAGCCGTCATGTTTGCTCTGGATTCGCGTCTGCAGCAGGACTGCCTGCAGGTCGGGGATTTTCCCCTGTGTCGTTTGCTGCTGATGAATGACTCCAACTACCCCTGGTTCATCCTCGTGCCTCGGCGTGAGGAGGTCAGCGAGTTGTTCCAGCTCGACGCTGACGATCAGCGTCAACTGTGGCAGGAAACCACGTTGCTGGCAGAGATCCTCAAGGACACTTTTGCCGCCGACAAGATGAACGTGGCCACGCTCGGCAATGTGGTCAGTCAGCTGCATATGCATGTGATCGTGCGCCGGCGTGACGATGTCGCTTGGCCCGCACCGGTCTGGGGGCGGCATCCGGCGCAGCCTTACGCAGGGCAGCAGGTGGGACAGGTCATCGACAAGCTGCGCCTGGTGCTGACCGAGGATTTTCAGTTTGCCGGAGAGCCAGCATGAGCCTCGAGTCGCGGATCATGGAGTTGGAAAGCCGCCTGGCTTTTCAGGATGACACCATTCAGGCGCTCAGCGATGAGTTGGTCGAGCAGAACAGACGCATCGAGCGGATGCAACTGCAACTGACGGTTCTGGCGCGGCGCCAGGAGGAGTTGAGCGGTCAGGCGGGTATTGCCGAAGACGAAGCGCCGCCACCTCATTACTGATATGAAAAAGCCCGGTTTCCCGGGCTTTTCTTTGCGTGCTGCTCAGCGCCGCGAAGGGGCTGCTGCGATCACGTCCTCCGCCTGCAGGCCTTTGTCACGCTGCATGACCGAGAACTCCACGCGTTGGCCTTCGATCAGTACGCGGTGGCCCTCGCCGCGAATGGCGCGAAAGTGCACGAAGATATCGTCACCCGAGTCGCGGGAAATGAAGCCGAACCCCTTGGACGTATTGAACCACTTGACCGTACCAGTCTCGCGATCATCTGGAGTCACGCTGGTGCTGGCGCTGGCTTGTTGCACGGGCGGGCGTCGGTCTGCGCTGCGCGGCTGCGTGCCCAGCTGTGCTGCGAGGCTCAGCGCCACGGCAACGACCAAGGCCAGAAGCGGTAACCAGATGGCGGGTTGGCTACCGATGCTGGGCAGCGGGGCAAGCAGGATCAGGCTCTGTACCACGGCAGCCAGTATCAATAGTGCCGATGACAGCCCCTGCAGTTGTTGCCGCGCGGCGTGGACGTTCTGTTGTTGCGCTGCGGCAAGCAGGTTGAGCAGGCCGATCAGGGCCAGATAAATGGCATCCGGGGTGGTCAGGAACGAAGTGGAAAAACCGGGGACGGCAGACAGCAGCAGGGCGGCAAACCCTGTCACGAGATGGGCAATCTTCAACATCTTCGATGAACTCACTGATTGAATGATGACTCAAGGTATTGCGGAGAGAGCGTGCTTCAAGGTTGCCAGTCGAACGGCAACGATGCGCGCCGGTATACAGGGTTGGCGACGCTGCAGAACGGTAATGCGGCGTGCAAGGCTATTTAACAGCAAAGGCGGGGGCTTCTCAAATCAAGCGCTTAGCATCGTTTCGCTGGTAATCGGGTGGACCTGATTGCGCCCTGCGCGTTTGGCTTGATAAAGCGCGTCATCGGCCCGCGTGAGCAGAGATTCGAATGTGTCGCCTTCTTCGGCCATGGCGCAGCCGAAGGACGCGGTAATGCTGTCCAGAATCTGGTCCGTGCGCCTTACCTTGACCCTCAGTGACTGGATCTTGTGGCGCAGTTGTTCGGCGAAATCGAGGGCTCCGTTGAGGTTGGCGCAGTTACGCAGTACCACACAGAACTCTTCGCCACCGTAGCGCGCAGCAAAGGCCTCCGGTGGCAGCAGGTCACGCAATAGTTGCCCGACGTGTTGCAGTACGCGGTCACCCAGTGGATGGCCGTATTGATCGTTGAACTGCTTGAAGTGGTCGATATCCAGAATCACCAGCGCCAGTCCCTGCTGTGATTCGTTCAGGGCGCGCTCCAGCAGGCGGGTAAAGGCGTGGCGATTAAATACGCGGGTCAGGCTGTCGAGCGTTGCTGCCAGATGTGCGCGCTCCAGCTGGCTGCGCAGGTGCGTGATCTCTTGCTGCGCGGCGCGTAGGCGGTAAAGGAATTTTTCCTGCTGATCCTGCATCAGCTGGGTGCTTTCCTGCAGATCGCTGAGCACGCTGGGTAGATCGTCGACGATTGGTTCCTGCAGTGCGCTGAGACCCTGGCTCAGGCTCTGCTGGTAGTGTTGGCCGCCAATCACGCTGCGTGAGACGTCGCCTTCGATATCATCGACCAGCTCGATTACCTGCTGCTGGCCGGCGCGAGCTTCTTCCAGCTCGCCGCGGATGATGTAATCGCGAAACAGCCGGCTGGCGGTTTCCGGCGGGAACACGTCGAAGTCCTCGACCACCTTGTCCAGGCGGCGGTTGAGCTCTGGTTCGCTGCCTCTGCTGTAGGTATACCAGAGTGCATAGTGCACCGGGTTTGGTGGGATATCGTGACGCATCATCAGTGGCACGGCTTGCTTCAGGAGCTCGGCCGCCTCGCGGGTTTCTTCCGGATACAGGTCGATGATACTGGGCGGTTTGGCTGGCTGACTCATGGGTGTCGGAAACTCAATGGCGAATGGCCAGAGCATAGATCAGGGCGAGGCTGCATGCCTAATGAAAAGGCCCGGATCACCGGGCCTCTGAGCGTCTCAAGCAGCGAGCAGGCTGCGCAGCATCCAGGCGGTTTTCTCGTGCACCTGCATGCGCTGGGTCAACAGGTCGGCAGTCGGCTCGTCGCTGACCTTGTCCAGCAGCGGAAAAATACCGCGCGCAGTGCGTACGACGGCCTCTTGGCCTTGCACCAGTAGTTTGATCATTTCGTCGGCGCTGGGTACGCCTTCCTCTTCCTTGATCGAGGACAGGCGGGCGTAGGCGGCGTAGGTGCCTGGCGCCGGGAAGCCCAGCGCACGGATTCGTTCGGCGATTGCGTCAACCGCCAGCGCCAGCTCGGTGTACTGCCCTTCGAACATCAGGTGCAGGGTGTTGAACATCGGACCGGTGACGTTCCAGTGGAAGTTATGGGTCTTCAGGTACAGGGTGTAGGTGTCGGCCAGCAGGCGCGAGAGGCCTTCGGCGATGGCGGCGCGATCCTGTTCGGCGATTCCGATATTGATTTCCATGGTTTTTCTCCTTTCAGGTGAGCCCAGGGTGTCTATCCCGCAGTGTTGGTGAGAGCCTAACACGCAGGGCTTCGTGATGATCTTGGCTTATATCAATGAAAGCGATGTTTAGAGGCTATTGATAGCGGACGGTTCATTTGCGGCCAATAAATCCCGACCCTGGCGCGGCGTCAGCCCTGTGCGTGGCGCAATGCCCGATCAGCCGTGCGCCAGCCCCGGCTTCTGCTGCAGGGTGCGATTGAATACCTCCACCCAATGGGTGCTGAATTGCTGCCCGGCAAGGTTGTTGATTTCGAGAATGGCGCGTAGCAATGGGCGTTTGCTCAACGTCTGATGCGCGCGTTCATGGGTCCTTGCGTCAAATGTATCGACGATATGCAGGATCAGTGCGCCTGGGGCTATCTCCCTTTCACGCAGGCCTCTGGGGTAGCCAGAACCATCGGCATGTTCCTGGTGTTGCATGATGATCTCCATGGCCGCCGACCAGTCTGGCATGCGTTTGAGCAGGTCGCTGGCCAGGCGCGGATGGCCTTGCATCATGCGGCGTTCTTCGCGGCTGAAATGGCTTTGCTTGTGCAGAAGCTCCAGCGGCAGGAAGGCCATGCCGATGTCATGCAGGCAGACTGCGGCCGCCAGTTGCTCCGGCTGTTCGGCGTATCCGCCCGCTGCATTGATGCTCAGTGCCAGTTCCAGCAGGCGCAGGTTGCGACCTCGCCAGTAGGGGGAGCGCTGTTCGGCAGCCTCGGCCAGTGCGCAAAAGAACTGCAGGTCGGGTTGGATCACGATTGCGTGGCGTGCCAGCAGCGCATCGATGCGGCTTGGTCGCGCTTCTTCGGTGAGTTGCAGGCGAGTGCTGGGGTCCATCTGCTGCAGCAGCTCGAGTCGTACCTTGGTCTGTTGCTCTTTCGGCGTCATGGCCAGCGCCTGCAGCGCGCTGCACAGCTGGCTGACCTGTGTGCTATCCGGGACTGGGTCGGCGCCGTCCAGCGCTTGAGCGACCTGGGCGCGCAGATGGTCGAGGCTGAGCAGCAGGATGTCCCCGAGCAGGCTATCGAAGGTCAGGTGCCCCGAGCGTAGGGCGTCGAGCACGTCTTCCATGGCTTGTGGTAACGGCATCAGTTCGTTGAGTCCGACGTAACCCAGATTGCCCTTGAGCGTATGGATCAGGCGAAACAGCTCGCGCAGCCTTTCCGAGCTCTTCGGCGCTCGCTCAAGCTCGATCAGCAGTTGCTCGCAGCGGGGAAACTGCTCGGCGGCGTCAAGACGGAAATCTTCCAGCAGATCGCTGGACAGTTCGCTGTGATGGGGCAGTGGCATGCTCGTTCTCCAGGCAGGAGGCGCTCCTCATTATAGAAGGCATCTGCCGAGCGGCTGCGTCATGACGATTTACGCTATATAATCCCGCTCTTTATCGAAACGCGGCGTAGGGTTGGACGTTCGCCGCGGTGTAGCTCCTGCCCAGGGCGTTGGGGGCTGCCTGACCTATCCAAGACCTTAGAGAAGCGAAACACGATCATGATGCGCAGCCACTATTGCGGCCAGTTGAACGAGAGCCTGGATGGCCAGGAAATCACCCTTTGCGGCTGGGTACATCGTCGCCGTGACCATGGCGGGGTGATCTTCCTCGATATTCGTGATCGTGAAGGCCTGGCCCAGGTGGTATTCGATCCGGATCGTGCCGAGACCTTCGCCAAGGCCGACCGCGTGCGCAGCGAATACGTGGTGAAGATTACCGGCAAGGTGCGTCTGCGTCCGGCAGGCGCGGTCAACCCGAACATGGCATCCGGCGCCATCGAAGTGCTGGGCTATGAGCTGGAAGTGCTCAACGAAGCGGAAACTCCGCCGTTTCCGCTCAACGAATACAGCGACGTTGGTGAAGAAACTCGCCTGCGCTATCGCTTCATCGATCTGCGTCGCCCGGAAATGGCCGAGAAGCTCAAGCTGCGTTCGCGCATCACCTCGAGCATCCGTCGTTACCTGGATGACAACGGCTTCCTCGATGTCGAAACGCCGATCCTGACCCGCGCCACCCCGGAAGGCGCGCGCGACTATCTGGTGCCGAGCCGCACCCACGCCGGCAGCTTCTTCGCGCTGCCGCAGTCGCCGCAGCTGTTCAAGCAACTGCTGATGGTGGCCGGCTTCGACCGCTACTACCAGATCGCCAAGTGCTTCCGCGACGAGGACCTGCGCGCCGACCGCCAGCCGGAATTCACCCAGATCGACATCGAGACCAGCTTCCTCGATGAAAAAGACATCATGGACATCACCGAGACCATGGTGCGCAACCTGTTCAAGGAAGTGCTGGATGTCGAGTTCGGCGAACTGCCGCACATGACCCTGGCCGAAGCCATGCGCCGCTTCGGCTCGGACAAGCCGGACCTGCGTATCCCGCTGGAGCTGGTGGACGTGGAAGATCAGCTCAAGGACGTCGAATTCAAGGTCTTCGCCGGTCCGGCCAACGACCCGAAATGCCGCGTCACCGCGCTGCGTGTACCGGGCGGGGCGAGCATGCCGCGCAAGCAGATCGATGATTACACCAAGTTCGTCGGCATCTACGGCGCCAAGGGCCTGGCCTACATCAAGGTCAACGAGCGCGCTGCCGGCGTTGACGGTTTGCAGTCGCCGATCGTCAAGAACATCCCGCTGGACAACATCAATGTCATCCTCGACCGCGTTGGCGCCGTCGATGGCGATATCGTGTTCTTCGGCGCCGACAAGGCCAAGATCGTCAGCGAGGCCCTGGGCGCGCTGCGCATCAAGCTGGGTCATGACCTCAATCTGCTGACCTGCGAGTGGGCACCGCTGTGGGTCGTCGACTTCCCGATGTTCGAGGAGAACGACGACGGCAGCCTGACCGCCATGCACCACCCGTTCACTTCGCCGAGCTGCAGCCCCGAAGAGCTGGAGGCCAACCCGGCTGCCGCGCTGTCGCGCGCCTATGACATGGTGCTCAACGGCACCGAACTGGGTGGCGGTTCGATCCGTATTCACGACAAGGCCATGCAGCAGACCGTGTTCCGTGTGCTCGGGATCAGTGAAGAGGAGCAGCAGGAGAAGTTCGGCTTCCTGCTCGACGCACTCAAGTACGGTGCGCCGCCCCATGGTGGTCTGGCCTTCGGCCTGGATCGTCTGGTGATGCTGATGACCGGTGCTTCGTCGATCCGAGAAGTGATCGCCTTCCCGAAAACCCAGAGCGCGGCCTGCGTCATGACGCAGGCGCCGGGCATCGTCGACAACAAGTCGCTGCGCGAGCTGCACATTCGCCTGCGCGAGCAACCCAAGGCCGAATAAGCCTGCAAAAGAAGCCTGGAGATCCCAGGCTTCTTCGTTATGGGGTGGAGAGACTCAAGCGCTTACGCCCCTGCAATTGTGAAACCTTATAGATGGAGTGAGTTATGGCTGGTCATTCCAAATGGGCCAACATCAAGCACCGCAAGGGGCGTCAGGACGCCAAGCGCGGCAAGATCTTCACCAAGCTGATTCGTGAGCTGACGGTCGCCGCCAAGCACGGCGGCCCGATTCCGGCGGACAACCCGCGTCTGCGCCTGGCTGTGGACAAGGCGCTGACCAACAACATGTCGCGTGACGTGATCGACCGCGCCATCGCCCGTGGTGCCGGCAACAACGAAGCCGACAACGTCGTCGAGTTCAGCTACGAAGGTTATGCACCGAGTGGCGTGGCGATCATCGTCGAGGTGATGACCGATAACCGCAATCGTACTGCCGCCGAAGTACGCCATGCCTTTACCAAGTGCGGTGGTAACCTGGGTACTGATGGTTCGGTCGCTTACATGTTCGACCGCAAGGGCCAGATCAGCTTCGCGCCGGGTGTCGATGAAGATGCCCTGATGGAAGCTGCGTTGGAGGCTGGTGCTGACGACGTGGAAATGGGCGAAGACGGTTCAGGTCTGGTGTCGACCAGCTTCACCGAGTTCCATGCCGTCAACGAAGCGCTTAGCGCGGCTGGCTTCAAGGCTGAGGAGGCAGAAATCGCCATGATCCCCTCGATCAGTGCGCCGATTGCCGATCTGGAAACTGCGCAGAAGGTGTTCAAGCTGATCGACATGCTCGAAGACCTGGATGACGTGCAGAACGTCTACCACAACGCCGAAGTCGCCGACGAGATCATGGAACAGCTTGGCTGAAGCAGCTTGTCGCCCTGATGCGTAGGGTGGGCCGGGCGGCGATCCGCTTTAGCCCACCATGGCAAACAACCCTGGTGGGCTGAAGCCCACCCTACGGCCTAGGCCCCCCCCCCCTACGGTTTTCTCTGGTTCCACCGGTGCGTCACGAGTGACGGCGCATTAGGACCCCCGTATACTCGCCAACTGGATAAATAGACAGTTGCTGATATGACCCTGATTCTAGGCATCGACCCGGGTTCGCGTATTACCGGCTATGGCGTGGTGCGCGATACCGGGCGCGGTTGCGAGTACGTGGCCTCGGGCTGCATTCGTACCGGCAACGGTCCTTTGGCCGAGCGTCTGCAGATCGTCTTTCGTGGCGTCAGTGAGGTTATTCGCACCCATGGTCCGGTGACCATGGGTATCGAGCAGGTGTTCATGGCGCGCAATGCCGATTCGGCGCTCAAGCTGGGGCAGGCGCGTGGCGCCGCTATCGTCGCAGCGGTGGAGGCGGGGCTGGAAGTCAGTGAGTACACCGCGACCCAGGTCAAGCAGGCCGTGGTCGGCACCGGTGCGGCGGACAAGCAGCAGGTGCAGATTATGGTCATGCACCTGCTCAAGCTGGTGCAGAAGCCGCAGATCGACGCCTCCGATGCCCTGGGCATCGCCCTGTGTCATGCCCATCACCGGCAGAGTCTCATTCCTCACGGGCTTGCTGGCGCCAAGCGGCGTGGCGGCCGTCTTCGTTTGTAATCGGATTAAAGGAAAGCAGTGGTGATCGGACGTTTGCGCGGCACCCTGGCGGAGAAGCAGCCGCCGCATTTGCTTCTGGATGTGAATGGCGTCGGTTATGAGCTGGAAGTACCGATGACGACCCTTTATCGTCTGCCTGCGGTGGGCGAACCGGTAACCCTGCACGCTCACCTGGTGGTGCGTGAAGATGCGCATCTGCTGTATGGCTTCTTCGAAAAGCGCGAGCGTGAGCTGTTTCGCGAGCTGATTCGCCTCAATGGTGTCGGTCCCAAGCTGGCGTTGGCGCTGATGTCGGGGCTCGAGGTCGATGAGCTGGTGCGCTGCGTGCAGGCTCAGGATACGGCGGCGCTGGTCAAGGTGCCTGGAGTGGGCAAGAAAACCGCCGAGCGTCTGCTGGTCGAGCTCAAGGATCGCTTCAAGGCCTGGGAGTCGATACCGTCCATTGCGCCTTTGGTGGTGGAACCTCAACTGGCTCAGGCAGTCTCAAGCGCGGAGAATGACGCCGTCAGTGCCCTGATATCCCTTGGCTACAAGCCGCAGGAGGCCAGCCGAGCAGTTGCCGCCGTCAAGGAGGATGGTATGAGCAGTGAAGATTTGATCCGACGCGCGCTGCGCGGCATGGTTTAGTGGAACCCTATTGATGATCGAAGCCGATCGCCTGATTACCGCCAGCCCACGTGAGCGCGACGAGCAGCAGGACCGGGCCATTCGCCCGTTGCGGCTGGCCGACTACATCGGTCAGCCCGTCGTGCGCGAACAGATGGCGCTGTTCATCCAGGCTGCGCGGGGCAGGGTCGAAGCACTCGACCATACGCTGATCTTCGGCCCACCGGGCCTGGGCAAGACCACCTTGGCCCATATCATCGCCGAGGAAATGGGCAGCTCGATCAAGAGCACGTCCGGCCCGGTGCTTGAGCGACCGGGTGATCTCGCTGCGCTGCTGACCAACCTGGAAAGCGGCGATGTCCTGTTCATCGACGAAATTCACCGTCTTTCGCCGGTAGTCGAGGAAGTCCTGTATCCGGCCATGGAAGACTTCCAGCTCGACATCATGATCGGCGAGGGCCCGGCGGCCCGCTCGATCAAGCTGGATCTGCCACCCTTCACCCTGGTTGGCGCCACCACCCGCGCCGGCATGCTGACCAATCCGCTGCGCGACCGCTTCGGTATCGTCCAGCGCCTGGAGTTCTACGGTATCGACGACCTGGCCACCATCGTCTCGCGCTCAGCCGGGATTCTCGGCCTGCCCATCGAGGCCAAGGGTGCCTACGAGATTGCCCGTCGTGCGCGTGGTACGCCGCGTATTGCCAACCGCCTGTTGCGTCGTGTGCGCGACTTCGCCGAAGTACGCGGCAATGGCCATATCACGCAGCTGACCGCCGATCAGGCGTTGAATCTGCTGGATGTCGACGAGCGCGGTTTCGATCATTCCGACCGCCGCCTGCTGCTGGCCATGATCGAGAAGTTCGATGGCGGTCCGGTGGGGCTCGACAGCCTGGCGGCAGCGATAGGGGAAGAGCGCCATACCATCGAGGATGTGCTCGAGCCGTATCTAATTCAGCAGGGTTACATGATGCGCACCCCGCGCGGGCGTGTGGTCACTCGCCATGCCTACCTGCACTTCGGGCTGAACATTCCCAAGCGCGCTGGCGAGCAGGTCGCTGGCGATCTTTTCGCGGCAGGTGACGAATGACGAAAAAATTGTTACCAGCCCGGATTGGCAAGCAGCAGGCCGGAGACTAGAGTATGCGCGCGCAAAACGGAGTCCAGCCGTTCAGCCACCACTGCCGGGTCTACTACGAAGATACCGATGCGGGCGGCATCGTCTACTACGTCAACTACCTCAAATTCATGGAGCGGGCTCGCACCGAGCGCCTGCGTGAGCTGGGTTATGCCCAGTCGACGCTTGCCGGTGAGGGCCTGTTGTTCGTCGTGCATTCTGCCGAGGCGCGTTATCACGCGCCGGCGCGACTGGATGACGAACTGGTGATCAGCGCCGATGTGATCGAATTGAACCGTGCCAGCCTGCGCTTTCGTCAACAGGTCAGGCGGGCTACGGATGATGCGCTGCTCTGCGAAGGGCAGTTTCTGGTGGCCTGTGTGCGCGCCGACAACTTGAAACCCCGGGCTATCCCCGAAACCCTGCGACACGCGTTCGCCGGGGCGCAGGCGCCGGGTCTAATTGCAGCAGGAGAGTAAGCGTGGAAGCTAACGCCGTTGACCATATGTCGATGTGGAGTCTGATCAGTAGCGCCAGTCTGTTGGTTCAGTTGGTGATGCTGACCCTGGTGGCCGCCTCGGTCATTTCCTGGGTGATGATCTTCCAGCGCAGCAATGCCATCCGCGCCGCCAAGCGTGCGCTGGACAACTTCGAAGATCGCTTCTGGTCCGGCATCGACCTGTCCAAACTGTATCGCCAGGCCGGCAGCAACCCCGATCCGGATTCCGGTCTGGAGCAGATCTTCCGTGCCGGCTTCAAGGAATTCTCCCGTCTGCGTCAGCAGCAGGGCGTCGACCCGGATGCGGTGATGGACGGCGTGGCGCGTGCCATGCGCGTGGCCATTTCCCGCGAGGAAGAGAAGCTGGAAACCGCGCTGCCGTTTCTCGCCACCGTCGGCTCCACCAGCCCGTACATCGGCCTGTTCGGTACCGTATGGGGCATCATGAACTCCTTCCGCGGCTTGGCCCAGGTGCAGCAAGCCACGCTGGCTACCGTGGCACCGGGTATTGCCGAAGCGCTGATCGCTACCGCCATCGGCCTGTTCGCTGCGATTCCGGCGGTCATCGCCTACAACCGTTTCTCTGCCCGCAGCGAGATGCTGATCGGTCGTTACTACACCTTCGCCGACGAGTTCCAGGCCATCCTGCACCGCAAAGTGCACACCTCGGAAGACTAAGGCGAGCGAAGAGGACAGGTTTTAACCATGGCGAGAATTCGCAACAGACGCAAACCGGTCGCCGAGATGAACGTGGTGCCCTACATCGACGTGATGTTGGTACTGCTGGTCATCTTCATGGTCACCGCGCCGATGCTCAATCAGGGCGTCAAGGTCGATCTGCCCAAGGTCAGCAGTGAAGCTCTGCCGCAGGACAACGACGCGCAGGTGCTGACCATCTCCATCAAGGCCGACAAGACCTACTACTGGAACATGGGCAGCGAGGTCGACGTCGACACCGAGCAGGAGCGCGCCTCGACTCTCGAGCAGATGACTCAGGCCGTGTCGGCGATCATTGCCGAGAACCGTCGTCAGGGTAAGCAGGTGCAGGTGTTCGTGCGCGGTGATCGCACGGTCGATTACGGCACCGTGATGTCGGCCATGGGCGGTCTGCAGCAGGCCGACGTGGGCAACGTCGGACTGATTACCGAGGCTCCCTGATGCAGCAAACCGAGCGTTCGCAATCGGAAAGCTACTTCTGGCCCGTGGTTTGGGCGGTGGGTCTGCATGTCCTGATGTTCGCCATGCTGTTCGTCAGCTTCGCCTTCACCCCGGAGCTGCCACCGGCGCGCCCAGTGGTGCAGGCTACGCTGTATCAGTTGCAGTCACAGAGCCAGGCCACTACGCAGACCACGCAAAAGGTTGCCGGCGAGGCGCAGAAGACCTCGGCGCCACAGTTCGAGACCGAAAGGCTGGAACAGAAGAAGGCCGAGGAGCAGAAGCAGGCCCAGGCCGAAGCGCAGAAGGTAGCCGCAGCCAAGAAAGCCGAGGAACAAAAGCAGGCCGAAGAAGCTCGAAAGGCCGAGGCGGCGAAGAAAGCCGAGGCCGATAAGGCCGCCGAGCAGAAACGTCAGGCGGATATCGCCAAGAAGCGCGCCGAGGAAGAGGCGAAAAAGAAAGCTGCTGAAGAGGCCAAGAAGAAGGCCGCTGCAGAAGAGGCCAAGAAAAAAGCGGCAGCCGCCGAAGCTGCGAAGAAGAAAGCCGCCGAGGATGCACGGCGCAAGGCCGCCGAGGATCAGAAGGCGGCAGCGCTGGCCGAACTGCTGTCGGACAATGTGCAGAACCAGCAGGCGCTGGCCGAGACCCATGGTGACCAGGTTGCCGGCAACCTCGATGATCTGATCATCAAGCTGATTACCGAGAACTGGCAGCGGCCGATGTCGGCGCGTCGAGGCATGAGCGTCGAGTTGCTGATCCAGATGCTGCCCGATGGCACCGTGACCAACGCCAGCGTATCGCGCTCCAGTGGCGATGCACCGTTCGACAACTCGGCCGTTGCAGCTGTACGTAACGTCGGGCGTATTCCCGAGATGCAACAATTGGATCGCGCTACCTTCGACCGTATGTACAGGCAGCGACGCGTTATTTTCAAACCGGAGGATTGAGCTCTGTGAACAACCTGATTCGTATCGCCCTGTTGGGGCTGGTCATGCTGGTCGGTAGCGTCCAGGCGGCCGACCCGCTGGTGATCTCCCAGGGCGCTGACCGCGCCACACCCATTGCTGTCGTGCCGTTCGGCTGGCAGGGTGGTTCGGTACTGCCTGAAGACATGTCGCAGATCATCGGCAACGACCTGCGCAACTCCGGCTACTTCGAACCGATCCCGCGGCAGAACATGATCAGCCTGCCGACCCAGGCCAGCGAAGTCATCTACCGCGACTGGAAAGCGCTCGGCGCGCAGTACGTGCTGGTCGGCAATATCGTGCCCAATGGTGGCCGCTTGCAGATTCAGTATGCGCTGTTCAACGTCAGTACCGAGCAGCAGGTCATGACCGGCAATGTCGGTGGTGGCACCGATCAGTTGCGCGATATGGCTCACCATATCGCCGACCAGTCGTTCGAGAAGCTCACCGGCGTCAAGGGGGCATTCTCCACGCGCCTGCTGTACGTCACTGCCGAGCGCATGGGCACCAACAACACCCGTTACACCCTGCAGCGCTCCGACTACGACGGTGCCCGTGCGGTGACCCTGCTGCAATCACGCGAGCCGATCCTCTCGCCGTCTTTCGCGCCGGATGGCCGCCGTATCGCTTACGTGTCGTTCGAGCAGCGTCGCCCGCGCATTTTCGTACAGCACATCGACACCGGGCGTCGTGAGCAGATCACCAACTTCGAAGGCCTCAATGGCGCGCCGGCCTGGTCGCCGGATGGCAATCGCCTGGCCTTCGTGCTGTCGCGCGATGGCAACCCGGAAATCTACGTGATGGATATGGGCAGCCGGCAGATGCGGCGCATTACCAACCATTACGCCATCGATACCGAACCCTTCTGGGGTAAGGATGGTCAGACCCTTTACTTCACCTCGGATCGTGCGGGTCGTCCGCAGATCTATAAGACCAACATCAATAGCGGGGCTGTGGAGCGAGTGACCTTTGTCGGTAACTACAACGCCAACCCGAAATTGTCGGCTGATGAGAAGACCCTGGTGATGATTCATCGTCAGGATGGCTTCACCGTGTTCAAGGTGGCTGCACAGGATCTGGAAACCAACCGTTTGCGCATACTTTCAGACACAAGTTTGGATGAGTCGCCCACTGTTGCGCCCAATGGCACCATGCTAATCTACGCCACCCGCCAGCAGGGCCGGGGAGTCTTGATGTTGGCGTCCACCAATGGACGCGTGAGGCTCCCTCTTCCTACCGCTCAAGGCGAAGTTCGAGAGCCTTCTTGGTCCCCTTACCTGAACTGATGCGGTGCTACACCTTTTTGCTTAACACAACTGGGGTTCATTAGGAGTTACATGATGGAAATGCTGAAATTCGGTAAGTTCGCTGCACTGTCCCTGGCTCTCGCCGTTGCTGTAGGTTGCTCCTCCAAAGGCGGCGACGCTGCTGGTGAAGGCGCAGTTGACCCGAACGCTGGCTACGGTGCCAACACTGGCGCTGTTGATGGCAGCCTGAGCGAAGAAGCTGCTCTGCGCGCTATCACCACCTTCTACTTCGAGTACGACAGCTCCGACCTGAAGGCCGAAGCCATGCGCGCTCTGGACGTACACGCCAAGGACCTGAAAGGCAACGGCGCTCGCGTCGTTCTGGAAGGCCACGCTGACGAGCGCGGTACCCGTGAGTACAACATGGCTCTGGGCGAGCGTCGTGCCAAGGCCGTTCAACGCTACCTGGTTCTGCAGGGCGTTTCCCCGGCTCAGCTGGAACTGGTTTCCTACGGCGAAGAGCGTCCGGTTGCCACTGGCAACGACGAGCAGTCCTGGGCTCAGAACCGTCGCGTAGAGCTGCGTAAGTAAGCTGCCATGCGAGATTGCCGCCGTATCCTGACCCTTCTGGCACTCGCCTTGCCGCTTGCGGCGATGGCGGAGGTTCCCGTACTGGAAAGCAGCTCCATGCAACAGGGCAGCAGCTATCCACCGGCGGGTTATGGTACGGCCGGCACCTACGCCGGAGCGGGTGCGCAAGCACCCGCTTCTGCGCAGGGTATGCTGTTCAATCAGCTCGAGCAGATGCAGCAGGAAATTGCGCAACTGCGTGGCATGGTCGAAGAGCAGCAGAATGAAATCCAGCGCCTCAAGCAGGAAGGCCTGGAGCGTTACCAGGATCTGGATCAACGCATTTCCTCTGGCGCCGCTGCCGGTGGAGCTCCCGCACAGAATTCAGCTGATGGCGCGGTAAACGCCAATGGCACCCCGACGCCACCTGCCGCACAGCAGCAGGCCAGCGCCGAGCCGGGTGATCCGGCCAAGGAAAAACTCTATTACGACGCTGCCTTCGACCTGATCAAGGCCAAGGACTTCGATAAGGCGTCGCAGGCGTTCAGCGCCTTTCTCAATCGTTATCCCAACAGCCAGTACGCGGGTAATGCGCAGTATTGGCTGGGCGAAGTGAATCTGGCCAAGGGTGATCTGCAAGCCGCCGGTCAAGCCTTTGCCAAGGTCAGCCAGGCCTATCCGAGCCACCCCAAGGTGCCGGATTCGCTGTTCAAGCTGGCCGATGTCGAACGTCGCCTGGGTCATAACGACAAGGCCCGTGGCATCCTTCAGCAAGTCATCGCGCAGTATCCGGGGAGCTCGGCCGCACAGCTGGCCCAGCGTGATCTGCAGCGGCTGTAAGCCAGCAATTGACGAAAAACCCGCGCTCGTCGCGGGTTTTTCTTATCTGGCCTCGCGTGATCCATTAGAATGCGCGCTCGCATGCGAGGCGGGGTTTCAGCTCGGCTGATGTCCTTGTCGCCATGCCTTGTCGAATGTCGGCCACTGCCGGCGTTCCTGTCTTTTCACGCAACGGAAGCGGATGGCCTGTTTCGTCATCACGCTCGTGGCTACCATGCAAGAAACTCTGCGTATCACCGAGATTTTCTACTCGTTGCAGGGGGAGACGCGTACCGCCGGCTTGCCAACGGTATTCGTGCGCCTTACCGGCTGCCCCCTGCGCTGTCAGTACTGTGACACCGCCTATGCCTTCAGTGGCGGCGAGATCGTCACCCTGGACAGTATCCTCGACCAGGTGGCCGCCTATCGGCCGCGTTACGTCTGCGTCACCGGCGGCGAGCCGCTGGCTCAACCCAACTGCATCCCTCTGCTTGCGCGCCTGTGTGATGCCGGTTACGAGGTGTCGCTGGAAACCAGTGGCGCGCTCGACGTCTCAGCGGTTGATGCACGGGTCAGCAAGGTGCTCGATCTGAAGACGCCTGGATCTGCCGAAGTGCAGCGTAATCGCTACGAGAACGTCCAGTGGCTGACACGCAACGATCAGGTCAAGTTCGTCATCTGCTCGCGTGAAGACTACGACTGGGCAGTATCCAAATTGATCGAATATGACCTGGCTGCTCGTGCCGGTGAGGTGCTGTTCTCGCCCAGCCACAAACAGGTCGATGCACGTGCCCTGGCCGACTGGATCGTGGCCGACAACCTGCCCGTACGCCTGCAATTGCAGCTGCACAAGATTCTCTGGAACGACGAGCCGGGACACTGAACATGAACGACAAGAAAGCGGTCATCCTCCTTTCCGGTGGCCTGGACTCGGCCACTGTGGTGGCCATGGCCAAGGCAGAGGGCTACGCCTGCTACAGCATGAGTTTCGATTATGGCCAGCGCCATCGCGCCGAGCTGCAGGCGGCCGAGCGCGTCGCCCGGCAACTGGGCGTGGTCGAGCACAAGGTGATCAGCCTGAACCTCAACGGCATCGGCGGTTCGGCGTTGACCGACAGCAGCATCGCCGTGCCCGAATCGCCCACCGAAGGTATTCCCGCGACCTACGTGCCGGCGCGTAATACGGTGTTTCTGGCGCTGGCGTTGGGCTGGGCCGAGGTGCTGGGGGCACGCGATATCTTCATTGGCGTCAACGCGGTGGATTACTCGGGCTACCCGGATTGCCGCCCGGAATTCGTCGAGGCTTTTGAGTGCATGGCCAATCTGGCGACCAAGGCCGGTGTGGAGGGGCAGGGCTTTGCCATCCGTGCGCCGCTGCAGCAGATGAGCAAGGGCGAGATCATCCAGGCCGGTATGCGACTAGGCGTGGACTATGCGCTGACCGTCTCCTGCTACCAAGCCGACGATGATGGCCGCGCCTGTGGCAAGTGCGACAGCTGCCGCCTGCGTGCAGCCGGTTTCGCCGCTGCCGGTGTGCCTGATGCGACGCGCTACTGCTGAAAAAGTTTTCGCGAAGTGTTGATTTCCTGAATTAAATCAGTATCATGCGCCTCGCGTTGGGTCGTTAGCTCAGTTGGTAGAGCAGTTGGCTTTTAACCAATTGGTCGTAGGTTCGAATCCTACACGACCCACCAGATCGCAAAAGCCAGTCGTGAGACTGGCTTTTTTTTGCTCTCGGAAAAGCCCTCTGGCCCGATGCTGCCCTGCCTGTGGCGATGGGCAGCCAGGGGGTATACTCGCAGCTCGCTCAAGAGCGCCGCAGGTTCGATGATATGACGCAGATTTCCGAACGCCTTCTGGTTCAAGCCCACCTCGATGCTAAGCAGCCCAAGCCGCTGACCGCCGAGGAGGAGGCCTTCTATCGCCGCGAAATCGCCGCTGAGCTGAAGAAGCAGAACGCGGTGCTGGTGGCGCACTACTACTGCGATCCGGTGATCCAGGCGCTGGCCGAGGAAACCGGCGGTTGCGTTTCCGACTCCCTGGAAATGGCCCGCTTCGGCAATCAACACCCGGCGCAGACCGTGGTGGTGGCCGGGGTCAAGTTCATGGGCGAGACGGCGAAGATCCTCAATCCGGAAAAGCGCGTGCTGATGCCGACGCTGGAGGCGACCTGTTCGCTGGATCTGGGCTGCCCGGTGGATGAGTTCTCGGCTTTCTGCGATCAGCATCCCGAGCGCACCGTGGTGGTGTATGCCAACACCTCGGCGGCGGTGAAGGCGCGTGCCGACTGGGTGGTGACCTCCAGCTGCGCGCTGGAGATCGTCGAGAGCCTGATGGACAACGGCGAGACCATCATCTGGGCGCCGGACAAGCATCTGGGCAACTACATCCAGCGCGAGACTGGCGCCGACATGCTGCTGTGGGACGGCGCCTGCATCGTGCACGAGGAGTTCAAGTCCAAGCAGCTGCTGGACATGAAGGCGCTTTACCCAGACGCTGCCATTCTGGTGCACCCGGAATCGCCGCAGAACGTGGTCGAGCTGGCTGACGCCGTGGGCTCCACCAGCCAGCTGATCAAGGCGGCGCAGACCCTGCCGAATTCCACCTTCATCGTCGCCACCGACCGCGGCATCTTCTACAAGATGCAGCAGCTGTGCCCGGACAAGACCTTCATCGAGGCGCCCACAGCCGGCAACGGCGCGGCATGCCGCAGCTGCGCGCACTGCCCGTGGATGGCGATGAACACCCTGGAGCGCGTGCTGACCGGCTTGCGTCAGGGCTCCGGCGAGATTCATGTCGACCCGGCGCTGATTCCCAAGGCGATCAAGCCGCTCAAGCGCATGCTCGATTTCACCCAGGCGGCGCGGATGAAGGTCGCCGGTAACGCCTGATAGGCATGCAGTAAAAAGAAGCCCAGCCAATGCTGGGCTTCTTGCTTTACGTAGCCCGGATGCAATCCGGGAATGGTGAGAGGCCAATATCCCCGGATTGCATCCGGGCTACGGCAACTGATCAGCTCAGGTTGCCCAATTCTCCGGTTCGTTGACCACATTGAGCAGCGCGCGCAGGCGGCCATAGTCGCGACCGTTGAAGGCGAAGGCCAGACGGGTCAAGTGGCACAGTTCCGGTTCGTCGCGCTCCTGCTCGCAGTAGGGTTGCTGGGTAAAGCCACCTTCCTTGCACAGGCTGGCGAAGTCGCTGTCCAGCTTGGCCAGAGCCGCCTCGTTGAGCGGATGATTGAGGCGAATCACGAAGCGATCCTTGAGCCAGCGGCTGGAGTGGAAGTTGCGGTAGAAGCGGGCGATCTCATCCACCGCCTCTTCGGCGCTATAGACCAGGTGCATCAGATTGAGATCGGTAGGCAGGATATAGCCGTTATCGCCAAGCTGACGACGGATGAAGCCCAATGCATCTTCCCAGTAGCTACCGCCCGGTTGGTCGAGCAGTACCACGGGCACCAGTGGGCTCTTGCCGGTCTGGATCAGGGTCAGCACTTCCAGCGCTTCGTCGAGGGTGCCGAAACCGCCGGGGCACAGCACCAGGCCGTCGGCCTCCTTGACGAAGAACAGCTTGCGTAGAAAGAAGAAGTGGAACGACAGCAGGTGATGGCTGCCGCGCATGGTCGCGTTGGCGGTTTGCTCGAAGGGCAGGGTGATATTGAAGCCCAGGCTGCTTTCCGCACCGGCGCCTTCATGGGCTGCCGCCATGATGCCGCCACCGGCACCCGTGACCACCATCAGATCGCGGTGTGCCAGTAATGCGCCGAGCTCGCGAGCCTGCCTGTACAGGGGATGATCGGGTGGAGTTCGTGCCGAGCCGAACACCGTGACCTTGCGCCGCCGTTTCAGCTGTTCCAGCACGCCGAAGGCATGCTCCATCTCACGCAGGGTCTGCATCATGATCTTGGCGTCCCAGCGGTTACGATCCGCCTGGGCCATATGGATCACCGTGGTGAGCATTTCGCGGTACAACGCCAGGTTGGGGCTGTTGCTCGGGGTTGCCAGAGCTACCAGTTCCTCCACCTTGCTGCTCAGGTCGACCTCGCTGGTTTGCACGTGGCGCGACAGATAGTCGTCCGGTTCAAAGGGCATGGAAACTCTCCTCTTCTTGGCCTGTGAGAGGCGAGTAGCCTCTCGCGGTGGCCGGTTCCTTGATTATGGAGTGTTGAGCAGCTTGCCACAGGCGCGCTGCCGTTTCGTTGCCACCTATTCGTAAGCGCCGATTACAGGGCGATCTGCTCACCCGGCTCGGGAATGTTGGCGATCCAGTTCAGGCGTTCGCGCAGGGCGGCTTGCAGGGCCTGCATCTTTTCCAGTTCGCCATGCACCAGGTACAGCTCGGGGTGATGCTCGAACCGGCTGGCCCAGTCGAGCAGTTGCGTTTGCCCGGCGTGCGCGGAGAAACCGCCCAGGGTATGCACCTTGGCCTTCACCGCGATGCGCTGGTGCAGCACCTTGACCGTTTCCGCACCATCGACGATCAAACGACCCAGCGTGCCCTTGGCCTGAAAACCGGGGAATACCAGGTGGCAGTTCTCGCGCCAGAGGTTGTGCTTGAAGTGATGAACAATACGCCCGCCATTGCACATGCCGGCACCGGCGATGATGATCGCCCCGCTCTTGATCCGGTTGATGGCCATCGACTCTTCGGCCGTCGCAGTGCAGCGCAGGATGGGCAGCCAGTCCTCGACCCGCTTGACCCCCTTGGCTGCCAGCGCCGCGCGATCGGTAGCCGCGAACTGGTCATGAAAGCGGCTGTAGATGGCGTTGGCGCGGATTGCCATGGGACTGTCGAGGAACACCGCCTGTTGTGGCAGGCGGCCTTCCTGATAGAAGCGGCCGAGGTAATAGATCAGATCCTGGGTGCGGCCGACGGCGAAGGAGGGGATCAGCACGTTGCCGCCCTCGCTATGGGCTTGCTGCAGGATGTCGGCGAGCTCTTCCAGGGTTTCATCGCTGGGGCGATGGTCACGGTCGCCGTAGGTCGACTCCATCAGCAATACGTCCGCCTGATTCAGTTGGGTCGGTGCCTGCATCAGCGGCGAGCAGGTATTGCCCAGGTCGCCGGAGAACACCAGATGACGGTGCAGGTGGTGATCCTCTACCTGCATCTCGACGGTGGCCGAGCCGAGGATATGGCCGGCATTGTGGAAGGTGACCTGCACGCCCTTGGCAACCTCGACCGCTGTGCCGTAGGCATGCGCGCGGCGCTGGCTGAGCGCCTGCTCGGCATTGGCGATGGTGTATAGCGGCTTGACCGCCGGCTTGCCCTGGCGTGCGCGCCAGCGGTTTTCCCATTCGGCGTCCTTTTCCTGCAGGAAGGCCGAATCCAGCAGCATCAGCTCGAGCAGTTCGCAGCTGGCCTCGGTGGCGTGGATCGGGCCGCGATAGCCTTCGGCGACCAGGCGCGGCAGCAGCCCGCTGTGATCGAGGTGGGCGTGGGAGATCACCACCGCATCCAGGCTGCTCGGGTCGAAAGGAAATGCACTGCGGTTCAGATCCTCTTCCTGGCGGCGTCCCTGATGCATGCCGCATTCGAGCAGCACCTTGGCGCCATCGCGGCTTTCCACCAGGTAACAGGAGCCGGTGACCTGTTGAATCGCACCGAGAAAAGTGAGCAGAGCCATGGTTTTTTCCTTGTCGTGATCTTGAGACGAGTCTGCCGCTTCGAACCGGAGCGAGTCTTGATGCAGGTCAGCGGGTGCCTCGTAGCGATACCTAGACTGCAGGCAAACATTCAGGAGAGCACTCATGACCCAGCTATTGCCCAACGCAGCCGCCTTGCACCAGCACGCTCAGCAATATCCCGATTTCGCCCGCTGGCAAGCCGGCCACGGACCTATCCAGCATAGCCCGCAGACCAGCGCCGCCGTCTTTCGTCTGGCCCATCAGCTGGTGCAGAGCGGCCTGCAGCCCGACTTGCCGAGTGTCTACCGCCTGTTTCGCGCCCTCGATTCGCTGACCGCAGCCGGCCTCTGGCTGGTGGTGCACATGACTTATGCCCAGCGCGTTCGGCTCGATGGCCAGCCGCTGCAGGCCGATGACTTCAAGCCGGTGCCGGAAGGTCATACTGGTGGCGCGTTGAACATGGTGCCGGCCTACGCCGGCTACCTGGCACTCAATGCCCTGACCGCCGAGACGCGTGGCTGGCTGATGGGGCAGGGTCATTGCGTGGCAGCAATCGAGGCGTTGAACCTGCTGACCGGCAATCAGCACCCCGAACAGGCCGCCCGCTACGCTCGCGACGAGGCGGGCATGAGTCGTCTGGCGGCGGACTTCTACAGCTACGCTCAGGCCGCTGACGGCAGACCAGGCGTGCCGCTGGGCAGTCACGTCAACCCGCACTCCGCCGGCGGTATCGCCGAGGGCGGCTACCTGGGCTTTGCCGAGCTGCAGTACGCGCATCTGCCATTGCCTGGGGAAAAGCTGGTGGCCTTTCTCTCCGACGGCGCCGCCGAGGAGCAGCGCGGCAGCGACTGGATGCCGCGCTGGTGGCGTGCCGAGGATTGTGGCGTGGCGCTGCCGGTGATGATCGCCAACGGCCGGCGTATCGAGCAGCGTACCGAGTTGGGCACGTTGGAGGGCCTGGAAGGGTTTCGTCGGCACCTGCGCGGTTGCGGCTTCGATCCCCTGAGTTTCGATGGGCGTGATCCGGCAGCCTTCGTCTGTGCGCTGTGGGAGATGGAGCAGCGCCTGACGCATCGAGTGGATGAACTCAACCGCGAGCTGATCGGTTATCCCTTGCCGATGCCCTACGGCATTGCCGAAACCACCAAGGGCTATGGTTTCTTTGGCGCTGGCAGCAACGCCGCTCATAACCTGCCGCTACCGGCCAGCCCGGCTCTCGACGCGCAGGCGCGCGAGCTGTTCAACCAGCATGCGGCGGCCTTGTGGGTAGAGCCGCAGACATTGTCCGATGCCTGCGATCTGTTCGCCAGTCGCAAGGGACGCGCGCTGGAGCGGGACAACCCGCTGGCCTTGCGTCAGCCGCCGCAGCCCGTGCAGCCGTCGCTGCATTTTCACGATCAGGCCTGCTCGCCGATGAGCGCCCTGGATCGCTATTTCGTCGATCTGGTGCGCGCCAACCCGCAATTGCGGCCGCGGGTGGGCAACCCGGATGAACTGGCCAGCAACCGCCTGGGTGGCGTACTGGCGGCGCTCAAGCATCGCGTCAGCCAACCCGAGAGCGAGCTGGAGTCGCTGCACGGCGCGGTGATCACCGCACTCAACGAGGAGGCCGTGGTGTCTGCCTGTCTGGCCAATCAGGGCGGCCTGAATCTGGTAGCCAGCTACGAGGCGTTTTGCGTGAAGATGCTCGGCGCCGTGCGCCAGAGTCTGATCTTCGCACGTCAGCAGAAGGAGGCGGGACGTCCAGCCGGCTGGCTGGGCTGGCCGCTGGTGGCCACTTCGCACACCTGGGAGAACGGCAAGAACCAGCAATCGCACCAGGACACCACCTTCTGCGAGGCACTGCTGGGCGAAATGCACGATGTCATGCGCGTGCTGTTGCCGGCCGATCACAACTCGCTGCTGGCCCTGCTGCCTGGCATCTATCAGGAGCGCGGTCGGCTCGCGTGCCTGGTGGTGGCCAAGCGTGAACAACCCTGCGCTTTTACAGTCGAACAGGCTAAGCAGCTGGCCCATGATGGAGCGTTGCTGGTCGATGCGCAGGGCGATGGCGAGCCAGTGCTGCTGATTGCCAGTGGCAGCTATCAGTTGAGCGAGATGCGCCGCGCCGCCGTTCGTCTGAGCGAGAAGGGTGTGGCCTGGCGTCTGATTTACTTGCAGGAACCGGGGCGTTTTCGGGCGCCGCGCGATGCCTGGGAGGCCACCAGCGTAGCCAGCGCCGAGCAGCGTGAGAGGCTGTTCCCGGCGGCGTGCCGCCGGCGCGTGCTGCTGACGCACATGCGCCCGGAGGTAGCCGCTGGCCATCTTTGGCCGCTGCTTGGCGATGCCGCCAGCTGTCGGGCGTTGGGCTATCGCAACCGCGGCGGTACCTTCGACGAGGCCGGCATGCTGTTCGCCAATGGCTGTACTTGGGCACACGTGCTGCAGAGTGTGGCCGAGGTGCTGGGCGTATCGCCAGATGGCTGGTTGAGCGCTGAGGAACGCGCGGCTCTGGCAGGCAGGGGGGACCCTCGCTGTCTGCGTTGAGCCCACGAAGTGGAGCAACGGGAAGGGAGGGGCAGGTATGCCCAGGTTGACGCTGGAGATAAACACGGAGCTGTACCGCATGCTGCAACAGGCTGCGCGTACCAATCACATGAGCATCGAGGACGAGTGCCTGCGCCGCCTGGAGGGCGGCGCGCGGCGTTCACGCTATATGGAGGCCTTGCTCGCCGAGCTGCGCGCCGATGATGCGCAGCGCCGAGCGGAAAGGGGCTGACGACGGTCGTGGATCAGAGGCCGCAGTCGCTCTTGTCGAACACTTCGACGGTAACCGGACGGTTGCTGCGGTACTCGCTGAACTGATAACGCAGCTGCGCGCCCTGCGCCAGCAGGCTGCGATAACCCGGGTTGCGGCAGACGCTGGCCGCCAGCTGGCTGCGCACCGTATCGGGGTTGCCGCGCATCTGCGCGGCATGCGCTTCGCGCACGCTGAGGTGGTTGATCAGCGTGTGACCTTCCACGGTATAGCCCTGATCGAGAATGTCCTCGTTGATCGCCCGCGGCGTGCCTTCGCTGCTTTGCCGGGCGACCTGCTCCAGGGTGCGAGTCAGCTCCATCTCCTTCAGCGAAGCTGCCTGGGCAGTGGGAAGCATCAGGCTGAGCGCGAGAGCGGGGAGGATGTAACGCAGCATGTCATGTGACTCCTGAAAGCGTGGACGAGGGGTTGGACAGGGCCTCGCAGCGAATGTTCGCGCCGCTGGCCATTTGCCCGCTTGAAACAAAGTGTTACCGATGGGGACATGCTGGCCTTTGGCCGCCGCCCGTCACCACGACCAAAGGCCGGGGATCATCGGCCAAACCTGCACGTCACAGACATTGAGCCGCCGTCGCAGTCGGACGTCGCCAGTACAGACCTGCCTGAAGTCTGCACGCTGGTGCAGGAAGGACTGCGCGGTGTTCAAGCAGCGTGCAGGAGAATAACAATGACAATGCTCTTTCGGCGCTGGCCATCGCGGGTGATGGTCGGCAGTTTACTGGTTTTGCCCGTTGCGCAGGTGCAGGCATCCGGTTATCACTTCGGTTCGCAATCGGTGGCGGCGCAGGGTTCGGCACATGCCAACGGTGCCGAGGCGGCCGACCCTTCGACCATTTTCTACAACCCCGCCGGCCTAGCCCGGCTCAAGGGTACCCAGGTGACTTCCGGTCTGAGCATTCTGCTGCCGGATGGCGATTACGAGGACAAGGGTAGCCGCGACGTGTTCGGCAATCCGGTGTCGGGCGATGCCGGCGAGTTTCTGCCCGATGCCGCCGCTGCGCCCAACTTCTATTTTTCCCACGAGATCAACGACCGAGTGACGATCGGTCTGGGCATCTTCACCCCGTTCGGCGCCAAGCTCGACTACAAGGAGGACTGGGCCGGGCGCTACGGCATCCAGTCGGCCAGCCTGGAGACGGTGACCTTCAACCCGAGCATTGCCTTTCGCTTCAACGAACACCACAGCATCGGCTTCGGCGTTTCGGCGCAGTACATCAAATCGGTGCAGCGTGGTGCGGCGGATGTCAAAGGCGCGTCGCGGCAATTGGCTGGGCAGTTCGTCACCGCCAATCAGGAACTGACCGAGCTGGCCGCATCACCGCTTGGTCAGTTCGCCATTCCGTTGTTCTACGGCATCAATGTGCCCAGCGAGATCAGCAGTTGCGACGGTCAGGCCGATGACGCTTTCGTCGACTGTGTAGCGAAGAACTTCGCCGATAACGTCCAGGGCGACGGTTACTTCCGGGTCAAGGGCGATGACTGGGGGTTTGGCTGGAATATCGGCTACATGTGGGAGCCGACCGAGTCGACGCGCTTTGGTGTGTCCTATCGTTCCAACATTCGCCACACCCTCGAGGGTGAGACCAAGTGGAGCTTCGCCGGCGTGTCCGGCAGCGTGCCTTCACCCGATACCGATCTGAGCGGTGGCATCGATCTTGGCATCATCACCCTGCCGCCAGCCGATGCATTGGGGCAGGTTCTTGACCCGGACAACTGGGTCAATCCCGGCGATTTCGCCACCACCCGCCTGCACCCCAACTCCAAGGCCAAGACCGCTATCGATACACCGGAGATGCTCTCATTCAACGCCTTCCATCAGCTCAATGACAAGGTGGCGCTGATGGCGGATCTGACCTTCACCCGCCATTCGCGGCTCGACGAAGTGCGTATCGGCATCGATCAGGTGGCCGGCTATCCCTACTTCAATGGCGTTACCGAGGGCGACCTGAGCGTCAAGCAGGACTGGAAGGACAGCTACAAGATCTCCCTGGGCATGAACTACCAGTACAGCGATGACCTGCTGCTGCGTACCGGCGTGGCTTACGACCGCTCTCCGGTCAACTCGCCGCAGCTACGTCATCCGGCTTTCCCCGATGCGGATCGCTACTGGCTTTCGCTCGGCGCCAACTACAAGGTGACCCGTGATACCTCGCTGGACTTCGCCTACAGCTACGTGCAGTTCTCCAGCGGCAAGATGGACTACCAGGACGGCTGCTCCCCGGCCGGCTGGGTGCCGGGCGCCGGCGGTCTGTACCAGGACAGCGGCGTGCGCTGCACCGGCAACGGTGGCAATTACACCGGGGAGTACAACACCCACATCCACTTCATCGGCCTGGCGTTGAACCATACCTTCTGATCCATCTGAGCGGCGAACAGGGGTGGTAGAATCCCGCCCCCGTTCGCTGTTGCTCCCGCCATGACCCATCCAGCCCCTCATGCCGTCGCCCGCCTGCGCACAGAGCGCCTGGCGCGCAGCCTCAAACCCTTCGTCGCCCGTGGTTCGCGCGCCGAGCGCTGCCCGCGCTGCCGGGTGCAGCCGACCCATTGCCTGTGCGCCTGGCGCCCGCAGGTCGAGGCCAATGCCGCCATGTGCCTGGTGATGCATGACATCGAGGCGTTGAAACCGAGCAATACCGGCTGGCTGATTGCTGATGTGGTGCCTGAAACCCACGCCTTCGGCTGGACGCGCACTGCCGTCGACCCGGCGCTGCTGGAGTTGCTGGCCGATCCGCAGTGGCAACCTTATCTGGTGTTTCCCGGTGAGTACGTGGCGCCGCAGCGCGTGGTGGAGGAGGTGCGGCTTGCGCCCGGCAAGCGGCCGCTGTTCGTGCTGCTCGATGCCACCTGGACCGAGGCGCGCAAGATGTTTCGCAAGAGCCCCTATCTGGATGCGCTGCCGGTGCTGAGCCTGACGCCGGCGCAACTATCGCGCTATCGCCTGCGTCGCTCCACTCGTGGCGAGCACCTGTGCACCGCCGAGGTGGCCGCCATGTGCCTGGAGCTGGCTGGCGACCTGCGTGCCGGTGAGGCGCTGGACGATTATCTCGATGTGTTCAGCCAGCACTACCTGGCTGCCAAACGGCGTCTGCCGCTGGATCTCAACGACGCTCTGCACCAGCGTTTGCAGACGTACCGCTGAGTTCGCTGGGCAGCGGCTTGGGCCACAGCTGCGCCAGCAGCATGCCGCCAAACATCAGCGCACAACCCAGATAGCCGCGCGGTGCCAGCACTTCGCTCAGCAACAGGGCGCCGGCGATGGCGGCGAACACGGCTTCCAGCGAGAGGATGATCGCCGCATGCGAGGCGATGGCATGCTGCTGCGCCACCACCTGCAGGGTGAAACCGATCGCCACGCCGAACACTCCGCCATAGAGGATGGCCGGCCCGGCGGCAATGATGCCGTCCAGTGTCGCGGTCTCGAACACCAGCGCCAGGATCAGGCTGATCACCGCGCAGGTGGCGAACTGGATGAAAGCCAGGCGCAGCGGGTCGTGACGGCTGGCGAAGAATCCCACCAGCAACACGTGAATACCCCAGACGAAGGCGCCGGCCAGTTGCAGCCAGTCGCCGGAGGCTACGGTGAAGCCTTCGCCGACGCTGAGCAGGAACATGCCGACCACTGCCAGGCTGGCGCCCAACCAAATGCCGGCGCTGCTGCGCTGGCCGATCAGCAAGCCGAGAATCGGTACCACGATCACGTACAACCCGGTGATGAAGCCTGAGTTGGTCACCGTGGTGAACAGCAGGCCGACCTGCTGCAGATTGATCCCCAGCGACAGCGCCAGGCCCATGATCACGCCACCCACCAGCAGGTTGCGGTTCAGCGGTGCAGCGGAGCGCTGCTGGCGACGTTGCAGCAAAGCCAGCACCGGCAACAGGACCAGGCAGGCGAGGGTGAAGCGCAGGCCGGTATAAAGGAAGGGGCCGATGTTATCCATGCCCAGACGCTGGGCGACGAAGGCGCTGCCCCAGATCATCGCGGTAATCAGCATCAACAGGTCGGCGCGCAGGGCTTGGCTTCGCATCAGGGCGTCTCGGCGGGAAAGCTGCGCATCGTGCCGCAAAGCATTGAGCTTGACCACCCCGCCACAGCTCGGCATGCTGAGCGCCGCCGTCGGTCCGAGTGGGGAGTCTGTGATGCTCAATGAGCAGGCTTGAGCGGGTCTTCAGGCGAAAAGCACTGCCATACTCACCTCAGTGCCACTTATAACAAGAACAGGATCTGCCAATGGCCGCCTACGAAATCCTGATTGCCGACGACCATCCGCTGTTTCGCAGCGCGCTACAACAAGCATTGACCCTGGGCCTGGGACCTGAAGTGCGTCTGGTAGAAGCTGCCAGCATCGCCGAGCTTGAAGGCCACCTGGCCGCCAAGAGTGATTGGGACCTGGTCCTGCTCGATCTCAACATGCCCGGTGCCTATGGTTTCTCCGGCCTCGTGCTGCTGCGCGGGCAGTACCCGCAGATTCCTGTGGTGATGATCTCCGCTCAGGAAGAGGCGTCCGTGGTCAACCGCTCCCGTGAGTTCGGCGCCAGTGGCTTCATCCCCAAATCCAGCCCGCTGGAAACCTTGCAGCAAGCGGTGCGACATGTACTCGATGGTGACACCTGGTGGCCACCGTTGGCCGAGGAGGGCGCGCCGGTTTCCGCCGAGGACAAGGCGGCCAGTGCCGGCCTGGCCAGCCTGACACCGCAGCAGTTTCGTGTGTTGACCATGGTCTGCGAAGGGCTGTTGAACAAGCAGATTGCCTACGAGTTGAGCGTCTCCGAGGCGACGGTCAAGGCGCATGTGACGGCGATTTTCCGCAAGCTGGGCGTGCGCACCCGCACCCAGGCGGCGTTGCTGTTGCAGCAGATGGAATCGATCCCCGCGCAGTGAGCTGCGCTGCGTTGAAAGCAAGCTCGGCTTGCTCATTTGCAGCCAGTAAACTGCGCAGCTTAACTTGCTCTCGCCTTGTATCCCTCTAGCTCGCGATCTCGTAGATAGGTTCTCGCGCAGCGGATGCAGTAAGCTGCGCGCCTCTTTCAGTAGGGGTGAGGCGCATGTCGCCATTCAAGGGCCAAACCGGCCTGAAACGTATCCTCAATGCCGCCAGCTATTCGCTCGATGGCCTGCGCGCCGCGTTCTTCGGCGAGGCAGCCTTTCGCCAGCTGGTGTTGCTCAATCTGGTGCTGATTCCATCGGCTTTCCTGCTCGACGTCAGTCGTGGCGAGCGCGCGTTGATGGTGGCCGTGTGTCTGCTGGCACTGATCGTCGAGCTGCTCAATTCGGCCATCGAGGCAGCCATCGATCGCATTTCCCTGGAGCGCCACCCGCTGTCGAAGAGCGCCAAGGACATGGGCAGCGCCGCGCAGTTCGTCGCGTTGGGCATGATCGCCTCGGTGTGGGCAATCATCCTCTTGAGCTGACGCTCAGATGATCGGTGGTAGGACGATCTGATCGCTGCGACTGACTCCGGCCGTCAGTGCGCGACACTGTTCGAGAAACTCGCGCATCGCTGCTGTCTGGTACTTCTGCTTGTGCCAGATGAAGTAGAACTGCCGGCGCAGGTCCAGCTCCGGAGTTTCCACCGGCATCAGGCTGCCACGACGAAAGGCGTCGCGCAGCGCCAGGCGTGAGATGCAGCCGATGCCCAGGCCGGATTCCACAGCGCGCTTGATCGCCTCTGTGTGTTCCAGCTCCAGGCGGATATTCAGGTTGCGCGGGTGATGACGCATGGCCTGGTCGAAGGTCAGCCGCGTGCCCGAGCCCTGTTCACGCAGAATCCAGGCTTCATGCGTCAGCTCTTCCAGGCTGGCACTGCCGCGCTGGGCCAGTGGGTGTTGTGGCGCGCAGAACACCACCAGTTCGTCCTCGACCCAGGGCTGCACCTCGATATCCGGGTGCTGGCAGTCGCCTTCGATCAAGCCCAGGTCCAGCTCGTAGTGAGCGATCTGTTGCACCACATGAGCGGTGTTATGCACCTGCAGTTTCACCCGGCATTCAGGGTGGTGCTGCATGAAGCTGCCAATCAGCAGGGTGGCCAGATAGTTGCCCACGGTCAGGGTGGCGCCGACGTTCAGCGAGCCATAACCGCTCTTGCCCCCCAGCAGGCGTTCGATTTCGCGCGCCTGGTCGATCAGGGCTACGGCCTCGGGCAGTAGCTGTCGGCCCAGGGCATTGAGCGCCAGGCGCTTGCCGGCGCGATCGAACAGCTGGCAGTCGGATTGGCGTTCCAGTTCGGTCAGCGAAGTACTGGTCGCAGACTGCGACAATGCGAGCGATTGCGCGGCGCGCGAGACGCTTTCATGCTGCGCCACAGCGACGAACACCTGAAGTTGTCTGAGAGTAAATCGCATATCGATATAACCGATAACCTATATCTTGATAATCCACTTAACAGATATTGTTGCCGCGAATAGAATGCCGCGCAATCGCGCCTTTGGCGCTGAAGTTCTTCGAGGAAATCATCATGAGCAATATGAACGTCGAGCGCGTGCTCAGCGTCCACCACTGGAACGATACGCTGTTCAGTTTCAAGTGCACCCGTGATCCGGGCCTGCGCTTCGAGAATGGTCAGTTCGTGATGATCGGTCTGCAGCAGGACAATGGCCGCCCGCTGATGCGCGCCTACTCCATCGCCAGCCCGAACTGGGAAGAGCATCTGGAATTCTTCAGCATCAAGGTGCCGGACGGTCCGCTGACCTCGCAGCTGCAGCACCTGAAGGAAGGCGACGAGATCATCATCAGCAAGAAGCCCACCGGCACGCTGGTGCTCGATGATCTCAACCCCGGCAAGCACCTCTATCTGCTCAGCACCGGCACCGGTCTGGCACCGTTCATGAGCGTGATCCAGGACCCGGAAACCTACGAGCGCTTCGAGAAGGTGATCCTGGTTCACGGCGTGCGCTACGTGAACGAAGTGGCCTACCGCGAGTTCATCACTGAGCACCTGCCGCAGAACGAATTCTTCGGTGATGCCCTGAAGGACAAGCTGATCTACTACCCGACCGTGACGCGCGAGCCGTTCGAGAACCAGGGCCGTCTGACCGATCTGATGCGCAGCGGCAAACTGTTCGCCGATATCGGCCTGCCGCCGATCAACCCGCAGGACGACCGCGCCATGATCTGCGGCAGCCCGAGCATGCTCGACGAAACCAGCGAAGTGCTCGACAGCTTCGGCCTGAAGATCTCCCCGCGCATGCGTGAGCCGGGGGACTACCTGATCGAGCGCGCCTTCGTCGAGAAGTAAGCCGTCGATCTGCTGCGCGTCGGCCCTGCTGCGTTAAAAACAGGCTCGCCAGGCCGCTTGCGGCCAACGCACTTTAGTGCGGCCCCGTAGGGGCGAGCGAAGCGAGTCATGCTCATGTGCTACAGCACACTCCGCTTTCTCGCCTGTTTTTGTGGGGCCGCCATCGGTATTACATACCTCTAGCTCGCGAGATCGAATGAAAAGCCGCCCAATGGGCGGCTTTGTCGTTCATGGTGCTCTCGTAGCCCGGATGCAATCCGGGGAGGGCGTATAGCAATCTCCCGGATTGCATCCGGGCTACGGGTTACATCGGTGTCTTACAGACGCTTGGCGTCGATGATCAGCACCGGCTCGCGCGGTACGTTCTGGTGCATGCCGCGGTTGCCGGTGGGGACCTGGGCGATCTTGTCCACCACGTCCATGCCACGGGTCACCTTGCCGAACACGGCGTAACCGAAGTCGCGCGAGCTGTGGTCGAGGAAGGCGTTGTCCTTGTGGTTGATGAAGAACTGGCTGGTGGCCGAATCGCGTACCTGGGTGCGAGCCATGGCCAGGGTGCCACGGACGTTGTGCAGGCCATTGTCGGCCTCGTTCTTGATCGGTGCGTCGGTGTCCTTCTGGCGCATGTCGGCATCGAAACCGCCGCCCTGGACCATGAAACCTGGAATTACCCGATGGAACTGGGTACCGGCATAGAAGCCACTGTCGACGTACTTGAGGAAGTTCTGCGTGCTGATCGGCGCCTTGTCGGCGGCCAGTTCGATTTCCACTTCGCCGAGGCTGGTGGTCAGCAACACCTTGGGGTTTTCCGCGGCGAGCAGACTGGTCGACAGCAGCAGGGCGCCGGTGGCGAGAACGAGTTGCTTGAGCATGATGGTCAGTTTTCCTTGTTGGCAGTCTCGCCGAGAAAGGCGAGCAGGGCGTTATTAAAGCGTTCCGGTTGATCCAGTGGTGTGGCATGGCGCGAATTTTCGATCACCAGCAGGCGCGCGTTGGGCATTTCTGCCACGTACTCGCGCTTGCGTTCAACAGGCGTGTAGTCGTGGTCGGCGCTGATCACCAGGGTAGGACAGGTGATGCGATCGAGGCGTTCCCGCACGCCCCAGCCGATGATCGCGTCGAGGCTGGCGAGGTAGGCGCGCTTGTCGTTCTGCGGCCAGCGTTCTTCGATCTTGCGCCGCAATTCGGCCTGCTCGGGCTTGGGGAACAGCAACTTGCCCAGCGCCTTGGCGATGGTATCCAGGCTGAGCAGGCGCGACAGCGTCCAGCGCTTGCCAATTTCCAGCCAGTCCCGCGCACTCTTGGCCTTCACCTCCGGGCCGCTGTTGACGATGGTCAGGCTGCGCAACAGCTCGGGGCGGTCGACGCCAAGCTGGAAGCCGATCATGCCGCCCATGGAGATGCCCACCAGATGCACCGGGGGCAGTTGCAGGTGTTCGATCAGGGCGGCGACATCCTCGGCGAAGTCGGCGATGCGATAAGCCTCGCGTGGTTTGTCCGAGCGGCCATGGCCGCGCACGTCCAGTGCCAGAACCCGGTAATGCTGGGCGAGCACGGGAATCTGGTATTCCCAGTCGCGCGTGCTCGAACCCAGGCCATGCACCAGCAGCAGCGGCGCGCCGTGGCCATAGTCCTCGTAATGCAGCTGGCAGCCGTCGTTGTCGAAGTAGGGCATGGCGGGGCTCTCAGTTGGTCGACTGTGGTGCGGCGAAGGGCGCGTCCAGAGGGGCGGCATCGAAGTTCTTGATCAGCTCAATGAGAATCTGCGTGGCCGGGCCGAGCACGCGTTCCTTGTTGCTGTAGAGAAAGAAGCGCGGTTTGCGGATAGCACCCTGAGTCAGGGGCAGAGGTTTCAGCAGACCATCCTGCAGTTCACGGACGATCAGATGGCGCGGCAGCCAGGCGAAGCCCAGGCCGCTGCTGACGAAGGTGCGTGCGGTCGGCAGGCTACCTACCGTCCAGCGCTGCTCCGCGCCGAGCCAGCCGGCGTCGCGCGGCTGCAGTCGGCCACTGTCGCGGGTGACCACCTGCATCTGGCCTTCCAGATCCTGGAAGCTCAGCTCACGTTGCAGGCGGTGCAGTGGGTGTTCCGGGTTGGCGACGGCGACGAATTCCACTTCACCCAGTTCGATGCCGAGGTGGCCAGTGATGTTCAGCGCGCTGATGGCCAGGTCGGCGGTGCCTTCGAGCAGCACTTCCTCGACCCCGGACAGCACCTCCTCACGCAGGCGCACACGGCAGCCGCGGCTCTGCGGCATGAAGGCGGTCAGGGCGCGGACGAGGTTGGCGGTGGGGTAGGCGGCATCCACCACCAGGCGCACCTCGGCTTCCCAGCCCTGTTCCATGTGGTGAGCCAGATCTTCCAGCTGGCTGGCCTGCTTGACCAGTTGCCGCGAGCGGCGCAGCAGCACGTCGCCGGCCTCGGTGAGCACGGCTTTGCGCCCGTCGATGCGCAGCAGCGGGACGCCGAGTTGTTCCTGCATGCGCGCCACGGTATAGCTGACCGAGGATTGCGAGCGGTGCAGTACGTCGGCAGCCTGGGCGAAGCCGCCCTGATCCACCACGGCCTGCAGCGTGCGCCATTGATCCAGGGTTACACGAGGAGCTTTCATCACATCATCCTGCTTGAGTCGGCTGTTATCGCCGACGATCTCCACCTACACTGGCGATCCCATGTTGGAGAGCACCGATGAAAAAAATAATCTGCTTGCTGTTCGCCTTTCTACCGCTGGCCGCCCATGCCTATCCCATCGAGGTGGAAAAACAGTTCAACGGCGCCGAGGTCTCCGCGACCACTCAGGAAATCGACCACAACATGGCGGCGCTGATGCTCTACAACTATGGCCAGAGCGAGGCTGAGTGCAGTGCGGTGTTCCGCAATGGCCCCGAAGCGCCACGTACCCGGCGTACCGTGTTGGCGCCTGGCGCCAGTAACAACATGACGGTCAAGTTCACCCGTAGCGTGATTCGCCTGCGGATCAACCTGACCTGCAACCTGAAGTGATGAAAGCCTAGATGCGATGGCTCGATAAATCAATTTAGTCGATATATGTAAGCGGATATTTGCGCTTTTTAATCGAAAGTCGTATCTCTACTCTGTGTTCCATCGACTCGTAACCACCTCGATGGAGCCTCAGACATGTCCCGTATTCTCGTAATCGAAAGCAGCGCCCGCCAGCAAGGTTCGGTCTCCCGCGAACTGACCCAGCAATTCATCGCCAACTGGCAGGCTGCGCACCCGGCTGATCAGGTCCAGGTGCGTGATCTGGCGGCCGAGCCGGTGCCGCATCTCGACGCCACGCTGCTGGGTGGCTGGATGACTCCGAGCGAGCAGCAGAACGATGCCGAGAAGGCTGCCCTGGCCCGCTCCAATCAACTCACCGATGAGTTGCTGGCTGCCGATGTGCTGGTGCTGGCTGCGCCGATGTACAACTTTGCCATCCCCAGTACCCTCAAGGCCTGGCTGGATCACGTGCTGCGCGCCGGCGTCACCTTCAAGTACACCGAAACCGGCCCCCAGGGCCTGCTGACCGGCAAGCGTGCCTTCGTGCTCACCGCCCGTGGTGGTATCTACGCCGGTAGCGCGCTGGATCATCAGGAGCCCTACCTGCGCCAGGCACTGGCCTTCATCGGTATCCATGACGTGCAGTTCATCCATGCCGAAGGCCTGAACCTGGGCGCCGAGTTCAGCGAAAAAGGCCTGGCCCAGGCCAAGGCCAAGCTGGCTGAAGTGGCCTGATGCCGATCCGACTCTCCTGAGCGCCCGCTAGCGGGCGTGCTATGCCGGTCGCTTCGTGATGAAGTGGCCGGCTTTTTTATTTGGCTGGACAGCGCAGCCCGGCGCATGGATTGTCCGGCGCAGGGGAACGCGCTAAGGTCGCCGCCTTCCTTCGGAGGTGGCTGTGCGATATCTGCTGATAGTGACCCTGCTGTGGGCGTTTTCCTTCAGCCTGATCGGTGAGTACCTGGCCGGTCGGGTCGACAGCTATTTTGCGGTACTGACGCGCATCGTCATTGCCGGCTTGCTGTTCGTGCCGCTGACCCGCTGGCGCGGTCATGCTCCGGCGTTCGTGCGCGGCATGCTGCTGATCGGCGCCCTGCAGTTCGGCATCACCTACGTGTGCCTGTACCTGAGTTTCTCGGTGCTCACGGTGCCGGAGGTGCTGCTGTTCACCATCCTTACACCGCTGCATGTGACGCTGATCGAGGATGCGCTGAACCGCAGGTTCAACCCCTGGGCACTACTGGCTGCGCTGGTGGCGGTGCTGGGCGCCGGGATCATCCGCTACGACGGTATCAGCAGCGGCTTTTTGCTCGGTTTCCTGTTGCTGCAGGTGGCCAACTTCACCTTCGCCGCCGGGCAGGTGCTGTACAAGCATCTGCTGCTCAAACACCCCTCCACCGAGCCGCAATACAAGCGCTTTGGTTTCTTCTACCTGGGCGCGCTGCTGATCGCGCTGCCGGCCTTCCTGCTGCTGGGCAACGGCGAGCGACTGCCGAGCACCGCACTGCAGTGGAGCGTGCTGGTCTGGCTTGGTGTGGCGGCATCCGGATTGGGGCTGTACTGGTGGAACAAAGGCGCCAGCCTGGTCGATGGTGGCACCCTGGCGGTGATGAACAATGCACTGGTACCTGCCGGCTTGCTGGTCAATCTGCTGATCTGGAATCACGACGCCGACCTGTTGCGCCTGGCTCTGGGCGGTGTGGTGATTGCCGCTTCGCTACCGCTGGTCAATCTGGGGCGCACACGTCGTACGCCTGCCGAGGTGCACTGATGCAACTGTCCGGGCGGGGTGTGGCGCTATCGGTTGGCGCTTCGATGCTGTTTGCCGTGTTGCCTGGCTACGTGCAGTGGCTGACGCCGCTCGATGGCGTGCAGATATTCGCTCAGCGCGTGCTCTGGTCGATTCCCCTGGTCTTGCTGTTGGTACTGCTGGCGCGGCAGACCAGCTTGCTGCGCGAGAGCTTCGTGCGTCTGCGTCGCGAGCCGCTGTTGTTGGCCGCCTGCCCGCTGGCAGCGGCGCTGATCGGCGTGCAGTGGGGGCTGTTTCTCTGGGCACCATTGGCCGGGCACATGCTGGAAGTGTCCATGGGCTACTTCCTGCTGCCGTTGGCCATGGTGCTGACCGGCCGACTGTTCTACGGCGAGCGCCTGCGCCCGCTGCAGCAGTTGGCGGTGACCTGCGCCATGCTCGGCGTGCTGCACGAGTTGTGGCGTACCCAGGCGTTTTCCTGGCTGACGCTGATCACCGCGCTGGGTTACCCACCTTATTTCATGCTGCGCCGCTGGATGCGCCTGGATGCGTTGTCCGGTTTCGTGCTGGAGATGCTGGTGCTGGCACCGTTGGCGATCTGGCTGATCATCGCGTACGGGCCGGTGGGGGCGTTCAGCGATCGTCCCCTGCTGTGGCTGCTGGTACCGGTGATGGCGTTGATCGGCACCCTGGCGTTCGCCGCTTACATGGCATCGAGCCGGTTGTTGCCCTTGGGGCTGTTCGGCATTCTCAGTTACGTCGAGCCGGTGCTGTTGTTCGTCGTGGCGCTGCTGGTGCTGGGCGAGCGCTTCGACAGCGGGCAATGGCTGACCTATCTACCGATCTGGGGAGCTGTGCTGCTGGTCGGCTGGGACAGCGCTCGGCTGCTGCGCAAGCAGCAGCGCGAGAGCATCAGGCCACATTGATACGCGGCGCGGGGATCTGCGTCCGCACATTGGCCTGCTTCTGCACCCGATAATGTACCTGCAGGGTGCCACTGTTGAAGCGGCGTTGGTCGCTCAGGGTCAGGCTGCGTTCCATGCCCGTGGCCAGCAGTGGGATACCGGCGCCGAGCAGGTGCGGCACCAGGTTGATCACCACCTCGTCGATCAGCCCGGCGGTGTAGCAGTTACCCGCCAGCAGGCTGCCACCGACCAGCCAGATACGCTGGAAGCCGGCTTCGTTTAATGCCGCCACGGCTTGAGCAGGCGTGCAGTGGGTCAGCTGGATTTCGTCTGCGGCGCGCGGCAGGGCGAGGCGAGTCAGCACCACGCAGGGTTTGCCGGGGTAGGGCCATGGGCCGCCGCGCTTGAGGAGGGCCTCGTAAGTGCCTCGGCCCATCAGCAGTGCGTTGATGCCGGAGTAGAAGTACTGAAAGGCATATTCTTCATCGGCCTGGCGTAGCGAGTCGAACCAGTCGATGCGCCCATCGGGGCGAGCGATGTAGCCATCGAGGCTCGAAGTGACGTGATAGATCAGTGACGGGTTCATCATTGCACCTCGGGCAGGCCATCTAAAAATTAGAGTGGCGCCACCGAGACAAGTTCGTCGTGCGCCGTACCGCTTGTCGGATGGCTGCGCGATAGTCTCTCAGTCGAGAACGTTACGCAGAATTTCGTAGACGATCCCGGTCGCGATGGCGACCAGCACCACGTCAGGGCCGATCTGCTTCCATTCGTAGCCCTCGTAATAGGGCAGGCGCGAGATCAGGCGGCTGTCGAAGTTCTTGGCGATACCCGGTGGCAGCGGCTTGCCGCGGGCCAGGTTCTTGGCGATGCCCGGTGGCAGAGAGGAGGTCGGGCCGATCAATTGGCGATTGTCGCCGAGGATGATGCGCACCCTTCCAACATCCACGGTCGGGCCGCGCAGATCGATCTGGACGCCATCATGCTGGCCCGGTTTGCCTTTGCCGGGAGGCGGGTTGGCAAGCACTGGCGATGCGGCCAACAGGATGCACAGGCCGATACTGAGAGTGGTCTGGGGTTTGATTGGCATGGGGCAGCGTTCTCGGGTAGTGATGCAGATTGGATATCCGACGCGCGCTCTCGGTTCCGGCCCGCTCCCGCCGGATAGCGACTCCAGACAGCCGTCCGTCGTCGCCTGAATGCGAGTTTCATGCAAAGAAATTCGGCCCCGACGGCGGAAACCGTTAGGCTATGCATCGTTTTGTCGATTTTTTTGAGGTAGTGCCCCCGTGTTTGCCCAATTCGCCCTGCATGAACGCCTGCTGAAAGCCGTGGCCGAGCTTAATTTCGTCGAGCCTACTCCGGTGCAGGCGGCAGCGATTCCGCCTGCGCTGGAGGGCAAGGACCTGCGGGTGATCGCCCAGACCGGCAGTGGCAAGACCGCCGCTTTCGTCCTGCCGTTGCTCAATCGCCTGCTCGGTGATGGCAACTCGCAGCAGCGCGTGAGCATTCGTGCACTGATCCTGCTACCGACCCGCGAGTTGGCGCAGCAGACGCTGAAGGAAGTCGAACGCTTCGCTCAGTTCACCTTCCTCAAGGCCGGCCTGGTGACCGGTGGCGAGGACTTCAAGGTGCAAGCCGCGATGATGCGCAAGATCGATATTCTGATCGGCACGCCGGGCCGTCTGATCGAGCACGCCAACGCCGGCAACCTGCCGCTGAACGAGGTCGAGGTGCTGGTGTTCGACGAGGCCGACCGCATGCTCGACATGGGCTTCGCCGAGGACGCCCAGCGCCTGGCCGAGGCCTGCGGCCCGCACCAGACCTTGCTGTTCTCCGCTACCACTGGCGGCAATGGCCTGCGCGAGATGGTCGCCAAGGTGCTCAAGGAGCCGCAGCACCTGATGCTCAACAGCGTCAGCCAGCTCAATGAGGGTACTCGCCAGCAGATCATCACGGCCGACCATAACTACCACAAGGAGCAACTGGTCGACTGGTTGCTGACCAACGAGGGCTATGACAAGGCCATCGTCTTCACCAACACCCGTGTGCAGGCCGATCGTCTCTACGGCAAGCTGGTGACCGCCGGGATCAAGGCTTTCGTGCTGCATGGCGAGAAGGACCAGAAGGATCGCAAGCTGGCCATCGACCGCCTACGCCAGGGAGCAGTCAAGGTCCTGGTGGCCACCGACGTGGCCGCGCGCGGTCTGGACGTCGAAGGCCTGGATCTGGTGATCAACTTCGACATGCCGCGTTCCGGCGACGAGTACGTGCACCGCATCGGTCGTACCGGCCGCGCCGGCGGCGAAGGCCTGGCGGTATCGCTGATCTGCCACACCGATTGGAACCTGATGTCGAGCATCGAGCGCTACCTCAAACAGCGTTTCGAGCGTCGCACCATCAAGGAGCTGAAAGGCATCTACCAGGGGCCGAAGAACCTCAAGGCGTCCGGCAAGGCAGCTGGCAGCAAGAAGAAAAAGACCGAGAAGAAAGACCCGAAGAAAGCCACCGCCTCCAAGCGCAAGACCGGCCCGCGTCCGGCTGGCAAACCTTCTGTGCTGGTCAGCGCCGATGGCAGCGCGCCGCTCAAGCGCAAGAAGCCGGCTGCTGAGTAAGTAGGCTGTTGTGGGAGGCGCTTTAGCGGCGAGTCGCGGCTGAAGCCCCTCCCACAGTTTCACTCCACCCCGACGAAACCGCCGGTCTGGTGCTGCCACAGGCGTGCATACAGACCGCCGTGGGCGATCAGCTCGGCGTGGGTTCCGGTTTCGATGACCTGCCCCTGGTCGATCACTACCAGGCGATCCATCCGTGCAATGGTCGACAGGCGGTGGGCGATGGCGATCACCGTCTTGCCTTCCATTAGGCTGTCCAGGCTTTCCTGAATGGCCGCCTCCACTTCCGAGTCCAGTGCCGAGGTGGCTTCGTCCAGCACCAGGATCGGCGCGTCCTTGAGCAGCACGCGGGCGATGGCAATGCGCTGACGCTGGCCACCGGACAGCTTCACGCCGCGTTCACCGACCTGAGCATCCATGCCGCGTCCGCCCTGGCTGTCATCGAGGGTGGGGATGAAGGCATCGGCGCGGGCCTTGCGTACTGCTTGCCAGAGCTCGTCGTCGCTGGTAGCGGGTTTGCCGTAGCGCAGGTTTTCACGGATCGAACGGTGCAGCAGGGCGGTGTCCTGGGTCACCACGCCGATGTTGGCGCGCAGGCTTTCCTGAGTCACCGTGGCGATGTCCTGATCGTCGATCAGGATGCGTCCGCTTTCCAGGTCGTACAGGCGCAGCAGCAGGTTGACCAGGGTCGATTTGCCGGCGCCGGAAGGGCCGACCAGACCGATTTTCTCGCCGGGTGCAATGGCGATGTCCAGGCCGCTGATCACGCCGCCCTTCTTGCCGTAGTGGAAGTGGATGTCCTCGAAACGCACGCCGCCTTGCGTCACCTGCAGCGGTTTGGCATCTGCGCGGTCGAGCACCTGGCGTGGCTGAACGATGCTCTGCATGCCGTCCTGCACGGTGCCGACGTTCTCGAAGATGCCGTTGACCACCCACATGATCCATTCGGCCATGTTGTTGATGCGGATCACCAGGCCCAGCGCCAGGGCGATGGCGCCGGTGGTGATCAGCGACTGGCTCCACAGCCACAGGGCCAGGGCACCGGTGCCGACGATCAGTACGCCGTTGAGGCAGGTGATGAGAAAATCCAGCGCAGTGATGGTGCGTGACTGCAGGCGGAACTTGTCGAGCAGATCCTGCATGGCTTCGCGGGCGTAGCTTTCCTCTTCCTGCGAGTGGGCGAACAGCTTGAGCGTGGCGATGTTGCTGTAACCATCGACCACGCGCCCCATGACCTTCGAGCGCGCCGAGGACGCGGCGGCCGAGCGCGCCTTGATGCGCGGCACGAAGTACCAGAGCGCCGCGCTGTAGCCGACTATCCACAACGACAGCGGTACCACCAGGCGCAGATCGGCGGCGGCGAACAGGTACAGCGCGCTGCCGGCATAGACCACCACATGCCACAGCGCGTCGATCACCTGCATAGCCGAGTCACGCAGCGAGGGGCCGGTCTGCATCACGCGCTGGGCGATGCGCCCGGCGAAGTCGTTCTGGAAGAAGCTCAGGCTCTGCTTGAGCACGTAGCGGTGGTTCTGCCAGCGAATCAGGTTGGTCAGGCCCGGATTGACTGCCTGGTGCGTGAGCAGGTTGTGCAGGCCGAACACCACGGGGCGGATGATCAGCGCCACCAGCAGCATCCACAGCAGCTCGTTCTGGTGCTCGCTGAAGAAACTGCTGGCATCCGTGCTGGCCTGGGCCATGTCGATCAACTGGCCGAGGAAGCTGAACAGCGCGACCTCGATCAGGGCGGCGAAGAAGCCGATGATCAGCACCGCCAGCATCAGCGGCCACACCTGTTTCAGGTAGTGGCCGTAGAAGCACAGCATACCGGTTGGCGGGGCGACGTCGGGGCTTGGTTTGAAGACGTCGATCAGGGATTCGAAGCGGCGAAACAGCATTGCAGGCGTCCTGCCTCAATAGGAGTGGACGCCGATAGTAACGCTGTCAGTGCGAGCGAGTCTCAGTTAAAAGCGGTTTCTGCAACTCGCCGGCCCAGGCCAGCAGTGGAACCTCCAGCTGTGGTTGCCAGATGCGCTTGAACAGCAGGGCCAGATGTTCGGCTTCGCCGCGTTCGAAGGGCAGGCGGTCGATGCGCTCGTGCACCTGCCATTGGCCGTTCTGCAGGTGGGCAAAGTCGAAGCGGAAGGGATGAAAACCGGTCATGCCCAGACGCAGATCGGTGACGATCAAACGCTCACCCACCTGGTCGTAGCGCAGCACGCCGCCGGTGAACCACTCCAGCCGCTGGTGCATGGGCGAGTCCGTCAGTTGCTCGCGCAGGTGCGTGCCGCGCGGCAGGCGTTGCAGTTGCGGCGGCTTATCATCGAACCAGCCGACCAGGGCTTCGTGGTAGTCCTCGCCATCGAGCACGATGACGCGCCATAGCAGGGTGTTGAGTGGCGTCGGCGTAGTGAACAGCTGTTCGGCCTGGATGCCCTGGCGCGCCAGCTCGCGTTCCACGCGCTGCTCGGCCATGAATTTGCCGGCCAGGCTGAAACCGATGTACAGCGTCGATACGGCCAGCGCCACGGCCGGCACGCGCCAACTCTGCTCGCGCAGGCCGGTGAACAGGCTGATCACCACCGCTGCGATCAGCGGCACGGTATACATCGGATCGATGATGAACAGGCTCGACCAGGCCGTGGGTGTCGGCATCAGCGGCCAGAACAGCTGGGTACCGTAGCTGGTGAAGGCGTCCAGCAAGGGATGGGTGATCAGCACCAGCCACAGCGTCAGCAGCAGGCGATTGGCCGAGTAACCGGGGTGAGGGCGAAAGCGCCTGGCCAGCCAGGTCAGCAGCAGGGCAAAGCCGCTGAGAACGAACAGCGAGTGGCTGAAACCGCGATGGTAGGTCATGTTGGCCACGGCATCGCCGTATTCCATGACCACGTCCAGATCGGGAACGGTGGCGAGCATCGCGCCGTAGAGCAGCGCCTTGCGCCCTTGCCAGCGACCGAGCAATGCGCCCTGGATGCTGGCGCCGAGTACCGCCTGGGTTATGGAGTCCATCGAGTGCTTCCGAAAAAAGACAGGCCGCTACGTTAGCCGAGGTGACCGGCGAATGCCGTGGGGAAATTTCAAGCAAAGATTACAGCTGCGGCGGGTATTCTGATGCCCATGCCTTTCAAGAAATCATGGCCATGCTGATCGTCTCCAACAGTGTTCACCTTCCCGATGATGAAATCGAACTGACCGCCATCCGTGCCCAGGGCGCCGGTGGGCAGAACGTCAACAAGGTGTCCAGCGCCGTGCACCTGCGTTTCGACAGCCAGGCTTCGTCGTTGCCGCCCTTTTACAAGGAGCGCCTGCTGACGCTTGCCGACAGCCGTATCACTGCCGACGGGGTGGTGATCATCAAGGCGCAGCAGTACCGCACTCAGGAGCAGAATCGCGCCGACGCCCTCGAGCGTCTTGCCGAGTTGATCCGCAGCGCCGGCAAGGTGGAAAAGAAACGCCGTCCGACCAAACCGACCCTCGGTTCGAAAAAACGCCGTCTGGACGGCAAGAGCAAGCGTGGGGTGATCAAGGCGGGGCGGGGCAAGGTGGATTTTTAGCCGCGTGCTGCCAGATAAGCCTGATAGTCAGGAATACGGTACTCGTGCTGCTGCTCCAGCAGGCTGCTGCTGAGCATGTAGTCGGCGCTGCTCTCGTTACAGGCTACCGGGATGTTCCACACCGCCGCCACACGCAGCAGGGCCTTGATGTCCGGGTCGTGTGGCTGTGGCTCGAAGGGGTCCCAAAAGAACACCAGCATGTCCACGCGCTGTTCGGCGATGCGCGCGCCGATCTGCTGGTCGCCGCCCAGCGGGCCGCTGATCATGCTTTCCACCGGCAAATCCAGACGCTTGCTCAAAAGCAGGCCGGTGGTGCCAGTGGCCACCAGTTCATGGCGAGCCAGCTTGTCGCGCTGACGCTCGCACCAGTCCAGCAGGAAGCCTTTGCAGTGGTCGTGCGCCACCAGGGCGATGCGCTTGCGCGCCGGCAATTGGGCGTGGGTGAAGCTGATACGGCTCATCGAGCCTCCTCGTTCAGTGCAGACGGGCCAGGACCAGGCAGTTGTCCAGCATGCGGTTGGAGAAGCCCCATTCGTTGTCATACCAGGCCATGACCTTGAGCAGCCTGCCGCTGACCTTGGTGTGGTTGGCATCGAAGATCGATGACAGCGGGTTGTGGTTGAAATCGCAGGACACCAGCGGCAGCGCGTTGTAGCCCAGCACCGGGGACTTCTCGCTGGCGGCCTTGAGCAGGGCGTTGACTTCCTCGGCAGTGGTCTCGCGCTTGACCTGCAGAGTCAGGTCGACCAGCGAGACGTTGATCACCGGCACCCGAACCGCCATGCCGGTGAGCTTGCCGGCCAGCTCCGGCAGTACCAGGCCGACCGCTTCGGCGGCACCGGTCTTGGTTGGGATCATCGACTGGGTCGCTGAACGCGCACGGTACAAATCGCTGTGGTAAACGTCGGACAGGTTCTGGTCGTTGGTATAGGCGTGAATGGTGGTCATCAGCCCCTGTTCGATGCCCAGTTCGCGATGCAGCACCTGCGCCACCGGCGCCAGGCAGTTGGTGGTGCAGGAGGCGTTGGAGATGATCTGCATGTCAGGTGTCAGCACCTGCTCGTTGACGCCATACACCACGGTGGCATCGGCCCCCTTGGCAGGCGCGGAGATCAGCGCCTTGCGTGCGCCGGCCGCGAGGTGCGCGGCGGCCTTGTCACGTTCGGTGAACAGCCCGGTGCATTCCAGCACCACATCGACCTGATGAGTTTTCCAGGGCAGCTCGGCCGGATTGCGAATGGCGCTGACGGCGATGCGGTCACCCTTGATCCACAGGCTTTCGCCGTCCACTTTAACTTCTTCAGGGAAATGGCCGTGGACGCTGTCATATTGCAACAGGTGGGCATTGATCGCGCTGTCGCCCAGATCGTTGATCGCCACGACCTGCAGGTGCTGGCGATAATTCTGGGTATAGAGTGCGCGTAGCACGTTGCGACCGATACGGCCGAAGCCATTGATGGCGATGCGTAGTGTCATGGTGAGGGTCTCGCCAGTTTGTTGTTGTAATTACAAGATTATTCCCATTGCTCTAGAAATCAAGCCCGTTGAGTGGCAGTATTTTGTTGTAAATACGAACAGACGCTAGAAGCTAGCCTGGAGATTTCCCATGCATCCCCGCGTTGTTGAAGTTACCGAACGTCTTGTCGAGCGCAGCCGCGCCACGCGCCAGCGCTACCTTGAGATGATCCGTGCGGCCGCCAGTGAGGGGCCGCAACGTGGCAAGCTGCAGTGTGCCAACTTCGCTCACGGCGTCGCCGGTTGCAGCGGTCATGACAAGCAGACCCTGCGCCTGATGGATGCGGCCAACGTGGCCATCGTGTCTGCCTACAACGACATGTTGTCGGCCCATCAGCCCTACGAAACCTTTCCAGAACAGATCAAGCAGGCCCTTCGCGAGTTGGGCTCGGTGGGGCAGTTCGCCGGTGGCGTGCCGGCCATGTGCGATGGCGTCACGCAGGGTGAGCCGGGCATGGAACTGGGCATTGCCAGTCGTGAGGTGATCGCGATGTCCACCGCCGTGGCGCTGTCGCACAACATGTTCGACGCCGCTCTTTATCTGGGAGTGTGCGACAAGATCGTGCCGGGGCTGGTGATGGGCGCACTGCGCTTTGGTCATCTGCCATCCATGTTCGTGCCGGCAGGGCCAATGACCTCGGGGCTGTCCAACAAGGAGAAAGCCGATGTGCGCCAGCGTTATGCCGAGGGCAAGGCGACCCGAGACGAGCTGCTGGCTGCGGAAATGGCCGCTTACCACGGGCCAGGTACCTGCACCTTCTATGGCACCGCCAATACCAACCAGTTGCTGATGGAGGTGATGGGCCTGCACCTGCCGGGTGCTTCCTTCATCAATCCGGGCACGCCGCTGCGTGATGCGCTGACCCGTGAAGCTGCGCAGCAGGTCACGCGCCTGACCAGGCAGAGTGGCCAGTTCATGCCCATTGGCGAGATCGTCGACGAGCGTTGCCTGGTCAACTCCATCGTCGCTCTGCACGCCACCGGTGGTTCCACCAACCACACCCTGCACATGCCGGCCATCGCTCGCGCCGCCGGCATTTTGCTGACCTGGCAGGACATGGCCGACCTGTCCGAGGTGGTGCCGACCCTGGCCCACGTCTACCCCAACGGCAAGGCTGACATCAATCACTTCCAAGCCGCAGGCGGCATGGCCTTCCTGATTCGCGAATTGCTTGAAGCCGGGTTGCTACATGAAGAGGTCAACACCGTGGCCGGCCGCGGCCTGTCGCGCTACACCCGCGAGCCCTTCCTCGAGGACGGCAAGCTGGTCTGGCGCGACGGTCCGACCGAAAGTCTCGAGGAAAGCGTGCTGCGCCCCGTGGCGCGGCCGTTCTCGGCAGAAGGCGGCCTGCGCCTGATGCAGGGCAACCTTGGCCGTGGGGTGATGAAGGTGTCTGCGGTGGCCCCCGAGCATCAGGTGGTGGAAGCGCCAGCGCTGGTGTTCGAGGATCAGCTGGATCTGGTCGAAGCCTTCAAGGCCGGCAAGCTGGAGCGCGATTTCGTCGCTGTGGTGCGTTTCCAGGGGCCGCGCTGCAATGGCATGCCGGAGCTGCACAAGATGACGCCTTACCTGGGCGTGCTGCAGGATCGCGGTTTCAAGGTGGCACTGGTCACCGACGGGCGCATGTCCGGTGCCTCGGGCAAGATCCCGGCAGCCATTCATGTGTGCCCGGAGGCTTTCGATGGCGGGCCGCTGGCGCGGGTGCGTGACGGCGATCTGATACGTCTCGATGGTACGACGGGGGAATTGCTGCTGCAGATCGATGAGGCCGAATTCGCAGCGCGCGAGCCGGCCGCGCGGCCTGCGCAGGCAATTGGTTGTGGGCGCGAGCTGTTCGCCTTCATGCGCCACAACTTCAGCTCGGCCGAGCAGGGCGCCAGTGCTTTTACCGAGAGTCTCGAGTCACTGGTCTGAGGTCTACACAGGTAGTCCGGATGAAATCCGGGAATCGCTGGTGCAACGGCGCCGGATCGCATTCGGGCTACTCTCCAGGCGCCGATCAGGCTTGATGCGTTGGAGTAGGCGGGTTGCCCCGCCTACATCAAGATACCTGTCCGGCAATGTCTGCAAGGTCGCTTTTCGTAGGAGCCCCGCCTCGGGGCGAAGCTTTTCAGGCGCCCCACCCAGATTCGCGGCGGGGCGCCGCTCCTACAGACCTAAGTCCTGCTTTTGACCGTTTCAGATGCCCTGCGGAATCTCTTCGCCTCCAAGTGCGGTGAACAGTTCCGGCAGAAACTCCACCAGGGTCATCATCATCAGGATGAAGCTGGCGTCCTGCTGGGCCAGGGCGTCGTCACCACCGTCCTGTTCGGCCTGCTCCTGCAGCACGTCTTCGAAGCGCAGGCGCTTGATGGTCAGCTTTTCATCCAGCACGAAGGACAGCTTGTCCTGCCAGGCCAGTGACAGCTGGGTGACCTGCTTGCCGGTGGACAGATGCAGCTGGATTTCCTCGCTGGTCAGATCCTGGCGCTTGCAGCGCACCACGCCGCCGTCTTCGTGGGTATCGCGCAGCTCGCACTCGTCGAGGACGAAGAAGCCTTCGGCAGCGCTCTGGTTCTTCAACCAGTCGGTGAGGGTGGCGGTCGGCGCGATCTTCACCGACAGCGGGCGCACTGGCAGCGAGCCGATGGCTTCACGCAGGGTTGAGAGCAGGTCTTCGGCCTTCTTGGCGCTGGCGCTGTCGACCAGGATCAGGCCCTGTTTCGGCGCGATGGCGGCGAAGGTACCGGATTTGCGGATGAAGGCGCGTGGCAGGAAGGCCTGGACGATCTCATCTTTGATCTGGTCGCGCTCTTTCTTGTACACCTTGCGCATCTGCGTGTTTTCGATTTCGTCGACCTTCTCTTTCAGTGCGTCGCGCACGACCGAACCCGGCAGGATGCGCTCTTCCTTGCGTGCGCCGATCAGCAGGAAATCACCGCTGACATGCACCAGCGGAGCATCGGCGCCTTTGCCGAAGGGGGCGGTGAAACCGTAGGTGGTCAGCTCCTGGCTGGCGCAGGGACGTGCCGGCTTGCTGGACAGTGCGGTCTCCAGCGCTTCGGCGTCGAAAGGGATGTCCTGGGTGAGGCGGTAAACCAGCAGGTTGCGAAACCACATGAGCGGGTGATTCTCCATTGATGATGAAGTCGCAGGGTGGCGCCATCCTTGGGCTCTCTCGAGCCGGCGCGCAGCGACGGATGAAGGTGGCGGGCCATCAACAGGATCATGATCGCTCCGCCGGCATAGAGCGCGCATTATTCTCCGCTGGCGTGCTCAGGCCAACCCTGACAACGAGTCGCTGAGGAAATTCGCTGGCATCGCCTAAGTTCTTGCTGCGGCGATAAAATTTTTTGCGAAGAGGGCTTGCCAAGGTCAGGATCGCTCTCTAGAATGCGCCCCACTTCGAGAGTGAAGGGTGATTAGCTCAGCCGGGAGAGCATCTGCCTTACAAGCAGAGGGTCGGCGGTTCGATCCCGTCATCACCCACCAATCTCGCAGTTACGCGCAGCGGTAGTTCAGTCGGTTAGAATACCGGCCTGTCACGCCGGGGGTCGCGGGTTCGAGTCCCGTCCGCTGCGCCATTCTTCTCCTCGCCTCATCCCCTCCTGTGACAACTCTTCGGCATACGCTGAAATCTTCGAAAAAATCCTTTGTTTGCTTGAACTTATGCGCATTGCTCGGCTCCTATGCCGTAGCCAGTGATTGCGGCGTACTGCTAAGCTCGCGCTTTCACTCGACGGCCTTCGGGCGCATCTACAAGGAACAAGCATGAAACAGCATCGTTTGGCGGCAGCGGTTGCCCTGGTGGGCCTGGTGCTTGCCGGTTGCGATTCGCAAACCAGCGAAGTCGAACTCAAGAGCCCGGCGCAGAAAGCCTCCTACGGCATCGGCCTGAACATGGGCCGTAGTCTGTCCGAGGAAGGCATGGATGACCTGGATTCCAAGGCCGTCGCTCAGGGTATCGAGGACGCGCTGGCGAAGAAGGAGCCGCGCATCAAGGACGAAGACATGATCGAGGCTTTCTCCTTCCTGCAGAACCGTGCTGAAGAGCGCATGACTGCGCTGAACAAGGAAGCCGCTGAAGCCGGCAAGAAATTCCTTGAAGAGAACGGCAAGCGCGAAGGCGTGGTCACCACCGCTTCTGGCCTGCAGTACGAAGTGATCAAGAAAACCGACGGCGAACAGCCGAAGGAAAGCGACGTAGTGACCGTTCACTACGAAGGCAAACTGACCGATGGCAGCGTATTCGACAGCTCCGTCGCTCGCGGTAGCCCCATCGATCTGCCGGTTGGCGGCGTGATCCCGGGTTGGGTCGAAGGCCTGCAACTGATGCACGTCGGTGAGAAGTACAAGCTGTACATCCCCAGCGAGCTGGCTTACGGCGAGCAGAGCCCATCCCCAGCCATTCCGGCCAATTCGGTACTGGTGTTCGATCTGGAACTGATCGGCATCAAGGATCAGGCAGCCGAGCCGACCGAGCAGTAACACTCGGTACCTGTTTACAACGCCCCGTCTTGACGGGGCGTTGTCGTTTCTGGGGGGGTGTAAGCAAGGATGTGGAGGTCAGGGTGTTACGCTTATGCACATCATGGGAAACATTCCTAACAAGTCTGAGCTACAACTGAGTCGCGCTCGTGTCAATCAGCAACTTGTTGATTTTCATGGATTTTATATGCTGTATAAAAAATATCCGATCTAAGCCCAGGCCCCATGCCACGGGGCTTTGATAAGCTTGTCGAAAGACTTTGCACAGATTTATCCACAGCTTCGGTGGATAAGCGAGGCAAGCCCAGATACTGCCTGGCTTGCCGAGGAGGCCGCATGAAAACACCGTGGAAACTGACGCGTTACCTGCCGCTGGCTGCCCGCTTCCTACGTGAAGGCCGGTTGCTGGAGTTGCTCCGCGCGCTGGCTGACAAGCGCACGCCACAAGGCCAACGCTTCGCCGCTCTCAAAGAGGACCTGCAACTGCTGCGTGCACTCAGTCTGGCCTGGTTCAAGGGAGAGTACAGGCAGATCAGCAGTCAGGCGCTGTTGATGGTGGTGGCTGCGCTGCTGTACTTCATTACCCCCTTCGATGCCATTCCCGACTGGCTGGTCGGCGTTGGCTTCGTCGATGACCTGGCCGTGCTGGCCTGGATAATGCGCACCTGGCATGGCGAGCTCGAAGCCTTCAGGGCTTGGCGCGACAAACAAAGCCCGGAACGTTTGGCACTCATCGAGCACCTGCCGGCAGCGGAGCGGGTCGATCCGTTGCATTCCTGATGATTTGTTGGGCCAGGGCGAGCACCGCATCTTGCTACCTTGGCAGCATGGATCACGCCCCAGGCAGCAGACGCCTGTTAAGATGGCCGCACGCAAGGAAGGGGTCGAGGCTGTCGGCCCTGCTTTCCAACGGAGAGACTCATGAGTGTGCAAATCATTGCCCGTGACGGCGAGCCGGAATACGCGGTGCTGCCCTGGGCCGATTATCAGGCCTTGTTGCAAGCCGCGGGTCGCCAGGACGTTGCCGCGGCCATTGCGCCTTCGCCAACGCCTACAGCCAATCGCGCGCCTCTCGCGCAATTGCAAACGTTACGCGAAGCCAAGGGCCTGAGCCCGGAAGCGCTGGCTCGCAGCGTCGGCATCAGCCCTCATTATCTAGCCATGATCGAAAGTGGCGAACGTCAACCCGACGCTGCCATTCTGCGTTCGCTGGCCTGGGAACTGGGGCTGGAGGGCTGGTCTTGAGCGTGCGTATCAGTCGCCAACACTGGCAGGCATTGCTGACCGAGCTGGACGACGCCCGTCGTCAGCGCCACCTACTCACCTACCGGGCACTGATCGAACGTCTCGATCTGCCGGCACCAGCCATGCAGACCCTGACCGCCGCACTGGAGCACTTGGCTGCACTGGATGCGCGCGCCGAACGACCGCTGCGCAGCGCTCTGGTGATCAGCCAGGGCGCCAGTCGCCTGCCACGTACCGGATTCTTCGACTGCGTGACGAGCCTGGGACGCTTCAGTGGCGCTTCCGATGGTGTGGCAGCTGCATCCTGGCACGCTGCCGAGGTGGTCAGGGTCTTCGAGTTCGACTACCCCGCCGATGTCTAGGTTGCTCTGGCAGGTACGCGCACGCCTTGGCTACTGGCTGGCCCGGCGTCTGTTTCACTGGCCCGCGGCGCTGCGTCAGCCACGTGTGTGGCAATGGATGCAGGGCCAGTACGGGCGTATGGCCAATCTCGGCGATCGCTCGGCACAGAGCTTTTACGGCCATATTCTGCTGTTCAGGGGGCAGGGCCTGGGTGCGCGCGAGGAAGGGCTGAGGTTGTTGCGCCTGGCCGCCAATGGCGGTGACGGCAAGGCCGCCTATCAGTTAGGCGTGCAGGCCCTGCAGGGCGATACCCGGCAGGCGCCGGATGCCTCGCAAGCAGTAGGTTGGTGGGAAATGGCGTTGGCTGCCGGCCATCCTCTGGCTGCCAGCCGTCTGAGTCAGCTCTATCGCGACGGTGCTCCCGGGCTGGAAGCAGACCTGCAAGTCGCCGAGCGCTATGCCGCCATGGCAGACGAGGCTACGCGCTCAGGCCGTTGAGCCTTGCAGAATATGCAGGCTGTAGCCAGGCACGGCCTTGGCCTGACGCTTGGCCTCGGAGGCCAGTTCGGCCAGGCGCGAGGCATCGAGCTGGGCGCAATCTTCCTCTTTTACGTGCACCACGCCGATAGACAGTGACAGCAGCGCATATTCCTGGCGCTGGCCGTGGCGGTTGTGGGCAATGAAGCAGCCGGCCTGAAGATGCTCATCGCGGTAAAAGCGTCGGCACTGATTCTGGAAATCCTCGATCAGCTTGCCGAGCTTTTCGCGCCAGTCTGGCGAGCCGAGCACCAGCATGAAGTCGTCACCGCCGATATGCCCGACGAAGTCGCGGGCTGGATCGACCCGGTCATTCAGGCATTGCGCCAGGCACAGCAGCACCTCGTCGCCCTTGGCATAGCCATAGAGGTCGTTGAAGGGTTTGAAGCTGTCGAGATCCACGTAGCACACCGCAGCTTCGCGTTGCTGCTGCAGCAGGCGGCCAAGGCATTGCTGGATAGGTACGTTACCCGGCAACAGCGTAAGCGGATTGGCGTGTCGGGCCTGCTGCAGCTTCTGTTCGGTGATCAGCTTGAGCACGTCGATGACCCGGCCCAGGCCCAGGTAGCGACCGTTCTGGATGATGATGAAGTCTTCCTCGATACGCTGGCGCGCGCGGCTGGTGAGCAGGCGGCTGACCTTCTGCAGGGACTGCGTCAGTTCCACGGCGAGAAAGTCCTGGCTCATCAGGCGACTTATAGGTTTGCGCGCGAACAGATCGGTGGCGAAGGGCTTGAGCAGCGCTTCGGACAGCGAGTGACGGTGGACGATCCCGACCGGTTGGCGCTGCGTGTCCAGTACGGCCAGGGAGTTCAGGTTGGCCTGGGCGCGAAATACGTCCAGCACTTCAGCGATGGCCGTGTGCTGATCGACCGCCGGCTGGTCGTTGAGCAGGGCGCTGAGGTCATGGCTGTCCTCACTGAGGCTGACCTGATTGCTCAGGACCTGGGGCAGCAGCTGCCGGGCATCGCGTGGCGGCTTTTCCTGCGGCCTGCTGAGCAGGTAGCCCTGCACCAGGTCGACACCCATCTCTGCCAGTACGGCCAGCTCTTCGGGCAGTTCGATACCCTCGGCGATCACTTGGGCACGCGAGGCCTCGGCCATCTTCAGGATCGAACCGACGAACTCACGCTTCACTGCATCTTGATGAATGCCATCGATGAAGTGGCGGTCGATCTTCACGTAGTCCGGGCGCAGCTCCGACCACAGGCGCAAGCTGGAGTAGCCGGCGCCGAGGTCATCCAGGGCGATGGAAAAACCCATGGCGCGGTAGTGGTGCAGGGCGTTGTCGAGCAGGGCGAAGTCTTCGGTGGGAGACTGCTCGGTGAGTTCGATCACCACCTGGCTCGGTGGAATACCGAAAGCCTGCAGCAATTTCAGGGTACGCCCTGGTTGATGGCTGGGGTCGAGCAGTGACTCCGGCGAGACGTTGAGAAACAGCTTGCCGTCCAGGCCCAGGGCGCTGAAGCCTCTGCAGGCGCTCTTGCGGCAAGCCATTTCCAGCTCGCTCAGGCGCCCTGCATGACGGGCGACGGCGAACAACGTCAGTGGCGAATGCAGTGGGCTGTTGGAGGGGCCACGGGTCAGGGCCTCATAGCCGAGAATGCGCTGTTCGGACAGCGAGACGATAGGTTGGAACAGGCTACTGAGGTCGCCGTGAGCGAGGATGTTGCCCAGCGCGCTCAACTGCTCGGTGACGGTCATGGTGTTCTCGATCTGCCGGAAACGAAAGGGCCGGTGTTTAACCGGCCCTTTATTTCACGACAGTTCGATGACGATTTGATGACGCTCGATGAGTCGCCTCAATGCAGCGCCAGCGAGGGGTTCAGGCCCAGGTAGTCGAGCAGGATGCGTCCGCTCTCTGCCAGGTAGGCATCGTCTTCCGGTGTGCTCTTTTCATCGGCGACTGGCAGTGCGTCCTCGTCTTCCTTCTCCAGTTCCTTGAGCGGCTCTTCGCCCTTGGCCAGGCGGCGGTTGTTTTCCAGTGCCAGTTGCTTGGCTTCGACTTCGGCCTGGCGCGCACGGCGGGCTTGCTCGTTGAGGCTGACGGTGGTTTCTGCCATCAGCTTCTTGGCCAGGGTAAGGCGGTCGCGAGTGAAGACGAAGTCCGGGTCTTTGGCCGTGCGCTGATCGTGACGAGCTTTCAGCTCGGTCAGGAAAGGCTTGATCGGGTCCAGTTCTGGAGTGATCGCCGGGCGAATGCTGTCCCAGGGCAGGGCCGCAGGCAGCGCGCTTTCGCCGATGTCCTTGGTGTCCATCACGTCCGGGTAGGTGATGTCGGGAATCACGCCCTGGTGCTGGGTGCTCTGGCCGGAAACGCGATAGAACTTGGCCAGGGTCAGTTTCAGTTCGCCATGGTTGAGCGGCTGAATGGTTTGCACCGTGCCCTTGCCGAAGGTCTGGCCGCCGAGAATCAGCGCGCGGTGATAATCCTGCATGGCGCCGGCGAAAATTTCCGAGGCCGATGCGGACAGACGGTTGACCAATACGGCCAGCGGGCCGGTGTAGTAGACGCCCTTGTTCTCGTCGGCGAGCACGTCGACACGGCCGTCGGCGTTGCGTACCAGCACGGTGGGGCCCTGTTCGATGAACAGGCTGGTCAGTTCGGTGGCTTCCTGCAGCGAGCCACCGCCGTTGTTGCGCAGGTCGATGACCACGCCGTCGACCTTCTCGGCCTGCAGCTCGTCGAGCAGGCGTTTGACGTCACGGGTGGTGCTCTTGTAGTTCGGGTCGCCAGCGCGGAAGGCCTTGAAATCGAGGTAGAAGGCCGGCAGCTCGATGACGCCGAGCTTGTAGTCACGACCATCGTGCTTGAGGTCCAAGACCTTCTTCTTGGCAGCTTGCTCTTCCAGCTTGACCGCTTCGCGGGTGATGGTGACCACCTTGCTGGTCTGGTCGCTGGGCGGATTGCTGGCCGGGATCACTTCCAGGCGTACGGTGGAACCTTTCGGGCCGCGAATCAGCTTGACCACTTCGTCCAGGCGCCAGCCGATCACGTCGACCATTTCATCATTGCCCTGGGCGACGCCGACGATCTTGTCTGCCGGTGCGATCTGCTTGCTCTTTTCGGCCGGGCCGGCAGGCACAAGGCGCACCACCTTGACGTGCTCGTTATCGCTTTGCAGGACGGCGCCGATGCCTTCGAGCGACAGGCTCATGTTGATGTCGAAGTTTTCCGCGTTATCCGGCGACAGATAGGTGGTGTGCGGGTCGTAGGTGGTGGCGAAGGCATTGATGTAGGCCTGGAACACGTCCTCGCCACGGGTCTGCTTGAGGCGTGCCAGCTGGTTCTTGTAGCGCTTGGTCAGCAGCTCCTGGATGTCCTTGGTTTCCTTGCCGGCGATCTTCAGGCGCAGCACTTCGTCTTTGACACGCTTGCGCCACAGTTCGTCGAGTTCGGCGCGGTCTTTGGCCCAGGGCGCTTTCTCGCGATCGACCTGCAACTGCTCGTCGACGGTGAAGTCGATCTTGTCGACGCCCTTGCCCAGTTCCGCCAGCGCGTAGTTCAGGCGCTCTTCCATGCGGGTCAGGTGGCGGCGGTAGATGGTGAAGCCCGGCTCGAGGTCGCCACTTTTCAACAGATCATCGAATCTGCTGCGCCACTGATTGAATTCGGCGATGTCAGCGGCAGTGAAATAGCTGCGAGATGGATCGAGCAACTTCAGGTAGTTGTCATAGATCTGAATCGAGCGTTCGTCGTTCAGCGGCGGCTTGTTGTAGTGATGGCGGCGCAGCAGCTCCACTACATTGAGGCTGGCGATCACCTGCTCGCGATCCGGCTGCAGATAGTCCCAACTGGTCGCTGTGGTGGTCTTGGCCGCCAGCGGCAGGGCACTGAAGCCGAGTACGAGGGCGAGGGCGGTGCTTGCAAGAGATCGCTTCATGCTGATTCGACGTAGTGGCAGTTGATAACGCATATTAGGCCGTATTTGAGGGCGCCAGGTTCCGTTGGCGCTAGGCGAAAGCCCGGCGGTCTGCGCTGGGCTCGGTACACTTGCACTATGGAGGCAGCATGAAGGCATTGCAAGGCGTCGAAGGGCGTGCAGAGTGGCTGGAACAACCGGCGCAGACCTGTGACGCGGGGCAGATTCGGGTCAAGGTGGCTGCCGCTGGGCTCAACCGGGCTGACCTGTTGCAGCGCGCCGGGCTTTATCCGCCGCCGCCCGGTGCGAGCCAGGCGCTGGGCCTGGAGTGCGCCGGGGTCGTTGTCGAAGTCGGCGCCGGCAGCGCCTGGCAGGTGGGGGATCGCGTCTGCTGTCTGCTCGCGGGCGGTGGCATGGCAGAAGAGGTGGTGCTCGATGCTCGCCACGCCATGCCGGTGCCAGAAGGCTTGAGCCTGGTCGAGGCCGCTGTGGTGCCCGAGGTATATGCCACTGCCTGGCTCAATCTGTTCCAGCTCGGGGCCCTGCGTCCCGGTGAGAAAGTTCTGCTGCATGCCGGGGCCAGCGGTGTCGGCTCGGCCGCCATCCAGCTGTGCAAGGCATTCGGCAGCCCTTGCTGGGTCAGCGTCGGCTCACCAGAGCGGTTGGCCTACTGCGAAGCGCTAGGTGCCCAGGGCGGTGCCCTGCGCGGCGAAGACCTGCAAGCGCTGCGTGATTTCGGACCGTTCGATGTGATCCTCGATCCGGTTGGCGGGCAGTACGCGGCGCTGAACCTGGAATTGCTGGCCCGTGATGGTCGTTGGATCAATATTGGTTTGATGGGCGGACGTGAGGCCACCCTGGACCTGGCTCAGGTGCTGGGCAAGCGCGTTCAACTGATCGGCTCGACCCTGCGCAATCGCGACGACTCGTTCAAGGCCGACCTGTTGCGCGATCTGCAGCAGCAGGTCTGGCCGCTGTTTGCCGAGGGGCGGTTAAAGCCGCAACTCGAGCGCAGTTTTGCCCTCAAAGACAGTGAAGTGGCATTCGAGACACTCGCCGGTAATCAGGTTGCGGGTAAAATCGCGCTGCTTATCGATCCCGATCTTGTCTGAGCAAGAGCTCTAGCCCGCGCCTGGCGCGGGCTTGGCCAACGATTGGCTCATTCAATCAATATCATGGCCGTAATCAATAAGCTTTTTTTCGTTAGGTCGCTAAGATACGTCCTGTAAATTTCAAACCCTCACAGAAACCTCAGAAGGAGTCAGAGATGTCCCTCATCAACACTCAGGTACAACCATTCAAGGCCAACGCTTTCCACGCTGGCGAGTTCGTCGAAGTTACCGAGCAGAGCCTGCAGGGCAAGTGGTCCGTGCTGATCTTCATGCCGGCTGCCTTTACCTTCAACTGCCCGACCGAAATCGAAGACGCTGCCAACAACTACGCCGAGTTCCAGAAGGCCGGTGCCGAGGTCTACATCGTGACCACCGACACCCACTTCTCGCACAAGGTATGGCACGAAACTTCGCCGGCCGTTGGCAAGGCTCAGTTCCCGCTGATCGGCGACCCGACTCACCAGCTGACCAACGCTTTCGGCGTACACATCGCTGAAGAAGGTCTGGCGCTGCGTGGCACCTTCGTGATCAACCCGGAAGGCGTGATCAAGACCGTTGAGATCCACTCCAACGAAATCGCTCGCGACGTCTCCGAGACTCTGCGCAAGCTGAAGGCCGCTCAGTACACCGCCGCTAACCCGGGTCAGGTTTGCCCGGCCAAGTGGAAAGAAGGCGAAGCCACTCTGGCTCCTTCGCTGGACCTGGTTGGCAAGATCTAAAAACGGCTTCAGAGCTGCTGCGCTCGGCTAGGCAGCGTTGTAATCAGACTCGGGCTTGTCATGTACTTCAGTACACTTCGCGCCCTCGCCAGATTACGCCTTGCCTAGCCGTCGCTCGCAACGCTCTGAAATCCGTTTTGCAATTGCTACCTGCGCTGTTTGGGCCATTACCGGCCCTTGTGGTGCCCGATGCCCGGGCGCGATCCGTCCGGGCATTTTATTGCCCGAATTTTCGTATTTGAGGAATTTCCGCCATGTTGGACGCCAATCTTAAAGCCCAGTTGAAGGCCTACCTGGAGAAGGTCACCCTGCCGTTCGAGATCGTCGCGTCCCTCGATGACGGCGCGAAATCTCAGGAGCTGCTGGGCCTGCTTCAGGACATCGTCGGCCTGACCGACAAGATCACTCTCAAGACTGACGGCAGCGATGCCCGCCGTCCGTCTTTCGCCCTGAATCGTCCGGGCGAAGACACCGGCGTTGCCTTCGCCGGTATCCCCATGGGCCACGAGTTCACCTCGCTGGTGCTGGCGCTGCTGCAAGTGGGCGGTCATCCATCGAAGCTGGATGCCGACACCATCGCGCAGATCAAGAGTATCGAAGGCAAGTTCGAGTTCGAGACCTATTTCTCGCTGTCCTGCCAGAACTGCCCGGACGTGGTCCAGGCGCTGAACCTGATGGCCGTGCTCAACCCCAATATCCGCAACGTCTCCATCGACGGTGCGCTGTTCCAGGAAGAAGTCGAGCGTCGCCAGATCATGGCTGTGCCGAGCATCTACCTGAACGGTGAGGTGTTCGCTTCCGGTCGCATGGAAGTGAAGGAAATCCTTGCCAAGATCGATACCGGCGCCGCCAACCGCGACGCCGAGAAGATGAGCGCCAAGGATGCCTTCGACGTACTGGTAGTCGGCGGTGGCCCGGCCGGTGCTTCGGCTGCCATCTACGCCGCGCGTAAAGGCATCCGTACTGCCATTGCCGCCGAGCGCTTCGGTGGTCAGGTGCTCGATACCATGGCCATCGAGAACTTCATCTCGGTCAAGGAAACCGAAGGCCCGAAACTGGTGCGCGCGCTGGAAGAACACGTCAAGGAATACGAAGTCGACGTGATGAACCTGCAGCGTGCTTCGGCTCTGGTACCGGCCAGCAGCGAAGGCGGCCTGCACGAAGTGAAGTTCGAGAACGGCGCGTCGCTCAAGGCCAAGACCGTGATCCTCTCCACCGGCGCACGCTGGCGCGAGATGGGTGTGCCCGGCGAGCAGGAATACAAGGCCAAGGGCGTGTGCTTCTGCCCGCACTGCGACGGCCCGCTGTTCAAGGGCAAGCGTGTGGCGGTGATCGGCGGCGGTAACTCCGGCGTCGAGGCAGCCATCGACCTGGCTGGCATCGTCGCCCACGTGACCCTGCTGGAGTTCGCCGACACCCTGCGTGCCGATGCCGTACTGCAGAAGAAGCTGGGCAGTCTGCCCAACGTGACCGTGATCAAGAGCGCGCAGACCACCGAGGTCAAGGGCGACGGTCAGAAGGTCAACGGCCTGGTGTACAAGGATCGCATCACCGAGGAACTGCACAGCGTCGAGCTGGAAGGCATCTTCGTGCAGATCGGCCTGCTGCCCAACAGCGACTGGCTCAAGGGCAGCGTGGAGCTCAACCGCTTCGGCGAGATCATCGTCGATGCCAAGGGCGCGACCAATATCCCTGGCGTGTTCGCCGCCGGTGACGTGACCACCGTGCCTTACAAGCAGATCGTCATCGCCATGGGCGAGGGCTCGAAGGCATCGCTGTCCGCCTTCGACCACCTGATCCGCCATAGCTGATCGGTTGCGGTAGAAGCAAAAAGGCCACCCCTCGGGGTGGCCTTTTTGCTTTTAAAAGAGTCCGTAGGCGCGAGCTCTGCTCGCGAACATCGTAATCCAATCGGTTCGCGAGCAGAGCTCGCTCCCACAGTTACGCCCCGTCCATGGGGCGATGCGCTCAGCGCTTCAGACCGCCCAGGGTCAGCGGCATCTGACGGTTCACGTCCTTGTACAGCAGGTAGCGGAAGCGGCTCGGGCCGCCAGCGTAGCAGGCCTGCGGGCAGAAGGCGCGCAGCCACATGAAGTCGCCGGCCTCGACCTCGACCCAGTCCTGGTTCAGGCGGTACACCGCCTTGCCTTCCAGCACGTACAGGCCATGTTCCATGACGTGGGTTTCGGCGAAGGGGATCACGCCGCCTGGCTCGAAGTTGACGATGTTGACGTGCATGTCATGGCGCATATCGCTGATCTCGACGAAGCGCGTGGTGCTCCAGCGGCCTTCGGTGCCCGGCATGACGATCGGCTCGATGTCCTGCTCGTTGGTGACGAAGGCTTCCGGGTAAGGCACGCCTTCGACCGGTTGGTAGGCCTTGCGCAGCCAGTGGAAGCGCACGGCTTGGCTGCTGTTGTTGCGCAGCGACCAATCGCTCTGCGGCGGGATGAAGGCGTAGCTGCCCGGACGCATGGCGTGCTGGGTGCCGTTGAGGGTCAGGCTGAATTCGCCTTCGACGACGAAGATCACGCCTTCGGCGGTGGCGTCGAGCTCAGGCTTGTTGCTGCCGCCGTTCGGGCCGACTTCGACGATGTACTGCGAGAAGGTTTCGGCGAAGCCGGTCAGCGGACGGGCGATGACCCACATGCGCATGTTGTCCCAGAACGGCAGGTGGCTGGTGACGATGTCACGCATCACGCCTTTGGGGATCACGGCATAGGCTTCGGTGAACATGGCGCGGTCGGTCAGCAGTTGATCCTGACCTGGGTGACCGCCATGCGGTGCGTAGTAGTAGGGCGATTTGCTCATCGAGAGGTTGCCTCGGCGGGTGAATGGCGCGGGGTTCGATCCCCGAGCGGAAACTTGGCTCCCATGCACTATAGGAATTCGCGGCTGGATTCGGAAATTAAATAGTAGAATGCCTGTCAGTGGCTTTCATGATGGGTGGCGACATGCTCGATCCGGTGCTGTTACGCAGTTTTCTCGCCGTGGTGCAGACCGGCGGTTTCACCCGCGCGGCTGCCAGCCTGCACCTGACCCAGTCCACCGTCAGCCAGCAGGTGCGGCGCCTGGAGGAGCAGCTCGGCGCCGAGCTGCTCGACCGCAGCGGCCGCTACGTGGTGACCACCACCGAGGGCGAGCGCCTGCTGGGTTACGCCAACCGCATCGTCGCACTGATGGATGAAGCGATGCTGGCGCTGGGGCAGAGCGCGGTGGAGGGTGAGGTGCGGCTCGGCGTGCCGGACGATTTCGCCGCCAACAGCCTGACGCCTTATCTGGCCGATTTTGCCGATGCCCATCCGGGTATTCGCCTGGAGATCACCAGCGGCCTCAGTCATGACGTGTGGCGCGCGTTCAATGCGGGTGAGCTGGACCTGGCACTGATCAAGCAGCGCGCCGGCAGCGCCAAGGGTCTGGCCAGTTGGGCCGAGCCGCTGGCCTGGCTCGACAGCCGCGCGCGCCCTGTGCTGGCGCGCAATCCGGTGCCGCTGGCGGTGTTCCCGCCCAACGGCCTGTATCGCCTGGAGATGACTCACGCGCTGGATGCCATGGGCAAACCCTGGCGCATCGCCTATGTCAGCAGCAGTCTGCCCGGCGTCAGCGCCGCGGCCGAAGGCGGGCTGGGTCTGACCCTGTTGCCGCGCCGGTTGATCACTGCCGCACACCGCGAACTGGGCGAGGCCGAAGGTTTTGCCCCGGTGGCGCCGGTGGAAGTGGCCCTGCACGCACGCAACCAGTTGCCCGGTTACGCGCGGGAGCTGGCGGCGGCTTTGATCGAGGCCTGCGAAGGGATCATGAGCCAGTAGGGTGTCGCGGGGGCCGGGTAGGGTGTGCCGTGCGCACCTTGAAACCAGTGCTTCGCCTTGTTGACCGTACACGTCGGCGGACGCCGGTGCGCACGGCCTGGGCGGTCCCGCGACATGCTACGACAGGATCAGCGCCAGCTGAGAATCGGCCAGCCGGCCTGTTCGGCGTGGGCGCGCAGGGTCGGGTCGGGGTTGACGGTGAAGGGCTTGTCGACCAACCGCAACAGCGGCAGGTCGTTGCGCGAGTCGGAATAGAAGCTGGCGCCGGTCAGACTTTCGCCCTGTTCGATCAACCAGCTCTCCAGGCGAATCACCTTGCCCTCACGGTAGGTCAGCACGCCCTGGGTACGCCCGCTGTAGAAGCCGTGCTGCAGCTCCAGGTCGATGGCCAATACCTCGTCGATACCGAAGCGCTCGGCAATCGCGCTGACCAGGAAGTGCGCTGAGGCGGAGATCACCAGCAGGCGATCTCCAGCGGCGCGGTGCGCGGCCAGGGTGCGGCTGGCGTCGCTGTAGAAGATCGGTTCGATCACGTCCTCGACGAAGGGCTCGACCACATGGGCGACCTCCTCGGGCGTGCGGCCAACCAGCGGCGACAGGGTGAAGGCCATGTAGTCCTCCATGGCCAGGGTACCGGCGGCGTACTGACGCATCAGCTCCTGCTCGTGGGCGAGGAAGGAGTCGCCGTCGGCCCAGCCGATCTTCACCATTTCCTGTGTCCACAGGCTAGCGCAGTCGCCGTGGATCAGGGTTTCGTCGAGATCGAAAATCGCCAGGGCCATCACGCCACCTCCCGGATTGCATCGGCGCCAATGGCCAGGCTGACGCTTTGGCCGTCGTGGTGCAGGTCGGCGGCGGAGCGGTTGAGCACATCCACCAGCAGCTCCACGCCGCGCGCTTCGACGCGGTAGCGGATCACGTTGCCGAGCAGGCTATGGCTGCGAATCTGCGCCTCGATGCCGCCGTCGGTGAAGTGAATGGCCTCCGGGCGAATCGCCACGCGGCTGCCGATCTGTTGGCCGAGCAGGCGGCTGGCAGCCTCGGCATCGAGCAGATTGTAGTTGCCGATAAAACCGGCGGCGAAGGCATCGGCCGGTGCGGTGTAGAGGGTTTCGGCGTCGCCGCTCTGGACGATCTGCCCGCCGTTCATCAGCACGATGCGGTCGGACAAGACCAGCGCCTCTTCCTGGTCGTGGGTGACGAAGATGGTGGTCAGGCCCAGCTCGCGCTGGATAGCGCGGATCTGCTCGCGCAGGTGTTTGCGGATGCGCGCATCCAGCGCCGACAGCGGCTCATCGAGCAGCAGCAGGCGCGGGCGGGTGACCAGCGAGCGGGCCAGGGCCACGCGCTGGCACTGGCCGCCGGAGAGCTGCTGCGGGTAGCGGTCGGCGTAGTCGCTGAGCTCCACCAGTTCCAGCACCTCGGCGACGCGCTTGCTGGCCTCGGCGGCTGGGACTTTCTGCATGCGCAGGCCGAAGGCGACGTTCTGTTGCACGGTCATATTGGGGAACAGCGCATAGCTCTGGAACACCATGCCGATGCCGCGCTTTTGCGGCGCAACGGGTACCAGGTCCTCGCCGCCCAGCAGGATCTGCCCGCCGTCGACTGCGGTCAGGCCGGCGATGCAGCGCAGCAGGGTGGACTTGCCGCAGCCGGACGGGCCGAGCAGGGTGATGAACTGACCCTGGCCGATCTCGATATTGATGTCGGTGAAGATGGGCGTTGCGCCGTAGCTTTTATGCAGGCCGCGGATATTCAGGTAACTCATGATTTGTCCTTGTTCAGACGGTTGGCTGCCCAGGTCATCAGCAGCACGAACATGAAATAGGAGATCACCAGGGCGCTGGTGAAGTGGCCGCTGTCGTTACGCATGTTGTACAGGTACACCTGCAGCGTCTCGTAGCGGCTGCCCACCAGCAGGTTGGCGAAGACGAATTCGCCGAACAGGAAGCTGAAGGACAGGAACACCGAAACCATCAAACCCTTGCGCAGATTCGGCAGCACCACCATGAAGGCCGCGCGCCAGGTGCTGGCGCCGAGCAGGTGGGCGGCGTCCATCAGGTCGCGCAGGTTGATCGCCTGCAAATTGTTGGTGATGGCCCGGTACATGAAGGGCAGGGCGATGGTGAAGTAGCAGCCGATCAGTATCCATGGCGTACCGAGGATCGGCAGCGGGCCGGATGCGAACAGCTGCATCAGGCCGACCGAGGACACCACCGGCGGAATGGCGAACGGCAGCAGGATCAGCACGTTCATCACGCCGTCGAGCTTGGGGAAGTGGTAGTTGACCACGAACAGCAGCGGCAGGATCAGCAGCAGTGCCAGCGCCAGGGCGCCGAAGCAGACCAGCAGCGAGCGGCCGAAGGCGGCGAGAAAGCGTGCATCGCTCCACAGCGCCACGTACCACTTGAAGGTGAAACCGCTGGGCAGGATGGTCGCCGACCAACTGGTGGACAGCGAATAGACCAGGGTGCCGAGCAGCGGCAGCAGCAGGATCAGAAACAGCAGGTAGACCACCAGTTGGTGGAACAGCGGCGAGCGTTTTTCAGCGGGTGACATGGTAGCTCCGGCGCAGCAGCCATTGGTGGACGATGGTGATCAGGGTCATCAGGCCGACCAGCACCATGGCCAGCGCGCTGGCCATGTTCGGGTCGAGGAAGATGTCGCCGGAAACCATCGCCGCGATACGGATCGGCAGGATGTTGAAGTTGCCAGTGGTCAGCGCATACACCGTGGCATAGGCGCCCAGGGCGTTGGCCAGGAGGATGACGAAGGTACCGAGCAGCGCCGGGGTCAGCACCGGCAGGCCGATATACCGCCAGAACTGCCAGGTGCTGGCGCCGAGCAGTTCGGCCGACTCGCGCCAGTCTTCGCGTAGGGCGTCGAAGGCCGGATAGAGCAGCAATACGCCGAGGGGAATCTGGAAGTAGGTGTAAAGGACGATCAGGCCGGTCTTGGAGTAGAGGTTGAAGTCCTCGATCACCCCCATCTGCTTGAGCAGGATGGTCAGCGCGCCGTTGAAGCCGAGCAGGATGATGAAGGCAAAGGCCAGCGGCACCCCGGAGAAATTGCTGGTCATGTTGGAGAAGGCCATGACGAAATCGCGCAGGCGGCTGCTGACCTGGCGCAGCGAATAGCTGCCGATGATGGCGATGACGATGCCGAACAGGCTCGACCAGAAGGCCACCTCCAGGCTGTGGCGCATGGCCTGGCGGTAGAACGCCGAGGAGAAGGCCTGCTGGAAGTTGCCCAGGCCCCAGCCTTCGGCGGTGTTCAGGCTGTTGCTCGCCACCCAGGACAACGGTGCGATCTGGAAGGCGAAGAAGAACAGGGCGAAGGGTACCAGGCACAGCAGTGCCCAGCCCTTGCTGGAAATGGTGGACTTCATGCAAGCAGCTCCCTGCACCAGGGTTTGTCGTGGGCCGCGCCGAGTAGCTGGCAGATGGTGCCGCACAGCTCGGTCTGTTGTGGGCGGGCTGCAGGATCGAGGCTGAACGCGCTGCCGAGAACGATCAGCGGCACTTCGCGCTCTTCCGGCAGCACGCCGTTATGGCTGCGGTCGTTGTTCATGCCGTGGTCGGCGGTCACCAGGATCTGGTAACCGGCGTCGAGCCAGGTCTGGATGTATTCGGCCAGCAGCACGTCGGCCATGCGCGCGGCGTTGCGGTACTGCGAACTGTCGAGACCGTGCTTATGGCCGGCGTCGTCGATGTTCATCGGGTGCACCAGCAGCAGGTTGGGGCTGTGACGCTGGCGCAGGCTGTCGGCATCGGCGAACAGGTGCGAATCCGGGTAATGGTCGGCGTAATAGAAATGGCCGTGCTGGATCGGTAGTGACTCATCGCTGGTGTGGCGGTCGCGGGCGGCCTGGAAGGGGGCGCGGTTATACAGCTCGCTGACCCAGTTATAGGCCGCAGCGGCGGTACTCAGGCCGCCGTCACGGGCGTAGTGGAAGATGCTGCGCTGATTCGACAGGCGCACCACATCGTTATTGACGATGCCGCTGTCGATGGGCGCCACGCCGGTGAGGATGCATTCGTAGAGCGGGCGGGACAGTGCCGGTAGTGCGCAGTCCAGCTTGTATAGCGCGGCGCGCCCGGCCTGGCAGTAAGCCAACAGGTGGCCCAGCGCATGCTGGGCCACCTGATAGCTCAGGCCATCCAGTACCACCAGGATGACGTTGTGCTTCATGGATTTCTCTCGTTCGGTCGTAGCCCGGATGCAATCCGGGGGCGTACTTGGCGAATGCCCCGGATTTCATCCGGGCTACGGATCAATGGTGTCGCGCCTGCATCAATTCATATTGATGATCACGTGCTCCTGCCACAGGCGCGGCAGGGCCTTGGAAGTCGCCTCCCAGGCAGCGGCATCCTTGATCGGCTGGACCTTGGCGTACTGCTCTTGCGGCAGCAGCTTGGCCTGCACCTCGGCCGGCAGTTCGATGTGCTCGGCGCGGATCGGGCGGGCGTTACCCTTGGCCAGGTTGATCTGCCCGGCGTCGCTCAAGATGTATTCGCGGGTCAACTTGGCGGCGTTGGGGTTCTTCGCCCACTTGTTGATGATGGTGCTGTAGCCGGAGATCACCGAACCGTCGGACGGGATCAGCACCTCGAAGCGCTCGGGGTCGATCTGGTCGCGGTAGGACAGGCCGTTGAAGTCCCAGACGATGCCGACTTCCACTTCACCCTTTTCCAGGGTCTGGATGGTCGGGTTGGCCAGCGACAGGCGACGCTGCTTGGCCAGTTCGCCGTAGAAATCCAGCGCCGGTTGCACGTTGCTCTCGTTGCCGCCCATGGCGATGGCAGCGGCCAGTACGCCGTTCACGGCTTGCGCAGCGGTGCTCACGTCACCGGCAGAGACCTTGTAGGTGCCGGTCTTGAGGTCGGCCCAGGAGCGTGGAATGTCCTTGACCAGTTGCTTGTTGACGATGAAGGCGATGGAGCCGGTGTAGGCCAGCATCCAGTGACCGTCCTGGTCCTTGGCCCAATCCGGAATCTGCGCCCAGGTGCTCGGTTTGTACGGCTGGGTCACGCCTTGCTGTACGGCGATGGGGCCGAAGGCGGCGCCGACGTCACCGATATCGGCGGTGGCGTTTTCCTTTTCGGCGGCGAACTTGGCGATTTCCTGCGCCGAGCTCATGTCGGTGTCCTGATGCTTGAGGCCGTAGAGGCGCGCCAGATCCGCCCAGGTGTCTTTCCAGTTGGCCCAGCTGTCGGGCATACCCACGCTATTCACCGCGCCCTCGGCGCGTGCAGCCTGTTCCAGTGCCTGCAAGTCGGTGCCTTCGGCCATGGCGGAGGTCGCCAGGGCGATGGCCGAACCCATCAGTGAAGCCAGCAGCAGTTGTTTCATTGGAAACTCCTTTGCAGTGAGAGTGTTGGTCTAGATCAGCAATACCCGAGCCAATCTAAGCGCCTTCGATGACAGTTTTATGTCCGGCCACGGCTGGCAGATGTCTAGGTGCAGTCAGCTGGCGCGCTCATCAAGCGTAGACCATGGATAAGTAGCTGATTTCGCGGGCCGTGAGCGGATGTGACAGTGGCATGCGGCGTGCTTGCAGCATGGCTGTCATCTATCAGTCATCTAGACTGCCTAGTCTTGTAACCCGTCTGAGCAAGTGACTTTTGCCCTGTCATGGGGCTGGACTAGTCCAAAAGGGGAAATTTTGATGCGCGAAGAAGCGCCACGGGCCGTCACCATCATCTGCCGCGCGTTGCAGGAGCAGATCGACCGGGGCCTGTTGCCCTCCGGCAGTAAGTTGCCGGCCGAGCGCAAGCTCAGTGAGTTGTTCGATACCACGCGCATCACCCTGCGCGAGGCGCTCGGCCAGTTGGAGGCGCAGGGGCTGGTCTATCGCGAGGAGCGTCGTGGCTGGTTCGTTTCGCCGCAACGGGTGGCCTACAACCCTCTGGTACGTACCCACTTCCACGCCATGGTCGCCGAGCAGGGGCGGGTACCGGCTACCGAGGTCCTGAGTGCGCGCTTGATGCCGGCCAGCGCGCAGATCTGTCAGGTGCTGGAGCTGCCGGCGCTGTCGAGCGTCTATCAGGTGTGCCGCGTGCGGCGCATCGACGGGCGCCTGGTGCTATATGTCGAGCACTACCTGAATCCGGCCTACTTCCCCGGCATTCTCGAGTTCGACCTGACGCGCTCGCTGACCGACCTGTATGCCAGCGAGTACGGCATTCACTACGGTCGCGTGCGCTTCGACATGGTACCCACCGCGCTGCACGCCGAAGCCGCGGCCAGTCTCAAGGTGGCGCCCGGCAGCCCGGCGCTGCGCATCACCCGGGTCAATCGCGATCAGCACGGGCGGATCATCGACTGCGACCTGGAGTTCTGGCGCCACGACGCCATTCACGTCAGCGTCGAAGTCCCTGAGTAGAGTGCGCTGCGCGCACCGAGGTCGCCGGCAGACTGTGAATCGCCGGTGCGCAAGGACTACGGAGAGGCTGATGCGCACGGCGCACCCTACCGTTCGTCGGCTTCTGTGATGTTTTTGCGGCCAATGTCGAAATGCGCTCGCCGCGTTCGACTATCCAGTACCCACCTACCAAGGAACTGGAGCGCGCCATGAAATACCTCTGCCTCGTCTACGCCAACGAACAGGAGCTGCACAGCTCCCCCGACAGCCCGCATGACAGCGAGTGCTTCGCCTACGCCAATGCAGTACAGGAGAGCGGGCGCATGCTCGCCGCCGAGGCACTGCAATCGGTGCAGACCGCCACCACCGTGCGCATGCGCGGCGGCAAGCTGGCGATCACCGACGGCCCCTTCGCCGAAACCAAGGAGCAACTGGCCGGCTTCTATCTGGTGGAGGCGCGCGACCTCAACGAGGCCATCCAGCTCGCCGGGCACATCCCCGCCGCCCGTGTCGGCTGCGTGGAGGTGCGCCCGGTGCGCGAGCTGGATATCCAGCCGGCGCAGCTGCAGGCCGGCCAGCACTGAGCCGGCAAGGCTCGATCAACCGGGAGAACCGCTATGGATCGCCGCTATGTCCCCGAGGTCGCCACGCGTGAGCAATGGCTGGCCGCTCGCAAGGCGCTGCTCGAGCAGGAAAAGGCGCTGACCCGCCAACGTGACGCGCTCAACCGCGCCCGCCGTGCCCTGCCCATGGTGCTGGTGGAAGAGGATTACCGCTTCGACGGCCCGCAGGGCGAAGTCGGTCTGGAGGCGCTGTTCCACGGGCGCAGCCAGCTGATCGTCTACCACTTCATGTACCACATGGATCGCGGCGAGGGCTGCGACGGCTGTTCCTGTCTGGTGGACAACATCGGCCACCAGTCCCACCTGCATGCTCGCGACACCAATCTGGTGCTGGTCTCGCGCGCGCCCTTGGCCGATCTCGAGGCCTTCAAGCGGCGCATGGGTTGGACCCTGCCCTGGTACAGCTCCTACGGCAGCCGCTTCAACTACGACTACCACGCCACCACCGACGAGCAGGTCGCGCCGGTCGAATACAACTACCGCGACAAGGACGAACTGCAGCGCCTGGGCCTGACCTATCACATCCAGGGCGAGCAGCCCGGTGTCAGCGTGTTCCTGCGTGACGGCGGGCGGATCTACCACACCTATTCCTGTTATGGCCGAGGGCTGGAAATGCTGATGAGCAGTTTCCATTTCCTCGACTTCACGCCTTTTGGCCGCGGCGAGGGTTGGGATGGTATGCCCGATCTGGACGGCAAGGGGCTCAACTGGACGCGCCTGCACGACGAGTACGAACAGACCGCGCCCACCCACGACTGCTGCGGCCACAAGGCCTGAACCTCAGCGAAGGAGAAACGACATGAGTCAGCACGAACTGCAAGATGCCCTGAACGACTGGACCGAAGCCTGCCGCAGCAAGGACGTGGCGCGCATCATGAGTCACTACGTCGAGGACGTGGTGTCCTACGATGCCATCGGCCCGTTGCGTTTTCAGGGGCGCCCGGCGTACCAGGCGCATTGGCAGGCCTGTATGGAGATGTGCAGTGGCCCGGGGATGTTCGAACCGCACGAGCCGACCTTCACCGCCAGCGGCGATCTGGGCGTGACCCATTACCTGCTGCATTGCGGCGGCAGCAATGAAAAGGGCGAGCTGGAGACCTGCTGGATGCGCGTGACCCAGTGCCTGCGCCGCCAGGGCGGCCGCTGGCTGATCTTCCACGAGCATTTCTCTGCGCCGAGCGACATGGAAAGCGGCAAGGCGCTGTTCGACCTGCAGCCCTAACGGGTAGGAGCTGTGCGATGGTCTGGTGCGTACCAGACCATCCTCAGCGCGCGACCAGTTCCAGCATGCGTTGCGCTTGCTGGCGTACGGCCTCACGCAACTCGACCGGCTGTTCGATGGTGAAGTCGAAGGGCAGGCGTAGCAGCAGGCGAGCGAACCAGGTCGGGCTGTCGGTGCTGGTGGTCAGGCGCACGCTGTTGCCTTCGGGCATCAGCAGACCGGCGTTGTGCCCGAGTTCGGCGATGGCATCGGCGAGGTCGGTGTGCAGCTGGATACTCACCGGGTAGGCTCGTGGCAGGGTGGCGATGCTGGTATTGAGGTGGGCGGCGGCATCGAAGGCTTCCGGCCGCTCGAAGTGGCTCTCCAGGGCGCGCACTTCGCGCAGCCGATCCAGACGGAAGGAACGCACCGCCTGGCGCAGGTGGCAGTAGCCGCTCAGGTACCAGAAGCCCTGGCGGAACACCAAACCGTAGGGATCGACCTCGCGCTCGCTGCATTGGCCCTGATCGCTGCAATAGCTCACCCGCACCTGACGGCGCGCCTCGGCGGCGGCGGCGAGTTCGGCCAGCAGTTGCTGGTCGCCATTGGCGCGGCTGCGCGGCAGATCCAGAATGGCGCTCTGGCTCAGGGCGCGCACCCGCTGCTGCAGCCCCTTGGGCATTACCCGCTCCAGCTTGGCGCGGGCACTGGCCACCGCCACGGCGGTTTCTGCCAGGCCCAGATTGGCCGTCGCCAGCAGGCCCAGCGCCACCGCCTGAGCTTCCTCAGCCGTGAACATCAAGGGCGGCAGCTTGAAACCGGCCACCAGGCGGTAACCGCCATGCCGGCCGCGCTCGCTGGTCACCGGAATCCCCAGGTCTTCCAGGTGGCGGATGTAACGGCGCAGCGTGCGGCCGTCCACCTCGAGGCGCTCGGCCAGTTCGCGGCCGCTGAGCTGGCCATGGCTTTGCAGCAGCTCCAGCAGGGCGAGCACGCGGGTGGTGGGGCTGTTCATGGGAATCGCAGGCTCCGTAGTGCGGCGCTGTGCGCACCGGTCAAACCCCTGGCTGTCTTGCTGCGCGCGCACTCAACAAAAACAGCGGTAGGCGATTTTATTAGGGCGGAATATAGCCTAATTGGCTCTTAGTCTGGAGGCAGGTCGACGCTAAAGGCGTGTCGGCCATCAGCAGACAAGGAGCAACCCTTATGCAACCGATACTGTTCTACGGCGTTCCGCAAGGCTGTTCGTTCGGCTCGATCGTAGCCCTCGAGTGGCTCGGCCAACCTTATCGCCTGTGCCGGGTCGAGATGCTCGAGCACCCCTGGGACCCGCTTTTCGAGCGGATCAACCCGCTCTATCAGACGCCTGCGCTGCTGCTGGAGAACGGCGAGTTCCTGAGCGAGAGCCTGGCCATTCTCCTGAACCTGGCGGCGCGGTCGGTGGATACGCCGCTGGGCCCACGCCAGGGCAGCGACGAGTTCGATGCACTCAACCAGATGCTGTCCTACCTGGTGACCGACTTTTTCTCCGCCTTCAACCCGCTGTGGCTGGCTTATGAAAAGGCTGAGCTGGACGAGCCGCAGCGCAAGCTGTTGCGCAGCCTCGGCGCAGAACAGGTGAAGGCGGGCTGTCGTCATCTCGATCGGTTGCTCAGCGAGCGTGACTGGCTGCTGGGTCAGCGACGCAGTCTGGCGGATGCCTACCTGAGCGGTGTCGGCCGCTGGGTCGACTACCACCAGTTGTTCGATCTGCGACACGACTACCCGCATCTGGCCCGCCACCTGGCGCGGCTCGCCAACGATCCAGCGGCGCGTTTCGCTCATGCGATCGAGCAGGACATGACGGTTGAGGGCGCTGGCGGCTTCCTCGGCCATGTGGGCTTCCAACAATTGCGCGAAGGGTTGTGCGCAGCCTGAAAACCTATGGTGAGGTTTCGATGATCGACCATCTTTGTATCACCGTGGCCAACTTTCGCCGCAGTCGCGCCTGGTATCAGGCGGCCCTGGCGCCTTTGGGCTACGAGCTGAAATACGACGGCGAGCATGGCGCGGGGTTGGCCGCCGGCTTCGGTCCGCAGGCCGAGGAGCAGGCCATGCTTTACCTGCTCAGTGCCGTCCCCGGGCGTGGTCAGTGCGAGCCGCTGGCGCATTTTTGCCTGCGTGTCGACAGCCAGGCGACAGTGCAAGCCTTTCATGCCGCGGCGCTGCAGGCCGGTGGCGAAGACAATGGCCGGCCCGGCCTGCGCGAAGAATATGGCTACTACGCCGCCTTCGTGCTTGACCCCGATGGCTACAACGTCGAGGTGGCCTGTTACGTCTGAACCTTCGTCACTGCTGGCCCAGCGCCGCGCAGGAAGGCTCGTAGCGCTGCTGGCAGGCGCTCTGGTACAGGCGCTGGGCCTGGTCAGGGTCGCGTGGTACGCCGCCTTCACCGCGACGGTAGAGGTTGCCCAGTACATGTTGCGCCATCGGGTTGCCCGCAGCGGCTGACTGGTTGAGGTACTTGAGCATGTCGCGCTGGTTGGCGAACTCAGGGGCGTCGCGGCCGGTGTAGAGGTAGGCCAGGCTCACTGCAGCCATGGCATGACCCTTGTCGGCGGCCTGCTTCCACCAGTACTCGGCCTGCTTGAGGTTCTTCTCCGGCTGGCCGACGAAGTAGCTGCTGCCGAGCTGGAACTGGCTTTCCAGATCACCACGCTGGGCCTGCTGGCGCAGTTGGTCCTGTTCGGTCTGGGTGATGGGCTGTTCCACCTGCGGCTGTTTTTCCGGCGCGCTGGAGTCAGGTTCACGCCCGGCGCAGCCCGCCAGCAACGCAAGGGCGAGCAGGGCAGTGGTAGCGTGACGCAGGTTGATAGGGCTGGGCATGGCAGAAACTCCGTAGGCGGGAAACAGGGCAAGTCGCTATTAGGCTGACCCTGGACACCATAGTTCGCCGTCGTTGATCAGTCTGTCGCGGTGCGACTTCACACTCGCGTCATGAACTGCAATCCTGAGCGCTGATTTCGCTTACGAGGCAGTCATGAAGATCAGTGCGGATTTCGACAGTGGCAACATTCAGGTCGTCGACGCCAGCGACCCGCAGCGCGTAATGCTGGCCATGCGGCCGGACCTCAACAGCCACCATTTCCAGTGGTTTCACTTTCAGGTCGATGGTCTGCAACCTGGCCAGGGTTATGGCTTCTGCCTGACCAATGCCGGGCAGTCGGCCTACAACCGCGCCTGGGACGGTTACCAGGCCGTGGCCAGCTACGATCAGCAGGACTGGTTTCGCGTGCCCACCCGTTATGAGGACGGGCAACTGCATTTCGAGCTGCTTGCCGAACGCGAGCAGGTCTGGTTCGCTTATTTCGAGCCCTATCCGCGAGCGCGGCATGAACGCCTGATCGCCAACGCGCTGGAGCGCGGCGCTGAACTCGTTGCCAGCGGTAGAAGCCTGGAAGGCCGTGATATCCAGCTGCTGCGCATCGGTGGCCAGGCTGCCGCGCCGCGCAAACTGTGGATCATCGCCCAGCAGCATCCGGGCGAGCACATGGCCGAGTGGTTCATGGAGGGGCTGATCGAGCGTTTGCAGAATCCGCAGGATGCCGAGATCGCCGCGCTGTTGGCCGAGGCAGAGTTCTATCTGGTGCCGAACATGAACCCGGACGGTGCCTATCGTGGTCATCTGCGCACCAACCATGCCGGGCAGGACCTCAATCGCGCCTGGCAGTCAGCCAGCTCCGAGCGCAGCCCCGAGGTGTTGTTCGTGCTGCAGCACATGCAGCGTATTGGTGTTGACCTGTTCCTCGATATCCACGGCGACGAAGAAATCCCTCACGTGTTTACCGCAGGCTGTGAGGGCAATCCGGGCTACACCCCACGGTTGGCTGCGCTGGAAGAAGACTTCCGCAGCCGTCTGGTAGGTATCGGCGCCGAGTTCCAGACCCGTTTCGGCTACCCGCGCGACGAGCCTGGCCAGGCCAACCTGACCCTGGCCTGCAACGCGGTGGGCGAGGCCTTCGATTGCCTGTCGTTCACCATCGAGATGCCGTTCAAGGACCACGACGACAATCCGCAGCCGCGCACCGGTTGGAACGGCGCACGCTCGCAGAAGCTGGGGCAGGATGTGTTGACCGTGCTGGCGCAGATGGTCGGGCGCTTGCGCTGAAACTGGGTGTCCCGGCTGAGGGCGTCTAGGCCGGTGCGCACGGCGCACCCTACGGGTTAACGTCGTGCAGGGAGCGTCAAAGTTGGCGGGCAAAAAAAGCCCGTCACGAGGACGGGCATAAAGTGCCGTTAACACACAGGAGTCAATAGGACGCAGTGATGCGTCCGGTATTACAGAATCGACAGCGGGTAGTTGATGATCAGACGGTTCTCGTGCAGATCCTGGCCAACGTCACGGCGGACGTCGGAGTTACGCCAGCGAATGTTCAGGTTCTTCAGGGTGCCTTCCTGAATGGTGTAGGCCAGTTCGGTTTCACGACTCCACTCTTCGGCATCGGTACGGCCGCCGGCATGGATATTGGAGCCGCTGGTGTAGCGGTTCATCAGGGTCAGGCCCGGGATGCCGAGGCCGGCGAAGTTGTAGTCATGACGCAGCTGCCAGGAACGTTCCTCGGGGCTGTCGAAAGCAGACAGGAAACCGTCGTTGACCAGGGTGCCGCCACTGGCGCCGTCGATACGCAGGAATTTGGTATCACCGCTCAGTCGCTGGTAGGTGACCTGGAAGGTGTTGTTGCCCCGCTTGGCCGACAGCGCACCCTGATAGACCTTGTTGTCCAGGTCGCCGGCCTTGGCCGCGCCTTCGTCCTTGCCGTTGAAGTAGCCGAGGTTGGCACCCAGAACCCAGTCACCGACCGGTTGGCTGTGGGTCAGTTGCACGTAGCTCTGCTGGTAGACGTCTTCCAGGCGTGCGTGCCAGACGCCGACCATGGTGTTGTTGCCGTTGAAACGGTACTCACCACCGCCGAAGTTGAAATCATCGCCTTCTACACCGTTGAACGACATGTCTTCACGGCTGGCGTCGTGACGCTGGCTGTTCTTCCAGAACTGGCCGCCGTACAGGGTCAGGCCATCGATCTCGCTGGAAGTCAGCTGGGCACCCTGGAAGGTTTGCGGCAGCGAACGACCGTCGTCAGCGCGCAGGATCGGCAGCACGGCGAACCACTCGCCGACCTTCAGTTCGGTCTTGGAGAGCTTGGCCTTGGCGGCCACGGCGGTACGGCCAAACTGGTCAGCAGCCTGACCATCGTCGTGAATCGGCATCAGGTTGGTGTTGGCGGCGCCGCGGTTGCCGTCCAGCTTGATGCTGTAAAGACCGAGCACATCCAGGCCGAAACCGACGGTGCCTTCGGTGAAGCCGGAACGGGCATCGAGAATGAAGCTCTGAGTCCAGCCTTCGGCCTGGCCCTGACGCTCGCGATTCGTTGCCGGGCCGATCATCGGATCGGTGCCGTTCAGGTAGTTACGGTTGAAGTAGTAGTTGCGCAGGCCGAGGGTGACTTTGGCGTCGTCGACGAAGCCGGCAGCGTGCGTGGCGGTCGGCATAACCAGGGCCAGAGCCGTGCTGCCGAGCAGGGCCAATGGAATGATGTTGCGTGCGGTCATTGTTGTTGTGCTCCCAGTTTTTGAACGAACCATCCCCTGCCGGTCTGCATCAGGACCTGCATGATGGGAATGTTGTGTTTGCCCCGTAGAGGGCGATAGCCCGGCCGAGCGCGGCCGGTCATTGCTGGTGGCTGAAGTCAGCCCCCGGCGAATCCGGTGCTATGGCGTGTGGCAACGATGGGGGGCGAGCAGGCGAGGGGCTGCTGTACTGAGGGAGAGGCGAGGACAGTCATGTTATGGCCCTGATTATTGTTGTTATCGTTGTCATATGTCGTCATACAACTTGCTGGATTATCGACAGCCTTTTTGTCGCTTGTCAACGTATGGCTAGACGAAAGTCTGAGTGGTCTTTCCCCATGTAGCGGCGCTATCGGCTATGCCGAGGGCGTTCAGCGCAGAGCGGGTAAACCATCTGGTATCGAATTTGTTGTGTGATAACGTATGACAAATTCACTTACATCAAGGGTTTATCCATGCCGCATTGCCTGATCGAAGCCGCCCGCGAGGTGAGTGAGCTGATCGCGCCGCAGGAGCTGGTGCAACTGGTGCATGACCAGGCGGCTGCCACGGGGTTGTTCCAACCCGGCGAGGTCAAGGTGCGCCTGAGTCTGTACGAGCACCACTGCGTCGGCGGCGAGCAAGGAATGTTCGTGCACCTGATCTTCTACGTGCTTGCCGGGCGCAGCGATGACGACAAACGGGCGCTGTCGCGGCGCGTCGTGCGCGCACTGGTCGAGCGCCTGCCGCAGGTGCCGGCGATCTCCCTGGATGTGCGCGACATCCGCCGCGAGGTGTTCAGCAACAGGCGCAACTGCCTGGACGATTAATCCGTTTCGAGCAAACGCGCGCCAGCACCCTGTGCGCCGAGTTCGTCGCTGGGGTTGCGCAGTGGGCAGTCCTGCATCGACAGGCAACCACAACCGATACAGCCGGTGAGCTGGTCGCGCAGTCGCGTCATTTGCTCGATACGCGCGTCCAGATCGCGCTGCCATTGCGCCGACAGTTGCTGCCAGTCGGCTGCCGTGGGCATGTGATCGCAAGGTAGTGTGCTTAGCGCCACACCAATATCGGCCAAGGGAATGCCCAGGCGCTGCGCCACCTTGATGAGCGCGACGCGGCGCAGCACATCACGCCGATAACGGCGCTGATTGCCGGCATTGCGCTGGCTGTGGATCAGCCCCTTGGTCTCGTAGAAATGCAGCGTGGAAACCGCCACGCCACTGCGCTCGGCTACCTGGCCGACAGTCAGCGGGCGTTCGTGGAAGGAGCGGTGCGCGTCCATCTCGAGCTGAGCCTGGTCGACCCGGCCGTGATGTTTCGCCAGCCCGGCGAGGCGCAGGAGCTCGCCGCGCAACGCCATCAGTCGCTACAGCAACTGCTGCGTGCCGACGCCTTTCTGATCGTCACCCCGGAGTACAACCACGGCTACCCGGCGGCGCTCAAACAGTTCATCGACGAGGTGCCGGCATCCTGGGAAGCGCGGCCGGTGGGGTTCGTCAGTTATGGCGGGGTGTCCGGCGGGCTACGCGCGGTGGAGCAACTGCGTCAGGTGCTGGCGGAGCTGCATGCGATGACGGTGCGTGGCTCGGTGAGCTTCACCAATGCCTGGGAGCAGTTCGATGAGCAGGGCCGCCTGAGCGAGCCGCGGCGCGCCAATTCGGCGCTGGCGCATACGCTGGTGCAGCTGAACTGGTGGGCACAGACGCTGCGCGCCGGGCGCGAACGGGTGCCCTATGAGCGGATCAGGGGGTAGAAACGACGTAGCCCGGATGCAAGCCGGGAGCTTTTCAGGCATCCCCGGATTGCATCCGGGCTACGGAGCAGAGCGCGCGCAATGAATGTAGGAGCCTTGCCCCGAGGCGAAGCTTTTGCGTCTTTCGACGCATTCGCCGCGAGGCGCGGCTCCTACAGAGCAGGGCGACGTTGCTGATCAGCCGCGGTAGTAGCGCTGCGGCACGAACGGGGTCTTGGCCACTTTCATCGCCACGCGCTTGCCGCGCACCACGGCCCAGACGTCGCTGTCGATGGCGGTGTGGCTGGCGTTGACGTAACCCATGGCCACCGGCGCGCCGAGGGTCGGGCCGAAGCCGCCGCTGCATACCTGGCCGATCACGGTGCCGTCGGCATCGACGATTTCTGCGCCTTCACGCACCGGTACACGCTCCTGCGGCAGCAGGCCGACACGTTTGCGCGCTACACCTTTCTGCTGTTGCTCGAATACGCGCTCGGCGCCCGGGAAGTTGCCGGCACGCTCGCCGTCAGCGCGGCGCACCTTGGAGATCGCCCACAGCAGGCTGGCTTCGATCGGCGTGGTGGCGCTGCTCATGTCATGGCCGTACAGGCACAGGCCGGCTTCCAGGCGCAGCGAGTCACGCGCGCCCAGGCCGATGGCCTCGACTTCCACTTCGGCCAGCAGGCTGCGCGCCAGGGCTTCGGCCTGATCGACGGCGACGGAAATCTCGAAGCCGTCTTCGCCGGTGTAGCCGCTGCGGCTGACGATGCATTCGCTGCCCAGCAGGCGTACACGGGCGACCTGCATGAAGGTCATCTTGCTCACTTCAGGGGCCAGGCGGGCCAGCACATCGACCGCTTTCGGGCCTTGCAGGGCGAGCAGGGCGCGCTCTTCGAACAGGCACTCGATCTGGCACTGTTCGCCGATGTGCTTCTTCAGGTGGGCCAGGTCCTGATCCTTGCAGGCGGCGTTGACCACCACGTACAGCGTGTCGTCACCCAGGTTGGCGACCATCAGGTCGTCGAGGATGCCGCCCTGAGCATCGGTGAACATGGCGTAGCGCTGCATGCCCACCGGCAGGTCGATGATGTCCACCGGCACCAGGGTTTCCAGAGCGCGCGCGGCGTTCTCGCCACGCAGCAGGATCTGGCCCATGTGCGAGACGTCGAACAGGCCGGCGGCATCGCGGGTGTGCAGGTGTTCCTTCATCACGCCCAGCGGGTACTGCACGGGCATGTCATAGCCGGCGAAGGGCACCATGCGCGCGCCGAGTTCGAGGTGCAGGGCGTGCAGCGGAGTCTTGGCGAGAGTTTCAGTGGTCATGTCGATTTCCTGTTGGGTGCGTCGCGCGCACCGGTTGGGGCCGCCGCGCGGCCCGTGGTCAGTCGGGTATCAGTCAGCGTAGACCGGGTAGATGGCGCACAGGTCGGCGACCTGGCCGCGCACGCGCTCGATCACGGCCGGGTTTTCCAGGTCGTCGAGGATGTCGCAGATCCAGCCGGCGAGGGTGCGACATTCGCCTTCCTTGAAGCCGCGGGTGGTCACCGCCGGGGTGCCGATACGGATGCCGGAGGTGACGAACGGCGACTGTGGATCGCTCGGCACGGCGTTCTTGTTAACCGTGATATGGGCATCGCCCAGCGCCGCGTCGGCAGCCTTGCCGGTCAGGCCCTGCTTGACCAGGCTGATCAGCATCAGGTGGTTGTCGGTACCACCGGAGACTACGTCATAGCCGCGCTCGACGAACACCGCCGCCATGGCGCGGGCGTTGTCGATCACTTGCTGCTGGTAGGTCTTGAAACCCGGCTCCAGCGCTTCCTTGAAGCACACCGCCTTGGCCGCGATCACGTGCATCAGCGGGCCGCCCTGGGCGCCAGGGAAGACGGCGGAGTTGAGCTTCTTCTCGATCTCCTCGTTCTTGCGCGCCAGGATCAGACCGCCACGCGGGCCACGCAGGGTCTTGTGGGTGGTGGTGGTGACCACATCGGCGAACGGCACCGGGTTCGGGTACAGGCCCGCTGCAACCAAGCCCGCAACGTGAGCCATATCGACGAACAGTAGTGCGCCGACCTTGTCAGCGATGGCGCGGAAACGCTGGAAGTCCAGCAGGCGCGAGTAGGCCGAGAAGCCGGCGACGATCATCTTCGGCTTGTGCTCGACTGCCAGACGCTCGACCTCGTCGTAGTCGATCAGGCCGTTCTCGTCGATGCCGTACTGCACGGCGTTGTACAGCTTGCCCGAGGACGATACTTTGGCGCCGTGGGTCAGGTGGCCGCCGTGGGCCAGGCTCATGCCGAGGATGGTGTCGCCCGCATTGAGCAGTGCGAGGTACACGGCGCTGTTGGCCGAAGAGCCGGAGTGCGGCTGGACGTTGGCGTAGTCGGCGCCGAACAACTGCTTGGCGCGCTCGATGGCCAGCGCCTCGACCTTGTCCACATGCTCGCAACCACCGTAGTAGCGCTTGCCCGGATAGCCTTCGGCGTACTTGTTGGTCAGGCCGCTGCCTTGCGCCTGCATGACGCGCTGGCTGCAGTAGTTCTCCGAGGCGATCAGCTCGATATGGTCTTCCTGGCGCTGTTCTTCGGCCTGGATCGCCGCGAGCAGGGCGTCGTCATAGCCTTGCAGTTGGTCGTGCTTGCTGAACATGGTGAGGCCCTCTTTATCGTTTTTCTCGGGATGAAAAAGGCCCGCCCCGGTAAGGGGAGCCGAAAGAAACTGGATGAAGCGAAGAACGGTTCCCTCTCCCCTCGGGGAGAGGGTTAGGGAGAGGGGGCTGCGTAGACAACCGCTTTACCCTCTCCCCCGGCCCCTCTCCCATAAATGGGAGAGGGGAGACAAGCGCACTTACGCGTCCTGATACGCCTCGATGGACGGGCAGGCGCAGACCAGGTTGCGGTCGCCGTAGACGTTGTCCACGCGGCCGACCGGCGGCCAGTACTTGGCCTCGATCAGCGTCGCCAGCGGGTACACGGCCTGCTCGCGACTGTAGGCGTGGTGCCATTCGCCAACCAGCTCCAGGGCGGTGTGCGGGGCGTTCTTCAGCGGGTTGTCGTCCTTGTCCAGACGGCCTTGCTCGACCGCGCGGATTTCCTCGCGGATGGCGATCATGGCGTCGCAGAAGCGATCCAGCTCTTCCTTGGACTCGCTCTCGGTCGGCTCGATCATCAGTGTGCCGGCAACCGGGAAGGACATGGTCGGGGCGTGGAAGCCGAAGTCGATCAGGCGCTTGGCCACGTCGTCGACGCTGATGCCGCTGCTGTCCTTGAGCGGACGGATGTCGAGGATGCATTCGTGCGCTACCAGGCCGCCTTCACCGGAGTACAGCACCGGGTAGTGCTCTTCCAGACGACGGGCGATGTAGTTGGCGTTGAGAATGGCCATCTGGGATGCACGCTTGAGGCCGTTGCCGCCCATCATGGTGATGTACATCCAGGTGATCGGCAGGATGCTGGCGCTGCCGAACGGCGCGGCGCTGACTGCACCTTCCTTGCGGGCCATGTGCGCATGGCCCGGCAGGAACGGCGCCAGGTGCGACTTGACGCCAATCGGGCCGACGCCCGGGCCGCCACCACCGTGCGGGATGCAGAAGGTCTTGTGCAGGTTCAGGTGGGAGACGTCGCCGCCGAACTGACCTGGGGCGCAGAGGCCGACCATGGCGTTCATGTTGGCGCCGTCGATGTAAACCTGGCCGCCGTTGTCGTGGATGATCTGGCAGATCTCGCGGATACCTTCCTCGAACACACCGTGGGTGGACGGGTAGGTGATCATGATCGCAGCCAGGCGATCCTTGTGCTCTTCGGCCTTGGCCTTCAGATCAGCGATGTCGACGTTGCCGCGTGCATCACAGGCAGTGACCACCACGCGCATACCGGCCATGGAGGCGGTCGCCGGGTTGGTACCATGGGCCGATTGCGGGATCAGGCAGATGTCTCGCTGATCGTCGCCACGGCTCAGGTGATAGGCACGGATGGCCAGCAGGCCGGCGTACTCGCCCTGGGAGCCGGCGTTAGGCTGCAGCGACACGGCGTCGTAGCCGGTGGCGGCGCAGAGCATGGCTTCCAGCTCAGTGGTCAGCTGGGTGTAACCCGCAGCCTGCTCGACCGGAGCGAAGGGGTGCAGGTTGCCGAATTCCGGCCAGGTGACCGGGATCATCTCGCTGGCGGCGTTGAGCTTCATGGTGCAGGAGCCCAGCGGGATCATGCTGCGATCCAGCGCCAGGTCCTTGTCGGCCAGCTTGCGCAGGTAGCGCATCAGCTCGGTTTCGCTGTGGTAGCGGTTGAACACTTCGTGCTGCAGGATCGCCGATTGACGCAGCAGGCCTTGCGGCAGGCGGCTGGCGATCTGTGCGGCCAGGTCGCTGACGGCAGGCGCGGCCTGGTCAGCGGCGAACAGGTTCAGCAGCGCCTCGACGGCCGCCTGGTCGGTGGTTTCGTCCAGCGACAGACCCAGACGCTCGGCGTCGATCTCGCGCAGGTTGATACCGGCAGCACGGGCCTTGGCATGCAGCTCGGCGGTCTTGGCGCCGGTCTTGATGCTCAGGGTGTCGAAGAAGTGCTGCTGCTCGACGCTGTGGCCCAGCTTGGTCAGGCCCAGAGCGAGGATGGCGGTGAAACTGTGTACGCGCTGAGCGATCTCGGTCAGGCCCTGTGGGCCGTGATACACGGCGTACATGCTGGCGATGTTGGCCAGCAGCACCTGGGCGGTACAGATGTTACTGGTGGCCTTCTCGCGGCGGATGTGCTGCTCGCGGGTCTGCATGGCCAGGCGCAGGGCCGGCTTGCCAAAGCGGTCGACCGACATGCCGACCAGGCGGCCCGGCATGTCGCGCTTGAATGCGTCGCGGGTGGCGAAATAGGCAGCGTGCGGGCCACCGAAACCCAGCGGCACACCGAAGCGCTGGGCGCTGCCCAGGGCAACGTCGGCACCGAACTCGCCCGGCGGGGTGAGTAGGGTCAGGGCCAGCAGGTCGGCGGCCACGGCAACCAGGGCATTGGCGGCGTGGAAACGCTCGACCAGAGCGCGGTAATCGAAGATGTCGCCGTTGCTTGCCGGGTACTGCAGCAGCGCACCGAAGTAGGCGTTGGCGTCAGTGATGGCGGCTTCGTCGCCGACTTCGATGTCGATGCCCAGCGGCTCGGCACGGGTGCGCAGCACGTCGAGGGTCTGCGGGTGGCAGTGCTGGGACACGAAGAAGGTGTTGGCAGCTTTGTTCTTCGACAGACGCTTGCAGAAGGTCATGGCTTCGGCAGCAGCGGTGGCTTCATCCAGCAGCGATGCGTTGGCGATCTGCATGCCGGTGAGGTCGCTGACCAGGGTCTGGAAGTTCAGCAGCGACTCCAGGCGGCCCTGGGAAATCTCCGGTTGGTACGGAGTGTAGGCGGTGTACCAGGCCGGGTTTTCCAGCAGGTTGCGCAGGATCGGGCTCGGCGTGTGGGTGCCGTAGTAACCCTGGCCGATGAAGTTCTTGAACTGCAGGTTCTTGGCGGCGATGGCCTTGATCTTGGCCAGGGCGTCGGCTTCCGACAGGCCTGGCTGCTCGCCGAGGATGCTGGTGCCCTTGATGCTCTCGGGGATCACCGCACCGGTCAGCGCATCGACCGAATCGTAGCCGAGCAGTTCGAGCATGGCGGCGGTGTCGGCATCGCGCGGGCCGATGTGGCGGGCGATGAATTCGTTCTGGGTATCGAGCTTGGTCATGGCGGTCACTCAGGCGTCGGCGTTGGCGTTCAACAGACGATCATAGCCGGCCTTGTCCAGCAGGTCGGCCAGCACGGCGTTGTCGGCCAGGCGCATGCGGAAGAACCAGGCCTTGTCCAGCGGCGATTCGTTGACCAGTTCCGGGCTGCCTTCCAGGTCGGCGTTGATTTCGACGATCTCGCCGTCCAGCGGCATGACGATGTTGCTAGCGGCCTTCACCGACTCCAGTACGGCCACTTCCTCGCCCTGAGCGTAGGACTTGGCTTCCGGCAGTTGCACATACACAACGTCGCCGAGCGCGTCCTGGGCGTAATGGGTGATGCCGACGGTAACCAGACCATCGTTGTCCAGACGCAGCCATTCGTGATCGGCGGTGAAACGCAACTCGCTCATGTCAAATCCTCAGGGGTAATGGTGTCCGCTTCTAGGTGGCGGGCAGGTTACGGGAGCGTTTGCAATGCCGGTGCCAATGTATAAATAGTCAATAAAATCAGTTACTTAACTATATTTGTGGTGGTTGTATACAGTCCTCTGGAACGATATCGCTACGAATCCTGGCGTCGCAAATGGAAAAGTCGAAGTCGCACCAGACGCGGCGCGGCTTTCGCTCGATTGTTGCTTAATCGTTACGGTGTAATGATATCGATACGTCATCTAGCTGGAACCGCTCAAGGGCATTGGGGTCGGTAACTGGGAGGCTTTATAAACAAGGAGATAGATCGACCATGAGACCCCTGATCCCCCTGGCATTCGCACTGCTCGGCGCCACCAGCCTGCAGGCTAGCGAGACGGTTACCGTGACCCTCGAACAGGCCACCGAAAACGGCACAGGCGCGCCTGTCGGCACCGTGACCATTAGCCAGTCGCCCTATGGACTGGTGTTCACCCCTGATCTTCAGGGCCTGGAGCCGGGCGTGCATGGTTTTCACGTACACACCGAGGCCAACTGCAATGCAGCTGAAGTGGACGGCAAGCTGACACCAGCCGGCGCAGCAGGCGGCCATTGGGACCCGCAGAACGCTGGCCGCCACGGTTTCCCCTGGGAAGACGACGCCCATCTCGGCGACCTGCCGGCGTTGCTCGTCACCGAGGACGGCAGCGCCAGCCAGCCGGTGCTGGCACCGCGACTAAAGCGTCTGGAAGACCTGCATAACCGCTCGCTGATGATTCACGCCGGCGGCGACAATCACGCCGATCATCCGCAGCCGCTGGGCGGCGGTGGGGCGCGTGTGGCCTGCGGGGTGATCAAGGTACCGACCAGCACCACGCCGATCTGACTCAGAACCTAGGACCGTAGGGTGGGTTAGCGGCGCTGCTCGATGAGCGATCTGGCAGCGCGGTCGTGGTGCGCCGCTTAACCCACCGGGCGGTCTTCCGCGTGGCGCCGATGGTGGGTTACGGCGCGTCTGAATCTGCGGTGCTATCAAGGCTCAAAACAGGCGCCTAACCCACCCTACGGAGCGAGTGCGTCAGTGCTTGCCCGGTATGCCGTACTTGCGCAGGCGTTTGGCGATGGCGGTGTGCGAGGTGCCCAGGCGTGCAGCCAGTTGGCGGCTGGAAGGGTGGCTGTCGTAGAGCTTTTCCAGTAGCGCCTTCTCGTACTCGTCCATGGTCTGTTCCAGGCTGGCGACTTCCCCTTCCACCCTCGGCGCCACTTCGGTGCCGGCGATATCCAGGTCGTCCATCTCTACCCAGTTGCTGTCGCAGATCGCGGCGGCGCGGAAGATCACGTTCTGCAACTGGCGCACGTTACCCGGCCAGCGCCCGGCCAGCAGTGCCGGGAAGGTAGCCGGCGCCAGGCGGCAGGGCAGGCGCTGGATCTGAGCGCAGGCCTGGGCCATGAAGTGCTGAGCCAGCAACAGGATGTCCTGGCCGCGCTCGCGCAGCGGCGGCACTTCCAGGTTGAGTACGTTGAGGCGGTAGAACAGGTCTTCGCGGAAGCTGCCTTCGGCGACCATCTTTTCCAGGTCACGGTGGGTGGCGCTGAGGATGCGCACATCCACCTTCACTTCGCGGTCGCCACCGACGCGGCGGAAGCTGCCATCGCTGAGAAAACGCAGCAGCTTGGCCTGCAGATAGGGCGACATCTCGCCGATCTCGTCGAGAAACACCGTGCCCTGGTTGGCCAGCTCCAGCAGCCCTGGCTTGCCGCCGCGTTGCGCGCCGGTGAAGGCGCCGGGGGCGTAGCCGAACAGCTCGCTCTCGGCCAGGTTCTCAGGCAGGGCGGCGCAGTTCAATGCCAGGAACGGCGCGGTGCGACGCACGCTGACGGTGTGACAGGCGCGCGCCACCAGCTCCTTGCCGGTACCGGTTTCGCCGTGGATCAGCAGCGGCGCATCGAGCGACGCCACACGCAGGGCGCGAGCCTTGAGCGCACGAATCGGTGCCGACTCGCCAAGCAGCGAGTCGAAGCCCTCGGCATGGTCGTGATGCAGCGCAGCCAGGCGCTGGCCCATGCGGCTCGGGGCGTAGAGGGTCAGCAGGCCGCCGGTGAGGCGACCGTCTTCGGTGATCGGCTGGGCATCGAGCAGCAGCGGCTGACCGGCGAAATGCACCTCGCGCAGTGGCTGATGAAAACCGGCGGCGAGCAGCGATTGCTGCAACGCGTCATCGGCGAACAGCGCGGCGATGCTCAGGCCTTCGGGCGGGCGGTTGCACATGTCCACCAGCGCCGGGTTGGCCAGCAGCACGGTGGCGCGGTCATCCACCGCCAGCACCGGGTCGGGCATGGCCGCGAGCAGCGCATCGAGCTGCAGGCGGCGGCGCTGGCCGGGCAGAATGTCCACCACCTCGACGCTCTGCACACCGTGCACCTGCAGCAACGCGCCGCGCAGCTCTTCGAGCACGGCGGCGCTCAAGGTCGGTGCGTCGATATAGACGTTTGGCGGTACCATCTCCACCGCATCGAGGTTCAGATTACGCCCGCCAAGCAGCGCCAGGACTTCCTGGGTGATGCCGACGCGGTCGATAAAGCTGACGTGGATGCGCATTGATGATGGTCGAAATGGGCGAACAGGCGGCGATTATGCCTGCTCTGCTCGATATGAGGAAAAGGGCTGCATCGTGAGCACAGAAAAACCGAGCCGCGCCGACTACCACCGCGAGCACCAGGCCCGCGCCGAAGCCGAGGCCCAGCGTCTGCTGGCGCGCAAGGCCGAGCTGCAAGGGCGCTGGCTACCCTGGGTGGCGCAGGAGCTGTACCAGCTCAGCCCGCCGGAATTCGCCAACATGGTGCGGCGGGAGTTGCAGCGGTTGGCATGAACGGCGAGCCGCATACCAACTGTAGGAGCTGCGCCCCGCAGCGAATGCAACCATTCAGGCGATAGAGAACTCAAGAGCTTCGCCCCGGGACGGGGTTCCTACAGCCAAGTAGGGCGTACTTGCGAAGCAGTACGCCGTTGGGGGGGGCGTATTGCGCGTGGGTTGTAGTGCCGGACTCGGCATGGCTCGGCGGACTGTTCGCTGGCGCTCCTGAGTCCGCCCTACGTGGCTGGCGTCCGGTTTGCCTAGGCCCGCTTACGCCCGCAGCGGCTCATATCCACCTTCCCCACATAGGGGTTGCCCCAGCCCATCACGCACGCCACCTGCTGGTTGCGTTGCTGCTCCCAGACCTTGGGCGGATAGGCCTTGCTCCAGGCTTCGTAGAGCTGCCGGTCCTGTTTCGACAGGCGCAGCTTGTAGCGGTCGGACATGTAGAAATAGGTGCGCGCGATCATCCCGCGGATGGCCGGGCGCGGCATCACCTTGCGCGCCTTGAAGTCCACCACCGTCTCGCAACGTCCGTACTGATGCGGTTTCTGCGGCAGCCAGGCGAAGCTGTAGTTGCTGCGGTCGCCATTCACCTCGCCGATGCTCGGCACCAGGTTGTGCAGATCGGCCTCGGCCTTGCGGAACTGCACGTCGTTGGCCGCGCAGTTCTTGCGACCGCCTTTCTGCCAGCACTGACGCTGATGGCCGATCACCCAGGCCGGGACGATATGTTCCCACTCGATGCGCTGGGCGCGATTGGCGTTCTTGCGCGGTGTGTAACCACAGGAGCGCAGATCGACCCGATTGCCGCTGTACTTGCAGCCGCAATAGAACTCGGTGGATTGCTGCTCATACAGCGGCCAGGCCAGGCGCTTGGCCTCGGCGAAAGTGGCGGGTGCGGCGTGCAGGGAAAGGGCTGTGAAACAGCAGAGCAGGGGCAGTAGACGTCGAATCATGGGGCGGCAGGGTAGCCGTCACCGCTGTCGATGTGAAGATGGAAATATCAGGTTTTTCAAATGCTTGCGTGATGGCTAGAAGCCTCTATTGCAGGCTGGTTGGCGCATTGGCTGCTGCTCAGGGCGTCAGCCTGCAAGCAGCACTGACACCCTCCGGTCTTTTCAATTAGCTGAACTTCGGCAAGCGCTGATCCGAGTCGCCGCCCTCGTTCTCCAACTGCTGCGGCAGGCCGGCGACCTTGAGTACCGGCATCCTCTCGCCCACCAGACGCAAATCGCGACGGGGCAGGGCGAAGCGCACATCCAGCTCGCGCAGGGCATCGAGCAACTGCAGGTTGATCTCCTGCTGGATGTCCATGTACTGGTTGTAATCCGAGGTGAGCACGATATAGACCACCTCGAAGGTCAGCTGGCTTTCATCGAAACCGAGAAAATGCGCGCGGTCGAACCTGGCCATGGGCGTGGCGCGGATGATGTCGCCGACCTTCTCCGATACCTGACGCACCTTGTCGCTGGGCGTGTCGTAGTTGATGCCGAACTTGAAGACGATACGCCGGGTGTTCATGCGCTTGTAGTTGCGCACGACCTGGCGCAGCAGGTCGGCATTGGCACAGACCACCTGCTCACCGCTGAGGCTGCGAATACGGGTGGTCTTCAGACCGATATGCTCGATCGTCCCGGCCACCTCGCCGAACACCACGAAGTCGCCGATCTCGAACGGCTTGTCGACGCCAATGGATAGCGAGGCGAACACATCGCCGAGCACCGTCTGTACCGCCAGCGCCACGGCGATACCGCCGACACCCAGGCTGGCCACCAGCGCGGTGATATCCACCCCCAGATTGGCCAGGATCGACAGCAGCATCACCGACCACACCACGATCAGGATCATGATGCTGATGATGGTGGTCATCACCGGGTTGTAGCTGCCGCCACTCTTGCCCATCACCAGGCTGCGCGACCACAGGCGCACGCCAGTATCGACCCATAGCGCCACCTGCAAGGCCAGGGCGACGAACCAGGTGTGGCTAAGGGCGCTGTGCCAACTGCCGGGCAGCTCCGGCAGACGCAACGCCAGCAACAGGGAAAAGGCCAGCAGCAATACGCGGCTGGTTCGCCCGATCACCATGGCGACGAAGTGCTGCCAGTTGCCGTCCTGATCCTTCGACCAGGCCTTGAGCCGCTTGTGCAGCGTATTCACCAGGGTACGCAGCACGCTGTAGATCAGCACCGTGGCGACCACCACGATCGCCACGTTGAGCCAGAGATCGCGCTCGAGCCAGATATTCCACTGTTCCATCGCCAGGGGCCTCCAGAAAAAGACGTATAGGGTTCTGGTGGCGTTGGGGGGCAGAAGTTCCGGTTGTATCAGTGCTTCGGCGAGGGGGCAGCGCGGGCTTGAGGTAGCTACTGCCTGATCAAGACAGCGATAAACCAGAAGCGTCGGGCGTCGTGCAAAGGCATCGATGCAGTCGCCCGAACGGCTAGCCGTCACCCGCGCTGCGTCTTCAGGCTGCCCGCACCTTGAAGAAGCTCACCTTGTCGGTCAGGCGGTTCGCCAGGGTTGCCAGCTCCTGGCTGGAGGCCGCCACCTGCTCCGAGCCGGCGGAGGTTTCCAGGGTTGCGTTGTGGATGCGGCTGATATTCTGGTTGACCTCCTCGGCGACCGCGCTTTGCTGTTCCGAGGCGCTGGCGATTTGCGTGTTCATGTCATTGATCGCGGTCACTTCATCACTGATCTTGCTCAACGCCTGTTCGGCCAGCACGGTCTGCTCGACGGTCTTCTGCGCCAGTTGGCGGCTCTCGAGCATCACTTCTGCAGCCTTGCCGGCGCCTTCCTGGAGCTTGGCGATCATGCCGCGAATTTCCCGTGTCGAGTCCTGCGTGCGGGTCGCCAGGGAACGCACCTCGTCCGCCACCACGGCAAAGCCACGGCCGTGCTCACCGGCGCGGGCAGCCTCGATGGCGGCATTGAGCGCCAGCAGGTTGGTCTGTTCGGCGATGGAGGTGATCACCTCGATGATCTTTTCGATGCTCTCGCTGTCGGTGGACACCTGCTGCACGCTTTGCGTTGCACTCTCCAGGGTGCGCGCCAGGGTCTGGATGGCGGCTGCCGTCTCGTTCACCACGCGATTGCCAATGGTCACTTCGCCGCCGGCATTGCGTGTGGCGGCCGCTGCATTGGCGGCATAGTTGGCCACCTCACTGACCGTGGCGGCCATCTGGTTGATCGCCGTGGCCATCTGCTCGGCCTCGCTCGATTGCAGGCGAATCTGCTGGTTGTTGCTGTCGGAAGTGGCCATCAACTGATCCGAAGAATGAGTCAGCTCCGTTGCCGCGCTACGTACCTGCGCGATGGTATCGCTCAGGTGGCGCACCATGTTCTGCAGATCCGCCATCACGCTGTTGGGATACTGCGTCTCGATCTGCTGATCGAGCTCGCCCTTGGCCAACTGCTGGATCACCTGCGCAACACGGTGCGGCTCGGCGCCCAGTGTCGATTTCAACTTGTTGATGATCACTAGGCTGATGCCCACGCTCAGCAGCAATGCAGCGCCCGTGACCAGCAAAATCAGCAAACGGAAGCCACCGGCCACCTCGCGCACCTCGCCCAGGTCCTGGCTGATCACCTCTTCCTGGTGATCGATAAAGGCATTGATGTGCTTGAGCCACTCGCTGTAAGCCGGAGAAACCCGCTCCATCAACAGCGGCAGTGCTGCCTGGTTGCCGTCGCGGCGCAGGTTGATCAACTGCTCGGTCAGCACCAGCGTGCTACGCTCGATGGTCTTTATGTTCTCAAGCAGACGCTGTTCCGCTGCAGTGGGCGCCTGTTTCGCCAGCAGCGTTTCCATGGCCTGCGCCGACTCCTGATAGAAGCGGTCCAGACGCTGGATCTCGCCCAGGTGCCCGGCCAACGCCGCCCCATCACCATCCAGTACCGCATCGCGAATGGCGATGGCGCGATCATGCACGCTGCCGCGAAAGTTGATCGCGTAGCGCTGCTTCAGCGCGGCGCCATCGCTGACGGCGGTCAGCGTCTCGTCGATGAAACCGACGCGCTGCACACCGATGAGCGTGATCAGGATCATCAGCGACAGCACCAGGCCAAAGCCCAGGCTCAGACGCTGAGCAATACTCATGGGGGAATTCATGCGGTTACTCCTCAAGATGCAGACAACGCCGCGCGGCTTGCGCGATTCACACACCCGATCTGCTGCAGACTTGTACATGATTTTCTGTTTGTATAGCTATTAGGGGTTTTCAATGGGCAGGCTTGGTGAAGTTAATTGATGGCACTTTGCCGCTCTAGATCGAGCGTCTTGGCTGGATTTAGCTCAATATCAAGGCCTGGCGAGGGTCGTGCTGGGCGATGAATGGCGTGCCTGCGGGTGTGCTGAGTGTCGGAGAGGGGCGTCGAAATCTTGTACAAGCTGATCGTCGCTGCCCTGCCTATCGCTGTGTCGCACGACTACAAGTCAAGGGCGTCGCACCTGCTGATTCGAGCTGTTGATGCTGCGCTAGGTCGCGGGAGGCTGGAGATAGATTTGATTCTTGGGCGGGGGAGGCGATTAGGGGCGCACTGAAAGGCGTCATGCCCGCGCAGGTGGGCATCCAGAACCGACGAATCATCTGGGCTCCCGCCTTCGCGGGAGTGACGATAAATGGCTTTTCAGAACATCCTTAAATCAATCCTCTTTCATCAACGCTCATTGCTGTTTTGCCGAAGCGCTGGATTTTTTTACGAGCTTCGCCAGAGGCTGTAGCGACCAGAAAAACAGGAGCAACGTCGTGGTGGCGAGATGGCTCAGTGCTTCCGAAAACTCGCCACTCCACAGATACAGTGCAAACAGGAAGCCGCTGTAGAGAGTGGCTGCCAGCAGAATCAGTCGGCACAGCTGGATGCTGCGTTTGGTGAAGCATTTGTGGCCGTTCATTGGGAATTCCTTTTCGCGGTGTGAAGCAACTGGCGCGAGGATACTGTGATGGCTGGCGGGAATCGAACCCTTTCCGGGCTCTTGCTGTGATCCGCAACGCCCGGTTTTACTGGCCTTGCAGTCCATCAGCTACAGCATTTTTCCGCTATCCCTTGCAGTGTCTTCGACACTTTTTCGACACGTCGCCTGGACAGCTTTTAGGCTTACTACTAGCGTATAGCCATTATGTTGCTTTGTCTGGTCTATGCACTGTCGCTTTTCCGCTCCGCTCCAAATTTTCCGCAGAGCGCAGCGTTACATTTTCAAACCAACAAGGAGAGTGCCATCATGAAATATCTAATTATTGCATTTTTTATTACCCTGATTTCTGGGTGTTCATTATTTACACCAAAAATGAATGACCCGGTAATTGAAGATAAATTAGGGCCAAGTCTTTGGACTAAGCGAGAGAATATTGGTACGTTGGCCCTCACACCTGAGCGTAGAGTCGTATTGGTGAATTTTTTTAATCAGCGCTTTTGTGCTGAAGCACCAGCTGAAGTTGGGCTAGATTTGGCCAATGTTATTAATGCGTCAGGCTCAGCCGATGCCACCACTCAAGGAAATATAGCTCTGGGTCTCTTGATAGGTTCTAGCAGCGGAAACTCGGTACTAAATAAACGTTCCCAAGTGGTTCAAATGTTTTTGGCTAATTCCTATTACACCTGTCAAATGTATATGAACGGTGCAATAAGTGGTGAGCAAATGGTGCAGGCTCAGATTACAACTCTAAATCAATTAACGCCAATTCTGTTGGCTGAACTTCCATTGTTATATGGCTCCACTGAAAAGCCGGTTCAATCTAAGGTAAAGCCTCTTGATGTAAATGAGGCAATAAAAGAAATATTTAAAAGTTCATTAAAAACGTCTGAGCAAGAACAGGCGGAAAAACCAAAAGATCAGATGCGCGAATAAATGTAACAAGTCAAAGTGCTCGGGCTTGGTAAAGCTGCCACCTTTATTTTTCCCAAAAAGCTGCCAACTTCACCAAGCCGGTGTTTGAGGCGTTACCAGTATTACCAGTAAAAGGGGACAGATTTATTTACGGTACAGCGCCACTGGTCTAAAAATAAATCTGTCCCCTTTTTTCAAACAGATTAGCTGACATCATCGAGGGTGTTATGCGGCAGCAATGTCGTCTAATTTATAGTTAGCCTCAAAATAGGGAATCTTAGATGACAACAGAGTCTGAACAGGAATCTATACACGAAGAGATTGAGAGGATCGCAATTTCTGAGTTCCTTGAAACTTGCTCTCCGAATAGAGTTGCGCATATATCTGATCTTGGATACCGAATGCGTTATTCCAATGGTGGTTATAGAGATGACATGTTGAGCACGCCTGAAATTCAGTTGCATTGTCCAAATGACTCCTGCAACGGGGTGAGGTTTTTTAGGTGCGTTAGTGGTAGAGAGACGCACCTTACAACAGAGTTTGAATTCATTTACGTTACTTATCGTTGCTCAAACTGCCAAGATCATCAAAAAACATATTCACTTGCAGCGAAATTGGATGCAGAGAAATCTGGAACAGGTGAACTTTATAAGTTTGGAGAGCTTCCTACTTTTGGGCCGCCGACTCCTCCCAAATTGGTAAAACTGATAGGGCCTGATAGAGAGACTTTTCTTAAAGGCCGGCGGTGCGAAAATCAAGGGCTAGGTATAGGTGCTTTTATTTACTACAGGCGCGTTGTTGAAAATCAGAAGAATAGAATTCTAAATGAAATAATAAAGGTTTCAGAAAAGATTGGTGCACCAGAAGAAAGAGTAGAAGTTCTAAGGCGTGCTGTGTCTGAAACCCAGTTTAGCAAAGCTCTTGATATGGCTAAAGATGCCATCCCTGAAAGCCTTCTTATTAATGGTCATAGTCCGGTATTACTCCTTCATAGCGCTCTAAGCGAGGGGGTGCATGCCCTATCAGATGAGGAGTGCTTGGATCTGGCAAGTAGTATACGTGTAGTTCTAGGTGAGCTATCAGAGCGTTTAGGCCAGGCCTTAAAAGATGAAGCCGAACTTTCAAAGGCACTATCAACATTAATGAATCATAGAAAAGGCTAACAAGGCGTTACTCCGGACAAGCCGGTGAACGCGACGTTACTATTCGAGCTGCTTCACTCGCACTTGGCTCCATGTGCTCGCGGGAAAAGGGGACAGATTTTTTTCTGCCTGGCGACTTTCCCGCCTGATAGTGAAGCGCCATCTTTCCCAGCTCAAACCCTTGCGGTCAAGCCCTTCAAACGCCAGAAACGAAAAAGCCCCGTCGGTGATGACGGGGCTTTTTCTTGGCTGTCTGGAGCGGGTGATGGGAATCGAACCCACGGCTCTAGCTTGGGAAGCTAGGGTATTACCATTATACGACACCCGCAGCGGGTGCCTTTATACCGGAACTCGGCGGGGAAATGAAGGGCGAACCGGCGCTTGTCGTGCAGCCGGTTCGCCTCTGGGCCGGTTCATATGGCCATGGCCTGCAGTTCCTGCAGCTCGCCGCGCGTCGGCAGTTGCAGGCGTTTGCTGGGGGCGTTGAAGAAGTCCAGCAGCACGCGTTGGGTCTGCAGCCAGGCGGCCTTGTGTTCCATGTCGAGGAAGTGGCCGGCGTCGTCGATCACCGCGAACTGGGCGTTGTCGATGTGCTGGGCGAACAGGCAGGCGTCTTCCACCGAGGTGTATTCGTCACGCTCGCCGTTGACGAATATCAGCGGAATGTCGATGGACTGCAGGCATTCTTTGCCGCAGTGCGCTTCCATGTTCAGCACCTGCTTGATGTGCGCGTACATCTGCCGGTACTCGTGCTCGGCGAGTGTGCTGACGTGCTTGTGGTTGAAGCGCTTGAACAGCGACGGCAGGTGCTTGCCGATGGTGCTGTTGACCAGCAGGGCGATGTTGTCGCGGTCTACCGAGCCGAGGAAGCGCAGGCCCTTGTGCAGGTAGTCGAGCATTGGCACGTTGAGGATCGGCGAGAAGGAGCAGATGGCGGCCTTCTCCAGCGTCGCCGGGCGTTGGGCCAGGGCGAGCAGGGAGGCGACGCCGCCCCAGGAGAAGGACATCAGGTAGTTGGCGCCGTAGTGGTCGATCAGCTTGAGCAGGATCGCCGCTTCGTCTTCCTTGGTGATGGGCGTGAAGTCGCTGTTGTGCGGCTTCGACTGGCCGGCATAGGGCAGGTCGAAGGCCACCACGTTGAACTGCGGCTGCAGGTACTTGACCGTTTGCGTGAACGAGGCGGTGGTCGCCAGAGAGCCATTGACCAGGATGATGGTCTTGCTTGCTGCCGGGTTGCTGTAGAACTCCGTGTGAACCTTGTGCTTCCTGTTGATCTCGACGACTGCGGTTTCTGGCCTCATGTCGTTTCCTCCTGGCGCAAGTGTGTCAAGGCGAGCGGGCGGCCGTTCGCATTTGATTGAGCAGTCAGAAAAGCGCCTGAGCGTGACAGCTTGATGTCAGGCTGGAGATTTTTGTAAGTATTGGAATTTCAAGCAGTTAGGATTGAAACAGGCGAGCGCTCCAGGCCTTTTCAGGGCCTTGGAGAGGGCGGTGTTACCAGGCAGGAATCCAGTCGGCGCGGGGCGCCAGTAACTGAAAGAACGTATAGCTGTCTCGTAGTGACCGGATAGTCATCTCAAGACTTATGGTTCGATTCAAGCAGTTACCTTGCAGCCACGCAAGGGTGAGTCACATCTTTGTAGCTGATTGGGGCTGCCGTTGGTCGGGTAGTCGGATTGCGGGGCATGAGGCAATCAGACGCTGGCGATTTCAGCGGCGGTCAGGGCGCGGTATTGGCCGGGGGCGAGCTGCGGGTCGAGGACGATTTCGCCCATGCTTTCGCGGTGCAGGGCGACCACGCGATTGCGGAAGTGGCCGAACATGCGCTTGACCTGATGGTAGCGACCTTCGAACAGGGTCAGCCGGGCTTGGTGGCTGCTCAGTACATCGAGCTGGGCGGGCAGGGTGGTGAGGTCTTCGAAGGCGAAGTACAGGCCTTGGGCGAAGACCTCGGCGTACTCGGCGGTGATCGGCTGCTCGGTGGTGACGTGGTAGACCTTGGGCTTGCGCTGCTGCGGCTGGGTGATGCGCCGCGACCAGCGTCCGTCGTTGGTGATCAGCAGCAGGCCGCTGGTGTTCAGGTCGAGGCGCCCGGCCAGGTGCAGGTCGTGCTTGTCCGGCTCGTCGAGCAGATCGAGTACGGTGCGGTGTTCGTCGTGCTCGGTGGCGCTGACCACACCGACCGGTTTGTGCAGCATCCAGTAGCGCGCACTGCGTCCGGCCTGCAGCAGTTCGTCATCCAGTTCGACGCGCTGGAAGTCGCGCACCTCATGGCGCGGGTCGTGAACCACCGCGCCGTCCACGCGCAGGCGCCCGGCGCTGATCAGCAGACGGCTGTCCTGGCGGCTGAAACGCGGGAAGTTGCTGAGGAAGCGATCCAGGCGCATGGCTCAATCGTGCTCGCGGGGCTCAGTGGCTTTCAGTGCGCCGGCGCAGGCAGGGCACAGGCAGGCCTGGTTGCGTTGCTCGGGCGTCAGGCTTTCCAGCGCAGCCAGGTCGATCTGCGCCTCGAAGCACCAGCAGGGTTCGTCACGCCCGGCGGCGACGCTGCACTGGTTGACCTTGCCGCATAGCGGGCAGTGTTGGCTGTCCATCAGTTATCGATGCAGACGCGGTCGCGCCCGGCCTGCTTGGCGCGGTACAGCGCACGGTCGGTGCGACCGAGCAGGGTGTGCAGGCTCTCGCCGGCATGCCACTGGCTGAGGCCAAGGCTGACGGTGACCTGCAGGCTCTGGCCTTCGATTTCATGGCGCTGTTCGGCGCATTGCTGGCGCAGTTTCTCGGCCAGGTCATGGGCGGCCTGGCGGTCGGTGTTCTTCAGCAGCAGGATGAATTCCTCGCCACCCCAGCGGCAGAGAATGTCGGACTGGCGCAGCGTGCCGCGCAGTTGCTGGGCGAAATCGTGCAACACCTGGTCGCCGGCAAGGTGGCCGTGCTGGTCGTTGATCAGCTTGAAGTTGTCGAGGTCAAGCAGTACGGCGCACAGCGGGCTGCTGTCGCGCTGCGCTTCCTGCAGCGCCTGTTCGGCGAGAATGTCGAAGCCACGGCGGTTGGGCAGGTCGGTGAGGCTGTCGGTGGTGGCCAGGGCGGCGATGCGGCGCTGGTAGCGACGAATCGCCAGGCTCACCAGGGTCAGCACGATGACGGTGACCAGCAGGCACAACAGCAGGTTGATGTAGAGCCCCTGGCGGATGCCGGCCAGGGCCTTGTCCTGCTTGTCGACGAACAGATACCACTCCAGCTCGGGGATGTAGCGCACGTTGAGGAAGTGCTCGCGGCCCTGCTCCTGGTACTCGAACTGGCCGCTTTGCGGCGTGGGCAGTTTTTCCATCAGGCCGTCGAGGCCGGGCACGTCGGTCAGCGAATCGCCGACCTGGGCGCCCATCGGTCCGCCTTGGGCACCGGTGAGGGTAATGCGCCCGGTGGTGTCGACGAAGTAGACGCTGCGCTCATAGCGCGCCTGATATTCGTCGATCAGCTTGACCACGGCATCGACCGCCAGGCCGACGCCGGTGGCGCCAATGAAGCTGCCGTCGTAGTCGAGTACCTTGTAGTTGATGAAGATGGTCAGGCGGTCGGCGTTGGCCATGTCGACGTCGACGTTGATCTCGTAGGGCTCCTTGAGGCCGCGTACGCGGTAGTACCAGACGTCGCGCGGCTCTTCCGGCTTGACCTGCTTAAGCACGCCCTTGGCCTGGTAGTAGGTGCTGGTCCTGTCGGAGACGAAGAAGCTGGTGACGGCGCCGTAGTGCTCCTGCACTTCACGCAGGTAGCGAGTCATTTGTCCGGTGTCCTGTTCGCCGGCCAGCACCCAGTCACGCAGGAAGGTGTCACGGGCCATCATCGAGGAGATGAGGATGGGGCGCACCAGGTCCTTCTGGATTTCCGAATAGACGGTGTCGGAGGTCAGCGGCAGTTCGGTGTTGATGATGCTGTCGCGGATCGAGTCGCGCGAGGCGTAGTAGCTCAGCAGCGAGGTGGTGAGAAAGCCGCTACCGAGCAGGAACAGGAGCAGTAACACCAACGAGGTTTGCGTGTGCCGTTTGGGGCGCAGGGACATGGGTGAATCCGGGAGCGGGCTAATGGCGTGATGCTAGCTTGCCGGAAGGGGATAGCGCCAGTTGTGATCATGATCGGTGCTGTATGTGGGGCAGATGAAAGTTGGGGTTACGCCAATCCGGCAAGGCGAGCAAGGCAGCCTTGCGTAGGAGGCCCACCCTGGGGCGAAGCTTTGCGAGCCGTCGTCAGCCAGGTTCGCGGCGGGGCGCCGCTCCTACAGGTTGGGTGTATCGACATTTGACCGGGTGGCTGGTTTTCCCGGATTGCATCCGGGCTACGGGACTGTAGGAGCGGATTTATCCGCGATTGGGGTTGCCGGTATTGCGGTGGGTCATGAGGCTGTCGCGGCTGAAGCCCCTCCCACAGGTAGTCGGCGTTTGTGTGGATCGCGGCTGAAGCCGCTCCTACGCGGTCGTGGCTGGGACGCCTCCTACAAGGGCTGGTAAGGCCCTGTGGGAGGCGCTTCAGCGGCGAGCTTTTCAGGCTTCTTCCAGCACCACCACACGCTGCCCGGCGCGCACGGGCGAACCCGGCTGTACGCGTACTTCGCGCACGGTGCCGGCTATCGGGGCGGTCAGCGGAATCTCCATCTTCATCGACTCGAGGATCACCAGTACGTCGCCAGCCTGCACCTGTGCGCCGGCTTCCACCTGCACCTGCCAGAGGTTGCCGGCGATATGGCTTTCGATGCCGTGTTGGCCGGCTGCCAGCGGGGCGTCATCGCCGAGTTCGGCGGCCACTTCCTCGACTTCGAAATGCGCCTGGCCGCTGTCGATCCAGCGCTGGCGTTCGGCGTCGAAGGCCGCTCGCTGCTGCTGGCGGAAGGCGGCGATGCCATCGGCTTCGTCGTCGAGAAACTGCTGGTAGTCGGCCAGAGCCAGTTCGCTGTGCTCGATGCGCAGCGGGTAGCGGCCCAGCGGGAAGTCGCGGCGGATGCGCAGCAGTTCGTCCGCCGATACCGGGTAGAAGCGAATCTGGTCGAAGAAGCGCAGCAGCCAGGGCTTGCCGTCGAAGGCGTCGACCGCGCGGTAGCGGTTCCACATCTGCAGGGTGCGTCCGACGAATTGGTAGCCGCCGGGGCCTTCCATGCCATACACGCACATGTAGGCGCCGCCGATGCCGACGGAGTTTTCCGCCGTCCAGGTGCGCGCCGGGTTGTACTTGGTGGTGACCAGGCGATGGCGCGGGTCGAGCGGGGTGGCTACCGGTGCGCCGAGGTAGACGTCGCCCAGGCCCATGACCAGGTAGCTGGCGTCGAACACCGTACGGTAGACCTCGTCGAGGTTCGGCAGGTCATTGATGCGGCGGATGAACTCCAGGTTGCTCGGGCACCAGGGGGCGTCCTTGCGCACGGTGGTCATGTACTTGTCGATGGCCAGTTGGCAGGCCGGGTCGTCCCAGGACAGCGGCAGATGGACGATACGCGACGGCACCTTGAGGTCGCGCGCGGCGCAGACGGCGTCCCACTCGCCGGCAACGATATCGAGCAGCGTCTGCAGTGGCAGGGTTTCCGGTTGGTAGTGCACCTGCAGCGAGCGGATGCCGGGCGTGAGGTCGATCACGCCGTCCAGTTGTTTGGCCTCCAGCGCCTGCATCAGCGCATGGCCACGGAAGCGCAGCACCAGGTCGAGTTCCGGCGCACCGATTTCCAGCAGCAGGTGGGTGTCGCCGGACAGGCGTGCGACCAGGCGGGTGTCGGCTTCGCCGATATCGAGGAGGATTGGACTTTGTAGCCCGGATGCAATCCGGGACTCAGGTGCTGCGATTTCCCCGGATTGCATCCGGGCTACGGTCGCATCTGTAGGAGCGGATTTATCCGCGATTTCGGTGCCGCCTGCATCGCGGCTGAAGCGGAGCGCCGCCCGGCCGTTCCCACAAAGGGTGGCGCATTCGATTGCACTGGCTTTGGCCAACTCCCGCGCCATGGCGATATCCACCGGCACGAAGCGCACCTTGTCGCCGGCCTTGAGCTGGCCGAGCTGCCACAGGTCGGCTTCGATGATGGTCACCAGGCAGACGAAACCGCCCAGGCTGGGGCCGTCCGGGCCGAGGATCACCGGCATGTCACCAGTGAAGTCCACCGCGCCGATGGCGTAGGGGTTGTCGTGGATGTTGGACGGGTGCAGGCCGGCTTCGCCACCGCTGTCGCGCACCCATTCCGGTTTCGGGCCGATCAGGCGTACGCCGGTGCGGCTGGAGTTGAAATGAACTTCCCAGTCGGTGGCGAGGAAGCTGTCGACATAACCGGGTGTGAAATATTCCGGCGCGCCGTGGGGGCCGTAGATCACGCGCAGCTCGCGCACGGCTGGCAGGGCAGGGCAGAGTTCGACAGGCAACTGCGCGCCGCTGCTGGTATCGGCGAGCGGCAGCAGGTGCAGCACGTCGCCGGCACGTAGGGCACGACCGCCATGGCCGCCGAACTGGCCGAGGGTGAAGGTGCTCTTGCTGCCCAGGTAATCCGGCACCTGAATGCCGCCACGCACGCTCAGGTAGCTGCGTGCGCCGACGCCTGCAATGGTGCCGAGGGCCAGGGTGCTGCCGGCCTGGATCAGCAGGGCGGTGTTCATCGGTTGTTCCACGCCATCGACGCTCAGCGGGATCTCGGCGCCGGTGACGGCGACCACCGCGTCGGTGTTGAAACGCAGTAGCGGGCCGCTCATGGTGATTTCCAGCGCGGCAGCTCCTTCGTCGTTGCCGAGCAGACAGTTGCCCAGGCGCAGGGCGCGGCTGTCCATCGGCCCGGACGGCGGCACACCAACGGCCCAGTAGCCGAGGCGGCCGGGATAGTCCTGCACGCTGGTCTGGGTGCCGGCGCTCAGTACCTCGAAGGTGCTGGCCTGATAGACGAGGTTTTCCAGGCAGCGCGTCCAGGGATGGCCGCTGGCGAAAGGTGCATCGCTGAGGATCTGGCGCAGGTAGTCGCGGTTGCATTCCACGCCGTACAGCACGGAATCGCCAAGGGCTTTGTCCAGAGCGGCGCTGGCTTGTTCGCGGGTTGGCTGCCAGGTGATCAGCTTGGCGATCATCGGGTCGAAGTAGGGCGGAATCTCGCAGCCGGCTTCGACCCAGGTGTCGACACGCAGGGCCTTGCCGTCGGCTTCAGGAAATTGCACGGCGGTGAGCAGGCCAGGGCTGGGCTGAAAATCCCGGCCCGGGTCTTCGGCGTACAGGCGCGCCTGGATGGCATGGCCGGACGGCTTGAGCGTCTTGGCCAGTTCGCTGAGCGGCGGCAGATCGTCGGCCGCCAGCTCGATCATCCAACGCACCAGATCGACACCCCACACCTGTTCGGTGACGCCGTGTTCGACCTGCAGGCGGGTATTCACTTCGAGGAAGTAGAAGCGCTCGGCCTCGCTGTCGTAGACGAATTCGACGGTGCCGGCGCTGCGGTAATTCACCGCCTTGGCCAGCTTGATCGCCGCCGCGCACAGCTCATCGGCCATGCCGGCCGGGAGGTTCGGTGCCGGGGTTTCTTCCAGCACCTTCTGGTTGCGCCGTTGTACCGAGCAGTCGCGCACGCCGAGGGCGAGCACCTCGCCCTGGCCGTCGCCGAATACCTGCACTTCCAGGTGGCGGGCGCGCTGGATGTACTTCTCGATGAAGACGCCGCTGTCGCTGAAGTTGTTCTGCCCCAGACGTTTGACCGCCTCGAAGGCCTCGCTCAGCTCCGCCGCCGAACGGCACACACGCATGCCGATACCGCCACCGCCGGCGGTGCTTTTCAGCATCACCGGGTAGCCGACCTGCTCGCCGGCTACCAGAGCAGCGTCGAGGTTTTCCAGCAGCTCGGTACCTTCGAGCATCGGCACGCTATGTTGTTTGGCCAGGGCGCGGGCGGTGTGCTTGAGGCCGAACACGCGCAGTTGCTCGGGCGTCGGGCCTACGAAGGCGATGCCGGCGGCTTCGCAGGCTTCGGCGAAGGCGGCGTTTTCGGAGAGAAAGCCGTAGCCGGGGTGGATGGCTTTGGCGCCGCTGTTTTTGGCGGCAGCGAGAATCTTGTCGACCACCAGATAGGTCTGCGCGGCCGGGCCGTCGCCGAGGGAGAAGGCCTCGTCGGCCTGCTGGATATGCAGGCTGGCGGCGTCGGCTTCGGAGTACACGGCCACGCCGCCGACGTTCAGTTCACGCAGGGTGCGCAGGATGCGGCAGGCGATGGCGCCACGGTTGGCGATCAGGAGTTTGTCGAACATCTTCATTGACCCTCGAAGGGCGTGGCGGGCCGTCCCGCCGTCATTCGTCATGTACCACGGTCGTCCGTGGTGAAAAGTCCGGGTGATACGTGCCGCGCGTGCTGGGGACAAATTTTGTAGGGCGGGTGAAACCCGCCGGGCCTTGGCGGGTTTCACCCGCCCTACGTCAGTTCCACACCAGCACCTCGGCGGGGGTTGGGTTCCAGCCGTTGCACGGATTGTTCAGTTGCGGGCAGTTGGAGATCAGCACGATCACATCGGTCTCTGCTTTTAGCTCCACGTACTTGCCGGGTGCGGAGATGCCGTCCTCGAAGGTCAGGCCGCCCTCCGGCGTTACGGGAACGTTCATGAAGAAGTTGATGTTGGCGCCGATGTCGCGCTTGCTCAGGCGGCCGTCGTGCAGGCTGGCGCGCAGGAAGTTGTCGCGGCAGCTGTGCATATAGCGCTTGTCCAGCGCATAGCGAACGGTGTTGCTCTCCTGCGCGCAGGCGCCGCCGAGGGTGTCGTGGCGACCACAGGTGTCGGCGACGATGGTCAGCAGCGGCTTGCCGAGGTTGGAGTAGAGCACCGTGCCGGTGGTCAGGTAGACGTTGTTCTGCTTGCGCAGGGTGCGCTGCGGGTCGAAGCGTTCACGTGGGTTGCGTGCGGCGAAGAACAGGGTGTCGATCGCCTGGTTGCCTTCGAGGTCGTGCAGGCGCAGGGTCTGCCCAGCCTTGACCTCGAACAGGTAGGGTTCGCCCGCCGGGATGGTGTGGCGGAACACGGCGGTTTCGGGATGCAGGTTGCTGGCGGTAAGGGTCATTTCGGCAGCCCTCAGATGTACTGGCGTTCGGTGTTGTGGAAGCCCCGGCCGTTTTCCGGGCGCGAGGTGCGGCAGAGCACGGTGATGCCGTCGCTGTCGACCTTGCTCCAGCTCAGTTGCACTGGCTTGGGCGCGTACTGTGGGTTGGGATCCATCGGGTGTTGCAGGGCGGTGAGCACCACCAGGGTGTCCATCGGCGCGTACAACTCGATGTAGTCACCGGCCTGGCTGTTGTCGGGCTGGAAGTGGAAGGCGCCATCGGCGTCGACGTCCACGCGGCTGAACAGGTTGAGGTTCATCAGCAGGTCGAGCAGGTTCAGATCCCACTTGCCCATTTCCACCAGCAGGTTGTCCATGCCGTTGCGGAAGAAGCCATTGCGCAGTTCCTGATAACGGCCCTGGCCGTATTTCTCCAGCACTTCGTCGGCGTTCAGCACGCCGCCGAAGCTGTCGTGCCAGCCGCAGGTATCGGCCGTGATCGCCGCCAGCACCTTGCCCATGTCCGAGTACAGGCAGTGGCCGGCGGTGAGCTTGGCGGTGTGCTGGCACTTGAGGGTGTCTGGCAGGTTCAGGCGCTCGCTTTTCTCGGCGGCGTTGAACAGCAGCAGGCTGACGTTGGCGCCACCCTCGATATCGGTGATTCGCAGCAGTTGGCCGCGCTTGAGGATGAATGAGGTGTGGCCGCCGCCGGGGACGGTTTCCTCATAGAGAGTGGGGCGCAGGGTGAGGGCAGTAGTCATGGGTACCTCGAGATCAAAGCCTGGTCGTCAGGCGCCGGCAGGGGCGCCTGATCATCGTTGCGATGGGATGGGGGCGTCAGAGCTTGCCGTCGACGGCCATCTGCACGTAGCTCGGGTCGAAACGCAGCTTGATGTTGGCACTGTCGCCGGTAGTCACGTCGCCCGCGAAGGTCATGCCGATGGCGTCTGCGCTACGGGCGCCTTCACCGAGGATGCCGTGTTCGAAGCTGAAGTTGGCGACCTTGGTCATGGTCTCCGGCAGGGCCGGGCTGATGACGAAATCCAGGGTTTCTTTCGGCGTGTAGAACAGCTTGGTGGTCGCCAGTTGCGCCTGGTAGCCGGCCAGATCGGTGCCGGAGGCCTTGGCCATTTCGGTCAGGGCTTCGGTGGCTTCGGGCGTGCCGGATTGCATCAGTTCGAGAATCTCGAACCAGGCGCCGACCAGGGCTTTGCCGAAGTCCGGGTTGTCCTTCAGGGTCTGGGTGTTGACCACCATCATGTCGAGGATTTCACCAGGGATCTTCGAGGAGTCGAACACCTGGGTGCTGCCGGGCTGGGCGATGATCTCGGCGAGCATCGGGTTCCAGGTGGCGGCGGCTTGCACGCTGGGGGTGGTATAGGCGGCGATGATGTCGGCGTCGGAGGTGTTCACCACCGTTACGTCGCGCTCGCTCATGCCAGCGGTTTCCAGCGCGCGGGCGAGGAAGTAGTGGGAGACCGACAGCTCCACCAGGTTGACGCGCATGCCCTTGATGTCAGCCAGGGTCTTGCCTTCGCCCTTGATCAGCAGGCCGTCGTTGCCGTTGGAGTAGTCACCGACGATCAGTGCGGTGGAGTCCACACCGCCGGCAGCGGGGATGGTCAGAGCGTCCATGTTGGTCATGGTGCAGCCGTCGAACTGACCGACGCTGTACTGGTTGATCGATTCGACATAGTCGTTGAGCTGCACGACATCGATGTCGATGCCGTATTTCTTCGCCCATTTGTCGATGATGCCGGAGGTGCTGGCGTGGCCCCAGGGCATCCAGCCGGCGTAGAGCGTCCAGCAGACGCTGAAGCTGTCTTTCTTCTCGGCATGAGCGCTGAAGCTGAGCACCGCGGCCAGACCGGCAGCGGCGAAGGAGAGCAGACGGTACTTGCGCATTTGGAACCTCCAGTCTTGTTGAGTACGGGCAGGAGTCGCGGCACGTTTCGAGTTCATCGAAAGGCGCGTTCTCCCGGGCTTTTATCCCGCCGTGTAACCTCACTGGAGGTCGATGACTCTCGGACCAGCACTTGCCAGGCAAGTCGGAACCCTAGTCATCCATTTCGCAAATTGTGGTGCCGCGATTCCGGGAAACCCCGGTTAGAACCTGCACACCCAAGCTTTAGCGAATAGCGTGCCAGCTCGCCGAGGCCCGTGGCTGGGCACTCTGGCAAGGCTGCTTGCGGTTTGCGTGCTGCCTGATGGGGCTTGATTGGCGTTCATTGCACCGTTCGGGGGCAATTCTGCTCGTGGTATCGCAGCTTGGCGGCGTTATGGCGATGGCATGGAAATCGCTATCGACCCTGTTGCAGGGGCGGCCTCGCTGCCGCCCTCGGGACGACCCGACCCGCTGCTCGTCTGGACGACCAGGTAACTCACTTGTTCAAGGGAGATTGCCATGGCGCATAGCCATTTCACGTCCATTCCTCTGATCGACGTTGCCGGGCTTTACTCAGACGACCTTGCCGAACGCCAGCGCGTTGCCGATGAGCTGGGTCGCGCTGCCCACGAGGTCGGCTTTCTGCAGATCACCGGGCACGGGACTTCGCGTGATCTGCGCGACGGGCTGATCCAGCAGGCGCGCAGTTTCTTCGCCCGCCCGCTGGAGGAGAAGATGCGCTTCTATATCGGCCAGTCGAGCAACCACAGCGGTTACGTGCCGGAGGGTGAGGAGCAGTTCGCCGGTGGCAGCAAGGATCTCAAGGAAGCCTACGACGTCAATTACGACTACACCGAGGCGGCGCAGGTCTATCCGCTGCTCGGCCCGACCCAGTGGCCGGACTCGGCGGACTTCAAGCGCGAGGTCGGCGCTTACTACCGCGCGGCGCTGGCGCTGGGCGACACACTGTTTCGTGGCTTCGCCCTGGCGCTGGGGCTGGCCGAGGACACCTTCGCTGGCATCACCCGGCAGCCCACCAGCCAGTTGCGCATGATCCATTACCCGCTCGATCCCGATCCGGTGGCTGACCGCCCTGGTATCGGCGCGCACACCGACTACGAGTGCTTCACCATCCTCTTGCCTACCGCTGAAGGCTTGCAGGTGCTCAACGGCGATGGCCAGTGGATCGACGTGCCGCTGGTGGAGGACGCCTTCGTGATCAATATCGGCGACATGCTCGAGGTGCTCAGCAATGGCCATTTCGTCGCCACCTCGCACCGCGTGCGCAAGGTCAGCGAGGAGCGCTTCGCCTTCCCGCTGTTCTGCGCCTGTGACTACCCGACGCGCATCGCCCCGATTGCCGGCCTGCCGGCGCGCGGTGAGCGTGTGTACACGCCTGTGAATTGTGGCGATCACCTGTTCGCCCAGACCGCGCAGACCTTCCGCTATCTGCGCGAGCGGCTGGAGGATGGTTCGCTGCAACTGCCGGATGGTGCGGCGGGTTTGTCCAGCTTCGGCCAAGGTCGCCGGGAGGTGACGGTATGAACCTGCTGGAGCTGGCTGCACGTTACCCACAACGCGCCGAAGGTGGTGTGCCGGACTGGATGCTCGGGCACTTTCGCCGCCGCACCATCAGTTTCGCCGATGGCCGCAGTGACGAGCGGACCCAGGTGCATTGGCTGCAAAGCCGCACCTTCACCATCGACCTGCGCCTGCCGGATGCGCTCGCGCTGCCTGTACGGGCCTGGCAGGACTACGACGCCGCCGAGTTGCGCCAGCTTGCCAATCACGAGGGTTGGGTGGCCGATAGCGTCTGGGAGAACGGTTATCTGAGCTGGCACGGCGGCGTGTCCCTGCAACTGCACAACCGCTGGCCGGAGCCGGCGCAGTTGCATCGCATCGGCAATTGCATGATCGAGTTCGGCACCACGGGCGCCTATGTCGAGGACTGGCGTTTGCAGGCCAGCAGCGGGCCGCTGATCGGTCTGCGTTTGCTGGAGGAATGCGACGCTGAAACCGGCGAGGTGCTGCAACGCGGCGGTGGCCTGATTCTCTGTGGCGAGCAGCTTGGCTGGGTGCATGGCCGGGGAGCAGAGCCTGGCGAGTCAGCGTTGCAACTGCGTGAGCGCGTCGAACGGGCGCAGGGTGATGGTGAGGCTTTGGCCGCGTTGTTCGACTGCGAGACTTCGCTGGCTTACGCCGATCAGCAGGGGCGTTTACAAGTGGCGTTGTCTACCATGCCGGCGCGGGTGGGGCAGATGGTTTCGCTGGAGGGCTTCGAGCTACCGGGAGCAGGGCGCGTCTGTCAGCACCTGCAACGCCCGGACGGTCGTGCGGTGGTGCGCACCTTCATCATCGATACGCTGGAGCCGGATTGGTGTGCGGATCTCGCCACGCCGACTACTGGCGAGGCGCAGCGCTGGTTTGCCGCGGAGAGCGAAACGCTGTCGCGGTATCTCGAGGTGTTGAGCTAGCTATCGGTGCTTGCGTGATGCTCCGCTGAAAAGCTCGCCGCTGAAGCGCCTCCCACAGGGATTCGGAACCACTCGATTTGTGGGAGGGGCTTCAGCCGCGACGCTTTGGTTGGATCGAAACGACGGCTCCGTAGCTCGGCTGCAATCCGGGAAAACGGCCCCGATGATCCCCGGATTTCAGCCAAGCTACAGCTGCGCCTCTGTGACCGGAGGCGCAGTCGGTGCGCATGGCGCACCCTACGGGTTACCACGCCACTTGCGCTGCGTAGGGTGCGCCGTGCGCACCGAAATTGCCGCTTAATCAGCGGGTGGCAATACGCTCGGCCAGTTCGCTGGGCAAGTGTGTCTGCGCCCGGCGTGCGGCGTTGAGCGGGATGTCGTAGGTGATGCGTGCGCCGTAGGCGTTGGGCGCCTGCGGGTCGTGGCGCACTTTGTCGAACACCAACAGGCGGGTGCCGAGGCTGAAGCCTTCGGACAGGTCGTGGGTGACCATGAACACGGTCAGACGGGTCTCCTGCCACAGCTCCAGCAGCAGCGCGTGCATGTCCTTGCGGATACCGGGGTCGAGTGCGCCGAACGGCTCGTCGAGCAGCAGCATGCGCGGTTGCATCACCAGCGCCTGGGCGATGGCCAGGCGTTGCTGCATGCCACCCGAAAGTGCGCTGGGATACTTGTTCAGGGCATGGCCGAGGCCGACCTTGGTGAGGATTTCGGCGGCGCGTTCGCGAGCTTCGCGCTTGGCCGCGCCGAACAGTCGGCCCAGCAGCTTCGACTTCGGCAGCTCCAGGCCCAGGGCGACGTTGTCCAGCACGCTCAGGTGGGGGAATACCGAGTAGCGCTGGAAGACCACGCCACGGCTCGGATCGGGCTCGTTGGGCAGCGCCTGGCCGCCCAGCAGCAGTTCGCCACGGCTCGGACGTTCCTGGCCGAGCAGCATGCGCAGAAAGGTGGATTTGCCACAGCCGGAGGCGCCGACCAGGGTGCAGAACTCACCCTCGTCGACCTTGATGTTGAGGCGTTCGAGCACCACCAGGTCGCCGTACTCCTGCCACAGGTTGCGCGCTTCGATAAAGGCGGTTTTCCCTGTGCTTGCAGGGGCCGTACGGGAGTCGCTCATGGCAGGTTCACTTAGCGGGACGATATGTTGGCTGAACAGGGTCATGCCTTGCCTCCTTCATGCCAGGGGAAGCACAGGCGCAGCACTTGGCGCAGGCCCAGATCCATCAGCCAGGCCAGCAGGGTGATCCACACGACGTAGGGCAGGATCACGTCCATGGCCATGTAGCGACGCACTAGGAAGATGCGGTAACCGAGGCCGTCTGTCGAGGCGATGGCCTCGGCGGCGATCAGAAACAGCCAGGCCGAACCGAGCATCAGGCGCAGCGAGATCAGCAGGCGTGGCATCAGTTGCGGCAGTACCAGGCGCAGGATCAACGTCCAGGAGTTGGCACCGAGGGTCTGCGCCTTGATCAGCAGCTCGCCGGGAATCTCGCGGGCACGTTGCTCGATGTCACGAGCGATGCAGGGGGTGATGCCGATGACGATCAGCATCACCTTGGACAGCTCACCCAGGCCGAAGACGATGAACAGGATCGGCAGGATCGCCAGCGGCGGAATCATCGATAGCACCGTGAGCAGCGGCGACAGCGGCGCGCCGAACAGCGGCACGCTACCGGCGGCGATGCCCAGCACCAGGCCCAGCAGCGCGGCGATGCCAAGGCCCAGACCCAGGCGTTGCAGGCTGGAGGCGGTGTCCTGCCAGAACAGGTACTGGCCGCTGCGTTTGTCTTCGGTGAAGGCCAGGCGGTCGATGGCATCGACCATCTGGCTGGCGCTGGGCAGCAGCTTGTCGTTGGGGTTCTCAGCCAGGCGGCTGGTCGAGGCGCTGAAATAGACGAACAGCAGCAGGGCGAAGGGCAGCAGGATCAGCAGCAGGCGGCTGCTGCGATCCGGGTGGCGGTTGATCAGGCGCATGGATAGTCCTCGTCGGGCCTGGAACGAAATGCGTGCGCAGCTAGCAAGCGCAAGAGCGCGCTGGTTTCGGGCCTTTGGGGGGGGCGGCTGGTTGCCGCTGATGCGAGTGGGGCGTACCCATGATGAACCTCCAGTTTGACAGGGGCGAGCAGGAGTTCGCGGCGGTTCCCCACGGATGGGGCGCGTTCTCCCGGGCTTTTGTCCCGCCGTGTAACCTCGCTGGAGGTCGCTAGCTCTCGGACCAGTCGCTCGCCTGTGGCGAACCGGAACCCTAGCCGGCTATTGGCAAATTGTGGTGCCGCGATCCCGGCGAGCCGGGTTGTTCCTGCACGCAGGGTCCGTAGCGAACATCGTGCCAGCTAGCCGAGGCGCCTAGCTGGCGGGTTTCGTCGTCGCTCATTGCTGTGAGTGCGCGTTATTGGTGCGGATCGTGGTGCGCCTGCTGTGCGATGGGGCGTTACAGCGCCCCATCGGCGGCCAGTTCCATATAGCGATGGTTGAAGCGCAGCAGAATGCGCTGCGGGTTGCCCAGCGTCTTCTCGCCACTGAATTCGATACCCAGATTGGTCAGGCCCATGCCGCTCTTGCCCAGCAGGCCGTGAGCATCGGCAAAGTGCGCGACCCGTTGCATGAGGTCCGGCAGCTTGCCGGTGCGCGCGAAGTTCAGCGCGCTGCGCGGCGAATAGAACGAGCGCAGGGTGCCCAACTGGGCGTCGAAGTCTTCCGCGGTGGTGTCGGCGGCGGCTGCCATTCTGGCCCGGGCTTCACGACCGGCCGGGGTGGGCAGGCCGAGCAGGCGCTGGGTCTCGAACCAGGCGCCGGTCAGCGCGCGACCGAATTCCGGGTGCTGGGTAAGGGTCTGGCTGCTGACCACGGTGAGATCTAGGATTTCACCGGGAATCAGATTGGAACTGAACACCTGGCTGACCTCGGTCTTGCGCCGAATCTCGGAGAGGATCGGGTTCCAGGTGATCACCGCGTCGCCCTTGCCGGCGAGGAAGGCATCAGCGATTTCGGTATCGGAGACGTTGATGATGGTCACGTCGCTTTCATCGAGCAGGGCCCACTCCAGTGCGCGGCTGAGCAGGTAGTGCGAGACCGAGTTCTCCACCAGCAGCACGCTCTTGCCTTTCAGGTCCTGGATTCTCTTGCCGCTGCCACGCAGCAGCAGGGCGTCGGCGCCATTGGAGAAGTCGCCGATGATCAGCGCGGTGCTGTCCTTGCCGGCAGCAGCGGGAATGGTCAGGGCGTCCATGTTGGTCATGCTGCAGGCGTCGAACTGGCCGGCGCTGTAGCGCTCGATGGAGGCGACATAATCCGGCACTTCCTGCACCTGAATGTCAATGCCGTACTTGTCCGCCCACTTCTTCACGATGCCCTGTTCGGCGGCGTAGCCCCAGGGCATCCAGCCAGCGAATATCGACCAGCACAGCTTGAAGGTTTTAGGCGCGGCCTGGGCTGTCGGAGCGCCAAGCAGGCAGGCGCAGAGCAGGACGGTGAGCAGGGAGCGAATGGACATGGAAACCTCGGGTCATGGACGAAAGCGGGAAAGCCGGCAGCCTGGCTGCGCGTTCTCCCGGGCTTTTGTCCCGCCGTGTAACCCCGCGGCATCCCGCCGCTGCATGAGGTCGCCCACTCTCGGACCAGCCACTCGCCGTTTGACGAGCCGGAACCCTAGTCGGCCATTACGATTCGCTACCACTGACGATCCTGTGCATGGATCGGCTTTCCGCGACGCTGGGCAAGCGAATGCCATGCCAGCGACAGGGCAATTGTCCTGTGTTCTTGTGGTTTTGCGCCGTCGGTCACAGCCGACGAAGTGAATCGCACCTGTTGCGGGCGGCGCTGTCTGATGCCTCAGGGATCACCATCCCGGAGGCCGACATCGGTCGGCGTCGTCCCAGCGGTCACAGGAGGCCGCCATGCCCTACAAGATGCTGTTTTCCGCGTTGCTCTTGCTGCTTTCCGGTTGCGCCGTTTATGGCGATGGCTACGACCGTGGTTATCACCACGGCCATGGCTACCGTTACTACGACGGTCACCGGCGCGATTACTACCCGCCGCCACGCTACTACTACGAGGAGCGTCGGCATAACTACTATCCGGCTCCTCCACGCTACGTACCGGCGCCGCCGCCGCGTCATCATTATGGCCACGATCACCGGTATCGAGACGGCTACAAGCACCAGCAGCCGCGACATGACTATCGCCGCGACCAGCGTCGTCAGGAGCATCGCAGCGGGCAGATTCAGCGCGGCTGGGAGGCAGGCCGCAACACGCAGCATCGTTTCTCCAACGGGCGCAGCAATAACGAACATCGCCGTAGCGGCGAGCGCCGCTGGTAAGCCTCTCTCAATCCGCCGCGTGCTTGGCGCGCGGCGTCTGTTCATCCACCAAGCGAATCGCTGTAACCATGGCCTGCGCCGCTGGCGACAGGCTATGGCCGGCACGGCTGACCAGGCCATAGGCCGAATGCTGATGCAGACCCTGAGGCAACAGCGGCAGCAGGGCTAGCTGACCGCTATCGACTTCGTCGGCGATCACGTCCCAGGGCGCCATGCTCAGCACATCGCTGTCGGCCACCAGGCGCTTGAGTACCAGGAAGTTGTCGCATTGCACGCTCAACGGCTGCGCTCGCCCGCTGGCCTGCCCCAGGCTGCGTTCGACCACCTGTGGCAGCTGTGTGCCGGCGAGAGGGAAGTCGAGCAGGTCGCGCAGTTGCAGGTTGCGCCGCTGCAGCAGCGGATGAGCCGGGCGGCAGAACAGTACACCCTGATGCACGCGCAGCGGTTCGATGTGCAAGTGAGCGTCGTTCTGCAATTCACGGATATCGGCGACGAACAGCTCGATGGTCGAGTCCAGCAGGCTGTCGCGCAGCTCCAGCCAGTTGGCGATGTCCAGTTTCACCTGCACCCGCGGGTAGCGTTGCAGCAACTGCCCCAGCGCCTGCGGTATCAGGCGCGCGGCCGGGTAGGGGCCGGCGCCGAGGCGCAGTTCGCCGGCCTCCAGGTTGCCTAGCTGATTGACCGCGTTGCTCAGCGCCAGGCTGCCGGCCAGCAGGCGGCGCGCATGTTCCAGTACCAGGTGGCCATGGGCGGTGAGGCTGACGCCGCGGCTGTGGCGATCCACCAGGGTGCAGTCCAGCTGGCTCTCCAGCGCCTGGATGCTGCGGCTCAGCGCCGGCTGGCTGAGGTGCACAGCCGCTGCGGCGCGGGCGAAATGCGCGTGTTCGGCGAGGGCGACGAAGTGACGGAGCTGGCGTAGATCGTTCATGCGCTTCCTGCATTAACTGGTCTATTCGAATGCATTGGAATTATCGGACGGCCTTTGCCAACCTGCCAGCATTCCAACAACAAGACCTTCCAATGCCATGAGCCCATTCTCTCGCTTCAGCGGCCTGCTGCTGGCTGCCGCCCTGCCATTGAGCGCCTATGCCGAGCTGCCGGCCGAGCGTATCGAACCCAGCATCAACGCCGAACTGGCTGCCCATACCAAGGTGTTCGCCCAGCAGGTCTATCGTGTCGCCGACAACGTGTATTCGGCAGTCGGCTGGCAACTGGGCAACGTGGTGATGATCGAGGCGCCGCAGGGGCTGATCATCGTCGACACCGGCGAGTCGGTCAGCGAGTCGCGCAAGATCATGGCCGAGTTTCGCAAGCTCACAGATAAGCCGGTCAGAGCAGTGGTCTACACCCACTTCCACCCGGATCACATCAACGGCGTGCAGGCGTTCGTCAGCCGCGAGCAGGTGGAGCGCGGCGAGGTACAGATCTACGCCCACGAGACCCTGCTGCAGAACGTGGTGGCGCAGGGCGCGCTGGTCGGGCCGATTCTCGGCGTACGTTCGGCATACAGCTTCGGTTCCTTCCTGCCGGCCAGCGATCAGGAGGGCATGAACGGTGGTATCGGTCCGTTGGCCAAGCCGGAGCCGTCGTCCTTCATCGCGCCGACCGTAACCTTCGGCGAGCGCCTGGATACCACTATCGCCGGCCTCGACGTGCAGTTTTTGCATGTGCCGAGCGAGGCGCCGGACGAGATCACCCTGTACCTGCCGGCCAACCGAGTGCTGATCAGCGCCGAGGTCGATCAGGGCCCGACGCTGCCGAACATCCACACGCTGCGCGGCACCAAGTTCCGCGACCCGGTGCAGTGGGTCGAGAGCCTGGACAAGCTGCGTGCCTACCAGGCCGAGTACATGGTGCCGCTGCATGGTCGGCCGGTAAGCGGCCAGGACAAGGTCGAGGAAGTGCTGCGCATGACCCGCGATGGCATCGCCTATATCCACGACCAGACCGTGCGCTGGATGAACAAGGGCCTGACGCCCGACGAGTTGGTGGAGAAGGTCAAACTGCCGCCGCACCTGGCCGGTTACACGCCCTACCTGCGTGAGTACTACGGCACGGTGAAACACAGCGTGCGGCAGATCTACAACGGCTATCTGGGCTGGTTCCAGGGTGACCCGGTGGCACTCGACCCGACCCCGCCGAGGCAGTACGCCGAACGCCTGATTGCCCTGGCTGGTGGCCGCGAGAAACTGCTGCTGGAAGCCGGCAATGCCTACCTCAAGGGCGACTACCAATGGGCCGCCGAGCTGGCCGGCTATGCCATTCGTGTCGACCACGAAGACACACTGGCGCGCGAGATCAAGGCGCGCAGCTTTCGTAAGCTGGGCTACGCCAGCATGAACATCAACTGGCGCAACTGGTACCTGATGAGCGCCATGGAGCTGGAGGGCAAGCTTGATGGAGGTGTCATCCGCCAGCGCTCGGTGGAGATGCGCAAGGTGTTCCTCTCGCCGGACATGGTGCGCAGCTTCACCCCGCAGAGCTTCCTGCAGAACTGGGTGACTCGTATCGATCCGGAGAAGGCCGGCGATGTCGAGCTGACCCTGGGCTTCAGCTTCCCCGACGTGGGCGAGCAGTGGGCGCTGGAGGTCCGGCGCGGTGTCGCGCAGTTGCACAAGGGCATTCCTGAAGGCACAGCTCTACGCCTGAGTATGGACAAGCGCTTCATGGAAACCCTGCTGACCGGTGAGGGTGGTCTGGTCAAGGGCGCGCTGCTCGGAGATGTGAAGGTCGACGGCAACCTGCTGGAGATTCGTCGCTTCCTCAATTGCTTCGACTTCAGCGACGAGGCATTCGGACTGACCCTGCGTTAGCCCTCGGTGCGAAGCGGCAAGATCGGCGTTGTGTTTGCCATTCGCCGCGGGGCGCGGCTCCTACAGGGGATTGGGCACGACCTCGCAATCCGTCTTGTAGGAGCGTCGCCCCGGCGTGAAACGATTGCGGCTGTACGGCAAGATTGACGTCGTGTTTGCCATTCGCCGCGAGGCGCGGCTCCTACAGGGCAGGGGGCACGATCTCACCATTCGCGCTGTAGGAGCGTCGCCCCGGCGCGAAACGATTGCGGCTGTACGGCAAGATTGACGTCGTGCTTGCCATTCGCCGCGGGGCGCGGCTCCTACAGGGTAGGGGCACGATCTCACCATTCGCGCTGTAGGAGCGTCGCCCCGGCGCGAAACGATTGCGGCTGTACGGCAAGATTGACGTCGTGTTTGTCATTCGCCGCGAGTCGAGGTTCCTACAGGGCGTTCCCATCGAAAGAAGGGCGGTCTCCTGCCAACCGCACGGTCACACTTCAGGTTCATCCATTCGGAGGCTGACGATGAACCTGCTGTCTTTCGCCAAGGGCGCCCTGGCCATGTTCTGGCTGGTGGCGCTGCTCAATCTGTTCTACCCCTTCGCCACCCCGCTTGGCGGTTGGGTCAACTGGGCTGCGCTGCTGCTATTGCTGGCGCACGTCGGTGAGCTGTTGCTGTTTCGCGCGCGTCTGCAGGGGTTGCCCGTGCAATGGTGGCAACGCCTGCAGGTACTGCTGTTCGGCATGCTCCATCTACAACGTTTGCGTTGAACTGTGAGGCCGAGCAGCTGGGGTGTCGCAATACCTGTAGGAGCCGGCTTGCCCGCGATCCGTTCGAGACACCGCCAGCAAGCTGGCTCCTACAGGACTCTATTCCACGAATAATTGCTGCACCACCGAGAAGTCCTGCTTGCCCTTGCCCTGTTTGAGCAGCAGGCGGTAGAGCTGTAGTGCCAGGGCACCCATCGGTGTGCTGTTGCCGCTGTGGCTGGCGGTTTCCTGGGCCAGGCCGAGGTCCTTGGCCATCAGCTCGGCCATGAAGCCTCCGCTGTAGCCCTTCGAGGCAGGGGCGTTTTCCATTACTCCGGGCCAGGGGTTGTATTTCTCCAGCGTCCAGTTACCGCCGGAGCTCTGCCGCATGATCTCCGCCAGTACGGCCGGCTCCAGGCCGTTGGCCACGCCCATGGCCATGGCTTCGGCGGTGGCGATCATCTGTACCGCGAGCACCTGGTTGTTGCATACCTTGGCTACCTGGCCGGCGCCCTCCGGGCCGGCGTGGAAGATGTTCTTGCCCATGGCGGCGAGCATCGGTCTGGCCTTCTCCAGCGTCTGGGCTTCACCGCCCACCATGAAGGTCAGGGTGCCGGCTGCCGCGCCGCCGGTACCGCCGGATACCGGTGCATCGAGCAGAGCGATACCGCGCTCGCGGGCGGCGGCGTGCACCTTGCGCGCGGACTCCGGGGCGATGGTCGAGCACTCGATCACCAGTGTGCCGGCGGGCAGCCGCGCGAGCAGGCCGTCGTCGCCCAGGTACAAGCCTTCCACATGACGGCTGGCCGGCAGCATGCTGATCACCACCTTTGCCTGATCGATGGCGTCGGCGGCGCTATCGGCTGCCACGGCACCTTCGCCGGCCAGCGTGTCGACGGCGCTGCGCACCAGGTCGAAGACTTTCAGCGGATAGCCCGCCCGGAGCAGGTTGCGGGCCATGGGCATGCCCATGTGGCCGAGGCCGATAAAGGCGGTTTGGGTCATGGCAGCTTTCCTTTCTATTGGGCGCTTCGCGCATCGATTGTCATTGTTCGAGGATTGCTTGTGAGCTCTCCCGGAGCGCATCCGGGCTACATGTAGGGTGCGCAGTGCGCACCGGTCCGCGCCCTACAGATCCGCCAGCGGATGTTCGCCGTCCCAGGCCGGTGCGAAGTGCGCTTCGACCACGGCGGCGGGGATTGTGGCCACGTCCGGCCAGTGCCAATGTGGCGTCTGGTCCTTGTCGATCAGGCGGGCGCGCACGCCTTCGGGGAATTCCGGGTGGCGGCAGCAGTTCAGGCTCATGGCGTACTCCATGCGAAACACTTCGGCCAGCGACAGGTGCCGCGCGCGGCGGATCTGCTCCCAGACCAGGTGCGCGGTCAGCGGGCAGCCATGGGCCAGGGTCTTGGCGGCGCGGGCGAGCGGGGCGTCGTCATCCGCCTGCAGGGCGCTGATGGCATGAACGGCGGCGGGCAGGTCGGCGACGTCGAGCAGCTCGTCGATACGCTCGCGGTGCGGCAACCATTGGGCCGCCGGCCGCTCGCTGCGCGCTTCGTTCTCCAGCGCGCGCAGCAGGCTGTGCAGCTGCGCCGCGGGTTGTTCGCGCCAGTTCAGTTGCACCAGGCCTTCGAGCAGGGCGTCCTGCTGGTCGTCGCGCAGGCAGCGGTCGGCCAGGTTCAGGTCCAGCGCATCGCGGGCATTGATGCTGGCGGCGGTGAGGCCAAGGAACAGGCCCAGGCGCCCCGGCAGGCGAGCGAGGAACCAGCTGCCGCCGACATCCGGGTACAGGCCGATATTGATTTCCGGCATGCCCAGGCGGCTGCTCGGGGTGACGATACGGATACCGGCGCCCTGCATCAGGCCCATGCCGCCGCCCAGCACATGGCCGTGGGCCCAGCAGATGAAGGGCTTGGGGTAGGTGTGGATGCGATGATCGAGGCGATATTCGTCGGCGAAGAATCGTCGTGCCAGGGCCGGTATTTCGCCTGGCTGTTCGCGACACTGATTGACCAGTTGCACGACATCGCCGCCGGCGCAGAAGGCCTTGGGGCCGTTGCCGCGCAGCATCACGCAGGCGATGGTCGGGTCTTCTGCCCAGGCCTTCAGGCGTTCGTCGAGTGCTTCGATCATCGGCAAGGAGAGGGCGTTGAGGCTCTTCTCCGCATCCAGGCTGGCGATGCCGATGCGGTAGCCATGCAGGCTGGGGCGTTCTTCGAATTGCAGGTTCATAGGGGCTTCCTGCGTAGGGTGGATGACGGTTTATCCATCCACCTTACGGGTTTGTGGTGGACGTAAAAGCCGACGTCCACCCTACGGGACGGTAGGAGCGAGCTCTGCTCGCGAAAAGATGACGTCGCCTGATTCGCGAGCAGAGCTAGCTTCCAGGATTTATTTGTTGCGCCACTGCGGGTCGCGTTTTTCCAGAAAGGCGTTGACGCCCTCGCGGGTGTCGTCGGCATCGAACAGATCGACGAAGCGCTCGCGTTCCTCCGGCAGCCAGGTATTGGCACCACGCTCACGGGCACCCTGGATCAGTGGTTTGATGGTACGTACCGCTACCGGGCTTTGCCGCGCCACCTTGGATGCCAGCAGCAGTGCGGTGCCACGGGCTTCGCCGGTGTCCACCACCTGCTCGATCAGACCGATGCGCAGGGCGGTTTCGGCGTCGATGCGTTCACCGCAGAGGATCATGCGCTTGGCCCAGCCTTCGCCGACCAGCCAGGGCAGGGCCTGGGTGCCACCGGCGCAGGGCAACAGACCCACGGAGGCTTCCGGCAGGGCCATTTGTGCCTGGCGTTCGGCGATGCGGAGGTCGCAGGCCAGCGCGCACTCCAGGCCGCCGCCCATGGCGTAGCCGTTGATCGCGGCGATGGACACGCCGCGGAAATCGCGCAGGGTTTCGAAGGCCTCGCCAAAGCGTCGGGCCATCTCGCGGGCACGGGCCTTGTCACCATCGGCGAACATGTTCAGGTCGGCACCGGCGGAAAAGAACTTCGGCCCCTGGCCGGTCACCACCAGAGCGTACACCTCGTCGTCACGGTTGAGGTGCTCGACCACCTGCTTGAGACCGATCAGCGAGTCGCGGTCCCAGGTGTTGGCCGGTGGATGGTTGATGGTGATCAGCGCGGTGTGGCCGTGCTTCTCCACGGTGAGCTTGTGGGTCAGGTCGAAGATGCCGGATTTATAGGTTTCGATTGCAGTGCTCATAGCATTCCTCGTCAATGTTCGCCCCTCTCCCATTGATAGGAGAGGGGAAAACGGTTACAGCAGGCGATCGAGCATGCCGCCCTGCAGGAGCAGGCGGCGGGCGACGATCACCCGCATGATCTCGTTGGTGCCTTCCAGTATCTGGTGCACGCGGGCGTCGCGTACCCAGCGTTCCAGCGGATAGTCATTCAGATAGCCGTAGCCACCATGCAGTTGCAGCGCCTCGTTGCACACGTCGAAGCACTGGTCGGTGGCGAAGCGCTTGGCCATGGCGCAGTACAGGCTGGCCTCGCCGTGGCCATGGTCGAGCTTGTGCGCGGCCAGGCGCACCATCTGCCGGCTGGCGGTGAGGGCGGTGAGCATGTCGGCCAGCTTGAATTGCAAAGCCTGGAACTCGCTGAGCGCCTTGCCGAACTGCTTGCGTTCTTCTACGTAGCGCAGGCTTTGCTGCAGCGCTGCCTGGGCCGCACCGAGCGAGCAGCTGGCGATATTCAGACGCCCACCATCGAGGCCCTTCATGGCGTAGACGAAGCCTTCGCCTTCCGGGCCAATGCGGTGGCTGGCAGGGATGCGCACACCGTCAAAAGTGATGGTGCGGGTCGGCTGCGCCTTCCAGCCCATCTTGTCCTCGTTGCGTCCGTAACGTACGCCGGGCGCATCGGCAGGTACCAGGAAGCAGGAAATACCCTTGGCACCATCCTCGCCGGTGCGCGCCATGACGATCAGTACCTGCGTGCTTCCCGCACCGGAGATAAAGCACTTGCTGCCATCGATCACGTAGTCGTCGCCGTCGCGCCGCGCGCGGGTGCGCAGGTGGGCGGCATCGGAGCCGGCGTCCGGTTCGGTGAGGCAGTAGGAGGCCAGCGACTGGCCGTTGATCAGCCCCGGCAACCAGGCATCCTTAAGCGCCTGGTCGGCGAAGCTGGCGAGCATCCAGGTGGCCATGTTGTGGATGGTCAGGTAGGCGGTGGTGGCCACGCAGCCGGCCGCCAGTTGTTCGAAAATCAGTGAGCTGGACAGCCTGGACAAGCCCAGGCCGCCATCCTCTTCGCGCAGATACAGGGCCAGGTAGCCCTGTTCGGCAGCACGGCGAATCACCTCGACGGGGAAGTGCTGCTCGCGATCCCACTCGGCGGCGTGGGGCGTCAGCTCCCGCGCGGCGAAGGCGCGGGCGCTGTCGGTCAGAAGGCGTTGTTCATCACTGAGTTCGAAGTCCATGGCATCTCATTGCAAGGTCAGGGGTTGGCCACCAGCGCGGCGCTCGGCCTGCCACTCGGCGAGGCTGGGCAGCGCGCTGCTGGCATCGAGGCGGTCGACGATTTCGAAGTAGTCCTGCTTGAGCGGGTCCTTGAGTACTTCGTCGCGCGGCTTGACCTTTACCGCGTAGACCGTCTGCAGATTCTGGTGGTCGAAGGCACGCCATTGCTGTTCGTCTTTGAGCAAGGTGTAGCGGTAGCCTTCCAGCGCCTTGATCAGCGCTTCGCTGTCGAGGCTCTTGGCTCGCGTAGCGGCGTCGGCCCACTGTTGAACGATGCTGTAGGCCGAGGCGGCGGAGCTGGATGGGTACATCTCGTAGCGGGTCTTGAAGGCTTCGACGAAGGCTTGGCCACGCGCGGATTTTTCCAGCGCCGGCACGCGCCAGGTCCAGGGCTCGGTGCCGATCACGCCTGCCATCAGGTTGGGACCGGCCTGTTCGACCATGCTCTGGGTCAGGTTCGGCGCGACGATCTGCATGCGTTCTGTCAGGCCAAGATCCTTGGCGACGCGCATGGCACGCACCAGATCCTCGCCGAACAGCACCAGAGCGAGGATCTCGGCGTTGCTGGCAGCGGCCTGGGTCAGCGCGTCCTGATAGTCGGCCAGGCGCGCACCCGGGAAGGGGATGCGTACGCTGGCGTGCTGGGCGGCATTGTCGGTGGCGGTGGCCTGGCGCAGCGACGCCTCGCTGGTGTGGCCCCAGGTGTAGTCGGCGGTGACATAGAAGTAGCGCTTGTTCGGCAGGGTCTTGCTCAGGTATTGGCCGAGTACCTTGGCGCTCATCCAGGCGTTGTTGCACTCGCGAAACATGTAGCGATGGCCATCCTTGCCGGTGGTGTCGTTGGAGTAGGTGAGAGTGCCGAAGTACAGCAGACCATGCTGCCTGGCACGCTTGCCGGCGGCGATGGCGACCGCGCTGGAGGAGCCGCCGAAGAGCATCGCCGCGCCCTCGGCGGCCAGCTTGTCGACGTTCTTCTCGGCCTTGGCCGGACGCGAGGCGGTGTCCTTGCTGGACAGGCGCAAGGGCCGCCCCAGCACACCGCCGGCGGCGTTGATTTCATCGATGGCCAGCAGGGCTCCACGCATCTGCGCCAATCCCTCCTCCTTGTATGGTCCGGTGCGCGGATAGTTGAGGCCGAGGGTGATCGGCTCGGCAGCCTGCGCACAGGCGGTAAGTGCGGCCCACAGGGCCAGCGTGGCGGACAGTTGGCGCATTGCAGTTCTCCTTGTTTTTGTTCTGCAGAGAACTGTTTTACGCCGCTCGTCCAGTTCGAGTGATCGTCTATTAGTCTAAGAAACGCTCACCCAGTTCTCATTTCAGCTGAATAGTCATGTTCGGGCCATCGCCGAGCGGCGTGTCATCGAACCAGCGGCTGGTCACCGTCTTGGTCTCGGTATAGAAACGCACCGCCTGCTTGCCATAGGCGTGCAGGTCGCCGTAGAACGAGCCCTTCCAGCCGGTGAAGGAAAAGAATGGCAGCGGCACCGGAATCGGTACATTGATGCCCACCTGGCCGACTTCAATCGCATGCTGGAAATGCCGCGCAGCGCCGCCGGAGCGGGTGAACAGGCTGGTGCCGTTGCCGTAAGGGCTGGCGTTGACCAGTGCGATGGCCTCTTCCAGGGTGTCGACCTGCATGCACACCAGCACCGGGCCGAAGATCTCCTCGCGGTACAGGCCCATCTTCGTCGTCACGCCACGGAACAGCGTCGGCCCGACCCAGTTGCCATTCGGATACCCCTCCACCGTGCACTGCGAACCGTCGAGCAGGCACTCGGCGCCTTCTGCCTTGCCCTGTTCGATCAGGCGCAGCACGCGCTGGCGTGCCTGCGGGCTGATCAGCGGGCCGTAGGCGGCGCCGCTGTCCTGCCAGTGGCCGGGACGCAGTGCGGCCATCTGCTCGGCCAGTTCATCGATCCACTGTTTCGATTTGCCGACGAACACCGCCACGCTGATCGCCATGCAGCGCTGCCCGGCGGCGCCGCAACTGGCACCGAGCAGGTTGCTGAGCACCTGATCCTTCGGTGCGTCAGGCATGATCACCATATGGTTCTTGGCCCCGGCGAAGGCTTGCACCCGTTTCAAATGCTGGGTACCGGTGCGATAGACGTGCTGGCCCACCGTCACCGAACCGACGAAGGACACCGCGCGCACCAGCGGGTGCACCAGCAGCGCATCGACCTGCTCGCGGCCGCCATGCAGCACCTGCAGTACGCCGGCTGGTGCGCCGGCCTCGAGGAACAGTTCAGCCAGACGATTGGGCGTCATCGGGTCCTGTTCCGAGGGTTTGAGAATGAAGGTATTGCCGCAGGCGATGGCCAGCGGAAACATCCACAACGGAATCATCGCCGGGAAGTTGAACGGGGTGATGCCGACGCACACGCCCAGTGGTTGGATCCAACTGGCGGTGTCGATCTCGCGGGCGACGTTTTCCACCGTCTCGCCCATCATCAGGCTGGCGATATTGGCGGCGTGTTCGGCCACTTCGATGCCGCGCCAGACGTCGCCCTTGGCATCGGCGAAGGTCTTGCCGGTTTCCGCCGCGAGAATCTCCGCCAGCTCGTCGTGGTGTTCCTTGAGCAGGTGCTGGTAGCGCAGCATCAGGCGGGCGCGCTCCGATACCGGTACTTCGCGCCAGGCGAGGAAGGCTTTCTGCGCACTGGCCACTGCGGCCTCGATTTCCTCGGCAGTGGCTTTGGGGGCGAGGGCGATCACTTCCTGGGTGGCCGGGTCGGTGACTTCGATCAGCTCACGAGCCTGGCTGGTTTGCCATTGGCCGTCGATCAGTTGCGGTAGCGTGCGGGGCATGGTCGCCTCCTGTTGTTCTTGTATGGGCTCTTTATAGCCATTCGATGTCCGCTTGTGGATTGACGATCTTGGTCTTGGGATGGACGATCTTGTCATTCGATCAGAATGCAAAGGAGTGATGCAGTGGGGATGCGGGTGGAAACCTCCAATTGGCCGTTGCCCGTCGGTGGGCAGCGCTTCATCACCCCGCCGCGCCTGCGCCGTTTGCTGGCACGCCATGCTTTGAGCACCGGGTGCTATCCCTTGGCCATCGGCTTCTACCCGGAAGCGGCCGGGCACCAGATGCGACGCCTGCAACCTGACGATCATCTGCTGATCTATTGCCGCTCAGGAAGTGGTTGGCTGGAAGTAGCGAATGGACGATTCGAGGTTGCCGCTGGCGATCTGCTGCTGCTGCCCAAGGATGCGCCGCATGCCTATGGCGCTGACCTGCATAACCCTTGGACGATCTACTGGGTGCACTTCGACGGCAGCCTCAGCGAGGACTTCCTGCGTCTGCTGGGCGCGCAGACGCTGCGGCGTATCGGCGTGCAGCCCAGGTTGATCGGCGATTTCGAGGCGTTGCTGGGTTTACAGCGCCAGGGCCTCAACGTCTTGCCCTTCATCCATGCCGCGCACCGTTTGCAGGCGATGCTCAGCTCGCTGGCCGCGCTGCCGGCGCGGGTCAACCTCAAGTCCGGCCGCGTGCTGGATATCGAGGCGGTGCAGGCGGTGATGCGCGCACACCTGCACGGCAGCCTCAACCTCGATGAGCTGGCCGCACAGTTCAAGCTGTCGCGCTTTCACTTCGCCAAGACCTACCGCGCGCTGACCGGCCATGCGCCGATCCAGGATTTCATCCAGTTGAAGATGGCCCTGGCCTGCCGCCTGCTCGACCGCGGGGATGCCGAAGTGCGTCAGGTCGCCGAGCAGCTTGGCTACGACGATCCCTATTACTTCTCACGGCTGTTTCGCAAGGTAGTGGGCATGGCGCCCAGTCATTACCGGGCGCTGCATCAGGGCTAGCAGGCTGTTGAAAAACTACCTGCGTTGCCATTGCTGCGTTAAAAACAGCCTCGTGCGCGAGTCCGAGCTAGGCGCCCCCATCAAAATGCTCATTTACAACACGTAAAGTCGGACGCGACCCCGGTCGTTTTTCGGCTGTTTTTGCGGGGCCGCCATCGGTATTGCACTGGCTGCCTCGCCTACGTTTTTCAACGGCCTGCTAGTGGCGCGCCCGTTACACCCGCGCGATGGTCGCCAGGCCGGTGGCCACCAGCTTTTCCTGGCCATCCTTCAGGGCAAATACATCGGCTCGGCAGACTGCCTGGCGCTGCCCGGCCTTGAGCACTTCGGCGCGGCACAGCAGGCGTTCGCCGAGCGCCGGTGCGAGCAGGTTGAGCTTGTATTCGCTGGTGACCACATCGCCGACCATCGATGCTGCTGCCCAGGCGCAGCCGCTGTCGACCATGAAGCCGACCACCGCGCCATGCATGTAGCCATGGTGCTGGCACAGGTCGGGACGGCTGCGCACCTGCAGGCTGACCCGGCCCGGCGCGAAGTCGAGCAACTCGGCGCCGAGCAACTGGGCGAAGGTGGAGTGGGCGAGCGCCTGTTCCAGGCGTTCACGGCTGATACCGTTCGAGTCGCTCATATGACCTCCTGCATGGTGCGGTGCAGAAGAGTCTCAACCTGCTCCAGAGGGCGGACAAGCTGCATCCATGTGCCTGATGAGGCTGCATAGCAGGCGCTTCAGGCGAGCAGACGCTTCCACAATTGCAGTTCGCCCGCCAGCTCCTGCCTCAGTTCGTCAAGCGGCTGCTCCAGCCCCAGTTTTGCCTGCGCCGGTAGCGGCCCCTGCAGCGTTTGGCTCGTCTGCAGGGCACTGGCGAGCAGGACCAGATCCGCCAGGTCGGCAGCGCCGTCATGCTCGCGTTGCCATTGACCAAAAAGGCGCGTGGATTCGATCACTGCCGAGGGCAGCTGCCAGCGCGTCAGGATCAGGGCGCCGAGATCACCGGACAGCTGATCGCATAGCTCGTGCAGCGTATCGCTCTCGCGCGGTACGTTCGGCCACTGCTCCAGCTCGGAAAGTAGTGGCAGGCTGCCAATGTCCTGTAGCAAGCCGCCGAGCATGGCGTCGTCCAGTGACATGCCCGTGCGCTGGGCCAGTACCGCGCAGTGGGCGGCGCGCTCCCTGGCACTGCGCCAACGAGTGCGAAATGCCTGCTGCAGCGCAGGTTCGGAACTGGTGAACAGGTTTTGCAGGCTGAAGCCCAACACCAGGTCCGCCAGTTGGCGGGTACCAAGGCGGCTCAGCAGTTCACGCAGCGAACTACAGGAGCGCTCCCCGCGCAGCAGAGGGGTATTGGAGAACTGCATCAGGTACGCGGCCAGCGGCGGGTCGCCAGTTATCACGCGGGTCAGCTGTTCCAGCGAGGTGCGTGGGTCGTCCAACAGCTTTCTGATGCGGACGGCGGCTTCAGGCATCTGCGGAATCCTGGCTTCGCCCTTCAGGAAACGGTTGAGCAACGCCATGCGCAGGGTATCGGTAGAAGTGGGCATCGGCTTGGATTCATCGGTTGAGGCGATGCCAGAAAGGCTAGCAAAGCATCCTGCATGGCGCCGGCAAGCTCTTCCTTGACTTGCCTTGCGGCCTTCTCTAGCGTGCCTCCACTCGTTTTGTACCCGCAGGAAAACCGCATGACCGACGATCGCATCAAGCTCGAAGCCAGCTGGAAACACGCGCTGCGTGAGGAGTTCGACAAGCCTTACATGAGCGAGCTGCGTGCGTTCCTGCAGGCGGAGAAGGCGGCCGGCAAGGAAATCTATCCGCCGGGCCCACTGATCTTCAATGCGCTCAACTCCACGCCGCTGGATCAGATCAAGGTAGTGATCATCGGCCAGGACCCGTACCACGGCCCCGGTCAGGCACACGGCCTGTGCTTCTCGGTGCAGCCGGGCGTGCAGACGCCGCCGTCGCTGGTGAATATCTACAAAGAGCTCAAGCGCGACCTCAATATCGACATCCCCGCGCACGGCTACCTGCAGAGCTGGGCCGATCAGGGCGTGCTGCTGCTCAACACCTCGCTGACGGTAGAGCGCGCCAACGCCGGCTCGCACGCGGGCAAGGGCTGGCAGTTGTTTACCGATCGGGTGATCGAAGTGGTCAGCGAGCATCAGCCCAAACTGGTGTTCCTGCTCTGGGGCAGCCACGCGCAGAGCAAACAGCGCCTGATCGACCCGACCAAGCACCTGGTGCTGCGTTCACCGCATCCGTCGCCGCTGTCGGCGCATCGCGGTTTCATCGGCAATGGCCATTTCAGTCGCTGCAACCAGTTCCTCAGCCAGAATGGCATGACGCCCATCGACTGGCGCTTACCGGCGCTCTAAGCCCGCTTCCGAGGCCTGCTTAGCGCCGCGCAACTGCCTGATCAGCCGTGCACTGCTGCGCGGCCAGGTCGGCATGCAGGCTTTGCAAGCGTTTGTCGGCTCGTTCCATCTGTTTTGAGTCAGCCTGGGCAACCAGGTCGACGATCATCTCGGCCATGGCCTGGCGATTCTTCTGGTAGCTGATCCGGTAGGCGCTGGTGTAGAAGCGCTCGCGTTGTTGCAGCAGGGCAGTCATGCGCGCAGCGAAATCGTCGCCACGGCGTACTTCCAAGGCCTCACGCAGGGCCTGCTGCCAGGCCATGCGGTTTTCCAGCCAGACCTGGTTTTGTTCGCCCAGGCCCTGTGCCCAGCTCTGCACCCGCTCGCGCTGCTCGGCGTTCAGGGTGCCGAACCAGGGTTGCAGACGCTCCTCCATGCGCTCGGCACGCCGGCTGACCTGCTCCTGCACCGGCGGCTCGAGAAACTCTTCACGCAGCTTGGCGTTCTGCTCGTCCATTGCCGCCAATAGCTGATCGACCTGACGCGGACTGAGGCCACGCAGCAGCTCGATGGTGCTGGGGGTTATTTCCACGGCGATGCGCTGCATGGCCTGTTCGAAGTCGGCCAGCTGGCTGGCCATCAGCTCGCTGTCACGGCTGCTCAGCGCCTGCTGACTGCGTTGCAGCCAGTCGAGATAACGCGGTAGCTCGACGCTGCAATGCCAGGCCAGGTGCTCCTGCAGCTGGGGTTTGAGCCAGGCACTCTGCTCGCTGGTCAGCGCCACGTAGTCGCCCAGCTTCCACGGGATCAGCCAATCGAGGTTGCGATAGGCCAGGCCGACACGACTGCAGGCGCTCAGCAGCAGGGTGATGGCCAGTAGCAGGAGCAAAGGCTTGCGCATGATCGGGGCTCGTGGGGGCACAGTTGTTGAGACTAATACTCGTCGAGGCTGACGCAAGAGGGCGGAAATATTCGCTTATGACTTCGCTGGTGTGAGGTTCGGATCGTGGGCAGAAGGGATTCTTTGCATGGATTGGGAAAGTGCGGATTGATACCGGACTGGTAAGTGCGTGTGTTCTTTTGCGCTATTTACGTCCGGGCAAAGGTCATTGGCGTGTCGATCTTTCGTCTTGGTTTCGCCCCTTACGGGCGAGTCACTTTCTCTTGCTTGCCCAAGAGAAAGTAACCAAAGAGAAGGGCACCCCGACATCCGGCCCCGGCTGCGCCGGGGTTCCCTCATTCCATCACCACTCCAGGGGCCCGCCACGAAGGGCCATCCCTGGCCCATCGTGGCTCTCGCGACATCCATGTCGCTCAACCCCTTACGCGGCGATTTCACTCGGCCTCCTGAAGGGGATTTGGGCGTCGTCTGTGAGATCGCGGTGAAAGATCAAAAGCCAGACGCCGCTGAGTTTAATTATGTGGAGATTACGCAAGCTCGCGACCTGGTCCCCTTCAGGAGGCCGAGTGGAGGTGTTGCGTAGGGGAGCGAGCCGCATGGATGCGGCGAGAGGCTTAAAGGGCCAGGGATGGCCCTTGTAAGCCGGCCCCGGAGCAACGCCGGAGCGAGGGAAGTTTCGCGTAGCGAAACCCGGATGTCGGGGTGCCCTTCTTTGGCACACCTTTCTTGGGCAAGCAAGAAAGGTGCGGCGCCCGTAAGGGGCGCAACCTAAACGCTCAGTGGACTCGGTAATGGATAGTGCCAAGTCAGTAAGCAATACGCACACAAACTCACTAGTCCAGTGTCAAACGCATCCAAATAGGAATAACTAATAAAAAACCGCCCCGAAGGGCGGTTTCCATGTCGCAGGTTGCGCTTAGCCGCCGAGGTAGGCGTCGCGTACCTTGGGGTCGTTGAGCAGCTCTTCACCGCTGCCGCGCATGACGATGTGGCCGTTCTCCAGCACGTAGCCGCGATCAGCCAGCTTCAGCGCCTGGTTGGCGTTCTGCTCGACCAGGAACACGGTCACGCCGTCTTTGCGCAGTTGCTCGATGATGTCGAAGATCTGCTGGATGATGATCGGCGCCAGGCCCAGCGACGGCTCGTCGAGCAGCAGCAGGTTGGGCTTGCTCATCAAGGCACGACCGATGGCGAGCATCTGCTGCTCGCCGCCGCTCATGGTGCCGGCACGCTGGGCGAAGCGCTCCTTCAGGCGCGGGAACAGGTGCAGGACCTTGTCCAGTTGCTCCTGATTGTCCGCCTTGCCCCCGAAGAAGCCGCCCATGGCCAGGTTTTCCTCGACGGTCAGGCGGGCGAACACGCGACGGCCTTCCGGCACGATGGCGATGCTCTTGCGCATGATCTCCGGGGTATCCATGCCCACCAGCTCTTCACCCAAGTAGCGGATGCTGCCGCTGGTGGCGCGCGGGTTGCCGCACAGGGTCATGAGCAGGGTCGACTTGCCGGCACCGTTGGCGCCGATCAGGGTGACGATCTCGCCTTTCTGCACTTCGATGCTGACGTCGTGCAGGGCCTGGATCTTGCCGTAGAAGGTTGAGACGTTGTTGAAGCTGAGCATGGATTACGCCTCCCCCAGATAGGCTTTGATCACGTCCGGGTTGTTGCGGATGTCGTCCGGCGTGCCGTCGGCCAGGGGAGTGCCCTGGTTGATCACGTAGATGTGGTCGGAAATGCTCATCACCAGCTTCATGTCGTGCTCGATCAGCAGCACGGTGACATTGTGTTCGTCACGCAGCACGCTGATCAGGGCTTTCAGGTCTTCGGTTTCACGCGGGTTGAGACCGGCGGCCGGCTCGTCGAGCATAAGGATGCTCGGGCGCGTCATCATGCAGCGGGCGATTTCCAGGCGACGCTGCTGACCATAGGCCAGGGTACCGGCGCTACGGTTGGCGAAGTCCACCAGGTCGACCTGTTCCAGCCAGTGGGCGGCGTAGTCCATGGCCTCGCGCTCGCTGCGGCGGAACGCCGAGGTCTTGAACAGACCCGCCAGGTAGCTGGTGTTGAGATGGCGATGCTGGGCGATCAGCAGGTTTTCCACCGCCGTCATGTCCTTGAACAGACGCACGTTCTGGAAGGTGCGTACCACGCCCTTGCGGGCGATCTTGTGGCCTGGCAGGCCTTCGATCGCCTCGCCGTTCAGGCGGATGCTGCCGGAGCTCGGCTGATAGAAACCGGTCAGGCAGTTGAAGACGGTGGTCTTGCCGGCGCCGTTCGGGCCGATCATCGAGACCACCTGCTTTTCCTTGACGTTCAGGCCCACCCCGTTGACGGCCAGCAGGCCGCCGAAACGCATGGACAGGCCGCTTACTTCGAGAATCGTGCGGCTCATCGCTTCAGCTCCAGGTGGGGACGTTGCATCGGCAGCAACCCTTGCGGGCGCCAGATCATCATGAAGATCATGACCAGGCCGAAGATCAGCATGCGGTACTCGCTCAGCTCACGCATCTCCTGCAGCATCACCATGACGATGGCGGCGAGGATAACGCCCAGCTGCGAGCCCATGCCGCCGAGTACGACGATGGCGAGGATCATCGCTGACTCGATGAAGGTGAACGACTCCGGCGTCACCAGACCCTGACGAGCAGCGAAGAAGCTGCCGGCGAAACCGGCCAGGCTGGCACCGATGGTGAAGGCCGAGAGCTTGATCACGGTCGGGTTCAGGCCCAGCGCACGGCAGGCGATCTCGTCTTCACGCAGCGCTTCCCAGGCACGGCCAATCGGCATGCGCAGCAGGCGGTTGACCAGGAACAGGGTCAGCAGCACCAGCAGTAAAGCGATCAGGTAGAGGAAGATCACCTTGTACTGCGAGTTGTAGGCGATTTCGAAGTAGCCGTGGAAGGTCGGCATGTCGGCCGGCACGCGGCGCTCGAAGGACAGACCGAACAGGGTCGGCTTGTTCTCGTTGGCGATACTCAGGCCGTTCGGGCCACCGGTCAGTTCGGTGAGGTTACGCAGCAGAATGCGGATGATCTCGCCGAAGCCCAGGGTCACGATGGCCAGGTAGTCACCGCGCAGGCGCAGCACCGGGAAACCCAGCAGGAAGCCGAACAGCGCCGCCATCATCCCGGCGATCGGCAGGCACATCCAGAAACTCAGGCCGAAGTAGTGCGAGAGGATCGCATAGCTGTAGGCGCCGACTGCGTAGAAGCCGACGTAACCCAGGTCGAGCAGACCGGCCAGACCCACGACGATGTTCAGGCCGAGGCCGAGCATCACGTAGATCAGGATCAGCGTGGCGATATCCACCGAACCGCGGCTGGCGAAGAACGGCCACACCAGCGCCACCATGACCATCGCCAGAATGATCCAGCGCTGGGTAGAGGGCAGGGTGAGGAAGTTGCCAATCTGACCGGAGCCGCTGGGCAGCTTGGGCAGTTTGGCCCAGGTCGGAGTCAGCCGGTCACGCAGCAATTGCCAGAGGAAGATCAGCGTAGCGGCGCCGCCGATGCACCAGAGTTCGAACGCAGTTGCGCCTTCCACGCGCAGGCTGATGCCGACGGTGGAGAGTTTCAGGCCCAGTACCGGGTAGGAGATGATCAGCACCAGCAGGGCGCTGAAAATCGCGGATTTGATGTTCCGGCTCATACCTTTTCCACCTCCGGGCGGCCAAGGATGCCGGTTGGACGGAACAGCAGCACCAGCACCAGCAGGCTGAACGCCACCACGTCCTTGTATTGATCACCGAAGATATCGGCGCCGAAGGCTTCGGCAACGCCCAGCAGCAGGCCGCCGAGTACCGCGCCAGGGATGCTGCCGATGCCGCCCAGTACCGCAGCGGTGAAGGCCTTGATGCCGGCGAGAAAGCCAAGGTGCGGGTTGATCACGCCGTAGTTCATGCCCAGCAGTACCGAGGCGATGGCGGCCAGCGCAGCACCGATGACGAAGGTCAGGGCGATGATGTTGTTGGTGTTGATGCCGAGCAGGTTGGCCATCTTCAGGTCTTCGGCGCAGGCGCGGCAGGCACGGCCCAGGCGCGAACGGGAGATGAACAGGGTCAGACCGATCATGGTGACGAAGGTGACGATAAAGATCAGCACCTGCATGTAGGACACCACCACGCCGTTGGCGGCGCTTTCACCGAGGATGAAATTGCCCGGCAGCAGGCTGGGAATGGCCTTGTCCTTGGAGTCCTGTGAGAGCAACACCGCGTTCTGCAAGAAGATCGACATACCGATCGCGGAGATCAGCGGGATCAGACGGTTGCCGCCGCGCAGGGGGCGGTAGGCCACCCGCTCGATGCTGTAGCCGTAGGCGCTGGTGACGATCATGGTGGCCGCGAAGGCCGCGATCATCACGAAGGGCACGGCTTCCAGGCCGAACATGGCGAGGCCGGCGATAACAGTGAAGGCTACGTACGAGCCAATCATGTAAACCTCGCCATGGGCGAAGTTGATCATGCCGATGATGCCGTAGACCATGGTGTAGCCGATGGCGATCAGGGCATAGGTACTGCCAATGGTCAGGCCATTGATCAGCTGTTGTAGGTAGTGATAAAGATCAGGCATTGCCTAACTCCTGGGCGCTTGCGTAAAGCGGCGCTTGTGGCGCAGCGCGAGGCCGGAATTCTTCTAATAAACAAAGCCCACTGCTCGCGCAGTGGGCTTTGGCTCAGACAGGAAGCTTACTTGGCTTCGGACTTGGTGCCGTCCTGGTGCCACTCGTACACCACGAAGCTGAAGTCCTTCAGGTCACCCTTCTCGTCGAAGCCCAGGGCGCCGGTGGGGGTGTCGAAGCTGTTGGCGCGCAGGGCAGCCGCTACCTTGGCGGTATCGGTATCGCCGGCTTTCTCGATGCCTTCGGCGATGACCTGAACGGCAGCGTAGGCCGGGAACACGAACGGACCGCTCGGGTCTTCGTTCTTGGCCTTGAAGGCCTCGACCAGCGCCTGGTTCTTCGGATCCTGGTCGAAGGACTTCGGCAGGGTCACCAGCAGGCCTTCGGAAGCCGGGCCGGCGATGGCCGAGATTTCCTTGTTACCCACGCCTTCCGGGCCCATGAACTTGACGTTCAGGCCGCGCTCTTTGGTCTGGCGCAGCAGCAGGCCCAGCTCCGGGTGGTAGCCGCCGTAGTAGACGAAGTCGACGCCAGCTTGGTTGAGCTTGGCGATCAGCGCGGAGAAGTCCTTGTCGCCGGCGTTGATGCCTTCGAACAGGGAAACCTTGACGCCTTTGCCTTCCAGGGTCTGCTTGACCGCGGTGGCGATGCCTTCGCCGTACTGCTGCTTGTCGTGAATGACGGCGACGTTCTTCGGCTTGACGTGGTCAGCGATAAAGTTACCGGCGGTCGGGCCTTGCAGACTGTCCAGACCGATGGTGCGGAAGACCAGCTCATAGCCACGAGCAGTGATGTCCGGGCTGGTGGAAGCCGCGGTGATCATCAGGATGCCTTCGTCTTCGTAGATGTCTGAAGCCGGCTGAGTGGAGCTGGAGCACAGGTGGCCAACCACGAACTTGACGCCGTCGTTGACGATCTTGTTAGCAACGGCAACGGCTTGTTTCGGATCGCACGCGTCGTCGTAGACCACGCCTTCGAGCTGGGCGCCGTTGACGCCGCCGGCCTTGTTGATCTGTTCGATGGCCATCTTGGCGCCGATGAATTGCATCTCGCCGTACTGAGCAACGGCACCGGTCACCGGACCGGCCAGACCGATCTTGATGTTGTCGGCCGCCATCGAATAGCTGGCCGCCCCCGCCAGTGCCATTGCCGCGAACAGCTTGGAAATCTGCTTAGTAGCCTTGTTCATGAGTGCTCCACTCTTGTGTTTTTCGTTGTTGTAGTTCTTGCGGCCGAAGCTGCAGAACCGGGTCCGTTACCCCGGTAATGCCTCCGGCAACTGTACCGGAACAGTGTAGAGCGCGGATTTGCGCCTTGAAAAGCCGGCAGCTGGAGGCGAAACGTGGGGTTGTCGCTAAATTGCAAGGAATGTATAGAAAAACGGCGTGGCCTGGGTCGGCTGGCGAGCGTCGCGCGGTTGCCAGGGCAGTTGCCGACGCTATCATTGCGCGCCTGCATTCAAAGCCATCGACACGGGACACACCATGACGGATCAATCTAGCACCCTCTATGCCAAGCTGCTCGGTGAGACAGCGCCGATTCGTTGGCAGGAACTGCAGCCGTTCTTCGCTCGCGGTGCGCTACTCTGGGTCGAGGGTAGTCAGGATCTGGTGGCGGTCGCGCAGGCTGTGGCCGAGAACGATCAGGCTCGAGTCGCGCAATGGATGAACCAAGGCCTGCTGTGCAAGCTCGAAGATTCACGTGCCGAAGATCTGCTCTCGCGTGACCCGCAGTTGTGGGCAGTCGTGGTCGCCCCCTGGGTGCTGGTACAGGAAAGGGCAGGGGATTCGACCCTGCACTGAAATGGCGCACTGCAGGGCTGTGAGCAGCGAGCTAGACTCTTCGCACGCTCCCGTCAGGGAGTTTTTCGTAGCGTCATGGCAAAGGAGTGAGCCCCATGTTCGAACCTGGTCACCTGCATCGCAGCAATCCGCCTGGCCTGGGCGGGCAACCCGGTTACAGCATCGATTTCTACTACGAGGTGCGCAAGGATTCGCAAGAAGGGCCCATGCTGCATGGGCGCCTGGTTGGCGAGATCGACGGCAAGGCCTTCGAGGAAGTCTTCGAGATGCATCGCGATACCGCGTTCAATTTCGCCAGCGTGATCTCCCGCCTGGTGGCCAAGCATGGCCTGCCGCCCAACCATAGCCCGATCATGCGGGCGCATGCCGAATACGATGCGATCTTCGAGGACATTCGCGCCAGGCTGCACGCCAAGCCGGGTGAAGCGGTGGACCTCGATCACCTGGAGCGCGACGGTCTGACGTGATCCCCTGGCTGTTCGAGGACGAAAAAAAACCGGATTCCAGGATCCGGTTTTTCATTCTCGGTCGTGCGTCAGGCCGCGACGAAACCTGCAGGGTAGGCCAGCGAGACTTGGCTGCTCTGCACTTCGGCGATGGTTTCGCGGACGACCTGCTTGGCCAGGCAAGCACACTTGCCGCACTGGCTGGCGATGCCGAGCGTGCCGCGCACTTCACGGTAGCTGCAGCAGCCCTCGTAGACCGCATCGCGGATTTGAGTATCGGTGACACCTTCACAGAGGCAGACGTACATAAGCAAGGCTCGTCTTGGTGGTTCTGTTCAATGGACCGGATACTAATGTTAATGAGAATGCTTGTCAAAGATCTATTGCGAATGCTCGCAGTGTCTGACGAACGGTTCGGGCTCGGGCTGAAAAAAGGTTCTTCGCATAGTTTGGGGAAAGTGCGGGTTGACACCGGACTGGCAAATAAGTGTGTGCTGCTGCCAACTTGGCACTATCCATCAGCGCGCTGTCTGGTCTGATGGGTTTCGCCCCTTACGGGCGAGTCACTTTCTCTTGCTTGCCCAAGAGAAAGTAACCAAAGAGAAGGGCACCCCACCATCCGGGCTAGGCGCCCCCGCCCTGCTGCGCCGGGGTTCCCTCGCTCCATCACCACTTCAGGGGCACGACCGGATGCGGCCCACCGACGAAGGGCCATCCCTGGCCCATCGTGGCTCTCGCGACATCCATGTCGCTCAACCCCTTACGTGGCGATTCCACTCGGCCTCCTGAAGGGGACTTGGCCGTCGTCTGCACCATCGCAGTTGAAGAGCAAAGGCAAAGGCCAGACGCCGCCAATTCCAATCAGGGTGAGCGCAGCGAATCAAGGTGTGGCGCCCGTAAGGGGCGCAACCCAAACGTTCAGCAGACGCGCTAATGGATAGAGCTAAGTCGTCGAAAGCCACACAAACTTGCCAGCCCGGTGCCAACTCGCACTTGTCCCCAAACTATGCGTAGAACCAAAAAAACCGGCAGACGCCGGTTTTTTCATGGGGTTCGATCGCCGCGCAGAGGCTCACTGATCGAACTCGTCCCAACCACCCATTTCCTTCCAGCGATTGACGATGCCGCAGAACAGCTCGGCGGTCTTCTCGGTGTCGTAGCGCGCCGAGTGCGCTTCCTTGCCGTCGAACTCGATACCGGCCGTCTGGCAGGCCTTGGCCAGCACGGTCTGGCCATAAGCGAGACCGGCGAGGGTCGCGGTGTCGAAGCTGGAGAACGGGTGGAAGGGGTTGCGCTTGATGCCGCAACGGGCCACCGCCGCATTGAGGAAGCCCAGGTCGAAACTACTGTTATGACCGACCAGGATCGCGCGCTTGCAGCCAGCTGATTTGATCGACTTGCGCAGGCCCTTGAAGATTTCGCCCAGGGCATGTTCTTCGCTTACCGCCATGCGCAGCGGGTGGTCGAGCTTGATGCCGGTGAATTCCAGCGCGGCTTGTTCGATGTTGGCGCCTGCGAAGGGTTCAATGCGGAAGAAGTGGGTGTGATCTGGATAAAGAAAGCCGCTCTCGTCCATGGCGATGGTGGTCGCGGCGATTTCCAGCAGGGCATCGGTGGCGCAGTTGAAGCCGCCGGTCTCCACATCCACCACAACCGGCAGATAACCGCGAAAGCGCGCCGCCATGGGCGTGCGCGGGCCGGACGGCAGGCTGGGTTCGAGTTCTTCGTCGTAGTTGTCTTCGCTCACGCCTGAGCCTCCAGCAATTTCCAGCGCAGGGTTTCGCCGGCGCGCAGCGGCACCACGCTGTTGTCGCCCAGCGGCAGGGTGGCCGGTACGGTCCACTCCTCGCGCACCAGGGTGATGCTGTCGCTGTTACGTGGCATGCCGTAGAAGTCCGGGCCGTGGAAGCTGGCGAAGGCTTCTAGCTTGTCCAGGGCGCCGCGCTGCTCGAAAGCCTCGGCGTACAGTTCGATGGCCGCATAGGCGGTGTAGCAGCCGGCGCAGCCGCAGGCGGCTTCCTTGGCGTGCTTGACGTGCGGCGCCGAGTCGGTGCCGAGGAAGAATTTGGCGTTGCCGCTGGTGGCGGCGTCGAGCAGGGCTTCCTGGTGCACGTTGCGCTTGAGGATCGGCAGGCAATAGAAGTGCGGGCGAATGCCGCCAACCAGCATGTGGTTGCGGTTGTACAGCAGGTGATGCGCGGTGATGGTGGCGCCGACGTTGGCCGAGGCGGCCTCGACGAACTGCACCGCGTCACGGGTGGTGATGTGCTCGAACACCACTTTCAGTGTGGGGAAGCGCTCGACCACGCGGGTGAGGTGCTCGTCGATGAAGGCTTTTTCGCGGTCGAACACGTCGATCTCGGCGCGGGTCACTTCGCCATGCACCAGCAGCAGCATGCCGACTTCTGCCATGGCTTCCAGCGCCGGGAAGATCTTGTCGATGCTGGTCACGCCCGAGTCGGAGTTGGTGGTAGCGCCGGCCGGGTAGAGTTTGGCGGCATGCACGAAGCCACTGGCCTTGGCTGCACACACGTCCTCGGGACTGGTGTTGTCGGTGAGATAGAGCACCATCAGTGGCTCGAAGCGGCTGCCGGCGGGGCGCGCCGCGAGAATGCGCTGGCGATAGGCATCGGCCTCGGCGGCATTACGCACCGGCGGTACCAGGTTGGGCATGATGATGGCGCGGCCGAAAGTGCGCGCGGCATCGCCGACGGTGTGTGGCAGCACCGCGCCATCGCGCAGGTGAATGTGCCAGTCATCGGGACGCAGGAGAGTCAGGCGGTCGGACATGGAGGCTTCCAGGCGGGTAAAACGTGGCCGCATGGTAACTGAAAAGCGCCTGTTCGCGCTCGCGCCGACGCGACAATCGCACGTCGGGGGTCAAGTTTCCGTGCGCCTGACCGATACCCCTTGGGAATGCCGTGAACCGCCGTGGAGTCGACCGTGCGTGCGCCCAATTTCCTTCTGATCAGCCTGCTGGCTGGCATGCCCTTGTGCCTGCCAGCGCACGCCATCAGCTTCCAGACGCGGCTGGAGAAGGTGGAGTGGACGGTCGAGGGTGACCAGTTCGAGTGTCGCCTGAGTCAGCCGATCAGCAATTTCGGCAGCGGCGAGTTCGTACGCCGCGCGGGTGAACAGGTCACCTTTCGTCTCAAGGCCCGTGAACGCTGGATGGGTGCGGGTTCGGCGACCTTGCTGGCGGCGGCGGCGCCCTGGCAGCCGGGGCGCGGCGATATCAATCTCGGTGTGGTCAGCGTCGGTAATGGCGAGGTGCCGTTCAACAGCTCGCAGGAGCAGGGTTCGCGGCTGCTCACCGGTCTGCTCGAAGGGCGCAGCCCGCTGGTGCGTCATCGCACCCTCAACGGTGGCGACAATCTGGAAGTACGTTTGCTGCCGGTGAAGTTTCACAAGGCCTATGACGATTACCAGGCCTGTATCGCCAAGTTGCTACCGGTCAATTTCGATCAGATTCGCCAGGCGCAGATCGGTTTCCCGGGAGGCGGCATCGATCTCGATCCGATGGCCAAGGCCAAGCTCGATATCGTCCTCGACTTCGTCAAGGCTGACCCCACCATCAACAGCTTCCAGATCGATGGTCACGCCGACAACAGTGGTAATCGTCTGACCAATCGCGACCTCTCGCGCCGTCGTGCGCTGGCCGTGCAGGAGTATCTGGTGGCCGGTGGCGTACCGGTCGAGCAGATCACCATGCGCTTTCATGGCGAGCGTTACCCGCTGGTGCCAAACAACAACGAAGCCAATCGCGCCAAGAACCGTCGCGCGACCCTGCGCCTGGATCGCGTACCCGCGCCGGAAGTCCCGGTACAGAGCGAACCGCAGACCGCTCCACCGAGCACCCCGGTCGATCCGGTCGGAAGCACCCCCTCCTGAGCAAAAAACGCTGATTCTCGCCGTCGCTTCGTCGTCACAAGCTGTCGCGCCCCTGTAAATTGGCCCGCAGGGCCAGTAGAATCACTGGTTTTACCGTACAACCCGTGGAGTGATGGCATGGCGGACGTCAAAAAGGTAGTTCTGGCCTATTCCGGTGGCCTGGACACCTCGGTGATCCTCAAGTGGCTGCAAGATACCTATAACTGTGAAGTGGTGACCTTCACCGCCGACCTCGGTCAGGGCGAAGAGGTCGAGCCGGCCCGCGCCAAGGCTCAGGCGATGGGCGTCAAGGAAATCTACATCGATGACCTGCGCGAAGAGTTCGTCCGCGACTTCGTCTACCCGATGTTCCGCGCTAACACCGTCTACGAAGGCGAGTATCTGCTGGGTACTTCCATCGCCCGCCCGCTGATCGCCAAGCGCCTGATCGAAATCGCCAACGAGACCGGTGCCGACGCCATCTCCCACGGTGCTACCGGCAAGGGCAACGACCAGGTGCGTTTCGAGCTGGGCGCCTATGCGCTGAAGCCGGGTGTGAAAGTCATCGCCCCGTGGCGCGAGTGGGACCTGCTGTCGCGCGAGAAGCTGATGGACTACGCCGAGAAGCACGCCATCCCGATCGAGCGCCACGGCAAGAAGAAGTCGCCGTACTCCATGGATGCCAACCTGCTGCACATCTCCTATGAAGGTGGCGTGCTGGAAGACACCTGGACCGAGCACGAAGAAGACATGTGGAAATGGACTGTCTCCCCTGAGGCAGCGCCGGACGCACCGACTTATATCGAGCTGACCTACCGCGCCGGCGACATCGTCGCCATCGACGGCAAGGAACTGAGCCCGGCCACTGTGCTGGCTGAGCTGAACCGCATCGGCGGCGAGAACGGCATCGGCCGTCTGGACATCGTCGAGAACCGTTTCGTCGGCATGAAGTCCCGTGGCTGCTACGAGACCCCCGGCGGCACCATCATGCTCAAGGCCCACCGCGCCATCGAGTCGATCACTCTCGACCGCGAAGTGGCGCACCTGAAAGACGAGCTGATGCCGAAGTACGCCAGCCTGATCTACAACGGTTTCTGGTGGAGCCCGGAGCGTCTGATGCTGCAGCAGATGATCGACGCCTCCCAGGCCAACGTGAACGGTGTGGTACGCCTGAAGCTGTACAAGGGCAACGTCATCGTCACCGGCCGCAAGTCCGACGACTCGCTGTTCGACGCCAATATCGCGACCTTCGAGGAAGATGGCGGCGCCTACAACCAGCAGGACGCGGCGGGCTTCATCAAGCTCAACGCTCTGCGTATGCGCATCGCTGCCGGCAAGGGCCGCAAGCTGGTCTAACAGGCTGTTGAAAAACTACCTGCGTTGGCAATACTGCGTTAAAAACGGCCTCAAAATGCTCATTTACAACTCGTAAACTGCGCTTTTTCGGCCGTTTTTGCCTTGTCTTGCCTGCCTCGCCTACGTTTTTCAACGGCCTGCTAAGCTGAAATTCTTGCCTCACAAGGACCCCGGCCAAGTGCCGGGGTTCTGCTTTCTAGAAGAGGAAAACCTGATGAGACTGCTGCATACCATGCTGCGTGTCGGCGACCTGGACCAATCCATCGCCTTCTACACCGAAGTGCTGGGCATGACCTTGCTACGGCGCAAGGACTACCCGGACGGACAGTTCACCCTGGCGTTCGTCGGTTATGGCGACGAAGCGCACAACAGTGTGATCGAGCTGACCCACAACTGGGGTGTGGACAGCTACGAACTGGGTACCGGCTACGGCCATATCGCTCTGGAAGTCGAGGACGTCTACAGGGCCTGCGAGGACATTCGCAGTCGCGGCGGCAAGATCACCCGCGAGCCGGGTCCGATGAAGCATGGCAGCAGCATCCTGGCCTTCGTCGAGGATCCGGACGGTTACAAGGTCGAGTTGCTGTCGCCCAAGCGAAGCGATTGACAGCTGGAAATCTTTGTAAGTAAATGCTTACAGAGATAGTGGCTATTCGCTGATCGGCGAGGTGCTCCATGATGGCTGATCCCAAGGCCTTGCGCCTTATTCGTGTGGTTCAGGAGCTGTCGATGGCGAAGGACGTGGACCGTGTGGCGGAGATTGTCCGTAGCGCGGCCCGCGAGCTGACCGGGGCCGACGGCGCCACCTTCGTCCTGCGCGATGGGCAGCAATGCTTCTATCGCGACGAGGACGCGATCTCGCCCCTGTGGAAGGGCCAGCGTTTCCCCCTGAGCACGTGCATCAGTGGGTGGGCCATGCTCAATCGTCGCGCCACGGTGATTGCCGATATCTACGCCGACTCGCGCATTCCCCATGAGCTGTATCGACCTACCTTCGTCAAAAGTCTGGTCATGGTGCCTATCCGCACCCTGGAGCCGATCGGCGCCATCGGCACCTATTGGGCGGAGTCTTATCAGGCCTGCGACGAGCAGATTCAGCTGCTGCAGGCCTTGGCCGACTCCACCTCGGTGGCCTTGGAGAATGTCCAGGTCTATGCCGAGTTGGAGCAGCGCGTAGAAGAGCGCACGGCGCAACTGGCCGAGGCCAATCGGCGCTTGCAGGACGAGGTGCGCGAACGCCAGCTGGCCGAGCAGGCGGTGCGCCAGCTATCGCTGACCGATGAGCTGACCGGGTTGTACAACCGTCGTGGTTTTCACCTCCTGGCCGAACGCGAACTGCGTGCGGCGCAGCGGCGCAAGGGCCGTTGCCTGTTGCTGTACGCCGATCTCGATGATCTCAAACCGGTCAATGATCGCTTCGGCCATGGTGCCGGGGATCGTTTGCTCAGGGCGGCGGCCGAAGTGCTCAAGACCCAGTTCCGTACCACCGACGTGATCGCTCGCCTGGGCGGCGATGAGTTCGTCGTGCTGGCCAGCGACTACAGCGACAGTGAAGAGGTGCTGCAGCGTCTGGAGCAGGCCTTGCATGGCGCAGAGGGCGGAGCCGGTCAGAGACTATCGATGAGCATGGGGATCAGCGAATCATCGCTGAATCCCGATGAGGGACTCGATAGTCTGTTGGTGCAAGCCGATGCGGCGATGTACGCCAACAAGTGCGCGCGCCGCGCATTGCGCGCTGTCGGCTGATACAAAAAAGCCCCGCATGCAGGCGGGGCTTCTTGTTGCGGGCGATCAGATATCGAAATCGTATTCGGCCAGCTGTTTGTGCAGGCGACGCTCTTCGAGGAAGTTGTCGATGATGCGGCGCTTGGTCAGGTTGGTCTTGGCGACTTCTACCGCAGGCTCGGCATCGTCCGATTCTTCCGCGACAAAGTCTTCGTCCAGCTCGAGATCTTCTTTGTCAGTGCTCATCTATTCCACTCCAGGCCAGTTACTGGGGCCGTTTGCGCACCTTATAGCGGCAAAAATAGAGCGGGTAAAAAAGATTTTTTCAATCAGGAGATCGCCAGATTCTATGGTCGATCAATCGTCGGAAGTCTTGGCCTTGTACTCGCACAGATCTTCGATGCGGCAGGCGCCACAACGCGGTTTGCGCGCGGTGCAGACATAGCGCCCGTGCAGGATCAGCCAGTGGTGGGCGTCGAGCAGATAATCCTTGGGCACGAACTTGAGCAGCTTCTTCTCCACCTCGACCACGTTCTTGCCCGGTGCGATGCCGGTGCGGTTGCTGACGCGAAAAATATGCGTGTCCACGGCCATGGCCAACTGGCGAAACGCCGTGTTGAGCACCACGTTGGCGGTCTTGCGGCCGACGCCGGGCAGGGCCTCGAGGTCCTCGCGGTTGTCCGGCACCTGGCTGCCGTGTTTCTCGATGAGGATGCGGCAGGCCTCGATGACGTTCTTCGCCTTGCTGTTGTACAGGCCGATGGTCTTGATGTATTCGCTCAAGCCCTCCACGCCCAGGGCGTAGATCGCCTCCGGCGTATTGGCGACCGGAAACAGCTTGGCCGTGGCCTTGTTGACGCTGACATCTGTGGCCTGAGCCGACAGCGTCACCGCCACCAGCAGCTCGAAGGGCGTGCTGTAGGCCAGCTCGGTCTTCGGCTCGGGATTGTCCTCGTGCAGGCGGCGGAATATTTCCAGGCGTTTGGCGGCGTTCATGGCTCAGGACTTCAGGCGTAGCCCGGATGCAATCCGGGGCGGGTTGGTTCGGCATACCCGGATTGCATCCGGGCTACGGTTGGTCGCTCGCTTGCGGCGTCATTCGATCACGCCGGTGACCCGTACACGACGGCTCTGTGCTGGCGCCTCGGGGGCGACGGCCTTGGCGCGTTCGGCGGCGATCTGATCGATGCGGTTCTTGCCGGCGATCAACAGGCCCAGCACGATGAAGGCGCCCGGCGGCAGGATGGCCAGCAGGAAGCCCCGGTAGTCCTGCACCAGAGTGAGCTTCCACTCGGCGGCAATCGGACCGAACAGCAGATGCATGTTGGCGAACAGTGCACCGGTGCCGAGCAGCTCACGGACGGCGCCGATCAGCACCAGCACCACGCCGAAGCCCAGGCCCATCATCAGGCCGTCGTAGGCGGCGCGGGCAGGGGCGTGCTTGGCGGCGAAGCCGTCGGCGCGGCCGAGGATCACGCAGTTGGTGGTAATCAGCGGGATGAAGATGCCGAGGATCTGGTACAGCTCGTAGGTATAGGCCTGCATCAGCAGCTCGATGCAGGTGGTCAGCGCGGCGATGATCATGACGAAGGCCGGCAGGCGCACGGCGGTATTGACCACGCCGCGCACCAGCGACACGGCGGTGTTGGAACACACCAGCACCACTGCGCTGGCCAGGGCCAGGCCGAGGGCGTTGACCGTGGAGTTGCTCACCCCCAGCAGCGGGCAAAGGCCGAGCAGCTGCACCAGGGCCGGGTTGTTCTTCCACAGGCCGTTGAAGCTGATTTCGCGGTAACTGGTCATTGCTCGTCCTCCGCCAGGCCCAGCAATTGGGCGCGGTGCTTGTCGAAGTAGCGCAGGGTACCGTGCACGGCCTTGACCACGGCGCGCGGGGTGATTGTGGCACCGGCGAACTGGTCGAACTCGCCGCGATCCTTCTTCACTGCCCAGCCGTCTTCGCCGGGATCGCTCAGGGATTTACCTTCGAAGCTGCGCACCCAGTCGCTCTTGGCCAGCTCGATCTTGTCGCCCAGGCCCGGTGTTTCCTTATGGCCGAGCACACGTACGCCGGCCAGGCGACCGTCGGCGAAGATGCCCACCAGCAGGTGGATGGCGCCGCTGTAGCCATCCGGTGCGGTAACCGGCAGGATCAGTGCGCTGGGCTGGTCGCCTTTCAATGCCAGGTAAGCCGATTGCGGGCTGCGGTGACCCAGCTCGGGCGCGTTTAGCTCGATGCGGTTGTCCAGCAGGGGGTTGTCGTAGCTGCCGGCCGGCAGGATCTCGGCCAGGGCGCGCACCTGTGCTTCGCGCTCGGCGGCGGCGATACGCGTGGCGGTGCCCTGTTGCAGCAGGGCGACGCTGCCGACCGTGCCGATGGCGAACAGGCCAAGCACTAGGGCGTTCTTCAGCATCGAGCGGCTGATTTCCGGCAGCATGCTCATTCTCCCAGCTTGAAGCCGCTGTTGGGCTTGCGGTGGCCATAGCTGCGTGGCCGGGTGTAGTAGTCGATGGTCGGCGCCGCCAGGTTCATCAGTAGCACGGCGAATGCCACTGCGTCCGGGTAACCGCCCCAGGTGCGGATCACGTAGACCAGTACGCCGACGCCGATGCCGAACACCAGACGCCCGCGATTGCTGGTAGCGCCGGAAACCGGGTCGGTGACGATGAAGAAGGCGCCGAGCATGGTCGCCCCGGTCAGCAGGTGAAACAGCGGCGAACCGTTGGAATCCGAGCCGCTGCCGTTCCAGAACAGCAGGCTCATGACGAACAGCGCGGCGAGCATGCCCAGCGGCGCGTGCCAGGTGATCAGGCGCTTGTGCAGCAGGTACAGGCCGCCAGCGAGGAAGGCCAGGTTGACTGCTTCGCTGCCGGCGCCGCCGAAATGGCCGAAGGCCGGGTTGGCGGCGCGCAGCTCGTCGATGGTCAGGCTCTTGTTGACCTTGAGTGCATCTAGGGCGGTGGCCTGGGCCCAGCCATCGGGCAGGCTGGCGATGCCGAGTATGTGTTTGAGGCCGTCCAGCGCAGCGACACCGTGCGGGGCCGGCCAGCTGGTCATTTCCACCGGGAAGGAGATCAGCACCACCACGTAGCCGACCATGGCCGGATTGAACGGGTTCTGCCCAAGACCACCGTAGAGCTGCTTACCGAAGCCGATGGCGAAGCCGCAGGCTATCAGGGTCAGCCACCAGGGCGAGTAGGGCGGCAGGGCCAGGGCCAGCAGCACGGCGGTGACCAGGGCGCTGTAGTCCTTGAGGAAGAAGGCCAGCGGACGCTTGCGCGCGGCCAGCAGAGCGGCTTCGAAGCCCAGCGCGCAGAGGCTGGCCCAGAGCAGGTTGAACAGGGTGCCGGCGCCGAACAGCCAGGTCAGCGCGAGGATGCCCGGCACGGTGGCCAGCAGCACCTGCAGCATGACCTGCTGGGTACGGTTGCTGCCCGTGGCGTGGGGCGATGTGATGCGGGGCAGGGCCATCGGCGCTCCGGTGGTTCTGTTGCTGCGTTCGTATTGAGCGCAGTGGTGTTCATTCCCCGGATGCAATCCGGGACGATCATTACGGCTGGTATTCGGCCAGCTTGCGTTCTGCTTCGGCCAGGCGTGTGCGTGCCTGTTCCAGCGCCTCGCCAGCGGCGCTCTCGTCACGCTCCAGCTTGCGCAGGTCGGCGCGGGCGAAGGCCGCCTCGGTCTTCAGCGCCTTGAATTTTTCGTCCACGCCGGGGCGTTCGGTGCGTACTAGCTCCGGCGCCGGCTTGCCCGAGGCCGCCTCCGCGGCATGCAGGGCTTGTTCGGCGGCGGCCAGGGCATCACGCAGCGGCTGCAGTGCGGCTTCGTCAGCGCCGGCCTTCTCGGCCTTCTTCAGCTCGGCGCGTTTCATCGCCAGCTCGACCTTGGCCTTTTTCAGGACGTCGTCACCGGCCGGCTTGGCAGCGGGGGCGGGCGCCTGCTTTTCCAGGTCTGCCAGGGCCTTATCGGCTGCTTCCAGTTGCTGGCGAATGCGAGCGATTTCGGCCTGCTGGTCGTCGTCCGGGGGCTCGATCTTTTCCAGCTTGCGCAGCTGTGCCTTGAGCATGGCAGCGTCGATCTTGGCTTTCTTCAGCGCTTCGTCGCCGGCCGGTTTGGCGGCGGGTGCGGGCGCTTGGCTTTCCAGGCTGGCCAGGGTCTTTTCGGCTGCTTCCAGTTGCTGACGCAGGCGGGCGAGTTCGGCCTGCTGATCGTCGTCCGGGTTCTCGATCTTTTCCAGCTTGCGCAGCTGGGCCTTGAGCATGGCGGCTTCGATCTTGGCTTTCTTCAGCGCTTCGTCACCGGCCGGCTTGGGCGTCGGGGCAGGTGCAGCCGCCTGCGCGTCGGCCAGGGCCTTCTGTGCGGCTTCGGCAGTGGTGCGCAGCTCGGTGACCTGGGCCTGCAGCTCCGGCGTGTCGTGGGCTGCCAGCTGTTTTTCCGCCTTCTTCAGGGCGACCTGGGCCATGCTGGCCTCGATCTTGAGTTTCTTCAGCGCCTCGTCGGCCGGGGCGGCGGCAGCCGGCGGCGCCTCGGCCTGCGCCGCCTTGGCGCGGGCGGCTTTTTCGGCACGGGCCTTGCGCTCGGCTTCCTTCTGTTCCTCGGCGCGGCGCAGGCGTTCCTGGCGCTGCTCGAAGCGCTGCTTGGAGTGCTCGGCCTTGAGCTGCTTCTGTTCCAGCTCGCGGATTTCCGCCTTGGCCGCGCGGTAGTACTGCACCAGCGGAATGCTCGAGGGGCAGACGTAGGCGCAGGCGCCGCACTCGATGCAGTCGAACAGGTTGTGCGCCTTGAGCTGTTCGTGCTCCTGGCCCAGGGCGAAGAAGTGCAGCTGCTGCGGCAGCAGGCTGGCCGGGCAGGCTTCGGCGCATTCGCCGCAGCGGATGCAGGGCAGCGCCGGCGGCGGTGGCGGCAGCTCGGCGGCGGTACTGGCCAGCAGGCAGTTGGCGGTCTTGATCAGCGGCACCTCAAGGCTGGGCAGGGTGAAGCCCATCATCGGTCCGCCCATGATCAGGCGATTGAGCTTGCTCCGGTCGAGCCCGGCAAATTCCAGCAGCTCGCCAACCGGCGTACCGAGCAGCGCCTCGACGTTGCCCGGGTGCGCCAGGGCCTCGCCGGTGAGGGTGGTGATGCGCGAGATCAGCGGCTTGCCGTGCACTACGGCCTCGTGCACGGCCACGCAGGTGCCGACGTTCTGGCAGAGGATGCCGATATCGGCCGGCAGGCCGCCCGATGGCACCTCGACACCGGTGAGGATCTGGATCAGCTGCTTCTCGCCGCCGGAGGGGTACTTGGTGGGGAACACCCGCACCTGGTAGCTGCGCTCGCTGCAGGCGCCGCGCACCGCGGCGATGGCCTCGGGCTTGTTGTCCTCGATGCCGATCAGCACCTGCTCGGGCTGGATCAGCTGCACCAGGATATCGATGCCGGAAACCAGCTCAGCTGCGCGTTCGCGCATCAGCAGGTCGTCGGCGGTGATATAGGGCTCGCACTCGGTGCCGTTGATGATCAGCGTGTGGATCTTCTGCGTCGGCCGCGCGGTGAGCTTCACCGCGGTGGGGAAGCCCGCGCCGCCCAGGCCACTGATGCCGGCGTCGCGGATCAGCGCCAGCAGTTCGGCGGAGTCCATATGCCGGTAGTCGGGATGCGGGGTCAGGTCGATCCACTCGTCCAGGCCGTCGCTGTCGATGAGGATGGCCGGCGCCAGCATGCCGGAGACATGCGGGTAGGGCTGCGGGCCGATAAAGCTGACCGTGCCGGAGGTCGGCGCATGCAGCGGCGCGCTGACGAAACCGGTGGCCTCGGCGATCTTCTGTCCCTTGCGCACCCGCTGGCCGACCACCACGCAAGGCTCGGCGACGGCGCCGATATGCTGGCCCAGCGGCAAGGTCAGGCGGGCCGGCAGCGGCGCCTGCTGGATCGGGGTGCGGTTTGACAGCTCCTTGCGCTCGGCCGGATGGATGCCGCCGGGGATATCCCAGATACGCTCTTGTGCGCTCATGCCGCCTGCTCCCGGTCGCTGGCGATCAACTGGCCGGGGGCCAGCGGCTTATCCCATTTCCAGCTCTGTACGCTGCCGCCCACTTCGAGCATGTCGATGCAGTCCACCGGGCAGGGCTCCACGCACAGGTCGCAGCCGGTGCATTCGCTGACGATCACCGTGTGCATCTGCCGCGCCGCACCGACTATGGCGTCCACCGGGCAGGCCTGGATGCACTTGGTGCAGCCGATGCACTCGGCCTCGCGGATATAGGCGACCATCTGCGGCTTTTCGCCTTCCACCGCATCCAGCGGCTCGGGCTCGACGTCGAGCAGATCGGCCAGCGCCTGGATGGTCGCCTCGCCACCAGGCGGGCACTTGTTGATCTTGTCGCCGCTAGCGATCGCCTCGGCGTAGGGCTTGCAGCCCGGATAGCCGCATTGGCCGCACTGGGTCTGCGGCAGCAGGGCGTTGATCTGCTCGGCGATGGGGTCGCCTTCGACCTTGAAGCGCACCGCAGCGAAACCGAGGATGGCACCGGCGATCAGGCACAGGCCGAGCAGGGCGAGTACGGCGATGAGGACCAGGCTCATAGCTTGATCAACCCGGCAAAGCCCATGAAGGCCAACGACATCAGGCCGGCGGTGATCATGCCGATGGCCGCGCCCTGAAAGGACTTGGGCACGTCGGCAATGGCGATGCGCTCACGCATGGCGGCGAACAGCACCAACACCAGGGAGAAGCCCAGACCTGCGGCGAAGCCGTTGGCGGTGGCAGTGATGAAGGTGAACTCGGCCTTGTTGGCGTTGAGCAGGGCGACGCCGAGGACGATGCAGTTGGTGGTGATCAGCGGCAGGAAAATACCCAGCACGCGATACAGCAGTGGGCTGGTCTTGTTCACCACCATCTCGGTGAACTGCACGGTCACCGCGATCACCAGAATGAAACTGATGGTGCGCAGGAATTCCAGATCCAGCGGTTTGAGCACGTACTGCTGCACCAGGTAGCTGCACATGGCGGCCAGGGTCAGCACGAAGGTGGTGGCCAGGGACAGGCCGATGGCCGTCTCGATCTTCTTCGACACGCCCATGAACGGGCACAGGCCGAGAAACTGCACCAGCACGAAATTGTTGACCAGGATGGCGCTGACCATGATCAGGACGAGTTCGGTCATCGGGTTGCCGTCGAGTGCGCAAAGGCCATAGGAAAAGGGCGCCTATTATCGGGAAGCGCGTAGATGCAAACAAGCCGGCATTGGCCGGCTTGCTGGTCGATCTTCAGTCTAGATTATTTGACGCGCTGACCCGGCTTGGCGCCGCTATCCGGGCTGAGCAGGTAAATTTCCTCACCGCCGGGGCCGGCAGCCAGCACCATGCCTTCGCTGATGCCGAACTTCATCTTGCGCGGCGCCAGGTTGGCGACGTACAGGGTCAGGCGGCCTTCCAGCTTGCTCGGGTCCGGGTAGGCGGACTTGATGCCGGAGAACACATTGCGCTTTTCGTCGCCGATATCCAGCGAGAGGCGCAGCAGCTTGTCGGCGCCTTCGACGAATTCGCATTTTTCGATCAGGGCGATGCGCAGGTCGACGGCAGCGAAGGCGTCGAAATTGATCTCGGCAGCCAGCGGGTCCTTGCTCAGTTCGCCATTGCCTTGTGGTTTCGGCGCTTCGGCGGCGAGGTCTTCCTTGGAGGCTTCGATCATGGCTTCGATTTTCGGTTGCTCGATGCGGGTCAGCAGCGGGTTGAACGGATTCAACTGGTGGTTGGCCAGCGGCAGCGCCAGGTCGGCCCAGGACTGAGGCTTCACATTGAGGAAGGCTTCTGCCTCGGCGGCCAGCTTCGGCAGCACCGGCTTGAGCATGATCACCAGTTGGCGGAACAGGTTGATGCCCAGCGCGCAGATCTGCTGCACCTCGGCTTGCTTGCCTTCGACCTTGTTCAGTGCCCAGGGCGCCTTGTCGGCGATCCAGGCGTTGGCGCGGTCGGCCAGCGCCATGATTTCGCGCATGGCGCGGGAGAAATCACGCGCCTCGTAGGCATCGGCGATGCTCGGCGCGGCGGCCTGGAATGCATCCCACAGCTCGGGTTCCGGGTTGGCGGCAACCAGCAGGCCGGCGTTGCCCTTGTGGATGAAACCGGCACAGCGGCTGGCGATGTTGACCACCTTGCCGACCAGGTCCGAGTTGACCTTCTGCACGAAGTCCTCGAGGTTCAGATCGAGGTCGTCCACGCCACGGCTCAGCTTGGAGGCGTAGTAGTAACGCAGGTATTCCGGATTCAGGTGATCCAGGTAGGTGCGCGCCTTGATGAAGGTACCGCGCGACTTGGACATTTTCTGGCCGTTGACCGTCAGGTAGCCGTGCACGTTGACCGCGGTGGGCTTACGGTAGCCGGCGCCTTCGAGCATGGCCGGCCAGAACAGGGCGTGGAAGTTGACGATGTCCTTGCCGATGAAGTGATACAACTCAGCGGTCGAGTCCTTGCCCCAGAACGCGTCGAAGTCCAGCTCCGGGCGTTTGCTGCAGAGGTTCTTGAAGCTGGCCATGTAGCCGATCGGCGCGTCCAGCCAGACGTAGAAGTACTTGCCCGGCTCGTCCGGAATCTCGAAGCCGAAGTAGGGGGCGTCGCGGGAGATGTCCCACTCCTGCAGGCCGCCATCGAGCCACTCGGCGATCTTGTTGGCCACCGCTTCCTGCAGCGCGCCGGAGCGCGTCCACTGCTTGAGCATGGCTTCGAAGTCCGGCAGCTTGAAGAAGAAGTGCTGCGACTCCTTGAGCACCGGCACCGCACCGGAGATGGCCGAGCGCGGGTTCTTCAGCTCGGTTGGCGAGTAAGTCGCGCCACATTTCTCGCAGTTGTCGCCGTACTGATCCTCGGTGCCGCATTTCGGGCAGGTGCCCTTGATGAAGCGGTCGGCGAGGAACATGCCCTTCTCGGGGTCGAAATACTGGGTCACGGCGCGGGTGGCGATATGCCCCTTGTCGCGCAGCGCCACGTAGATGGCCGCCGACAGCTCGCGGTTCTCGTCGGAGTGGGTCGAGTGGTAATTGTCGAAGTCCACGCCGAAATCGGCGAAGTCAGCCATGTGCTCGGCACGTACACCATCGATCAATTGCTCGGGCGTGATGCCTTCCTTTTCTGCGCGCAGCATGATGGCCGAGCCGTGTGCGTCGTCCGCGCACACATAGATGGCCTGGTTGCCACGCAGCTTCTGGTAGCGCACCCACATGTCGGTCTGCACGTACTCGAGCATGTGGCCGAGGTGGATCGAACCGTTGGCGTAGGGGAGGGCGCTGGTAACGAGAATCTTGCGGGCTTCGGTCATGGTGATCGGCTGCACTGGTAAAACGAGGGAAGTCGGCAACTATAAAGCAGCGGCAGGCTGCAAGCCACCTGCTGCAGGCAAGCATGCTCGATGTACCGCGCATGGTGCGGTGCTGCTGCTATGATGCCGGCCTGTTTTTCCGCTGCCTTCTGGAGTTCATGCATGAGTGCCGTCACCCGCGAAGCGGTCGAAGCCTGTCTGCGTCAGTTCACCGACCCCCATCTCGATCAGGACCCGGTCAGCGCCGGTTGCCTGCGTGAGGTCGACATCCAGGGCACGCGTGTTTCCGTACGTCTGGAGCTGGGCTATGCCGCTGGTTTGTTCAAGAACGGTTGGGCGCAGATGCTGCAGATGGCGCTGGAGAATCTCGATGCTGTCGACAGCGCGCGGGTGCAGGTCGACTGCGTGATCGACTCGCACCAGGGCCAGGCGCAGGTGCCGGCCCTGGCCGGTGTGAAGAACGTGATTGCCGTGGCGTCGGGCAAGGGCGGGGTGGGCAAGTCCACCACCGCAGCCAACCTGGCGTTGGCGCTGGCGCGTGAAGGCGCGCGGGTCGGCATTCTCGATGCCGATATCTACGGCCCCAGCCAGGGCATCATGTTCGGCATCGCCGAGGGTACGCGCCCGCAGGTGAAGGATCAGAAATGGTTCGTGCCCCTCGAAGCTCATGGCGTGCAGGTGATGTCCATGGCCTTTCTCACTGACGACAACACCCCGATGGTCTGGCGCGGGCCGATGGTCAGTGGCGCTTTGCTGCAGTTGATCACGCAGACCGCCTGGAACGATCTCGATTACCTGGTGGTGGACATGCCGCCGGGCACCGGCGATATCCAGCTGACCCTGGCGCAGAAGGTGCCGGTGGCTGGCAGCGTGATCGTCACCACGCCGCAGGACCTGGCGCTGCTCGATGCCAAGAAGGGCGTTGAAATGTTCCGCAAGGTGCACATCCCTGTGTTGGGCGTGGTGGAAAACATGGCCGTGCACATCTGCTCCAACTGCGGCCATGCCGAACACCTGTTTGGCGAGGGCGGCGGTGAGAAGCTGGCTGCGCAATATGGCGTCGAGCTGCTGGCCTCGCTGCCGCTGTCGATGGCCATTCGCATGCAGGCCGATGACGGCAAACCGACCACGGTGGCCGACCCTGAAAGCCAGATCGCCATGATCTACCAGGACCTGGCGCGCAAGGTCGGCGCACGTATCGCCCTGGCGGGTAAACCGGCGATGCCGAGCATCGAGATCAGCGAGGACTAAAAGCAGCCGCGCAGCGGCTTCTGATGACCCTCTTCCGCTTGCGGGAGAGGGTGCCCGAAGGGCGGGAGAGGGCAACGCAGGCGGCTCGGTCCTGGCGTGGCGAAGCCCACTCCGATCCCGCTTCTGTAGGAGCGGCTTCAGCCGCGAATTTCGCGGATAAATCCGCTCCTACGGGCATATAAACGCCCACAAAAAAGCCCCGCACTAGGCGGGGCTCTTTTCAAGCAGGTCAGCTCAGGTTAGACAACCTGAACTTCCTCAGCCTGCATGCCTTTCTGACCACGGGTGGCCACGAAAGTCACTTGCTGGCCTTCTTTCAGGCTCTTGAAGCCATCGCTCTGAATGGCTTTGAAGTGTACGAAGAGGTCGTCACCGGATTGCGGGGTGATGAAGCCGTAGCCTTTCTCATCGTTGAACCACTTAACGGTGCCAGTCTGACGATTGGACATGTGATGTCTCCTAACAAAAGTAATAACAGCCCTGGAAAAGCCCAGGCCGGGACTGAGTGCAACGAGTACTAGGAGTCGGACGATGTTTGGATCGAGATCTAGGCATCAAGTAGCGATTCGCGGTGACACATGCAGCACAGTGGGGACACCATACGTGGTTTTATCGCCAAGTGCGAATAGTCGATGCAGCTTTTTTGCAAATAATGATTGATGGGCGCGCCGGCACTCTTTGAAGCGTGGCGCCTGCATCGGTAAGATGCGCTCACTTTTTTCGTAACCGCCCACTCAGGACACCTCGCCATGAGCATCAAATCGGACAAGTGGATTCGCCGCATGGCCCAGGAACACGGCATGATCGAGCCTTACGTCGAGCGCCAGGTGCGCGGTGCAGACGACAGTCGCGTCATCTCCTACGGTGTTTCCAGCTACGGCTACGACGTACGTTGCGCCGATGAATTCAAGGTGTTCACCAATATCCACTCGGCCATCGTCGACCCGAAGAATTTCGACGAGAAGAGCTTCGTCGACATCAAGAGTGACGTTTGCATCATTCCGCCTAACTCCTTCGCCCTGGCCCGCACGGTCGAATACTTCCGCATTCCGCGTGATGTGCTGACCATCTGCCTGGGCAAGAGCACCTACGCGCGTTGCGGCATCATCGTAAACGTCACGCCGCTGGAGCCGGAGTGGGAAGGTCACGTGACCTTGGAGTTCTCCAACACCACCAACCTGCCGGCGAAGATCTACGCCAACGAAGGTGTGGCGCAGATGCTGTTCCTGCAGTCCGATGAGGCCTGTGAGGTTTCCTACCGTGATCGTGGTGGCAAGTACCAGGGCCAGACCGGGGTAACCCTGCCCAAGGCCTGATCGCCGAAGCATTGCCAGAAAGCCGGGCTTAGCCCGGCTTTTTTGTGCGCGCTAGCGTTTGGTCGGATAGTCTGAATTTACTGCTCATGTGGGGCTCCACCTGTAACAGTCCACGTTCAGGAGAACGACTCATGTCTTTGCTCGATCTCAATGCGGGAGGCATTCCCGGCCAGCCCGAGCCCGATATCCCTGATCAGCCAGGAAGGCCCGTGCCGCCGCCGGAGCCGGGTGAGCCGACAGTGCCCGATCAACCGCCGCCGGCGCCTGTGGCCCAGTGTCGGTCACGTGAGGTTTTCGAGCGCCTCGCCGCGCCAGCAGAGCGTATTGCCGGGGAGTGGCATTGATTTGCAGTGCAGACGAAAAAGCCGGGCGATGCCCGGCTCTTTCTTTCCGCCCTGCGGCGCTCAGGGCACCAGCGGCAGTTCGCGTTTGTGGCGCGTGTTGTCGTAGGTGCGAACGATGGTGGCGTAGGCCTCGTCGCTGACTTTCTCGCCATGCAGGAAGGCATCGATTTCTGCGTAGGTGACGCCGTGCGCCTCCTCGTCCGGTTTGCCTGGACGCAGCTCTTCCAGGTCAGCGGTCGGCGTTTTCATCACCAGGTGCTGCGGAGCGCCCAGGTGCTTGGCAATGGCACGCACCTGATTCTTCACCAGGCCGGACAGCGGGGCGAGGTCGCAGGCGCCGTCGCCGAACTTGGTGAAAAAGCCCATCACCGCTTCGGCGGCGTGATCGGTGCCGATCACCAGGCCATTGTTGGCGTTGGCGATGGCGAACTGGGCAACCATGCGGATGCGTGCCTTGATGTTGCCGACGACGAAATCGCGGCGGGCGTCGCTGAGTTTCTGCAAATGGGTGACCTGCTCGCCGAGGCCGGAGACGCTGCCGGCAATGTTCACCGTGTCTTGTTCATCGGCGCAGATGAATTTCAGCGAATCTTGGGCGTCATGTTCGTCGTGCTGAGCGTTGTGTGGCAGACGCACGGCGACGAAGCGGTAAGCAGTATCGCCTGTTTCGGCACGCAGCTCCTCGACCGCAAGCTGGGCCAGGCGCCCGGCTGTCAGCGAGTCGACGCCGCCGCTGATGCCCAGGACCAGCACCTTGAGGCCGGAATTCTTCAGGGTGTTCTTGATGAAGGTCTTGCGCCGCTCGATCTCTGCACTCAGCGCAGCGTCGTCGGCGAATGGCGGCACCACGTCGAGGGCGGCGGCGATTTCGGCTTGGCGGTTGCTCATGTCTGGCTCCTCAGTGGGTCACGCGAAAGACGTGTTTCAGGTAATGGACGAAGTTCTCGTCGCGGCATTGGGTCTTGCCGGGCGTATCGGAAATCTTCGCTACCGGTTGACCGTTGCAGGCGATCATCTTGATCACGATGTTCATCGGCTCGACGCCGGGGATGTCGCAGGTCAGGTTGGTTCCGACCCCGAAGCTTACGTGGATTCGCCCGGAAAGTGCACGGTAGAGCCGCAGCGACTTGGGCAGATCGAGCCCGTCGGAGAACACCAGGGTCTTGCTCATCGGATCGATGCCGAGTTTCTCGTAGTGGGCGATGGCTTTTTCCGCCCACACCAGTGGGTCGCCGGAGTCATGGCGCAGGCCGTCGAAGAGCTTGGCGAAGTACAGGTCGAAATCGGCGAGGAAGGCATCCATGGTGATGCAGTCGGTCAGGGCGATGCCTAGCAAACCGCGGTATTCGCGCACCCAGCAGTCGAGCGCGGCAATCTGGCTGTCGATCAGGCGTGGGCCGAGCTGCTGGTGCGCCATCAGCCATTCGTGGGCCATGGTGCCAATGGGCTTGAGGTCGAACTCGCGGGCCAGGTGCACATTGCTGGTGCCGACGAAGCGACCGGGGAAATCGCGCTTGAGGATGTGTACCGCCTGCTCCTGCACGCGGTAGGAGAAGCGCCTGCGGGTGCCGAAATCAGCCAGCTGGAAACCGGCCAGTTCGCTCGGCGAGGCTTCGGCCTTAAGCCAGTCGAGCTTCTCGTACAGGCGCTCGGCGGCCTGTTCGAGCAGTGCGTCGCGGTAGCGATAGCGGTTGCGCACTTCGCTGACGATGGCCAGCAGCGGCACCTCGAAGAGAATCACGTGCAACCAGGGGCCGCGCAGACGGATGCTCAACTGGCCGTCTTCGATGCTGGTGTGCACGTAGCGCAGGTTGAAGCGGAAAAGGCTGAGGAAGCGAATGAAGTCCGGCTTGATGAAAGGGATGCGTTCGAGGAAGGCCAGCTGATCGACGCTCAGGCTGAGTTCGCTCAAGCGCTCGATCTGGTAGCGGATCTCGGCCAGGTAGGGCGTCAGATCCTCGCTGCTGCGGCAGCGGAATTCCCATTCCACCTCGGCATTGGGGTAGTTGTGCAGCACCGCCTGCATCATGGTCAGCTTGTAGAAATCGGTGTCCAGCAGATTCTGCACGGTACGGTCGGCGAAAATGCTCTCGCTCATCGCAGGTTCTCCTTGGCGAGGGTGCCATCCAGCTGTTCCAGGTTGGCAGTCAGTGTGATGCCCTGTTCGCGCATGGCGATGCAGGCGCTTTCGGCCGTTTCGCTGGCGATGGCTCGGCAGGCTGGCAGGTGGACGAGTACCTTGAAGCCGGCGCGGCGCAACTGCAGGGCCGTGGTCTTGACGCAGTAGTCCAGGGCCAGGCCGCCGATCAGAACGAGGTCTACGTCATTTTGCCGGAGAAACTCGATCACGCCCGTGCTGCGCTTCTCGGCCAGGTCGTGATAGCAGGCGCCGTAAGGGTGCAGGTCAGGCTCAACGCCTTTCCACACGAAGTAGTCGTAATCCAGCGGCGCTGGCAGGCCATCGAGCAGTTCGAAGCCGGGCGTACCGGGCACGCAGTGGCTGACCCAGGTCAGGTCGGCATTGGCCAGCGGCAGGGGGCGCAGCATCTCATCGTGTGTGTCGACGACCCAGGCCGCCTGCGGGCTATGGGCATCCTTGCTGCCGATGCGCAGCTCGGCGCGTGCGGCCAGTTGGTTCAGCGCCGGGACGATGGCATCGCCCTCGGGTACGGGGAGCTCGCTGGGGCACAGCGGGGTGAAGCCTTTCTGGGCGTCGACGTCGAAGCTGGCGATCTTCATGGTGCGCCTCCTTACTGCGCTTGGGTGACTACATATTTCATCTGATGAAATATGTAGTCAAGCGTTTTCACCAAATCCTGCGTGAAAAAATATGAGTTATTGGTCAAGATGAAATAAGTCCATGAAGCAGCGAGGAAAAGGATGAGTGCAGTGGAGGTGCTGGCCGGGGTGGATATCGTTGCCCTGCGCCTGAGCGATGAGGGGGCGTTGCAGGTGCTGCTGCTGCGTCGCCAGCGCGAACCCTACGCCGGGCAATGGGCGCTACCGGGCGTGCTGGTCAACGGTCGCTGCGCCGATGCCAGCCTGGACGCCGCCGCTGCTCGTGCGCTGGCGGACAAGGCACGCCTGCAACCGCAGTATCTGGAGCAGGTGGCGACGGTCGGTAACGGTGTGCGTGATCCACGTGGCTGGTCGCTGAGCACCTGCTATCTGGCGCTGCTGGCACCCGACGCCGAGCCGCAGGATGAAAGTTTGCGCTTCGTCGATCTGTCGTTCGTCACTGCCGGGCAGCAGGCGTTGCCATTCGACCATACGCAACTGGTGCGCCTGGCAGCCGAGCGGCTGCGCGGCAAGTCGGTGTACAGCTCGCTGCCGCTGTACCTGCTGGCGCTGCGATTTACCGTGACCGAAGCGCTGACGGCGTTCCAGGCTTGTCTGGGCGAGCCGGTGCAGCACACCACCTTGCGCGGGAGGCTGGAACGGATGAAGGCGCAGGGTTGGATCAGTGATACCGGCGAGAAGAATTATCCGAAGATGGGGCGGCCACAGAACCTGCTGGAGCATCGTCCGCAAGAGGCTGAGGCGTTTATCTTCGACCGCAGCCTGCTGGCTTAGCAGGCCGTTGAAGAACTACCTACGTTGCCTTGTTGCGTTAAAAACAGGCTCGCGTGCGAGCCCAGTCAAAATGCTCATTTACAGCTCGTAAAGTCGACCGCGACTCCGATCGTTTTTCGCCTGTTTTTGCGGGGCCGCCACAGGTATTGCTCTGGCTGCCTCGCCTAGGTTTTTCAACGGCCTGTTCGCAGGCGCTCCCTGAATCGCAGGCAAAAAAATAGGCGCCAGAGGCGCCAGGGGAGCATTTCAATCGATGCATAGTCTCTGAGCCTGCTTCGTCCGGGAAGTTCCATTCGGTGATGGAAAAAAGCCATCTTTTTTCTTCAGGCAAAAGAAAAGGCGCCAGGGGCGCCTTAAAACGATGATCTATGGAGTAAGTCGATTATTCAGAGTGGGGCGCTGAGGGAAAGGTTCAGCGCCGCCCGACGAACGGTCATTACTTGGCCGGCATCAGCAACAGGCGCTGGTTGCCGTAGACCTTGTCCAGGTTCTGTGCCTTGAACGGGAAGCTCATGTAGCCGCCCTTGAGCCATGACTCGATGCCGTCGGCATAGTGTGGGCTGGCCGGGTTGCCGGACTGGCCCGAGCTGTTGACGCCGACCAAGGGTTCGTCCGCGGCGAAATCCACCACGATGCGCATGGCCGGGATCAGGAAGGTGTTGAAATCCTGGCCCCAGGCGTAGGCGGAGACGTTCAGCGTGCTGTGGTCGCCCCCTGCTGGATATGGGCCGCGATCCAGGTAACCTTTCAGGGCGTTGATGCTGGTGCGCTGGCTGGCGCTCATGTAAGGGGCCATGCGCGTGGTGTCGGTTACCCACTCATAGGTGTGCAGCTTGCCCCATTGCCAGTTGCGACGCTCGGCGCCCAATCGACTTTCCAACAGCTCGATGCTGGCGGCCAGGCTGCGCGCGAGGATGGTCGGCTTGTCTTCCTGCTCTGGCGTGCGGATGTCGTTCCAGAACGGGCTGTCGGCACGCCCAAGCAGATGATCGGCCTGCGCCGAATAGGAGGTGTTGGCGGTTTGCACCAGTGCCTTCCAGGCTGGACTGTTGTCCGGGCCCAGCTCGTCGAGGAAGATCTGCCGTGCGCTTTCATACAGGAAGGCGCCGTAGATGGCGGCATCGGCCGAACTGGCGGCAAGCTTGCCGTCGAACGCCAGCAGGCGCTTCAGGGCTTCATCGGCACGTGCGCGCTGGCCAGCCGGCAGGGCAGCAATGGCCTGGCGCAGCGAGTCGTGCATGGCCGGGTCATTGAACATGGCCTGCAGTTTGGCGACGAAGGGCGAGGTCTGGTCGTACTGCATAGCGATCATGCTGCGGCCATCGTGGCGGCCATTGCCGGCCAGCTCGGCGATGCGTTCGGCGCGTTCCGGGTAGTACCAGGAGCTGGACAGCTGCATGCCGTAACCGGGCGGCACGCTGCGTTCGTTGGCGGTGCCCAGCCAGCCTTGCGGCGGGTCCTGGTCGTAAGGGTGCAGCATCGGGTCGGCGAAGCCGTCCCAGGCGTAGCGCTCGTCCCAGCCAGGGGAGGGCAGCAGGCCACGACCTTCGCGGCGATTCGGATAGCGCCCGGTGACCTGCCAGCCGATGTGCTGGGCGTCGGCGAAGACGATGTTCAGCGGCATGGCGCGGATCTCCCGCGTCGCCTCGAAGGCCTGGTCCACCGACTGTGCTCGCGACAGGTCGAAGAAGGCGTCGAGGCTCTGGTCACGCTCGAACTGGGTGGTTTTCAGCGCCAGGCCGTAGCCGCTCTGCAGCACCAGGGGCTGCAGCATATGCTTGCGTTCGCCCAGTACCGAGTTGAGCAGCGGCCCGTTGCGAGTCTCGTAAAGCGTTTCGCGGATCGGCCGCTGGCCTTTGATGAAGAAGGTTTCTTGGCGTTCGCTGACCGGCAGCCACTTGCCGTCGGCCTGGTACATCAGGCGACTGCCTTCGCGCTTGATGCGCTCCAGGTAGATATCCTGATTGTCGCCCATGACCATGGTCATGCCCCAGGCCAGCTTGCCGTTGTAGCCGGCGACCACAGCCGGCACACCCGCCAGGGACACGCCCGCGGCCTGGTACTTGGGCGAGCGGATCTGTACGAAATTCCACAACGAGGGCATGCTCAGTGGCAGGTGCGTGTCATTGGCCAGCAGGCTCTTGCCGCCACGGCTACGCTGCGGGGCGATGGCCCAGTTGTTCGAGGCGGCGACGCCGAGCATGTGTTGTTCGGCGATCTGCGCGGTTGTGCGGGAAATCGCCTGCAGGCCTGGCAATTGGCCCTTGAGGTCGAGGCCAGCGAGTTTTTCCGCCTCGGCGAAGGGCAGCGGTTCGTCCGGGTAGATCGGCAGCAGCCAGGGCAGCTTGTCGGCACCCACCTGCTGGGCCATGGTCAGCGCGGCGATCTCCTCCTGCAGGTTCACCGCCAAGCCGAAGTTGAGCAGGCAGAACAGCAGCACCGAGTCCTCGGGCTTCCAGTACTCGGGACGGTAGCCGGACTCGGCCAGATCCATCGGCATACGATCGCGGTAGCGGAACATATAGGCGTTGACGCCACGCGAATAGACCTCGAAGAAGCGCTTCAGGCGTGGCGAGGCGTCGGCGTAGAGAATTTCTGCATTCTTTTTCAGGTTGACCGCGCGCATGAAGCGGTCCATTTCCAGCACGCCGGGCCCCGCCATCTCGGCCAGGCGGCCTTGAGCCAGCAGGCGCATGCCGACCATCTGGCTGAGACGGTCACCGGCATGCACGTAGCCCAGGGTAAACAGCGCGTCGTGAAAATTGCTCGATTCGATCAGCGGCATGCCGAGTGCGTTACGCCGCACCGACGCACTCTCGGCCACGCCCTGAATGCGCTCAACGCCACGGGTAGGCGGCACGCTGTCGGCATAACGGCTGTTGAGCAGGGACTGGCAGCCGGCGAGGCTAATCAGTGAGGCGGCAAGAGTCAGGCGGGCCAGCGCGCGCATGGCGAAGTTCCTTGGTGTGCGGACGGTCGAGGCCGGTCGCGCAATGACCGGCCACAAAGGCGCCAAGGTAATAAGGCTGTCGCAGCCTGGCAAGAGGGGCTCAGGCGTTTGCTCGAGACCCTTTCAGTCCTTCGTCCAGTAACCAGCGTGCGGCGATACGTGCGGCGGCCTTGTGCTGCAGTTCCAGCTCGTTGAAGCGTTTTTCGAAGCGCCGCCGTTCGGCCTTGTCCAACGCTTTCCAGCCCGCATGCGTGGGCACCTCGGCGGTGGCTTCGAAGAGCAGATGGAACACCTGGCAGCGGCTGTCATTGCTCAGGGCGCTGTCATAGTTGTCAAGCAGCACCTTGATGCGGATGGCGCCTTCGATCAACGGCAACTGCTCGTCGAGCAGGCTGCTGGCGAGGATGTTCAGATCACCGCCGATGCGTTGCTGGCGTTCTTGCTGCGCTTCGTCACGGGCGCGCTGGTTCGCCCAGACGCGGCGCCACAGATGCCAGGCATAAGCGGCCAGCGCTGCGATCAGCAGCAGGCCGCTCAGCAGCAGGGTCAGGTTCAAGGCACTCATGCGCGGTTCAGGCGCCGTGGCACTTCTTGTACTTCTTCTCGCTGCCGCATGGGCAAGGATCGTTACGGCCGACATCCTTCAGCGCGTTGCGCACCGGCTCCTGATGGCCATGGTTGCAGTGCGGGCCGTGCACATGGCCGTGATCGTGATGATCGTGGTCATGGTTGCAGTCAGGGCCGTGGACGTGGGGTTGGTTGCTCATGGTGTTACTCGTGCAGGTTATTCGGGGATGAAATCGCCGGGAATTATCTCGCCATTACGCGACATGTGCACGCTTCGGCCGAACAACATGCCGGTTTTTACCTCACCCTTGAGGCTATAGCGAATCGGCACGTCCGGTTTTTCCAGTGCCTTGACGATCTGCCGCACATGGCGCCAGAGGTTGGTGCGCACCGGTACTTCGAAGGTGTGGTGGCCGTGGGCGGGCACGGTGAACCACTCGTTGGAGTAGCCCTCGGCCAGCTGGATACCATTGAGATGGACGTTATAGTCCAGCCCGCGCACCGGCAGGCTGACGCCGTTGGGATTGTCGATTCGAAAGCGCAGGCGGAACTCCTGTTCGAGCAGCCTGGCCTTGACCACATCAACTTTGATGAGTTGGACGTCCGGGTCCTTGAAACCACCTGTCATCCAGGTGGAGCATCCTGGCAGGCCTGAAAGCAGGCCAAAAAACATCAATAGGCTGATAATTCTTATCATTTGCGCCTGAGAAAACATTTCATACCCCCATTGCGCCCCAGTGTAACAAGCAAGCGCTTGGCTGCAACGGGGAAGCACTCATTATTTTCAACGAGATATTGTGGAGGTTTCGGGTTGTTGGTAATCGGGAGAGCATGAATGAGACGCCTGCAGTGTCAGGGCAAAGGAACCTGCGCCATACTGAGCGGCGAATAGGACAGGAGTGTGACCATGAGTCGCTACGAGATCGCCTTCTCCGGGCAACTGGTGCCGGGCGCCCAGCCGGAGTTGGTCAAGGCCAACATGGCCAAGCTGTTCCAGGCCGATGCTCAGCGCATCGCTCAGTTGTTCTCCGGGCGCCGCATCGTGATCAAGAACAATCTCGACGCCGCCGGGGCGGAGAAGTACCGCGTGACTCTGGAACGTGCCGGTGCGCGGGTCGAGGTCGTCGACATGGATGCGTTGATCGAGGAAGTCGAGCTGGCCCCGCCACCGCCCGTAGAGCCGGCAACTTCTCCGGCAGCCGCACTGCCCGCGGCCAGGCCGGGGCGCCTGCAGGTCGCACCACGAGATGAGTACATGGCCGCGTTCAGTGATGTGGATGCTCCGGATTTCGATATCGCACCGGTAGGCAGCGATCTGCAGGACGCCAGGCCCGACGCCGCCGCGCCACAGGTCGACCTGTCACAGTTCAGTCTGGCGCCCGTTGGTAGCGATATGGGGCAAGCCAAGCCTGCGACTCCAGCGGCTGCACCGGACACCTCGCATCTGAAGCTGCAGGATTGAGCATTCACTAGCCTGACTGAAACGCCGTGAGCTGCACACGCAGCCACGGCGTTTTTGCGTTCAGGCCACTAACCCGCCTTGCATTTGGCAGTGGCCTCCTCGGGTTTGAGGTTGCGCACGCTGGTGAAGAACAGCTCGCAGGTTTGCAGTTTCTCCGTCACCTGCCATTTCTCGGTGCAGGTATTCAGCGTCTGCTGCGGATCAGCTGTCGGTTGCTGGCCCATACCGGCCTGCCAGCAGGCGGCGCTCAGGTCCTGCCCCATGACCTTGACCCCTGCTGCGTTGGCGGCGGCCTCGCTGCCCTTGTTGTTGGCCGGATCGGCCGCATACCAGATGTAGCTGGGGTGGTTGGCGCCGAGCACTGAGACCTGCTGCCCAGGTGCTGCATCGATCTGACCGAGGCCCAGTACCGGCAGATTCACCCCGTATTGCTGCGTGATCCAACTGCGCACCGGAGCACCAAAGGCGACCATCGGCAGGCTGGTATCGCCCGAGCCGACGCTGAGCTCGCTGACCATGCGCCGCTGATAGCCGGTGAAATAGCCATAAACGCCTTCCAGGGCACTGCCGGCACTGGCCGGGGCAGCGATGGGAGCGATGTCGATGATGGTCTGGTAAGCGGGGGTGTGTTCCGGCTGTACACCATTGAAACTGAGCAGCGAGGCCCAGCGATCCGTGGTGCTCGAGCGCAGATAATCCTGAGCCTGAGTCAGTGAGTAGTCGGGTGGGAAGTGCAGCAGCTCGACGCTCTTGCGGTTCTCCAGGGCCATGCCCAGAGGCAGGAAGAAGTACCAGTTGTACTGCCATTTACCGTCACTATTGAGCTGGCTGGCGCCCTGATAGGCCAGATCACCGGCATCGAGCAATTGCAGCAGGGACTTGCCGTAATCCGTTGGCGTGCCGTCGAAAGTGGCGTGAATATGTTCCCCATTGCGTGTTACGCGCACGTTGGCCTGGGGGTAACCATCGCGCGTCAGGCTCTGTTGCAGGTAGTGTTCGACCGTCTGTTCCAGCGTCCAGTCGCGGTAGCAGATCACACTGCAATTGTTCGGGTAGGCGAACAGGCGGCTGACGCGCTGGCTGTCACCCAGATCCAGCGTTTCCCCTTGCAGCCCGCCGGGCTGGTTGGCGCAGCCTGCTAGCAGGCCGGCCAGGATAAGAGCGATACCACTTTTCTTGTGCATGGCTTTCTCCTTGTTGAATGTCCTCGCAGGACGTATCAACTCAAGCAGAAAGCAGGATTAACGCCAATCAGGCATTCAGGTAGGGCGCACAGCATTTCTTGAACTTCTGCCCGCCCTGGCAGGGGCAAGGATCATTGCGTCCGGCCTTCAGTGGCACCGTCGGGTCGAGGAAGAACCAGCGTCCGTCCATCTGAACGAAAGCGGAGCATTCGCGGTGACGATGTTCGCCGTTGTCATCGTGCCAGCGTGCGACGAAGCTGACCTGGGCGTGTTCTGGCTTGCCGCCGAACACTTCGCTGCCTTCGACTTCCAGGCCGAGCCAGGTGCTTTGGGCGCTCCAGGCAGCCATCGCGTCGCGGTCGAGCGCCTGCTGCTGGACGGGCAGGGTGGTGGCCACCAGATAGTCCACCAGACCCAGTACATAGGCGCTGTAGCGCGAGCGCATCAGCAGCTCCGCGCTGGGCGCGTGGGTGCCCGCGTGATAGTGACCACAACACTGGCTCAGCGAATTACCGCTGCCACAAGGGCAATTGGGATCGAGTGGGTTCATTGCTCTACCACCAGTATTTGCCGAAGTTTTGTGGATTAGCCCAGAACTTCGCGTTCAACCAGTCGGGAACTTGCTTGTAATCGAGTAGATCATAGGTGAACAGATGCAGGGTCTGTCCCTCGCGCTGGAACTGCTCACTGGCTTGCATGGCCAGTGCGAAAAAGTCGGTTTCCTGCCAATCACCTGCCTTGAGGTCGAGCAACACGGCGACCCGGCTGGCGTTGAGGTTGCGAATGCCACCCAGTAGTTGCAGTCCATCGCGTTTGGGTAAGTGCTCCAGACAGTCGACCAGAATTGCCAGGTCGAAGCGCTGTGCGGCCAGTTCCGGCGCCAGGGGCGCAGCAGGTGCGGTGGTGACCTGACACTGCGGGTGGGCGCTGTGAAAGGCGCTGACTGCGGGCAGTTCGCTTGCGCCGAGTAACAGCAGTTTCTCGGGGGTATAGCGGGCAAGCAGTGCCGCAATGGCTTGCTGTGGAGTACGGGTACTAAGGCTGGCGGTCATCGAACTTCCTCGAAAAGTCTGCAAAGACTAACGTGGTGTCGGTATCAGGCCTAGAGTGAGAGAAAATTATCCGCAGAAGCTGCTATAGCTGGCGGATTGTACAACTCCTGTCTTTACTACTATTGAGTCGGTTATGGGCCGATGAACATTGGAGACCTAAAGTATGAGTATCACAAGGAACGCAGTACCCCTGATTCTGGCTAGTACCTTGCTGACCGGTTGCGCCGGCCTGCAGAAAACCGACTGGCCCACCTGCGCAGCTGTAGGCGGTGTTGGTGGTGCGGCGTTAGGGGCAATCGAAAGTTCGTCCTGGGCTGGCGCTGGTGCTGCGCTAGGTGCTGGTCTTGGCGCAGCTTATTGCTGGGTACATGGTGCCGAAGCGCAGCAGGTTGCCGTCGTCGAAGAAGTCGTTGTCGAGGAGGTCGCCGTTGCCGAGCCGGCCGAAGCCGTCCGTGTCGAACTGGACGTCAAGTTCGACTTCGACAAGGCTCAGGTCAAGCAGGAAAGCTATGGCGACATCAAAGCCCTGGCCGACTTCATGAAACAGTACCCGCAGACCAGCACTGTGGTTGAAGGTCACACCGACTCGGTGGGCAGCGATGCTTACAACCAGGGCCTGTCCGAACGCCGTGCCAGTGCCGTGCGTGACGTTCTGGTCAACCAGTACGGTGTCGAGTCCGGCCGTGTGCAGGCAGTGGGTTATGGCGAGAGCCGCCCGGTTGCCGACAACGCCACTGCTGATGGTCGCGCCATCAACCGTCGCGTGGAAGCCGAGGTCGAAGCTCAGCCGTAAGGCGCTTCGTGTAAGCCAAGTCAGGCTTCACCCGCGAAGGCCCGACCGATTTCCATCGGTCGGGCCTTTTCTTGTCTGAAATCCTGTCGCCGTCTTTACTCCTGTGATACCGGCAATATGCCGGTATCACAGGAGACACCGCCATGAGAATCAAGTTTTCGAGGGTTTTACCCTTTCTCTTGGTCAGCAGTGTTCTCTCGGGTTGTGCCACGACTTCCAGTACGGGAGACGCGCCGCTCAACCAGGGGAACTGGCCCCTGTGCAGTGCGATTGGAGCCCTGGCCGGTGGCGGCCTCGGCGCAATCGAAAGTTCCACCTGGGCAGCAGGCGGCGCGGTAGCCGGCGCTCTACTGGGAACCATCATCTGCTATGCGCAAGATGGCGACGAAGATGGCGACGGTGTGTTCGACCGCCGTGATCGCTGCTCCGGCACGCCAGCCGGTACTGCGGTAGGCCATAACGGCTGCCCTTTGCCGCAATACCCCGCCAGCGTAGTGGCCGAGCCGGCGATGGAGCAGCAGGCGCAGGATGAGGTCATCGTTCTCAGCGACCTGGGAAATGTGCTGTTCGCGTTCGATTCAGCCGAACTGACGGGTGAGGCGCGGCGCCTGCTTGCCGATGTCGGTACCCGTCTGACCGGTGCCAGTCTGGTCGCAGTCAAGGTCGTCGGGCATACCGATAGCGTTGGTTCTGATGCCTACAACCAGGGGTTGTCCGAACGCCGCGCACGCAGTGTTGCCGACTTTCTCATCGCCCAGGGTGTGCCTGCCGGCAAGCTCAGTACAGAAGGCCGTGGTGAGAGCCAACCGGTGGCGGACAACGGCAGTGATGCCGGCCGCGCACAGAACCGCCGCGTAGAGTTGTACGTTTCCCGTTGAAGCGCAGGGGCGCCCCACAGGTCATCATAGGCCTGGGGGGTGTCGCTTTTGCGGCTGGTGATAGCTGAGGTCAAGGAAAATATTCCCTCGCTCTGGTGGTCCGGGCCGCGACCGGTTAACGTGCTGCGCTATTAGAAAAACCAGAGCAAGAGGGCGGGGATGAAAGCATTGTTGATGATGGGCAAGGCGCTGGCCTTGGCTTTCTGGCTGGTATTTGCGGCGGCGCTGGCCAAGCGTTTTGGCGCGCCGTTCGAACAGCTCGTCTATCTGCTCGCGGGCTTTCTTGCGCTGCTGCATGGGGTGCAGCTGTGGCTGTTCTCGGGGCTCCTGTCCGGTCGCGCTAGCCCCTGGCTGGATCGTGTACAGGTCCTGCTGTTCGGCATTTTTCACCTCTATCCGCTGAAGGCCGAGCAAGGGGCCGAAAGCACTGCTGCAACTGCGCTCGAGGAGGCGGCTCATGCGTAGTCTCGCTCTGTTGCTCTGTCTGTTCGCCGGTCCGTCGTTGGCCGCTACGCAGGTCACGGTGCCGTCCAATACGCTGATGCGTTTGCCGGTCGCCAGTAGCAGCCTGCAGCTCGAACGGCTGGAAGTGGCGGATCAGGCGACCCTGATGATTCCGGCAACGGTGACCGAGTTGCATATCGGTGAGCTGCTGATGGGCCGCGACGCGCGTATTGGCGTTGCGCCCAGCGATCAGCCACTGCGACTGGTGGTAGAGGACGCCGATATCGGCCCGGGCGCCTGGATCAGCGCCAAAGGTGCCGCTGGCACTTACACCCGGCCAGCCACGCCTGGGCGGGAGATCAAGCTCAAGCTGCACAAGCTGACATTCGAATCCTTGACCCTCGATGTGCGCGGTGGTCAGGGCAGACCGGGTTATGCCGGGCTCGATGGTGCGCATGGGCAGCCAGGTGGTTGCACCTGGGGTCAGGCCAGTGCTGGCCACGATGGTCAGGACGGCACCGATGGGCATGAAGGTGCTGCAGGCGGCAGCGTGGTGCTGGAGGTACCTCACCACGTCGAGGTCGAGCGCATGCAGGTGTTGCTCGATGGCGGCGCGGGTGGTGCAGCCGGTTCGGCGGGGCGCCCCGGCCGTGGGGGCGCTGCCAAGGGCTGCCTGCTCTACGGCGTAGATGGTGCGGCCGATGGCAAACCTGGCCAGCCTGGGCGCGAAGGTGCGGCGGGCCGCAGTGGTGCCGTGCAGGTGTTTCGGTTCTGAATAATTGCTGCTGCCTTGGTTCGCAAGGCAGCAGCGCCAGTCAGAATACCGGGCGCATGGCCGCTAGCGTCATGAGCGCCAGGCCGATCAGCAGGTTGCTGCCGACCACTTTGCGAATCCGCCCCAGCGCCTCGCCGCCTGCAGGCCAGTTCTCGCTCTCCACGGCGCGCCGCAGCTGCGGCAGCTGCAGCGCCTGAATACGCAGGAACAGGGCGAGCATCACCAGATACAGACCCATCATGACGTGCACGTAGCGCGGCGCGGCGTCGAAACCGCTGTAGCTCATGTGCAGCATGCCGACTCCAGTCAAGGGCAGGACTGCTACCGCTATCCAGACCCAGACGAAGAAGCGTTTGAACACACTCAGCCACAGGCGCAGGCGTGCTGGCGGCTCCAGTATGTCCACCGCCGCCGGGCGCAGGATCATCCAGGCGAAGAACATCCCGCCGACCCATACGACGGCGGCCAGCAGGTGTAGCGCATAGAGTGGTGCGTAAGGTGTCATGCGGTATCTCCAGAGGGGCCGTTTGGCAGGTCGGTTCATTCGATTGGCACGCGAGTCAGCGCCAGATCGATTGCCGCGCTATGATAGCGACCGCTCCGCGAATACTGAAAATTTATCCAGCCTTTTTCGTTTCAGAATCCATGCTCAGTACCGAACTCAAGTCCCAGATCCAGGGCGCCTATTCGCGCTTTCTCGAGGCCAAGTCGCTCAAGCCGCGCTATGGCCAGCGCTTGATGATCGCCGAGATCGCCAAGGTGCTCGGCACCATCAAGACCGATGACGAGGGCAAGCGTCTGGGTGATCCTGCCGTGGTGGCGGTCGAGGCGGGCACCGGTACCGGCAAGACGGTGGCCTACAGCCTGGCCACCATCCCCACCGCCAAGGCCGCTGGCAAGCGCCTGGTGATCGCCACCGCCACCGTGGCCCTGCAGGAACAGATCGTGCACAAGGATCTGCCTGATCTTTTGCGCAACAGCGGCCTGAATTTCAGCTTCGCCCTGGCCAAGGGGCGTGGCCGCTACCTGTGCCTGTCCAAGCTCGACCATCTGCTGCAGGACGGCGCCGCGCAGAGCGCCACCGCGCAGTTGTTCGAGGAAGAAGGCTTTCGCATCGACGTCGACGAGCAGGGCCAGAAGCTGTTCACCGCGATGATCGAGAAGCTCGCCGGCAATAAATGGGATGGCGACCGCGACAGCTGGCCGGAGGAGCTGGAAGACGTGCGCTGGGCGCAACTGACCACCGACCACAGCCAGTGCACCAACCGCCACTGCCCGAATTTCCAGCAATGCGCCTTCTACAAGGCGCGCGAGGGCATGGGCAAGGTCGACGTGATCGTCACCAACCACGACATGGTGCTGGCCGATCTGGCGCTTGGCGGCGGCGCGGTACTGCCCGACCCGCGCGAAACCATCTATGTGTTCGACGAGGGCCACCACCTGCCGGACAAGGCCATCGGCCACTTCGCCCACTTTACCCGCCTGCGCTCGACTGCCGACTGGCTTACGCAGATCGACAAGAATCTGACCAAGCTGCTGGCGCAGAACCCGTTGCCGGGCGATCTCGGCCGTCTGATCGAACAGGTGCCGGAGCTGGCCCGCGAGCTGAAGACTCAGCAGCAGTTCATGTTCGCTGCCTGCGAGCAGATCGCCGACTTCAAGGCCGGCGAGGACATGGAAGGACGCGAGCGCCCGCGTCATCGCTTCGTCGGCGGCGTGGTGCCGGAGCATCTGACCGAGTTGGGGCTGGAGCTGAAGAAAGGCTTCTCCAAGCTCAATGACCTGTTCACCGGCGTTACCGAGCTGCTCAAGGAGGCCATGGACGGCGAGGGCGCCGTAGGCATCGCCAGCCACCAGGCCGAGGAGTGGTATCCGCTGTTCGGCAGCCTGATGGCGCGCGCCAAGGGCAACTGGGAATTGTGGCTGGCCTTCACCGCTGAAGACCCCGAGGAAAGCCCACCCATGGCGCGTTGGCTGACCCTGGCCGAGAGCGGTGCACTGTTCGATATCGAGGTCAACGCCAGCCCGATCCTAGCCGCCGAGACCTTGCGCCGCAACCTGTGGAACGTTGCCCATGGCTGCTTGGTGACGTCTGCGACCCTGACCGCGCTGGGCACCTTCGACCGCTATCGCATGCGTGCCGGCCTGCCCAAGGCGGCGGTCGCGGCGATAGTGCCAAGCCCCTTCCATCATGCCGATGCCGGCCTGCTGCGCGTGCCCGACCTCAAGGCCGACCCGCGCGAGGCTGCTGCGCATACGGCGGCTATCACCCGCGAGCTGCCGGGCCTGGTGGCAGGCAGTCGCGGGACGCTGGTGTTGTTCTCCTCGCGCAAGCAGATGCAGGACGTGTTCGACGGCCTGGATCGCGACTGGCGCAAACGCGTGTTCATTCAGGGCAACCTGTCCAAGCAGGAGACCCTGAACAAGCACAAGGCGCGTGTCGATTCAGGCGAGGAAAGCGTGCTGTTCGGCCTGGCCAGTTTCGCCGAGGGCGTCGACCTTCCTGGCGCCTACTGCGAGCATGTGGTGATCGCCAAGATTCCCTTCGCCGTGCCGGATGACCCGGTGGAAGCGGCGCTGGCCGAGTGGATCGAGGCGCGTGGCGGCAATCCCTTCATGGAAATCGCCGTGCCGGACGCCTCGCTGCGTCTGGTGCAGGCCTGCGGTCGCCTGCTGCGTACCGAGGCCGATCGCGGCACTATCACCCTGCTGGATCGGCGTGTGGTTACCCAGCGCTACGGCAAGGCCATTCTCAATGCCTTGCCGCCGTTTCGTCGGCAGATCGACTGAGAGGGTGTCTACAAAATGGCTGCACTTGGCAATACTGCGTTGAAAACGATCTCGAAATGCTCATTTACAGCACGTAAACTCCGCTTTCTCGATCGTTTTCGCCTTGTCTTGCCTTCGTTCGCCTATCTTGTAAACACCCTCTGACAGGCTGTTGAAAAACTACCTCGGCTGCTCCACCTGCAGTCGTCGCCTACGTTTTTCAACAGCCTGCTGACGTTATTCACCACCCCTGTTGCGCTGCTCCAGCTCATCACCCAACCGCCCCAGCGTCGGCCGAATGCCGGCGCGGTGCGCGGCGCGGGCGATGGCGTGCGCCGCCAGCGGGGCGCTGGCCAGCAGAATCAGCAGGCCGATAAAGGCCTCCAGTGCCAGCTCGCCACTGCTGGCCAAGGCCACTGCGCCAAGTAACAGGACCGCGCCGAGAACCCCGGCCTTGCTCGCCGCATGCATGCGGCTGTAGCTATCGGGCAGGCGCAGCACGCCAATCGCGCCAAGCAGAGAGATCACTGCGCCGCTCAGTACCAGCAGCGAGGCCAGCCAGGCTTGTACTTCGTTCATGGGCGTTCCTCGCTCTTCTCCGGCATCTGGCTGTGGGCGTCATCGAACAGGAAGGCAAAAGCCGCCGTGCCGAGAAACGACACCAGTGCCAGCAGCACGGCAACATCGATGAACAGCGCCTCGCCGCGCATCAGGCACAGCAGGGCCATGGCGGCGACCGCCAGCAGGGTGAGGGCGTCGATGGCCACCGCACGATCCGGGCGGCTTGGGCCGCGCAACAGGCGATAGAGGCTGATCAAACCGCTCAGCGCGAGCAAGGCTGCAGCCAGGGGCAATACCCAGGCAGCACCGGCCAGGTGCAGGGTCATGGCGTTACTCCTTCGGCTTTGCCGGCATCGAGCCAGGCCAGCAGGCGGCGTTCCAACTCGATGAGAATGTCGGTCACGTCCTCGCGGCGCCGCGCATCGAGGGCGTGGATATAGAGCAGGCCTTGCTCCTCGTCATAGTCCAGGGCCAGGGTGCCGGGGGTCAGGGTCAGCAGGGTGCCGAGCAGGGTGACCTTGTCCACCTCGCGGCGAGTCACCGGGTAGGCCAGCACGGCCGGTTCCACATCGACCCGACGCGCCAGCACCAGCGTGGCGACTTGGTAAGTCGCGAGGAACACCTGGGCGATGAACCACAGGCAGAAGCTCACACCATGCTCCAGGCTGCGGGCGTAACGACGCAGGCGCCCGATTGCCAGGCCCAGCAGGCGAGCGATCAGGTAGAGCAGGGCGAAGGCCAGCAGGCCTCCACCGAGATGGCCGGCGCCGAGGCTCCAGGCCAGGCCGGCGCTGGCCAGCAAATGGATGACAAACAGCATCAGGTACCTCCTGCGCCAGTGAAGGGTTGCAGATAGGCTTGCGGGTCGGCGAGTTGCGCGGCTGCCGCCACGGCATAGTCGATCAGCGGGCCGGCGCCCAGGCCGATCAACACGGTCAGTAGCGCCAGGGCGCTCATGCCCAACCAGGCCGCGCGTATACCGGTAACCGTTTGCAGCGCTTCTTCACCTCCCGGATGGGGCTTGAGAAATGCTTCGTTCCAGATCTTGTTCATCGATAGCAGGGTGAACACGCCAGTCAGCAGGGCGATGCCCGCCGCCCACCACGCAGCGGCATCCAGGCTGGCCTTGACCAGCAGGAACTTGGCCCAGAAACCGGACAGCGGCGGAATGCCTGCCAGCGACAGCGCCGGAATGGCGAACAGCAGCGCCAGCCAGGGCATGCGCTTGTACAGTCCACCCATGTCGGCCAGGCGCTCGGAGCCGCAGATGCGCGCCGCCAGGCCGCCGATGAAGAACAGGTTGGCCTTCACCACGATATGGTGGATCAGGTAGAACACTGCGCCGGCCAGCGCCAGCGGGGTGGCCAGGGCGAGGCCGAGGATCATGTAGCCAACCTGGCTGACGATGTGGAACGACAGGATACGGCGCACCTCGGTCTGCGCCGCCGCACCCAGCACGCCCACCAGCATGGTGGCGCAGGCGACCCACAGCAGCAGTTGATGCGGCAGGCCATGCTCCGGCCAGAGCAGGGTCACCAGGCGAATCAGCGCGTATACGCCGACCTTGGTCAGCAGGCCTGCGAACATCGCCGAAACCGCCGTCAGGGCGACGTGATAGGTGGCCGGCAGCCAGCCGAATACCGGGAACAGCGCAGCCTTGATGGCAAACGACAGCAGCATCAGCAACAGCGCCGGCGTCACGCCAGGTAGTGCCTCACCGCTGCGCATGATCACCGCCAGCTCGCCCATGTTCAGCGTGCCGCTGGCGCCGTAGACCATGCCGGCGGAGAGCAGGAAGATCAGCGTGGCGAACAGGTTAAGGGCCACGTAGGTCATGCTGCCGGCCAGCCGGCGGCTGCCGCCGCCAAGCGCCATCAGGGCGAAGGAGGCGATCAGCAGCACCTCGAACCAGACATAGAGGTTGAAGATGTCGGCGGTGATGAAGGCGCCGCAGATGCCGGTCAGCAGACCCTGGATGAACAGGTGAAAGTCGCGACCGATCTTGCTGTCGTTGTCCTTGGCCACGCCATAGAGCAGGGTGACCAGCGCGACCAGGGCACTGATGGCGATCATTACCGCCGACAGGCGATCGATCACCAGGCTGATGCCGAACGGCGCCTGCCAGTTGCCCACCTGACCACTGAGCACCACGCCTTGTGCGGCCTGCCAGACCAGCACCAGGCCTACAGCCAGCAGCAGTGCGGTGCCACTCAGGCTGAGCACGCGCACAGCCAGCAGATGGCGGCGCAGGATGATCGCCAGCAGCAGGCTGCACAGGGGAACGAGGATTGGCGCAACGAGTAACGCGTGATTCATCGGCGAGCCTCCGCACCATTGGCGTCGTGTTCATGCTCGCCGGCGTGCCAGTCAGGCGCCGGTTGTTCGGTGATCGAGCTGACCGAATCGGTGGTCTTGTCGCCATGCAGTTCGCGGGTGCGCTTGAGCAGCGCCAGGGCGAAGATGAACAGGCTGAAACCGATGACGATGGCGGTCAGTACCAGCGCCTGCGGCAACGGGTTGGCCGTGCTGGCTGCGTTGCCAGCCTCGACGAAGGCCGGGCGTTCGCCGAAGAAGCGTCCGGCGGTGAGAACCCCCAGGTTGATTGCGTTACCCAGGACCACGACGCCCAGCACGACGCGCTTGAGGTTGCGATCCAGGAGCATCCACAGGCCCAGACCTGCCAGGCCTCCGGTAGTGATTGCGGCTAGCCATTCCATTACTGGCGAACTCCCGTCAGCTTGTCGATCATGTGCAGGGCAGAGCCGAACACGGTGAGGAAAACGCCGATATCGAAGAGCAAGGGCGTACCCAGCGGCAGCCCGCCAGGGAAGATCCAGAGACCGGTAAGAAAGGCACTGCCCGCGATCAGGCCAAGAATGCCGGCACCCGCAGCACAACCCAGGCCGATACCGATCAGTTGCGCAGGCGCCACCGGCAGCACCCGGCGAATCTGCCCGTGGCCGTAGGTCAGCACCAGCAGGATCAGGCCGCAGGCCGCCACCAAGCCACCAATGAAACCGCCACCGGGCAGGTTGTGACCGCGCCACAGCACCAGCAGCGAGGCGGCCATCATCAACCAGGCCAGCGGGCGCAGGCCTTGGCGCAGCAGCGGCGAGGTGAAGGCATCTTCCCCGCTATGCTCGTTACCGAAGCGCCGGCCGGTGCTCAGCAGGCTGGCCGCCGCCAGGGCAGAAAGGGCGACCACGAGGATCTCGCCCAGGGTATCGAAAGCGCGGAAGTCCACCAGGATCACGTTGACCACGTTGTGCCCGTGGCCACCCGGCAAGCTGTTGGCCTGATACCACTGGGCGATTTCGCCCGGTAGTGGCAGGCTCACCGCCAGCAGCAGGGCACCGGTCACGCTGAGGCCGAAGAGGATTGCTACGCTGGCGTGCAGGCGTCGCTTCCACGGCGCGCGTGCACCGCTGGTGGGAACCGTGGGCATCTTGCGAAACACCAGGGCGAGGAAGATCAGACTGAGGGTTTCCACCATCAGCTGAGTCATCGCCACATCCGGTGCATTGACCGAGACGAACACCAGCGCCAGGCCCAGGCCGCAGGCGCCCAGTGCGGCCAGCAAGGTCAGGCGGCCAGGCAGGAACGCCGCAGCCACACCTCCGGCCAGTGCCAACAGGCAGCCGGCCAGGCCCAGCGGCGAGATCGGGCTGTAGCTGCCCTGCAGCAGTTGCGGCAGCGCCGGCAACAAGCCGACCGCCAGCAGGCCGCCGACCGCTAGGGCCAGCAGCACCAGATGCTGACGCAAGGAGCCGTGCTGGAACCGGGCGGCAAGCAGACCGGCGAAGTGGAAAACGCGTTTGAGCAAACGATCCCAGAGCAGGTCGCCACTGACGTTCCAGGCCGCGTTGGCACGATCAAGCGCCTGCCGTACCCGGTCGCGCATCACGTAGAACAGCACGCCCAGCGATACGGTCAGCAAGCTGGCCACAAGTGCTGGGGTGATGCCGCCCCACAGATATAGGTGCACATCCACCGGGCCGCGCGCCACGGCTTGCACCGCGTTGTTCACCAGCCAGGTCTCCGGCCAGGCATTCCAGGCGCCGAGCAGGAAACCGCCGATGGCCAGCAGCATCGGCCCCAGCCACATCGGCAAGCCGACTTCGTGCGGCGTGCGCGGATAGTCGCCACGCTTGCCGAGGAAGGTCTGCAGGAAGACCAGGCCGGCAGCGGCGAACAGCAGGGCGTTGGTAAGGATCATCACCAGCGTTACCGCCCAGCCGATATGACCCATCTCGATCAGGCCGGTGTACTTGAACTCCTTGGCGATAAAGCCGAAAAACGGCGGCAGGCCGGCATTGGAGAATGCCGCCAGGGCTACTGCCGCGCCAGTCAACGGCATGAAGCGGATCAAACCGCCCAGGCGCGCCAGCTCGCGGGTGCCGGTGGCGTGGTCGATGGCGCCGACGGCCATGAATAGCGCGCCCTTATAAAGAGAATGCGCCACCAGATAGAGCACGAACGCCTGCAGGCCATAGCTGGTGTTGGTGCCGATCAGCATGGTCAGTTGGCCCAGCACGGTCACCGTGGTGTACGCCAGCAAGCGCTTGAGGTCGGTCTGGCGGAAGGCGAGGAAGGCGCCGAGCACTGCAGTGGCTGCGCCGAAGGTAATCAGCAGGGTGCCCCAACCGACGGAGCCACCCAGCACCGGGTTGAGCCGAGCCAGCAGGTAGATGCCGGCTTTTACCATGGTTGCCGAGTGCAGATAGGCCGACACCGGTGTCGGTGCGTTCATCGCATTGGGCAGCCACAGATGGAAGGGCACCTGCGCCGATTTGGTGAAGCAGCCTAGCAGCACCAGGGCAATGATCGCCGGCAGCAGCACATGGCCTTCGATCTGCTCGGCGCTGAGATTGGAGAACTGCCAGTTACCGGTCGCGCCGCCGAGCAGGATCAACCCCGCCAGCAGCGCCAGACCGCCGCCGCCGGTGATCAGCAGCGCCTGCAACGCCGCACGGCGCGATACCGCTTTGTCGTGTTGAAAACTGATCAGCAGGAATGAGGCGATACTGGTCAGCTCCCAGAACACGAACATCGCTACCAGGTCGTCGGCCAGCACCAGGCCGAGCATCGCCAGCATGAACACCAGCAAGTAAGCGTGAAAGCGGCCGAGGTGGGCGTGGCTGGACAGATAACTGCCGGCGTACAGCACGATCAGACTGCCGATGCCGCTGATCAGCAGGGCAAAAACCAGCGAGAGGCCGTCCAGGCGCAGGCTCAGGTTGATGCCCAGTGCCGGAATCCAGCTGAGGCTTTGCATCACGGCGCCGCCGCCGGCGATCAGCGGAATCTGTTGAACGAACCAGACGAAGGCCGCCAGCGGCGCCAGCATCAGCAGCCAACCTGTGCGAGCACCCAACAGGCGCGTCAGGCCGGGTGCCATGATGGCAGCCAGGGCGATCAGGGACAGTAGGTAGAGCACTCGTTTCTCCTGTGCCGAGCGTCGAATCCAAGGCGGCCTGACGACTGCGTACGCACCGTAGCTGCGCTATTCAGGGCGTATTGGTCATATCAGGCCGCATTTGTTTCATCATAGGAAAAACCAATCGAAGATCGCTATTTTATGAAGTTTCAGAACATTGCATGATAGGCGGCTGCCATCATTGGCAGTATTGAGATAAGCAGTGAAACGGGAGAGCAGCGTGCAGATTCAGGGCTATTTCGACTTGCGCTTCGAAGCGGTGAGGGACGCATTCGCCGCTCTGTTCGACGACGCGCAGGAACGGGGCGCGGCCCTGTGCGTGAAGGTCGGCGGGGAAACCGTGGTCGACCTGTGGGCCGGCGTCATGGACAAGGACGGCCAGCAGGCCTGGCACAGCGACACCATCGCCAATCTGTTCTCCTGCACCAAACCCTTCGCCGCCGTGGTGGCCCTGCAACTGGTGGGCGAGGGCAAGCTCGACCTGGATGCGCCGGTGGCGCGCTACTGGCCGGAGTTCGCCGCAGCCGGCAAACAGCGCATCAGTGTGCGTCATCTGCTCTGTCATCAGGCCGGCTTGCCGGCGTTGCGCCAGGCGCTGCCCGCGGAGGCGCTGTACGACTGGCAGACCATGACCAGCGCGCTGGCAGCTGAAGAGCCCTGGTGGCCGCTGGGTGAGGGGCATGGCTATGCGCCCATTACCTATGGTTGGCTCATCGGTGAGCTGATTCGCCGTGTGGAAGGCCGTGGCCCGGGCGAGAGCATCGCTGCGCGCATCGCCAAGCCACTGGAGCTGGATTTCCATGTCGGCCTGGCTGACAGCGAGTTCGATCGGGTCGCCCATATCGCTCGCGGCAAGGGCAACCTCGGCGACGCCGCCGCACAGCGCCTGCTCAAGGTGATGATGAGTGACGCCAACGCCATGAGCACGCGCTCGTTCACCAACCCGCCGTCGATCATGACCAGCACCAACAAGCCCGAATGGCGGCGCATGCAGCAACCGGCCGCCAATGGACACGGCAACGCGCGCAGCCTGGCGGGCTTTTATGCCGGTCTGCTCGACGGCAGCCTGCTCGATGCTGACCTGCTGGGCGAAATGACCCGCGAGCACAGCGTCGGTGACGACAAGACCCTGCTGACCCGCACCCGTTTCGGCCTGGGTTGCATGCTCGATCAGGCCGATGTGGCCAACGCCACCTATGGTATGGGGGCAAAAGCCTTCGGCCATCCCGGCGCTGGTGGCTCCAGTGGTTTTGCTGATCCGGAGCGAGACCTGGCATTCGGTTTCGTTACCAACAATCTAGGACCGTTCGTCTTGATGGACCCCCGCGCGCAGAAACTTGCGCGACAGATTGCGGACTGTATCTGATTGAAACGGCTAAACTTGCGCCAACCGTTCAGTACCAACCATAACGATCCGACCATTAGATTTGTGTGACCCCGGGGGCTACATGCGTGCCAACAAGATTTTTGCCTTTACCTGCTGCCTGCTGATCGCGGGCTGCGCCGGCTCGGAAAAGAAGGAAGTCGCCAAGCCGGCAGTGATGCCACCGCCTCAAGTTACCCGCGCCTGGCTCGACGAGTACGAGCCGAAACTGCGTGAAGCGGTCAAGGGCAGCCACTTCGAGTTCGAGCGCCGCGAAAATCTGCTGGTGGTCACCGCCCCGGTGCAGGGCTCGTTCAATCCGGATCGCCCGCAGATGCTGCTGCCGGTCAGCTTGGGTCCGATCACTCGCGTGGCCAAACTGCTGGAAACCGACGAGGATATCGCCGTGGTCGTGCTCGGCCATGCCGATACCAGCGGTGACGACGCGAAGAACCGCGAGCTCAGTCAGCAGCGCGCGCGTGCCGTGACCTCGATTTTTCGTCTCAGCGGCCTCAAGCAGAACCGCCTGCAGGTCATGGGCCTGGGCTCCGACGCACCTCGTGCGGCCAACGACAGCGCAGCCGGTCGCGCACTCAACCGACGCGTGGAAATTCTCCTGACTTCGCGTGACACCATGCAGGGCCTGATCGCCAAGTACAGCCAGCCGGCCAAGGCGGAGCTCAAGGATGCACCCAAGGTAGCTGCCGCAGATCAAGGAAAAGTGAGCAAGTCGGAGTAAGCTTGCGGGCATTTCCACCCTGCGCGGGCAGGCACTAGAAACCAGGTAAATTGGTTTCTGGCCCTGCCCTGAGGAATTGCCATGACCCAAACCTTGGCCGATATGCGCCGCGACTACACCCGCGACGGCCTGAGCGAAGCCCAGGCACCGCTGGAACCCTTTGCCCTGTTTCGTCAGTGGTTCGATGACGCGGTCAAGACTGAGCAACTGCCGGTCGAACCCAACGCCATGACCCTGGCCACCGTCGACGAAGACGGCCGTCCGCACTGCCGGGTACTGCTGCTCAAGGGCCTCGACGAGCGCGGCTTCACCTTCTTCAGCAACTACGACAGCGCCAAGGGTCGCCAGCTCGCGGCGCGCCCGTTTGCCGCCATGACCTTCTTCTGGCCCAGCTTGGAACGTCAGGTGCGTATCGAAGGCCGCGTGGAGCGCGTGACCGCTGCCGAATCCGATGGCTATTACCAGGTACGTCCTTTGGGCAGCCGTATCGGCGCCTGGGCCTCGCCACAGAGCAAGGTGATCCGCGACCGCGCCGAGCTGGAGAGCCTGCTGGCGGAAACCGAAAAACGCTTCCAGGGCCAGACGCCACACTGCCCGCCGCACTGGGGCGGCTACCGCCTGCTGCCTGAGCGCATCGAATTCTGGCAGGGCAGGCCAAGCCGCCTGCACGACCGCCTCAACTACCGGTTCAAGAGCGAGGCCTGGATTCGCGAACGGTTGGCGCCCTGACAGGTTGGCCGGCGTGGCGAGTGCGTCGGTCGGCTGCTTCCAAGCTTTTGGGGTGTTACCCAGTCGTCATCCGAGCTTCACGTGATTCAAGAATGGCTGTGCGACAGCTCTGCAGAATTTCATCCGCCAGTGGAGAGTCATCAGGGCAGGCCCGGGACAGAACGAGTGCGCCCAACGCATGGGCAACGGTGTCAATTGTCCGCGCTCGCGCGTGCCGGAGCTCCTCTTCACTGCGAGCACCTCCTGCGGCGAGCAGGTCGGCCAGCATATTTTCGAGCCCCGTCGCGAACGTCGCCTTGATCGCATCAGGCTGTCGCGCCGCGTCACCACTCAGCGCCGCCAAGGTGCAACCGCCACTGCGGTCATCGCGATGCTCGCGGGAAAGGTAGTGGCTAATGAAATCAGCCATGTCCACGCCGCCCATCAGTGACCTGGTCTTGGCCACCCCGCACGCGGCAGCTTCTGACATCAGCTCCGCCTTGGAGCTGAAGTGCCGGTAGAACCCACCATGGGTTAGGCCGGCAGTCGCCATCAGCTCCGCCACACCTATGCCGTCGTAACCGCGCTCACGAAACAATGTGCAGGCGGTTTCGACTATGTGGGCTCGATTTGCCTCTACCTGTGCCTTTGTAACCTTCATGCCCGGCTCCTCTCTCTGCCGACATCGACACGGCAAGAATACATTGATGTTGATCGTCATCAAAACCTTTGACTATTTTGATTATGGTCATCATCATAAATGCCGTCAGCGTCAGAAATCGCTCCGCAAGCGTTGTGGACGCGATTGCGCATAGCGCTTCAGGCGCCTTAAAGACAAAGAGACTTGCTGGCGCATTTTGCTCATCTCATTCTCAGGTAGCCTTCACATGTCCCAATCTGCCTCGCTCAACACAAACTCCCTGGCGCAACAACTGCGCCTGCCCAATGGCAGCCTGTTGCGCAATCGCTTGGCCAAGGCGTCCATGAGCGAGGCGCTGGGCACCTATGACAACCGTCCGACCCAGGGGCTGGTCACGCTTTACCAGCGTTGGGCCGCGTCCGGTATTGGGCTGATCCTGACTGGCAACGTAATGATCGACCGGCGGGCGTTGGGTGAGCCGGGTAACGTGGTCATTGAGGACGAGGCGGATCTGCCTGTCCTGCAACAGTGGGCGCGCGCCGCCACTGAGCAGGGTGCGGCTATCTGGGTGCAGCTCAACCACCCCGGCAAGCAAGCGACCAAGGGCTTGAACACCCGTAATATCGCGCCATCGGCGGTGCCGTTTCGCGAGGACATGGCGGCGTTCTTCGAAACGCCCGAAGAGGCCACTGCCGAAGAAGTTCAGGACATTATCGAGCGCTTTGGCCGTAGTGCCGCTATCTGCAAGAAAGCGGGTTTCAGCGGTATCGAAATTCATGGTGCACACGGCTACCTGATCAACCAGTTTCTCTCGCCACACCATAATCGACGCTCGGATCAATGGGGCGGTTCGCCGGAGAACCGCCGCCGTTTCCTGCTGGCCGTCTACGCTGAGATTCGTCGCCAGGTTGGCGCTGACTTCCCTGTGGCGATCAAGCTCAATTCCGCGGATTTCCAGCACGGCGGTTTTACCGAAGAAGAGTCGCTGGCAACGATTCATGCACTTGTCGATGCAGGCATCGATCTGATCGAGATATCAGGCGGTACCTACGAAGCCCCGGCCATGAGCGGCGCACTCCATAAGCAGAAGAAGGCTTCCAGCGTGGCGCGCGAAGCCTACTTCTTCGAGTTCGCCGAGAAAGTGCGCGCTGCGGTGCAGGTCCCGTTGATGCTGACCGGTGGCTTTCGCAGTGCTGCCGGCATGAATGCCGCGCTGGCTTCAGGCGCAGTGGATGTCATTGGTCTGGCACGGCTGCTGGCGATCGACCCTGATGCGCCGGCTGCGCTGCTACAGGGCAAGGACAGCGCACACCAGGTGCACACCATCAAGACAGGCATCAAGCCAGTCGACCGCATGGGGCTGATGGAGATTCTCTGGTACTCCCTGCAACTCAAGCGAATCGCCAAGGGTGGTGAACCGCGCGCCAACGAGAGTGGCCTGCTGGCGTTCGTCAAGTCGCTGGCCATGAGCAGTTGGGGCACCTATCGCACCCGGCGCCTGCGTGCGCGCAATTAAGACACGCATTCAGCAATAACCCTGATAGCAACTGCTCGCCGAGCGGTTGCCGGAATAGTTCATTTACAAGGTGCTGCCATGACGTCCAACACCCCCATCGCACTGGTCACCGGCGCTTCATCCGGCATTGGCGAAGCCACTGCCAAGCAATTGGCGCGGGCCGGCTACAAGGTTTATGGCACCAGCCGGCGTGGAGCACAGACCGCGCAAAATGCCGTCACGATGCTGGCGCTCGATGTCACGGATGATGCATCCGTATCGGCGGCGGTCGGCGAATTGATTCGGCTTGAAGGGCGTATTGATCTGCTGGTGAACAATGCCGGTTTCGGCATTGCCCCTGCTGGCGCGGAAGAAAGCTCGATCGAACAGGCGAAAGCGCTCTTCGACACGAACTTCTTCGGCATTGTGCGTATGATCCGCGCCGTGGTCCCACACATGCGCCGCCAAGGCAGCGGCCGGATCATCAATATCGGCTCGATTCTGGGCGTCGTGCCCATGCCTTACATCGCGCTGTATGCCGCCAGCAAACACGCCGTAGAAGGCTATTCGGAAGCGCTTGATCACGAACTGCGCACGCGCGGCATTCGCGTTGCGGTCATCGAACCGGCCTTTACCAAGACAGCATTCGAGGCGAACACCATCGAGCCTGATGCCACGCTCGACGAGTACCACAGCGTACGGGCGAACCTTGCCAAGGTGTTCAGCCAATCGATGGCAAGTGCCGATGATCCAGATGTCGTGGCCAAGGTCGTGGTCAAGGCAGCTGGCGCCGCGCGCCCCAAGTTGCGTTACACGGCGGGGGTCGCCGCTGGCCGCCTGAGCTTACTGCGTACCTTCGCGCCAGCGTGGATTCTCGATATCGGTATCCGCAAAAGCCTGCAGCTCAATGACTGAGCCACTGCAAACACTGGATGGCCACAAACATTCCCGGTGAGCGCATTCGACAGCGCCCCGAGATCGGCGCGGTTGGAAAGACTCGCGCTCTCATACAGTCCCCACAGGAGCTCGCACATGAAGCAAACCGTTGAGTTTTTCTTTGATTTCGTCAGCCCCTACAGCTACCTGGCGTATAGCCAGTTAGACAGCCTGCAGGCGGACATCAGCCTGCGCCCCATGCATGTTCTGAGCGTTATGAAGGCCGTTGGCAATACGCCAACCACCGTCACCTGTGCCGCTAAAGGTCGCTACGCCGCTGCCGATCTCGCGCGCTGGGCACGCCGCTATGGTGTGGCGGTCAAGCGTCCGGATATGCGCGCGATGAACAACGCAGCCTGTGCGCGAGCCGTACTCGCTGCACCGTCCAGTGAGGCCGCACGGCAGATCACCACCGCGCTGTTCAATGCCTGCTGGCGGGACGGGCAGACCCTGACCACGCCCGCCGAAGTGCTCGGCGTGCTTGCAGCGGCCGGCATCGAAACGGCGAGCCTGGCTGGTCTGATCGATGCACCGGAAACCCTTGAGCAGCTTGAAAAAAACAACCAGGAAGCGGCTGAGCGCGGCATCTTTGGCGCGCCGAGCTTTCTGCTCGGCGAGAGCTTGTTCTTTGGTAATGATCGACTCGATTTTGTTCGTGAACAGTTGGCAGGAGCATAAGCATCATGACTACAGCTACTCAGCAACCTCTGGCCCTGATTACCGGTGTCGGCCCAGGCGTCGGTTCATCCCTGGTTCGTCGCTTTGCCCAAGACGGCTATCGCGTTGCGATGATTGCCCGCGACACAGCCCGGCTGGCCGAGCTCGAGGCAGAAGTGCCCGGTGCGTTTGCCATGCCCTGCGATGTCACCGATGTAACGGCCCTCAAACAGGTGGTCGAGCAGATTGGCGCGCCGCAAGTGGTCGTGCACAACGCGGTAGGCGGTTCCTTTGCACCCTTCCTTGAGACCGATCCGGACACCCTGCGCCGCAACTTCGAAATCAACACCATGGCGTTGCTGAACCTGGCGCAAATGGTGGCCCCGGCGATGATCGAGGCAGGTGAGGGCGCCATCGTCGTCACCGGTAATACCTCGGCGCTGCGTGGTTCACCTAACTTTGCCGGGTTCGCGCCAACCAAGGCCGCGCAACGCATTCTCGCCGAGTCGTTGGCCAGGGATCTGGGGCCCAAAGGGGTCCACGTGGCTTACCTGGTCATCGACGCGGTCATCGATGTGCCCTGGGCTCGCGAGATGTACAGCAACGCACCGGATGATTTTTTCATTCAACCCAAGAGCATCGCCGCTGAAGTCTTTCACTTGGCACATCAACCCAGAGATGCCTGGAGCTTTATCTCCGAAGTGCGCCCCTATCGCGAGAAATGGTAGTACCGCAGGAACGGCATAAATCGGCCGGGGGCGTGCCCTTGATAACAGTTGCCTCTGGCCGGTTGCAGCATCGCCCCGCAAAAATTGTGTAGCGAAAGCGGTCTTACAAAAGCCCCCCCTCGGTCTGCCCTGCACCTACCGTCGAGCATGCCATCCGCCAATAAGGCTGTACGAAACGAGCACATAAGATACCCTTGCGCGACGAACCAACCAGGACGCTGCGAACCGAACGATGGGTTTTGAACAATTAGCCGAGCTACGTGACCGCCTGCGCGCCGAGAAGCAGCAGGTACAGCAGGTAAAGACCGAAAGCGCGAAGCCGCAAAAGCGCAAGCAACCGCCCAAGAGCAAGCCGCGTGAGCAGGATCCTACCGTCGAGGCGATCTGGCGCTTGCAGAAGCACTTCCCCTTGGCCTTCCCGGTCAATCCGGCGCCCAAGGTGCCGTTGAAGGAAGGCATTCTCAAAGACGCCGAACAGCATCTGCAGTTGCTTGGCATCACCGTTGAGCAGCTCAAAGCGGGTATTGCCGCCTGGTGCCGCGGCGGTCGTTACTGGGCTGCCATGACGGAAAATGCACCGCGTCTGGATCTGCAAGGCCAGCCCGTTGGCGTGGTGACGGCGGCGCAAGCGCTGCATGCCAAGCAGCAGGCCAGACGGCACCGTGCCGAAGCTCGGCGCAATCAGGCCAAGGCGAAAGCCCCAGCGGACGACAAGGCCGCGGAGAGCGCTGTAGCACCAACTGCGGAGTAAATGCTGGCTACCTGAAGGTTTCGCCGGTGCTGCGAGGGGATACTTCGTGAAGCGCCGCTGACACGCCTACAATGACGGCCTCATTCGCGAGGCCGTTTCTCATGCTCGAACTCGACTCCACCCTGGCGCAGCACATCGTCGACCGCGCCATGGCCATCCTGCCGCACAACATCAATGTGATGGATGCCCAGGGCATGATCATCGGCAGCGGCGACCCCAGCCGTCTGCACACCCGTCATGAAGGTGCACAGCTGGTGCTGGCCAACCGTCGTGTGGTGGAGATCGATGCCCAGGCGGCGGCCTGCCTGCGTGGCGTCAAACCCGGTGTCAACCTGCCGTTGCTGCATGCCGAGCGTCTGATTGGCGTGCTCGGCATCACCGGCGACCCCGAAATTGTGCGGCCCTATGCCGAACTGGTGCGCATGGCTGCGGAGATGCTGGTCGAGCATCGCGTTCTGCAGGCCGAGCGGCACTGGCAGCGGCATCAGCAGGAGGCCTGGTTACGACAGCTGCTCGACCCCATGCTGCGCCTATCCAGTCTTGAGGTCGATGCCGAACGCCTGGGCCTGCAACTGACCTGGCCGCGACAGATGTGCCTGCTGCAACTCGATGCTGAGGGCGACCCGCTGCCGCGCCAGGCGCGTTTGCTCGCCGCACTGGGGGGTAAGAGTGAGCATCTGGTAGCGCCGCTCGGGCGTCATGAACTGCTCTGGTGTCGGCCCTACAGCACAACGCGCGATGATCGCGCCTGGCTGCAGCAGGCTGACGAGCGCGAGTGGGGCGTGAGCTCGCTGGCGCTCAGCGATCCGCTGCATGATCTGACCGAGCTACGCCAGGCCAGCCTGGTCCTGCGCGATCTTCAGGCCTACGGTCAGGCGCGCTTTCCCGGTCGTCGCCTGCTGCGTCTGGATGAATTGCGTCTGCCGACGCTGCTCTATGCCCAGCGCCACAGCTGGCTGCTGCAGGGCTGGCTGGCACCGTTACGTCAGGTACTGACGCAGGATCCACAGGGCACGCTGAGGGCAACGCTGGACGCCTGGTGCGCACATGACGGTCAGGTGCAAACCTGTGCGCAGGAATTGGGCATTCATCGCAATACGTTGCGCTATCGCCTGGAGCGCATCGCCGAACTCAGTGGTCTGGACCTCAATCGGCTGGATCAGCGCCTGCAGCTATCCTTGGGGCTGGGCTTGCTGGAACCCGCCGCGAAGGATCAGTTGAACGCTCGGTAGTCCGCTCCCGCTGGTGGAGGCGGGCCGATGGCTTTGTGCGATTGCACAGCCTCCTGCATGTGGCTTCGACTGTTTTAGTGCTAGCGCACAGGGCGAGGCTGGGGTTGGCTGAGCCACAATGTGGCGCCTCTCGGCATTCCCATCCGGGCCCTGCGCCCGCCATAACAACAATGAGGAGACTGGTCATGGGCCTGGTCCTGATTCTGGTGGCACTGATCGCGTTCATCGTGCTGTCCACTACCCGTTTGAAGTTGCACCCTTTCCTGGCGTTGCTGGCCGCTGCTCTGATCGCTGGTTTCGCCTACCAGTTGCCCGGCGGCGAAATCATCAAGACCATGACGGCCGGTTTTGGCGGCATTCTCGGTTACATCGGTATCGTCATCGTTCTCGGCACCATCATCGGCGTGATCCTCGAGCGTAGCGGTGCCGCCATCACCATGGCCGAGACGGTGATTCGTCTGCTGGGCCAGCGATTCCCCACCCTGACCATGTCGATCATCGGCTATCTGGTATCGATTCCGGTGTTCTGCGACTCCGGTTATGTCATTCTCAACTCACTGAAGAATGCCCTGGCCGCGCGCATGAAGGTGTCCGTGGTGGCCATGAGCGTGGCTCTGGCGACCGGCCTGTACGCCACTCACACCTTCGTGCCGCCAACCCCCGGTCCGATCGCTGCGGCCGGCAACCTGGGCCTGGAAACCTCCCTGGGCCTGGTGATTCTGGTCGGTCTGCTGGTCGCAGCGGTCACCGCCGTGGCCGGTATGCTGTGGGCCAACCGTTTCCTTAAACAAAACGACCACGAATTGCTGGAAGAAGCGCCGAGCGAACTGCTCGCCGATAACGTCGATTTCGATGCGCTGCGTGCCCGCTATGGCAAGCTGCCCAGTGCCTGGCAGGCGTTCGCGCCTATCTTCGTGCCCATCATCCTGATCTGCCTGGGCTCGGTCGCTGCTTTCCCGAGCAAGCCCTTCGGTACTGGCGCTTTCCTCGACGTGCTCAGCTTCCTCGGTCAGCCGGTTGCTGCGCTGCTGGTAGGTCTGGTGCTGGCGTGCTCGCTGCTCAAGGGCGAAGGCAAGCGTCAGCAGTTCCATGATCATGTGGCTCACGGCCTGAAAGAGGCGGCGCCGATTCTGTTGATCACCGGTGCCGGTGGCGCCTTCGGTGCCATTCTCAAGGCTACCGCGCTGACCGGTTATCTGGGCGACACCCTGTCGGCGCTGGGTATCGGCCTATTCATGCCATTCCTGGTGGCTGCTGCGCTGAAGAGTGCTCAGGGTTCTTCTACTGTTGCTCTGGTCACCACCTCGGCGATGGTTGCGCCGCTGCTGGGCAATCTGGGGCTCGACAGCGAGATGGGCCGCGTGTTGACCGTGATGGCCATCGGTGCGGGTGCCATGACCGTTTCTCACGCCAACGACAGCTTCTTCTGGGTCGTGACCCAGTTCAGCCGCATGAAAGTGGCGACCGCTTACCGTGCCCAGACCATGGCGACCCTGATCCAGGGTATTGCCGGTATGACCGCCGTCTGGCTGCTGAGCCTGGTTTTGCTGTAATCCTGCTTTACCGGCAGGCGGCTACGGTCGCCTGCCTCCTTTCGAGGTACCTATCATGAAAATCGTCATTGCTCCTGATTCCTTCAAGGAGAGCCTCAGCGCGCCCGACGTGGCCGCTGCTATTGCCCGCGGTTGGCAGCAGGTGTTTCCCGAGGCCGAGTGTTTGCTGCGACCAATGGCCGATGGCGGCGAGGGTACGGTCGATGCGTTGCTGGCCGCCGTGGGTGGCGAGCGCCGTGAGCGTGAGGTGCGTGGCCCCATGGGTGAGCCGGTCAAGGCGCATTGGGGCTGGCTGGGGCAGGGCACCGCGGTCATCGAGATGGCGGCTGCCAGCGGCCTGCACTGGGTGCCGCGTGAGCAGCGTGATGCCCGTCTGGCCAGCAGTTTCGGCACTGGTGAGCTGATCCGTGAGGCGCTGGACGCCGGTGCTACGCGAATCATCCTGGGGCTGGGCGGCAGTGCCACCAATGACGCCGGTGTTGGCCTGTTACAGGCGCTGGGGATGCGTTTTCTAGATGCCCAGGGGCGGGAGCTGGCGCCGGGCGGTGCGGCTTTGGCCGGTCTCGACCAGCTTGATCTGAGCGGGCTCGACGCACGTTTGCTCAAGGTGCAGATCGAGGTCGCCGCCGATGTCGACAATCCCTTGTGCGGGCCACGCGGCGCATCTGCGGTGTTCGGTCCGCAGAAGGGCGCGACGCCGGAGCATGTCGCGGAGCTGGATACGGCACTCGGCCGCTTTGCCCGTATCGCAGCGGCGACGCTGGGCGAGGATCATGCCGAGTTTCCCGGTGTGGGCGCGGCGGGTGGTCTCGGTTTCGCTGCTCGTGCCTTCCTCAAAGCCAGTTTCCGCCCCGGTATCGCGCTGGTGGCCGAATTGTCCGGTCTCGCCGCGGCGGTGGAGAACGCGGATCTGGTGATTACCGGGGAAGGGCGCATGGATGCCCAGACCCTGCACGGCAAGACACCGGTCGGCGTAGCGCGCGTGGCGCGTGCGGCCGGGGTGCCGGTCATCGCCTTGTCCGGTAGCCTGGGCGACAACTATCAAGCGCTGTACGAGGCGGGTATCGAAGCTGCATTCAGCCTGGCGCCGGGCCCGTTGTCCCTGGAGCAGGCGATGGCCGGTGCGGCGTCTGAGTTGCAGGCGCGTACCGCGGATATCGCCCGGCTCTGGCGCCTTGCTCGCTCCTGATAGGGCGAACCTGGCTGAACTTGGTCTGTCTGAAATTACTATTGTTCAGGCTCCGCCGTGACAGTTACGCTCGCCCGGCGTCTAATGGACTGAGATACCTCTGGAGGAATTGCTATGCGTAAACCCACTCTGCTCATTACCTCGCTGGCCGCGATGCTGGCCCTCGGGGGCTGTCAGTCCAGCCTGACCGGCGATACCTACAGCCGCGATGAGGCCCGAGCGGTGCAAACAGTACGCATGGGCACCATCGAATCGCTGCGCCCAGTGAAGATCGAAGGGACCAAGACACCAATCGGTGCGGGTGCCGGTGCTGTGGTTGGTGGCATCGGTGGTAGTGGCCTCGGTGGTGGGCGCGGCAGTGCGGTCCTGGCTGTGGTCGGTGCCGTTGCCGGTGGTCTGTTGGGCGCCGCTGCTGAAGAAGGTCTGACCCGGACTCAGGGTGTTGAGATCACCGTGCGTGAGGACGACGGCACCATGCGCGCCTACGTCCAGGAAGTCGAGCCGAACCAGGTGTTCCGCGTCGGCGAGCGCGTGCGCATCATGACGGTCAACGGTACCAGTCGCGTTACCCACTGATCGTTACAAACCAGCCGGAGCAGCTTTGGTTGCTCCGGCTTTTTGTTGCCTGTCATCCCGGGCGACAACTTGTCGGGCTTGCGCAAAAGAAGCGCTCCCGGCAATTTTTTGTGGCCTCGCTATAGTGGTGGTCGGCTGTCAGCAGCACTTCCAGTCGCCTGCATGTTACCAAGTGTGTTTAACGATAATTCAATGCATGACGTTGTCTTGATAGTTATGGATAATCGGCCGTTATGCTTGTGCCGACAACGACTTAGCTGAACCGTTGTGGTGCATGAACTATCACCGTCAGGGAGTTGCGACTCCAATTCTCGTCGTTGGGTCAGTTGACCTGACGTGCCTGCTTAAGGGGTTTTTCCGATGGCGCTTGCGCTGATTGTCGCCTTGCCATTTCTTGGGTTGTTTCTGCCGGTGCTCGCCGATCGGCTTGGACGCTCGGCCTGTGCCGCGGCTGCGGCTATAGCGCCCATCGTGGCGCTGGTGCTGCTGTTCAGCTACCAGCCTGCGGTGTTCGCAGGTGAGGTGCTGCGGGTCAAACTGGAGTGGTTGCCGCACCTGGGGCTGAATCTCAGTCTGCGCCTCGATGGTCTGGGCTTTCTGTTTGCCCTGCTGATTCTCGGCATCGGCCTGCTGGTCATCCTCTACGCGCGCTATTACCTGGCCAAGACTGAGCCCATGGGGCGTTTCTTTGCCTTCCTGCTGCTGTTCATGGGCGCCATGCTCGGCGTGGTGCTGTCGGAAAACCTGCTGCTGATGCTGATGTTCTGGGAACTGACCAGCCTGTCGTCGTTCCTGTTGATCGGTTTCTGGGGTTCGCGCTCCGATGCCCGCAAGGGTGCGCGCATGGCGCTGGCTATCACCGGTGGCGGTGGTCTGGCGCTGCTCGCCGGTATCCTGCTGATCGGCCACATCGCCGGTAGCTTCGAACTGTCTCAAGTGCTGGCCGCCGGCTACGCGATTCGCGCGCACGAGCTGTATCCGCTGGCGCTGGTGCTGGTGCTGCTGGGCGTGTTCACCAAGTCGGCGCAATTCCCTTTCCATTTCTGGCTGCCGCACGCGATGGCGGCGCCGACACCGGTATCGGCCTATCTGCACTCGGCGACCATGGTCAAGGCCGGGGTCTTCCTGCTGGCGCGTCTGTATCCGGCGCTGGCCGGTTCCGAGTGGTGGTTCTACATCGTCAGCCTGACCGGCCTGGCCACCTTGCTGGTGGGCGCGGGCATGGCGCTATTCCAGCATGACCTGAAGGGCCTGCTGGCGTATTCGACCATCAGCCACCTGGGCCTGATCACCCTGCTGTTCGGCCTGGATACCCAGCTAGCGGCTGTGGCGGCGGTGTTCCACATCATCAACCACGCGACCTTCAAGGCTTCGCTGTTCATGGCTGCCGGCATCATCGACCACGAAACCGGTAGCCGCGACATGCGGCGAATAAACGGCTTGTGGAAGTACATGCCGCATACGGCGGTGCTGGCGATGGTGGCGGCTTCGGCCATGGCTGGCGTGCCGCTGCTCAACGGCTTTTTGAGCAAGGAGATGTTCTTCACCGAAACCTTGCACCAGCACCTGCTGGGCGGTTTCAACTGGGTGATTCCGGCTGCCGCGACCCTGGCCGGGGTGTTCTCGGTGGCCTATTCGCTGCGTTTCATTCACGACGTGTTCTTCAATGGAGAGCCGATCGACCTGCCCAAATATCCGCCGCACGAGCCGCCGCGCTACATGAAGGTGCCGGTCGAGGTGCTGGTGTTCCTCTGCCTGCTGGTCGGCATCGTGCCAGCCTACACGGTAGCGCCATTGTTGGCCGCCGCCGCCGCTTCGACCCTGGGTGGCGAGCTGCCTGAGTACAGCCTGGCCATCTGGCACGGTTTCAACCTGCCGCTCCTGATGAGTTTCGTTGCGCTGTTCGGCGGGATCATCGTCTATGCCTGTCGCAAGCCGCTGTTCCGCTGGTATGAAGGTTTGCCCAACCTGGATGCCAAGGATGCCTTCGACCAGGTGGTGCGTTACTCGACGCGCTTGGCCGTGCGCATTACCGCGCTGCTGGAAAGTGGCTCGCAGCAGCGTTACCTGGCCTGGATGCTGGGCAGTGCCCTGACCCTGGTGATCATTGCGCTGTCGCCGCTGGAGCAGTTGACTGGTAGCGTGGCGATGACGCCGATCGATCCGCTGACAACCATCGGTATGTTGATTCTGATGCTGACTGCGGTGCTCACCGTGGTTTTCCACCGCCGCCGCCTGGTGGCGCTGATGATCCTCAGCGCCGCTGGTCTGATGGTGGCGCTGGCCTTCGCCCGTTTCTCCGCGCCGGATCTGGCGCTGACCCAGTTGTCGGTCGAGGTGGTGACCATCATCCTGCTGATGCTCACCCTGTACTTCATGACCGATCGCACCCCGGCGGAGTCGAGCAGCCTGCGCGGCCTGCGTGATCTGGTTCTGGCGCTGGGCAGCGGCACCATGGTGGCAATGCTGACCTACGCCGTGCTGACCCGTCCTTACCAGAGCATTTCCTCGTTCTTTCTCGAGAACAGTGTCTCCGGTGGCGGCGGTACCAACGTGGTCAACGTGATTCTGGTGGACTTCCGCGGTTTCGATACCCTGGGCGAGATCACCGTGCTGGCGATTGCCGCCATAGGCATCTATGCGCTGCTGCATGGTCTGCACCTGCCGCATCCGACCCACGACAAGAACGGTCGTCCATGGTCGACCGATGCGCATCCGATGATCCTCGACAACCTGGCGCGGGCCATGCTGCCGATGGCGCTGCTGATTTCGGCGTTCATCTTCCTGCGCGGGCACAACCTGCCGGGCGGCGGCTTCATCGCCGGCCTGATCACCTCGGTGGCGCTGATTCTGCAGTACATCTCCCATGGTGTGACCTGGACCCAGGAACGCCTGAAATTCAGCTATCACGCCACGGCCGGTTGGGGCGTGCTGATCGCCGGACTGACTGGTCTGGGCAGCTGGCTCTTCGGCTCGCCGTTCCTGACTTCGGCGTTCGGCCATTTCCATATTCCGCTGATCGGCGAAATCGAACTGGCCACCGCGATCCTCTTCGATCTCGGGGTGTATCTGGCCGTTGTCGGCGCCACCCTGCTGATTCTTTCCAATATCGGCCATGTCAGTCAGGACGAGTCGTGCAAGGAGGTCATCTGATATGGAGGCAGTATTCGCAATCACCCTCGGGGTGCTGACTGCCAGCGGCGTGTACCTACTGCTAAGGGCGCGCATCTTCCCGGTCGTGATGGGGCTGACCCTGATCTCTTATGCGGTCAATCTGTTCATCTTCTCCACCGGCCGTCTCGGCACGGGTGTGCCGGCGGTGATCGGCAAGAGCGCCGAGTACGGTGACCCACTGCCGCAGGCGCTGGTGCTCACCGCTATCGTCATTGGCTTCGCCATGACCGCGTTCGTCGTGGTGTTGGCCCTGCGTGGCATGGGCGAACTGAAAACCGATCACGTCGATGGCGAGGAGCCGCGCGCATGAGTCACGCCATCATCCTCCCCATTCTGTTGCCGCTGTTCATCGGCGCGTTGTTGCTGGTCGGTCACGGCTGGTCGCGTGACGTGAAGCGGGGCATTTCCCTGCTCGGCTGCCTGGCGCTGCTGCCGGTGTGTCTGTATCTGGTGCTGTTGGCCGGTGAGGGGCAGTTGCAGGTCTATGCGCTGGGTAACTGGGTTGCGCCGTTCGGCATCATGCTGCTGCTCGACCGCTTCAACGCTGCGCTGCTGTTGCTTACCACGCTGCTCGCCTGCTTCGCCCTGATCTACGCCTGCCGTGGTGACGATGAACGTGGGCCGAACTTCCATGCGCTGTTCCAGTTTCAGTTGCTCGGCATCAACGGTGCATTCCTCACCGCTGACCTGTTCAACCTGTTCGTGTTCTTCGAGATCCTGCTGATTTCCTCCTATGCACTGCTGCTGCATGGCAACCGCGCCAATCAGGTCAAGGCGGGCGTGCACTACGTGGTGCTCAACCTGCTGGGCTCGTCGTTCTTCCTGATCGGCGTCAGCCTGCTGTATGGCCTGACCGGCACCCTGAACATGCCGGACCTGGCTGCGCGGGTGGCCAGCGCCGACGTTGCCGACGCGCCGCTGATCAAGGCGGCTGCCTACCTGCTGCTGATCGTTTTCGGTCTCAAGGCCGCCGTGCTGCCGCTGTGCTTCTGGCTGCCGCGCGCCTATGCCGCAGCACCCGCTTCGGTGGCGGCGTTGTTCGCAATCATGACCAAGGTGGGCTTCTACACCGTCGTGCGCGTGTTCACTCTGGTGTTCGGCGAAGAGGCCGGGCCGCTGGCCAATCTCGGCCATGAACTGCTCTGGTGGCTGGCCCTGCCGACCATTGCCTTCGGTGTGATTGGCGCTCTGGGAGCGCGACAATTGCAGGCGCTGCTGGCCTATCTGGTAGTGGTCTCGGTGGGTACGCTGATGGCCGGTTTCGCTATGGGCAGCCCGGCGGCGCTGAGCGCGGCGCTCTACTACATGCTGCACAGCACGCTGATCAGTGCGGCGTTGTTCCTGCTGGCCGGCCTGGTGGTCGCCCAGCGTGACAGCGCCGGCGGCGACCTGCAGCAAGAGCGCGTGCTGCGCCAGCCGCTGGTGCTGGGCTGCATGTTCTTCTTCGCGTCGATTTCCGTGGCCGGGTTGCCGCCGTTCTCCGGGTTCCTCGGCAAGATGCTGCTACTGCGCGCCGCGGAGCCTGGCTGGCAAGCCTGGAGCCTGTGGCCGGTGGTGCTGATCGGCGGGCTGCTGACACTGGTGGCGCTGAGCCGCGCCGGTACCAGTCTGTTCTGGTTGGGCCAGCAAACGGATGGCCAGCCCTCGACAGCCCAACCGGCTGACCGGGTGAGCCTCCTGGCAGCGCTGGGCTTGTTGCTGGCCAGCCCGCTGCTGATGATCGCCGCTGCTCCGATAATGGCGTATCTGGAGGCGGCTGCGGCGCAGTTGCTCGATCTGCAACCCTATCTGTCGATCATCGCCGGAGGTGCGGCATGAGGCGTTTCTTCCCCCACCCGCGGATGATGTTGCTGTTGACGGTGCTCTGGCTGCTATTGGTCAACACCCTCAACCTGGGGCATATCCTGCTCGGGCTGTTTCTGGGCTGGTCGATCGTGCACCTGTGCGGCGATTTCCTGCTGACCGTGCCGAAAGTACGCAAGCCCCTGGGGTTGCTGCTGTTCATCGGCAAGGTGTTCTACGACATCGTGGTGGCCAATCTACAGGTGGTGAAACTGGTATTGGGGCCGAAATCGCGCCTCGAACCGGCATTCGTCGAGGTACCGGTCGAGATCGAGGATGAGTTCGTGCTGTCGGCCCTGGCCTGCATCATTTCGCTGACCCCCGGCACGGTTTCTGCCGGCCTCAGCTCCGACCACAAGACACTGCTGCTGCACGGGCTCAACGTGCCGGATCGCGACGAGCTGATCGCGGCGGTCAAGAGCCGTTACGAAACGCCGCTGCTGGAGATATTCGAATGCTCGAGAACGTAGTCTTTCTGTGCATGGGCATCCTCACGCTGGCCATGCTGCTCAATGTCGCGCGTCTGGTCGAAGGGCCGAGCGTGGTGGATCGCGTACTGGCCCTGGATACCCTGTACATCAACGCCTTGGCGCTGATCGTGCTGTTCGGCATCTGGCTGGCATCGGATCTGTTCTTCGAGGCCGCACTGCTGATCGCGGTGATGGGCTTCGTCGGCACGGTCGCAGTGGGTAAACACCTGCTGCACGGCGACATCATCGATTAAGAGGGAATGACCATGCCATTCTGGCTGGAACTGTTGATTTGCGCCTGCCTGATCCTGGGCAGCCTGTTCGCCCTGGTGGGTGCCATCGGGCTGTATCGGCTACCGGATTTCTTCACGCGCCTGCACGGGCCGACCAAGGCCACGACGTTGGGCGTCGGCGCTACGCTGATCGCGTCGATGCTGTTCTTTGCCCATCACACCGGCAACCTCAGCCTGCACGAACTGCTGATCACTCTGTTCCTGTTCCTGACTGCGCCGGTCAGTGCGCATATCCTGTCCAAGGCCGCGATGCAGCAGAAGGTCGAGTTGACCGAGCGCACCCATGGTCAGCCGTGGGACGATGATCACTGATCCACTGTCAGGCATTTGCCCGCTCTAGACTGCGCTCTTGAATCAAACGACAGGGGAGCCAGGAGATGAGCGAGCTGGTCATTCGTCAGGCCTGCATCGAGGATATCGAGGCGCTCTGCGCGCTGATTCTCGAACATGGGCCCAACCCCTGGAATCATCTGCCCGAAGCCGAGGTTCGCCAGCACCTGCAGGGTATTGCGGCAAGTACGACCTTGGCCGTGCTGGCCGAGGAGCAGGGGCAACTGCTGGGGTTCGTCAGTTATCGCCTGACCCAGGATTTCGCCGCTCATCAACCTGCCGCGCGTGCCGGGCAGGTGCATGGCTACATCTGCGAAGCGGTGGTGCATCGCGATTGCGTCGGCCGAGGATTGGGTGCGCGCCTTCTGCGCGAGGCCGTCACCGAGCTGTGGCGGCTGGGCGTCAGCGATATCTATATCGATCGTCACGAAGAGAATGCGGCATCGGCAGGGATGATGCGCAAGGCCGGTTTCAGTGTGCTGCTGACCTATGCCGACCCGGCGCGGCGGCCCAACGGTTCACGGCGTTCGACCCTTTGTTGCCAGCGCCGCGAGGATCTTTGATGCTTCTGCGGCTGGGCGCTATCACGACTGACGGATATCCGTAGGGTGGGTTAGGCGCCTGTCACCTATCCTGATGAGCCTAAAAAATTCGTTGCGCCGTAACCCACCATTGGTGCAGCGCAGGACAATCGCCTGGTGGGTTACGCGGCGCACTGCAATGGCGGTGATCGGACATTCGCAGGCTTGGCGCCGCTAACCCACCCTACCAGGCTGCCCGAGATCCGTGGGTTAGGCGTCTGTCACCTATCTTGATGAGCCCGCAAAGTCCGTTGCGCCGTAACCCACCATGGGCGCAGCGCGGGACAATCGCCTGGTGGGTTACGCGGCGCACTACGATGGCGGTGATCAGACGTTCGCAGGTTTGGCGCCGCTAACCCACCCTACGGGGTGTGTGACACGAAGGGGCTTAGCGATTCAACCCAAGCATGTCTTTGGCCACGGCTTCGGCCACGCGAATGCCGTCGACCCCAGCGGAAAGAATGCCGCCGGCGTAGCCAGCGCCTTCCCCTGCTGGATACAACCCCTTGAGATTCAGGCTCTGCAGGTCAGCGCCACGGGTGATGCGCACCGGCGAGGAGGTGCGTGTCTCGATACCGGTGAGCACCGCATCGGCCAGGTCGAAGCCCTTGATCTGCTTGCCGAAGGCCGGCAATGCTTCGCGGATGGCTTCGATGGCGAAGTCCGGCAGCGAGGGCGCCAGATCGCCCAGTTTCACCCCCGGCTTGTAGGAGGGTTGTACTTCGCCCAGCGCAGTGGATGGGGTGCCCTTGATGAAGTCGCCCACTAGTTGCCCTGGCGCCTCGTAGTTGCGACCGCCGAGCACGTAGGCGTGCGATTCCAGACGCTCCTGTAGCTCGACGCCGGCCAGTGGGCCGCCCGGATAGTCCTGCTCGGGCGTGATGCCAACGACGATGCCGGCGTTGGCGTTGCGCTCGTTGCGCGAATACTGGCTCATGCCGTTGGTGACCACGCGCTCAGGCTCGGAGGTGGCGGCGACCACGGTGCCGCCTGGACACATGCAGAAGCTGTACACCGAGCGGCCGTTGCTGGCGTGGTGTACCAGCTTGTAGTCGGCAGCGCCGAGTTTCGGATGGCCGGCATATTTGCCCAGGCGCGCGCGGTCGATCAGCGACTGCGGGTGTTCGATACGGAAACCGACCGAGAAGGGCTTGGCTTCCAGGTACACGCCACGGGCATGCAGCATGCGGAAGGTGTCCCGCGAACTGTGGCCGAGAGCCAGCACCACATGGCGGCTGAGCAGCTGCTCGCCGTTCTCCAGCACCACGCCGGTGAGTTGGCCGTCTTCGATCAGCAGGTCGCTGACTCGCTGCTGGAAGCGCACTTCGCCGCCCAGGGCCTTGATCTCTTCGCGCATGGTGGCGACCACGCCGGTCAGGCGGAAGGTGCCGATATGCGGCTTGCTGACATAGAGGATCTCGTCCGGCGCGCCAGCCTTGACGAACTCCTGCAGCACCTTGCGCCCGTGGTGGTAAGGGTCCTTGATCTGGCTATACAGCTTGCCGTCGGAGAAGGTGCCAGCGCCGCCTTCGCCGAACTGCACGTTGGAGGTGGGGTCGAGCACGTTCTTGCGCCACAGGCCCCAGGTGTCCTTGGTGCGTTGGCGTACTTCCTTGCCGCGTTCCAGCACGATGGGGCGTAAGCCGGCCTGGGCCAGGATCAGCGCCGCGAAGATGCCGCAGGGGCCGAAGCCGACCACGATGGGGCGTTCGTCCAAAGGCGTTTCGGCCTTGCCGACCGGCTTGTAGGTGATATCCGGTGCCGGGCCTACATGCTTGTCATCGCTCAAGCGAGCGAGCAGGGCGGCTTCGTCTTTCACCTCGCAGTCGAGGGTGTAGATGAACGGCATGTCGCCAAACTTCTTGCGCGCATCGTAGCTGCGCTTGAACACGCTGAAGGCCAGCAGCTCGCTATCGGCGATGCCCAAGCGCTGGACGATGGCCGGGCGCAGCGCGTCCTCGGGATGGTCGAGGGGCAGTTTCAGTTCGGTCAGGCGAAGCATGGGCAGTGTCCTGGTTGGCCGGTGGCGATCCGGCAAGGTGAAGAAGGTCGGCGATTGTACGGGATTCGCGGTCCGGGTGGAGAGGACGGCCTTATCGAACTACTGACGGCTTTGCTCCGTTGAGCGTAGGTGAACGATGTCTCGAACGCTGCGCGAGTGCGTACTCAGCCGCGCTGACGTTCGATTGCGCGACCCTGAATGAACATCAGGGCAGCGCCCGCGAAGGCTGCTGTCGCGGCATAGACGATCACGGCTTGCGAGTCGAGGCTGTCGATGATCAGCCCTCCTAGCACCGCACCTGCGGCAATGGCGACCTGGAAGGTCGATGACAGCAGGGCGCCAGCGCTTTCCGCGTGATCGGCGGCGGCGCGCGCGTTCCAGATCGAGATCGATACCGGGAAGGCGCCGAACGCGAAGCCCCACAGCGCAATCGCGACGAAGGCAACGTCAGCCTGTGTGCCGAACAGGATCAGCGTGAGTGCAACGGCAGTGATCAGGAACGAGCAACTGCTGACTGCCCAGGCCGGGCTGCGCGCGGCGACGGCGCCGCCGGCAAGATTGCCGAAAAAGCCGCTGACACCAAAGGCCAGCAAGGCAAGCGAAACGGTCGCGACATCCAGGCGGGGAACCTCCTCGAGGAAGGGACGAATGAAGGTCAGAGCGGCGAAGTGCCCGGAAATGACCAGCAGCCCAGTGCAGATGCCGACGACGACCGCACGCCGCGTCAGCGCTGCCTTGAAGGAGGCCAGGCCCGGTGCTGCGGCGGCCGGCAGTTTAGGCAGGGTCAGCATCTGAATCACCAGCGCCACCACGCCAATAGCGGACGCGGACAGGAAGGTTGCCTGCCAGCCCCACAATTCTCCCAGGTAGGCACCCAGCGGGGCAGCGAAGATGGTGGCGAGCGAAATGCCCATCATGATGATCGAAATGGCACGCGGCACCTTGTCCGGGGGCACCAGGCGCAGGGCCAGCGCTGCCATCATGGCCCAGAAGCTGCCGAGGGCGAAGCCCAGCAGTCCACGCGCGATCAGCAGCACCGTGATGTTTGAGGCATAGGCCGAAAGGATGCAGGAGAACACCAGCATGCCCATCAACCCCCAGACGATCTTTTGTCGATCCAGACGGCCCGAGAACAGCACCACCAGCGGTCCGGCGAATGCGGCGACCACGGCGGTGGCGGTGATGGCCTGGCCCACCGCGCCGTTGGATACGCCCAAGTCGGCGGCCATCGGCGTCAGCAGACTGATCGGCAGGAACTCCGCCGTGACCAGGCCGAAGGCGCCCAGGGCAAGAGAGATGACGGCCCACCACGCAGCAGACATGGATCGGGTGTCAGCAGCAGATGAATCGGTATGGGGCATGATGGAATCCTTCATTTTCGTCTCCCGATAGCTCAGCCGAACTGCACCAGTTCGAGCGAGGGCAACGGCCCACCGGGGAATTGCGTCAGGCGCCCACCTTCGGCGAGCTCGCCAAGGTCGATAGCGGCGAAGCCCAGTTCATCTATCAGTTCGCTGACCTGGTTTTTCGCGTGATTGTCGTCACCGGCCAGGAACAGCACACGCCGGCCGCCGCGCTCGGCGGGATCGGCGATGAGCAGTCTGGGGTTCAGATGATTGAACGCCTTCACTACATGGGCGCCCGGCACCAGGTCGGCAAACACCTCGCTTGAGGTGCGGCCATGCAGATCGATAGGGTTGAACAGCGGCGCTTCGATCGGGTTATTGCTGTCGATGACGACTCGTCCGCCGAAGTCCGGCAGTCCCGAAAGGGCCGCTGGTAGCTTCGACCAGTTCACCGCGACCAGCACGATGGCTTGCGCTGCCGCCTGTTCACGGCTGCCGGCACGGATGCTCGGGCCGATGGATTGTACAAGGACTTGCAGACTCTCTGGCCCTCGGCTGTTGGAGAGAATTGCCGGAATGTTCCGACGCGCCAGGGCGCGTGCGAAGGTCGCGCCGATATGACCGGCACCAATGATGCCGATGGAGGGCAATTTGCTCATGCTGGGACTCCTTGAGGGCTGAAGTGTCGGAAAACTGTGGGGCAGGCTGACTGGCCTGCCCCGGCATACTCAGGAGGTCAAACCGCCGTCAGCGAGGATGTCCGCACCTGTGATGAACGAGGCTTGCGGGCTGGCGATGAATGCCACGAGGCTGGCAATTTCGTGTGGCTCTCCATAGCGACCCACCGCCATACGGGGGGTCAGGAGCTGGGCAACCTCGCTATCGGCCGGGTTCATGTCGGTGTTCACGGGGCCTGGGTGGACGCTGTTGACCGTGATACCGCGCGGCCCCAGATCATGTGCCAGGCTGCGGTTGAAACCGGCGACGGCGCCTTTGGTCAGGCTGTATGCGGCAAGTCCGGGCACACCTGCGTACTTGGTGACCGAACTGGCTATGTGGATGACGCGACCGCCTGCCTGCATGTGCCTTACCGCTTCCTGGGTGGCGACGAATACCCCGGTCACGTTGACCGCGAGCATCTTCTGGTAATCCTCGAAACTGGTTTCTTCGAACTGGCTGAACACGCCGATACCGGCGTTATTCACCAGAATGTCGAGGCCCCCGAATGCTTCTACCGTCTTCGCGACGGCGGCGCGCACGGCTTCGGGGTCGGCTGCGTTGGCCTGGATCGCCAGCGCTCGACCGCCTGCCGATTCGATCTCGATGGCGACTTCTTCAGCCAATTTGGGCGAGCCGTTGTAGGTGAAGGCAACCTGCGCGCCGTCGGCGGCCAGGCGTTTGGCGATCGCTGCGCCGATAGAGCGAGAGCCGCCAGTTACGAGAGCCGTTTTGCCGGCCAGAGGAAGGGGGTGGGAAGAAATTACGTTGCTCATGGTTCACTCCGTTTGATTGCCGAGACATTCGGTGGAGTGACTATCGCGTTTTCATTCTTCTTTGATTAGCAGTTAATCATTTGGATTATCTTCAAGTATCTGTTTAAGATCGGTCTATGGAGACATTGGCCAACCTGGAATCATTCGTACGCAGTGCCGAGAGTGGCAGCTTCTCGGCGGCAGCGCGCCGGCTTGCGCTCACGCCGGCAGCGGTCAGCCGCAACGTCGCCATGCTGGAGCGCAATCTGGGTGTACGGTTGTTCCAGCGCTCGACACGCAAGCTGACGCTGACCGAGGCGGGCGAGTCTTTCTTGGCTGCGGTTGGCGGCAATCTGGAGTCCTTGCAGAACGCTATTGCAGCGGTATCAGCCGATGATGGCCAGCCGGCTGGTGTGCTCAAGATCAGCGTGGCGCCATCCTTCGGAATCGGTTACCTGCTGCCTTTGTTGCCCGAGTTCCTGCAGCGCTATCCCCGCGTTCGCCCTGAATGGCATTTCGAGAATCGTACGGTCGACCTGATCGCCGAAGGCTACGATGCCGCCATCGGTGGTGGTTTCGAGTTGGCCAGCGGTGTGGTCGCCCGCACACTGGCGCCGCTGCACGTCATTGCCTTCGCCTCTCCCGCTTACCTGGCTAGGCACACGTTGCCAGCCGATCCATCAGGTCTGATCGAGCTGGACTGCATCGTCATGCGTTCGCTGTCGTCGGGTCGTATCCGTACCTGGAACATGCGCAATGCGCAGGGCGATGAAGTGATCGCGACGATGCGCGAAACCGTGGTGGTCAACGATCCAACTGCCGTGCGAGAGGCCGCGCGACTGGGCCTGGGGGTGGCGATGCTTGCCGTACCCGATGTACTGCCCGGGCTGGAGTCGGGTGAGCTGGTGCGGGTGTTGCCGCGCTGGTGGGCGGATGCCGGCGCGTTGTCGCTGTATTACCCCAGTCGCCAGTTGATGCCGGGCAAGACGCGCAGCTTCATCGACTTCGTGGTCGAGGCCTTCCAGCGCGAAGACTATGCACGGCGTTTTGCCGGGAGTTTGGGCTAGCTGAACGGTTCGTGCCGGTGCAGCCACTCAGCGTCACCGGCATGACTGATGGTCAATTACGCATGGCGCCGAAATGGGCGCAGCCACGCAGTACCTGGCCGTCGAGGCGTAGTTCGGCGCTGAGGTGATTGACCGTGCCGCTCATGCTGTCGACGCAGCGCTGCGGTGCCACCCACAGATCCAGGTGCTGGCCGTTGGCTTCGCTGCTGAAATTCAGGCGGCCATCCGGTAGTTGCTCTTCCAGGTAGGGCAGGGCCAGTGGCTCCTGCTCGGGGCGGTTGAGTACCAGGCCCTTGCTGCCGACTTCCAGTTGCCAGAACGGCTCGTTGCCGCTGGCACGCAGGGCCAGGCGTTTGAAGTTGAGGTCGTCGCAGCCATGCCCCTCACCCTGCAGGCGATAGATCTGGCTGACCTCGAAGCGACCGTCGTTGCCTTTGCCCTGGCTGCCGCCCAGGCGACCGGCCAGATCGGCGAACAGGCTGGCCTGGCCATCACTGCCTAGCTGCATGACTTCGCGCTCGATGCCGTTGCTGCCGCCATCGATCAGCACGAAGCGGCGCTGCTCCTGGCAGGGGGTGAGGACGAGTTGACCATTTTCAACCTGGACTTGACCCTGCAGGCGGGTGGCCGGAGGTGGGCCTTCCGGCTTGCCGGTGTAGACCTGGCAGGCGGCCAGGAGCGGGAGGAGGGCGACGCTGGTAAGCAGGGAGCGGGTGATGGACATGGGTCTCTCCAGATACGAGCGGCCACCATAGCCACAGCGCGACCTCGGCTCAAGCCGTGAGCATGAAAGTCGCGCAGCGACGTCCTCCCTCTTGTCCTTCTCCCTCTGGGAGAAGGTGGCGCGAAGCGCCGGATGAGGGGGCATACCACGCAGGCTTTCATTGTTCGGCTGCTGTTGCAGCATGCCCCGGCTTTGACTGAGCCGCGCGAGTACGGCCTAATTCGCCCGACCAACACTAGCCGAGCGCCTCCCGTAATGCCCATCCCCGCCATGCGCCCCAGCACGCTTCATTTGCCCCAGGGCGACTGGACGACGGTGCTCGATTGCCTGTGCGATCACTTTCCCGCCATCGACCGCGTTACCTGGCTGCAGCGTATGGCGCGTGGTCGGGTGCTGGATGCGGCGGGCACGCCTATCGATGCCACGCATCCCTATCGGGTTGGCCTCAAGGTGCGCTATTTCCGTGAAGTGCCGAATGAGGCGCCAATCCCCTTCGACGAACAGGTGCTGTGGCAGGACGAGCACCTGCTGGTCGCCGACAAACCGCATTTTCTACCGGTGATGCCTGCCGGTGAGTACGTCGAGCAGACCCTGCTGGCACGCCTGATCAAGCGCACCGGCAATCCTGACCTGGTGCCGATCCACCGCATCGACCGACTGACGGCCGGCCTGGTGTTGTTCTCGGTCAACCCGGCCAGTCGCGGCCAGTATCAGGCGCTGTTTCGCCAGCGTGCGGTGGAGAAACGCTACGAGGCTATCGCTCCGGCATTGGCGCAGTTGCAGTTTCCCTACCTACATCGTTCGCGCATGGTCGACGGTGAGCCGTTCTTTCGCATGCAGGAAGTCGCAGGCGAGGCCAACAGCGAAACGCGCATCGAGGTGCTGGAGCGCCGGGGTGAGTTGTGGCGCTACGGGCTGTCGCCGGTGACCGGACGCAAGCATCAGCTGCGCGTGCATCTGTCCGGGCTCGGCGCGCCTATTATCGGCGACGATTTCTATCCGCAGTTGCTGGAGTCGCGCAATCTGCCGGATGACTACAGCAACCCGCTCAAACTGCTGGCGCGAGGCTTGCGCTTCGTCGATCCGCTCAGCGGGCAGATGCGTGAGTTTGATAGCCAGCTGCAGTTGCAGTGGTAGGCCTGTTGCGCATGGCGCACCCTGCGGAGCGGCGAGTCGTATGTCGTCGCGTAGGGCGTACTCGCGAAGCAGTACGCCGCAGGGGTGTCGCAACGGCGGACTCTTCGCTGGCGCTCCGAGCGGTCGGCGTTCCGATCCGTCCTACGCGTGGCTCTTGCACCAGAGCTTGAATAAGGGTTCTGCCAGGAACATCACCAGAAACAGCCGTAGCACCTGCAATGCAGTCACCAGCGCTACCGACAGCTGCAAGGCTTCGGCAGTCAGGCACAGTTCGGTGATGCCGCCAGGCATCATGCCCAGCATCAGCGATAGGTGGTCTTCGCCGGCCAACCAACCAAGGGCTTCGCCGAGCACGGCAGCGGCGAGCATCGCCAGCAAGGTGAAGGCCAGCACGCGGGCGAGAAAACCCGGTGCACTGCGGAAGAAGGCGCGATCGAAGTGACAGCCCAGAGCGCACCCAATCAGCCACTGACCGAGCTGGCCGAGGCCTTGAGGCAGGCCCAGATGCAGGTCGAAGCCGGCGCTGGCAACGGCGCAGGCTGTCAACGGGCCAAGCATCCAGGGGTTGGGTTGTTTCAGACGTCCCCAGAGCACCGCCAGCACAGCGCCTGCCGCGAGCAGACCGATCAGCCAGGTCCAGTCCACCGGCGCGCGCGCAGGGGCGCTGACAGCGGGCAGGCCCCAGGTGAACAATGCCGGAATCAGTAGCACCACCAGCAGCAAACGCAGGCTGTGCGCCGCCGCCACTCTTGCGGGCTGAGCCTCGTGACGCAGGGCCAGGTTGACCATCTCGCTGGCGCCGCCAGGCATGCTGGCGAAGAAGGCGGTGGCGCGATCGACGCCAGCACGACGCAGGATGGCAATGCCGATCAGGCTCAGCAGCAGCGTGCCGAAGGAACCCATCACGATGACGGGCAAGTGGCTGAGCACCTGTTCCAGCACTTCGCTGGTGAAGTGCAGGCCGATGCCGCTGGCGACCAGCCATTGGCCGGCCTTGCGCCCGCCCGGCAGTTCACTGAAGGCGCGATTGGCCAGGCAGCGCACGAGGATTACCGCCAACAACGAGCCGACCATCCACGGCAAAGGCCAGCCGGCGAGGCTGGCCAGGTAACCGCCGACCACTCCGGCCAGCGGCGTTACCCAAAGATCACGCGGCAGTGGCATCAGCCCCAGCCTTGATCTGCTTGCGTCGACGCATCCAGCGGATGCCCGGCAGGGCCAGCATCAGTACAACAAGCGCCCACAGCACCAGGGTGATCGGGCTGCCCCACAGGATGCCCAGCTCACCAGCGGAAATCGACAGGGCGCGACGCAGGTTGTCCTCCATCATTTCGCCCAGCACGAAGCCGAGAATCACCGCCGACAGTGGGAAGTCCAGCTTGCGCAGGATATAGCCGAACACACCGAGGCCGATCATCAGCACCAGGTCGAAGGTGGTGCTGTGCACCGCGTACACGCCCACCATGCTGATCACGGTGATGGCAGGTACCAGCACCCAGTTCGGTACGCTGAGCATGCGCGAGAACAGGCCGACCAGCGGGATGTTCATCACCAGCAGGATGACGTTACCGATGAACAGCGAGGCGATCAGGCCCCAGACCACATCTGGCTGCTGTTCGAACAACAGCGGGCCAGGGGTGATGTTGTACAGCGTCAGTGCGCCGATCATCACCGCGGTGGTGCCCGAACCGGGTACGCCGAGTGTCAGCATCGGGATCAGCGAGCCGCAGGCCGAGGCGTTGTTGGCCGATTCGGGAGCAGCCAGGCCGCGCAGGTCGCCCTCGCCAAACTTGCCCTTGTCTCCGGCCAGGCGCTTTTCTGTCATGTAGGTCATGGCGCTGGCGATGGTCGCTCCGGCACCAGGCAGTACGCCAATCACGAAACCGGCGACCGAGCTGCGAATCATGGTCCAGAAGGTGAAGCAGTATTCCTTGAAGTTGAATAGCACGCGGCCGCTGGCTTTCACGGCTTTCTGGCCGTTGTGGGTGTTTTCCAGCATCAGCAGAATCTCGCTGACACTGAAGAAACCGATGACCACGATGACGAACTGGATGCCGTCGGACAGGCTGACGCTATCGAAGGTGAAGCGGTATACCCCGGTAGTGGAGTCCACCCCGACCGTGGCCAGGGCCAGGCCGATCAGGGCCGAGAGCAGGGTCTTGACCGGCTTGTCGCCGACCATGCCGCCGAGACAGGCAATGGCGAAGACCATCAGCACGAAGTACTCGGCCGGACCAAAGGCTACCGCCCACTTCGCCAGAATCGGCGCGAACAGCACCACGCCGCAGGTGGCGATCATGCTGCCGGTGAAGGAGCTGACTGCCGACAACGACAGGGCGATACCCGCTTTGCCCTGACGTGCCAGCGGGTAGCCATCGAGGGTGGTCATGACTGCAGCGGCATCGCCAGGCACGTTGAGCAGAATGGCGGAGATACGTCCGCCGTACTCGCAGCCCAGGTAGACGGCGGCGAGCAGAATCAGTGCAGTTTCCGGCGGCAGGCCAAGGGCGAAGGCCAATGGCAGCAGGAGGGCGACGCCGTTGATCGGGCCCAGGCCCGGCAGCAAACCGACGATGGTGCCGACGAAGGCACCGAACAGCGCAACCAGCAGGTTGGTCGGCCGGGTGGCGACGTCAAAACCCTGCATCAGAAAATGTAATGTTTCCATCTCAGCTCTCCACCAACGCTTCGAACACGCCCAGTGGCAGCGGAACGTCTAGCGCATAATCGAACAAGGCATACAGCAATACGCCCATCAGCACGCCACTGATCAGGCATGGCACTACCCGACCCGTGAACAGCAAGCCCAGGACGAAGGTGGCCAGTGCCGTGCTCAGGACGAAGCCCAGGGGCTCGAAGAGCAGGGCGTAGGCCAGCAAGGTGAGGATGCATAAGCCTGCACGCTGCAGCGCGTGGAGGCTGAGCGCCTCCGTCTGCGGACCCGGCTTGAATACCAGCCAGGCGGCACCAGCAGCCATCAGGGCCAGCAGCAACAGCGGGTAGGCCCTCGGGCCGACAGGATCGTAGGCGAAGGGTGCCTGGAAGCCCCAGGCGATGACTGCGAGGCAGGCGCACAACAGCAGCCAGATCGCAGCGAACAGGCGAACGTACATAGCAATGGTCTCTTGCGTAGGGACAGGATCGAACGGCGGTGCAGTTCAATTGCGGGTTCGGCATCGGGCGACGCCGAACCCGCTGATGCACTTATTCCTGCATCAGGCCGAATTCACCGGCCAGGGTCTTGTACTCAGCGACCTGCTTGAACACCAGGGCCTTGAGTTCATCACCGGTTACCGACAGTGGCAGCAAGTCACGCTGTTCGCGCAGCTTGGCGAAATCTTCGCTGGCCAGCAGAGTATCGAACTGCTGTTTCCACCAGTTGAACTGCTGGTCGCTGACTTCCGGGCCCATGTAGAAACCGCGGATCACCGGCCAGGTGATGTCGTAGCCCTGCTCCTTGGCTGTCGGGATCTCGGCCAGTTTGCCCGGAAGGCGCTCATCGGAGAGCACCGCGAGGATGCGTACTTTCTTCGCTTCCAGTTGCGGGGTGACTTCACCCAGGCCGCTGCTGGTGACCTGTACATGGCCGCCGAGCATGGCGGTGAGGGTTTCACCGCCGCCTTCGAAGGCAACATAGCGCAGGTTCTTCGGCTCGATTCCGGCCAGGCGGGCGATCAGCGCGGTCTGCATCCAGTCCTGGCCGCCGATGGTGGCGCCGGCGCCGAAGACGATGCTGGACGGATCTTTCTTCAGGGCCTGAACCAGGTCATCGAGATTCTTGTACGGGGAGTCGGCACGCACGGTGATCGCGCCGTAGTCGGTACCGACCGCGGCTAGCCAGCGTACGGCGTTCTCGTCATAACGACCGAACTTGCCCTGTGCCAGGTTGAGCAGCGAACCGCTGGAGAAGGCGGTGATGGTGCCCGGGTCCTTGGCGCGCTGGGCGACCACTGCGTTGTAGGCCACGGCGCCAACGCCGCCTGGCATGTAAGTGACGCGCATTGGCGCCTTGAGCAGGCCTTCGTCTTTCAGGCCACTTTGGGCCAGTTTGCAGGTCAGGTCGAAACCACCACCGGGCTTGGCCGGGGCGATGCATTCGGGGCGCTTGGGTTCGGCGGCCAGCAGTTGGCTGGCGAAGGCCAGGCAGGCAGTCGCCAGAGCGGCGCGGGTCAGTACGGATTTCATGATGAATGATTCCTCGTGAGTCTTGTTGTTGTTTACCAAATCGGCAGGGTGTAGCCGACGATGACACGGTTCTCGTCCGCGTCGCGGGCGAAGTCGGAGCGGAAGCTGGCGTTGCGCACGCGTACGTAGAGGTCCTTGAGCGGGCCGGTTTGCACCACGTACTTGAACTCGATATCACGTTCCCATTCGCCGCCACGGTCGTCGGAGCCGGCGATACGTGCGTCGTCACCGCGGATATAGCGGGTCATGAACGTCAGGCCGGGAACCCCGATGCTGGCGAAGTTGTAATCGTAGCGGGCCTGCCAAGAACGCTCGTCCGCGTTGGCGAAGTCGTTGATCTGCACGAAGTTGACCAGAAACGGATCGCTGCCATCGATGTAGGCGAAGCCGGTGTCGCCGCTCATGTCCTGGAAGCCCAGACCGAACTTGTGCGCCCCCAGGCCGTAGCTGACCATGCCGTTGATGGCGCGGTTGTCGACCTTGCCGGCCTTGGCCGCGCCGCTGTCGCTGCTGTAGATCAGGCGCAGATCGCTGCTCAGGGTGCCAGGACCGATCTTGTGGCTGGTGAGCAAGCCGAGGAAATGCTGACGATAGATGTCATCCAGATCGGCGAAGTAGTAGCGGCCGGTGACACCCGGGGTGAATTTGTAGTCGACGCCGGCCAGGTCCAGATGATCGGCACTGATGCCACCGGCAAAGCGGCTGTTCTTGCTGTTCAGTACCAGGTCTTCTTCGTCGGTGGATGCGCGGTCGATGACCTTGTCCAGGCGACCACCGGTGAAGGTCAGGCCCTCTAGTTCTGAAGAGGTCAGCAAGCCACCTTCGAATACCTGCGGCAGCAGACGGCTATCGCTGGCCTTGACCACGGGCAGCTCGGGAACGTGCGAGCCATAGCGCAGCTCGGTTGCGGAGACCTTGACCTTGGCGGTCAGGCCTAGGCGGCTGAATTCGTCAGCGGAACGACCATCATCATGTACGGGCAGTAGATCGGTGCCGGTGCGGCCTCGACCGGAGTCGAGCTTGAGGCCGAGCAGGCCCATGGCGTCGACACCGAAACCGACGGTGCCTTCGGTGAAGCCGGACTGCAGGTCGAGACGAAAGCCCTGGCCCCATTCTTCACGTTTATTCTGGCCGGAACCTTCGCGGAAATCCCGATTGAGATAGATGTTGGTGGCAGTGAGGCTGGCGGTGCTGTCTTCGATGAAGGCGGCGTTGGCGAGGGGGGCAGCGCCGGTGGCGGCGATTGCCAGGCAGAGCAGGCGTACAGGCGGCAGTGCCTGGCGTGAGGCTGCGAGCATCATGTGGTCTCCGTTTTTGTTCTTGTCGCCACCTGGCACCACTGCCAGGTCGCTTGAGCAGGTGGATCGAGCCACCTTTTAACGATGCTATGTGGGCAAGCTTTCACTAGGCTTTCATGGAAAAAAGTTTTTCCGGTGTGGTCAATTAAGGTCAGGCAAGGTCGCCCGGATACCGTTTCGTTTGCCGCTTTGGCATTTGGGCAATTCACAGCAGCCGTGGCGGCGCTAAACTGCGCGCCTTTGAGGATGTTGCAGCTGGAGGTGGCGGTGCGGATTCTGCTGGTCGAAGACCATCCGCAATTGGCGGAGAGCGTGGCCCAGGCGCTGAAAGGTGCCGGCTGGACGGTGGACGTGCTGCATGATGGCGTCGCTGCTGACCTTGCGCTGTGCAGCGAAGAGTACGCCTTGGCAATCCTCGATATCGGCCTGCCACGCCTGGACGGATTCGCGGTGCTGGCGCGCCTGCGTGACCGCGGTCAGACCCTGCCGGTGCTGATGCTGACTGCGCGTGGCGAGGTCAAGGACCGCGTGCATGGCCTCAATCTGGGTGCCGATGACTACCTGGCCAAACCCTTCGAGTTGACCGAACTGGAAGCTCGAGTCAAGGCGCTGCTGCGGCGCAGCGTACTCGGCGGCGAACAGTTGCAGCGCTGCGGCGACCTGGTCTACGACCTTGGCGCGCGTCGTTTCAGCCTCAACGGCGAAGCGCTCAGCCTGACTGCCCGTGAGCAGGCGGTGCTGGAGGCGATGATTGCCAGGCCGGGCAGGGTGATGAGCAAGGAGCAGCTGGCGGCGCAGGTGTTCGGTCTGGACGAGGACGCCAGCCCGGATGCCATCGAAATCTACATTCACCGCCTGCGCAAGAAACTCGAGGGCAGCGCCGTACGTATCGTCACCTTCCGTGGTCTTGGCTACCTGCTGGAAACGGTCGAGGCATGAGTCGTGGCGTCAGTCTGCGCGGGCGTCTGCTACGGCGCCTGGCGCTACTGTTGTCGCTGATCCTGCTGCTGAGCAGTTTCAGTGCCTACTGGAGTGCACGCCGTGCCGCCGATACCGCCTATGACCGCACGCTGCTGGCATCGGCGCGCGCAGTGGCCGATGGTCTGTATGCCGAGGACGGCCGGTTGCGCGCCAATATTCCCTATGTCGCGCTCGATACCTTCGCCTACGACAGTGCCGGACGCATCTACTACCAGGTGCTCGACCTGCAGGGTAATCAGGTTTCCGGCTATGAGGACCTGCCGCCAGCGCCGCCGGGCACGCCGCGTACTGACGATTATCCGGCGCTGGCGCACTTCTACGACGCCGAGTACCGCAACCAGGGCGTGCGTGTGGTCAGCCTGCTGCAGCCGGTCAGCGAACCGCAGCTCAATGGCATCGCTGAAATCCGGGTGGCGGAGACGCAGGGTGCGCGTGAGCGCATGGCTCGTGAGCTGCTGATCGGCACTCTGTGGCGCATGGGGTTGCTCTCGTTCAGCGCGCTGCTGCTGGTGTGGTTGGCCGTGAACCTGGCCTTGCGGCCGCTGGAGGCGCTGCGCAGGGAGGTGGCAGAGAGGGCCAGCGACGACCTGCAGCCGCTGCCGGATAGCGGTCTGCCGCGCGAGGTGCTGCCGCTGGTGGAGGCATTGAACCAGTTCAACGAGCGCTTGCGAGGTCTGTTCGAGCGGCAGTCGCAGTTCATCGCCGATGCCGCGCATGAGTTGCGCACGCCGCTGGCGGCACTGAAAGCGCGTATCACCCTGGGCTTGCGTGCCGAACAGTCCGAGGAGTGGCGCAGTACCCTTGAGCAGGTGGCGCAGCAAGGTGATCGTCTGACTTCGCTGGCCAATCAACTGCTGTCGCTGGCGCGTATCGAGAGTGGTGCGCGAGCCATTACCGAGGGCGGCGCGCAGCGTATCGACCTCGCCCAGCTGGCGCGTGAGCTGGCTCTGGCCATGGCGCCACTGGCTCACGCCCGCGGCGTCGCGCTGGCGCTGGAGGCCGACCAGCCGGTGTGGATCGATGGCGAACCGACGTTGCTCAACGAGTTGCTGAATAACCTGCTGGATAACGCATTGGCGCATACACCAGCCGGTGGCAACCTGATCATCCGCGCACTGGCGCCGTCGGTGCTTGAGGTCGAAGATGACGGCCCGGGCATTCCCGAGGCCGAGCATGAGAAGGTGTTCGAGCGTTTCTACCGACGCAGCAGCCTGGGTAGTGGTGCAGGCCTTGGTTTGGCCATCGTCGGCGAGATCTGTCGCGCTCACCAGGCTCGAATCAGCCTGCATCAGGTGCAGCCGCATGGCCTGCGGGTGCGTGTCGAGTTTCCGCTGTCAGTGGCTGAGGCTTAGCGGCTGCTGAATCTCCAGCAGGTACTGGGAAACCTTGCCACTGTCGCGCAATTGATTCAGGCCACGGTTGAAGCGCTGCATCAGCTCGGCATTGCCCGGTACCTCTCGCGACAGCAGCAGATGCAGGCTGTCGCTGCGCAGGGGCTTGCGATGAAAGCTCAGTCGCTGGCGTTCGGCAGCGCTGAATTTCTGATAGAGCAGGTCGAAGCCCACCACCTTGTCCATGGGAAACACATCGATGCGCCCGGCCAGCAACTGGCGCAGGCCCTGTTCATCACCAGTCAGGCGCACCACCTTGAGTTCACCGGCGGCTTCGGCGCGTTCAAAGGCTTCGCCGTAGTCATAGCCACGAGTACCGGCAATGCGCAGGCCGCGCAGATCCGTGACATCGTTCCAGTCAAACGCGTGGGGCTTGCGATGAAACAGGTAGTAGCCGCTTTCGACCACCGGCTCGCTGATGTGAAAGTGCCGTTCACGTTCGGGGCTGTGAAACCAGACGGCGCTGCCGTCGCGCACGCCTTGTTCGGCCATTTTCAGCGAGCGCGCCCAGGGGTGAAATTCCCACTTCACGTCGATGCCCTGAAGTGCGAACGCCTCGGCGACGATGCGTGACGCTACGCCATGGTGGGGCAGGGTTTCACCGAGATAGGGCGGCCATTCGCCGTTGGTCAGACGTACCTGTTCTGCAGCCTGGGCACTGCCGAGCAACAGGACGAGCAGGACGAATGCGTAACGCATGGCTCTACTTCCTCAAGCGAATCGTTCGAGTGTAGAGGCATTTTGTGATCTACGTCCCTGTAGATCACCCTTCGGGCCGTCGCGCAGCGACGTCAAAAATTGCTCCCGACAATTTTTTGCCATCCATGGCGAGATGCTTTTATTGCAGCATGCCCATGGCTGCTTCCATGGCTGCGGAGAGGTCTTCGTCGGCCTGCATGTCGACCTGCGGGTCAAGGCCGAGCTTGGCGAACGCTGGCACCTTGCTCCAGTCCAGCTGGGTGTAGGGGTGCTCGCTGCCCAGGTAGCTCTGCAGTGTGGCGACCTGAACGATATCGACGTAATCCACTTTGGCCGAGTCGCGGGTGAAGTCCAGATACTGGCTCGGCACGATGGCGATGGGTTCGGGAAATTCCCAAGTACGCAGGATCTTGTCGCCGATGATCGGGTGAATCTGCTCGATGACATGGTTGAGGCTGATGGAGTCGGCCAGCAGCTCGTTATGCTCTTCGGCGTAGGTGAGGATCGGCAGCACGCCGATCTGGTGCACCAGGCCGGCGAGCGTAGCCTGATCCGGCATCAGGCGGGTGTAGTGACGGCACAGCACGTGGCAGATACCGGCGATCTCGGTGCTCTTGTTCCACACCTCGCGCATCTTGCGGTCGACCACGTCGCTGGTGGCCTGGAACATCTGCTCCATGGCCAGGCCGGTGGCCAGGTTACAGGTGTAGTTGATGCCCAGACGGCTGATAGCCATCTGCAGGTCGGTGATTTCCTTGTTGCTGCGCAGCAGCGGGCTGTTGACCACCTTGATGATGCGCGCGGTGAGGGCGGCGTCGTTACCGATTACCTTGCTGATCTGCGGAATACCCACATCCGGGTCTTCGGCTGCTTCACGCACCCGCAATGCCACCTCGGGCAGGGTGGGCAGTACCAGCTCATCGTTTTCGATGGCGTGGATCAGTTCCTGTTGGACTTTTTCGGCAAGCTTGCTCATGAATTAGCTCTCTTAGGCGATCCGATGCGGCGCCGGGGAAGTTTAGTCAGCGCTGGATTTCCTGGTCGGCATCCAGCTGATAAGGCAGGTCGAGAAGGGTCAGGGGTGGGCCTTCACTGCTGCCGAGATGAATGCGGCCGTCGTTCACGGCGTCTTCCTGCAATACGGCGAGCAGCTCGATGGTGTCGCCGGCCTGTGCCGCCAGCACTACTTCGCCAACGCTGGAGCCGTGCACCGGTGAGAACAATTCGACGCCGACGGCCGGTAGCTCTGCAGCGACCAGACGCAGGCGTTGCAGGCGGCGTTTGAGCTTGCCCAGGTACTGCATGCGCGCGACGATTTCCTGGCCGGTGTAGCAGCCTTTCTTGAAACTCACGCCGCCGAGGGCTTGCAGGTTGATCATCTGCGGGATGAATAGCTCACGTGTGGCGCCGAACACCTGGCCCACGCCCGCACGGACCTGAGCCAGCAACCAGTCGTTCAGTGGCGCCTGCGGCAGTTGAGCGGCCAATTGGGCTTGCAGCTTTGGCGCTTCCTCTGCTGGCGCCCAGAGCTCGGCGCGGCCATCGCTCAGGCGTACGGCGAGCAGTTGGCCGGCGCTGGCCAGGGAATCACTGGCGGTGCCCAGCTGCAGATCGAGCTCGCTCAGCACGGTATCGGCGCCCGCCAGGCCAAAACGGACCCAGGCGGCGCTTTCGTCGCTGAGCTTGGATTTGGAGAACACCGCATATTTCTGCAGATCGGCCTGCTGCGACTCGATCAGTTCGCGTGCCATGGCCAGCAGGTAGCCGTCTTCTACCGGGACGATGCGAAAGCTCGACAGCATGCGGCCCTTGGGCGTGCAGCGGGCGCCAAGGCTGGACTGGCTGGCACTGAGGTAATTGAGGTTGCAGGTCACTTGGCCCTGCAGGAACTTGGCTGCGTCCGCGCCGCGTACGGCGAGCAGGCCTTCGTGATCGAGGAGTGTGAAGTAAGCGCTATCGGCCATGATGCAAATCGAATCACTGAATAAAGGTCAGGGGCGTCATCATAGTGGGCAGGGTGGGGCCTTGTCAGCGCAATTGCGCAGCGTCTCGGTGAACAGCGAGGCAATTCGCCGTTATACTGCCGCCCTCGTTCGAGGAGTCCGTTGCATGGTTGAGCAAAGTGAACTGAATCGCCTGTTCTGGCATAGCCGCCGTGGCATGCTGGAGCTGGACGTGCTGCTGGTGCCTTTCGTCAAGGAGGTGTACCCGAGCCTGGATGCCGAGAACCAGGCGCGCTATCGCAAGCTGCTGGAGTGCGAGGATCAGGACATGTTCGGCTGGTTCATGCAGCGCGGCGAGCCCGAGGACGCCGACCTGCGCCATATCGTGCGCATGATCCTGGACCGTGTCCAACCCAAGTGATGCCTTCGAGTGCCGTTGGCAGCCCTCACGCTGGCTGCTGAGGCTCTACCTGTCGGTCCAGGCGCTGGCCCTGCTGGCGCCGTGGCTGGCCGACATTCCCCTCTGGTCAAAGCTGCTGTCACTCGTGGCATGCCTGGCGCATGCCGCCTGGGTGCTACCGCGACACGTCTTGCTGACTGCGCCACAGGCCGTCACGGGTTTGCGTCGTGATGGATTCGGCTGGCACCTGTACAGCGTTGCAGCAGGCTGGCAGGCGGTGCAACTGCGCCCGGACAGTCTGGCGTTGCCGCTGGCGGTGGTGCTGCGCTATCGCCTGCCAGGCCAGCGTTTCAGTCGTGGGCTGTGCATTGCCCGCGATGCGTTGGCGCCCGAGCAGCATCGGCGCCTGCGCTTGCGCCTGAAGTTCAGCCGGCGGCGCTGGGCTGAGCCAGGGACGTCGGCGTCAGAATAGTGTCGCGGGCTTCGGCCAACTGCTCGGGGTAGTCGAGGGTGTAGTGCAGCCCGCGACTTTCATGGCGTTGCATGGCCGAGCGGATCATCAGCTCGGCGACCAGCGCGAGGTTGCGCAGCTCGATCAGGTCGCGACTGACCTTGTAGTTGGAATAGAACTCGTCGATTTCGTCCAGTAGCAGGCGTACGCGATGCTGCGCGCGCTGCAGGCGCTTGTTGGTCCTGACGATACCGACGTAGTCCCACATGAAACGGCGCAGCTCGTCCCAGTTGTGGGCAATGATCACGTCCTCGTCGGAGTCGGTCACCTGGCTGGCATCCCAGCAGGGCAGGTCGATCGGCATGTCCACCGCAACGAGTTGGGCGACGATGTCGGCACAGGCCGAGCGCGCATAGACGAAGCATTCGAGCAGCGAATTGCTGGCCATGCGGTTGGCGCCATGCAGGCCGGTGAAGCTGGTTTCGCCAATGGCGTAGAGGCCGGGCACGTCGGTGCGGCCATGCTGGTCGACCACCACGCCACCGCAGGTGTAATGCGCCGCCGGCACCACCGGGATGGGCTGCTTGGTGATGTCGATGCCAAAGCCCAGGCAGCGTTCGTAGACGGTGGGGAAATGACTCTTGATGAATTCGGCCGGCTTGTGACTGATGTCCAGGTACACGCAGTCGACGCCCAGGCGCTTCATTTCATGGTCGATGGCGCGGGCAACGATATCGCGCGGTGCCAGTTCGGCGCGCTCATCGAAACGCTGCATGAAGCGTTCGCCATTGGGCAGCTTGAGCAGGCCGCCTTCGCCACGCACGGCTTCGGTGATCAGGAAGCTCTTGGCCTGCGGGTGATACAGGCAGGTAGGGTGGAACTGGTTGAACTCCAGGTTGCCGACGCGACAGCCGGCACGCCAGGCCATGGCGATGCCGTCGCCACAGGCACCGTCGGGGTTGCTGGTATAGAGGTAGACCTTGGCCGCGCCGCCGGTGGCGAGAATCACGAAGCGCGCGCTGAAGGTGTCCACTTCACCGCGGTCGCGATCCAGTACGTAAGCGCCCAGACAGCGCTCGCCATCCAGGCCGAGCTTGCGCTCGGTGATCAGGTCGACGGCGACGCGCTGTTCCAGCAGCTCGATGTTCGGGCGTTGTCGGGCCTGCTCCAGCAGGGTGTTGAAAATTGCCGCGCCAGTCGCGTCAGCAGCGTGGATGATGCGCCGATGGCTGTGACCGCCCTCGCGGGTCAGATGGAACTCGAAGCCGCCGTCCTCGCGCGCGGTTTCATCGTCTCGGGTGAAGGGGACGCCCTGATCGATCAGCCACTGGATGGCCTCGCGGCTGTGTTCTACGGTGAAACGCACGGCGTCTTCGCTGCACAGACCGGCACCGGCGTTGAGGGTGTCGGCGACGTGTGATTCGACCGTGTCGGTATCGTCCAGAACGGCTGCCACGCCACCTTGCGCCCAGTAGGTCGAGCCATTGGCCAGCTTGCCTTTGCTCAATACCGCGATGCGCAGATGGGAAGGTAGGGTGAGGGCGAGGGTCAGGCCTGCGGCGCCGCTGCCGATGACCAGAACATCATGCTGGAAGTGTTGGCTCATGTCCGAGTTCCGCGTGAAAGCGAGCCCTAGTATATAGAGAGGGGCAGCGGCACAATAGGTGGCTTATGACCGACCGCGGTGCTCGGGAACTTTCTTAGTCGTTAAGGTTCCATAGAGGGTCGCCCATATATAGGGAGAGCGCTTGCGCGTGCCTGCATCTGAAGTCAGCGGAGGGTGTGGAAATGAGCGGCGATAAGATTATTTGCGCGAGCGGAAATGTTCCGCTGGCGCCATTCCAGGCAGAGGGAAGAAAACTCTGCGGGAAGCTTGCTTGGAGGGGAGAACTTTTGCTCAAGACCCGAGTCTATCTTGGCAAGCTGATTCGCTTACGGGTGCAGACCTCCTCCGGGCGTTATGAGGAGAGTGCATGCTAACCCAGGAAGATGATCAGCAGCTGGTCGAGCGAGTGCAGCGTGGTGACAAGCGTGCCTTCGATCTGTTGGTGCTGAAGTATCAGCACAAGATCCTCGGTTTGATCGTGCGATTCGTGCACGACACCCACGAGGCTCAGGACGTCGCTCAGGAGGCTTTCGTAAAAGCCTACCGAGCGCTTGGAAACTTTCGCGGTGACAGTGCGTTCTATACATGGCTGTACCGCATCGCCATCAACACGGCGAAGAATTATCTGGTGTCACGCGGTCGGCGGCCGCCAGATAGTGATGTCAGTAGCGACGACGCGGAGTTCTATGACGGCGACCACGGCCTCAAGGACATCGAGTCACCGGAGCGAGCATTGCTGCGCGACGAGATCGAAGCCACCGTGCATCGAACCATCGCCCAGTTGCCGGATGATTTGCGCACGGCCCTGACCCTGCGTGAGTTCGAAGGCTTGAGTTACGAGGACATTGCCGGCGTCATGCAGTGTCCGGTAGGTACGGTGCGTTCGCGGATTTTCCGTGCGCGTGAGGCAATTGATAAGTCCCTGCAGCCTCTGTTGCAGGAAACCTAAGGCAGCGGCGACAGCCAAGAGAGGAACACCATGAGTCGTGAAACCCTGCAGGAATCGCTGTCCGCGGTGATGGATAACGAAGCGGACGAACTGGAACTGCGGCGTGTGCTAACAGCCAGCGATGATGGCGAGCTGCGCGGCACCTGGTCGCGTTACCAGCTCGCCCGTGCAGCCATGCATCGTGAGCTGGTGGTGCCGCAACTGGACATCGCATCTGCGGTTTCCGCGGCGCTGGCCGACGAAGCCGTCCCGGCACGCAAGACGCCGATCTGGCGTAGTGTCGGGCGCGTAGCCGTCGCAGCATCGGTAACCGTTGCAGTGCTTGCGGGTGTGCGCTTCTACAATCAGGATGACCTGAGCGGCGCCCAATTGGCCCAACAGGAGGCTTCTCCGGTACTCTCGGTACCGCAGGTGCAAGGTCCTGCGCTGCTCGCTGGTTACAACAGCAGCGAGGAAACCGGCGAAGCCGCCGAAGCTGGCACTGCCAGCTGGCATGAGCAGCGCTTGCCGAACTACCTGCGTCAACATGCGCAGGAAGCCGTGATGGGTACCGGTGAAACCGCTCTGCCTTATGCTCGGGCTGCAAGTCTGGAAAACCGCTAAGCGCTAAGGGGTCACATGCGCGCGATTCCCCTCTATCTTCTCGGTGGTCTGCTGGCGTTGCCGGTTCAGGCCTCCGAGGTGCAAGACTTGCTCGGGCGCCTCGCTGCGGCAGAGCTCCAGCAAAGCTTCCAGGGCACGTTCATCTATGAGCGCAATGGAAGTTTCTCCACCCATGCCGTGTGGCATCGGGTAGAGGAGGGGGGCGAAGTTCGCGAGCGCCTTCTGCAGCTCGATGGGCCTGCCCAGGAGGTGCTGAAAGTCGATGGCCAGACTCAGTGCGTCACTGGCGCGTTGGCTGACCAGGTCAGTGAAGGGCAGGTTTGGCCTGCTCGCCAGTTGGCTGTCGAGCAGTTGAGCAACTGGTATGACATTCGTGTCGTGGGTCAGTCGCGCATCGCCAATCGTCCGGCAGTCGTTCTGGTGCTGGCGCCCAAGGACCAGCATCGCTACGGCTTCGAATTGCACCTGGATCGGGAGACCGGTCTGCCGTTGAAATCCCTCCTGTTGAACGAGCGTGGCCAGCTTCTGGAGCGCTTCCAGTTCGCTCAGCTGGATACCTCTGTACCCGCTGAAAATGCCATGCAGCCGAGTTCGAGCTGCAGACCTGTGCGTTTTCGTGCTGCCGACAGCATGGCCGAAGGTACCTGGCGATCCGACTGGCTGCCGCCGGGCTTTACTCTGACTACTGCGCAGGTGCGCCGCGCGCCTTCCGCTGATGACCCCGTCACCTACCTCATGTACGGCGATGGCCTGGCGCGATTCTCGGTTTTTCTCGAACCCCTGAAAGGTCGCGTCGTCGAGGATGCGCGCAGTCAGCTGGGCCCAACCGTCGCGGTTTCGCGGCGGATGAGTACCGACTCTGGTGACGTCATGGTGACCGTGGTGGGTGAGATTCCCTTGGGGACCGCCGAACGCATCGCCCTGTCCATGCGTGCCGGAGTGCCCGAACAGGCTAGCCAATGATCGAGGAGCAGGGGCGTGTAGTGGCGCTCGAGCCTGGCGCTGTCTGGGTCGAGACGCTGCGCAAGAGCACCTGCTCCAGTTGTTCGGCCAATGGCGCCTGTGGTCAGGGCTTGATGGACCGTCTCGGTGTAGGGCGGCAGCGCGGTTATGTGCGCGCGCTCAGTCAAATGCAACTGGCGATTGGCGATAGCGTGATCATCGGTGTGCGCGAAGATTTGCTGGTGCGCAGTTCTCTGCTGGTTTATCTGTTTCCGCTTCTGGGTCTGTTTGCCGCTGCGCTGCTGGCGGACGGTCTAGGTCTTTCCGAACCTCTGGTGATCCTGGCAGGCCTGAGTGGCCTGTTCGCCAGTTGGCTGATGGTTCGCTGGCGCGCCGCTCGCGTTGCCGAGAACCCCTTATTGCAGCCCGTTGTCCTACGTACGCTGCTGGCCACTGCGCCAGCGGCTGGTTGAGAGTGTCCGAGTTTTACATGGGGAGTGGTAGTTCGATGAGAAAACTCAAGTCCATTGCGCCGTTGTTGGCGGTTGCCTTGCTCTGGGGGCAAAGTCTGCTGGCTCAGGCCAGCCTGCCTGATTTCACCGATCTGGTAGAAGAGGCCTCGCCTGCGGTGGTCAATATCAGTACCCGCCAGAAGATGCCCGAGCGCGCCGTTGCCGGGCAGCCGGGCTTGCCTGATCTGGAAGGGCTGCCGCCGATGTTCCGCGAGTTCTTCGAGCGCAGCATCCCTCAGATTCCGCGTAATCCGGGTGGTCGCCAGCGCGAAGCGCAGTCGCTGGGTTCCGGTTTCATCATCTCGCCGGACGGCTACATCATGACCAACAATCATGTGGTCGCTGACGCCGACGAGATCATCGTGCGTCTGTCCGATCGCAGCGAGCTGGAAGCCAAATTGATTGGTGCCGATCCGCGCAGCGACGTCGCGCTGCTCAAGGTCGAGGGCAAGGACCTGCCTGTGGTGCGCCTGGGTAAGGCTGATGACCTGAAGGTTGGTGAGTGGGTGCTGGCTATCGGTTCGCCGTTCGGCTTCGATCACTCGGTGACGGCAGGGATCGTCAGCGCCAAGGGGCGCAACCTGCCGAGCGACAGCTACGTGCCGTTCATTCAGACCGATGTGGCAATCAACCCGGGTAACTCCGGCGGCCCACTGTTCAACCTGCAGGGTGAGGTGGTGGGTATCAACTCACAGATCTTCACCCGCTCCGGCGGTTTCATGGGGCTGTCCTTTGCCATCCCGATGGAAGTGGCCATGCAGGTGGCCGACCAACTCAAGGCTGATGGCAAGGTGACCCGCGGCTGGCTCGGTGTGGTGATTCAGGAAGTGAACAAGGATCTGGCCGAGTCCTTCGGTCTGGACAAGCCGGCTGGCGCGCTGGTCGCGCAGGTGCTGGAAGATGGTCCGGCGGACAAGGGCGGCCTGCAGGTGGGGGACGTGATCCTCAGCCTCAATGGCAAGCCGATCATAATGTCTGCTGATCTGCCGCACCTGGTCGGCGGCCTGAAGCCGGGTGAGAAAGCCGAGATGGATGTCGTGCGTGATGGCTCGCGCAAGAAGCTCAACGTCACCGTCGGCACGTTGCCGGAGGAGGGCCAGGAACTGGCATCGTCCGGTTCGGCGCAGGGTGGTGAGCGCAGCAACAACCGCCTGGGCGTCACGGTGGTGGAGCTGACCGCCGAGCAGAAGAAAGGCCTCGACCTCAAGGGTGGGGTCGTGGTCAAGGAAGTGCTCAATGGTCCTGCGGCCATGATTGGTCTGCGGCCCGGTGACGTGATCACGCACCTGAACAATCAGGCCACGGACTCCACCAGCGCCTTCGCTCAGGTGGCGCAGGAGCTGCCGAAGAATCGTTCGGTGTCGATGCGGGTGCTTCGTCAGGGGCGTGCCAGCTTTATCACCTTCAAGCTGGCTGAGTAACCCAGGTACGTTGAAGGGGGCGCTTTCGGGCGCCCTTCTTCGTATCTGCACCAGCGCTGTGCAGACGTGACGCCGTCGCGAGGGATCGGGTACAATCCGCGGCTATTTTCGGCAAGCGTCTTGCCCGTGCCTTCTTTGAGTGTTGATCTGTGAGTGACCTGAGTCATATCCGCAATTTTTCCATCATTGCCCACATTGACCACGGCAAGTCCACCTTGGCTGACCGTTTCATCCAGATGTGCGGCGGTCTTACCGCGCGCGAAATGGAGGCTCAGGTCCTGGACTCCATGGATCTGGAGCGTGAGCGCGGCATCACCATCAAGGCCCACAGCGTCACGCTGCACTACAAGGCGCAGGACGGCAAAACCTATCAGCTGAACTTCATCGATACCCCCGGTCACGTCGACTTCACCTACGAAGTCTCGCGTTCGCTGGCGGCGTGCGAAGGTGCGCTGCTGGTGGTCGATGCCGGTCAGGGCGTCGAGGCGCAATCGGTTGCCAACTGCTACACCGCCATCGAGCAGGGCCTTGAGGTCATGCCGGTGCTGAACAAGATGGACCTGCCGCAGGCCGATCCGGACCGCGTCAAGGACGAGATCGAGAAGATCATCGGCATCGACGCCACCGACGCCGTGGCCTGCAGCGCCAAGAGCGGCATGGGTGTGGACGAGGTGCTCGAGCGCCTGGTGCACACGATTCCTGCCCCGACTGGCGATATCGAAGCACCGCTACAGGCGCTGATCATCGACTCCTGGTTCGACAACTACCTGGGCGTGGTCTCGCTGGTGCGTGTGCGTCATGGCCGAGTGAAGAAGGGCGACAAGATCCTGGTCAAGTCCACCGGCAAGGTGCACCTGGTCGACAGCGTTGGTGTCTTCACGCCGAAACACACCGCTACTGCTGATCTGAAAGCCGGTGAAGTAGGCTTCATCATCGCCAGCATCAAGGACATTCATGGTGCGCCGGTGGGTGACACCCTGACCCTGTCCACGACCCCCGAGGTCGAGGTGCTGCCAGGCTTCAAGAGAATCCAGCCGCAGGTCTACGCCGGCCTGTTCCCGGTCAGCTCCGACGACTTCGAGGACTTCCGCGACGCCCTGCAGAAGCTGACCCTCAACGACTCGTCGTTGCAGTACGCGCCGGAAAGCTCCGATGCCCTGGGTTTCGGCTTCCGTTGCGGCTTCCTCGGCATGCTGCACATGGAAATCATCCAGGAACGTCTGGAGCGCGAGTACGACCTCGACCTGATCACCACCGCGCCGAGCGTGATCTACGAACTGGAACTCAAGACCGGCGAAACCATCGTCGTCGACAACCCCTCCAAGCTACCGGACGCTTCGTCCGTCGCCGATTTCCGCGAGCCGATCGTCAACGCGACCATCCTGGTACCGCAGGAACATCTGGGTAACGTCATCACCCTGTGCATCGAGAAGCGCGGTGTGCAACGCGACATGCAGTTCCTCGGCAGCCAGGTGCAAGTGCGCTATGACATGCCGATGAACGAAGTGGTGCTGGACTTCTTCGACAAGCTCAAGTCCACCAGCCGCGGCTATGCGTCGCTGGACTATCATTTCGATCGCTACCAGTCCGCCAACCTGGTCAAGCTGGATGTACTGATCAACGGCGACAAGGTCGATGCCCTGGCATTGATCGTGCACCGCGATAACGCTGCCTACAAAGGCCGTGCGTTGACCGAGAAGATGAAGGAACTGATTCCTCGGCAGATGTTCGACGTGGCGATCCAGGCAGCCATTGGCGGCCAGATCATTGCACGGACCACTGTCAAGGCACTCAGAAAGAACGTACTGGCCAAGTGTTACGGTGGCGACGTGAGCCGTAAGAAGAAGCTGCTGGAGAAGCAGAAGGCCGGTAAGAAACGCATGAAGCAGGTCGGCAACGTGGAAATTCCACAAGAAGCCTTCCTTGCCGTGCTCAGGTTGGATAGCTAAGGCTCTATGTCGATCAATTTCCCGCTCCTGTTGGTTATCGCGGTTGCCGTTTGCGGCTTCCTGGCCCTGATCGATCTGATCCTGCTGGCTCCGCGCCGCCGTGCGGCGATTGCGGCGTACCAGGGGCGGGTCGACGATCCCGACGACAGGGTGCTGGAGCGCCTGAACAAGGAGCCGTTGCTCGTCGAGTACGGCAAATCCTTTTTCCCGGTGCTGGCTATCGTGCTGGTGTTGCGCTCGTTTCTGGTCGAGCCGTTCCAGATTCCTTCCGGGTCGATGAAGCCGACCCTGGAAGTGGGTGATTTCATCCTGGTCAACAAATTCGCTTACGGCATTCGTCTGCCGGTGATCGACGAGAAGATCATCGAGGTGGACAACCCGCAGCGCGGCGATGTGATGGTGTTTCGCTACCCTAGCGATCCACGCATCAACTACATCAAGCGCGTGGTCGGTCTGCCGGGTGATCGTATCGAGTACACCCAGGGCAAGCGTCTGCTGATCAATGGTGAGCCGGTGGCCGAGAAGCTGATCGGCGAAGAAGCCGGCAGCCTGGGCAGTGCGATGCTCTACCAGGAGCGCCTGGGTCAGGTCGAACATACCATTCGCAAGGAAATGACCCGCATGCGCCGCGAGCCTGGCGGCCAATGGGTGGTGCCGGAAGGGCACTACTTCATGATGGGTGACAACCGTGACAACTCCAACGACAGCCGTTACTGGCGTGATCGTCATATCCCTCAGGAGCTGTGGGGCATGGTCCCGGACGACCATATCGTCGGCAAGGCCTTCGCCATCTGGATGAGCTGGCCGGAGCCCAAGACCAGCAATCTGCCCAATTTCTCTCGGGTCGGCCTGATTCATTGAGCACTGGCGCGCTGTTCAATACAGCGCCGCAGGCTATAAATAGTCTAGCCGTCAGGCTTTCCAACAAGACCGTTCATTGGGGATACACATGACTTTCGCGCGCTCGCAGCAGGGGCTTTCCATTCTGGGTTGGCTGATGGTTTTGGCCGTGGTGGCATTTTTCGCCAGCACTGCATTCAAGGTGATGCCGCACTATCTCGACTATATGTCGCTGGAGAAGATCATCACTTCGGTGGAAACCGACAAGGCGTCGGATGTGCGCACCGTCGGTGAGTTTTACAACCATGTGAGCAAGGGCATGCAGGTCAACAATATTCGTGACCTGAACATGCGCGACGCCCTGCAGGTGAAGGTGGAGAACAACGAGTTTCTGGTCCACCTCAAATATGAAAAACGCGAGCCGCTGATCGAGAACCTCGATCTGGTGGTGAATTTCGACAAAGAATTTCGTGTACGGATGCCGTGAGTCCCAACCTTTCCCGCCTCGAGCGCAAGCTCGGCTATAGCTTCAAGGACCAGGACCTGATGGTCCTGGCCCTGACCCATCGCAGTTTCGCCGGCCGCAATAATGAGCGGCTGGAATTTCTCGGTGATGCCATCCTCAATTTCGTAGCCGGTGAGGCGCTGTTCGAGCGCTTCCCGCAGGCCCGCGAAGGCCAGCTGTCGCGCCTGCGCGCACGCCTGGTCAAGGGCGAGACGCTGGCCGTGCTGGCCCGTGGTTTCGAGCTGGGCGAGTATCTGCGCTTGGGCTCCGGTGAGCTGAAAAGCGGCGGGTTCCGTCGCGAGTCGATTCTGGCCGATGCCCTGGAGGCGCTGATTGGCGCCATCTATCTGGATGCCGGTATGGATGCAGCCCGCGAGCGCGTGCTGGACTGGCTGACCGGCGAGCTGGACGGCCTGACCCTGGTCGACACCAACAAGGACCCGAAAACGCGACTGCAGGAATTCCTGCAATCGCGTGCCTGTGAGCTGCCTCGTTACGAGGTGGTGGACGTACAGGGTGAGCCGCACTGCCGTACCTTCATGGTCGAGTGCCAGGTTTCCCTGCTCAATGAAAAGACCCTGGGCCAGGGCGGCAGCCGGCGTATCGCCGAGCAGGTCGCTGCGGCTGCGGCGCTGATCGCCCTCGGGGTGGAGAATGGCAATGACTGATGCACCTGTGACCCGTTGTGGCTACGTCGCCATCGTCGGCCGGCCCAACGTGGGCAAGTCGACGCTGCTCAACCACATCCTCGGGCAGAAGCTGGCGATCACCTCGCGCAAACCGCAGACCACCCGCCACAACATGCTCGGAATCAAGACCGAGGGCGAGGTTCAGGCTGTCTATGTCGATACCCCGGGGCTGCATAAGAACAACGAGAAGGCACTCAACCGCTACATGAATCGCAGCGCCAGCACAGCGCTGAAGGACGTTGACGTCGTGGTGTTCGTGGTCGACCGCATGCGCTGGACCGACGAAGACCAACTGGTGCTGGAGAAGGTGCAGCACGTCAAATGCCCGATCTTGCTGGCGGTGAACAAATCCGACCGCCTGGAAGACAAGAGCGAACTGCTGCCGCACCTGGGCTGGCTGGCCGAGCAATTGCCGCAGGCCGAGATCGTACCTATCTCCGCGTTGCAGGGGCAGAACCTCGACACCCTGGAAAAGCTGGTGGGCGAGCGCCTACCGGAGTCCGAGCATTTCTATCCGGAAGACCAGATCACCGACCGCTCCAGCCGTTTCCTGGCTGCCGAGCTGATTCGCGAGAAGATCATGCGCCAGCTTGGTGCCGAGCTGCCGTACCAGATCACCGTGGAGATCGAGGAGTTCAAACAGGAAGGCCGTATCCTGCATATCCACGGTCTGATCCTGGTGGAACGCGACGGACAGAAGAAGATCATCATCGGCGACAAGGGCGAGCGCATCAAACGCATCGGCCAGGAAGCGCGCAAGGACATGGAAACCATGTTCGACTCCAAGGTGATGCTCAACCTCTGGGTCAAGGTCAAGGGTGGCTGGTCCGACGACGAACGCGCCCTGCGTTCGCTGGGTTACCTGGATTGATCGAGGCGCCATGCGCATCCTCGGCGTTGCTCATGGCGCATTCTGGCGGTTACTCATATGGCTTCTGCCGCCTACGTTCTGCATAGCCGTCCGTACAAGGAAAGCAGTGCCCTGGTGGATTTCTTCACCGCCCAGGGCCGCGTGCGTGCCGTGCTGCGCGCCGCTCGCGGCAAGGTCGGCAGCATTGCCCGGCCTTTCGCACCACTGGAACTGGAGCTGCGTGGGCGCGGTGAGCTGAAGACCGTCGGCCGCCTGGAAAGCACCGGCATTCCCCTGTTGCTGACGGGCGAGGCGCTGTTTTCCGGTCTCTATCTCAACGAACTGCTGATCCGCCTGTTGCCGGCTGAAGATCCGCACCCCGTGATGCTCGAACACTACGGTCTGACGCTGCAGGCACTGGCTGCCGGTCGGGCGCTGGAACCGCTGCTACGCGCGTTCGAATGGCGCCTGCTGGACGAGCTGGGCTATGGTTTCGCCCTGGATCGTGACCAGCACGACCGACCCATCGATCCAACGGCACTTTACCGTTGGCAGCAGGACATCGGCCTGGTGCCGGTGGTACAACTGCAACCCGGTGTGTTCCAGGGCCGCGAACTGCTGGCCATGGCCGAGGCTGACTGGCAAACGCCGGGCGCGCTGGCCGCCGCCAAGCGTCTTATGCGCCAGGCGCTGGCACCCCATCTTGGCGGCAGGCCCCTGGTCAGCCGCGAACTTTTCATGACGCTCAAGGAGTCCAAGCGTGACTGAGGCCAATCGTATTCTGCTCGGCGTGAACATCGACCACGTCGCCACCCTGCGCCAGGCTCGCGGTACGCGTTACCCGGACCCGGTCAAGGCTGCGCTGGACGCCGAAGAAGCCGGTGCCGATGGCATCACCGTGCACTTGCGCGAAGATCGCCGACATATCCAGGATCGTGATGTACGTGTGCTGGCCGATGTGCTGCAGACGCGGATGAACTTCGAAATGGGCGTCACCGATTTCATGCTCGGCTTCGCCGAGCAGATCCGTCCGGCGCACGTGTGTCTGGTGCCGGAAACCCGTCAGGAACTGACCACCGAAGGCGGCCTTGACGTAGCCGGGCAGGAGGCGCGTATCGCCGCAGCGGTCGAGCGTCTGACCATGGCGGGCTGCGAGGTGTCGTTGTTCATCGATGCTGAAGAGCGGCAGATCGAAGCGGCCATGCGCGTCGGCGCGCCGGTTATCGAACTGCACACCGGTCGTTACGCCGATGCCCATACGGCAGAAGAAGCTGCGCATGAGCTGTCGCGTATCCGTGATGGCGTCATTTGCGGCCTGAACCACGGGCTGATCGTCAATGCCGGTCATGGCCTGCACTACCACAACGCCGAGGCCGTGGCCGCGATTCCCGGCATCAACGAACTGAACATCGGTCACGCCATCGTCGCCCATGCGCTGTTCGTCGGTTTCAAGCAGGCGGTCGCCGAGATGAAAGCGCTGATCGTCGCGGCTGCCTACCGCGGCTAGCGTACTTTGTGGGAGGGGCTTCAGCCGCGACTTTCGATGGTCTATCGCCGCTGAAGCGCCTCCCACTTTGTTCGTTCAGTCCTGGCTGAAAGCTTGAACCATCTGCCTGGCGAGTGCCTCGACAGCGTCGTTGCGTTGATGGCCGAGAATCAGCTTGATGTGGTACTCGCCAAGGGCGGGCAAGCCTTGTTCTGCGCCTAGTCGGCGCAGTGGTGGCCTGACCAGGCTGCGGGGGAAAGGTGCGATGGCCAGATCGGCGGTCATCGCCGCTTCCTGGCCGGCGCACTGCTCGCAGGAGTAGGCGATGCGATAGGCAAGCCCCTGCCGATCCAGCGCATCGAGCGCGGTGCGGCGCCAGGCGCAGCCGGGGTTGGCCAGTGCCAGCGGCAAGGGCGAGCGCTGCATGGCCAGGCCACCGTCACGCCCGGCCCAGACCAGCTCCTCCGAATAGATCACTTCGCCGCGCGCATCATCCAGGCCGTCGTTGCCGGCGTTGATCAGGGTCAGGTCCAGCTCGCCGGCATCCAGCTTCGCCACCAGATCCACACTGCGCCCGACATTGACCTCGACCTCCACGGCCGGATGGCTGCGGGCGAACAGAGTCAAGACACTCGGTAGTACGCGGTCGCCGATATCGTTCGGCGTACCGAAGCGCACGCGGCCGGTCAGCGTCGGGGTGAGAAAGCGTGCCACCGCTTCCTCGTTGAGCTTGAGCAGGCGCCTGGCATAGCCGAGTAGCACCTCGCCTTCGGCGGTCAGGCGAACCTGTCGTGCCTCGCGGATAAACAGGCGCTGGCCGAGGGTCTCCTCCAGCCGCTTGATCTGCAGGCTGACGGCCGCCGTGCTGCGAAACACCTGTGCTGCGGTGCGGGTAAAGCTGCCGCTGTCGGCGATGGCGACGAAAGTGCGCAGCACATCGTTTTCCAGAAGCGGCAGGGAGATGGGAGCTGTCGCGTTCATTATCGTTAAATATTAATTAATCCAGGTTTTGATATTTGTCGTTTGTTTGAACGATAGGCGCGTTTCATCCTGATCGCAAGCCCGGCAAGAAGCCGGCTGCGAAACGGAGGAAAGGTCATGAACAGTTCGAGCAATCGCGACAAGTCGCGCCCAGCCATGCCCGAGTTCTATATGCCGGCCATGTGGCCGCTGGATCTGCAGAACGCCATCGTCGACTGGATTGGCGCCTGGTTCTGGCGTCGGCGTATGCGCCGCTTGCTGGCGCAGGACATCGAGGGAAGGATCCGCCTGGGCGGTGCTCGTGGCGTGGTGGAGCAGGGCGCCGGTGAACCGCTGCGGCTGATCGCACAGCGGCGGGCGCGTTGGCTGCGGCCGTAGGGCGTACTCGCGAAGCAGTACGCCGTTGCTAAGTGAGGTTCATGCTGAGATTCGAGGATACACCGATGGCGGACTGTTCGCTTCGCTCCTGAGTCCGCCCTACGAGCGGCCTGCGTTACGGCTTACGTGCGATCAGCACGGCGCGGGTCGGTGCCGGCAGGCCTTCGACGGTGCGACTGTGGTCGGCCGGGTCGAGAAATTCCGGCAACGACTGGAAGCGCATCCACTCGGTGGCGCGTTGTTCTTCCACCGAAGTAGTGCTGACGTCTACGCAGCGCACATCCTCGAAGCCGGCGCGGCGCAGCCAGCGCTCCAGGGCCGGCACCGAAGGCAGGAACCAGACATTGCGCATCTGCGCGTAGCGGTCTTCGGGCACCAGCACCTGTTCTGCATCGCCTTCGACCACCAGGGTTTCCAGTACCAGCTCACCGTCCTTGACCAGCGCATCCTTCAGGTCGAGCAGGTGGTCGATGGGCGAGCGGCGGTGGTACAGCACGCCCATGGAGAACACCGTGTCGAAGCCCTGCAGCTTGGCCGGCAGTTCCTCGAAGGCCAGTGGCAGGTGCCACACCGGTTGGTCCGGCAGGTAGCGTTTCATCGCCAGGAACTGGCAGAGGAACAGCCAGTTGGGGTCGATGCCGACCACGCTGTCGGCACCCGCGCCGAGCATGCGCCACATGTAGTAGCCGTTGCCGCAGCCGACATCGAGGATGCGCTTGCCGACCAGATCCAGGTGCGGGGCGACGCGCTGCCATTTCCAGTCCGAGCGCCATTCGGTGTCGATGTGTACGCCGAACAGCTCGAACGGCCCCTTGCGCCAGGGAATCAGGCCCTGCAGGGCGGTTTTCAATTGCGCGCGGGTGGCGTCATCGCAGGCGCCGCCGAAGGCGAAGCGCTGCAGCAGCTCCACCTCACTAACCGGTAATTCAGGCAGTGCCTGCACGGCGTCGTACCAGCGCGCCAGGTCGCCGTGACCGATGGCCAGCTTGGCATCGAGCTGGCCGGGCAGCTCACAAGCCCACTCCTGCAGCGGAGTGCCAGCCAGTTGTGCCTGCAGGGCGTCGAGATCCAGGTCGCGCATCATGGCAGGGCCACCAGTGAGGCAAAGTTAAGGCACTGGAACCAGGGCACTACCTTGCTGAAGCCGGCAGCCAGCAGGCGTTCGCGATGCTGCTCGAGGCTGTCGGGCAGCATCACCTTTTCGATGGCGCTGCGTTTCTGCGCGATTTCCAGTTCGCTGTAGCCGTTGGCGCGTTTGAAGGCGACATGCAGCTCGGTGAGCAGCTCATGCTCGGCGGCGTCCTCGAAGCGCAGCTTCTCCGAGAGAATCAGCGCGCCACCGGGCAACAGTGCCTGGCGAATGCACGTGAGCAGCTCCAGGCGCCGCTCCGGCGGGATGAACTGCAGGGTGAAGTTGAGCGTGACCAATGAGGTGGCCTGCAGGTCGAGGGCGAGAATATCGGCCTCGATCACCTCCACCGGCAGCAGCTCCTGGAACATGGCGTCCTGGGCATGCAGGTATTCGCTACAACGCGCGACCATGGCCGGGGAGTTGTCCACGGCGATTACCTTGCAGCCATCGACGCGCACATGGCGGCGCAGCGCCTGGGTCACTGCACCGAGCGAGGCGCCGAGGTCGTAAAGGGTTGTGTGCGGCTGGGCGAACTGGCCAGCGAGCACGCCGATGTTCTCGACGATGGTCGGGTAGCCGGGCACCGAGCGCTTGATCATGTCGGGGAAGACCCGCACCACATCCTCGTTGAAGACGAAGTCGGGCACCTCGGGTAGAGGCTGGGCAAATAGACGATCAGGTTCTTGGCTCACGGCGGTCGCAACGGGTAGCGGAAAAGGCCGGCATTTTAGCCAAGTGTGGCGCAACAGTCAGGCGCTGTTGCTGCGCTGGAAGGCCGAAGCGGTGATGCCCCACTGGCCGAGCCAGTAGGTGAGGATGATGGCGTAAGGCGCGGCGTCGAAGCTGGCGACGAAGCGGTCGATGCCGATCAGGCTGTCGGACAGCACGAAGAGCGCCGCACCGCCGGCTGCGAGCCAGGTGGAGCGCGGCTGCAGCTGCGGATGACCGAGGCGGGCCAGGGCGCGCCAGAGCATCAGGCTGATCGCCGTGGCATAGCAGGCCACCGGGATCAGCAGTTCGCCCAGGCCGCTGCTGGCCAGTATGGCGAACATCGCGCCACCGGCGATTAGTGCCAGCAGCAAAGCGGGCAGGGCCGGTTGCCGGCTGTCGGAACAGTAGGCGCGCAGGTAGGCCAGATGGCCGAGCAGAAATGCGCCAAGGCCGAACACGAACAGATCGCCAGGCCAGTCCAGCAGGATGTCGCCAGCCAGCGAGAACACCAGGCCGATGCCGATCCAGCGGCGGTAGGTGCCGGCAGGCGCCTGGCGCAGCCAGAGCAGCAGGGCGATCACCGGGATGCCCTTGGTCAGCAGGCTGAGCTGTGCATCGCCGGTGATCCGGCCGTAGAGAAATACCGCAGCACCCGCCAGACCGAGCAGCAACCAACGCATAGCAAGACTCCCTTCATTATTGGAATGGCGCGACTATGCCCAGCGACCGAACGGCTGCCAATGCGAGGGATGCCAAATCGAGGGGCGGATCGTGCCGCTACTCGACGCCGCCGGCAGTATTGGGCAACGTATGGGTTCGTTCAGGAGAAGCGCATGTCGATATCGCCACCTGTCACCGAGCTGATCGAGCGCCTTTACCGCGATGAGTCGCGCCGCGTGCTCGCCACCCTGATCCGCCTGCTGGGTGATTTCGACCTGGCCGAGGAGGCGCTGCACGAGGCGTTTCGCAGTGCGGTCGAGCAGTGGCCGCAAGGCGGTGTGCCGGACAACCCGCGTGCCTGGCTGGTCTCCGCCGGGCGCTTCAAGGCCATCGACAACCTGCGTCGGCAACGTCGCTTCCAGCCGTTGGACGAGCAGATCGAATTGCCTGATGAGAGCGACGCCGAAGGCGGCGAACTGTTAGAGGACGACCGTCTGCGGCTGATATTCACCTGCTGCCACCCGGCGCTGGCCGGTGATGCCCAGGTAGCGCTTACCCTGCGCGAGGTATGCGACCTGACCACCGAGGAGATCGCTCGCGCCTTCCTCTCCAGCCCGTCGACCCTGGCCCAGCGCATCGTGCGGGCCAAGGCAAAGATTCGCGATGCGCGTATCCCCTATGAGGTGCCGGGGCGCAGCGAGCTGCCCGAGCGGCTGGAGGCGGTGCTGCGCGTGGTCTATCTGGTATTCAACGAAGGCTACTTCGCCAGTTCCGGCGATTCGCTGACCCGCAGCCAGCTGTCCGACGAAGCGATTCGCCTGGGACGGCTACTGCTGGAGTTGCTGCCCGAGCCGGAAGTGCAGGGACTGCTGGCGCTGATGCTGCTGCACGAATCGCGACGCGCTGCGCGCAGTGGCGTCGATGGCGAGGTGATTCTTCTGGAAGCCCAGGATCGCAGCCTGTGGAATCGCGAATTGATCGCCGAAGGTGAGGCGCTGGTGCTGCATGCGCTGCACTCGCGGCGTTTCGGCCCCTACAGCCTGCAGGCGGCGATTGCCGCGGTGCATGCCGAGGCGGCCAGTCTGGAAGAAACCGATTGGGCACAGATCGTCGGGCTGTATGACGAGTTGCTGCGCCTGAATCCGTCGCCTGTTATCGAGCTCAACCGCGCCGTGGCACTGGCCATGCGAGATGGCGAGCAGGCGGGGCTGGTGGAGATTGACCGATTGCTGGCTGCAGGCGAACTGGAGGGCTACCACCTGGCCCATGCGGCGCGGGCCGATCTGCTGCGTAGGCTTGGCCGGCGCGAGCAGGCAGTCGCTGCCTACCGCCAGGCCCTGGCGCTGGCGCAACAGGGGCCGGATCGGCAGTTTCTGCAGAAAAGACTGGAAGAGCTGGGTGCCTAGCCCCTGTATCCGTAGCCCGGATGCAATCCGGGGATGACGCACTCCCGGATTGCATCCGGGCTACGGGGCTTGTAGGGCTGCACGTAGGGCGTGCTGCGCGCACCAGCAATATTGTGCGCGCATGAGGTGCGCACGGCGCACCCTACAGAGGGGCGTGCTTAGCCTGCCACCAATACGCGAATCGCTTCCAGGCGCAGGGCGGCCTTGTCGAACATCGCCAGGCTCTGTTCGCGCTGCTCGCGCAGGGCGTCGATCTCGCTGTCACGCACGCTCGGGTTGACCGCGCGCAGGGCGACCAGGCGCGCCAGTTCCTCGTCCAGTTCAGCGATCAGGCGACGCTTGGCCTCACTCACGCGCTCGACATGGCGCGGCATGACCTTGGCTTCAGCGTCGTTGATCTGCTTGGCCAGCACGTCGCGCTGGGCCTGGACGAACTTGTTGGCGCTGGCCCGCGGCACGCTTTCCAGCTGGTCATTGAGGGTTTCGAAGCCGACCTTGGCGGCCAGGTCGTTGCCGTTGGCGTCGAACAGGCAACGCAGCGCCGCCGGTGGCAGGAAGCGCCCCAGTTGCAGTTTGCGCGGGCCGACCACTTCGCTGACGTAGAGCAGCTCCAGCAGCACGGTGCCGGGCTTGAGCGCCTTGTTCTTGATCAGTGCGACGGCGGTGTTGCCCATCGAGCCGGACAGCACCAGGTCCATGCCGCCCTGCACCATGGGGTGTTCCCAGGTGAGGAACTGCATGTCCTCGCGGGCCAGGGCCTGCTCGCGGTCGTAGGTAATGGTCACCGCCTCGTCGTCGCCCAGGGGGAAGCTGGCGTCCAGCATCTTCTCGCTGGGGCGCAGGATCAGGGCGTTGTCGGAGTGGTCTTCGCTGTCGATGCCGAAGGCGTTGAACAGCTCTTCCATGTAGATCGGCAGGGTGAACTGGTCGTCCTGCTCGAGGATGGCTTCCACCAGCGCCTCGCCTTCACCGGCACCGCCGGAGTTCAGCTCCAGCAGGCGGTCGCGACCGCTGTGCAGCTCGCCTTCGAGGCGGATGCGCTCGGCGGTGGCTTCGTCCACCAGTTGTTGCCACTGGCCATCGTCGCCGTTTTCCAGCAGCGGCAGCAGGCGTGGGCCGAACTGGTGCTGCAGGGCGTTGCCGGTGGGGCAGGTGGCGAGGAAGGCATTCAGCGCCTGGTGGTACCACTGGAACAGACGCTCCTGCGGGCTGTTCTCCAGGTAAGGTACGTGCAGCTGGATGCGGTGCTTCTGGCCGATACGGTCGAGACGGCCAATGCGTTGTTCGAGCAGGTCCGGGTGGGCCGGCAGGTCGAACAGCACCAGGTGATGGGCGAACTGGAAGTTGCGGCCTTCAGAACCGATTTCCGAGCAGATCAGCACCTGCGCGCCGAATTCTTCGTCGGCGAAGTAGGCGGCGGCGCGGTCGCGCTCGAGGATGCTCATGCCCTCATGGAACACCGTGGCCGGGATGCCGGAACGCACGCGCAGGGCGTCTTCCAGATCCAGCGCGGTCTCGGCGTGGGCGCAGATCACCAGCACCTTGAATTTCTTGAGCATCTTCAGGGTGTCGATCAGCCATTCGACGCGCGGGTCGATGCGCCACCAGCGCTGCTCTTCGTCGATATCGTCCTGCGCCTGGTAGCTGACTTCCGGGTACAGCTCGGCATGCTCGCCCAGCGGCAGTTCCAGATATTCATCGGGGCTCGGTAGCGGGTAGGGGTGCAGCTCGCGCTCAGGGAAGCCCTGTACGGCAGCACGGGTGTTACGGAACAGCAGGCGACCGGTGCCGTGGCGATCCAGCAGCTCGCGTACCAGGCGGGCGCGTGCTTCTTCGTCGCCGCCGTCGATGGCGTCCAGCAGTTCGCGACCTTCATCACCGAGGAAGCCGCCGATGGCGTCGCGCGCCTGGGCGCTGAGCTTGCCCTGGTCGAGCAGCTCCTGCACCGCTTCGGCCACCGGGCGGTACTGGCTGCTTTCGGCGCGGAAGGCTTGCAGATCATGGAAGCGATTGGGGTCTAGCAGGCGCAGACGGGCGAAGTGGCTGTCCTGGCCGAGCTGTTCCGGGGTGGCGGTGAGCAGCAGCACGCCGGGGATGACCTCTGCCAGTTGCTCGACCAGCGAGTATTCGGCGCTGGCCTGCTCTGGGTGCCAGACCAGGTGGTGGGCTTCGTCGACCACCAGCAGGTCCCAGCCGGCGGCGAACAGCGCGTCCTGGGCCTTTTCGTCGTCCTTCAGCCACTCCAGGGCGACCAGCGCCAGTTGGCAATCCTCGAAGGGGTTGCTGGCGTCGCTTTCCATGAAACGCTCGGCGTCGAACAGGGCGACGTCGAGGTTGAAACGCCGGCGCATTTCCACCAGCCACTGGTGCTGCAGGTTTTCCGGCACCAGGATCAGCACGCGGCTGGCGCGACCGGAGAGCAGCTGGCGATGAATTACCAGGCCGGCTTCGATGGTCTTGCCCAGGCCCACTTCGTCGGCCAGCAGTACGCGCGGGGCGATGCGGTCAGCCACTTCACGGGCGATGTGCAACTGGTGAGCGATCGGTTGCGCGCGAGCACCGCCCAGGCCCCAGAGGGACGACTGCAGCAGGCGGCTGTTGTGTTCGAGGGTGTGGTAACGCAGGGCGAACCAGGCCAGCGGGTCGATCTGGCCGGCGAACAGGCGGTCGCTGGCCAGGCGGAACTGGATGAAGTTCGACAGCTGAGTTTCCGGCATGGTGACCGGTTTATGCTGGGCATCGAGGCCGTGGTAGACCAGCAGGCCGTCGACGTCCTCGACTTCCTGCACGGTGAGCTTCCAACCCTCGAAATGGGTGATCTCGTCACCCGGGGCGAAGCGTACACGGGTCAACGGGGCATTGCGCGTAGCGTACTGGCGGGTTTCGCCGGTGGCCGGGTAGAGCACGGTGAGCAGGCGGCCGTCCTCGGCGAGGATGGTTCCCAGACCCAATTCCGCTTCGCTGTCACTGATCCAGCGTTGCCCCGGTTGATATTGCGCCATGCCTGTCTGTCTCCCGCGTGAAAAAGCCGGCTATGGTAACGGATGCAGCGCCACGGCCAAAGCGGTCATGGCACTATTGCCGTGCGGCTTAGTCAAAAGTGTAGCGAGCACCGGCTAAAGTCGCGGCTCACGGGGCCGACAGCCTGACCAAAGGAGGTGCTGCAACGTGCTACCGCCTATCCCCCATAGCCTGGTGCCGGTCACTGCCTCGCAGGACGTGATCAAGCCCAAGCCCGAGATTCCTCCGGTGACCCCGGCCGAAGGCAGCGCCAAGGAAAGTGCGCTTAGCCTCGACAAGCGCCATCCGCAGGAAACCGAGGAGCTGCTGCGCGAAGAACAGCGCCGCCGCCAGCGGCGTGGCTACACCCCCGAGCAACTGGCTGAGGCCGAGCCGGAAGAGGTGGAGCAAGCGCTAGGCGATCTGCCCCGGCAGGGGCTGTGGGTAGACGTTGAAGTCTGAGACACTCTTTTCATTCTCTTGCGCATAGATTGTCATGCTGTTCGCCGACCCCTTGCCCGCACTCGCCGACCCCTTGCCCGCACTCGCCGATGCCGAGCTGGATTATCTGCCCGGCTGGGTCGACCCCGCGCTCGCCGATAACTGGCTGCATATGCTGGTCGAGCAGACGCCCTGGCAGCAGCCGGAGTTGTTCATCCACGGCCGTTACCACCGCACGCCACGGCTGACGGCTTGGTATGGCGACCCCGAGGCGCGTTACCGCTATTCCGGGAAGATCCACGAGCCCTTGCCCTGGACGCCGCTGCTGAACGAGATTCGCCAACGGATCGAGAAAGAGGTCGGGCAACCGCTCAATGCCGTGCTGCTCAACCACTACCGCGACGGCCAGGACTCCATGGGCTGGCACAGCGATGCCGAGCCGGAACTGGGGCGCAATCCGCTGATCGCTTCGCTCAACCTCGGCGGCAGCCGGCGTTTCGATCTGCGCCGGGTTGGCAGCACGCGCATCGAACATTCGTTGACGCTGGAGCATGCTTCGCTACTGGTCATGCGCGGGCCGACCCAGCATCATTGGCAGCACCAAGTGGCAAAGACGCGCCAAGCCTGCGCGCCACGCCTGAACCTGACCTTTCGCCTGATCCGGTTTCCGCTATGAGCAATGACGACAAGCTGATCGATTTCGCCGCCGAGCGCGACAAGCGTATCCACGACCTCAACGACAAGCGCCTCAACGAGATGCGCCAGGTTTTCGAGCAGGTGTTGCCGATCGGCAAGGCCAAAAAGAAGTCCAAGAGCAAACCCAAGAAACGCTGAAAATCCCGCCGTTCAATCGTTGTGCACGGCTGCCAGGCCGTGCTTCCCGCCTCGTACCCTCTCGATTTCTTGACCTGCGTCAGTATTCCCGTAGGCCCGCTCGCGCCTGCTCGTCGGCCATTGACCCAGATCAATTTTCCCGCCGCCAGCGCTGATACCGTGAAGCCATCCCAGACAGACAGGCACAACAGGAGGCAGCCATGTTCGTCGATACAGTGGTTCTCGCCGGAGTCGGCACCGTACTTCTGATGGTCGCGTTCTTCGGGGGTGTTGGTTACTTCATCTGGAAGGATGCGCACAAGCGCAAGCAGAGCTGATCCTTCCAGTTCAATGGGCACGCAAGGCAATTCGGGCGACTTCGGTCGCCCTTTTTTTATTTGCGCGTTGCCCACCTGAGATCGCAGCACCTTCTGGACATAAATACTTAGCTAGCTAATAATTGAGTTTCGCACGGAGGCGCAACTCAATCGCTACAGCTATGTTCAGGGCTGAGATTCTTTCAGGTAGCCATCGTGCGTGATTCCTTGCTGGCGTTTCTCGCGCCAAGCTCACAAGCCGTTCAATTTGCCATCAAGACCCTGCTCGGCGGTGGTCTGGCGCTGTGGTGCGCGTTGCGTTTCGGCCTGGAACAGCCACAGTGGGCGCTGATGACCGCGTTCATCGTCGCCCAGCCGCTGTCTGGCATGGTCGTGCAGAAGGGCCTGGCACGGCTGCTCGGCACGCTGGTCGGCACCTTCATGGCCGTGGTGATGATGGGGCTGTTCGCCCAGGCGCCGCTGTTGTTCGTGCTGGCGTTCGCCCTGTGGCTGGCGCTGTGCACGGCATCCTCAACCATGTTGCGCAGCACCTGGTCGTACTCTTTCGTGCTGGCCGGCTACACCGTGGCGATCATCGCCTTGCCAGCCATCGGCAAGCCGCATGTGGTGTTCGACGAGGCCATCGCCCGTTGCACGGAAATCTGCCTGGGCATCACCTGCGCCACCCTGAGCAGCGCCTTGCTCTGGCCGCAGCGGGTCGAACGACAACTGGCGCAGCAGGCACGTAACGCCTGGCAGGCTGGAGTAGCGGCGTCGCGCCAGGCGCTGGCTGGTGAGGCCGGCTCGCGGCAAGGCTTGCTGGAAGTGTTGGCGCGCATCGTCGCGGTGGATGCTCAGCGTGAGCATGCCTGGTTCGAGGGCGCGCAAGGGCGCCAGCGAGCCGTGGCGCTGAGGGTGCTGAGCCGTGATCTGCTCGGCATGTTGCGTCTGGCTCGTGGCGTGGCGCGACAGTGGCGGCAACTGAGCAGCAGCGAGGCGCAGGCTGTCGCGCCCTGGCTGCAAGTGGTGGATGAGCGCCTGCAGCAGGCGCAGCCAGAAAGCTTGTTGGAATTGGTCGAGCAACTGCGCCATGCGGCGCAGGACGAAGAATTGAGCGGTGGCCAGCAGCTGTGCCTGGAACGCTTGATGGTGCTGCTGTTGCGTGTCGAGGATGCCAGTCGCGCCTTGCTCGCGGTCGAGGAGGGCAGGGCACCGGCCGATGCGCCGCGCGCCTTGTCCTGGCACTACGATTGGCAGACTGCGCTGGTGTATGGCTCACGCAGCGCGCTGACCTTCCTGGTTCTGGCGGCATTCTGGCTGGCCACTGGCTGGACCCACGCCACCGGTGCGCTGCTGCTGGCCTGCGTGGTGTGCAGCCTGTTCGCCCGGCTCGAAGCGGCGCCGCAGATCGGCATGATGTTTCTGCGCGGCATCTTCTACGCACTGCCAGTGGCGTTCTTCGTGGGTCAGATTCTGATGCCGCAGATCGACGGCTTCGTGATGCTCTGCATGGTGCTGGGTGTGCCGTTGTTCTTTGGTGTGCTGGGTATGGCCAAGCCGGCGACGGCTGCGACCTCGACCTCGTTTTGCCTGCACTTCATCGTGCTCTGCCTGCCGGCACCGGGTGTCGGCTACAACGTCGAGTTCTTCCTCAATGAGGCGCCAGGCATGCTGATAGGCGTGGGTTGTGCGGTGATAGCTTTCAAGCTGGTGGTGCTGCGCAATCCGGTCTGGCATGGCCGGCGCCTGATGCAGGCGATCCTGACCGACCTCGGGCGCCTGACCCGTCGCGACCTGGGCCGCGCCGAAAACTGGTTCGGCGGGCGCATGGCGGATCGTCTGCTGCAGTTGGCGCGGCATTATCCGGCGCGGCCGGATCAGGCTCGCAGCCGCTGGGACGATGGCGTGGCTGGCCTTGATCTGGGCGACGAGTTGCTGCACCTGCGCAAGTGCCTGGCCAATGCCGATGCTGGCCTGGCGCGGTCGCAGCAGCGTTTCCTGGAACACCTCGATGACGCGCTGGAGCGTGGCCCCGCGCCAGGGCGTGAAGACGATCTGAACGCAGCGGTGGCCGAATTGCAGGAGGCCCTGCGCGCCTGCACGCCGAGCATCGACAAGCGCCTGGCCGAGGCGGCGCTGTTGCAGCTGCAGAGCGGCTGGCGCCACTGGTGCCAACTCAGAACCTGTGTAGGGCCTAGCGAGCTAGAGCCGTGCAAGGCGCTACGTTAGTAACAGCCTCCGGCTGGTCAAAACAGGCGAAGAACGGTCGGAGTCGCGTTCGACTTTACAAGCGGTAAATGAGCAGTCTGAGCCTGTTTTTAACACAGCAGGGCCGACGCGCAGCAGGTCTTACACTGGTTCTGGAGGGAGGAGCGCATGGGTCTACATGAATGGTCGCTGGGTGGCGTACTGCTGAGCCCGATGGCGGCCTACGCGGTATTGGCGCTGTTGCTGACTGGCGTGTTGCGCCTGGGCTTGCAGCGCATAGGGTTGTCGCGCTGGATCTGGCACGAAGCCCTGTTCGATTGTGCCTTGTATGTCTGTGTCCTAGCGGCCGTGATTGCCGTGCTGGGGCGGTAAGGAGAGAAAGCATGCGTTCGACCATTCGAGTCGGCATCACCCTGGCCATGGTGGTGGCGGCGATCTTCGCCGGCTCCTGGATCTGGCAGCACTATATGTACTCGCCCTGGACGCGCGACGCCCGCGTGCGCGCCGACGTAGTGACCATCGCCCCGGACGTGTCCGGCTGGGTGGTCGAGCTCAAGGTGCGCGACAACCAGCAGGTCAAGGCAGGTGATCTGCTGATGAGCATCGACCGCGACCGCTATCAAGCGGCGGTGGAGAAGGCCAAGGCGGTGGTGGACATTCGCCGCCAGCAGTTGAGCCTGCGCGAGCACGAGGCTTCGCGCCGCTCGCGCCTGGGTGCCCAAGCAATCAGCGCCGAGCTGCTGGAAAACGCGCAGATCAATGCCGAGATGGCGCGCAGCGAATACCGCGAGGCGCAGGCCGATCTACGTGTGGCCGAGCTGAATCTGGCGCGCAGCGAAGTGCATGCCCCGCGCGATGGGCAGATTACCAACCTGGTGCTGGCGCAGGGCAACTACGTGAATGCCGGGCAGGCGGTGATGGCGCTGGTCGATACCCAGTCGTTCTACGTACAGGCGTATTTCGAGGAGACCAAGCTGCCGCGCATTCAGGTCGGCGCGCCGGTGGAGGTCTGGTTGATGGGCGGGGATCAGCAGATTCGCGGCGAGGTGGACAGCATCAGCCGCGGCATCACCGACCGCAACGCCAGCCCGGACGGGCAGTTGCTGGCCGATGTCGAGCCGACCTTCAACTGGGTGCGTCTGGCGCAGCGTATTCCGGTACACATCAGGCTGGATGAGGTACCCGAGGGTTTGGTACTGAGTGCTGGCATGACTGCCAGCGTAAGGGTGGAGTAGCGCGGTTCTGACTGGTAGGAGCCGCGCCTCGCGGCGAATGGCTCAGGCAACGTCGATAATGAGTTGAACCCACTATTCGCCCCGGGGCGGGGCTCCTACACATTGTGTCAGGCGCGCTCGATCTGTGCCGGCGTGCGGCGCATCAGCACCTTGCCGTGGCGGATGGATACCAGCGCGTGGCCCTGGCTGCGCACCATCTCGTAATCGTCCGGTGCCGAGAGAATCAGCAGGTTGGCCGGGCGACCCACTTCCAGACCATAGCGATCACCCAGCGCCAGCGCGCGGGCCGAGTTGTCGGTGATCAGATCCAGGCTGCGCTTGAGGTCTTCGTAGCCAAGCATGTGGCAGATGTGCAGGCCGGCTTCGAGGATGCGCAGGATGTTGCCGTTACCCAGCGGATACCAGGGGTCGACGATGGAGTCCTGGCCGAAGCACACGTTCATCCCGGCGCGGTCGATCTCCGCCACGCGGGTCAGGCCACGGCGTTTCGGGTAGGTGTCGAAGCGGCCTTGCAGGTGGATGCTCTCGGTGGGGCAGGAGATGAAGCTGATGCCGCTCATCTTCAGCAGGCGGAACAGCTTGGAGCAGTAGGCGTTGTCGTAGGAGCCCATG